>Ga0233365_1000009_pt1 | contig 453899 bp, 436 predicted proteins | sample ElkDunMinimDraft_27_FD_191535 | JGI IMG/M metagenome (GOLD analysis project Ga0233365, IMG submission 191535) | Fecal eukaryotic communites from dung pellets of Tule Elk in California, USA - Elk Dung C36 | ecosystem: Host-associated > Mammals > Digestive system > Large intestine > Fecal... | reverse complement strand
CGGTGCCTCGGTGGGCGCCATTGATGTTGCCATGAATACGCACGGCGTGTTTGTTCAGAATCAACTTTCTAAACCGGTGATGTCATCTCTGCACGGGCTTTTTAGCGTGGGTGGTTTATTGGGCTCGTTGGGACTGGGGCTGCTCATCGAGGCCGGATTAAGGCCGATGTTCGCCGCCATATTTATAGCCTGCATCCTGGTTCTCATTCTGATCTCGCAATTTGGTTCGCTGTTTAGTAAAGCACTCGAGCAGCCAGATATGGCGACCTTATCCAACCGGAACCCTGAAAAGGCGCGATCCTATGGCTGGCTCCATAAAACCATTCTATTTCTCGGAGGAGCCTGTTTTATCGTTTTTTTGGCCGAAGGGGCTATGCTCGACTGGAGCGCATTGTTACTCACGGAAAATCGAGGGGTGAGCGCAGGCTTGTCCGGAATCGGTTATGCTGTCTTTTCAGTTGCCATGGCTGTTATGCGATTGACGGGCGACCAGCTGGTGGTCCGGCTGAGTGAAAAAACCGTTGTGGTGGGCGGAACTATCCTCGCGGCCACGGGCATCCTGATTGCCGCCAATGCCGGTTCGCTCGGCCTTACGCTCGCTGGTTTTGTCCTTTTAGGCGTCGGATCGGCTAACATAGTTCCTGTTTTCTTCAGCGAAGCAGGAAGACTAAAAGCAGTTCCTTCAGCGATCGCCATACCCGCTGTAAGTACTATCGGCTATGCGGGGCAACTCGCCGGTCCTGCACTTATCGGGTTCGTAGCCCATCAATATTCGCTCCCGCTTGCCATTTCCATTATCGGTATACTGCTTCTTATCGTAGCATGTTTCTACGCCTTACGCAAGACAACATAAGGTTGCCATTCTGCATCAATTCAAGCGCAACTGCACGGAGGGACGTTCGCTCAAATTCTTCTCCAGTTTCGTGGCTTTCATTACATGAAAATACGTATTTTAGAGCTTTATCACGAGGAATGAATCGACAAAATATATTATTGTTTGGAGAACTATTAATGAGATTAAGCCCTCGGCAAAAGGAATTTTTCGATTCAGACCGTTTGATTCATTTATTTCCTGGGGGCTCCGAAGCAAATGTGGCTACATCGTTAGGCCAATGGAATATTCCGAGCACCTATGTAAGCTGCGTTCCTGATAATGCATTAACGAAACAATTACTTCAACATATATCAGACAAAAATGTCAAGACGGATCAATGCCTTATAAAAGATGGCAGATTAGGCCTGTACTATTTATTATCAGCTAATGGACTGACAAACGGAGACGTAATTTATGATCGCAGTCATTCGTCATTTTCTAAATTACATCCGGGCGAAATCAACTGGGACGCTCTTTTTGAAGGCTACACCTGGTTTCACTGGAGTGCCCTTACGCCAGCGATAAATTCCAACCTATCAGATGTCATAGAAGAGGCTTTAATTGTTGCCAGAGCAAAAGGCTTGACAGTATCGGTCGATTTAAATTATCGCAATCGACTTTGGAACTATGGGAAATCTCCAAATGAGGTAATGCCACAACTTGTGAAATACTGTGATATTATTATGGGGAACATCTGGGCTGCAAACCAAATGCTATCTATCCCTGTGGATCATTCATTAAACAGAGAAACCTCTACAAAAGAAGAATATGTAGATGGTGCCGCGCAATCGGCAAAATTAATTTTCGATCAGTACCCGCAATGCAAACATATCGCCTTTACATTCCGATTTATGGATTCACCGGTTCATAACCTCCTATATGGCACGTATCATACGCCAATGGCAAATTACGTATCGGATAGTTACGAAAGTACTGAGGTGATAGATCGGATTGGAAGTGGGGATGCATTTATGGCTGGGCTAATTTATGGTCTGTGTATAGAAAAAGAAGGGCAAGGACTTATCAATATGGCTACGTCAGCTGGGTTTAAAAAGCTCTTTGTAAAAGGCGATATTGGAAACGGCGACATTTAGAAAACCAACAATGAATTCCATTGAAACAACATTAAATCACATTCAGAAACATCCCATTATTCCGGTTTACTATCATGACGATGTAAATACATGCATCTCAATGGTGCGAGCTTGTTATAATGGAGGGATAAGAATTTTTGAGTTCACCAATCGCGGCACAAAGGCATTGAATACCTTTAAAAAGCTGGTTGATTACCGGAATAAGTACCTGCCAGGGCTATATTTAGGAATCGGTACCATCATGACACCAGAGCTAGCTTTGGAATACCTCCAGTCTGGCGCCGATTTCATTGTAAGTCCTATTGTAAATCCTGCAATTGCTGAAGTCACGCTCAAAAGAAATATCCTTTGGATACCCGGTTGTATGACACCAACGGAAATTTCGATTGCCGAAAATGCAGGCGCACCTCTGATTAAGCTTTTTCCGGGTAGTATCGTCGGCCCCGACTTTTTAAAGAACATAAAGCCGCTTTTTCCTTCCTTGCTGTTCATGCCGACAGGAGGTATTGGATTCGAAAAGGAAAGCTTAAATGCTTGGTTTTCAAAGGGGGCTGTCGCGATCGGACTAGGGTCCAATCTCTTTCAAGCTCCAACAGATTCTTCGACAACGGATAATTATGACTGGTTAACCAGGCGTTGTCAGGAGATTTCGCTTTTCGCTCCCTCGAGCTAGTTACGAAACGCTACTATTGAGCCGACTTAGTCTAAAATCCAAAATATATTTTGGCGTTGTTGTAGCAGATATCCTGAACCATTTTTCCCATAAATTCAATATCCGCCGGCAGTTCTCCTTTTTCTACGTCCTCTCCGATTACATCACAAAGGATTCTTCTGAAGTACTCATGCCGAGGGTAAGATAAAAAGCTTCGGGAATCCGTTAGCATTCCGATAAAATGACTGAGCAAGCCTAAGTTGGATACGGTATTCAGTTGGTTGATGATTCCAATCTTCTGATCGAGGAACCACCAGGCTGCCCCGTATTGCATTTTGCCGGCTACTGACCCGTCATTAAAATTAGCAATCATTGCTGCAATGGATTCATTATCAGCAGGGTTTACATTGTAAAGGATGGTTTTCGTCAGCGAATTTGTGCTATCTAATTTGTCAAGGAAACGAGATAATTGAGCCACTTGCTGAAAGTCACCGATGGAGTCAGATCCTGCATCTACGCCAATATTTTTAAGCAACCGGCTATTATTATTTCTCAGGGGCCCTAAATGGAACTGCTGAACCCAGCCTTTCTCATGGTCCCATAAAGCGAAATGATGTAACAACGAGGATTTAAATTTCAATTCGTCTGCAGGATGGATGACTTCACCGTCCAGAAGTTTCTTAAAAATAGATTCTAATTCTTGGGGTGTGTAATCTTCAGCATACATATACGGTATTCCATGATCTGAAACACAGCAGCCTCGCTCGGCAAAAAAATTGTGCCTGGCTTTTAAGGCCTCCAGGTAATCTATAAAGCTGCCTATCTTGTGGGAGCTTAAGCCTTCCAGTTGCGCAATTAAAGTTCTTAAAGTTCCCGGGTTTTCAATAGCCATAAAACTGTCCGGCCTGAACGATGGAAGTACGCGCACTTCGAATCCATCATCTTTTATTTTCTTATGTGCAGCTAAATCATCGATCGGACTATCGGTAGTTCCCACGACATTAACCTTCATCTTTCTTAGTAAATTTCGGACAGAGAATTCAGGAGATTTTAATTTCTCTGAACATTCGTCATATATGTCTCTAGCAGTTTTGGGAGTTAAAAGCTCATGGATATCAAAATATCGTTGCAATTCCAAATGAGTCCAGTGGTACAAGGGGTTCCTGACTGTGTTCGGTACGGTCTCTGCCCATTTTTCAAATTTCTCATAATCACTCTTAGCTCCGGTTATATACTCCTCCGCGACTCCATTGGCACGCATGCTTCTCCACTTATAATGATCTCCATATAACCAGATTTGAGTAAGGTTCTCGAAATTACTGTCATTAGCAATCTGCTCGGGTGGAACATGGCTATGATAGTCTATAATCGGCATATCTTTAGCATATTCATGATATAGTCTGCTGCCAAATGCATTGTTTAACAGAAAATCTTCATCCAGGAATTTTTTCATGAACTTTCTTTTAAATTTCTAATGACTCCATGCTCCAAGCCCCGTAATTCTGCCAATCCCTTTAACCTACCGATTGCCGAGTAGCCCGGGTTAACAGTCTTACCCAAATCATCCAATAGTTGATGTCCGTGATCTGGTCGGAATGGGATATTAATCTTATCTCTTTGCATACAGGCTACCACCTCTTTGACCACAGCGTACATGTCTACATCTCCGTCAAGATGATTATCTTCATAGAAATCACCTTGTGCGTTTCGTCTTGTATTTCTTAAATGCAGAAAATAAATCCGTTCTCCAAACTGTTTTACCATTGCAGGCAAGTCATTATCCGGACTTACGCCCAGTGAGCCCGTACAGAAGCAAATTCCATTGCTTTTGGAAGGCACATGACTGATCATGTACTCATAATCTGAAGCCTTGCTAACGACTCTTGGCAGGCCCAGAATTGAAAAAGGAGGATCATCCGGATGAATGGCCATTTTAACATCATTGGCTTCTGCTATTGGAATAATCTGTTTTAAAAAGTACACAAGATTATCTCTTAATTTATCGGCGCCTATTTCGTCGTATGTGCAAAGTGCTGCTCTAAATTCCTGAATAGTATAACCCTCTTCACTTCCAGGTAGACCTGCCAGAATGGTGGCCTGAAGCCCGTCTCTCTCAGCCTTACTCATGCTTTTGAACTTACGAGCTGCTTTCTCTACCTCAGCTGTTGTATAATCCAGATGCGCAGCCTCTCTTTCAAGGATAAAAAGATCAAAAACAGCCAATGCTGATTTTTCAAAATACAAGGCCTTTGCGCCGTTCTCAAGTTCATGCGATAAATTCGTCCGTGTCCAATCTAAAATGGGCATAAAATTATACGTGATAATATTAACACCGCATTTGGCCAGGTTGAGGAGCGACCGCTTATAGTTTTCTAAGTGTTGCACATAGTGGCCACTCTTGGTTTTGATATCTTCCGAAACAGGAAGACTCTCGACCACATTCCAGGTCATTCCATGGGCCTCAATCTCATTCTTACGATTTTGAATTTCCGCGATTTCCCAAACCTCTCCATTCGGGATATGATGCAATGCAGTGACAACGCCTTCACAACCCGATTGCCGTATATCCCTTAGCTTTACGGGATCATTCGGTCCAAACCAGCGCATTGTCGGAATCATTTTATAATCCATCGTTGTTATTTAATGATTTAAACCCCGCCAAACGCAGCAAAGCCTCCATCAACGTTAACAATAGTGCCTGTTACAAATTTAGAGTCATCGCTTAATAGCCAAATAAGTGCGCCTTCTAATTCGCTTGGAACGCCAAATCTTTTAAATGGGGTTTGTTTAATGACTAAATTTCCTCTATCTGTATAGCTCTTATCTTCCTTTGTAAGCAATGTTCTGTTCTGCTCTGTAATGAAAAAGCCCGGAGCAATAGCGTTCATCCTTACTCTATCACCGTAGCGGTTGGCGAGCTCTACAGCAAACCATTTGGTATACACGTCAACAGCTGCTTTGGCAATACTATATCCCATCACCTTCGTGATCACTCGTTGTGATGTCATGGAGGAAATGTTTACAATACTTCCACTTTCAGACTTTGCAATTTCTTCCCCAAAAATCTGCGTTGCATTGATCGTACCGAACAAATTTAAATCTATCACCTTACTCATTGACGCCAAGTCAATATTAAATAAATCCGATTTGTGTTCGACTACTGCGCCGGGAATATTCCCTCCCGCGGCATTAACCAAAGCGTCGATCTTCCCGAATTCATCAAGAATTCTCTTTTTCGCTGCCATAAGGCTGTCGATATCCATGACATCTGCCACCACAGCCAAAGCTTTCCCTCCGCTTGCTCGGATATCAGCAGCTCTTTTTTCGGCAACATGGCGGTTTCTGCCAAGCACAACAACGTTTCCGCCTCTTGAATGAATACTATTTACGAAGGATTCTCCTAACACTCCTGTGCCTCCTGTCACAATGACGACTCTATTTTCTAATGATCCGAACTCCATGTTAATCAGTATTAATTCTTATAATTCAACCGGCTTCATACGTCGCGTGAGCAACTGAATTATTGTCCAGGCCAGGAAATAAGCACAGCCACAGATGATAAATAATATATTATACCCGGCTGTTATATTTCCGAGGTCTTTATAATAAGCTAAAAGTGCTCCCACAAATATTGGGAACAAGGTTGAAGCGATTGATCCGGACATTCCACCTATACCGACAACAGTACTTACCGCTCCTTTTGGAAACATATCTGACACAATGGTAAATATATTTGCACTCCATGCCTGATGGGCGGCGGTTGCGATACTAATCAGAACTACGACTTCCCAGATGTTCCCTGCGTATTGAACTATAAAGATGGGTGTTACCGCGATAGCAACGATCAATAGCGTCGTCTTTCTGGCTTTCAACACAGGCCAGCCTATTCTTATAAAATAAGATGACAAGTAACCCCCACCAATACTGCCAAATGTGGTTGAAAGGTATACGACAGCGAGCTGAAGGCTTGGTTTGGTTAAATCCAGGGCAAAGGCGCTTTCAAAATAGGATGGTAACCAGAATAAAAAGAACCACCAGATCGGATCTGTCAATACTTTGCCAATGACAAAAACCCAGGTTTGTTTCAAACGAAGTAATTGGCCCCATTTAAGTTTAAGAGGTGCTTGCGTTTCTTTAGCATCATCATCACTCAAAATAAGGTCGAGCTCAGGTTGTTTAAGCCTCTTCTGTTTCGATGGAATCTCATATAATATCCACCAGAATATTAGCCATACAAAGCCCAGTGCGCCTGTAATCCAAAAGGCTTCATGCCAACCGTAGAGGCCTAATATCCAGGGAACTATTAAAGGTGCTGCTACTGCGCCAATACTGGTCCCTGAATTAAATATCCCCGTCGCTAATGCACGCTCTTTTTTAGGAAACCATTCAGCTACTGCTTTGACTCCTGCAGGAAAGTTACCCGCTTCTGCCAAACCCAATAATCCTCTGGCCAGACCGAATCCCAGGGTACTTCTTGCTACAGCGTGCAGCATTGCAGCGAGGCTCCACACCGAGACTGAAACGGCATAACCGATTTTCGTTCCTACTTTATCGATAAATGTCCCAAAGAGAACATAGCCCAATGCATACATCGCTGCAAAAACCATAACGATATATCCATAATCCATTTCGGTCCAATTAAACTCTGCCTCCAGGGTGGGTTTTAACAATCCAATAACCTGCCTGTCTATATAATTAATGGTCGTTGCGAAAAAGAGCAACGTACAAATTACCCAGCGGTAATTTCCTGGTTTGTTACTTTCCATGATTTATTCGGTCTTCTTTGGTTATGAATATGAATCAGAGTGTAGTGATAGCAACTTCAACCCCTCTACGTTCAGCGGACACATATCCTGCGTAAACCGTTGCCATTACGTCTGCTGCTAAACTGCTATTACTTTCGATAGGGGTTCCAAAAGCTGCCGATCTGTAAAAAGCGTCCATTTCATGCTGATAGCCATTAAACCATCCCTCATCGGGCGATATTGAGGACCAGCCTTGTTTTGTTTCTGTTTTTTCAACTACATACACATCTTTGAAATTTGCTTCATCGGGCGTGTATGACTGCATTGCATTATTAGGTCCAATATTACAGATGGTTCGGTGATTGTTCGCGTGTATTTCAAGACGATTTCTCACACCGCCCAATACGAGCTCACTCGCAAACAGGTCCGCAATGGTTCCATCCTCAAAAACGATATGCACAATAGCTACGTCTTCAATATCTTTATAAGTCGTCTGGAGGTGGCCTTTATCGATATAGGCGGGCATCCTTGTAATGGCATGTGTCCGGGCAGAAATTGTACTGGGCCTTATGGGCTTTCCGCTACGGGCTCTTCCTTCCACATGCTTCAAATAAATAGCAGCAGTAATAGGATGACACCCTTTTCCCATCAATGATCCACCACCAGAGAGTTTCCATTGTCCGTACGCCAGCGAATGTGAACCTGAATGAGATTGTTCACCCTGTATCCATAATATCTGCGCATGGGTTTTTTCTAACACTTCCCGTTCCTTCTGAATGGCCGGTGCGTATACCCAATTCTCGGCATACATGATGCGTCCCCGACTGGCTTTTTCGGCATTCAGCATTCGTTTGAGGCTTGCAATGGTATGCTCCAGGCCTTTTTCCCTTGGAAAGTGGTCACCATTGAAATCCTTGGTTCCATCTCCAAAATAACCTGTGAACGGTTTTTCAACAATTACATGCTTATTTTTCGCTAAAGCCGCAATTACCAAAGGTTCATGAGTAAGCGGAGGTGTACAAATATGAAGTACATCGCTTTCATCCATTAATTTGTCCAAATCGGCATAGGCTTGCAAATTCCTTTCGCTGGTAAATTCTTCCAATCTTTTCTGGCCAACCGAATAAACACCCACCACGTCTACTTTCGTACAAAAAACACGCTGAAGTGCCTCAAAGTGAAACCGGGCAGCAAAGCCACAGCCGATGATACCCGCTTTTATTACAGTTTTGTTCATTTTATCGGTTTTGAATCATTTTTAAACTCGTGGACGGGCAATCAATCCTTAGGTTCTGAGGTCAAAATGGCTTAATATTTAAATACTTTTCCATCAACCATCACTTCTTGGGTCTTTGAGTTAAAGGTAGCTTTTTCGCCTTTTCTGCTGGCTGCAGTTGTCATGATATTGGCTATTGAATGTGAATAGCCCGCTTCTACCGGCGCGTTCGGCTGTTTCCGGCTGCGTATGCATTCCATCCAGTTTCTCATATGGTTCGAAGTCAGCACATCACCGCCGGTGTTCGCTGAAGCCACTACCTTCTCGGCTTTCTCCGTCAGGTTCATTTCAGGTAACAGGTTGGGTTCCATTCCCATCGCTGCTGCCATATTTTTAGTTAGTCCGCCTTGAGGTGAAACCTTATTGGTAATCAGGTTTAATTCGCCTCCGTTCGAATAATAGATTTCTGCGGGTCGTTCTTCTCCATTGTGCATGCGCGAAGTAAAAACAACCTGAAAGCCTGTCGACAGGTCATCTTCCGGACCGTAGTCAAACACGGCCGTTGTCGTATCCCAATTTCTTCTGCCATCTTGCCATTGATAAATACCTCCATTGGCTACCACACTTCGTGGATGCTTTAAATCCGTAAACCAATGAACCGTATCAATCTGGTGCGACATCCATTGGCCCGGCATGCCCGATGAGTAGGGCCAGAACAAGCGATATTCCAGGTACTTTCGCGGATCCCATGCCTCGAAAGGCCGGTTAATCAGGAAACGTTTCCAGTCGGTATCTTCTTCTCTACATTTTGCTACCAAACCAGGCCGTCGCCACCTACCCGGTTGATTCACATTCCAGGAAAGTTCTACCATGGTGATAGCTCCAAATTTACCCTCTTTGATAAAATCCGACGCCGCCCAATAATTGGAGCCACTTCTTCTTTGTGAACCAATCTGTACAATCCTTCCCGAATCCTTAACGGCTTTTGCAGCGCGGCGATTATCTTCCATGGTTTCTGCGAAAGGTTTCTCTACGTAGGCATCGCAATTCGCATTGGCAGCTTCAATAGTATGTAGGGCATGCTGAAAATCTGCCGTACTGATAATCACAGCATCTAGGTCTTTTAACTGGTACAGTTCATCATTATTCCGGCAAGCCGTAACCGAGTGTCCGAGTTTTTCTGCCAGGTGAGCCTGGCCTTCTTCTCTCCGCAATTTCCAGAGGTCCGATACCGCCACAATATCAAAATTAAGCTCCTTATGGTGATTCAGAAAAGAAGGAAGCAGGGATTGTTTAAATCGATCGGAGAACCCAACAGCACCTACCCGAACCCGATCATTGGCGCCGATGATTCTTCCGTAGCTCTTGGCACTGAAGCCTAAGCTTCCTAAATAGAGGCCCGCGGATAACAAACCCGATTGTTTTATGAATTTTCTTCTCGAATTTTCCATTGTCATTAATTGAGGTGTTTAATTTTGATGCTTCTAAATGAGACCTGGTCGCCATGATCCTGGATCAATATCCGTCCTTTCGGCGCCAGCCCGAAACCAGGCCATTTCGCATATTTGCTAATCGCCACCAATTTTTTGAATTCAGGCGAACCCCGTCGATATTCCAGCACTTTATATCCATTCAGCCAATATTCCACCAGATCATCGGGAGATACTTTGATAACCCCCTGGTTCCACTCCCCAATGGCCTTGATCGCATTTGACGGTTTATTAGCAGTCATCAAGTCGTAAAGGGAAGCCAAAGTTCGATTACCGTCTCTTCCCATTTTGGCATCAGGATGCCTTGCATCGTCCAGAATCTGATATTCCAACCCAACAGCAGATCCCTCGTTTCCTTCCGACTCGGTTACAAAGTACTTAACACCGCTATTGGCACCCTCGGTAAGCTTGAAATCAAACTTTAACTCAAATGCACTAAACTCTTCCTGCGTCACGATATCTCCGCCGTTTTGAGATTCTCCTCCATCGGAGCGTTCCACACTTAATTCTCCATCTCGGATTTCCCATCCGGTTGCCGGGAAAGCCTCTTTATAGGCCCCACGCCATCCTTGGCTGGTTTTACCATCCCATAAAAGGCGATAGCCCTGTGTTTTCTCCTGGTCGGACAGGTTATTTGCGATTAAATTAACCACAAATGTATCGTCGGCGTCGGAGGGCTTCAAATTGCTTGTCTTGATCCGAATATTTTTCCATCGAATCATTTTCCCGGCCTTTTCATTATTTCCGATAGAATGTACCTGTAGGGCTATAAAGCCGGAAGGGGTAAGGTCATCAACTAGATTAGCAGCAGGTACACCATTTACCCAGGTTCGGATCGTATTTCCTATACACTCGATCCGATACCGGTTCCACTCATTGTTTTTAAACGCTTGCCTGGCTGCGGGATTCAAATCCAGGGGATAAAGCCATCCTCTTCGGGCCTCATCATAAATTCCACCGCTATAGGCTCTTTCTGAAGGGTCTATTTCTACCTGATAGCCATGCACCCGGCCGTTCATCTTATCTTGGGCACTCAGACTTCTGATTTGCACGCCAGAATTCATTGAGGGGTCTACAAATAAATCCAGTTCAAGGATGAAGTCGCCATAATTTTCCGCGGTGGTTAAAAAAGAATTCGGTTCTCCGCTGACGGTTGTGCCGACAATCTCTCCATTTTTCACCTCATACCTGGCCTTTCCATTTAATTGTTTCCAGCCATCCAGGTTTTTACCGTTGAAAAGAGGGGTCCAACCGTCCTGATTCTTCTGCTGTGCGCTCGCAAACGAAAAAAAAAGCATACAATGTACTATCAATAGAATTGTTGGTCTCATAATTATTAAATGGTTATATTGGTAGGATAGATCTATCTACACATATCTCTTTCAATATTAATAAATTAAAAGAAAGAAAGAGATGCTCTGTGCATAAATATTTACGAAAACGTTATCGTTCATCAGGTTGGAATATTGTTGACAATACGATAAATTAGAACAATGAACCAGCTTTTATAAACCACATATAATGTCAAAAATAACTTTACGGGATATTTCAAAGGCCTTAGGTGTATCCGTTTCTACTGTCTCCAAAGCGCTATGCGACAGCTATGAAATAAGTGATGAAACGAAGAAACGAATTGTTAGTTACGCCAAAGCTCATAATTACAAACGCAACCAAATTGCCAAAAGCTTGAAAGAGGGGAGCAGCAAATCGATTGGGGTGGTCGTTTGTTCTATTGGAAATCCGGTTATCGCTGAAATGCTCGATGGCATTGACATTACTTGCAACGCCCGTGGTTATCACATTATCATTATGCAAAGTAAGGAGTCATACGATCAGGAGCAGCTTTGCCTGCAATTTTTGGATAGCCATTCCATTGATGGATTGCTAATCTCTCCTGCCAGTGAAATGCAAGGATTTGATTATTTGACTCAGCTGCAAAAATCGGGTTTACCTGTGGTCTTGTTTGACCGATTGAGTCCAGACATAGAAACACACAAGGTAGGTGCCGATAATTACGATGGCGGATATCAGGCAACCAGTCATTTCATCAGGAATGGATCTACCAGAATTGCCCATATTACCATTCGGTCCTCATTCAGCATCACTACGGAACGGCTGGAAGGATATAAACAAGCGCTATCAGATCATGGAATTCCTTATCGGGAAGAGTATGTTAAGTTTTGCAAATATGATAATCTTGTTGAATTGGATCAGGAAGTGACCCGGGCTATCGTTGAGCTCATGCAGCTCCCCGACAGACCTAATGCACTTTTTACGGCTACCGATTTAATCAGCACCCGAAGCGTAGGCCTCATAAGTAAATTAGGATACAGTATTCCTGAGGACATCGCCCTGATGGGCTTTACCAATACGGAATTGGCTGACTTTCTCAATCCGCCGTTAAGCACCGTCTACCAGCCAGCATTTGAAATCGGTGAACTTGCAGCAAATACGCTGATTTCGCTGATTGAAAAGAAAATACCTCAGGAAGAGTTCCAAACCATTAAACTTCCTACCTTGATGCAGGTTCGATCCTCAAGTGTATGCAAGGTCTAATTAAATTTTAATTTGCTAACCAGTCATAAAAATACGCATGCTTAAAAAATTATTTGCCACTCTTTTAATCTCAGTTGGATTAATGCAATTTACAGAATGCGATGCACAATCTTCTGAGGAGCGGTTTTCCATTGTAGAAAATACTGCGGGTAAACGCGTAGATATCACGGTCGACGGTAAACCCTTTACTTCCTATATCTATCCCGATGACTTGATGAAGCCAGTTCTCTATCCATTACGCAGCTCTCGCGGAACCTTAATTACCCGAGGTTGGCCGCTGGATGCGCGACCAGGTGAGCGGGTTGACCATCCTCATCATATTGGTATGTGGTTTAATTACGGGGACGTCAATGGACTTGATTTTTGGAACAATTCTATCGCGATTTCTGCCGATAGAAAGCATCGATACGGAACTATCAGGCATCGTAGCATCAACAAAATAAGCAGCGGAAAAGATCGGGCTATATTGGAAATAACAGCGGATTGGCAGAAGCCTGACGGTGAAAATTTGCTTCGCGAAGACACTAAATTTGTGTTCTCAGGTAAAGGGAATTTGCGCACTATCGAGCGCATTACGAAACTAACCGCTTTAAAAGAAGATGTTTCGTTCAAAGATAATAAGGAAGGTCTCATTGGAATCCGTGTGGCGCGTGAACTGGAGCATTCGTCGGATAGCCCCGATCGATTTTTGGATGCGAATGGTCAAACTACCGATGTAATAAAACCCGATAATCAGCATGTTACCGGGAAGTACCGAAGTAGCGAAGGAATAGAAGGCGAGGCAGCCTGGGGAAAGCGGGCAGGGTGGGTCAACTTAAATGCTGAAGTTGGAAATGAGGCAATTTCCCTGGTAATAATGGACCATCCTGAAAATGTTGGATATCCAACGTATTGGCACGCACGCGGATATGGTTTATTTGCAGCCAATCCGCTTGGCCAAAAAGAATTCAGTAACGGACAGGATGAACTTAATTTTAAGTTGCCGGCTGGAAAGTCCGTTGTTTTCCGCCATAAAATCTTGATAAACTCAGGCAGTAATTTAACGGATGACGAAGTTAAAGCAGCGTTCGATCGGTTTTCAATCAGCCAATAGGGAAGTTTCTATAAATAGTTTTTTAAATTAATATTAATAATGAACATTGATTATCAAACACGCTATGCTGTAAGTCCGGTGGAAACGAAAGGCATGGATACGAAAGCGCTGAGAGAAAATTTTCTTATCGAAAATCTTTTTGAAGGTGACAAAATAAACCTGGTATATTCTCACTTTGATCGTTTTATGACGGGAGGCGTTAACCCTGTCAAACGAAAAATTACCCTAGAGACAATAGATCCTTTAAAGGCGACCTTTTTTTTAGAGCGCCGCGAAATGGGCATCATCAATGTTGGAGGTGAGGGAGAAATAGAAGTGAATGGTGAGAGCTATTCCCTTCAATATAAAGAAGCGCTCTATATTGGTAAAGGGAATAGAAGCGTAGTTTTTTCAAGTAAGGATGCAGCACAACCTGCAAAGTTCTATTTAAATTCCACTCCCGCCCATCATACATATCCAATAAAGAAAATAACAAAGAACGAAGCCGAGACTGTTGAGTTAGGAAGTCTGGAGACGGCCAATCATCGTGTAATTAATAAATTGATCGTTTCCAGTATCGTAGAAACCTGTCAACTTCAGATGGGAATGACAGAGCTAAAGGTCGGAAGCGTTTGGAATACGATGCCTGCCCATACTCATGATCGGAGAATGGAAGTTTACTATTACTTCGAAGTTCCGGAAGGGCAAGCAGTTTGTCATTACATGGGGGAACCTCAAGAAACCCGTCATATCTGGATGCAAAACGAACAGGCTGTAATATCACCACCATGGTCCATTCACGCAGGAGCAGCGACATCGAATTATACTTTTGTCTGGGGCATGGCCGGCGAAAATATGGATTATGGTGATATGGACGGATCTGCGATAACTAGTTTAAAATAATCAAATGAATTCATCGCTTCATCGTCATGAAAGAAAATATTCCGGTAAAAAATATATGAGTTCCCTGAAATATATGGGGAAATGCATATTGGTATTTATTTCCTTATCCGCTTACGCGCAAGAGAATGAAAATCAAGAAATTGTAATTAGAAACACCATGGGCTTCGATAGGAATGAGCTTATAAATATCCCTTATGCAGACTTCTCGAAGGTGCTAGCCCCAAATGTGAAAGAATTTAAGATTGTTAGTAAGAAAGATGGCACGGAATATCCCTATCAAATAGAAACCTTAGGTGAAAATGATATCCGGAATATTTTAATTCAAGTAGATATTCGTGCAAACGAAGAGATTCAACTTGTTGTGAAGGCGGAGAAAACAGAACCTATATCACCCAAAACTTTTGGTCGCTATGTGCCGGAACGTTTTGATGACTTTGCTTGGGAAAATGATGTGATTGCTTTTAGAATGTATGGAAAGGCATTGGAAGGTAGAAAAGACGATGCCCAAGGGATAGATATATGGGCGAAAAGAACGAATAACTTGATAGTTGACAAATGGTACAAAAGCGAGGATTACCATAAGGATCATGGTGAAGGTTTGGATTATTACGCTGTAGGCCAAACTCTGGGAGCAGGAGACGTTGCAGCCTATTCGAATCGGGTCTTATACTATTCTAAGCATTACAGGACCTATCAGATTCTTGATAACGGACCCTTGCGGACGACTTTTAAATTAGATTTTGAGCCCTGGAAGGTTGGCATTGTCAACGTAAAAATGAGTAAAACAATAAGTATAGATGCTGGTAGTCAATTAAATAAAATAAAGTTGGATTTTCATTTTGATGAAACAGAAGAATTAACCATGGCCGCTGGTATCGCTAAAAGAGGTGACGGAGGTGAAGTATTGGACATGCATAAGGAGGGTATATTTGGATATTGGGAGCCCCCATATGGAGCGAATGGAATAATGGGTGTTGGTTTGGTTTTCGATAAGCCTATTGATAGTATTGTAGTAGAAGATAACCAATTTTTGTCCCTATTCCAGGTGAAACCCAAAACATCCGTTATATATCATGCTGGTGGCGCATGGAATAGAGCGGGGAAAATTCAATCTGCATCTGAATGGTCAGCATATCTTGAACAATTTAAAGAAGGGCTTGAAAACCCACTTGAAGTAAGAATAAACTAGAGCATGTCAATTATTCAATCATTTAGTCTTGACGGAAAAGTAGCGTTGGTTACTGGCTGCAAACGTGGCATAGGTAAAGCAATGGCAATCGCATTGGCAGAAGCAGGTGCAGATATCATAGGAGTATCTGTTTCACTTGAGTTGGAGGGGAGCGATGTTGAAGAAGAGGTAAAAAAACTTGGAAGGAGGTTTCAAGCGTATCAATGTGATTTTTCTGATAGGTTTTCGCTGTACGCTTTGATTTCAACTATAAAAAAAGATCACCCTGTAATAGATATTTTAGTTAACAACGCAGGCACTATCATGAGAAAACCAGCTGCAGAACATACCGATGATTATTGGGATGAGGTAATTGCTGTCAATCAATCTTCACCTTTTATCTTGACGCGTGAGCTAGGGAAAGAAATGCTCGAAAGGGGTGCTGGGAAAGTTATATTTACCGCATCGCTATTGACATTCCAGGGGGGGATCAATGTGCCTGGATATGCGGCATCTAAAGGTGCGATAGGCCAATTAACAAAAGCCTTTGCCAATGAGTGGGCGCCAATGGGCGTTAATGTTAATGCGATAGCTCCGGGATATGTAGCCACTGATAATACTTCAGCTTTGCGGGCTGACCCAAATAGAAGCGACGCTATTCTGCAACGTATCCCAGCCGGACGGTGGGGCAACCCCGACGATTTTAAAGGTCCTGTTGTATTCCTCGCATCTGAGGCCTCTTCGTATATACATGGCACCGTTTTAACTGTAGACGGGGGTTGGATGGCCAGGTAAGGCAAATCACGAATAAACTAAGTTGCTTTATCTATCACGTTGTAAACTGCAAATGCTCAAGCGTCTTTCCCGCCAGCGTCTTTTCCCCCACAAGGTCGAAACCCAGTCTCAGATACAAACGTTTTGCTTTCGGGTTGTCCTTGTCGACCAGCAACCCCAAGGTTTGCTTTCGCTCGTTCACATAGGTATTGATAAGAAATTCGAACATTTCAGTGCCGATCCCTTCTCCCTGCCGGTCTGGATGCACTCCAACGCTGTCAATATAATATTCCCCAGCCTGCGTTTCATCTTCCGGGTTGAAGTCCCTCCCGAACATGTTTCTAATGAGGGCAGCTACGGGTTTCCGCAATTTTGCCAGATCGCCCCCATCGTATACCACCGCAACGGCTACGATTTCCGCGCCCGAAATCCCTACCCAACAGTTTTCAAAGGAGTATTGATTGCCTTTCATTTTTACCAGATTATTCAGCCACTGCAGCGCTTTTCCGGCCGATCTTATTCCGATAAACTCGTAGGCGATATCTTCCATGGCCAAAAGAATCAAGGGCGCAATGGATTTGGACTCTTCAGGCGTTGCTTTTCTAATTAGCATAGGCTGCTTCGGTTGTTTGTGGTTAAGTTCATATAAGTAATACGTGTTTTAAGCAATCGATTGTGTTGGCCAATCGCTTGCGACGCAGGTTGGAATTGAATACTTTAGATAAACTTACAAATTATCAGGCGATTCTTATGATGCATTATAAGCTTAAATCTTTTCGGGGGTTTCTATTAATAGGATTATCATTACTATTCTTTGCTTCATCCCTAAAAGCCCAGAACAAAGGCATTGAACTTGTGAACTTTAAAGAGCTTCCTGACCCCACGGCTGACACCCTTGCAGATTGGTCGTCCGTAAAGTCTGGTCTCCATAGTTCCTTTGTGAGCATTGATAAGCGCTTTGCGAAATCGCTGGTTCCTGAAGTTAAAAAGGAACGGTCACATCAGCTAAGCGGATGGAAGGGCGAACGAGTTTCGGCACAGATTGTATTGTGGACTACTGAAGAGCGGCCTGATGTGAAAGTTAGCGTTTCGGCATGGAAGGGAAGTCGCGGCAACACCTTACCTGCCGAAATTTCATCATCGCATTTTGTTCGTTATGTTATGACCGACGAATTTGCCGAGGGCTGCGGCCATCGTAAGCCGGAAAATTATGCATCCTCGTTGTCGCCTGATATGCTTGATAACCTTTCTTCCTTCAGATTGGAAGCAAAGAAAGCACGACCGGTATGGATTACCGTCCGCATTCCGGACGACGCGACTCCGGGGGATTATCGCGCCAAGGTCCGTATTGAAGGAAAAGGGATTAAAGCCCAGGAACTAGATCTAACACTCAACGTATTGAACAGCCAGCTTCCGAAGCCTGCTGAATGGGGTTATCACCTCGACTTATGGCAGCACCCCTCGGCGGTTGCCCGTGTGGAAGGGCTGGAGGTGTGGAGCGATGCGCACTTTGAGGCGCTGAAGCCCGTCATGCAGCGGCTGGCCGACGCTGGACAGAAAGTTATTACCGCCACGCTTAACAAAGACCCCTGGAACGTGCAGACCTACGATCCTTACGCGGACATGATTCAGTGGACCAAACTATCTGATGGAACATGGGAATTCGATTATAAAGTATTCGACCGTTGGGTGCAATTTATGATGGACTTAGGTGTGACGAAGATGATCAATGCCTATTCCATCATCCCATGGAATAATGAGATTCACTATTTCGATCAATCTTCGGATCAAGTAGTCAACGTCGTAGCGAAACCGGGTTCGCCTGAATTCGAAGTGCACTGGACACCGTTTTTAAAAGACTTTGTCCTCCACTTGAAACAAAAAGGCTGGTTGGAAATCACCAATATCGCCATTGATGAGCGCAGCCGGGAGGAAGTCGACGGTGCCCTGAGCCTCATACAGCGCGTATCGCCTGAACTTGGCGTTTCCTATGCCGACAACCAAAAAACTTATCAGCGGTATCCAAATAGCGAAGATATCAGCATTTCGATTGCACATCCTTTTTCAGCAGAAGATCTTAAAGACAGGCAGTCCCGCGGACTGATCACAACTTTCTATATCTGCTGCACGGATGCCTTCCCAAATATTTTTACCTTTTCAGACCCGGCCGAAGCTACCTACCTGGGCTGGTATGCCGAAGCAACCAACTTCGACGGCATGCTTCGCTGGGCCTTCAATTCATGGGTGGAAAACCCGCTGCTCGATTCGCGCTTCAGAACCTGGCCCGCTGGCGACACTTACAGCATCTATCCGAACGGTCGCAGTTCCATCCGTTATGAACGACTCCTCGAAGGCATCCAGGATTATGAAAAAATACAGATTGTCAAGAAAGCGCTAAATGAAAAAGGCGACACCGCAAACCTAAAACGTCTAAAAGAAGCCATTCAGAAGCTGAATTCCGTTGAACGCACCGCCACCTGGAATCAGGACCTAAACGACGCAAAAGCCTTATTGAACGAATTGAGTAAGGGAATCTAGCTTCCGGAGTCGAGGCTATAAATTAGGCAGGATCATGAAAAATACCAGAAGAAGCACGTAAACCACAATAAATATTTTTACGGTGGTCGTTATCCATCTATAGCAATTATCTAAGAGTTCCGCAATGGAATCTTCATCTCCGCCCGATCTTACTTCGTTTCGGGACCTGATTGCGTATGATAAGGCGAATATTCCGGTAAAAGGGAAACAGAAAAATAGGACGATACTGAGTAGGAGGTATACGTTTGTTACTTGTTGGAGGTTCATAAATGTTGGTCGGTTATTTGCTAAAATAGTATTTATCTGAGAAAACGATCTATGGATTCAAATATATAAATTAGTATGAAAGGATCAGAAGTGCAGGCGAAAGTTAGTTTACAAACAAGGCTCTTACCCTTGGCATATAAAACCTCAAACTCATTCCGCGAACAAAAACGTAAACAATAAAGGAAATCCATAGGCCCGTATTGCCGAATGGCCCGCTTAGCAATTCTGCGCTCAGCAGGAATATCAGAACCGAGAATAGACTTGCATTTCGCATTTCTTTGCTTCGAGTGGCCCCGATAAATACGCCGTCGAGCTGAAAAGCGTAAAAGGAAATAAGGATATATAGACAGGCCAGCGGCAGGAAGCTATGAGCATAACTCCGAACCATGATATCTGTCGTCAGTCCGTTGATGGCCAGTTCGCCCGCGAAGAAAAAAAGTAAGGCCAAAACCAACGCAGTAATGCCCGCCAGCTGATTGGCAAGCTTCAACTCAGTACTAAATTTATCCTTGTCGCGTGCTCCAATGGCTTTGCCGACCATCATTTCTACCACGTAGGCATATCCATCGAGAAAGAAAGCAGAGAGCGAGACGAACTGTAACAGGATATGGTTAGCTGCCAAGATCCCATCGCCGAAGCCTGCCGCGCGGTTGGTGAACCAGGCAAAACCGAAGAGCAGGGCCAAGGTTCTGATCATGATATTGCCGTTCACCAGCATCATTTCGATGAATTTTCCTTTTTCAAGTAATACCTTCCAGTTGAACGCCGCAAGTACCCCGGCGAGCATTTTACACAGCGTTTTGTGGACTATCCACAAGCCGAGGCAGAACGAGGACCACTCGGCGATGATGGTTCCCATGGCAATTCCCTTTACTCCCAAACCCAATACAACGACAAAAAACAGGTTGAGCAAAATATTCAGGCCGTTCAGAAATAATTGCAATAGCAGCAGTTTACGGGTTTCCCCTAAACCCACCAGCACCCCAAGTATGGCAAAGGTCCCCAGAGTAGCCGGCGCTCCCCATATGCGGACATCGAAATAATCGCCCACCAACATTTTTATCGACTCACTAGTGTCCAACAAATAAAGCGAGGTCCACAAGATAGCCTGCTGTAGAAGGATAAGGAAGATGCCAATCCCTAAACCCATGAGCAGCGCGCGTAGCCCGGTATCCCGTACCTCAGCTAATTTACCTGCACCGAATGCCTGCGCAGTAAAGCCGGTTGTTCCCATTCGAAGGAATCCGAAACCCCAGTACACGAAACTAAAAATCAGCGCACCCAAGGCAATCGCTCCAATTTCCTGAGCACCTCCGGTATGGCCAATAGCCGCCGTGTCGGCCAGTCCCAGCAAGGGCGCACTGGCGTTTGCCAGGATAATCGGAAATGCTTTTTTAGCAATTGATTGGTGGGTCTCCATGGTTGATTTATCTGGCTGCTTCGAGCGTTCGGTTATTCGTGTTCTCAACCTTCGAATAGCGAATAAGTTGCCCCGATTTTGCCAAATATTCGATTTCAAGGATATCTCCTTTAAGCCAATTGTAATACTCTTTACTGTCCAAAATGATCTTTTCGGCAAGGCCCGGCGGGCGATGCCCTATCAGGATCTCGATCTTTTTGGTTCCCTTCCACCGTTTATTAATAATTGGAGTGCGGTAGATACGTTTTTTGCCCCCTCTGATGTCTTGCTTCAGCCGGACAACTGCGATATAGTACAGCAAACATAGAAATAAGCCAAATGACCAGCAACACAGTTCGATTGCCGACCAATAATCCATCCGCTCGATTAGTGTTCTATGCGTTATTCTTGCCGGGAAGTATGGAAGGATCGGAAGCATTGCCAGGTAGATTAAACAGAGTAAAAAGAAATTCCGATTCGTCTTTGGCAGAACGGACCTGGTTAGGTGGGAAATTTCATCATCTGACAAGGGAACTTCTTTCGAATCGACGACTGAGTCGGTATCTTGGCGAGAGGTTGTCGAATTTGACATGATACTTTCTTATTGCTTCCGACTTATACATTCGTTTCGCACTGATATCCCTTTTTCCTCCAATCTCTCGATAAGATCGCACCATGTCTGAGTCCTCAATGTTCCTGCAGGATAGAGACTGGATTTGAAATCCTTGGTGATAAGTCTCATCGTATTGGCTTGTTTCTCGGGAACTTCAATAACCACCTCCTCTATGTCGGAGAGGCGAACGTGTCTTTTTCGCCATAGAAGGTTGTGGTTTTTGATAATCAAAAAATCTTTTGTCAGATTGAAGTAGTGCATAGAACAAGAGTGGACAAAGAACCAAAACAACACAACTGAGAGGAACGCAACCAGCATACCTGCGGAATTATCCTCGTAGTTCCCTTTTGAATATACCTGGATAAACATAGCAATTCCTCCCCATAAGAGGATACCCCTGAAACTTATGAATGGATTGCCTTTAAATACGTCTTTTCGTTCGGACTCAATAAGGCTCTGCTCAAAATTCGTTATCGGCTGGGGAATATAGTCTGTCTTGTTTATAGTTCGGTGCAAAAATGATTTTATTTCCCAACTGTTTGCGTACATATCATCGAAGAAGGTTTTTACCGTTCCATTCCTGAAGATTATCGTTGACCCTTCCATCGGGACTGCAATGATGTATCGAAACGGAACCTTTGTGGTCAGATCGTAATGATCAATATCTTCTAAATAAAATTCCTGATTGCCAAACCGTATGTAATTTTCATCAACCGTTATTTTAGGCGAGTGTTTCCAATAGGCGTAGGGCAGCGAAACCCCAACCGCTAAAAAAACCAAACCAGAAAGCCCCAGAAAACCCTTCTTTCTTGTTAATTCGCCTACTTGATAAAGTTCGATGCATTCCTGGATCATGAGCGTCCCGAGCCCAAGGCAAAGAACCGTCCAGACGATTAAGAGAAACCAAAATTTAAAAGGATGTCTGGCCGTTGATACCATATTCGCTCAATCAGTTAAGGTCGTGTTTGAATAATAATCGGTTTGGCGTAAATATATGAAATACACCTCTTCGGGCAAAGCTCGTCTTTTTTGATATATTAGCCATTATATTTTATATATTTGATTACCAATATTATAGCTATGAACTCTTTACTGAAACAACTTAATTACGGCTTCCTTTTGCTTGTTATGTCAGCATGTGGAAATTCGAGTTACAAAATGGCTGCCTCCACCATGGAACCTACCATTAAAGAAGGCGAAGTTGTGGAAATCGAAAAGAACGTTGATGTAGCGCGCGACGATATAATCATCTTCAAAAATGCAGCCAGTCAAGAGATCGGGGACGATGTCGTTTGGGCAAGCAGAATAGTTGCGGTTCCGGGTGATACGGTTTTAATTTCAGGAGGTAAACTCTACATCAATGGCCGGCCGTCGGAATACAATTCTTCAAACGATATGGAAATAACGCCGGCAGGAGATTTTCAGGAAGCGATTTTTGGAAGTACAAAAACAAATGGATGGAATCAGGATAACTTCGGACCGTTACGCGTACCAAAAGCCGGCGAAAAAAATCCTGTTAGTAACGATATTGCATCTGAAGATTTATACTTTCTCATGGGAGATAACCGGGAAAATTCATACGACTCCCGATTTTGGGGATTTGTAAAACAGGGAGAGATCCTCGGAAGGGTAAAACTCAACTAGCATCTTGCCAGGAGCTAAATCAAGCTACTCAAGATCAATAATATCGCCAGGCTTGCAGTCCAGCGCCTTGCAAATGGCTTCTAACGTGTCAAATCGCACGCCTTTTGCTTTGCCGGTTTTCAGGATAGAGAGATTAACGATCGTAAGACCTACTTTTTTCGAAAGCTCGGTGAGCGACATTTTACGCTTTGCGAGCATAACATCGATATTGATGACTATGGGCATGTTTGAATGTTAAATAAAAGAGTCGTTTTCCTCTTTCAGGCCGTAACTATACCTTAAAAAAGCGGAAATTAAAGCCATTAACAGCACTACCATCATAAACAAAGGGTCAAATAACAAATTCCCGATCGCAGCTTTCAAATAATAGGATGAAGTTATAGAGCTGAATAACGGGCATCCGATTTCGGAAGGTTTCATCAGGAAATCGTTAGCCATCAATTCTCCCAATTTAGCAAGAAAAAAGCCCGTTGACGCAGCGAAAAACAAGCCCGCCAAACGGAGTGAGACATTTCTACTCCAAACCGCCTGCACCACTACTTTTAAGAACAACCGGTAGATCGAATATGCTGAGATAAGAATGATCAAACTCGCGATTACGTTTGACCATAATACGTTAATTCGCAAGTCTTCACTCGGACAAGTGTGCAACTTGTAGAACATAGGTTCGTTAAAGAAGAACAAGTCTGCGATGACAAACGCGATTTTGCCTATGATGCCAAGGGACAAAACCGAAAGCGCGATCAGTGCTATTGGGCTTAATTTCATTTTCATAATTCGGGCAGGTTTAAGAGAACTTTACTTGTTTATCGTGTAAAGCTAAAAAAGTTATTATAATAAAACAAGAATTTTTTATCGTTTTATTATAAAAAATAGAACTTAAGCGATAAAGATAACGTTCGTCCCTGTTATCCTGAATTTACCAAAATGTATCGGAGACCATTATCTTTTTTAAGTCAGGACTTGATCAACATTTATCTCAGTATACTATGAGAAGTACTTAGGCTAACCGAATACTAGCCTAAGACCAAACAGACCCCTTACTCACCTGTGGGTTAGTTAAACGGCTTTTTTTAGGTTCTTTTTGGGTTGGATATTTTCGTTTTTTTATAAAGGAGATATAGAGGAGTGCAAGCCGGCGCTTTACACTGAACGGATTAAATCAGCAATACTTCGGGATTGTCCTGTCGCTTTCGGATCCAGCGCTTTTACGTTTGCCTTGAAAGCTGCGGTCAGTAATTCCGTGATGAATCGTGTACTCTTGACTTATGCGAAAATTTTAAGCGATAAATAAAAAGCCTTATCTTGTAAGTTGATCTTCAGCAGTATATCCGAGTGCCTATGTTTTTGAAACGATCCATATGTGTATTTTTTCTTTTGCTTTTACAGTCGGTGGTATATAGCCAATCAACAGCCCCACTGTTAGCGGAAGCTTTCAATAAGGACTCTCAAGAGTTATTGGATGCGTATATCAAAGCGAACGATATCAACGATACTGCTGCGTCTGATTCAACAGTTGAAGACAAAATTCGGGGCGTTATGACGGCCTTGTTGGCGGAATACAGTAATAGAAAAACACCCGTCAGATATGCTGACGGATTTGCCTGGGCTGAGGAGTATATCACGGTGCAACCAGAGGTTAAGGTTTGTTTTACGGATAAGGGAGATATCGATTCTGTAATGATTCGAAATAACGAAGTTCTAGCCCGAAACTTTGGAATGAATCCCCGGGAGATCATATGATACCCTCATAAGAGTATTTTCCGCTTCTTTATGTCCGCAAATTATTCAGACTTCCTTCGGGTGAGCGATTCGACCATCTATCCGTCTCAAGTTGAAAAAGCGGTAGGCGACTATAAATTATCGTGGCTGACACCAGCTTCGTTAAAGAAGTAGCAGATTTTTTAGGCGCAGATAAAGACGATTTAGAATTACATATGAGAAAAGTAAGCTTCTTGGATAAGAAGTTAAAGTTGTTTGAATCACAAGGCGGGCAGGTTAAGTCTCGACCGACTACCTATACCTTTCATTATAGTCGATACATCGACAGAATTGTTTTCGATCATGAACTTGAAAGTGCTTATGTTCAATATTCCTTTCGAAATGCGAGCTCAGAGGCACATTACGAACTGGACGATGGGAAGTGGCTGTTGAAAAGGAATACTGACGTGATTCAGTATTGAGGGCAGTTAATTTTTATTGGTGACAAGGCGTCAGAGATCAGTTCTTAACGCAGCCCCTTAAGATTCAAGAGCAAATTGTCAAAAATATCAAAGAAACTAGTATCCAGCCGTTTCAGGTTTTCGTCCAGCACAAGCACCGTTTGGTGGGCTTCTTCGTCAGTGAAGGCATCGATCCAAACGCGGCGCCCGATACGGTCGAGCGCATATACGATGCTTTCGGTTTTCGCGTAGCTTTCCAGGTAGCGGCTGCTGATAAAGTCGTTTAGAAAGTCGTAGAACCGATCATTATGGTATATGCCCAGCTGATTAAGAAAGCGTTCGATCACTTCCGTCTGGCAGGCGGCCAGGGTTTCGTAGAATTTATGCGTATCGACAAGGCGGTGGCGGATCAGGAGGGAGTCGAGCAGCAGTTCGTAACCAATATGGGCCAGAAAAAAAGGCCGCTTGGGTAGTTGGTGGAAAACGTTGACGAGCTCCTTTCTAAGAATCGATGATTCCTGTTTGAAACGGGCAGCATCGTGGAAGAGGTGGTCGACCTCCAGATGCAATTCCCATCCGCGTAGCATTTGCCGGAGGTTTTCATCGCCTTGAAAGAGCTCAGGCTGTTTTTCGGGATTAAACTTCCAATTTGCGCGGTGATTTCTAAAGAGGTCAGGAAGGAGCGACCCCAGGGTGTAATAGGGGTTGGGTTCGGCTTGGGTAAAATAATAATGCGATAGAAAGTTCACGTCCTTTTTGGGGTAAGTTAGTAAATGTTTGATGGAGTGGCCGTCTGATGGTTTAATTTTTTATTTATCTTCGGGAATGAATCCTTATGAGGAGCGGGTGCTTTCAGAATTAAATCTTTGGCGTATGCAGATGAATAAAAAAGCATCGTTGGGGAACCGGCTGGCCAAAAATGTACAGAGCCGGCTGAATAGCCTCATTCCGGAAAAAGCACATCGTGCTATTACTTATACCATCGAAAAGATGGTGAATGCGGTTCTTTTCAGCACCAAATATATTACTTCCAGACCGCGGCAGGATTCCACTTTTCAACTTCGGGAGGCCTATGTGAGAAAGCAGATTGAATTTTATCAGAAGACGGCCTCGGTAGAGGGGGCTGTAACCGGAGCCGGCGGGATACTGATGGGTTTTGTCGACTTTCCGGCTTTTCTGACCATCAAAATTAAGTTGTTGTTTGAAATTGCATCGATCTATGGCTTCGATGTGCGCGACTATAAGGAACGACTTTTTATTCTTTATGTGTTCCAGTTGACCTTCTCCAGTCAGCAGCGTCGGAATGAAATTGTCGGAATTATTGAGAAGTGGAAGAGTTATAGTGACTCGCTGCCGGCAGAGGTGGAGGAGTTCGACTGGCGAACATTTCAACAAGAATATCGCGATTATATCGACCTGGCAAAAATGGCGCAGTTGATTCCGGTTATCGGGGCTGCCGTGGGGGCAGTGGCCAATTATCAGTTGGTTAAACAATTGGGAAAGACGGCAATGAACTGCTACCGTGTCCGCCATTTTTCGTAACTTTGCCGGACAAAATCGATTATGTCTTCAACAGCAGAGAAAATTCTTTCAGGAGGTTATTGCAATTCCCTGTCACACTATTCGCGCCTGGTAACCCGGGAGGTGACTGTAGGCGATGTGCCATTGGGTGCAGGCAACCCGATTCGTATTCAGAGCATGACAACGGTCGATACCATGGATACCTTTGGTTCGGTTGAACAAACCATCCGGATGGTGGATGCGGGTTGTGAGTATGTGCGGATCACAGCGCCGAGTATGAAGGAAGCGAACAACCTGGCCGAAATTAAAAAGCAATTGCGGCTGAGGGGGTATAGCGTTCCTTTGGTGGCGGATATCCACTTTACGCCGAATGCTGCAGAAGTGGCCGCACGGATCGTAGAAAAGGTGCGTATCAATCCGGGAAATTATGCCGATAAAAAGAGATTTAATGAGCTCACTTATACAGCCGACGAATATAAATTTGAATTAGAGCGGATCTATAAAAAGTTTGCGCCGCTGGTGAACATCTGCAAAGAATATGGAACAGCCATGCGTATTGGAACCAATCATGGTTCCTTATCCGACCGCATTATGAGCCATTACGGCGATACCCCGGAGGGAATGGTGGAATCGGCGATGGAGTTTATCCGGATGTGTGAGGACATGAAGTATTATAACCTGGTGATTTCGATGAAATCGAGCAATCCGCAGGTGATGATTCAGGCCTACCGGCTTTTGGTTCAGAAGATGAACGAGGAGGGAATGAACTACCCCTTACACCTCGGTGTTACTGAGGCGGGCGATGGGGAAGACGGGCGGATCAAATCGGCCGTCGGAATCGGTACTTTACTGGAGGACGGCCTGGGCGACACGATTCGTGTGTCATTAACAGAAGAGCCGGAGCTGGAAATTCCGGTTGCCAGGGCTCTGGTGAATCGCTATGTAAAGCGGGTTGAGTCGGCCATTTCACCGGAAGCTTTTCATTCGGTCGGCGCTGCCAGTCGCCCAATACATACATATTCCCGCCGCGAGACAGCGGAGGTTAATAATTTTATTGGGGGGAGCATGGTTCCCCGGGTGTTGCTCGATATCTCCCGTGAAAACTTAAAAGATCCGTATATTTTGATGGGAGCAGGTTACCGCTACGACGCCCTGCTCGATAAATACCATATGGGCGATCAGTCGGTCGACTTTGTCTACCTGGCCGATGAACTGCCTTCCTTTACCATGCCAGCCAACCTGAAACAGGTGTATGACTATCCGACCTGGTTGGGGCTGAAAGATAAAACGAATATCCATCCACTGTTTTCGCTTGAAGAGTACAATTCGGCGAGTCAGCGTGATCCGGGACTCAACCTGGTAGCACTTCGTCACGACGATTTGTATAGTACCGCTTTCGAATCCCTCGAGCTGGACAGCCGGCTGGTGTTTATACTCGAAACAGAGGAAGAACATGGAATGGCTGATCAGCGCATGTTCTTTTGTAAAATGGCCGACATGGGGCTCGAGATTCCGGTGATTATTAAAAGAAGTTATGCGGCTGCAGACTTTGGAGGCCCTTTGGGCGATATCCGAAGCGCGGAGGAGCCTGTGGCGAAGTTACAGGTTTATGCCGGGACGGACATCGGAGCCTTGCTGACCGAGGGCTATGGCGATGGGATGTGGATAGACGCACCTTCGTTTGATCTGGACCGCATTGTATCCACTTCTTTTGGAATTCTGCAGGCTACGCGCTCTCGCATTTCCAAAACGGAATATATTTCCTGTCCGAGTTGCGGAAGAACCCTCTTCGATTTGCAGGAGACCACCCAACTGATCCGGAGTCGGACTAACCATTTGAAGGGTCTTAAGATCGGTATCATGGGCTGTATTGTGAACGGTCCGGGTGAGATGGCCGATGCCGATTATGGCTATGTAGGGGCCGGTCCGGGAAAGATTACCCTGTATCGTGGAAAGCAGGTTGTCAAGAAAAATGTAAACACGGATAGCGCGCTCGACGAACTTATCGAGATTATCCGGAACGATGGCAAATGGGTTGATAATGAGGGTTTCTAAGCCCTAAGTTATTTATAAACATTCTAAATGTTGGTGTTTTACAAAGGATTGACAATGCACGGCAACCTTATTCCGTACTTTTGTATCAAATAAGCACGATTCTATTACCTTGAAAAATCTTAAAGTAATTGCATTTACGCATAAAAATGTGGAACTGAAGGACCTGGGAAACCTGGTCATCTGTGATGAGGAACTTGAGCAAAGGCTATCGGTGTTGAGAGATACTTTTCAGGCTTCTGAATTATTTTATATCGGTACATGCAACCGTGTCGAATTTGTTTTCTACGGCGACCAGGAACTCGACGAAGCCTTCAAGCGGAAGTTTGTAGCGTCTTTGGGTACTTGCATTAGCGGTGAGCAGCGTGATTGCATTTTGTCGCAGGTAGATACTTACGATGGAGTCGATGCAATTAACCACTTATTCCGTATTTCGTGTTCGTTGGAGAGTCTGGTGGTAGGTGAAAAGGAAATTCTTGCTCAAGTGAGAAAAGCCTATGAACGCTGCCGCCTGGCAGGATTTACCGGCGACTTTATGCGAATGCTGATGAACCATCTGGTGAAGACCGCCAAGGAAGTGTACACTCAAACAGAGATCTCAAGAAAGCCCGTTTCTGTCGTATCCCTGGCTTACCGCAGCCTGAGAGATCTGTCGCTTATCGGTAATCCACGTTTTTTGATTGTCGGCGCTGGCGAAACCAATAAAAATATTGCTAAATACATCCAGAAGCATAAAGACTCCGATTTTGTGGTTTTTAACCGGACTTTTGAAAAAGCGGAGGAGTTGGCTAAAGAATTAAATGGCCGGGCGTTTCCACTTTCAGAACTTGAGAATTACCGCGAGGGATTCGATGTATTGATTACCTGCACAGGTTCTACCAGTTCGATAATAAACAACGCACTTTACCAGAAATTGCTGAACGGCGATACATCGAAAAAGACGATTGTAGATTTGGCTGTTCCCAACGACACCGACCCGGAGGTTATTCAACAAAATTCCATCAATTATATTGAAGTTAGCGGATTGCAGGCTATTGCGAATAAAAATTTGCAGGATCGCTACGAAGAGCTAGTGCATGCCGAACGTATTATCGAAAATAATATTGCAGAGTTCCTTCCGCTTTTAAAGCAGCGTAAAGTGGAGATTGCAATGCGCGAAGTGCCGCAAAAAGTGAAGGAAATTAAGTCATTTGCCCTTAATACGGTTTTTGCCCGTGAAGTGAGTGCCCTTGATGACGACTCGCGTGCTGTATTGGAAAAGGTGATGAATTACATGGAGAAGAAATATATTAGTGTTCCGATGGTGATGGCGAAAGAGATCTTAGTGCGGAACAGCGAGATAAAATAATACTGTGAACAGAAAGCTTATTATCGGTACACGCGGAAGTGAACTTGCACTTTGGCAGGCTAATCATATTAAGGATCGTTTGAGCGAGGCAGGCTATGAGGCCGAATTGAAAATTATCAAGACTCAGGGCGATAATATACAGCATCTTCGCCTGGACAAACTCGAGGGAAAGGGATTTTTCACCAAGGAACTTGAAGAAGAGTTGTTATCCGGAGCCATCGACATCGCTGTTCACTCCCACAAAGACCTTCCCACCACACACCCCCCAGGCTTAATTATCGCTGCCGTTTCAGAGCGCGAGGATCCTTCCGAACTATTATTGATCTTAAAAGATTGTGTAGACAGGAAAAAGAAGTTATCCCTAAAGCATAATGCCACGGTAGGTACTTCCTCAAATCGCAGGAAGGCCCAGTTACTGGCGCTGCGTCCGGATTTGGAAATTGAAGACCTCCGGGGAAATATCAATACCCGTGTGCAAAAATTGCGCGACGAAAAATACGATGCCATCATGATTGCCAAGGCAGGTGTTGAGCGTATTGGTATGGACCTCAGCGATTTTCATATTGAAGTAATAAACCCGACTGAAATTGTGCCAGCCCCTGCTCAGGGGGTACTGGCGGTTCAGATTAACGAGCATAATGTAGAACTAAAGCAGATTCTGTCCAAGATTAATCAGCAGGAAGTAGCTGAGATCATTGGCGTGGAACGCAAAGTGCTGAATTTGTTTGAAGGCGGATGTCATATGCCTCTGGGATGCTATTGCCGTTACGAGAACGGACAATATGAAGTGTGGACCTCTAAAGCCGCGACGGGCGAGGATTTTCCAGATCGCGTATTTATGGCTGCCGAAACTACTGAAGGATTGGCGGAGCAGATTGTCGCCAGTTTTAATCCGGATAAGCTACTGCCGCAAACGGCTTTTATTACGCGTGATATTTCCGATAACAGTTACCTGTATCGGGCATTAAAGAAGCATAACATTCAGCTGGAGGGCGAATCGCTTATTCGCATTTATCCAATAATCAATAAACTTGATCCTTTTATCCTGAAGCATGTCGACTGGATCTTTTTCAGCAGCAAGAATGGGATTGAGCATTTCTTTGCTCTGAAGCCACGCTTAAGCAAAAAAACGAAGTTTGCCGTCGTAGGCCGCGGTTCCGAAGAGATGTTACGCCAATACGGTCATGCTGCCGCCTATACAGGTCAGGATGAAGGTATTGATACCGAGGAGATTGGCCGTACTTTTGCCTTGAATCATCCGAACACTACGGTGATGTTCCCTCGCGCAAAAGGTTCTCTGCAAACCATCCAGAAGCAGATGACACCCGACATTAAGGTGATCGACCTGCCGGTTTATGAAACCGTTCTTTCAGAGAATGTCTCCAAATCAAATGCAGAGATTCTCATCTTCACCAGCCCGAGTAACGTAGACGCTTATTTTGCAAATAACCTGGTTGATCCGGAACAGAAGATCATCAGCATTGGTTATTCAACCGGGCAGAAGCTGGCCGAATACGGGGTACAGTATATCCTTCCTTACTCACCGGATGAAATCGGCTTGGCAGAAGCCGTATTTTCTTTAAAAAAATAGAATCATGATTAGTAGACCACGTCGCTTACGTAAGAATGCCATTGTAAGAAATATGGTAGCTGAAACGCGATTATCAAAAGATATGTTTGTGTATCCGTATTTCGTCATGCCTGGAAAAGGTATCAAACACGAAATCGATGCCATGCCGGGAATTCATCATTTCTCGGTAGACGAACTTATTAAGGACACGGAACTCGGCCTGAAGTCGGGTATTAATAAAGTGTTACTGTTTGGGGTAGGAGAAGAGAAGACCGAAGATGCGTCTTCTTGCTATCATAATAACTCAGTCGTGGTAGAGGCCATCAAAGCCCTGAAGCAGGAGTTTGAAGACGAGCTTTATATTATCACCGATGTTTGCGCCTGTGCTTATACCACGCACGGTCATTGCGGGATTTTAAAAGACGGCTATGTACAGAACGATGAGACGGTAGAAGTATTGGCCCGGATGTCGCTTTCTCATGCACAAGCGGGTGCCGATATGATTGCGCCGTCGGATATGATGGACGGACGCGTTGCCGGAATCCGTGAGAAACTTGACTCAAATGGATTTTTGAACACTGGCATTATGAGCTACAGTGTAAAATTTGCGTCGGCTTATTACGGTCCTTTTCGGGAAGCTGCTGATTCATCACCTTCGCAGGGCGACCGGAAGGCTTATCAGATGGATTTTCGCAACAGTAACGAATCCATCCGCGAGGCAATGCTCGACGAGCAGGAAGGTGCCGATATTCTGATGGTGAAGCCAGCACTGGCTTACCTCGATTTGATTAAAGAGGTGAAGACGCACTCCAACCTTCCTTTGGCCTGCTACAACGTGTCGGGTGAGTATTCGATGGTGAAAGCGGCTGCCAGGCAGGGGTGGATTAATGAAGAACAGGTTGTTGTAGAAAATATGTATGCTTTTGCCCGTTCAGGCGCGGATATAATTATTACCTATCATGCGCGGGATTTGGTAGAAAAAGGTTGGATGTAGACGCTTAAGATTAAGGATATGATAGATTCGTTTAAAAAGATATTTTCCGCTGGCGATTCTGACGCTTCTTCCGGCCACTCAAAGCCGGATATCGTTCGTGAGAAATCGGCTCAGCATTATGAAAAGGCAAAGCAGTTTTTTCCAGGCGGTGTCAACTCTCCCGTTCGCGCATTTAAGTCGGTTCACGGGGTGCCTTTGTTTATTGAGAAAGGCGATGGTTGCCGCATTTGGGATGCCGACGGTAATGAGTTTATCGATTTCTGTTGCTCTTGGGGGCCGTTGATTTTAGGGCATAACCATGAAAAGGTCCGCGAAGGAGTTACTGCTGCATTGCAAAACGGACTCAGCTTTGGCGCTCCTACCGTCCTCGAGAACGAGCTGGCGGAGCTCATTTTGAAGAACAACCGATACCTCGAGAAGATCCGCTTCGTGAGCTCCGGAACGGAGGCCGTGATGTCCGCAATTCGCCTCGCTCGTGGCTATACCAAGAGAGATAAAATACTCAAGTTTGAAGGTTGCTATCACGGTCACAGCGATTCCCTGCTGGTGAAGGCGGGATCCGGACTGGTAACTTTCGGGGAGACTTCTTCAGCCGGGGTGCCGGAAAGTTTTGCGGCGGAAACCGTTGTGGTTCCACTCGATAGCCGTGAGGCAGTGGAAGAAGCATTCAAGCGTTTTGAAGGGCAAATCGCGGCCGTAATCATTGAGGGAATACCGGCCAATAACGGACTGCTGATTCAGGAGAAAGAATATGTTCGTTTTTTGCGTGAAATTACCCGTCAGAACGGTTCTTTGCTGATTTTCGATGAAGTTATTACGGGCTTCCGTCTGGGTTTTGAAGGTGCGGCCGCCTATTACGAGGTGCAGCCCGATATCATTACCTACGGCAAGATTATCGGCGGAGGAATGCCGGTGGGTGCTTATGGTGCTTCGGCAGAGATCATGGGCCATATTTCGCCCGATGGAAACGTATACCAGGCGGGCACGCTTTCGGGTAATCCGATTGCCATGGCCGCCGGAATTGCACAGCTTTCGGTGCTGAAGAGCGGCGTTTACAAGACTTTGAACAGTAAAGCAGCGGCCTTCGCGGAAGCATTGCAGCGATTTGCCGATGCCAGAAACTATAAAATTAAAGTATTCTCTGTAGGCTCCATCTTCTGGATTGCCTTCACCGAGAAAGACTCGATCCGCCAGGCTTCCGATATCGATCCGCTGAGCATGGAGAAATACAAAATTATGCACCGCGAACTGTTAAACCGCGGCATTTACATGGGGCCTTCGGGCTATGAAGTGGGTTTTGTATCGCATGCGCATACGAAAACCGATCTTGAAATTGCCAAGCGTGCTATTTTCGAGAGTCTGGAAGTAGTGTTCCGGAATGGAAATTAGGACGGTTCCGCGTTAGGGAAGCGACTTTATAAAGTAATACAAAAAGAGAGGGCTGCGATTTCGCAGCCCTCTCTTTTTGTATCTGTGGGAGGGTTTAGAATCCCAGGCGATCTTCGACCGTCTCTTCCTGTTCCTCGCCCTGATAGAATTGATTGTGATATTGGTTACAATCGAGGGTCATTTGCAGCCCTCCTTTTGGTAGCGCGAAGTCACCCTGTGTATATTCAAGGGTCTTATCAGCATATACTTTTTGAAGGAACAATGCGTATACAGGCAAGGCGGCATGCGCGCCCTGCCCCAGGGCCGTTGAGCTGAAGCTGATTGCCCGGTTCTCTGCGCCGGTCCATACACCCGTCACCAAATCAGGTGCAATACCGATGAACCAGGCATCCGAGTTATTGTTGGTGGTTCCGGTTTTTCCGCCCATCGGGTTTTTGAAGTGGAACATCCAGCGCAAACGATGACCGCTTCCTTCATCGACCACACTTTTGAGCATGTCGACCATGGCGTAGGCGGTCTGTTCGTTGAGTACTACGGATATTTTCGGAGTGTGCTCGTAGATAACAGCACCGTTGCGGTCTTCCACACGCAACACGTAGGTAGGCTCGGTCCACACCCCATGGTTTACAAAAGCGGAGTAAGCGCCTACCATATCATAGAGTGATGCATCAAAGGAACCCAGGCTGATGGAGGGCACGGGCTTCAGATCGGGGCTGGTAATACCCATGTTTTTGATCAGATTCGCTACCGGAACGGGTCCTACCTGCTTCATAATATCGACGGTAGCGTAGTTTTGCGAGTGCGCCAGTGCTTTTTTCAGGGTAATCGGCCCCCCGATCGACTCCCCCCTGGGGCTCCAGTCACCAATTGAAATCGGCTGGTTGGGAACGGTGTAACAAGGAGAATAGCCATTATCGATCGCCACGGCATAGGTGAAGGGTTTGGCGGTTGAACCAACTTGCCGGGTTCCCACCTTTACCTGATCGTATTTAAAGTGTTCAAAATCGATTCCTCCTACCCAGGCACGCACGTAGCCGCTCTGCGGTTCCATAGACATCAGGGAATTACGCAAGATCAGTTTATGATAGCGGATAGAATCGAGCGGCGTCATGGTTGTATCGATAATTCCCTTCCAGCTGAAGACCGACATCTGGGTAGGTTCGCGGAAGTTCTTTTCAATTTCATCGTCGGAAGCGTCGCCTTGTTTCAGCCAGCGGTAACGTCCCGACTGTTTGATGCCTTGTTCAAGCAGCACTTGATAGTCTTTAAACGGATCGCGGTTGCGGTATTCCTTATTGAACTGTACTTGTAACTTCTGCAGCCATTCACGCTGAGCTTCTTCGGCATAGCGCTGCATCCGGGAATCGATGGTCGTATAAATTTTAAGTCCGTCACGGTCAAGGTCGTACGGCGTTCCGTCGGCCTTGGTGCGTGAAGTTTCGGCAAATATTTTCTTCAATTCTTCTTTAAGCGTTGCACGGAAATAGGGTGCAAGTCCGTCGCCGTAACTGGCCGGATTAAACGCCAGTACCAGCGGTTTCGCTTTCAGTTCCTCAGCTTCTTCCCTCGTGATAAAGCCGGCCTTACGCATATTTTCAAATACCGTATTCCTGCGGTTGAAAGAATTTTTTGGATTCCGGATGGGCGAGTAGAGGTGGGTTCCTTTTAGCATGCCTACCAGCACAGCGGCCTGCTCGGCAGTCAGCTCAGCCGGTGTCGTGCTGAAATACGTTCTGGCCGCAGATTTGATTCCATAGGTATTATAGGCGCCAAAATCGACCGTGTTAAAGTACATCGTGATGATCTCTTCCTTCGTGTAGTTGCGTTCAAGTCGCACGGCGGTAATCCATTCCTGAAATTTCTGAATGATACGCTTCGCGGTGTTCCGGGAACGACCTTCTGAAAAAAGATTCAGGGCCAACTGTTGCGTGATGGTACTTGCTCCTTGCTTTTTGCCGACAAGATTATAAAATATAATGGTAAAAGTTCGCTTAAAGTCGATGCCTGAATGGGAATAGAACCGAATGTCTTCGGTGGCAATTAGTGCATTGATCAAATGGGGCGACAGTTCCTCGTAACTGACGTTGGAGCGATTTTGGGCATAGTAACTGCCAAGTACCTTTCCATCAGCAGAGAGCACTTCGCTGGCCAGGTTATTTTTAGGGTTTTCAAGATCGCGGAAGGATGGAAGTGCTCCGAATAGGCCAAGGCGTACTGATAGAATAAATAAAAAGCCAAAGGCAATAATTCCGATAAGTATTTTCCAGCATGTACGGGTGTACCTCCTGATGTCTTCCTGGGTTAATTGAGATTTTTTAGTTTGTCGCTGCATTTAAGTTATAGCGTTTTAATGTTGTGCATTAGCTATTTTCGTGCCTAAGTTTTGAGTTGAGAAGGCGCTCAAAGATACGCTCTTTTATTTTTCTTTTAAATTTATTCTGTTTAATAGAATGCTGATAGAAATGAGTTTTATTAAATGGCAGTTCAAATGTTTACCTTTGCAACTGACCCAAGCGCATACGGTTTGAAACTCCAAGTTCAGCACTTCCTTAATATAATCAGAAAGCGATATAAACTGGTGGTATTACAGAACGATACCTTCACCGAAAAATTATCCATTAATGCTCCGCTTTGGCAATTCATTAGCTGGTCGCTCGCGCTCTTGCTACTATGGATACTGGTGCTGGTGGTTCTCATCAAAGGTACTTCTCTTCGCGAATATATTGTAGGGAGTGATGTCTCATCCAACCGGAAGGAACTGGTCGATGCCTACGCTAAAATAGATTCTTTATCGCAGAAGGTGCAGGATAACGACATTTACCTCAACAATTTGCTGCAGGTGCTGGGCGGAGGACCTGCAGAAGGATCGCCATCGATTGTGCCAGTGGGCGTTGCGGCTCCTGTGCCGCAGGAATCCGGGAAAGAGACAAAACCCGAAAGTCGGCTGATGAACGAATGGCTCGCCTGGAGTCCCTCCTATGCAAAACCTTCGCCTCCGGTTCAGGAGCGCGGGATCTCATCCTACTCCTTTTACAGTCCTGTCCGGGGAATTGTGAGTGCTGGCTACGATCCGACGATACCACACCTGGCAACCGATATTGCCACGCGCATGAATGAACCGATCAAAGCGACGTTAAGCGGACATGTTATTTTCGCCTCTTTTACGCCCTCTACCGGCTACGTTATTATGGTACAGCACCTCGATAATCTGATATCGGTATATAAGCACTGTGCTTCCCTTTTAAAGAAGTCGGGGAGTTTTGTGCGCGGAGGGGAAGTGATTGCCCTGGTTGGGAATACTGGCGAACTTAGCACAGGGCCACATTTACATTTCGAACTGTGGAGCCATGGCAACGCCGTGAACGCGCAAGACTATATTACTTTTTAAGGAAGTGTAAAGGATGAGTATCAAACCCGACAGAGACGCAAAAAGCAAGTACGCCTATTATTCTGGCCTTGGTTTCCAAATGATTGCCATCATTGCCGTATTCACCTTTATCGGAGTGAAGCTGGACGCTTCTACGGGAAGCGAGCGTCCGATCTGGGCGGCTCTTTGTAGTTTGCTGGGCGTGGGCATTAGTTTGTACTCGGTTATCCGCTCCGTGAACCGCAAAGAAAAATAAGATGACTATTCCCAGGTTTTCCTTTCTGTTTCTGATATACTCGCTCGTGGTGGTTGGCCTTCCTCTGCTATTCGAAGGTCAGGTTAGTTTTCCACTGGTGAGCACCTTCTATATACCGCTTTCTTTATTTCTTTTTTGCCTTACCCTGATCGTTTATATTTTGTCTTATCTGGGGATAAAAAAAGGGGGCCAAACATCCGTAATAAGCCTGCTGGGAGGGCTCACGATGAAGATGATTTTCAGCCTTTCGCTGATGCTGGTTTTGATTTTAAAAACTGCTGATAATCAAAAGGTTTTAGCCGGAAACTTTTTTTATCTATATTTCTTATTTACAGTCTTTGAAGTTACCTGTTTGTTGCGTAACTTGCGCGACCAAAATAAAACGTAAAAACACGGAATAAATGGAGTTTAGCCATATTTTTAATTCAAAGAGCACAAGGATTATCGCCTTTTTCGCGCTTTTTATCGCTTTTTTCAATGTTAACGCTCAGGAAACCGCCGACAGCACTGTGCTTTCGGATGTTCATGCGGAGCATGCAGTGGAAGCCGAAAAATTCGATATTAACAATTTTATTTTGCACCATATTGCCGATGCGCATGAATTCCATTTTTTCGGAAAGGGTGAGGGCTGGACTGGATTGTATCTTCCCGTGATCTTATGGACCGATAACGGTCTGGTGACTTTCTCTTCCAGAGAGTTTCAGCTGGACAACGACGGAAAGGTTGTTGTCGAGAAAGACGGTCAGCGTTTTACCCGCTACCATAACAAGATTTTCTATGCGTCAGATGAATTGCATCACGGGGCCTATCTTGAAATGGAAGACGGAGAGAAGGGCGAACATATTGTGCTTAATGCCAAGCCGCTGGATTTCTCCATCACCAAAATTGTATTCACACTGTTGTTTTCCATTATTGTATTGTCAGTTGTGTTTATCGGTGTAGCCCGTTCGTATAAAAAACGTGAAGGTAAAGCTCCGAAAGGTTTTCAGTCGCTTATCGAGCCGGTTATCCTGTTTGTTCGTGACGACATCGCGAAACCTAATCTGGGTTATAAGTATGAGCGCTATATGCCTTACCTGCTTACCGTGTTCTTCTTTATCTGGTTCAATAATATGTTAGGACTGGTTCCCTTTTTCCCGGGAGGCGCCAACGTAACCGGAAACATTGCGATCACGTTGGTATTGGCTGTTATCACCTTTCTCATCACCACCTTTAGTGGAAACAAGTACTACTGGGCGCATATTTTCAAGCCGAACGTTCCCTGGTGGCTTTATCCGCTGATGATTCCTGTGGAGATTATCGGTATTTTCACCAAGCCAATCGCCTTGATGATTCGTTTGTTTGCAAATATCACGGCGGGTCACATCCTGGTACTTGCCCTGATTTCACTGATCTTCGTTTTTGAATCGGTAGCCGTTGCACCGGCCTCCATTATCTTCGTATTGTTTATTACGCTGATTGAACTGCTGGTTGCCTTTATTCAAGCCTTCATCTTCACCATCCTTTCTGCTTTATTTATCGGGATGGCGATTGAGGAGCATCATTAAAAGAACATTATTGTTAACTAAATATATATTAAATTAAATTAAAATGACTGGAACATTAGCTGCAATTGGAGCCGGATTAGCCGCAATCGGCGCCGGAATTGGTATCGGTAAAATTGGTGGATCTGCAATGGAAAGCATTGCACGCCAGCCCGAGGCTGCTTCAAAAATTCAAACTGCCATGCTTATTGCTGCTGCCTTTATTGAGGCTGTTGCTCTATTCGCAGTAGTTGTTGCCTTCTTAGGTAACTAAGATTCAAAAAAAGTTTCGTTGGCGGGATTGCCACCAGCGAAACTTTTTAATATTTAGTCAAAACAAAAAAACTTAACAAAATACAATGGATTTAATAACCCCCGCGATTGGTTTAATTGTCTGGCAAACCCTTGGCTTTCTTATTCTGTTATTCTTATTAACAAAGTTTGCCTGGAAGCCGGTCATGAAATCGATCGGAGAACGCGAGCGTTCGATTGAGGAAGCGCTTGATTCGGCTGAGAAGGCGAAACAGGAAATGGCCCGTTTGACGAGCGAGAATGAGCAGCTGCTCATTCAGGCACGTGCAGAGCGTGATGAAATATTGAAGGAGGCCAAAGAACTGAAAGATCAGATCGTGGCCGACGCCAAGGCTTCTGCGGAAGCTGAGGGAGCGAAGATGATTGAGAAAGCCCGCGTGGAGATCAATCATCAGAAATCAATGGCATTGGCCGAAGTGAAAAACGAGGTATCTACCTTGGCTTTGGAAATTGCCCGTAAAGTTTTACAGAAGAACTTTCAGGATCAGGCTAGCCAGGAACAATTGGTTGACGATTTATTGAAAGATATTAAGCTGAACTAAAATGTCAGAATTCAAAGTTGCCTCAAGATATGCTAAGTCGCTTATCGATCTAGCGCGCGAGCAAAATGCCCTGGAAGCCATCCACACCGACATGCAGCAGGTGATTGCAGTGCTTAAGGGAAATCCTATGCTTCAGGCTGTTCTTAAGAATCCGATAATAAAGCTTGATAGAAAGGAGAGTATTCTTCGAGCCCTTTTTGGGAAGACCGGGCATCCGGCGCTGGTAGCATTTTTTAGTTTGCTGGTAAAGAAGGGGAGATCAGGAATTCTTTTTGCAACGGCTGAGGAGTTCATCAGAGAATATAACGCAGAGAACGGAATTATTGAAGCATCTGTGATCTCGGCAGCTCCTCTATCGGAAGAGCATCGCAATCAGATTACTGAAGTAATTAAAAATAACGCCGGCAATCAGGTGATTCTTACGAATAAGGTGGACCCGGAATTAATTGGTGGTTTCATCTTAACGGTAGGTGACCGCCAGATCGATGCCAGTATCGCTGGAAAGCTGAACAAGCTGGAGCAGCATTTTTCCAACCGTGTAGTATAGTGCAGCAAAGGCTGATAATTAATTAGAATTTAAAATTTATTTTTAATATAAAGTTATGGTAGATGTAAGACCAGATGAAGTATCCGCAATTCTCAGAGAGCAATTGTCAAACTTTAAATCCGAGTCGGAACTTGAAGAAGTAGGTACCGTATTGCAAGTGGGTGATGGTATTGCCCGCATTTACGGGTTGACCAAAGTTCAGTCCGGGGAGCTTGTCGAGTTTGAAAACGGTCTGAAAGGAATCGTTTTGAACCTTGAAGAAGATAATGTTGGTGTGGTAACATTAGGGCCATCCGATGAAGTCAGAGAAGGGGATACTATCCGTCGTACCAATAAAATTGCATCCATTTCTGTTGGTGAAGGCATGCTTGGTCGTGTGGTGAATACCCTTGGTCAGCCTATCGATGGAAAGGGTCCGATTACCGGCGAAACTTATGAAATGCCTATCGAGCGTAAGGCTCCGGGCGTTATTTTTCGTGAACCGGTAACCGAGCCGCTTCAAACGGGAATTAAGGCTATCGATGCCATGATTCCGGTAGGTCGCGGACAGCGTGAGTTGGTGATTGGTGACCGTCAGACCGGAAAGACTGCGGTTTGTATCGATACCATCATTAACCAGAAAGAATTTTACGAAGCCGGTGCGCCAGTTTTCTGTATCTATGTTGCGGTAGGACAAAAGAATTCTACTGTTGCTAATATTGTGCGTACCTTGGAAGAGAACGGTGCGATGGCCTATACTGTAGTGGTTGCTGCATCCGCTGCAGACCCTGCTCCGATGCAGTTCTACGCTCCGATGTCCGGTGCTGCTATTGGTGAATTCTTCCGTGATACCGGACGTCCGGCATTGATTGTTTACGACGATTTGTCGAAACAAGCGGTAGCTTACCGCGAGGTGTCGCTATTGCTACGTCGTCCACCGGGCCGCGAGGCTTACCCGGGAGACGTTTTTTATCTTCACAGTCGCTTGCTGGAGCGTGCGGCTAAAATTACTTCAGACGACGCCATTGCGAAAACAATGAACGATCTTCCGGAGTCACTTCGCAGCATTGTAAAAGGTGGCGGATCGCTTACGGCACTTCCTATTATTGAAACGCAAGCCGGAGACGTTTCTGCATATATTCCAACCAACGTGATCTCGATTACGGATGGTCAGATCTTCCTGGAGTCGAATTTGTTTAACGCGGGGGTTCGCCCGGCGATTAATGTGGGTATCTCGGTATCACGTGTAGGGGGTAATGCTCAGATTAAATCGATGAAGAAAGTAGCCGGTACTCTGAAACTTGATCAGGCGCAGTACCGTGAGCTTGAAGCATTTTCAAAATTCGGTTCGGATCTGGACGCTGCAACCAAAGCGGTGTTGGATAAAGGGGTTCGTAACGTAGAGATTTTGAAGCAGCCCCAGTTTTCACCGGTAGCGGTAGAGAAACAGGTTGCTATTGTATATGCTGGGGTAAAAGGTCTTTTCAGAACAGTTCCTGTTAACAGAGTGCGGGAATTTGAAAAAGAATATTTGCAGCAGTTGGAAATGCGCCACCCTGAGGTTCTTAAAGAACTAAAGGCTGGTAAGTTCAACGACGAGTTGACGGGTGTTTTAGACAAGGTTGCAAAAGAACTGGCAGCAAAATATTAAAAACGGATCTTTTATTAAAAAGAGATAATGGCTAATTTAAAAGAAGTAAGGAACAGAATTACGTCGGTTTCATCGACGCAGCAGATTACCAATGCAATGAAGATGGTGTCGGCAGCGAAATTGAAACGGGCTACCAATGCCATCGTTGATTTGAGGCCTTACGCAGATAAGTTGAAGGAAATTCTGGCAAATCTTTCAGCCAGTTTGGAAGGAACTGCCTCGCCATACCTTGACGATCGTAATCCTGAAAAGGTACTTCTGGTTGTAATCAGCTCGAATCGCGGTTTGGCTGGTGCTTTCAATGCCAATGTTATTAAAGGCGCGAACCTTCTGATTTCTCAGAAATACAGCGATCAGCATAAGAGAGGAAATGTGAGTATTCTGGCGATTGGTAAGCGGGGGCAGGATTATTTCTCGAAACAGAAGTATCCGATGGTAGGCAACCACACCGATCTGTTTTCTCAGTTGAATTTCGAGAACACTTCACTCATCACTCAATTGATTATGGATGGTTTCGTCCAGGGCGATTACGACCGGGTAGAAATTGTTTACAATCAGTTTAAGAACGCTGCTGTACAGTTTTTGGCTACCGAACAGCTCTTGCCATTAAAGCCTTCTGAACGAGTGGATGAGAACCGCACGGAGACGGATTATATTTTTGAGCCGTCGAAAGAGGAGATTACGAAGGACCTCATTCCTAAGTCGATTAAAATTCAGCTGTATAAAGCAGTGCTAGATTCCCATGCTTCAGAGCACGGGGCACGGATGACAGCCATGGATAAGGCGACGGAAAATGCTGGTGATTTGTTGAAGGCTTTGAAACTTTCATACAACCAGGCCCGTCAGGCGGCGATCACGACTGAACTTACCGAAATTGTAAGTGGTGCCGCGGCACTTTCGAACGGCTAAAGAGGATGGGGTTAAAAAGGTTTTCCTTTCCTTAAAATGTTTTGTATTTTTGCTTTAAATCAAATGACTATGAATTCCAATATAGAGCCAAGACCTCCTGTGAAGACTGATAATAACGCAAATCAGACTCACTATTATGTTTCCCTTGTGATTGCTATTGTAATCGGTTTAGCCGGTGTGTTTGTTCGGTTTATACAGGATTCATTTCTGTTTACATCAATAGCGAATGTATTGCTTATCATTGCCTCTGTGTTTGCGATCCGGATCGTATTGCAGATTATGAAATAGTTCCCGGAAGGGATCGAAATAACTGACGCCCGTGCACCTTTTTGGTGTACGGGTTTTTTTGTGTGCTTTTAAACCTTTCGCGTTTTATTCGGTTAAACAGGTATGCGACAATCTATTATTATTATCATATGCTTCCTGCTGATGACAGGCGTCTATGCTCAGCAGCCGGTTGCCCCAACGGGGGTTCAGCATATTTCAAAACTTGAAATAAAGAAAAAGAAGCGACACAATATTCCCGGCCGTGACTCGAGCATTACGCTGCATATCGATACATTGATTATGCACGACCGTGCACACCTTGAGTTTTACGGCAGGAAAGACGTTACCCTGCAAGTGAAGCACGCGATTATACCGAAGCGGGCGTATATATCCGGTACCGACGGTAAGAACAATGCTTCGGATATGAACATCAGCATGCGGTTCGATGAGCTTGGGAAGCTGTATGTATTGGCCGGCGGGCGCGATGCACACAATGGGTCGAGAACATTTCCTAACGGAGATGGCGGGGAAGTCGATTTTAAGTATCTGGCCGATGGAATTCGTCCGCAGACAGAAGACAAGGATGCCGACCATTACCTGCATATTGATACCGAGGCTGGTGGGAAGGCCGTGAACGCGAGAAGCGACCTCTATAATATATACAGTCGAATAGGAGGAGGTGGCCGTCCGCTGGGGCAATTGCCACAGGGGCAGGTGTACTCGGGGGTAGCGGGAGATGATGGGAAAAGTGAAATAAAAGAAGTTTCGGATTTTTAAAACGAAAAGGTTAATTTAGAGGCTCATTAGCGCTACGCTTTCTTCTAAAGAACATGAAACATACTTTTTTTCTAACCTTCCTTATCTCTTTACTTCTTATTGTTTCTCTAACCGTTTCTTCAGCCAAGGCTCAGGATTACTATGGCAATAGTTACGCGTATAAGCCCGTTAGTTTCGGGCTGACCTTTTCTCCCAACCTGAGCTGGCTGAACTTTGGCAACGATGCGAACGTCCGGAAAGAAAGTGAATTCAGTTATGGATACGGTCTGCTGGCTGATTTCGGTTTTGCAGAGAACTATTATTTCGCTACCGGTTTCCTGATCAATAATCTGAAGTCGGCCGTGGAGCGTGGTGCCGATCGGATATCGACTATGTATAAATTACAGTACGTGGAAATTCCGATAGGGCTGAAGCTTAAAAGTACGCAGCGCTACTTCCGCAGCTATTACGGACAGTTTGGCTTTACCGGAGGTTTGAAGATCAATGGTGAGTATGCTGAGAACGATGGTGCCTATCAGGACCTGGGTTCTGAGGCGAAAAATGTCCGGCTCGCCCTTAATATAGGCGGTGGCGTGGAATGGCAGCTCGACCATAACCTTAGATTCGTCACGGGACTTTCCTACAACAATGGCTTTACAAAAATTCTGGACCGCGATCTGATGGGTCCTAAAAATTCTTACCTCGCTGTTAACCTCGCATTATTTTTCTAAATATACTACCCTATGAAAATCGCTCTTGCACAACTCAATTTTAAGATTGCTGACTTTGAAAAAATTCAGGAAAAGATTATCGAAAAGATTAAGCTGGCAAAGGCGCAGGGGGCGCATCTGGTCGTGTTTTCGGAACTGGCTATCGGTGGAAGCCCAGCTTTGGATTTTTACCGTTCGGCAGACTTCATGGGCAAAGTACAAGATGTTTTTCATGCAATCCGCAAGGCTTGTGAGGGAATTGATTGTATCATCGGTATGCCTCACCAGGATACGGAAACAGGAAGTCTCAGCAACGCTGCGTTGCTTATCAGCGACGGGGTGGTGAAAGGAAAGGTGACTAAGAAGAAACTGGATCAATACGGAGAGGTCGCCGAAAGTCCTTATTTCATAGCCGGGGAAGGTTCCTCTGTATTCGAAAGCAACGGTACTTCCTTTATCCTGGCATTTGGAAGCGACCTACCTGTGCTAAGTAAAACCGCTCATCCGGCTTTCCTCCTCTCGTTGAACAATATGCCTTTCTCTTATATGGAACATGGCGGGCGACTCGCTACGTTGAAGGATCTGACGGCTAAGTTGCAAATTCCGGTAATTGAACTGAATCAGGTGGGCGCACAGGGGTCGTTGATTTTCGACGGCCGGTCGATGATCTTAAGTGCGGAAGGCGAGCTGCTAGGCGAGTTGGAAGCTTTTGAAGAAGATTTCAAAATAATCGGGTTATCGGCTAATGGACTTTCAGGAGTAGAGAACAGACCTGAGCATTCGGAACATCACGAAATTGCCTTGATTCATCGTGCTCTCGTTTTTGGTATTCGCGATTACTTCGAGAAGAATGGGTTCCGCAAGGCGCTGATTGGATTCTCTGGTGGGCTGGATTCTTCTCTGGTAGGGGCGCTGGCCTGTGAGGCGCTCGGAGCAGAAAATGTGAAAGGCGTTTTGATGCCCTCAATGTATTCTACCGATCACTCGGTGAAGGACGCGCAAGATTTAGCTGCGAACCTGGGCTGTGAATCAGAGATCGTCCCGATTAAAGAGGCTTATGACGTCTTTAAGAAGCTCCTGGACCCTGTGTTTCGGGGTGCGCCGGAAGATGTTACCGAACAGAACATTCAGGCTCGTGTGCGGGCTGTAATTTTGATGTCTATTTCTAACAAGGAGAATTCGATTGTCCTGAATACCTCCAATAAGAGCGAAGCTGCGATGGGATATGGTACGCTTTATGGCGATCTGGTAGGATCGCTGAGCGTGTTGGGCGACGTATATAAATCGCAGATCTTTGAAATAGCTAAGTATATGAACCGGAATGGAGTCATTATTCCTGAAAATACGATCTCAAAACCGCCGTCCGCCGAACTTGCGCCGGGGCAAAAAGACAGTGATGCGATTCCGGAATACCATATTCTGGATCCGATTTTGTTTCAGCTGATTGAAAAGGGACAACGGCCTAAGGATATCATCGACTTCGGTTTCGACTCTTATGAGGTGGGCCGTGTTGTTTCGATCATGGGGAGGGTCGGGTTTAAATTATTCCAGACACCACCGGCATTGCGTGTTTCTCCCAAAGCTTTCGGGAGTGGCTATCAATTGCCACTTGTGGCCAATTTCAGTCGTTAAGCAGATCAGGCACTGGCCTTCCTTCTTTTGATCAGAATCAACAGCAGGAAGGCCAGGCTTGCTACCGAGCCGGCGTAAGCCAGATAATCTCCGTTACGGGTATAGAAAGTGATTTCCTCATTAAGGTTTATCTCCTGCCTTAAGGCGTCCGCTATCCACCATTCGCTTTGTTGTACAATATCGCCGCGTTGGTTGATGAAGGCAGATATACCGGTATTCGCCGAACGGGCCACCCATCGACGGTGCTCAATGGCCCTGAGTTTGGCGTAATCGAGGTGTTGATCCTTGCCGGAGGTATTTCCCCACCAGGCGTCGTTGGTAATGATGGCAATGAACTGGGCTCCTTTTTCGACATAATCGCCTACATAATCGCCCCATATCGATTCATAACAAATAACCGGTGCTGCGCCGATGCCGCTCTGAGAATAGAACACGGAAGCTCCTTCCTGACTTCCGTAGCCACCTGTAGTACCTCCAAATGCTGAGAAAAGGGGTTTAAGAAAGGACAGGGCCGTGGGAAAAGGCATCCGTTCGACACCCGGTACCAGCTTGGATTTGTGATAGAATTGCACTCTTTGAGAATTTTCAACCAGGATAGCCGCATTGAAACTGTCGGCGTACCTTCCACCTTCCAACTCACGTGCGGTGGAGGTTTTGGCTGAATCGTACATCAGGTAACTCTCAATGCCTGAGAGGACGTTTCCATTCTTGTAGTTGTTCAGAAAGTTCTGCAGACGGTGGTAAACGGCCGAACTCAAGATCGTTTCCTCGTTAGTCATTTCCGGTATAGCGGTTTCCGGCCAGATGAAAAACTCGGTATTTGGCTGAGCAATCGACTCGGATAAACGAATGAGATTTTCCAGTTGCGCTTCTGGTGACATCCCGCCTTCTGAATATTTGGCATAGGGATCTACATTGGGTTGAACCACTACAATTTCGCTTGGGTTGACGTATTCTTCATAGCCCTGGTACATGCTAAGTGATAAGGCAGCAGGGGCGATCAGAAGAATGGTCCATAGAGCGAGTCCTTTGCGAATGTTGGCTGTCCGGTTGCTGATGCGGTAAGTAAATAGCAATTGAAATAACAGAAGATTACTCAACCATATCCATAAGGTGCCGCCATAGATACCGGTATACTCATACCATTGTACCAGCTGATGAGTGCCTGCAAAGCCGTTACCCAGGTTCATCCAGGGAAAGGATAAATCCCAGCTCTGGTGAAGGTATTCGTATGCAATCCAGAAGGATATAAGTCCCCCCGCAGCCACCATAAATGTATTCTTTTTTCGCAGCTCATAATAAAGGCGGAATGCCAGGGTCATCAGTAACGCTCCCAAACCATAGGGTATCAGAGATAGGATGGCAGCTATTACTGCGGGCATAATGGCATTCATGGAATTAAAAACCCAGTAGATGCCGGAGAAGTTCCATAGCAGACAGGTGAGGCCTGCCGTCAAAAATACCTTCCGGCCTTTCTTCGGCTCATCACTCCGCATGATATTTTCCAGCGCGAGCAATAAGGGGATGAAAGCAACCAGGAGGAGGGGACTGGTATAGGTAAAGGGTGGCCAGGCCAGCCATAATAACAAGGCACTTAATAAAGCAAGAAAGTTGTTTTTTTTCACAGACGTTTATAACTGACTCAATAACTCAATTTTTTTGTTTTCGTACTCTTCCTTGGAGATGAGCTGCTTATCAAACAAGGTTTTCAATTTTTTCAATTTAAGAGTAAGCTCGTCTTCTTCTTCAGCTGGCTTTTCTGCTTCTTTTAATATGGGTTCTTCTTCCGGCTGAAGTTTGAAACTTTGATATTCACGGGCGTCCTGATTCTTTTGGTTGTCTGCCGACGGGATGGGTGACTCAGGAGCCTTGCTTTGATTTTGGTACTTTTCCATGGCTTCTTTGGCCAACTGATAGAGCTTGCGGGCCTGGACCTTTGGAATGTAGTCGACCGTCAGGTTCTCGTTATCGATCGGTACCACAGTAAATTTGGATCCAAAAAACTCCTCTTTGAAAGTGATGGTTTTGAGCTCGTCCCATTGAAATATCTCAAAATTGGTGCTAAGCCCAAGGTTAGCCGGCTCGCAAAGAAAGATTCGTTTGTTTGTCAGAACAATGCTGTCGGGTAGAAGCGTTACCGCCGGTTTTTTTTGTACAGCGATGTAGGTCACCAGTTCTCCGGGATCGAGCATATCCTGGAGTTTCAGCAAGATTTTTTCAACGGTTTTTGGATCCTGATCCTCGTTGATATAGCGATCGATGTTCATTTTATAATTTCTGTTGTTCCTTACGAATATACCGATTTTGCTCGGAACTTGAGGGATGGTTATTGCCCTGAAGACATATGACAAATTCACCTTTGCTGATGCCAGTCTCGAAGTGGTTAGCCACCTCTGTGAGTGTCCCGCGAACGGTCTCTTCAAAAACCTTCGAGATTTCGCGGGAGACGGATACCTGGCGATCTTCCCCGAAATAGCCGACGAATTCACGAAGCGTTTTGACGATTCTATGAGGGGACTCATAGAATATCATTGTGCGTTCCTCGTCAACTAACGATTTTATGCGGGTTTGGCGCCCTTTCTTAACCGGTAAAAAACCCTCGAAGATGAAACGATCGGGCGGAAGCCCGGAATTGACCAGCGCCGGAACAAAGGCGGTAGCGCCCGGCAGACAGAGCACTTCGATATTGTTCTTGATGGCCTCCCTGACGAGAAGATAGCCGGGGTCGGAGATTGCAGGAGTGCCTGCATCGGAGATGAGGGCGATGGTCTGGCCTTCTTTGAGGAATCGGATAAGCTCTGCGAGTGCTTTATGTTCATTATGTTGGTGATGCGCAAGCACGCGTTTTTCAATACCGAAATTTTTGAGAAGGGGGCTGCTTGTACGCGTGTCTTCAGCCAGAATAATATCGGCTTCCTTCAAAACGCGGATTGCCCGGAAGGTCATATCCTCCAGATTTCCTATGGGTGTCGGGACCAGGTACAGCATTTTATTTTTTTTAAAAGTTATTTTATCTAAGTTTGCCTGAAAACACAAAGATATGTTGCAGATTACTTATATCCGCGAAAACAAAGATAAAGTTATTGAGGGCTTGAGAAAGCGAGGTTTCGCGGAGCTGGAAAAGGTCGATGAATTGATCCGTCTGGATGAAAGAAAGCGATCGCTCCGGTCGGAGTCGGACGCCATTTCCTCGCTGGCCAATACTACAGCGAAGCAGATAGGGGAACTGATGCGTAGTGGTAAAAAGGATGAAGCAGAATCGATTAAGGCTTCTTCGGCAGGATACAAGGATCAGATAAAAGCTTTTTCGGAGGAACTCAGTAGCCTGGAAGAACAAATTCACTCCCTCCTGGTTGTTTTCCCCAATTTGCCGCACGAGTCTGTTCCGGAAGGCATTAGTGCTGAAGGGAATGAGGTGGTGTATCAACACGGCGAAGATCCCGATTTGAGCCAGGAAGCTTTACCTCATTGGGAGCTTACGTCCAAATATGATATCATTGATTTTGAGTTAGGAACGAAGATTTCGGGTGCGGGGTTCCCGGTATATAAAGGAAAAGGTGCCAAGCTTCAGCGCGCATTAATTAATTTCTTTTTAGACGAGGCAGAAAAAGCCGGCTATGATGAAGTGCAGCCCCCGGTGGTTATAAACGAGGCTTCAGGCTTTGGTACGGGTCAGTTGCCTGATAAAGAGGGACAAATGTATTATATCGGCGAAGATAATTTATACCTGATTCCTACTGCAGAGGTCCCGGTTACCAATATTTACCGCGACACAATTGTAAAGTCGGAGGACTTTCCAATTCGTCATTGCGCCTATACGCCCTGCTTTAGGCGAGAGGCAGGGTCCTATGGAGCTCATGTACGAGGTTTAAATCGCCTTCACCAGTTCGACAAGGTGGAACTGGTTCAGATCACCCATCCGGACGAATCGTACCAGACGCTGGAAGAAATGAGCACCTACGTGCAGTCCTTGCTTAAAAAACTGGGATTGAAGTTTCGGGTACTACGGCTTTGCAGTGGAGACATGGGCTTCACTTCGGCACTCACCTACGATATGGAGGTGTGGAGCGCAGCGCAAAAGCGCTGGTTGGAAGTTTCTTCGGTGTCGAATTTTGAAACGTTCCAGAGCAATCGTTTGAAACTCCGCTTTAAGGGTGAGAATGGTAAAATGCAACTAGCGCATACGCTCAACGGCAGCGCACTGGCTTTGCCGAGAATTGTGGCGGCTATTCTGGAGAATTTTCAGACCGCTGCCGGAGTCAAGATTCCCGAGGTTTTAGTACCGTATACACGGTTCGAATATATTTCGTAAGCAAGAGAAACTTGTTTATGAGTTGAATGAAAAGGGAGCGCTGTAGAGCTGCTCCCTTTTTTGTGGACTATTTTTTCAAATGGCTCCGTAGTACATAATGTAGAATTCCTCCATGTTTGAAGTATTCCACATCAATGGCGGAGTCGAGACGGGCTCTGGTATCGAATTCGATGGTTTCACCGCTTTCTTTGCGTGCCTTTACCCGGATGGTCTTGAAAGGTGCCAGGTCTTGCCCGATCCCTTCGATGGTAAAGTGCTCTTTTCCTGAAAGGGCCAGGGTATCTGCCGTTTCTCCATTCATATACTGCAAGGGAAGGATGCCCATCCCGACCAGGTTGCTTCGGTGTATACGTTCGAAACTTTCAGCAATCACAGCCTTTACGCCAAGCAGGTTCGGACCCTTTGCCGCCCAATCGCGCGACGAACCGCTTCCATATTCTTTTCCGGCAAGAACGATCAGTGGTGTGCCACTTTCCTGATATCGCATTGCTGTTTCGAATACTGTGAGAGTTTCGTTACTTGGGAAGTGGGTGGAGAAACCGCCTACTTTATCCGTGATACGATTTTTGATGCGCACATTTGCAAATGTACCCCGCATCATCACTTCGTGATTTCCACGACGGGACCCGTAAGAGTTGAAATCTTTTTTATCAATACCTTGCTCAATTAAGTATTGTCCGGCTGCACTGTGCTCGTTGAACGATCCTGCGGGTGAGATATGATCGGTTGTGACCGAATCGCCCAGCATCAGCAACACCCTGGCGTCCATAATATCGTTCAAGCCTTGAGGTTCTACGCTGATGTTCTGGAAAAAAGGCACTTCGCGGATATACGTAGAAGAATCGTCCCAAGCATATTCCTTGCCGGTCGGTACGTCCAGACTTTTCCACTGCTCCTCGCCATCAAAGATAACGTCATAGACCTCTTCGAAATCTTCTTTTTTCATAGCCTGTACAATGGTATTATTGATCTCTTCCTGGGTTGGCCAGATATCCTTCAGGTAAACAGGCTCTCCGCTATCTGCGTGACCTAGCGGCTCCTCCAGCAGATTAATATCGACTCGCCCGACGAGCGAGTAGGCGACAACAAGCATCGGAGACATCAGGAAGTTCATTTTTACCTGAGGGTGTACCCTCGCTTCAAAGTTCCGGTTACCCGACAGTACCGAGGCGACAAGTAAATCATTCTCATCTACCGCGTCGGCAATAGGTTGCTCCAATGGACCACTGTTACCGATACAGGAGGTACAACCGTAACCGACAGTGTGAAAGCGAAGTTTCTCTAAATCGGCACTGAGTCCGGAACGATCGAGGTATTTCGTTACGACTTTCGAGCCGGGGGCCAGACTCGTCTTAACCCAGGGCTGCGTTCTTAAACCCTTCTCCACGGCTTTTCTGGCTACTAATCCTGCTCCAACCATGACGGCTGGATTGGAGGTGTTGGTGCAACTGGTGATGGCTGCGATGACAATACTTCCGTCACTCAAGTTGTAAGAACCTTCCGGAGAGTCGATGGATACCGTACGAAGAGGGCTTTCCGCAAGCCCCGTTTCGGCACCAGTTGCAGCGGGGTTGTGCCATCCACCAGCTTCCCGGTTTTGATAAGGTATATATGTACGATCAAATTCATTTCTGATAAGATCAGGGAACTGTTCGGCAAGGTGCTTAACTAAGATTTTATCCTGCGGACGTTTTGGTCCCGATACAGTGGGTTCGAGGGTGTCCAGATTTAGTTCAACCACCTGAGAATATTCAATTTTATCTTCACCAGTTCTCCATAGCATGTTTTCCTGGCTGTATTCGCGAACAAGGTCGATCTGCCCTTGGGAACGGTTCGTTCGCGCCATATATTCAAGCGTCTGATCGTCGATGGGGAAATAGGTGACAGTACAACCGAACTCAGGTGACATATTCGAGATGGTTGCACGATCGGTGACTGTAAGGTTGCTCAGCCCGTCGCCAAATACTTCGACGAACTTTCCTACCACGCCGGTGTCGCGAAGGAGTTTGGTGATGGTTAATACCATGTCAGTAGCGGTACAACCCGGAGGAATATTTCCGGTAAGTTTTAGTCCGATTACCTGCGGGCAGGTGAAATAGATGGGCTGCCCCAGCATTGCGGCCTCTGCTTCGATGCCGCCTACCCCCCATGCTAATACACCGATTCCGTTGACCATGGGTGTGTGAGAGTCCGTTCCTACCAGCGTATCTGGGAAAGCCCATCCATCTCTTTCGACCACGCCTTTAGCGAGGTATTCCAGATTGACCTGATGGCAGATGCCCATACCGGGAGGGACAACGGTAAAATTGTCTAAACCGTTTTGAGCCCACTTTAAAAGTTTATAGCGCTCGGCATTGCGTTCGTATTCCAAAGCGACGTTCTTTTCATAGGCGGAACCGGCACCGAAATAATCTACCTGAACAGAATGGTCAATGACCAGATCGACAGGAATAGCGGGATTGATCTTGCTTCCATCGCCGCCCTTGCGGACGACTTCTGCGCGAATGGAGGTGATGTCGACAACAGCTGGAACTCCGGTAAAATCTTGCATCAATACCCGGGCAGGTTTGAAAGGGATGTCTTTATCTGTGCCGGAGGGAATCCAATGGGTGAGGGTGTCAAGATGTTCGTCGGTAATCGCGAATCCATCGTGGTTTCTAAGAGCGTTTTCCAGTAAGATTCGAATGGAAAAAGGAAGGCGTTCTATATTTTGGCCTTCCTCCTGGAGCCTTTTAAGCGAAGCAATTTTATAATTCATGATTGTCAACTTTGAAGAAATTTAACAATCAATCTACTGAAATTGTTCTGTAAAAGCAAATAAGGGTCTTACTCCTCCACGATTTCGTTGTTGATGTTGGAGGTTTCGGCGAGTTCTTCTTTGAAATATTTCTTTTGGCCGATGAGTATAAGAATTACACCCACCGAGATGGCCGCGTCGGCCAGATTGAATACCGGGCGGAAGAAGGTAAATTCATCGCCGCCCCAAAGTGGAAGCCACGAGGGGAACTGGCCCTGAATAATTGGGAAGTAAAACATGTCGACCACCTTTCCGTGCAGAAAGCTGGAATAGCCGCCTTCTGCAGGAAAAAGTCGTGCCTTTTCGTACCAGGTACTTTCACTGAATATTACCCCATAAAACGCTGAGTCAATGATGTTTCCCAAAGCCCCGGCGAAGATAAGCGAGACATTGGTGATAAGTCCCCGGTGGTATTTGTTCCGAACCAGATGGTAGAGTCCGTAAGCAATTGCAACGATGGCAATTATTCTAAATAAAGACAGGGCAAGTTTACCAGCCTCCCCGCCCAGTTCCAATCCGAAGGCCATGCCATTATTCTCTGTAAAATGGATAATAACGCGGTCCTTGATAATATGAATTTCCTGACCAAGTGTGAAATTGAGTTTAATCCAAAATTTCAGCACCTGATCCAGAATCAGGGTAATCAGGATAATAAGAACGGGTTTGGTGAAGCCTTTCATTGCTACTGCAGAGACGTTATTTAGTTACGTTGATTGAGTTTTGCTTCCATGCTCAGGGTAGCATGTGGTACGGCGCGAAGACGTTCTTTCTGGATTAACTTACCGGTAGCTCTGCATATACCATAGGTCTTGTTTTCGATTCGAACCATCGCTGCTTCCAGCCCCTCCAAAAATTTCTTTTGACGTGCAGCCAATTGATTGATTTGTTCTTTTTCAAGTGTTGCAGAACCGTCTTCCAGCGTTTTGAAAGTTCCGGCAGTATCATCAGTGCCGTTACTGTTAGGACTGCTCAATGATTGCGTAAGAGATGCAAGTTCTTCTTTAGCGATGCGGATCTTTTCGGAAATAAGTTCTTTAAACTCTTGTAGCTCACTGTCACTGTATCGGGTCTTTTCTGTATTTTCCATAATTTTATCTCTTGGTAATGCTTATTAATACGTTTAGGTCATTGATTGTAAATTCCTCACCGGTTGGCACTGCTTCCGAAAAATGTACTTCATCGGCGAGGATTTCGCTGCGAATATAACTTAAATTGTTTTTAACTGCCTCAAAAATTTCGTTTTGGAGCTGAATATTCACACTTATTCTGTCGGTTACTTCCAGTCCCATATTCTTCCGCATATTTTGAATGCGGTTTACCAGTTCCCTGGAAATACCTTCTTGTTTCAAGGCGGGTGTGATTTGAATATCGAGAGCGACGGTCAGTCGGCCAAGATTTGCGACCTGCCATCCTTCGACGTCTTCTGCAATAATTTCGACATCTTCCATGCCGATGTTATAAGGAAGACCTGGGAGCTGCAAGGTCTTGGCTGTTTCCAATTCACGGATTTGACTTGCACTAAGAGCAAGAATGGCCGCGCTTACTACCTTCATATCCTTGCCCACTTTCTTACCAAGGGTTTTAAAATTGGGTTTGATCTTTTTCCGGATAATTCCTTCTGCGTCCTTAATATACTCAATATCTTTGATATTGGTTTCCGAAAGGATGAGATCTTTAACCTTCTCGACCTTATCAATGAACGATTCGTCGATTACGGGAAGTAAGATTTTATTGAGTGGTTGACGGACATTGACAGACGTCTTCTTCCGAAGAGAGAGTACCAGCGAGGCGATATCCTGCGCGAGCGCCATTCGTTCTTCCAGGGCTTTGTTGATCAATCGTTGGTCTCCTTCAGGATAGTCGGCAAGATGTACCGACTCTGCGCTTTCTTTTCCGCTCACCTGATTTAAGTCAAGGAAGAGCCTGTCGCTGTAAAAGGGAGCGATTGGAGACATAATCTTAGCGATCGTGTTCAGACAGGTATAAAGTGTCTGATAAGCCGAAATTTTGTCCGAGCTATACTCGCCCTTCCAGAAACGTCGGCGGGATAAACGCACATACCAATTGCTTAAGTGTTCATCGACAAAGTTTTGGATTGCCCGGGCGGCTTTGGTCGGTTCGAATTCCGCATAAAACTGATCAACTTCGAGACAGAGACTGTTAAGCAGAGATATAATCCACTGATCAATTTCCGGCCGCTCGTGGATGTCAATCTCCGCTTCTGCGTAGTCGAACTTATCGATATTCGCATACAGCGCGAAAAACGAATAGGTGTTATAAAGGGTTCCAAAAAACTTTCGACGCACCTCGTCGAGGCCATCTTCGTTGAACTTCAGGTTATCCCATGGTGATGCATTGCTGATAAGATACCACCGGGTCGCATCGGCGCTATATTTTTCGATGGTTACGAAGGGATCGACTGCATTTCCCAGCCGTTTGGACATTTTGTTGCCATTTTTGTCGAGCACCAGCCCGTTGGATACCACATTTTTGAAAGCCACTGAGCCGTTCAGCATGGTGGAAATGGCATGCAGGGTGAAGAACCAACCGCGCGTTTGGTCAACGCCTTCGGCTATAAAGTCGGCAGGATAGGCTGTTTCGAATCCTTCCCGGAAGGGATTACGATCCCCATTTTCCAACTTTTTAGGGTCGAGCCCCCATTGCGCATAAGGCATGGCACCTGAATCGAACCAAACGTCGATCAGGTCAGGCTCCCGATACAGAAGTTGGCCTGAAGGGGATACCAGCACGAGGTTGTCTACATAAGGGCGATGAAGATCGAAATTATTCTCATTGATTTTGCCCAGGTATTCGTTCAGTATCGCTTTCTGTTCTGCCGATAGAGCATTCGACGCGAGGCTGCTTTCAATGGTGTTTTTTAATTCCTGTATAGAGCCGATGCAAATTTCTTCCTTTTCATCTTCACTTCTCCAAATTGGGAGCGGTGTACCCCAATAACGCGAACGGGAAAGATTCCAGTCAACCAGATTTTCAAGCCAATGGCCGAAACGTCCAGTGCCCGTCGCTTCGGGTTTCCAGTTTATCGTTTGGTTGAGCGCTACGAGCTGCTCCTTAACAGCGGTAGTTTTAATAAACCAACTGTCGAGCGGATAATATAAAATGGGTTTATCAGTTCTCCAGCAGTGTGGATAACTGTGCTCATATTTTTTTACGTCGAATGCTTTGTTTTCTTCTTTGAGCTTAATGGCGATACGGACGTCGGTACCTTTAAAATCGGCTGCTTCGCGAAGGTTGTTCGCCAGGTATTCTTCCTTTACAAACTCTCCGGCATAATCGGTAATTTCTTGAACGAAACGGCCCTGACGGTCCACAATCGGCACGTCTTTACCATTTTCATCCTTCACCAATATGGCTGGAATATCATTTTCCCGGCAAACACGGAAATCGTCTGCTCCAAAAGTGGGGGAGGCGTGGACAATACCGGTTCCGTCTTCCGTACTGACAAAATCGCCTGCAATTACCCTAAAGGCTTTTTCAACAAGCTCATCCGAAGTGACATAGGGCATCAGTTGATGGTAACGTAGGTTAAGTAGTTCCTCTCCCTTGTATTCCGCGACGATTTTCCAGGGAATCAGCTTATCGCCACCCTGGTATTTTTGAAAGTCGCCGTTTTCTGCTTCCGCTTTGAAAAAACGACCTACCAGATCGCGAGCCAGAATAACGCTGACCGGTTGATAGGTATATGCGTTGAACGTTTCGACTTTAACATATGATATTTGTTTTCCGACCACCAGTGCGGAGTTGCCCGGAAGCGTCCAGGGGGTGGTTGTCCACGCGAGAATTACGGTGTCTTCTTCCTCATAACTGAATAAGGAACTGATAAGTGGATGTACCTGGTCTTTTCTTATACGAAATTGGGCGACAATGGTGGTGTCTTTGACCATTTGGTAAGTTCCGGGCTGATTAAGCTCATGTGAACTCAGTCCAGTTCCCGCAGCTGGTGAAAAAGGCTGGATGGTGTATCCCTTATAGAGTAAGCCCTTATTGTAAAAGTCTTTCAAAATCCACCAAAGCGTCTCAATATAGTCGTTTTCATAAGTAATATAGGGATTCTCAAGATCGACCCAATAACCCATCTTCTCGGTCAGATCGTTCCAGACGTCTGTATACTTCATGACTTCCTTGCGGCAATAATCGTTGTATTCCTCAACGGTAATGCTTTTTCCGATGTCCTCCTTGGTAATTCCCAGTGTTTTTTCGACGGCAAGTTCGATAGGTAATCCGTGTGTATCCCAGCCTCCTTTGCGTTTCACCTGAAAGCCTTTCAGGGTTTTGTAGCGACAAAAAATATCTTTGATCGCCCGGGCCATCACGTGGTGGATACCAGGCATACCATTGGCCGAAGGGGGGCCTTCGAAAAAGGTGTATGGTTTTGACGAAGGTCGGTTTTGAATACTTTTCTCAAAAATGGAACGGTGGTTCCAGGTATTTAAAACTTCTTTGCCTATTTCGGATAGATTCAGGTTCTTGTATTCTTTATACATCAGGAGTTTGCCTTTTAAAATGGAGGATGCAAAGTTAAGAATAAATGCTTAAATTAGAAATGCTTAGAATTGGTGCAGAATTTGCAAAAGGGAGGAAAATAATCATGTTGGTATAAGTACATTTGCCGACCATAACTGAGATCTAGCATATGAATAAATATTTGGTTCGGGGCATTCTTTTGACAATATTAGGTATTGGAATTGGTATAGCAGGCAGTTATCTGCAGTCGGGCGAACACAATATCTATAAATGGATATATATAGTTGCGGTGCTTTTGTTTGGGGTAGGCTTTCTAACCATTGTTTACAGCTTGATTCGAAAGATAGAGCGAAAGAGCATTCTAGACGAACGGCAGGTGCAGCAGGAAGATGATGAATAAGCACTCCTTCTTTCGAAGTTTTTCCTTTGCTCTTGCTGGAATTCTCAGCGCGTTTAAAACGGAACAGAACTTCAAAATTCATTTGTTTGCGACGATTATAGCCGTTGTGCTGGCTGCCGCCTTAAGAATTTCCGCGGCAGAATGGTTGTGGATTGCCTTGTCGGTTGCCCTTGTTTTGGGAGCCGAACTGATGAATACGGCTCTTGAATCGTTAGCAGACCGCGTGTCTGTTGAACAGCATCCTTTGATCCGCACTGCAAAAGATTGCGCAGCTGCTGCTGTATTGCTGATGGCTGTATTTGCGCTGGTGTGCGGATGCGTGATTTTTCTGCCCAAGATTATAAATTTTCTTTCGAGCTATGTTGCATAAAACACGGGGGATTGTCCTTCGAACGATTAATCACCGGGAGACGAGTGTTATATGCCAGATTTTCACTGAGAAGTTCGGGCTTCAGTCGTACATCATCAACGGAGCGAAAAAAAGCCGCGCGAAGATTCACATCAACATCCTTCAACCTCTCCATCTCCTTGAGATGGTGGTTTATCACAAGGCGTCGGGGGATATTCAACGCATTTCGGAAGCCAGGCAAATTCCGCCTTTTCAAAGTATTCCATACGATGATAGAAAGAGAGCTTTGGTGATTTTTCTCACAGACATACTTAAAAAGTGCCTGAAGCAACAAAGTGCTGACGAGCCTCTTTTCAACTATGTTTATTATTCCGTCTCTTGGCTTGATAAAGCAGAGGATGCGTATCCTGATTTCCATCTGCATTTTATGATGCAGCTCTCGAAATACCTGGGTTTCTTTCCTTCCCGCCCTGCCCGTGAGCTGCGCTATTTTGATCTTAAAGATGGTGTATTCCTTGGTCAACCGCCTCATCATGAGTATTTTTTGGAGGGCGAGCAGACGAAGCTTTGGTTGACCCTTATGTCTATGACCTTAGCCAATCTCCCGGTATTAAAGATTCCGCTTGCTGAAAGAAGGAAGCTTTTATACCGGATGATTGATTATTATGCTCTGCATGTTGATAATTTCGGAAAAATACAGTCACATTTGATTCTCGAGGAAGTTTTCGGTTAGATCACCTTTCTTTCCATGGCCTTGATGACGGGCTCGAAAAAGTCGACGCCATTAAGATTTCCTGAATTTCCAAGGCCACCTGGACTAAAAACGTTTACTTCCATCAGTTTATCGCCTACGATGTCTAATCCGGTCAGGAACATGCCGTCTTTGATGAGCTTGGGAGCTACTTCTTCCACAATTTCATAGCAGCGCTTTGTTAATTTAGCCACTTTAGCAATGCCGCCCTGGTGAACGTTGCTGCGAATATCGTTTTTGGCCTGGGTTCGATGGATAGCCGCTGTTTTTCCATTAACAACGATGGGTTGGCCGTCGAGCAGAAACAGACGGATATCACCATTTTTAGCATCCGGAAGGTATTCTTGTGCTACAACGAAACCATCACGGGCAATTGCCTCGACGATCTGATTAAGGTTTTTGATATCTTCTTTGATCATAAAGACGTTTTTCCCGCCCGAACCTTGGAGGGGTTTCAGAATGATATGTTTATTGTATTCCTTGTAGAAAGCCCTGATATCATCAATGTTGCGGGTGATGATGGTGTCGGGACGAACCGATTTTGGGAAATACTGAAAATATGTTTTGGTAAGGGCACTTGCCAGTGTGTCGGGATCGTTTAATACCACGACTCCATGACGCTGGGCCATTTGTCCGAATACTACCCCGGCATTTTGTGCCCAGGGCCGGTGGTCGAAATCTACCGAAGGGTCGTTTCGAAGCATCAGGATGTCGAGCTCTTTGGCCGTAATAAGTTCTTTAGGAGCTTTCTTGATTGCATCCAGAAAATTTTCATTGCTTCGATATTGTTTTTCCGGCCCTTTCCGGGCATGGGCTCCCATTTGTTCGTCTTTGAGATATGCAAGATCACCTACGCCGATATAATAAATTTCGTGACCCATTTTGCTAGCTTGCATAGCCAGGCCGGTAGTGGTATAAACCGGTATTTCTTTTTGAGTCTGATTGACTACAAATCCTATTTTCATTTAATGTCGGTTAAGGTTTCGTGTTTAGTGTGAAATCATGTTGAAAACGTTTCCTCCGGAGCGAATGTTTTCGATTCTTGGTAAATAAATATCGTCCAGAAAGCGTGGTTTTATTGGGATCTTCGTCAGAATTTGTCGGTGTATAAGTTCTTGGACAACGGGGATGTAATCCTGTCTTATTTTACCGATTAACAACGGTTCAAGGCTTTTACCTTTCTTAAGATAGTTGATGATGTTAAGAAGCCCTTTCAGGTAGACTGCGTCTTTTGTGAGTCCGCCTCCGCGATAGACACGCATGGTGATGGTAAAGGCGGCTTTATTCTCAAATCCATACTTGTCGACCAAAAGAAAAAAGGTGTCGACAAAGGAGCTTCCGGAAATCATTTGTTGTACTGCAATGACACGGGCAGCAATGGTTCGCAGGCGGTTTGGGGTTAGTCCGCCAGTAAGGTACTCAGAAAAAACCGCCAGCCCTTCCTGTAATTCTTCATAGCCGGGCACGCCAATATAAAACAGTTTCAGCGGTTGCGCTTTCCCGTTGTAGTAAGTAACCACATGGGTTCCTATTTCGTGTTGGAGTAACGAAAAGGCTCGGTGTTCCGAGACTTGAAAATTCTTGCTTATATTTAACGTGCCGCGGCTGACCATGATACCGTCGATGTCGTCGCGGACGCGTACTACTGTTGAGATAGAAGGGTCTTGCTGTTGAAGCCAAAGAAGTTCACGTTCGGCCATCCTCGCAAATTGCGGAGCCTTTATCATCTTCCGTTTTGGGGGCACTTCCGGTGTGTCTATCGATATGAGCAGCGCTTTGGCGGTTTCGAGCAGCCGATCGTCTATAGGCCCAAAAAGCTGTAGGCTGGTTAACATAAAGTCAGGCTTTTCCCGCTCCATCATCATATCGAGCATCCGGTCAATTTCTTTCCGTTTATCACGAAACAAGAAGGCCATCGTAGGATCGGAAATGTCTTCGATGGGGAGGTTATATATTTTACGCTTAATAAGCTCTGGGTCGATTGGCATCGGACGGTAATGAAAGACCGGTGCTTTCAGAAAATTGGACTTTCGGAAGGATGCCCAGGCGTCGTCAACATTGATGGGCGTGACCAGCAGGAGGAAGTCGAACAGATTGCTGCATTTACCTAATTCCTCGTCAATCTCGAAAACATTTTTTCGGAGACTGGTAGTTCCCAGCATTTGGAAATGACTGGCATTGTAGGATGTGTGAACGCGTACAAATTCAAAAAAGCCCTTCCTGATTGCCTTGCTAAATTTAGCTCGCAAATCGCGAAGTACCAGAGGATAGGCACGACCGGTATCCATATTCATGTAAATGGGTGCTATTTCAACACCGATGAGGGTGATGCCCATGCGGCTCGCATCTTTGTCGTTAATAAAGGGTTTGTAATAAGGGGGAGCAACCACTTCTTTTCCTGTACTGATCTCCGTTTTCAAAGGATTGCCCAATATGATAATTTTGCCAAGTTCATCGAAGAGTTTTTCGACGACTTCCGAACCGCTTTTCTGGCTGACATGAATCGTGAATGGAGGTGCAAAGGTTTTCTCGGAGAGCCAGACTTCAAGCAAAAGAAAGCCCTTAAACATGTCTGACAACGCCTCTGCGACACTTCGTACAATTTCATTGTTTTCCGGACTATCTTCGATATAGATGTACGACGATTCCGTTTTCCCCAGCCGCGAAGTAAAGCCATCTTTTCCGCTTGGAGGAATGCGATAAACCACCATAAAAGGAACCGGTTTTTCCATATTGATAAGTCCGTTCCCGGGCAAATTAATGCGCATCGCCTCTTTTTTATTGATTTTATCGAGAATGCGATTGATAAGCCTTTTTTCTGGAGTGCTCATCATGCCGTAAGAGATTTTAGTTGCTGTTCGAGAGGATCAAGGCTACTGAGAAGCGCCTGCCTGATATCAGAAATATGGTTGATATCGGCTCGCCCCGTCCATTCATCCATAAATGTTTTTTTAAATTCAATCGATATTACACAGCCTTTTTCACTATAGTGCTGATTTACCCATTGAGAAAACCCGCCTCCCTTAAACTTTATGTTTTCCCGCACATCGGGCTGTTTCCCTGCAATGGTGGAATTTGAAAGTAAATAAATGAAGTGTTGAATAAGTGGGTTCCACTTCTCCTCATTAAAGCGGCTCCCGATATTAATTTCGGGATTGTCGATCAGGGGAGCTTCCAGTTGATATGAATCACGCCTATGGTTGTATGAATGAAGATCAAGAATCAGAAAATATCCGAAGCGTCCGATAAGCGATTCGATTAATTCCTGCATGTCTTCGTAAAATTTGCGGTAGTAAGAGATAAGATTCCTCTCTTCGTGTGCAGGTAAAGAGTTATCCCATACGTTCAGTCCCCAGGCATCTTCCGGATCTTTATAGACAGCCTTACCTTCCAACCGGTTGAGGTCAACCATAAATCGTGAACTTTCAACGATGACCTGATTCACGGGGAGATCAGCCATGTACCCTGTATAGGGGTCTTCTTCACGAAATCGCTCAGGGTCGGTTAACTTCATATAAGGTAAAAGTCTGTCCGGTATGAAGTGCCCGTCATGTAAGGCGAGGGCAATGATGGGCGAGTCTTTTTTTGTTATACTGTAGCTGTGCTGATCCATGGACTTGATTTCTTGCCTTAGAACAGTATTTCAGGGTGAATGTTTTATGAGTAATAATGTATCTTTGCGCATGAAAAATCGTCTTTTTTGTACACTCCTCGTACTCAGTCTTTTATTTACACCTTTTCCCCGAATCTTTGCTCAGACCGATACTGTTCAACGGTTTGAAGCAAATCGTTCCAACGCGGTGAATCAGCAAGAAAAGCCATATCTTATATTGATTTCAGCGGATGGCTTTCGTTACGATTACGCCGACAGATTTGAAGCGGAAAACCTGAAACGATTACGTGAACAAGGAGTATATTCGAGTTGGATGGCTCCATCATTTCCGTCGCTGACCTTCCCAAATCATTACAGCATCGTAACGGGTATGCGTCCTTCAACGCACGGACTTGTTGGTAATAGTTTCTATGACAAAAAGATTGATGAGGTCTATTCACTTGGTCGGAGAAGTGCAGTTGAGAATGCAGCTTGGTATGGCGGTGTGCCACTTTGGTCGTTAGCCGAACAACAGGGAATGCTGAGTGCTAGTTTTTATTGGGTGGGATCGGAGGCGCCTATTCAGGGGGTACGGCCCAGTTATTATTACCTCTACAACGAGAAAATTCCGATCGGCCGCCGCATACAAACAGTGATCGATTGGCTGAAGTTGCCAGAGGCGGAACGTCCGCACCTGATTACTTTCTATATGCCGGAAGTGGATCACGCAGGCCATTCCTATGGGCCTGAGTCGGACGAAGTGAAAAGAAGTGTGCATTTCGTCGATTCTGTCATTGGCGTCCTAGACCGTGAAGTCTCAAAATTAAACCTGCCTGTCAATTTTATTTTCGTCTCAGACCACGGGATGGTTCAGGTTAACCAGGATGCACCTATCAAGTTGCCGACCGCTGTCGATACGGCCCATTTTCGGGTCGTGACTTCAGGTTCTCTTGTTAATTTATACGCGAAAAACAAGTCTGCCATTAAAGCAACATTTATGGCGTTAAAGAATTCTGACCCGAGATATAAGGTCTATATGCGCTCTAAGTTACCAAAGCATCTGCATTATTCTGCCAGGAATGATAAATACGGCCGGATTGGCGATATTGTGATGGTCGCCGAGGCTCCGTATGTGTTTCAGTTTTCTGACCGGCGACCCATACCCGGGTATCATGGCTACGATCCGAGATCAAGCATGGAGATGATGGCCAGCTTCATGGCTTGGGGGCCACAGATTAAAACTGGAAAAAAAATAAAGTCCTTCGATAACATCCATCTTTATCCGGTCATGACCGAGTTACTGGGATTGGAATATGATCATGAGATCGACGGACGTACGAAGCTTATAAGAAAGATTCTTAAATAGCCTTGATTCGCATTTACAGCATAAAAAAAACCCGGATGTCCGGGTTTTTTTATGCTGTAAATGATTGCCTTACTGAGCCAATTTTTTGAGAAGATTCGACCAGCCGGCAAGGTTATGCAGAATGTTACCGAGCTCGCTGATCGCAACTCTTTCCTGTTCCATGCTATCCCGGTGACGGAGGGTGACCGTATTATCTTCCAGACTCTGATGATCAACGGTAATGCAAATAGGTGTGCCGATGGCGTCTTGTCTGCGATAACGTTTTCCTATAGAGTCTTTCTCATCGTATTGAACATTGTAGTCCAGTTTTAGCTCATCCATAATGGATCGCGCTTTTTCAGGGAGTCCGTCTTTCTTGGTAAGCGGCAAAACGGCTGCCTTCACAGGGGCTAGCGCGGGATGCAGATGAAGGACCGTACGACTGTCTTGTTTTTCATCTGTACTTAGGTCTTGTTCTTCGATGGCGTTGCATAAGACCGTAAGGAACATGCGGTCGAGCCCGATCGAGGTTTCAATGACGTAGGGAATATAATTTTGGTTAATCTCCGGATCGAAAAACTGCATTTTCTTTCCGGAAAATTCCTGGTGTTGTTTTAAATCAAAATCTGTTCTCGAATGAATACCTTCTACTTCTTTGAAGCCAAATGGGAAGTCAAACTCAATATCCACTGCTGCATTGGCATAATGTGCAGGTTTTACATGATCGTGGTAGCGATACTTTAAAGGATCTGAACCGATAGCCAGGTGCCATTTTAAGCGAGCAGTTTTCCATTTTTCGTACCATTCCATTTCCGTACCTGGTCTAACAAAGAATTGAAGCTCCATTTGTTCAAACTCTCTCATCCGCATAATAAATTGCCGGGCGATTACTTCGTTCCGGAAAGCCTTCCCAATCTGCGCAATGCCGAAAGGGATTTTCATTCTTCCGCTTTTTTGAACATTCAGGAAGTTGACGAATATGCCTTGGGCGGTTTCTGGCCGTAAATAAACCTGATCGGACCCTTCAGCCATTGCACCCATTTGGGTAGAGAACATCAAATTAAACTGACGCACATCGGTCCAGTTTTTGGTTCCCGAAACCGGACAGACGATGCCGTGTTCCTCAATGATGTTCTTTAAAGCCGCCAGGTTGTCTTTGGCAATCGCCTCATCAAGTTCCTTTTGTAGTTGGGTGGCTTTTTCAGTCTTTCCATCTTTCTCGTATCGGGTGATTTTGTCTTCGATGAGTTGGTCGGCCCGGTAGCGTTTCTTCGAGTCTTTATTATCGATCATGGGATCATTGAAGCCATCGACGTGGCCCGATGCTTTCCAAATTTTCGGGTGCATAAAGATGGCAGAGTCGATCCCGACAATATTTTCATTCAATTGCACCATCGATTTCCACCAATAGGTTTTGATGTTATTTTTTAATTCAGCTCCCAGCTGGCCGTAATCATAAACAGCACTTAATCCGTCATAGATTTCGCTTGACGGAAACACAAAGCCATATTCCTTGGCATGTGAGACTACTTTCTTTAAAATATCGTCGGTTTTACTCATAATAGGACAAATATAACCTGATTTATGTATAATCATAATAAAGACCCAAATAATCAGCCCCCTGATGCCGTGCTGATTTTGAAGATTAATGTCAATGATATGTTTGTATTTTATATTCATTAGCGGATTATACGCTCAGAATATTATATTTGTGAAACTCCTCAACGCTTATGATTGTATGCTGATAGCTGTCCTCTCCGGTTTCCTGATTGCATTTGTTCTGTTGGTTTTCGGACGACTTCTTAAAGATAAGCTGCCGTTGGTGGTGTCAGTTCTTCCAACAGGGCTATTCTTATATTTTCTTAGTTTTCTTCCGGGAGTAGTGGGTGGGGAGGCCTATTACTTTTCCACACCCTGGATTCCTTCGTTAGGGGTGAATCTGGATTTCCGTCTTGATGGACTTTCTTTGCTTTTTTCGTTGCTTATAACGGGTATTGGAGCATTGATTTTCTTTTACTCGGACGCTTATTTGAAACGGCACCGGTATATCAATCGCTTTTATAGCTTTTTATGTCTTTTTATGGGGTCCATGCTCGGGCTCGTGCTGTCAGATAATGCTTTACTTTTATTTGTGTTTTGGGAGTTGACAGCGATAAGCTCATTTTTTTTAATAGGCTTCAATAATCAAAGTCAGGCCTCGCGCAGAAGCTCACTATTGGCATGGGCGATTACGGGAGGAGGGGGCTTCTTTCTAATGGCCGGTCTTATCTTACTCGGGAGCATCACGGGATCATTCTCTATTCAGGAAATGTCCGCATCCTCGGGTTTAATAAAAGAACATTCCTTATACGCTCTTATTCTTTTTACCATTTTCTTGGGTGCTTTTAGCAAGTCGGCTCAGTTTCCATTTCATTTTTGGTTGCCTGGAGCTATGAAGGCACCTACGCCGGTTTCTGCGTATTTGCATTCGGCGACCATGGTGAAAGCCGGCATTTATTTAATTGCACGATTTACACCGGTTCTGGGAGATCACGTCTTCTGGAATAATACCCTCATTGTTGTTGGTGGTTTTACAATGCTATATTGCGCTTTCCACGCTATTTTTCGTCTTGATTTAAAGGGTATTTTAGCTTATTCGACGATTTCTGCCTTAGGAATGTTGATGTTTTTGCTAGGACTGGGTACTGAATCTGCTTATTTGGCAGCGATGGTCTTTATTGGTGTTCACGCGTTTTATAAAGCCGGGCTCTTTCTGACAACCGGGACGATTGATCTTAGTACAGGAACCCGCGATATTCGGTACTTGAGTGGCTTGCGTAGAATAATGCTACCGCTTGCCGTTGCTGGAACACTGGCTGCTCTGTCCAGTGCAGGGATACCCTTGACATTCGGCTTTGTAGGCAAGGAGTTGATATATGAGGCTACATGGCACCATGAGTGGGGTATGTGGGGATTAACTTTCCTTGCGGTAGTTTCTAATATCCTATTGTCGTATTCAGGATACCTTGCCGGTATTAAACCATTTATAGGACCGCCACCTGACATCTCTCTTGAGGTTGAGAAACCGGGGACGGGCTTGTGGATGGCTCCTCTGATATTAGGGGCTGGAGGTGTTATTGTTGGGGTTTCTCCTGCTTTCGCCAATGGCTTGTCGGAAGCAGCAGTGGCAGCAATTGTCGAGATTCAGTCGCCAGTATCCCTTTCTTTATGGCACGGTTTTAACGAGGTGTTCATCGCCAGTATGCTAACCGTGGTGATAGGAGTTGTGCTGTTTATGATTGTTAAACCTTCTGAAATAAGACTTAGTACTATTTCCCGCGTCGATTTCCTTTCGCCCCATCAGCTATTCAACCATACGGCCGCTTTTTTTAAACGAACGGCGAGGACGTATACTTCCTTTATGCATAATGGTTTTTTGCGTTCCTACATAACTAAAATTGTTTTCTTTTCGGTTTGTCTTCTGGCTTACTACATGGCAAGGAATGTACAGGTTCTGGCCCTGCCGAATAATCTGACGTCGGTGAGTGTGTATGAAGCGTGTATTTTCATCGTTATGCTCTCCTCGATCCTGATTATTCTTTTTTCGAACTCCAGGCTGCTCGCCGTCATTGCGATGAGCATGGTTGGTTTCTGTATTTGTCTTTTTTTCGTTTATTATGGTGCGCCCGATCTGGCAATGACTCAGTTCTCAATTGATACGCTAACAACGGTGTTATTTGTGATGGTCTTGCTTAAGCTTCCTCCATATTTGAAAATGAAAGATCGCTCTGCTCAAATCAGGGACGGTTTATTAGCAGCTAGCTTTGGGCTATTGGTATCGCTGATTGCACTTCAGGTTTTGGCTGAGCCGACCAGTAAAGAAGTTAGTCGTTTTTATGCGGAAAATGCTTATCTGTTAGCGAAAGGAAAAAACGTAGTGAATGTGATTTTGGTTGATTTCCGGGGTTATGATACTTTGGTCGAGATCACCGTCTTAACCATTGCGGCTATTGGGGTGTATAGTATGTTGAAAATCAACTCGTCTGAAGTCGAATAGATATGAATGTTTTTTTATTAAAATCGGCAGCAAAGTACCTGCTTCCTCTGTTATTGCTTTTTTCTATTTTTATCTTATTGCGTGGCCATTACGTGCCAGGTGGGGGATTTGTTGGCGGCCTGATAGCTTCAATCGCTTTCGTAGTATATCTTCTTGCGCATGGGCTGGATAAGACAAAAATCCTGTTGAAGTATCCGCCCTTCTTTTATATCCCGGTCGGACTGGGTATTGCCCTGATAAGCGGATTGGTCCCGATGTTTCTTGGAGAGCCGTTTCTTACGGTCTTATGGTTCGAGGACCCTTTCCCGGTAGTAGGCTCAGTAGGGACAGCATTGTTTTTTGATATTGGGGTTTATTTAGTAGTAATAGGAGTGACGCTCACGATACTTTTTACCATTTCTGAAAATGTATAGAAATATATGGAATTACTAGTCATTGTACTTATTGGCTTATTATATGGTTCGGGAATTTATTTGATGCTTCGCCGGAGTATGGTTAAGCTCCTTATTGGCTTACTGCTATTAGGCAACGGAGCTAATCTGTTGATCTTTCTGCTGGGTGATCTGACAAAGGGGCGTCCGCCCGTTATTCCTCCCGATTCAAATATTTTTAAGGAGGTGTATGCTGACCCGATTCCGCAAGCACTTATCCTTACAGCAATTGTAATTAGTTTCGGATTGCAGTCGTTTGCTATCGTTTTATTAAAAAGAGTATTTCTTCTAACGGGTTCGGATAATCTTGATGACCTCAATACCCACGATACTGACATATGAATAATCTGATCATCCTTCCCTTGCTGTTACATTTATTTACAGCTATTTTATTGCTGGCACTTTGGAGGAGAGCACGAATTCACCGATATATTAGTGTCGCTTCAAACCTGCTGATTTTGCTTGTCGCAGTCTATTTTTCAATTGAATCATGGAATACCGGAATTATCACTTTTCAGGCTGGAAGCTGGCCAGCGCCTTTTGGAATTACGTTTGTTCTCGACACCTTCAGCAGTATGATGGTGCTTCTGACGTCGATTTCAGCATTTGCAATTAGTTTATTTTCGAGTGTTGCCGTGAACAAAGCGCGCATGAAGTATGGCTTTTTTTCCATTTTTCATTTTTTATTTATGGGATTGAATGGGGCATTCCTGACAGGAGACATATTTAATTTGTATGTGTGGTTTGAAGTGGTGATCATTTCTTCCTTTGTGCTTATGACTCTAGGGGGTAAAAAGCCTCAAATGGAGAGCGCAATTAAGTATGTGGCGATTAATATGCTTGCTTCTGTGATATTTTTGACAGCTATCGCGGTGTTGTATGGATTGACAGGAAGTTTGAATATGGCCGATCTCTCCATGAAGATTGCTGCAATCGAGAACCAGGCGTTGGTCAATGTGACAGCCCTGCTTTTTGTGATTGCGTTTGGCATAAAGTCGGCTGTTTTTCCGCTATACTACTGGCTGCCTTCGTCGTATCATACACCTCCTTCGGCGATAGCGGCTATATTCGGAGGATTATTGACTAAAATGGGGATATATGCTCTGTTCCGCATTTTTACGCTGATTTTTGTTCCCAACGAGTTTCTCATCAATTTGTTCTCGTTTATAGCGGTAGCGACACTCATTACAGGTTCGCTTGGAGCAATTGTGAAACGCGATGTACGCAGGTTGTTCTCTTATTTGATCGTATGTCATATCGGATTTATGATTGCTGGTCTGGGCCTCTATTCAGAGATTGCACTTACCGGGGCTATTTTTTATCTCTTCCATGATATTATTGTTAAAAGCAATTTGTTTATGGTAAGCGGGATTATATATCGCATGCAAGGAACGATGAAGATGGCCAAATTAGGAGGGCTACATAGTACGTATCCGCGCTTGTCTGTTCTAATGGCAATCGTCTTGTTTTCACTGGTTGGAATTCCACCGCTGTCTGGCTTCTGGCCGAAGATTAACCTCTTTCAGGCCGGTTTTATGGAGGGTAATTATATTCTGATCGGAGGAATGATTATTGCCAGTTTCGCTACCCTATACGTCATCGCCAAAATGTGGACTGAGGTTTTCTGGAAGGACAGGGATCCGGCTGCTGAAAGTGAGGATGGTTTCGCATTGATGAAAAGAAGTGATCGTATCTCATTGGTGGCACCGGTCGTTTTTCTTACGGTTGTATCGTTGTATATTGGTTTTGGGGCAGAGAATATTATGGTGGTATCAAAACATATAGCTGCTCAGATGCTGGATTCTGAACCTTATATTCAGGCTGTTCTTGGAAAATAACATGAAAAGGGAATTGATATGTTAAAGCGCTTCTTAGTCAACTTATTGCTCACGTTCGTTTGGGTTGCCTTAACAGGGAATTTCGAGTTGGGAAATTATGCATTCGGATTTGTGTTAAGCTATCTTATTATGCGAGCTATTGCGGTTAACGAGGGAGGAATTGGCTATTTTCACCGGGTACCTAAAGTGATTGGTTTTGCGTTTTTCTTTTTTTATGAAATGATTAAGGCGAACCTGGAAGTTGCCTTTGATGTAATAACGCCGCGATTCTTTATGAAGCCCGGTATTATAAAGTATCCTCTCCAGGCGAAAACCGATTTGGAGATTACCATACTTGCGAATTGTATTTCGCTTACTCCGGGTACTTTGATTATGGCTATCAGTGATGATAGAAAAGTTCTGTATATTCATGTTATGTACATGGAAAATCGGGAACAATTTATTGAAAGGATTAAGAACGGACTGGAACGGCGAATTTTAGAAATTGTACGATGAATTTAATTAATTTTTTGTCTTATTTTGTCTTGCCAGTCCTTTCCGTGTCAACTCTTTTGGTTTTTTATCGATTTCTTAAGGGGCCCAACGCGGTAGATAGGATTGTTGCCCTTGAGCTACTGATTTCCATCGGTATCGCCTCGATTGCGATATTTAGCCTGATAAGCAATCAGCGTGTTTTACTGGATGTCTCTATGATCTTGGCACTCATAGCTTTTTTGGGCACTGTTGCCTATTCCTATTATATCGAAAAAAAAGAAAAATAATGGTAGTGGATGCGTTAATTATGTTTTTTAGCGGGGTGGGGGTTTTATTCATTTTGATCGCCTCTATCGGGATTGTACGTATGCCTGACTTTTATTTGCGGCTATCCGTCACGGTAAAGGCTTCTACGCTTGGGGTTGGATTTGTCCTTTTGAGCACGGTACTTTATTTCGGAGACCTGGCAGTAGCTACTAAGGCGCTTGCGATTGTATTTTTTCTTTTCTTAACTTCCCCGATCAGTGCACAGCTGTTGGGTCGCATATCTTATTTCTCAGGAATTCCGCTTTGGAAGAAATCGGTACGTGACGATTTGAAGGGCCAATATGAAAGGGGATCGAAGATTTTAAGTAGCGAGGATCAGTATTCGGATGATAGCGATAATAAAAATATATGAAAATTAAATTAGTTTGGTTTGTTCTTTTAGTAAGCATTGTTTCCTGTTCAGCGCCAGGAACTATGAATGCGCTTTCAGGTGATAATGTTCGGATTGAACTCAATACGATCGACGACCTTTATCGTTTCACAACTTATAGTGATTCGAGAGTTCCGTTGATAAGTGCGCATCGGGGAGGTCCAGAACCGGGTTTTCCTGAGAATGCATTGGAGACTTTCCAGAATGCGGCAGGAAAGCAACCCCTGATTATTGAGTTTGATATCGCCATAAGTAAAGATTCTTCCCTCATTTTGATGCATGATGATAAATTAGATCGGACTACGACAGGAACTGGGTTGGTGAAGGATTATACATTGGAGGAATTGCAGGATCTGCGCTTGAAGGACAATGATGGTATGGTGACTAAATTTCAGATACCGACGTTGATGGAGGCTCTTAAATGGGGTAGTGGAAAAGTGGTATACACTCTCGATGTAAAACGAGGTGTTCCATATGAGATGGTGATCGAAGAAATTCGAAAGGCAGGAGCGGAGCCCTACAGCATTTTTATAACCTATTCTGCTGATCAGGCAGCCCGGGTGCACGAATTGGCACCCGACTTGATGATTTCTGCTTCCATCAGAAAGCCGGAAGATTTATTACGGCTGAACGATTTAGGTGTTCCTGACAATCGCTTGGTGGCATTTGTAGGGGTAAGTGAACCCGATCCGGAGACCTATGAATTTCTGCACGAGCATGGAATACTTTGTATCTTGGGAACCATGGGGAACCTCGACAATCAGGCGAAAACCCGTGGAGATGTTGTTTACTATGACTTTATCGATCGTGGTGCGGATATTCTGTCGACCGATCGGCATAATGAGGCAGGTTTGCAACTTCAGAAGTACCGGTCGGACCGTCAATTGGTTTCCCCCTATATTCACTGATGATATTCACTGATGAGGCAATAGGGCCATTTTTTTAATTCCTTTCGGATTTAATCCTAACTTTTGCTTATCATTGCCTAATAATTTTTTGTTATGAGATTTATCGTATCTACTTCCGTTTTATTGAAGCAATTGCAGGCTGTTAACGGCGCCTCGAGCAGTAGTACCGTCTTGCCGATTTTGGAAAATTTTCTATTTGAAATTAAGGACAACGTTCTTACGATTTCAGCGACAGACCTTCAAACGAGTATGGTCACATTCCTGCAGGTTGAATCGAAGGAAGAAGGGAGAATTGCAGTTCCTGCCAAGATCCTTTTAGATACGCTCAAAACCCTCCCTGATCAGCCAATTGCTTTTACGGTAGATCAGGAGACTTCTGCGATCGAAATTAGTGCAGGAGATGGTAAATACAAATTAAGCGGGGAGAATGCAGACGATTTTCCTAAGATTCCGGTTGTGGAGAATGCCGCCTCCGTAACCATATTAGCTTCCGTACTTTCGGAGTCCATTAATAAAACCATATTTGCTGTCAGCAATGACGAATTGCGACCAGCGATGACGGGTGTTTATTGCCACCTTTCGCCGGAAAGCACAACTTTTGTTGGTACCGATGCTCACAAACTGGTGAGGTACCGCCGTAAAGATGTCAAATCAGAAGTAGAAGCATCGTTAATATTGCCTAAGAAGGCGCTATCCCTATTGAAAAGCTCTCTACCCTCAGAAGATATAACCGTGTCTATCGAGTACAACTCAACAAGTGCATTTTTCAAGTTTGGTAATATTCATCTGATTTGCCGCTTAATCGACGAACGGTATCCGGATTATGAAGCGGTTATACCTACCTTAAATCCGAACAAACTGTCGATTGACCGGGTCCTTTTCCTGAATTCTCTGCGACGAGTTGTAATCTACGCAAATAAGACCACGCATCAGGTTCGTCTGAAAATAGCAGGTAGCGAACTGAACATTTCTTCGGAGGATCTGGACTTTGCCAACGAGGCTCATGAACGTTTGAGCTGCCAGTTCGATGGTGAAGATATGGAGATCGGGTTCAATGCTAAATTTTTGATTGAAATGCTTAATAATCTTGATTGCGAGGAGGTTCAGCTTGAAATGAGCACTTCCAATCGGGCCGGATTGCTGACACCGTTGGTTTCTGAAGAGAACGAAGATGTTCTAATGCTTGTTATGCCAGTAATGCTAAATAACCAAGGATAATTTAATCAGCGTCAGTGGAATTCATTCAGACTTTAATAGACTTCGTTCTTCATATTGATGTTCACTTGGTAGAAATTGTAAATTCCTACCAGACGTGGACGTATTTGATATTATTCCTGATTATTTTTGCGGAGACCGGGTTGGTGGTGACGCCATTTCTTCCTGGCGACTCACTATTGTTTGCTGCAGGGGCTATTATTGCCAAACCGGAGACCGAGTTGAATATTTTCTTTATGTGCATCTTACTGATCGCTGCGGGTGTTCTCGGAGATATGGTTAATTATCATATTGGTAAGTATGTTGGTCCAAAAGCGTTCAGCGGCAAGTACAAATTACTGAAAAAGGAATACTTGGACAAAACCCAGGCTTTCTACGATAAGCACGGGGGTAAAACCATTATTTACGCTCGCTTCATACCTATCGTGCGGACGTTTGCACCTTTTATTGCAGGCATTGGTACAATGACATACACCAGATTCAGTTCCTATAATGTGATTGGCGCGATATCTTGGGTAGTTAGTTTTCTGTTTCTTGGTTATTTTTTTGGGGGCCTCCCCATTATAAAAGATAATTTTACGCTGGTTGTCTTTGCAATCATTATTCTTTCCATGCTTCCCCCTGTAATTGAAGTACTGCGGAGCAAGCGTAAAAATGCCTAAAAAGCCTTCTTAAATTAACAGAAAAATTTTCTCTAAGTGTTTGATACTTATTGGAATTTTTCTATCTTTGCCGTCCCTTAGGGAATTACTATGTCTTGAACGAAGCCCTACTGCTTCGATGGACGTTAACAGAAATTAAAAGAAAAAATGTCAGGAATTATTGGAAAAAAAGTAGGAATGACCAGCATTTTCGACGAACAGGGACGGAATATTCCTTGTACGGTAATCGAAGCTGGCCCGTGCGTGGTAACGCAGATACGCACGGAAGAAAAAGATGGTTATGCTGCTGTTCAGATTGCATTCGATGAGAAGAAAGAGAAGAACACCACTGCATCTTTAAAAGGGCACTTTGCAAAAGCAAATACGACGCCTAAGCGTAAATTGGTTGAATTTGGAACGTTCCCTGATGAGAAAAACCTGGGTGATGTTGTAACCGTATCTATCTTCCAGGAAGGAGATTTTATTGATGTGGTAGGAACTACAAAAGGTAAAGGATTCCAAGGTGTTGTGAAGCGCCATGGATTTGCCGGTTCGGCTCAGACGCATGGTCAGAAGAGCCGCTTACGTGCTCCCGGATCTGTGGGTGCTGCTTCATGGCCTTCACGTGTATTCAAAGGGATGCGCATGGCTGGCCGTATGGGTGGAGACCGTGTTAAGGTTCAGAATCTGCAGGTACTGAAGGTTTATGAAGAACAAAACCTGTTGGTGGTTAGTGGTTCTATTCCAGGAGCGAAAGGTTCATACGTAATCGTTGATAAATAAGAAGATGGAAGTTAAAGTTTTAAACATATCAGGTCAAGAAACAGGTGCCAAGGTGCAACTTCCTGAAGCGATATTTGGTGTTGAGCCTAACGATCATGCTATTTATTTAGATGTTAAGCAATATCTTGCTAATCAGAGACAAGGTACACATAAGTCTAAACAGCGTAATGAGATAGCTGGTTCAACCCGTAAATTACACAAGCAAAAAGGTACTGGAGGAGCTCGTGCCGGAAGTATCAAATCACCATTATTCAATGGTGGAGGTCGTATTTTTGGTCCTCAACCACGTGATTACAGCTTCAAACTTAATAAAAAGTTAAAAGTAGTAGCGCGTAAATCTGCTTTGAGCTATAAAGCTCAAGACAGCAATATTCTTATTTTGGATGAAGTTCAATTTGATTCTATCAAAACAAAGAATTATGCTAAGTTAATTGCTGATTTAAACGTGTCCAACGAAAAAACCTTGATGGTTTTACCAGCAATTAATAACAACGTTTATTTATCCAGCAGAAACCTTAAAAAAGTAAAAGTTATCACTGCAGATCAGTTGAATACGTATGACGTATTGAATGCAGGTAAGTTGCTTCTTACGGTAGATTCTGTTAAAATTTTGGAGGAGGCATTGGCCAAATAAAAAATGGAAATATTAAAGAAACCCATACTTACTGAAAAGGCGTCGATTTTAACAGAGAAGTTGAATCGTTACGCTTTTCAAGTTGATCACAGAGCGAATAAATTGCAAATCAAAACTGCTGTTGAAGAAATGTTCGGCGTTAAAGTAAAGGCAGTTAATACTTCAGTAGTGACCGGTAAAATGAAATCCCGTCAGACGAAGACTGGAATTGCAACTGGCCGCGCTGCAAAATATAAGAAGGCTATCATTACATTGAATGATGGTGAAATTATTGACTTTTACAGTACTATACAATAAGACATGGCAGTTAAAAGATTCAAACCGGTAACACCTGGTACGCGCTTTAGAATTGGCGCTGACTATTCTGAAATTACAACCAATGTTCCTGAAAAGAGCTTAGTTGTAAAGATTAAGAAGTCTGGTGGAAGAAATAATTCCGGTAAAATGACTATGCGTTATCTCGGTGGGGGACACAAGAGATCATACAGATTGATTGATTTCAAACGCGATAAAAAAGATATCCCCGCAACAGTTGCAACAATTGAGTACGATCCAAATCGTTCGGCACGTATTGCATTATTACATTATGCCGACGGAGAGAAGCGTTATATTCTTGCACCTGATGGTCTTAAGGTAGGTGATAAAATCATTTCTGGTGATACAGTTGCTCCTGAGATTGGAAATACACTTCCATTGAAAAACATTCCTTTGGGTTCGATTATTCATAATATCGAGTTAAACCCGGGTCAGGGTGGTACTATTGCACGTAGTGCTGGTGCATATGCTCAGTTATCTGCTCGTGACGGAAAGTACGCGATTATCAAATTGCCTTCTGGTGAAGTTCGAATGATTTTATCGAGTTGCCTGGCTACTTTGGGTTCTGTATCGAACTCCGAAAGAGCAAATCAGGTAAAAGGTAAAGCGGGCGCAAACCGTTGGTTAGGTCGCCGTCCAAGAGTTCGTGGTGTTGCTATGAACCCTGTGGATCACCCGATGGGTGGTGGTGAAGGAAGAACTTCCGGAGGTCACCCTCGTTCGAGAAATGGAGTTTTAGCAAAAGGCTTCAAAACCCGTGACAAGAAAAAAGTATCGAATCGTTACATCATTGAGAGAAGGAAAAAATAATGGCACGTTCAATTAAAAAGGGTCCATATATCGACCATAACTTAGAAAGAAAAGTTCTTTCTATGAATGAAACCAACAAGAAATCAGTTATTAAAACCTGGTCGAGACGATCAATGATTTCACCTGATTTTGTTGGCCATACCTTCGCGGTACACAATGGTAATAAGTTTATTCCGGTTTATGTAACCGAGAACATGGTTGGCCATAAATTGGGAGAATTTGCTCCAACGAGAACATTTAGGGGTCACTCTGAAAAGAAAAGATAAGCAATGGAAGCAGTAGCAAAATTAAATAATTGCCCTACATCTCCGCGCAAAATGCGCCTGGTAGTAGATTTAATCCGTGGGGTACGTGTTGAAAAGGCACTATACATATTAAAGTATACCAACAAAGAAGCCGCTATTAGAGTTGAGAAACTTTTATTATCGGCTATTAAAAACTGGGAAGCTAAGAACGAAGGACAGCGTCCAGAAGAAAGCGAACTTTATGTGAAGGCAATCTCGGTAGATGGCGGACGTCAACTTAAGCGTTTAAGACCAGCACCTCAGGGTCGCGGGTATCGTATTCGCAAGCGTTCTAACCACGTAACCGTAGTTGTAGATAGTAATAAGAAAACCACAGAAGAACAAACTAATTAAGGAAATGGGACAAAAAGCACATCCAATAGGTAACAGATTAGGAATCATCAAAGGTTGGGATTCTAACTGGTTCGGTGGCAACAACTACTCCGATAAATTAGTTGAAGATGAAAAAATCAGAAAGTATCTTTCTGTGCGTATTGCAAAAGGTGGCGTTTCGAAAATTGTTATCGAGCGTACTTTAAAACGAATCACAGTTACTATTCACACGGCCCGTCCGGGTATTGTGATTGGTAAAGGCGGCCAGGAGGTTGATAAGATTAAGGAAGAGCTTAAAAAGATTACTAAGAAAGACGTTCAAATCAATATTTTTGAGATTAAGCGTCCTGAGCTTGATGCTCAGTTGGTAGCAGAGGGTGTTGCAAAGCAGCTTGAAGCTCGTATTTCTTTCCGTCGTGCCATGAAAACTTCTATCGCTTCTACCATGAGAATGGGGGCTGAAGGGATTAAAGTTATGTGTTCCGGCCGTTTAGGCGGTGCTGAAATGGCTCGTACAGAGCAGTATAAAGAAGGAAGAATTCCTTTGCATACTTTCCGTGCTGACATTGATTATGCATTGGCTGAAGCATTGACTACATACGGTAAGATCGGTGTGAAAGTTTGGATATGTAAAGGGGAAGTATACGGAAAACGTGATCTTTCTCCTAACATCGGTCAGACTAGCGGCCCTAAAGGGCGTGGGCCTGAAGGTGGAGCACCAGGTGCTGACCGTCGTCGCGGTGGAAATGACCGCCGTGGAGGACAAGGACAACAAGGTCGTGGTGGTGCAGGAAGAGGTAGAAATTAATTTTTAACAAGAAATTTCCGATTAAAACGGAATTAAAATAATACGAACATGTTACAGCCAAAAAGAACAAAGTTCAGAAAAATGCAGAAAGGACGTATGAAGGGTAATGCCGGCCGTGGTGCTGAGTTAGCTTTCGGTTCTTTCGGTATTAAGTCTCTAGAACCCGCTTGGATTACTAGTCGCCAGATAGAGGCTGCACGTATTGCAGTTACTCGTTTTATGAAGCGTGAAGGTCAAGTGTGGATTCGCGTATTTCCTGATAAGCCAGTTACTAAGAAGCCAGCCGAAGTTCGGATGGGTAAGGGTAAAGGTGCTCCAGAATACTGGGTTGCTGTTGTGCGTCCAGGCCGTATGTTATTTGAAGCTGAAGGAGTATCTTTAGAAGTTGCTAAAGAAGCTTTGCGTTTAGCTGCTCAGAAACTACCGGTTCAAACTAAATTTGTTATACGTAGAGATTACGTAGAAGCATAAACATTGGCGAATTTTTTCGTTTGAATGCCTAGCCGTTACCGGGCATTCGTATCTAAAACGAAAGACCAGCTGAGATTAACTGAAATAGAAAATGAAAAATTCAGAAATTTTAAATCTGACAACTGAAGAGATTGTAGCTCAGATCAAAGAAGAAAAAGCTACGCTCACCAAATTGAAATTTGCTCATGCTGTTTCTGCGATAGAGAATCCCACAAGGATTAAATATGCACGTAAAGCTATTGCTCGTTTACAGACCGAATTGTCGAACCGTAAACCTGCTGAAGCTAACACAGAAACCGAAACAGCCACTGATGCTAAATAATTAATCCAAATGGAAAGAAAGTTAAGAAAAACAAGAATTGGTTTGGTAGTAAGTGATAAGATGGACAAATCTATCGTGGTTGCTGTAGTACGTAAAGTAAAGCACCCAATGTATGGAAAGTTCCTTAAGATGACTACTAAATTTAAGGCTCATGATGAGTCTAATACCTGCGGTATCGGCGACAAGGTATTGATTATGGAAACGCGTCCTTTGAGCAAAACAAAGAACTGGAGATTGGTAGAAATTTTAGAAAAGGCTAAATAACATGGTACAACAGGAATCAAGATTAAATGTTGCCGACAATAGCGGAGCTAAAGAAGTTTTAGTTATCCGCGTATTAGGAGGTACCGGTAAGCGTTATGCGTCTATTGGCGATAAAATTGTTGTAAGCGTTAAGAGTGCTATCCCTTCCGGAAATATCAAAAAAGGAACAGTTTCCAAGGCTGTGGTTGTTAGAACCAAGAAAGAGATCCGTCGTAAAGATGGTTCATATATTCGTTTCGACGACAATGCAGCTGTATTGTTAAACAATCAGAATGAACCTCGTGGAACACGTATTTTTGGCCCGGTTGCCAGGGAATTACGCGAAAAGCAGTTCATGAAAATTATATCATTAGCACCGGAGGTTTTATAAAATGGGAAAGATACAAACAACACAACCAAAATTGAAAATCCGCAAAGGTGACCTAGTGCAAGTTATCGCTGGAAACTCCAAAGGAATACAGGGCAAAGTGCTTGACGTGGATGTAAAGAATAGCCGCGTTACTGTAGAAGGTGCTAGCATCGTTTCTAAGCATACAAAGCCAAATGCTACCAATCCAAATGGTGGAATTGTTAAAAAAGAAGCTCCGATTCACATTTCTAACGTTGCGTATGTAGATCCTCAATCAGGAAAACCTACCCGTATCGGGCGTCAGAAAAACAGCGAAAATAAACTCGTTCGTGTAGCTAAAAAATCAGGGGAGGAAATTAAGTAATGAGCAACAAACCTCGGTTAAAAACCAAATATAACGAAGAGATTCGTACCGCACTGAAAGAGAAATTTCAGTATAAAAGTGTAATGCAAGTTCCTCGTTTAGAGAAAATTTCAATCAACCAGGGAGTTGGTGGTGCAACCACCGACAAGAAGTTGATCGAGAACGCTATTAACGAAATCACGACCATTACAGGTCAGCAAGCAGTTGCTACTCGTTCAAAAAAGGACGTATCAAACTTCAAATTGCGTAAAGGTATGCCAGTTGGTGTACGGGTTACGCTTCGTGATGTTAAGATGTATGAGTTCTTAGATCGTTTGATTTCTGTAGCATTGCCTCGTATTCGCGATTTCAGAGGAATCAACGACAAGGGATTTGACGGACATGGTAACTACACCTTAGGGGTTACTGAGCAAATTATCTTCCCGGAAATAAATATTGACAAAATCAATAAAATTACCGGTATGGATATTACTTTTGTAACCTCAGCAACCAACGACGTTGAAGCTTTCGAATTATTAAAGCAATTTGGGTTGCCTTTTAAGAATCAAAATACTAATACAGAGAATAATGGCTAAAGAAGGAGTAAAAGCGCGCGACGTAAAACGCGCCAAATTGGTTGCCAAGTATGCTGAGAAGCGAGCTGCCTTAAAAGCAGAAGGTGACTACGAAGCTTTAGATAAACTACCAAAGAATGCATCACCGGTTCGTTTGCACAATCGTTGTAAATTAACGGGGCGTCCAAGAGGATATATGCGTCAGTTTGGTATTTCACGGGTGACGTTTCGTGAAATGGCATTAGCTGGTAAGATTCCCGGAATCAGAAAAGCCAGCTGGTAGAGCGTTATCTATCAGAAAATAATTTTTAACCGGTAAAAGGTCTGCGCCCGAACGGTGCAGAAACCGTTACCATAACTACAAATAATGAATACAGATCCAATAGCAGATTACCTTACACGAGTAAGGAATGCCATGAAGGCCAACCACAGGGTTGTTGAAATTCCTGCATCAAACCTTAAGAAAGAAATTACTAAGGTTCTTTTTGACAAAGGTTACATTACGAACTATAAGTTTGAAGATGAGACCGCTCAGGGAACAATTAAGATTGCCTTGAAGTATCATCCAATCACCAAAGTTCCTGCTATTCGCACGTTGAGTCGTGTGAGTAAACCTGGTTTAAGAAAATATGCAGGTGTAGATAATATTCCACGTGTTTTGAATGGTTTGGGTATAGCTATCTTGTCTACTTCAAAAGGAGTTATGACAGATAAAGAAGCCCGTATGCAGAATATCGGTGGTGAAGTTTTATGTTACGTATATTAATCAGGAGAAAACACGATGTCAAGAATTGGAAAAGCGCCAATCGCTATCCCTGCCGGAGTAACAGTAACGATTTCAGATAAGAATTTAGTTACGGTTAAAGGCCCTAAGGGAGAATTAAGTCAGCAAGTTGATACAGCTATAACTTTTTCTCAGGAAAATGGTGAGTTAATCGTTAAGCGTGCAACTGAACAAAAGCAACACAAATCTCTTCACGGTTTATACCGCTCATTGGTAGCCAATATGGTTACTGGAGTTACTGAAGGATACAAAACTACACAAGAACTGGTGGGTGTAGGTTACCGTGCTACAAGTCAGGGAAGTACCCTGGATTTGGTTTTAGGTTTCTCTCACCATATCGTATTTGTTTTACCGAAGGAAGTTAAAGTTACGACATTAACTGAAAAGGGTAAGAACCCAACGATTACCCTAGAGTCAATCGATAAACAATTAATTGGTCAGGTTGCGGCTAAAATACGTGCTTTACGTGCTCCTGAGCCTTACAAAGGTAAAGGTATTAAGTTTGTCGGTGAGGAATTAAGAAGAAAAGCAGGTAAATCAGCAGCTAAAAAATAATCATCATGGCAGGAAAAAAATTATCTCGCAGAGAGCGAATCAAAAAAGGGATCAGAAAACGTCTATCCGGTTCAACCGAGCGTCCTCGTCTGTCTGTTTATAGAAGTAACAAAGGCATCTATGCGCAGATTATCGATGATATTAAAGGTGTAACGTTGGTTTCGGCATCCTCTTTATCAAAAGATTTCGACGGAACAGGCAACAAGATCGAACAATCGAAGGCTGTCGGCAAAGTAGTGGCTGAAAAAGCTATTGCTGCAGGTATTAACGACGTAGTTTTCGATCGTAACGGTTATTTATATCACGGCAGGGTGAAGTCTTTGGCTGAAGGTGCTCGTGAAGGCGGTTTGAAATTTTAATTAAGAGAGAAATGTCAACAAGTAATATAAAAAGAGTTAAATCTAGCGATATCGAATTGAAGGATCGTTTAGTTAGCATCCAGCGTGTAGCCAAAGTAACCAAAGGTGGACGTACATTTAGTTTTTCTGCAATTGTGGTTGTAGGTGACGAAAACGGTATCGTGGGTTATGGTCTTGGTAAAGCTAAAGAGGTTACTGAAGCGATCGCAAAAGGTATCGATGACGCGAAGAAAAATCTAATTAAGGTTCCTGTTATTCACGGAACTGTTCCACACGCTCAGAATGGTAAGTATTCAGGTGGTCGTGTTTTGATTAAGCCTGCAGTGAGTGGTACCGGTGTTCTTGCTGGTGGTGCTATGCGTGCGGTACTGGAAAGTGCCGGAATCAAAGACGTACTTGCCAAGTCAACAGGTTCATCAAATCCTCACAACGTTGTAAAGGCGACAGTTGACGCATTGGTTAAAATGCGTGATGCATACACAGTAGCACAACAACGTGGTGTTGAATTAAGTAAAGTTTTTAACGGATAATCATCATGGCGAAAATTAAAATTACTCAGATAAAGAGCGTTATTGACAGAAGTGAGCGCCAAAAGCGTACAATTCAGGCTCTTGGATTGAGACGAATCAATCATTCTGTAGAAGTAGAAGCTACTCCAGCGATTATCGGAATGATTAGAAAAGTAAACCATCTGGTTGCTTTAGAGAGTTTATAGATATACAGGGGAGCCGTGTGTGCTTCCCTGTTTTTACATTAATCTTTATGTCTGTTTAGTGAAAGCGAAGACATAAACAACAAGTTATACAATGAATTTAAGTAACTTAAAACCTGCTGCAGGTTCTATAAAATCAAAGAAACGTATTGGTCGTGGTACAGGTTCGGGTCGTGGTGGCACGTCTACGAGAGGTCATAAAGGTGCGCAATCTCGTTCGGGTCATAGTTCGAAGGTTGGTTTTGAAGGTGGTCAGATGCCATTACAACGTCGTGTACCTAAGTTTGGTTTTAAAAATATTAACCGCGTCGCTTATGCAAGTGTGAATTTGGACGTGATTCAAGCGTTAGCTGAAAAATTCAGTTTAACATCGGTTGATTTTGACGTTCTGAGAGAACACGGTCTGGTATCCAAAAATGATCTTGTAAAAGTGTTGGGACGAGGAGAAATCACGTCTAAATTAGAAATTAAGGCGCATGCATTTTCAGCTTCTGCACAAAAGGCAATTGAAGCTGCTGGTGGATCGATCGTTAAACTTTAGTAAATGAAGAAGCTGATCACAACATTAACGAATATCTGGAAAATTGACGATTTAAGAACGCGTATTTTAAATACGCTTCTTTTTCTGTTAATTTACCGGATTGGTTCGCATATAGTATTACCTGGTATTAATCCTGCCGCTTTAGATCAGGAAGAGAAGGAAGGCTTGTTAGGCTTGCTGAATATGTTTGCCGGTGGCTCGTTTTCTCGTTCTGCGATATTTGCGCTCGGGGTAATGCCGTATATTTCAGCATCTATTGTTGTTCAGTTATTGGGTATTGCAGTTCCTTATTTTCAAAAATTGCAGAAGGAAGGAGAGAGCGGTACTAAGAAGATGACTCAGATTACCCGTTATCTTACATTAGCCATTACGTTAGTTCAGGCTGTTGCCTACATACGTTCTCAAATTAGTCCGGATGCGATTATGATGTCTGAGCCCTTGTTTACCATTTTATCAACCATTATCCTTACTTCAGGTACGATGTTCGTTATGTGGCTTGGTGAGAAGATCACAGACAAGGGTATTGGAAATGGTATTTCCCTGATTATCATGGTAGGTATTATTGCTCAATTACCTGGTGGTATCATCCAGGAATGGGCGTCAAGAATGGGTGGCAATGGCGGACCAATTCCTTTTATCGTTGAGATGATCGCATTGTTCTTTGTGGTTGTGTTTACTATTCTCATCGTTCAAGGTGTTCGCAAGATCCCTGTTCAGTATGCAAAGCGGATCGTTGGAAACAAGCAGTATGGTGGTGTGCGCCAGTATATACCTTTAAAGGTTAATACTTCCGGTGTTATGCCTATTATTTTCGCACAAGCCATTATGTTTGTGCCTATGACGCTCCCTCAGTTTTTTCCGAGTATGCAGTCGTCGTCGATTGTAGCGTCACTTAGTGACTATACTTCGTTGGCATATAATATTACTTTTGCGTTTTTAATCATTGCGTTTACGTTCTTTTATACTGCCATCATGGTGAATCCTCAGCAGATGGCTGATGATATGAAGAAGAACGGTGGTTTCATTCCAGGCGTAAAGCCGGGCGGTGAAACACGTGACTTTGTAGATGGTGTGCTCTCTAAGATTACTTTGCCTGGTTCAATTTTTCTAGCAATCATTGCGGTTTTCCCTGCAATTGCTACGCAATTAGGCGTCAATAGTCAGTTTGCTCATTTTTACGGTGGAACTTCGTTATTGATTTTAGTAGGAGTGGTTTTAGATACTCTTCAACAAATCGAAAGTCACCTTTTGATGAGACATTATGATGGGTTGATGAAGACAGGTAGGGTTAAAGGAAGAACCGCCATGCCGAGCTCAGCAAATACTCCGATATAGTATGTCTAAAGTTGTTTTAAAGACAGGGGAGCAAATTGAATTGATTCGTCAAAGTGCTGATCTTCTATCTAGGACACTTGGTGAACTGGCTAATAAGATTCAGCCAGGCATTAAGACGATTGAGCTCGACAAGCTTGCATATGAGTTTATCAATGATCATGGTGCAACCCCTGCCTTTCTTAACTACAACGGCTTTCCTTATTCGCTTTGTATTTCTGTAAACGATCAGATTGTTCACGGTTTTCCGGGTGATCATGTTCTGCAGGAAGGCGATATTGTTTCGGTCGATGGAGGTGTGGTGTTGAATGGCTTCATAAGCGATTCGGCTTACACGTTCGCAGTGGGCGAAGTAAGCGCTGAGGTTCAAAAATTACTTCAGGTAACTAAAGAGTCTTTGGATCTTGGTTTAGCTCAGGCTGTTGTCGGGAAAAGAGTTGGGGATATTTCTTCTGCTGTTCAGGAGCATGTTGAGCGTTTTGGTTATGGAATTGTAAAGGAACTTGTTGGACATGGAGTCGGTGTTGAACTCCACGAGAAGCCCGAGGTTCCCAATTACGGTCGGCGTGGAAATGGAGTGAAGCTTGCAGAAGGAATGGTGATAGCGATTGAACCAATGGTAAATCTGGGTCGCCCTGGAGTGAAGTTCTGGGATGACGGTTGGACTGTAAGTACTATTGATTCTAAGCCGTCAGCTCATTTTGAACACACGGTAGCAGTTTCTAAAGGCAAGGCAGATGTTTTAACGAGTTTTGCTTATATAGAGAATAATTTAAATAAAAAACATTGATATTAATTTTTTTTATTTGTATTTTTGCAACCCTGTTTGTATTAGGCATTAACAGATAACAATTAGTAAATATATGGCTAAACAAGCCTCGATTGAGCAAGATGGAATAATTAGGGAAGCGTTGTCTAATGCGATGTTTCGCGTAGAGCTAGAGAATGGTCATGAGATTATTGCCCATATCTCTGGAAAGATGCGGATGCATTACATTAAGATTTTACCTGGAGACAGAGTAAAGTTGGAGATGTCTCCTTATGATTTGACAAAAGGTAGAATTACTTATAGATACAAATAATTTAAAAGACGAGAGAGAGTCTGGAACCAGCCCTCTATTCTGGATATAAAATCAATTTAAGATGAAAGTTAGAGCATCCATAAAAAAGCGTAGTGCTGATTGCAAGATCATTCGCCGTAATGGTAAATTGTATGTAATCAATAAAAAGAACCCTAGATTTAAACAAAGACAGGGATAACAATATTAATTTAATATATGGCAAGGATAGCAGGTATAGATTTACCGAAAAACAAAAGAGGAGAAATCGGACTTACTTACATTTACGGTATCGGTCGTTCAACAGCGCAACGCATCTTAAGCGACGCCGGTATTAGTTTTGATGTGAAAGTAGAAGAGTGGACCGATGATCAGTTAGCGACAATTCGTACGCTTATTAACGATGAGATTAAAGTTGAAGGTGCTTTAAGGTCAGAAGTTCAGTTAAACATCAAGCGTTTAATGGATATCGGATGTTACCGTGGTCTTCGTCATCGTAAAGGTTTGCCAGTTCGTGGACAGCGCACTAAAAACAATTCACGTACCCGTAAAGGAAAACGTAAAACTGTTGCGAACAAGAAAAAAGCTACTAAATAATAATTGACAAGAGATAATGGCTAAAAGTAAAAAAGTAACCAAAAAGCGTCTTGTAACTATTGAGCCTGTTGGTCAGGCACACATAAGCGCTACATTTAATAATATCATTGTTACTTTAACCAACAATCAAGGTCAACCTATTTCCTGGTCTTCATCAGGTAAAATGGGTTTCAGGGGTTCTAAAAAGAATACTCCCTATGCTGCTGGCCAAGCCGCAGCGGATTGTGGTAAAGTTGCCTATGACTTAGGTTTACGCAAAGTTGAGGTGTTTGTAAAAGGTCCAGGATCCGGTCGTGAGTCGGCTATCCGTACATTACAAACTACCGGAATTGAAGTGACATCCATCCGTGATATCACCCCGCTTCCACACAATGGATGTCGTCCTCCTAAGAGACGAAGAGTATAATTAATATTTAATTTTAAAGCTAAGATTCTCCTGTTTTGGCAGGATGATACTTTAAAACAACAAGCAATGGCTAGATACATCGGACCAAAGTCCAAGATTGCCCGTAGATTCAGAGAACCAATTTTTGGTCCTGATAAAGTATTAGATCGTAAAAATTATCCTCCAGGCCAGCATGGCAATGCAAGACGTCGGGGGAAACAATCTGAATACGCAGTTCAATTATTAGAGAAGCAAAAAGCAAAATACACTTATGGTATTTTAGAGCGTCAGTTTGCAAATCTGTTCACCAAGGCTTCTTCAAAAGAAGGTATTACTGGTGAAGAACTTTTTAAATTACTTGAAGCCCGTTTAGACAACACAGTTTACCGTTTGGGAATTGCACCTACGCGCTCAGCAGCTCGTCAATTGGTAGGCCACAAACATATTTTGGTTAATGGCGAAGTTGTGAATATTCCATCTTACAGTTTGCGTCCAGGTGATGTTGTTTCTGTAAGAGAACGTTCGAAATCACTTGAAGCCATTACTAACTCTGTAGCCGGAAGACAGATCAACAAGTTTTCATGGTTAGAGTGGGATAGCAAAGAGTTAAGCGGTAAGTTTTTAAACTTCCCTAACCGCGATGAAATTCCTGAAAATATCAAGGAAAACCTTATCGTCGAGTTATACTCTAAATAATCATCTTAACGAAGAAGCAGGTACTTATTGGTGCCATGCTTCTTCGTCTGATTTAATCATTTCAACAACATTAAATAGAAATAAATGGCAATCTTAGCATTTCAAAAACCGGACAAAGTTATCATGCAGAAGGCAACTGATTTTGACGGTCAATTTGAATTTCGTCCGTTGGAACCAGGTTTTGGGGTAACTATTGGTAATGCCTTACGTCGCATTTTGCTATCATCTCTTGAGGGGTACGCAATCACTTCCACACGGTTTTCCGGAGTTTCCCACGAGTTTTCTACCATTAAAGGTGTTGTAGAGGATGTCACTGAGATTATTCTAAATCTTAAACAAGTTCGTTTTAAGAAGACTGGTGAGATTGGTGATACCGAGAAGATTTTTATTGTTATTAATGGCCAGGAGCAGTTCAAGGCCGGTGATATTACTAAGTTTTCGTCGAATTTTACTGTTCTTAATCCTGATCTAGTAATATGTAATCTTGACAACACAATTCCATTGGAAGTAGAGATTACTGTTAATAAGGGAAGAGGTTATGTAAATGCTGAAGAGAATAAAGTTACCGATTCACCTCTTGGCGTTATCGCTATTGATTCTATCTTCACGCCGATTATAAATGTGAAGTATACGATTGAAAATTTTCGTGTAGAGCAGAAGACTGACTACGAAAAGTTACTTCTGGATATTTCTACTGACGGCTCTATTCATCCTGAGGATGCACTTAAGGAAGCTGCGAAGATTTTAATTCATCACTTTATGCTTTTCTCTGACGAGAATATTTTACTTGAATCTCAAGCGAAGGAGGAAACAAAAGAAGTTGATGAGGAAATTTTACATATGCGTAAGATCTTAAAAACTGAGTTAGTTGATTTGGATCTTTCAGTACGCGCTTTAAACTGCTTGAAGGCTGCTGATATTCGGACTCTTGCTGAGTTAATTTCGTACGATGTTGCAGATATGCTTAAGTTCAGAAATTTTGGCAAGAAATCTTTAACTGAGATTCAAGAATTAGTTAAATCGAAAGGTTTATCATTTGGAATGAACCTTAGCAAATATAAATTAGACGAAGAGTAATCTTCATTTTTACACGCGACCTGCTGCATAATTCCCTCCTGTTAAAGTCGAGACGGTATGCACAAATTTTAAAAAAACAATGAGACACGGAAAAAAAATTAATCATTTAGGCCGCACCAACAGCCATAGAAAAGCAATGTTGTCTAACATGGCTACATCGCTTTTGATGCACAAACGTATTACAACTACTTTGGCAAAAGCTAAGGCGCTGAGGACTTATGTAGAGCCTCTTATTACGAAGTCAAAAACTGATTCAACGCATTCAAGAAGAACAGTCTTTTCTTACCTGAAAGACAAGGAAGCTGTTACTATTCTTTTTCGCGAAATCTCTGAAAAGGTAGCTAATCGTCCAGGTGGTTATACGCGGATCATCAAACTAGCGAATCGTCTCGGAGATAACTCAGAAATGGCGATTATTGAGCTGGTTGATTACAACGAGGTATATTCCAAAGGAGAAGCGAAGGCAGAGAAGAAGTCGACACGTCGTCGCGGATCTTCTAAAAAGAAAGCTGACACCGCAGGGTCTGATGTAGCTGCTGACGCTGTTAAAGCAGAAACTGAATCAGTAGAGACTTCCGCGCCTGTGGACTCGGAGGAGAAAACGGAAAGCGCTGATCCTAAAAAGGAAGATTAGTTTTCCTGATATACAGAAAGAAGCGTCTGGTCGTTAAGATCAGACGCTTTTTTTATGCCAATAATTTATGATGCTTGAAATTATTTTTTGACAGGTGTCATTTTGTCATTGTAAGCGCCATTTTTTATTATGTTAGTTGTATTTTTTGGCTTTTTTTGACTTGGTATAACGTTTGATAACCATTTATTATTGTAATTAATTAAATTGAAAATATAAAGCATATGTCAAAGATTATTGGAATCGACTTGGGAACTACAAATTCCTGTGTTGCAGTAATGGAAGGGAATGAACCCGTCGTAATAGCGAATAATGAGGGTAGGAGAACGACGCCTTCAATTGTTGCATTCGTGGAAAATGGAGAAAGAAAGGTCGGTGATCCTGCAAAACGTCAGGCAATTACTAATCCAACGAAGACTATTTCGTCAATAAAACGATTCATGGGTCAAACGTTTGGCGAGGTAGGCTCGGAAATTGCTCGAGTTCCCTATAGTGTCGTTAAAGGTGACAGTAATACCCCACGCGTTGTAATTGATGATAGAAAATATACACCACAGGAAATTTCTGCGATGGTACTTCAAAAAATGAAGAAGACGGCAGAGGACTTCTTGGGGCACGAGGTTACTGGTGCTGTTATCACCGTACCCGCATATTTTAATGACGCGCAACGTCAGGCTACCAAGGAAGCTGGTGAGATTGCCGGACTTGAAGTTAAAAGGATTATTAATGAGCCTACTGCGGCGGCATTAGCCTATGGCCTCGATAAAGCACATAAGGATATGAAGATTGCCGTATTTGACTGTGGTGGTGGTACTCATGATGTTTCAATTCTCGAACTGGGAGACGGCGTCTTTGAGGTTAAATCTACTGATGGAGATGTCCATCTAGGTGGAGACGATTTCGATCAGGTAATTATTGATTGGTTAGTCCAGGAGTTCAAAGACGACAACAGTGGGTTTGATCTCACTAAGGATGCTATGGCTTTGCAACGTCTTAAGGAAGCTGCAGAAAAGGCGAAAGTCGAGTTATCGAGCTCTACGTCTACCGAGATCAACCTTCCCTATATTACCGCTGATGCTACCGGTCCTAAACACCTTGTTCGTACATTATCCCGTGCGAAATTTGAACAGCTAGCTGATAGTCTCATCAAACGCACAATTGATCCCTGCCGTTCAGCATTGAAAAATGCTGGGTACCAGAAATCAGATATTGACGAAATTATCTTAGTTGGGGGATCGACACGTATTCCTGCCATTCAGGCGGCCGTAAGAGAATTCTTTGGTAAGGAGCCATCAAAGGGAGTTAATCCCGACGAAGTAGTAGCCTTAGGTGCTGCTATTCAGGGCGGGGTTATGACTGGCGAAGTTAAGGACGTGCTACTTCTCGATGTTACTCCACTTTCTTTAGGTATTGAGACTATGGGTGGCGTTATGACGAAGTTAATTGAAGCTAACACAACTATTCCTAGCAAAAAATCAGAGGTGTTTTCGACAGCATCAGATAATCAACCCTCTGTAGAAATTCATATTCTTCAAGGAGAGCGGCCAATGGCATCACAGAACCGGACGATTGGTCGTTTCCACTTGGATGGAATACCGCCTGCGCCTCGAGGAGTTCCTCAAATTGAAGTTACATTTGATATCGATGCAAATGGTATACTTCATGTTTCTGCAAAAGATAAAGCGACCGGCAAAGAGCAAAAAATTCGAATAGAGGCTTCTTCTGGTCTAACCGAGGAAGAGATCAAAAAGATGAAAGAGGAAGCTGAAGCGAATGCTGAAAGCGACAAAAAGGCCAAAGAGGAAGTCGATAAGATTAACGCTGCTGACGCGTTGATATTCTCTACCGAGAAACAACTCAAAGAGTACGGAGACAAGATTTCTTCAGACAAGAAAGCGAACATTGAAGCTGAACTTAAAAAAGTTAAGGCTGCTCATACAGCTCGTGATTTTGTTGCCCTGGATTCGGCGCAGGCTGCACTTCAGGAGGCGTGGAATGCTGCTTCGGAGGAGATGTATAAAGCAACTCAAGAGGCGGCAGGTCAGCAAGGGGGCGGAGCGCAAGAAGCTTCATCTTCAGGCGATGACGTAACTGACGTCGATTTTGAAGAAGTAAAGGAAGACGATAATAAATAGCAACTAGCCTATTTCCGGATACAAAAAAAGGGGCTGCAACTTTAACAGTTGCAGCCCCTTTTTTTGCCTTCCATTTTAAAATTAGTTCCAAAGCTTCTGTGGATAAATGCCTTTTTCTAATAGGGAAGATATGCTATCCTGAACGATGGGCTTATCTTCTTTATAGGTTACACCGAACCATTTTTCCGAAGTAGGTATAACTTTGAAAGTCGCTTCTTCGGACTTTATCAGTTCGTCGGCAACTAATGGAATAAAAAACTCAGATTTTGGGTTCTCATAATTCGTTTCCACGAACTTGCGAAATAAAATTAAAGTCTTCTCGAATACCGCTGGTGTGAATCCCCAGAAATTCATAGATACCCTTGCATCTGATGGAAGCTCTGTTATTTCGCCATTCTCTTCAAAGACTATGCGTTTATCGCCGTCTATTTCTTTGAAATATACCTTCGTACGTTCAACCACCTCGGTCATATTGCCGCTTGAATCAACCTTACAGACTCCACGAGATACCGAACCGAAGTCAGATAAGGTATTGTTGATTTGAAATCCCATTAATGCAAATTTTTCATCTGTCGCTTCAGTGGTCAGAAAATCTGCCATCTTCTTAAAGGAATCGTATCCATAAAAATCGTCTGCATTGATTACACAAAAGGGCTCCTTTACAGAATCTTTTGCGGAAAGAACTGCATGGGCTGTTCCCCAAGGTTTTTCTCGAGTAACCTCCCGGTCAATTCCGTATTTTTTAAGATCGAAATCTTGAAAGACATATTCGGTTTCAATCTTTCCTGCAAGTTTTGGTTCAAAAATCGATTTGAAATTTTCTTGGAATTCCTCTTTTATTATAAAGGTGACTTTTCCAAAGCCAGCTCTGATTGCATCATAAATTGAGTAGTCGATAATCGTTTCACCGTTTGGTCCGAAAGCATCAATTTGTTTCATGCTGCCGTAACGACTAGCCATCCCAGCAGCTAGAATTAGTAAGGTAGGTTTTTTCATGTTATAATATGTGATAGTATTTAATTGCGCATACACTCGCTTGACATTTCATTAATCCGCGTTCCACTTTCTCCTGTATATTATTTTGCGAAGGTTCGGTAGTCTTTACCTGCTTCAAGGGCAATAATAACCTCATACATCAGACGGATGGCATTCTCGACATCATCAATGTGGGCCATCTCAACTGTTGTATGCATATATCGCAAGGGCAGAGATATTAATGCTGAGGGAACACCTGCATTGGAATATGCGAATGCGTCAGTGTCGGTTCCTGTTGATCGTGATGATGCCTGTCTTTGAAAATCGATCTCTTTCTCAGTGGCAATCTCTACAATTAGTTTATTAAGATTTATTTGAACCGCCGGGGCATATGACACAACCGGACCTTTTCCACATGCTAGATCGCCTTGTACATTTTTCTCGATCATCGGTGTTTGCGTATCATGCGTCACGTCCGTAATAATGGCTAAATCGGGTTTTATCCGTTCTGCAATCATTTCTGCGCCTTTTAGTCCAATCTCTTCCTGTACGGAATTAACAATATATAGACCGAATGGTAAATCAACCTTGTTTTCTTTGATCAATCGGGCAACTTCAGCGATCATAAAGCCTCCGATACGATTATCCAATGCTCTTCCCACATAGTATCGATCATTAAGCACCATAAATTCATCCTCATAAGTAACCACGGAGCCCACGTGAATACCAAGCGCTTCGACCTCCTCTTTGCTTGTACATCCACAGTCGAGGAAAATATTTTTCAGATTAGGTGCTTCCTCCTTTTCCTTTCCGGACCGGGTATGAATTGCCGGCCACCCAAATACTGCTTTTCTGATGCCCTGTGCTGTGTGAATATTCACTCTCTTTGAAGGTGCGATCTGATGGTCGGAGCCACCGTTTCTAATTACGTAAATTAATCCTTCGTTGCTAATATAATTGACGAACCATGATATCTCGTCGGCGTGGGCTTCGATAACAACCTTGTAGGCAGCGTCGGGATTGATAATACCGACTGCAGTTCCGTAGTTATCAGTATATGAATCGTCGACAAATTGATTTATGTAATCAAGCCAAATCCGTTGTCCTTCCCATTCGAAGCCGGTCGGAGAGGGGTTATTAATGTACTTTTCTAAAAAGCTAACCGATAAGTCGCTAACTATTTTTGTTTCTCTATTACTGTTTTTATTGCTCATATTATTTATAAAGGGATATTGCCATGTTTCTTTTTAGGAAGGCTGACTACTTTGTTTTCCAGCATCTTGAATGCTGCGATCAATTTCTCACGCGTCAACGCAGGTTCAATAACCTCATCGACAAAACCACGTTCGGCCGCCCTGTAAGGATTGGCAAACTTTTCTGAATATTCTTTTTCTTTCTCGATCCATTTGCTCTGCGGATCCTCCGCTGAGGTAATTTCTTTTTTAAATATTATTTCAGCGGCGCCTTTAGCCCCCATTACGGCAATTTCCGCTGATGGCCACGCGTAGTTCATATCAGCGCCGATATGTTTGCTATTCATCACACAATACGCACCGCCATATGCTTTTCTGGTAATTACAGTTATTCGTGGGACCGTTGCTTCACTGAAGGCGAAAAGCAGTTTTGCACCATGCGAAATGATTGCGTTCCATTCTTGGTCGGTTCCCGGCAAAAATCCAGGAACGTCTTCAAGCACCAATAAAGGAATATTGAAACAATCGCAAAATCTCACAAAGCGAGCTCCTTTAATGGAGGCTTTTATGTCCAGTACACCCGCCATGGATGCCGGTTGGTTGGCCACGATGCCAATGCTTCTCCCTGCAAGCCGAGCAAATCCCACGACAATATTTTCTGCGAAGTCCTGATGAATTTCGAGAAACGAGTTTGCATCCGAAATCTCTTCGATCACCCCTCGGATGTCGTATGGTTGCGAGTTGCTGGCCGGAATGATTGAATTCAGTTTTTCGCGACGCTCATTTTTGGAAACGTAATCGTATTTCACCGGTTCGTCTTCACAATTTTGAGGCATATAACTTAGCAACTGCTTGATCCTTTCAATAGCCTCGAGTTCATTCTCACAAGCGAAGTGCGTCACCCCAGACTTGGTTGCATGCGCCATTGCTCCACCGAGCTGTTCTGCCGTAACCACCTCGTGAGTAACCGTTTTTACAACACTAGGGCCAGTAACAAACATATAAGATGTGTTCTTAACCATTACTGTAAAATCAGTGATTGCAGGCGAATAAACCGCGCCACCTGCACTCGGGCCCATCATAGCCGATATCTGCGGAATCACTCCGGACGCGAGTGTATTCCGGTAAAAAATATCAGCATATCCGCCAAGCGAAACGACTCCTTCTTGTATGCGTGCTCCTCCGGAATCGTTTAGTCCAATCACCGGAGCACCGTTCTGGATCGCCAAGTCCATAATTTTACAAATCTTTTCGGCATAGGTTTCGGAGAGAGACCCTCCGAATACGGTGAAATCCTGCGAAAAAACATAGACCATCCGACCGTTTATGGTCCCGTATCCCGTAACAACACCGTCGCCAGAATATTTTTCCTTCTCCATGCCGAAGTCGGTACTCCTGTGCGTCACGAACATCCCGATTTCCTGGAACGAGCCTTCATCTAATAAGAAATGCAGGCGCTCTCTGGCTGTTAATTTCCCTTTTCTGTGCTGGCTTTCGATGCGGGGCAGACCTCCGCCCAACAGGGCTGATTTTTTTCTTTCCTCAAGGTGTAGAAGTTTGTCTTTCAATTTGCTGGTTTTGGTTTCGAAATAAACACAATGCTAGAATAAAGGTAAGAAATTTGTTTGTTTTCGGCTGCTAGAGTATCAAATTCAAGACTGACACAATTACTTTTGAATTGTTTTCATGAAACTGGCCATTAATCCTTAATATTACCTCAGATTTTTTAACTCAAACTGATTAGCTAACATGTGTGCAAAAAAGTTTAATAATGAGGCCCTGAATACAAGTTTTCAAAAGATTATGGAGGGCAACAAAAAATGGGCCGATGAGGTAAAGAGCGATCAAACAGGTTTGTTTAAGCAGCTCGCGAAAGGTCAACATCCTGACTTGCTCTGGATCGGGTGTTCCGATAGTCGCGTACCTGCGAACCAAATTACCGGAACCCGTCCGGGCGATGTATTCGTGCACAGAAATGTCGCTAATGTTTGTGTCCACTCTGACTTAAATATGTTAAGTGTCCTTGATTTTGCCGTTAACATCTTAAAAGTAAGGCATGTCATCGTTGCCGGTCATTATCACTGCGGGGGCATTTCGGCGGCCATGAGCAAAAAGCAATACGGATTACTCGACAACTGGCTTCTACATCTAAAAGATGTTTACAGCATGCATGCTGAGGAACTAAATGCTATTACTGATCTTCAAAATAGGGAAGATCGGTTCGTTGAGCTGAACGTAATGGAGCAAGTAGCAAATCTGTGTAAAACCACCATCGTGCAAAATGCATGGAAAGAGCGTGAGGACCTCGCAATACATGGAATGATTATCCAGATGGAAACCGGGGAACTCATTGACCTGAATGTAACGGCTACCCGTGAAGACAATGGTCTAAACGATTTTCATACGTTCGAATAGGGTAAAGCCGGATCCCGATCTTTTAATGAATGATAGTTCGCTCGACGCTAAATCGAGTCTACAAAATCCTTTCAAGCATAAAGAATGAAATACCAGCATAAAAAAGGGGGAATAGAACATTCCCCCTTTTTGTTCCGGTCGCTATCGGGCTAGTCTTTACCCATGAACGGATAACGATAATCCTTTGGCGAGTCAAACGATTCTTTAATTGTACGAGGAGAGACCCAGCGTAATAAGTTGATCATCGATCCGGCTTTGTCGTTGGTGCCCGATCCTCTGGCGCCTCCGAAAGGCTGCTGACCAACAACCGCCCCTGTGCATTTATCGTTAATATAAAAGTTTCCTGCAGCATTTCTGAGTGCATGGGAAGCCTTGGTAATAGCATAGCGGTCCTGAGCAATAACCGCTCCCGTCAGCGCATAAATTGATGTCCTATCAATAATTTTCAATACCTCGTCATAGTCCTCATCCTCATAAACATAAACGGAAAGAACAGGTCCAAATAACTCTTCGCAAAGCGTTATATAGTCAGGTTTGGAAGCAAGAAGAACAGTAGGCTCAATAAAATAGCCCTTACCCTTGTCATAGTTTCCACCAATAACCACTTCCACTTCAGGGTCTTGCTTCGCTGCATCGATATATCCCGCCAGTTTATCAAACGATTTTTCGTCAATAACAGCGTTCACAAAGTTTTCAAAGTCTTCAACACCGCCCATTTTGAATGAAGAAATATCCCGAATCATCAACTCCTTGATTTGTGGCCAGAGACTGCTTGGTATATACGTCCTGGAAGCTGCTGAACATTTCTGTCCCTGATACTCGAATGCCCCACGAACTATTGCGGTATTTGCAATTTCAACATCCGCCGACGGATGGACTAAAATAAAATCTTTTCCACCGGTTTCGCCTACGATTCTCGGGTAGGTCTTGTATTGGTGAATATTATTTCCGATGGTTTTCCAGATGTCCTGAAATACACCAGTAGAACCAGTAAAATGGATTCCCGCAAAGTCAGGATGTTTGAAAATGACATCTCCTGCATCCGGTCCTGAGACATAAATCAAATTGATAACCCCGTCAGGTAGACCTGCTTCCTTAAAGACGTTCATGATTACATTAGCCGCATAAATTTGGGTGTTTGCTGGTTTCCAAACCACCACGTTGCCCATCAACGCTACACAGCTAGGAAGATTTCCTGCGATAGCTGTAAAATTAAATGGAGTTAATGCAAACACAAAGCCTTCCAGCGGACGTTGCTCTACCCGATTCCAAACACCCCTTGGTGAAACCGGAGGCTGCTGATCGTAAATTTCCGTCATGTATTTCACGTTGAAGCGAAGGAAGTCGACAAATTCGCAAGCCGCATCAATTTCTGCCTGGTATGCATTTTTCGATTGGCCGAGCATTGTCGCTGCATTGATTTTCGCCCGGTAAGGACCAGCAATCAAATCAGCCGCTTTAAGAAAAATCGAAGCACGATCCTGCCATGGTAATGCTTCCCAATCTGATTTCGCATTTAAGGCAGCATGAATTGCTTCCTCTACGTGACTTTTGCTTCCCTGATGAAAATAACCCAGGACATGTTGATGGTCGTGTGGCGGGTGAATAGATTTCTTATTGCCAGTGCGAACTTCTTTGCCCCCGATATACATCGGGATATCAGCCTCGGCAGCACGCGCCTCTTCAATTGCTTGTTTCAGTTCTTTTCGCTCTATAGTTCCCGGTGCATAGGTGAGAACGTTTTCATTGACCGGTGTAGGTACCTTGAAAATTCCTTTTGACATAATTAAAAAATTTAGATACAAAGATACTGTTTTCCGCAAAAACACCGAACAGCTGTCGTTATATCTGTGTAAACTTAAAATATTGCGTATTTTTGATTCATCTATGACCGCTTACCTTCGTTTACTTCTGTACCCATTCTCTCTGTTGTATGCGTTGGTTATTTCCATACGTAATTGGGCCTACGACCGAGGACTGTTCAGGTCAACAAAGTTCGATTTACCGGTTATCGTCGTCGGCAATCTTGCGGTTGGGGGCACCGGAAAAAGCCCGTTTACGGAATTCTTGATCCGACTTCTCAAAGATTCGTACAAAATCGCTACGCTAAGTCGTGGATACGGTCGCGACACCACAGGATTCATTCGGGTAAGTCAGTCGGATCAAGCATCGCAAGTGGGTGATGAACCTTTGCAGTTCAAGTCCAAATACCCTGAAATTACCGTCGCCGTTTGTGAAGATCGAGTGAAAGGTGTCGAAATGCTCGCGTTAAACCACGATGTTATTCTGCTCGACGACGCTTTCCAACACCGTGCCTTGACGCCAGGGCTAAGCGTGCTCTTATTCGAGTATGAAAGCCTTTTCAAGCCGCGGTTACTCTTGCCGGCGGGTGATTTTCGCGACTCGTTCAGCGAGCGGCACCGAGCTGATGTTGTGGTTGTGACGAAATGTCCCGCTCCGTTAGCTACCCAACAGCGCGGAGAAATATTGAAAAAGCTTAACTTAAATGGCAACGTATTCTTCTCCTACCTTCGTTATGGAATACCGTATCAGCCGGGGCATACCGAACGATTGGAAAAGCCTCTTACCACAGATCTGGATGTGTTGCTAATCAGCGGAATTGCGAATCCCGCACCGCTTTATCAATATGTTGCCACAAACAGCCGCACCGTGAAATTATTAGCTTTTCCTGACCATCACGCCTACAACAGGAAAAATATTATATCAATTCTGGAGAGTTTCAAAGGTATCGACTCGGGCGAAAAAATATTGCTTACTACTGAGAAGGACTATCAACGGCTAAAAATTTTTACCGAAAAAGCGGCCTTTCCTGTGCCTGTCTGGATACTTCCCGTTGAGGCTGCCTTTGATCAAAACGAACTAGAACAGCTTTCTTCTATCATCTTTAATTATTGTGGGCGCTATGCCCATCCCCTCTAATATAATCCTATGTATCAGCAGATTAATCAAACACTCAAGTACATTCAACAACGCATTGGTGATTTCAGGCCTGAGGTGGGAATAATTCTTGGAACAGGACTGGCGCGGCTAGTAGACGAAATTGAGATCGAGCAGCAGCTCGTCTACGCTAATATACCCAATTTCCCGGTTTCAACCGTGGAGTTTCATTCTGGCAAATTGATCTTCGGCAAGTTAAGCGGAAAGAGAGTGGTCGCCATGCAGGGGCGCCTTCACTTCTATGAGGGGTATAGCATGCAGCAGATTACATTTCCTGTTCGGATCATGAAGCTTTTGGGAATAGAAAGGCTATTTGTGTCTAACGCCAGTGGTTCGCTAAACCCCGAAATTAAAAAAGGTAATTTAGTTTGTATCCAAGACCATATCAATTTGCTTCCTGATAATCCCCTGCGGGGAGCAAATGCAGATAGTCTCGGTCCGCGATTCCCGGATATGAGCGAACCCTATTGTCCGGAGCTAAATTCGCATGCGTTACGCATTGCCCGTCAGCGAAACGTTCCCATGCATGCAGGAGTATACGTGGCAACCATGGGTCCGAACCTTGAGACGAAAGCAGAATATCGTTACATGAGGATAATAGGAGGCGACATTGTCGGCATGAGCACGGTCCCCGAGGTCATCGTAGCAGCGCATATGGGGCTCAAAGTATTTGCCATCTCTGTGGTAACAGACGAAGGCTTCCACGCCAATCTTCAACCGGTTTCATTTGAGGAAATCGTTGCAACCGCTACACAAATAGAGCCCGACATGACCGAGATTTTAAAAGAATTAATAGCTTTGTAAAAATGAGGGACTTGCGCGTTTTTTGTATTGGAATACTGTTGTGCATGATGGCGCAAAACCTTTTTGCACAGGTGCCCGTCAGAACTACCGAAACCTGGGGAGACGATCTCGACTCGTTAAGGAACCAGGAAGAATTAAAAGAAGATTCCGTCATATATAATGCAAGTTATATCCGATACACCACACTCGATCGGATGAAGTTAGGAACCTATACGCTTCCGCTGGATACAACGCTGGCCGGCTTTCAGTATTACAATCCGCAAAATCAACCATTGAATCCGAGTATTCATACGGGGAATTACGGGTTGCCAACCCGAGATTTACTTTTCCAACCAAGTAGGACAATCGGCTTTCAAACCGGGTTTCACAGTCTGGAACGCTATCTTCTGCATCCCGACTCTATCCGATATTATAGAGCGCGTTCTCCGTACTCCGAGCTGCGTTTTGTCAGCGGCGACCAGGTATTCGGTGCAACGGTTGCTCAGAACGTGAATCCCAATTGGAATCTAGGTGGCGATTTGAATTTCGCCCTTTCGCCTGGCTATTATCAGAACCAGCGATATAACGACGTAAAAGCCGCTGTTTTTTCATGGTACGAATCCCATAACCACCGATATAACCTTCTCTCAAACGCGGTGTTCAATACACTGGTTGCAACCGAAAACGGGTCAGTGTTGAATGATACGCTATTTAAAGAGGGCCAACGACAGGAGAGCGACGCTTACCGTGTTCGTCTTACCGGACAGCGGGAAGAGCGGGCACATCAGACATGGAAAGACTATAGTTTTTTCCTGCGTCAGAGTTTTTTTATAGGCAGAATCGACTCCATTCAGGCCGGAACTCCGGAAATGCAGATTTTACCTACCCAACGCGTATCGCACACACTTCGTCTAAACTCAAAGAAGTTTCGTTTTTACAAGAATGAAGACGACGCTAATGGAGCCTTCCCATTTTCTCCGAATGCCACGCAGTTAACGAAGGACTCCACCCGTTTGGTTACGATTAACAATGAATTTGGTTATAGCTTCTATCTTCGTGGAAGGTCGACATCCATCATAAAGAACGAAGTTAAACTTGATCTCCGTCTGAATAACGAAATAGGTTGGTACAAAGCAAGAGATAATGAATTCAGTTTTCAAAACACGACAGCCCGAGCGGGCTTAGGTTATCGTTTTAGCGATCGCATCAGCATTGATGGTGATTTCAATCAGATAGTAGCCGGTCGGAACTTTGGTGATTATTTATATGAGGCGAATGCCAGCTTCCTGATAAGCAATTCAGCCGGACGGGTGGTTTTGGGGGCTTATATTCAAAACAAATCACCGGAATATATTTTTCAAAATATTAATTATCAATATCATCAATGGCCCGATGATCCCACTGGAACGGTCGGTCTGGATAACACGAAAATAAATAACTTATCCTTCTCCTACAGCAATGCAAAACTAGGTTTTTTCGGTAAGGCCGAATACTATCGAGTAGCCAACCATCATTATTTCCGTGAGGTTGAAAACCCCGATACGTCGGTTGAGCTGTTACGGGCGATAGCGCCTGCACAACATGAGAGCACTATTAATTTATTGAAATTCACAGTAGGAGAAAAACTTAAATTTGGTAACTTTCGCTTTGATAATTTTGCAGTTTATCAGAAATCTGAGAGTATGGACATCCTCCAGACACCCGAATTGTACACCTGGCATAGTTTATATTATAACAATATCCTTGTCAAGATCGTTAATTTCAACATTGGCTTCGACGTTCGTTTCAATACTCCGTTTTCGAGCCCTTCATACGCCATTAATATAAGTCAATTTTACAATGACAATGCGGATATCGAATTTTCAACCTATCCCATTGTCGATCTCTGGATGACTGCGACATTGAAGCGGACCAATTTTTTTGTAAGATACGATTATGCTAACCAAGGTTTGCTGTCAGAAGGTTATTACACCGTGCGTCGTTATCCGATGGGTGATGCCAGCTTTCGTTTTGGATTAAGCTGGAAGTTCTATGATTAAGCAATAGTAAATATTATCTTTGTTAATTAAAATAAGATTATGAGTAAAGCAATAATTAAAACTGAAAAAGGCGATATGACCGTAGAGTTCTACGATAAAGATGCTCCCTTAACGGTTGCAAATTTCCTGAAATTAGCAAAATCCGGATTTTACGACGGAGTCACTTTCCACCGTGTTATCCCTGATTTTGTAGTTCAGGGCGGAGATCCTACAGGGACAGGCGCCGGCGGTCCGGGATACTCAATTAAATGTGAACTTGATGGTGAAAACCAGTTTCACGATCGGGGTGTGTTATCAATGGCTCATGCAGGAAGAGATACAGGCGGTTCGCAATTCTTCATTTGCCACAGCAGAAAAAATACCGCTCACCTTGACAGAAACCACACTTGTTTTGGTAAAGTAGTCGAGAACGTCGACGTCGTGGACGATATTCGTCAAGGGGATAAAATCACAGGAATCGAAGTTATTGAAGATCTAGCATAAGTATTAATGAATTTAAGAGGAATAGTTTCAGTATCCGGAAAGCCTGGACTTTATAAACTTATCGGTCAGAACAAAGCGGGATTTGTGCTTGAGACGTTGGACAACCAAAAGGTAAAGTCTGTTGTCAATTTATCGACTACTAAAATGGCTTCTCTTGAGGATATCACCATTTTTGGTCAGGATGACGATATACGGTTGATCGATATACTTGAACAAATAAAAACAACGGAAAGTGTGCCCGACACAAAAGCTGCAAAAAACGCCGACCTTCGTGAATTCTTTAGGGAGGTGGCACCTGCGCACGACGAGGACCGCGTTTATATTTCCGATATAAAGAAAATCATAAGCTGGTACAATATCCTAAAAGAGCTTCCACTTTTCAATGAAGAAGCGCCAGCCGAAGACGCTGTTGGGACCGGGGAGGATATTCCGTCTGATTCGAACCAATAAAAAATAAAAGAATCGGGTGCTGTTTACACCCGATTCTTTTTAAAAAAGGTAAATCAACAGCGCAATGATCGCTATTCCAATGATAAAAGAAATAGTCATCATGCGGCTCTCACTCACCTGATTACCTCCTTTAAACCTGAAGTTTCTCTTTCCGAATTTCATATTATTTATCCTTTCTATTCATGATGATAAGGCTCATTCTTCAGAATGGTCAATGCCCTATACAATTGTTCAACAAAAAACAAACGAACCATCTGGTGAGAGAAGGTTAGTTTGGAAAGGGAAATCTTGCTTTCCGATCGCTTCATCACACGCTCATCAAAGCCATATGGTCCGCCAATCACAAAAACCAAGTGCTGTGTACTGGCAAGCATCTTTTTGCTCAGAAAGTCAGCAAAGTCGACCGAGCGATACTCCTTTCCCCGCTCATCCAGCAATATAACACAATCTGAAGGCTTAATATGTTTTAAAATCAAGTCCCCTTCCTTGGACTGCTGTTGCTCCCGACTCAAGCTTTTGGTGTTTTTTATATCAGGAATCACCGTCAAACTAAAATTTATATAGTGCTTAAGTCTATTTTGAAAACTAGCAATCCCTTCTATTAAGTATTGCTCATCGGTTTTACCGATACAAACAAGGCTAATTCGCATACATACATTTGATAAAGTCGAGCGTAAAGTTAATTTTTCAATGCCATTGAGAAAGACTAAATTCGGAATTTAATCCGTCTTATGACTTTTCAGAGAGAAGAATTTTACCAGCAGAATACATTCAGGGCCAGTGCCGAAATAAAGGATTTAAACCAGAAGATTGATCGAATATCCCTAATGCGCTTGGTACTTATTATAGCTGGTGGCGCAGCTTTGTTTCAGATCATTCAGGCACAGTTACTCACAGCCACGTTGTTGAGCTTTATTGGACTTCTGATCCTTTTTTTCTGGATGGTTTCCAGGCAAAGCAAGCTTCGTACGAAGAAGGAGACGGTCCGGCGCTTCCTCAGCATCAATGAAAATGAAATAGCGTCATTATCGAATCACACCGCGAACACCTACGACAGTGGGGAAGGGTATGCCGACGATCGGCATCCCTATGCATCCGATTTGGATATTTATGGAGAAGGGTCGCTTTTTCAACTCACCAACCGCTGCGCGACAGTCGGAGGGATGGACGTCTTGGCAAAATGGTTTGGAGCTCCGTGTACTCAGACGGAAATTTTTGCACGGCAAGGGCTCGTTGCAGAACTAAGTGACGATTTTCCGTTCTGGCAACGTGTTCAGGCTCAATTGTACTTTGCGCTCGGAAGTCGAATAGATTATAAGAGGAAGTTTCATGATTTTCTGTCTATATCGTTAACATTGACAAGCGGACGCTGGTTGTCTATTTATGTGAAAGCTGCTCCGTGGATTATGTTGGTTTCATTGGCAGGGAGTTTTCTTCACACGGCCTCACTAGGTATTTTCATCATTGTGGGCATTTTTCATTTTCTTCTAAGCTTGTTCTATTCGCCCAAGATAACCCAGATCGGCGCACATTTAAGCAGGGCAGGAGATGCACTCAATTCTTTTTCTGTTGCATTTGCAGATATTGAACAGAAGCAATGGAAAAGCACCTATGCTCAACAACTCCTGGAAGTAGTTGAAAATAGTGGACAGCCTGTGTCGCGCTCCATACGCGAACTATCGATTTTGCTCAATCGGTTAGACGTGCGGCATAACGTTTTTATCGGGTCGTTCCTCAACATCTTTATGTTATGGGACGTTAAGCAAGTTTTGGCACTTGAGTCGTGGCGTAAACGTGAGGCAGCCGGAATACCCCTCGCGTTTGATCTATTGTCTACCGTCGAGGCAGCTGGTAGCTTGGCCACTTTTCGGTTTAACCGTCCGTCCTCGTCCTTCCCTGTGCTTCACGAGCAGGATAATCCTATATTGGTATGCCATAAAATCGCACATCCTTTTATCCGTGAAAAAGATGTCGTCCGAAACAACTATGCACTCTCCGACCATCGTTTGGCACTAATAACAGGATCGAACATGGCTGGAAAAAGCACTTTTCTGCGGACTGTTGGAATTAATGCCGTACTAGCCTATTCTGGTGCCCCTGTGGTTGCCGAATTCATGGAACTCTCCGTCATGCAGCTTGTAACCTATATGCGTATACGCGACTCCCTTAATGAAAGCACATCCACGTTTAAGGCAGAGCTCGACCGGATTATGATGGTACTTGAACAGGTAGAAAAAACGCCGGGGACACTGTTCCTTCTGGATGAGATGTTACGGGGGACAAATTCAGTGGATAAATACCTTGGTTCGAAAGCTATTATTGAAAAACTGATAGCTTTCAAGGGTGTAGGGATGGTTGCAACACACGACCTTAAACTTGCTGAATTGGCAGATACTCATCCTTCTTACGTAAAGAATTTTCACTTCGATATTCAAGTCCATGGAGAAGACATGCTTTTTGATTACCTTTTGAAAGACGGACCATGTACAATTTTCAACGCCTCGTTATTGTTGAGAAAGATTGGGATTCATATTTAGAGGCGAGTTTTCAGAAAGCAAACCGGGGAGTGTTTGGTTGAAATCAGATATTGTCCTATATTTAGACGCAAAAGCGGAGCGAACCTCTCCTCGTATCTTACTGCCAACCTAGCCATTATGAACGAATACAAATTTAAGCCTGATCTTCCTTTTTTGATTCCACAATGCGTTATTCTGTTATTGAGTTCAATTGTTTTATTTTTCGATAGACCGATCGGCATTGCAGTAATCGTTTTCGCTATAATCTGTTTCCTTTACGTTTATTTGAAAACGCGTTATCTGATATTAGAGAAGTCTCTTGTAATTAAAAGCGGAATCATGCATGAGCGGTCCATCCCGATAGGGAGTATCTACAAAATAGAAGAATTACGAGACCGGTTGGAGATTTACTACAATAGTTTCGACAATGTAAGTATATCTCCCCGCGAGCGTACCAGAATGCTTGCCCACCTTATCAGCATAAACCCTGAAATTACCTGTAAATCACGGAATGTATCTATTAATTCTTAATTTAGCAGCTGAAAAAACCGTATTATATGAAACTATTAGAAGGCAAAACAGCCCTAATTACAGGTGCATCGAAAGGAATAGGCAGAAAGATTGCCGAGAAATTTGCAGAACACGGTGCTAACGTGGCGTTTACATATTTATCGTCTGTTGAAAAAGGTGAGGCGCTACAGGAAGAACTTCAGGCCTTCGGCACGCAAGTCAAAGGATACCGCTCCGACGCCTCCAAATTTGACCAGGCCGAGGCATTAGTGAAGGATGTGCTGGCAGATTTTGGCAACCTCGATATCGTGGTGAATAACGCAGGAATAACGAAGGACGGGTTGCTCATGCGTATGAGTGAAGAAAACTGGGACGACGTCGTAGATGTGAACCTCAAGTCGGTTTTCAATGTGACCAAGGCTGCATCTCGGGTGATGATGAAAAATAGGAAGGGTGTATTTATCAATATGAGTTCGGTTGTTGGTGTTCAGGGAAATGCAGGACAGGCGAATTATGCGGCGTCCAAAGCAGGAATCATTGGCTTTTCGAAATCGATCGCCAAAGAGCTCGGTTCCAGAAATATACGCGCAAATGTAGTAGCTCCGGGATTCATCCGCACCGAAATGACCGGTGTGCTTGACCCCAAAGTCGTAGAAGGCTGGGAACAGGCTATTCCTCTGAAGCGAGCAGGAGAGCCGGAAGACGTAGCGAATTTATGTGTATTCCTAGCCTCTGATATGAGCTCCTATATAAGCGGACAGGTAATTCCGGTAGACGGGGGAATGCTTTAAGGAGTTTGAGCTTCTTCGCGGATAATGACATACACATCTTCGTTGTCCTTTTTCATGAAGTATTTTTCTCTGGCAAACTTCTCGAGCTTTTTAGGGTTGGTGCTTAGATTTTCCAAGCCAATTTCAACTTCCCGGGTTTCTTTTAAATAGAATTCCTTTTCTAGTTGAAGTTCTTTTAGTTGAGACCTGTACTGATACTGAGAGGAAATATCATTTCTATCGAAGAACAGCATCCAGGTCAGGAAAGCCAGACTGGCAATGATGTATTTGTTTCTGATGATATCTAATGCCCGTTTCATAAACAAATATAGAGTAAAATACCATAAAAGAAAAAAGTCTGCCAAACGGCAGACTTTTTTCTTTTATGGTATTTTAAATTATTTTATAAATCTAAAATTCTTTCCTAAGAACTTTGCGTTGCTTCCCAGTTCTTCCTCAATACGGAGTAACTGGTTGTACTTAGCAATCCTGTCGGAGCGTGATGCTGAACCTGTTTTTATCTGTCCGCAATTAAGGGCCACAGCCAGGTCGGCAATCGTATAATCTTCTGTTTCTCCCGAACGATGACTCATTACTGAGGTATATCCGTTGGTCTGAGCCAGAGACACAGCATCAATTGTTTCAGACAAACTTCCGATTTGGTTTACTTTGATCAGGATAGAATTAGAAATTCCTTCTGTAATGCCACGTTGTAACCGGTTAACATTGGTCACAAAAAGGTCGTCGCCAACCAGCTGGGTCGTGTTTCCGATCGCCTCTGTCAAAGCTTTCCAACCATTCCAGTCGTCTTCATCCAAACCATCTTCAATTGAGATAATCGGATATTTCTTAGTCCATTCCACCCAGTAGTTCACCAACTCTTCGGTAGACATCTGCTTATTGTCGGATTTATGGAAAGTATATAAGCCCGTCTTTTTATCGTAGAATTCAGAAGCTGCCGCATCCATGGCGATATAGACATCTTCACCGGGTTTGAACCCAGCGGTTTCAATAGCTTGAAGAACCGTTTCGACCGCCTCTTCGTTCGAGCCGATATTAGGAGCAAAGCCGCCTTCATCTCCAACATTGGTTGAATACCCTTTTTTCTTAAGCACATTCTTAAGATGGTGGAAAATTTCAACTCCCCAACGAAGTGATTCAGCAAAGGTGTCGGCACCAACGGGCATCACCATAAATTCCTGAAAGTCAATTTTATTGTCTGCATGCGAACCCCCGTTCAAGATATTCATCATTGGTATCGGAAGGGTATTGGCATTCACACCACCGATATAACGGTAAACAGGCTGCTGACTTTCCTGCGCTGCAGCTTTGGCAACAGCCAGAGATACACCTAATATAGCATTAGCTCCTAGTTTTCCTTTGTTCTCAGTTCCGTCAAGTTCCAGCATCCGGCTGTCGATAGCATTCTGTTCAAAAACGTTCGCCCCATTTAGCTCAAGAGCGATCGTTTCATTTACATTTTTAACGGCTTGAAGCACCCCTTTACCTAAGTAGGTGGCTTTGTCGTTGTCGCGAAGCTCTACCGCCTCATAACTTCCCGTAGAAGCACCCGAAGGTACCGCAGCCCTGCCTACAAATCCGTTTTGTGTCGTAACATCAACTTCGATGGTTGGGTTACCGCGCGAGTCTAGAATCTGCCTCGCATGTACGTCAATAATTAAACTCATTTTTATCGTTTTAAATAAAGTCCTTAGTGTAGTAAGTACCCTAATGGTATTTCAAATATAAGGTATTTTAATGAATATAATTTTCGTTAAAATAAACTATTTAGCCGGTTCCAGGGAATCCACGAAATCGTTGAAGAGGTAGATCGAATCGTGTGGCCCGGGAGATGCTTCAGGGTGGTACTGGACTGAAAAGGCTTTTTTACCTTTAATACGAATTCCTTCGATGGTTTTATCGTTTAAGTTCCGGTGAGTTACTTCAACTTTGTCAGATTTTTCGACATCTTCGTCAATAACACCGAAACCGTGGTTTTGACTTGTGATCTCGCATTGTCCGGTAATAATATTCTTTACCGGGTGATTTGTTCCCCGGTGACCGTTAAACATCTTTTCCGTCCGTATACCATTAGCTAATGCCAGGAGTTGATGCCCGAGACAGATTCCAAACATTGGCTTTTCATTTTCAATTATAGTTTTTACTGTGTCGAGTGCGTAAGGCATGGCCGATGGGTCGCCAGGGCCGTTCGATATAAAGTAACCAGATGGTTCCCAGGTCTCCATCTCCTCGAAAGTTGTTTTCGCCGGAAATACCTTCAAGTACACGTCACGGTGGTCAAAATTCCTTAATATATTTTTCTTCACACCCAAGTCCAGTACAGCAATCCGATGTTCAGACGCTTCGTTTCCGTAAAAGTAAGGCTCCTTAGTGGAAACTTGTGAAGAAAGCTCCAGTCCCTCCATTGATGGTACGCCCTCCAGCCGCTCGCGGAGTTCTTCAAGGTCCAGAATTTCTGAAGATATAATAGCATTCATAGCGCCCTTATCACGTATATGGCGTACCAATGAGCGGGTGTCGATATCGGAAATACCCACAAGGTTTTGCTCCTCGAAAAAGCTTTGAATCGATTTGTCCGACATTTTGCGACTATGTGTCACATTATAGTTTTTGCAGACCAGACCAGCAATCTGGATTTGTGCAGATTCATTTTCATTGTCGGCAATTCCGTAGTTTCCAATGTGAGCGTTAGTAGTTACCATGATCTGGCCGAAGTAAGAGGGATCGGTAAAGATTTCCTGGTAACCTGTCATCCCAGTGTTGAAACAGATTTCGCCTGTAGTAGTGCCAATTTTACCGGCAGCTTTTCCGTGATAGACCGTTCCATCTTCCAATAGTAAGATGGCGGGTAGAGTTGTGTATGTTGTCATTCTCTGGATAATTTTGAGATCGGGGGATAAAAAAAATGGCCATTGAAGGCCTGAAGAATATTAAAATGAAATTTGAGACCGCTTTGTCCTGCGGTTTCGGGGAATACTGCTATGAAGTAAGGGACTTCAATTTTCACAAAGGACAAAGGTAAAGAGAATTTTTCAAACTAGGAATACTAAAGTTCTTTTCTCAGTCGCGCTACCGGTATGTTCATGGCTTCCCTGTATTTAGCTACTGTTCGTCTCGCAATCGGATAACCTTTCTCTTTTAATACTTCTGTAAGTTTTTCGTCCGCCAGCGGCTTCCTTTTATCTTCATTGGCAATGCATTCTTCCAATATCTTTTTCACTTCCTTATTCGATACCTCTTCACCGCTTTCAGTCTGAATTGCTTCCGAGAAGAAAGACTTCAATAAGAAGGTGCCGAATTCAGTTTGTACATACTTCGAATTTGCTACGCGTGATACTGTTGATATATCCATTTCTACCCGGTCGGCAATGTCTTTAAGGATCATTGGTCGTAAGTTTCGATCGTCGCCGGTAAGGAAATACTCATACTGGTAGTTCATGATAGCACTCATCGTTTTCAACAGCGTCTGCTGCCTCTGCTTGATAGCATCTATAAACCATTTTGCCGAATCAAGCTTCTGTTTTACAAACTGGACCGCTTCCTTCATTTTCTTGTCTTTCTGATCCGACTTCTCGTAATGCTGAAACATCTCTTGATAGGATTTACTCACCCGAAGCTCCGGTGCATTACGGGCGTTCAAGGTGAGTATCAACACGCCATCCCGATTTTCAATGTGAAAATCAGGAATTACATGCAGCTGTTTTCCTGCTACCGCACCGGAATCACCTGGCTTTGGGTTGAGTTTTAGGATCTCATCAATAATTGCCTTTAACTCTTCTGATGTAATATTGAGCGTACGCTCCAGTTTATCGTAATGTTTTCGGGTGAATTCCTCTAAGTGGTTTTCGATAAGCTGAATTGCTTTCTGAATAGTTTTATTGTCACTGTCTTTCTTTCTGAGTTGAATAAGTAGACATTCCTGAAGATTACGGGCACCCACGCCCGGTGGGTCAAACCGCTGAACCAATTCAAGTACATTGATAATTTCTTCTTCAGTAGCAATCACGTTTTGGGAGAAAGCGAGATCGTCCGTCAACGATTCTATCGGTCTGCGCAAATAACCATCGTCGTCCAAGCTTCCGATTATCTGTTGACCGATAATCATATCCTTCTCGGAAAGCGAAAGAAGATTTAATTGTTGTTTCAATGTTTCAAAGAAAGAACTTTGTATCGCAATAGGAATTTCTTTTCGGTCATCCTCGTCGTCGCCATTCCTGCTGCCTGCGCCGCTATAATCATTTATATTATCGTCTTGTAGATAATCTTCAACATTGAATTCCTCATTATCGGATTGCTGCTCCTCTTGTGTCGCCTGGTCGCCCGTGTCATTGTCCGGATACTCCTCCTTAGGCTCATTCATATTCGCCAGGCTCAAATCTTCGAGAGCCGGATTTTCTTCCAACTCTTCCTTGATCCGTGCATCCAGGGAGACAGTAGGTACCTGAAGCAGTTTGATGAACTGTATCTGCTGAGGTGATAGTTTCTGAAGTAACTTCTGTTGTAAACTTTGTTTAAGCATAATCTTTCTACCCGCAAACTTACGTTAAAAAGTGCAAAAAAAGCTTGTGCAAGCGAAAAACTGTCCCTTCAAAAAGCGTGTCTCGGTGAAAAAAAAGGAGGAACAAAATATCTTTTTGATTCAAAAATATTAATTTTTGCTTAATATTGTAAATAGTTGCTGTTTTCGCCTTGCTTAAAACACATTTAGTCCATTTCGCATTGCCTAAAGTTAATCATTATGGGATTTATCAAAGAATTTAAGGAATTTGCGATGCGCGGAAGCGTCGTTGATTTGGCAGTCGGTGTCATTATCGGAGCTGCTTTTGGTAAGATAGTTACCTCGCTGGTCAATGATGTTATTATGCCAGTCATTGGTTTGGTCACCGGGGGAATCGATTTCTCTTACATGAAGTATGTAATAAAGCCGGGCGACCCGGCGAACGAGATACCCGAAACGGCTATTTTGTATGGTAATTTTATCAATGTAATTATTCAGTTTTTGATCGTTGCTTTCGTGATTTTCATGGTGATCAAGGTTATCAACACACTTAAGCGGAAGGAAGAAATTAAACAGGACGCTCCGGCTGTGCCGGTAGGCCCCACACAGGAAGAGCTATTGGCAGAAATTCGGGACCTTCTGAAAAAACAAGCGTAAATATCTCGATGAGTCTTTGATAGTATAATAATTAGCAGTACATTTGCAGTCTCAATTTTTTTTTGGAATTAACACATTAAGAGTATAATATAACGTCATGAAAAGAACATTTCAGCCTTCGCAGCGTAAAAGAAGAAATAAGCACGGGTTCAGAGAACGTATGAGCACTGCAAACGGAAGAAGAGTTTTAGCTGCAAGAAGAGCTAAAGGTAGAAAAAGATTATCCGTTTCTGACGAAGGTCGTCATAAATCTTAATTCTTATCCTGTGCTTTTTCTGCTGTAATTGTACGATTAGGCAGAAGTACATGGCTGATGAAAACTAATTCTTTCAGAAAAGAAGAACGACTTTGCAATAAAAGGCATATCAATGCCCTTTATCAAAGTGGTTCTTCTTTTCTTTTGTACCCCTTTAAAGTCGTTTTCCTCCCCTGCGAAGAAATCAACGTACCGGTTCAGATACTCATATCCGCTCCCAAGCGCCGTTTCAAGCGAGCAGTTGACCGGAATCTGCTCAAGCGCCGTATTCGCGAGTGCTACCGTCTTAAAAAGTCGGCATTCATCGCCGGTATTAGCGGCCCTCCTTTATTGTTATCTGTTCAATATATTGGCAATAAAATAGAAGACTTCCAAACGATTTCCATAAAATTGGACGCCATTTTGATTAAATTGCAAGGTGAATATGCTAAAGTTCATTTGGAATAAGGTTATTAAAGCATTTTTTGGCTTTATTTTCCTTTTCATCATTCGTGTTTATCAGCTCCTCATCTCTCCGCTATTCGGAGCGTCCTGCCGCTATACGCCCACCTGTTCCCAGTATGGCTACCTTGCTATTAAAAAACACGGACCCTTCAAAGGTGGGTGGCTAACCGTCAAGCGCATAGGTCGTTGCCACCCTTGGGGTGGCCATGGGCACGATCCCGTTCCCTGAATTGTCCATAAACATATATCTTTGTCCATGCTTATTCTCCAAATTGAAACTGCAACTGCTGTCTGCTCTGTGGCGCTTTCCCAAAATGGGAAGACCATCGGCCAAGTTGAAATTGATAGTCCAAACGTTCATGCATCGAAACTGACACGACTGATAGAGCAAGTAATGGGCGAGTGTTCACTTCCGCTGAATCAGCTTGACGCGGTCGCCGTTAGTAAAGGCCCAGGATCTTATACCGGACTGCGTATCGGGGTGTCAACAGCTAAGGGCTTGTGCTACGCGTTAGATAAGCCGCTGATAGCAATCGACTCCCTTCATGCACTGGCAAGCGGGTTTGTTTATAAAAATACGGGACTACCGGAAGAAAGTTTGTTGTATCCCATGATAGACGCCCGGCGACTGGAAGTTTATACCGCTGTGTTTAATACCCGGGGCGACATACTCAAAAAAACAAGTGCGCAGGTATTGGACGCTGATTTTTTCACCGGTTGCAATGAGGAGGGACCATTTATCCTGTTCGGTGATGGTGCCGACAAGTTTAAGGAGATCTTTTCGGACGATAAGCGCATTCTGATTGTTCCACAGTTTCGCCCATCGGCCGCCCATCTCACCCTTTTGGCTTCCAAGTCGTTTTCGAGCTCCAATTTTGAAGATAACGCTTATTTCGAGCCATTTTACTTGAAAGACTTCATACCGCTTCAACCGAAAAAGAAATAAAAAAAAGCCCCCGGAAAGTGCGATCCGGGGGCTTTTTTACGCTTTGCAGTTCGTGTCTAACCGCACTTCGATGATCCGCAGTCCTTGCAGGTCAGACATCCTTCCTGGTAGTGAAGATTAGTTGAATTACAGTTCTGACATTTTTGCTTGGTCGCCTCTGTGCCATCCGGAACGTAGTGCTTCAGGGCCCGTGCAACTCCGTTCTTCCAGGTATTGATTGCTTCGTCAAGTTGCAGACTCCCAATCAGGTCAACAACTTTCTCAATCGGCATTCCATGACGCAGTGTTCCAGAAATCAACTTAGCATAATTCCAGTATTCCGGATTAAACTTGTGAGACAAACCTTCAATAGTGGTCTTGTAGCCTCGTTTGTTTTCGTACTGAAAATCATAGCGAGAGCTGCCGTCTGCATTTCTGTTCTTAATAATCAAACCCTTGTTAAGCCATCTTGGAATCGTAATTCCGTCCTCGTCATCGGCCAAACCGGTGAAGATCTCATATGGTCGGCCATCAATCAGACCGATAAAAGCTACCCATTTATCTTTATTGTTCTGAAATCTAACGATGTCTGCATCCAGTATCGCGGGCCGTGTAGTTGGGAATACGGAAAGCCCAGGTGCTGTATCTTCTGTTTTCTTTTCCTCGTTGGATATAAGCACCCCGGCTCGTGATCCATCGCGGTATACGGTCACACCTTTGCATCCGGCTTTCCAGGCTTCCATATATAATTCACCGACCAGGTCCTCAGAAACGTCCGCAGGCATGTTAATCGTTACACTAATTGAATGATCAACCCACCTCTGTATGGCACCTTGCATTTTTACCTTCTTCAGATAGTCAACATCGTTTGATGTTGCCTTGTAATAGGGAGAAAGTGCTATAAGTTTATCCAGTTCGGACTGGCTGTAATTTTTGTTTGTATCGTGACCATTTACTTCCATCCATTCCTTAAAACGGTGGTGGAATACCACATACTCTTCCCAGGAATCGCCTACCTCGTCAACAAAATCAACCCGTACATTTTTGTCGTTCGGATTCACTTTCCGCCTCCTTTTATAAACCGGAAGGAATACGGGCTCGATGCCTGAAGTAGTTTGTGACATTAGGCTTGTCGTACCGGTAGGGGCAATGGTTAGCAACGCGATGTTGCGTCGGCCATATTCCGTCATCTGGTAATAAAGCTCAGGGTCTGCCTCTTTCAAGCGTAGCATAAATGGATTGTTTTTTTCACGGTCGGCATCGTAGATAGCGAAGGGTCCGCGGTCTTTAGCTGTTAAAACAGAGCCTCGGTAAGCTTCAATAGCCAGGGTTTTGTGAATTTCAACTGAAAAATCCACTCCCTCGTCGCTTCCGTAGCGCAGGCCTAATGCAGCAAGCATATCGCCCTCAGCAGTAATCCCAATTCCGGTCCTGCGGCCCTCTTCCGCTTTTTTGCGGATGGCAATCCATAAATCATGTTCCACGCCTTTAATCTCAAGTCCTTCCGGATCGTCTTCAATCTTTTTAAGAATCGCGTCGATTTTTTCCAATTCAAGATCGATGATATCGTCCATAATTTTCTGGGCGTAGTGAACGTGCTTTTTGAATAGCTCCCAGTTAAACGCAGCCTCTTTCGTAAACGGCTTGTCCACATACGAGAAAAGATTTATGGCAAGTAATCGGCAGGAATCATAAGGACAAAGCGGAATTTCACCGCATGGGTTCGTTGAAACGGTTTTGTAACCCAAATCTGCATAGCAGTCTGGCAGCGATTCACGAATAATCGTGTCCCAGAAAAGAATTCCTGGCTCTGCAGATTTCCATGCATTGTGAACGATCTTTTTCCATATCCGCTTCGCATCCGCGTCGTTTTGGTACATGGGCGAGTTGCTGTCTATCGGGTATTGCTGATGGTACGTTTCACCACTTTCAACCGCACGCATAAACTCGTCGTCAATCCGAACGGAAACGTTCGCGCCCGTAACCTTCCCCTGAGTCATTTTGGCATCAATGAAGCTTTCTGCATCCGGGTGCTTGATGGCAACCGACAGCATCAGAGCTCCCCGCCGGCCATCTTGCGCGACTTCCCTAGTCGAATTTGAATAGCGCTCCATAAAGGGCACCAATCCGGTAGAAGTGAGTGCTGAGTTCTTTACGGGTGAGCTTTTCGGACGGATGTGGGAAAGGTCGTGACCAACACCTCCACGGCGTTTCATTAATTGAACCTGTTCCTGATCGATCTTCATAATTCCACCATATGAATCAGATGGTCCGTCGGAACCAATTACAAAACAGTTGGAAAGCGATGCAATCTGGTAGGGGTTGCCAATACCGGTCATGGGGCTTCCCTGAGGAATGATATATTTAAAATCCTTGACCAATTCAAACACCTTATCTTCGCTCAACGGGTTTGGATATAAGGCTTCAACCCGAGCTATCTCACGAGCAATCCGCCGATGCATGTCGTCTGGGGTTAATTCAAACAAAGTACCGAAAGAGTCTTTCAGTGCGTATTTATTCACCCATACTCGGGCAGCTAGTTCATCGCCTTTGAAGTACTTAAGTGACGCTTCGAATGCCTCCTCTAAGCTGTAAGTTTTTTTCTGATCGGTAGGTGTGGTGATTTCCATTTCGAGTGGGTTTACTGATGAAAGAAATATATTTTGAATTCTATTTTCCTAAAGAGAAAGGTCGGAAGCGAGTTCCTTTTTCCTTGAACAAATATAGTTTAATAAAGCACATTTTGCTTATTTTTTAATCTACATTTATTGGAAAGTTTTCAATATTTAATCACAATACCCTCTTTACCAGATATTTGCTATATGAACATTGTGGAAAAGTTATCAAAAATAATTTTTGTCGGGTATGGAAGGCCTATCTCGCTGGACTACCGGGTTTTAACGGAGTCTGTCGCCTTTTTGTTATCCTGAAAGCTGCTTTCGGTCAGAAATTTTCCATACAAATTAACTGAAAAGCGGTCGCCATTTCCCGACAGTTGAAGTGTAAAAGCATAGAAGTCTTGGAAAGCAAAATTAGAAGTATTATTATAATTCTGACGCATTGGTTCACGCAGGTTCCGACTGATAAGCCGGCTCGCATTTTCCTGATGAATAAAGAGGGAATAGTTCGAGGAAGCCGATTGAAGCCTGTCGTAAAGCTGGTAGTCTTCGTCGTTCACTAGTAATTCGTTTCTTTTAATCCGGTCCATATAGTTGTCGAGTGCATGAAGACTGTTAGCAACGACCACGTATCCTCGGGAATAAGTGAAGTACGGCCGCTTAAATTCCTTCATCGGATCGCCCAGGGCGTAGTAAAGTAAATTTGAGTTGTCGAAGCGGCGGTAGCTGCTGTCGGTGCTAAGTGTGCTTAACTTGTCGGCTACTTTGGAATACTCCAGCGAGTCGCGCACGGCCACCACGGCAATCTCCTCGCCCGATCGAAGACGCAGCCGGGCAAATTCGCTTCCCCAAATAGGCAGATATTCGTCTTCGATACTGATATCCTGATTGCGTTCGATATAGCGTATCTGCTCAGTCAGTGGCGCGGTTTCCTGGCGGTTGGCGAAGATGTCGCTCAGCCCAGACCTGAACTTGCCGTAATCGGAGATGCCGTAGCTGCTAACTACAGCAACATTGTCGGGGATCCAATTTTTCAATTGATGCTGAACAGGTTCCTGCTCGATTAAAAGGCTTAAATAGGAGCTATCAGTGGATGAAATAATGCTGCTCCCACTAAACATCAGTACGTCCGACTTATAATTGATACCCATGAGAGTAAGTCCGTCCAGATTGCTGAAAAGTTGGGTGGTTGCGTTCTGGTTGCGGGCTACCGCCCCTATAAAAAATTCCAGAGGTTCATGGTTAATATATAACTGAACCGGGGAGTTGTTCAAATCGCTGTTTTCCTGAAATTTTTCAAGGAACAATGCTGACAGCCGGGGAGCAGTTCCGTCAAGCGCTCGCTCGAGCAGATCTCTCGAAAAACTCAGGCTTATACGATTTGGCTCGATGCTGCCGAATAACGGTCGATCAATTCCTGGAACCGTTAATTCGTAAAAACCTCTTGAAGCGTCTAGCGAAACCATCGTCATGAGCGAATCCATAGTGCCGGCTTCTTGTAGCGGGTCGATCTCCTCTTTAAGCGGGACGCTTATCAGCCAGGCGACTTCACCTGGTTCCGGGTGAAACGACATGTATATCGGCTGATCTGCTAGCAATGCTATCCATTCAGGCCGACCCCGGAAAATCTTTTTCAATGTTCCTAGCTCTGCATACCCTGCTTTTCCGAGGACCATTTCGAAACCACGATAATCCTGAAAAAGATCGTAGAGACTTGAGTCGTTCCTGAAGGACAATAAGAGAGTAGCATCTGCCGGTATTGCCGCAAGGTCGTCCTTGGCCTCCATCTTACTTCCCTCCAGACGTGAAAAATATAGCCCTGCAACCACAAACACAGCAATAAACAGCACGGCGATTAAAATGATGGTTCTTTTCATGGATGCTAACAAAGTTAATTATTTAGGAAGGAAGCGGACAAAAATCTAAAAGGTTTATTAAATTTATCGCAAAATAGAAATATGAACAAACGGATTATTCTTACCGGGACGCTTTTTGGTCTCCTTGGAGTGGTGCTGGGTGCTTTCGGTGCTCATGGTCTTGAAGGAAAAATTAGTGAAGCCAGTCTGGACAATTATAAAACGGCCGTTAGTTACCAGTTCTACCATACCTTCGCCATTCTTTACCTCTCTACATTTTCAAGGGCAAAAAACGGATTGATTAATTTTTCATTTCTGGCCTTCACCGTCGGAATTTTATTATTTTCTGGGTCCCTTTACCTTTTATCTACCCGTGAGATCACCCATTTTTCCAGTTCAATACTTGGTCCGGTAACCCCACTGGGGGGGCTTTGTTTTGTATTGGGCTGGATAAGTCTGTTTATTGCAACCATAAGGCATAAATAATTGGAAACTTATTTCGTTGATGTTATTTTACCTCTTGCACTGGGCAAGCACTATACCTACCGCGTACCTCATGATTTAAATCCGAATCTGGCTGTCGGCAAACGCGTGGTGGTTCAGTTCGGAAAGGCTAAGATCTATTCTGCCATCATTGCCCGTATCCACCAAACTCCGCCGGAACGCTACGAGGCCAAATATATACTCGATATTCTCGACCCCGACCCGGTAGTCAATCAGCAACAGCTTGAACTTTGGACTTGGATAGCCGATTACTATATGTGTTCGGCCGGTTCGGTGATGCAGGCCGCACTGCCGTCCGTACTGAAACTTGCAAGCGAAACCAAAATTATCGCTGCCGATCTGGAGTCCGTCGACCGCAATGAATTGAACGATAAGGAATATCTTATTTTGGATGCCCTTGATCTCGAACCGGAAATCAAGGTAAGCGATATAGTCAAACTGCTTGGTCAGAAAACGGTGCTTCCGATATTGAAAGGCCTGCTCGAAAAAGGAGTTATCCGAATTTCGGAGGAGGTACACGAACGATATAAGCCGAAAAAAAAAGTCTTTGTCCGCCTAAATCCGATATTTGATTCTCCGCCTGAACGGCAACATTTATTTGAGACCTTAAACAGGGCTCCGAAACAAATGGACGCTTTGATGGCATACATTCATCTCAAGCGTACGCAGGCAGAGGTATCCAAAAGTAACCTCTTGGAACAGTCTGGTTGCGGAAACCCGGCAATTAAGGCATTAGTTGATAAACAGATCTTTATCCTCGAAGAAAAGGTAGTAAGTCGTATCACCTCCGAAAGCGATACGCCACTGAAGGAGATCACGCTCAGCCAGGTTCAGTCGCAAGCATTCGGTGAAATTAAACAAACGTTTGAAGAGAAGAAGATTGTTCTTCTGCATGGAATCACAGCCTCAGGCAAGACAGAAATCTACATTGAACTTATTCACGAGGTAATTCGCCGGGGGCAAACCGCCTTATACCTCCTCCCTGAAATAGCGCTCACTACGCAAATCATCGAACGTCTGAAGTTTCACTTCGGTGCGGCGATCGGTGTTTATCACTCACGGCTTAATGAAAACGAGCGCGCCGAAGTATGGCGCGATGTACTCAACGGCAATCTGCGTGTCGTGCTGGGCGCCCGGTCGGCCGTCTTTCTGCCGTTTTCTAACCTTGGACTCGTTATCGTAGATGAAGAGCATGAAGTCTCTTACAAACAATTTGAACCGGCGCCCCGCTATCAGGCACGCGATACAGCGATTTTTCTGGGACACCTGCATGGTGCCAAAGTGTTGCTCGGCTCGGCTACACCGTCGGTCGAGACCTTTTACCATGCCAAAGCAGGGAAATACGGGTTGGTAAGGCTCGATCAGCGATACGGAACGGCCCAACTTCCAGAAATTGAAATTGTACCGCTTAGCAGCCAACCCGCAAAAAAAACGGTAAACCCGTATTTTACCGCCACGCTAGTTAAAAATATTGAAGCGGCAATTGCTAGGAAGGAACAGGTAATCTTGTTCCAGAACCGTCGAGGCCATACGCCCTTGTTGTTGTGCGCCACCTGCGGCTACTCACCGAAATGCATACACTGCGATGTGAGCCTTACTTACCATAAAAGCAGCGGTAAGCTGCATTGTCATTACTGCGCGTTCCGCGAGGATCTTATTTATATCTGCCCGGCATGCGGATCATCACATATTGAGAACAAAGGGTTCGGTACACAGCGGATTGAAGAAGAGCTAAGTTTTCTGTTGCCAGATGCCCGTCTGGGTCGTCTGGATCTCGATTCTACCCGGTCCCGATATAGCTTTGAAAAGATTTTAAACGACTTCGATGAACATAGGCTCGATATCCTAATCGGAACACAAATGGTGACCAAAGGGCTCGATTTTGGCCGGGTGAGTCTAATAGGAATCATCAATGCCGACAGCCTGATCAATTACCCCGACTTCCGGGCCTTCGAGCGAAGCTTTGCCATGCTATCACAGGTTAGCGGGCGGGCTGGACGGAGAGACATCCAGGGCAAAGTGATCATTCAGGCTTATGCAACCGGGCATCGCATTCTTGAACAAGTGGTCAACCACGACTACGCGAATATGTTTCTCACGGAAGTTAATGAGCGAAAGCAATACCGGTACCCGCCATTTTACAGACTTATCCGTATCGAAGTCAAACACAAAGACAATATTCGGGTCGTCGATGCGGCTCAACGCCTTGCCAATCGTCTGCGTCAGCAATTTGACGACCGTGTGCTTGGTCCAGAAGAGCCCATGGTAGCGCGCGTCCGCAATATGTATATCAATAGTATCCTGCTCAAACTCGAACGAAGCGGGCTGAGTATCACAAAAGTGAAGGATGTATTAGCCGACATTATTCAGGAATTCAATGCAGACAAACTTAACAAAGGCTCCTATTTGGTGATCGACGTTGATCCTTACTAATGTCCTCGTTGTCAAAAGGCTGTGTTTTTTAATTCCGAAAGGTGTTTTTTTTGACTAATTTTGGTAAACTATGGCATACAAGTTTATTGATAATTATCGGGAAAGGGGAGCGAGAAAACTTCTTGTCAAACAGCTTGAAAAGCGTGGAATAAGCGATAAAGCAGTTCTGCAGGCCATCGGTAAAGTGCCCCGTCATTTTTTCTTTGATGAAACATTCTGGATAAAGGCTTACGAAGACATCGCCTTCCCTATCGGTGACGGACAAACCATATCGCAGCCATACACCGTTGCCTACCAAACCGAGTTGCTGCATATTAAGTCAGGCGACAAGGTACTTGAAATTGGAACCGGTTCGGGTTATCAAACCTGTGTGCTTATGGAACTAGGGGCTGAAGTGTTTACGATTGAGCGGCAGCCAAACTTATATAACCGAGTCATCCAGGTGTTACCCTATATAGGTTACCGGCCTCATTTTTTCTGTGGCGATGGTTCTAAGGGGATTCCACAACATGCGCCGTATGATAAAATTATTGTGACTGCCGGCGCTCCTATGGTGCCGGAGGTTATGCTCAGGCAGCTCAGAATCGGCGGAATTCTGGTTATTCCCGTAGGAGACGAAAAAGAACAGAAGATGGTTACGGTATTGCGGGTAGGGGACGACGATTTTGAGCGAATAGAACTAGATTCGTTCCGTTTTGTCCCACTGGTGGGCGATGAGGCATGGTAAACTCAGCGTTTCTCTCAATATTGCTCGTTTTCGTTCGGGAAATTTCCCTGTTTTACATCCTGAATATACTGCTGCACGGCTCCGCTTATCTGGCTATTCAAATCCAGGTACTGGCGTAAAAATTTAGGTTTAAAATTTTCGGTCATTCCCAGCATATCGTTCACTACCAGTACCTGCCCGTCGCAGTCGGGTCCGGCGCCGATACCGATGGTCGGAATACGCGAATGACTGCTAATCTCAGCCGCCAGCTTGGCAGGAATTTTTTCAAGAACAACCGCGAAACAACCAGCTTCCTGAAGCGCCTGAAAGTTCTGCGAGAGCGTATGAGCCTCTCCAGCCTTCGCCGCCCGTAATCCGAAGCTCCCAAACTGATTGATCGACTGAGGCGTCAGTCCCAGATGGCCCATTACCGGAATACCGGCTGAAACCATTTTTTCAACCGCTTCGCGTATTTCCGTACCTCCCTCAACTTTCACACCGTGTGCTCCCGATTCTTTCATCACCCGTACGGCAGAGTTCAGGGCTTCATTCGGGCAACCTTGGTAGGTGCCGAAAGGCAGGTCGACAATCACCATGGCTCGTTTAGCTGCCCGGACCACCGCAGATGCGTGATAAATCATCTGGTCCAGTGTCATGGGAAGGGTTGTTTCATAGCCTGCAAAAACATTTGCAGCCGAATCACCCACCAGAATCATATCAATGCCAGCCTTGTCTAAAATCCCGGCCATGGAAAAATCATAACCCGTAAGCATGGTTATTTTTTCTCCGGAATTCTTCATCTCACTAACGGTTTTGGTACTGAACCGCTTGGTTTCTTTGTGTACAGACATGACACAAATGTAAATAATTCATTTCATTTTTTGTTACCTTTGTTTATATGTTAACGATTACCGAGGAGAACTATTTAAAGGCTCTATTGCATCTTTCTGTCGCTGAACTGAACCCCCAGGGTGCTGGAATAAATCAACTGGCAACGAAGTTGGATGTTCGCCCCGCAACCGTTAATAATATGGTTAAAAAGTTGAAAGACAAGGATCTCGTCGAGTATGAGAAGTATGGAAAGATTCATCTGACCGAACAGGGAAGGCATCTTGCTGTCCAGGTCATCCGCAAGCACCGCCTTTGGGAAACTTTTCTCTATACCAAGCTCGATTTTACATGGGACGAAGTGCACGAAGTGGCAGAACAACTGGAGCATATCCAATCGGAGAAACTGATAGAGAAGTTAGATAAGTATCTTGATTATCCGCGTTTTGATCCTCACGGAGATGAAATACCTTCTAAAAACGGCTCCTATAAAGTAAAGATGAAAAAAACGCTGGCCGATTGTAAACCCGGGCATGTTTGTGAAGTAGTTTCCGTCCGCGATAACAACACCGATTTTCTACAGTATGTCGGGGCCCTTGGAATAGGTATTAGCAGTAAGGTCGAGGTACTCGACAAGCTCGATTTTGACGGGTCACTGTCGCTCCTGATCGACAGCAACAGAGTAAGCGTGTCCAGAAAAATCGCTGAAAATATTTACATACGATAACTATGAGACTGTCATCCGACATTAATATCAAGAATAAAAAAGCATTTTTTGAGTATCATATCCTCGACAAATATATTGCCGGTGTCTCCCTTCTTGGCACCGAAATCAAGTCGATCAGAGCTGGTAAGGCAAATATAAACGACTCCTTTTGTTCTTTCCTGAACGAGGAGCTTTATATTCATAATATGCATATCTCCGAATATTCGCACGGCTCGTTTTACAACCACGAAGCCAAGCGTGAACGGAAATTGTTGCTTACTAAAAAAGAACTTGCCAAGTTAAAGGTGAAAGGACAGGAGCGGGGCTATACCATTATACCGTTGAGAATGTTCATCAGCAATCGTGGCTTTGCCAAGATAGAGATCGCACTTGCTCAAGGGAAAAAGGATTTCGATAAACGTGAGACGATTAAAGAAAGAGAGAACAAGCGTGAGTTAGACCGTATAATGAAGCGTTAATCCTGAATTGCTTTCCAGATTAGATCTTTTAATGGAGATAAATTGGTTTGGGTGGCTGAAGAGATAAAAATATAAGGTAAATCTTTAGGCAAATCTTTTTCCAGTTCAATTTTCAATTCCTCATCAAGAAGGTCCAGCTTAGTGATTGCCAGTATCTTGGGTTTATCTATCAATTCAGGATTGTATTCTGTTAACTCTTTTAGTAAAATCTGATATTCTTCTGTAACAGTACGAGGCGTGTCGGATGGAATGGTAAATAACAATACTGAGTTCCGTTCAATATGGCGAAGGAAGCGATATCCCAGTCCTTTTCCTTTCGAAGCACCTTCGATAATACCCGGAATGTCTGCCATGATGAAGGACCTGTTATCGCGGTAAGAAACGATTCCCAGATTGGGAACCAGAGTCGTAAACGCGTAATCGCCAATTTCTGGCTTTGCGGCTGACAGTACAGAAAGTAGAGTTGATTTTCCGGCATTCGGGAATCCTACGAGTCCCACGTCAGCCAGAATCTTGAGTTCAAGAATCATCCATCGTTCCTGGCCGCTTTCGCCGGTTTGTGCAAAACGAGGCGTTTGTTTAGTGGCACTTTTAAAGTGCCAGTTACCTAATCCGCCTCGCCCACCAGGAGTCAGTACTTTTGTCTCTCCGTGCTCGGTTATCTCAAACAATACTTCACCGGTTTCGGAATCCCGGGCAATGGTACCCAGTGGAACTTCCAGAATTTCATCCTTTCCATCTTTACCGGTACTGAGTGACTTTCCACCGTTTTCGCCGTTTTCAGCAATTACGTGTTTCCTGAATTTCAAGTGAAGAAGTGTCCAGAGTTGATTATTACCTTTGAGGATAATATGTCCCCCGCGCCCACCATCGCCCCCATCCGGGCCACCCTTAGCAGTGTTTTTGTCGCGGTGCAAATGGGCAGAACCCGAACCTCCCTGTCCTGAACGACAGCATATTTTAACGTAATCTACGAAATTTGAACCTTGCGACATGTACCTGTATTAATTCATTTGATCCACAACCGCTGAAATTTCCGCGAAAATTTCCTCCACGGTGCCGACGCCTTTGACTGTGCTCAGCTTTCCTTGCTCTTTGTAAAAGTTGGCAACCGGAGTCGTTTTTGATTTATACTCCATAATTCTTTTACGGATAATTTCAGGATTGGCATCGTCAACTCTTCCTGAATCCTTTCCCCGAAGAAGAAGGCGTCTTTCCAACTCCTGCTCGTCCACCTCAAGAGCAATCATCAACGATATTTTCTCCTGATGATTGTCAAGTAAAGTATCGAGCGCTTCGGCCTGTGCTACCGTACGAGGAAATCCGTCAAAGATGAAACCTTTACTGTCCGCATTGTCTTTAAGTTTGTTGCTAATCATTCCAATGACCACCGCGTCGGGTACCAATTGACCCTCATCCATCAGCTTTTTGGCTTCCAGACCCAGGTGACTTCCCGCGGCAATCTCGTTACGCAAAAGATCACCGGTAGATAAATGAACCAGTTGATATTTTTCGATAAGTTTTTGTGATTGTGTTCCTTTACCGGCACCCGGCGGGCCAAACAAGACTAGATTCAGCATAGTGGTATAAAAGTTAAAAAGCCTAATCGGATGTTGGATTAGGCTTTTGAATGTAAAATGTGCACTTGAAGGGAGTCGAACCCCTAACCTCCTGATCCGTAGTCAGGTGCTCTATCCAGTTAAGCTACAAGTGCGTCCCGAATTGGAATGCAAAGATATAATTCAATTTCAATATCCAAAAATATTTTGGTAAAAAAATTCATTTTTTATTTATTAGGATCATTGAATAGCTTCTGCATTGTTGTCAATCAGCCTGTTAGTGATTCTTGTATAGATTGCCAGATAAATTCCTTCTGATTGAAGCTATTTCAGTGTTTTTTTCGTTATTATAGCAGATGAGAATATTAAAGGGAATGAAATTCGAGAGGGAAATGAATATAAAGCGCAAATCGATTAGAGTAAGGGATATCAGCATTTCGTACTTGATCAAAGAATCTGAGGAGGAGACCCGTTCGGTGCTTATTTTTCTTCATGGCTTCCCTTTCAATAAAAACATGTGGCTTCCTCAGCTTGACGATTTGCCGGCAGGTTGTACGGCGATAGCGTTAGACATCAGGGGGCACGGGAATTCGACTCGCGGACACGGCTTTTTTAGTATTGATCTGTTTGCGCAGGATCTTCTTGCCTTTATCGAAGTTCTTGAACTAAAAAATGTAGTGGTGTGCGGTTGTTCGATGGGCGGCTACATTGCACTGAGGGCGTATGAATTCGCACCGAGCGCATTTTCCGGAATGATTCTTAATTCCACTCATTCTTTTTCCGATACAAACGAAGGAAAAGCAAAGCGTTTTGAAACGATCGAAACTGTACTGCAGTATGGAAGACGCACCTTCTCCATTAATTTTATACCTAAAGTTTTTTCTGAAAAATCGATCCAGGCTAAACCAGATGCCATCAGATTAATCAAAAGCTCTATCCGGCGGAGTTCGGAGGTTAATATTTGTTCCACGTTGCTTGCTCTGGCTTCCCGAACCGACACTACCGCTTTACTCTCGACGTTTCGTTTGCCGGTTCTGATTATCCGGGGAGAAGAGGATACGATTGTGTCTCACGAGCAATGTATGAAAATGACAGAACTGATCCCCGATGTAAAGTTTGTAGAAATGGTCGATTGTGCACATCTCCCAAACCTTGAAAATTCAACCCGGTTCAATGGAGAAGTCCGTAATTTTTTAATCAGCAAAATTATTTAAGCGGATTGCCGTCGAGTTTTTTTGCGGAAAATATCTAATTTGCTTCAAAATCTGACTATGATAAGAGTTGCAATAAACGGCTTCGGAAGGATCGGTAGAAATACACTTCGGTCAATTCTTAGCCGCCAAAGCCCTATTGAGCTGGTAGCCGTCAACGATCTGGCCGACAGTCAGACCCTGGCACATCTATTTAAATACGATTCGGTCCATGGTCCGTTTGGCGGGGATGTTAGCGCTCATGACGACTGCTTGATGATCGATGGCCGCAAGGTTATCATCCTGAAGGAATCACTTCCTGAAAATCTTCCTTGGGCCGAGCTCGATATCGATGTTGTCATTGAATCGACCGGCCGATTTACTTCCAGGAATGCCGCTGCAGGGCATCTCAGCGCCGGTGCCCGTCAGGTTGTCCTCTCTGCACCCTCATCCGATAAAGATATCCCTACGCTGGTTCTGGGGGTAAACGAATCAGAGATCGATTTAACGCAGCCATTGCTTTCTAGCGCCTCCTGTACAACCAACAACGTGGCACCCATGATCAAGATATTGGACGAGAATTGGGGAATTCTAGATGGTTATATAACTACCGTGCATTCTATGACTGGCGATCAAAACCTGCACGATGCTCCGCATCGCGACTTGCGTCGGGCACGGGCCGCATCCGCTTCAATTATTCCGACAAGTACTGGTGCGGCCAAAGCTGTAACGCTCGTCTTTCCCCATCTGGAAGGAAAACTAGGTGGTGCCGGCATTCGCGTCCCGGTGCTTAACGGTTCGCTAACCGATTTCACCTGTACACTCCAAACTCAGGCAAGCGTTGGGGAAATCAATGCTAAATTTAAAGAAGCGTCACGGGGGATGCTTCAGGGGATATTGCACTATACGGCCGATCCGATTGTGTCGGTCGATATCATAAACTCTCCATATTCATGTGTTTTCGATTCTCTGCTCACTTCAGTAGTAGGCAGATTGGTGAAGGTAGTGGGCTGGTACGACAATGAGTATGGATACTCTAACCGCCTGGTCGATTTGCTGGTCCGGCTGGAAGAAATAAAACTAAGAAATTGAAATGGAAATAAAGTTTATCACTGCAGATGAAACTTTGCCCTTACGGAGTTTGCAGCTACGCGATGGATGGGCATTAGAAAGATGCCGGTTCGACTCAGACCTAATAGCAGGAGCAATGCACCTGGCCGTTGTCGTCGACGATGAACCGGTATGCATTCTTTCTCTACACCCCCAAGCCCACGAGAAGCTGGCTGGCCAGTCTTATCAACTACGCGGGATGGCTACCCACCCTGATTTTCTCGGAAAAGGGTATGGAAAGCAACTGGTTAGCTATGCAAGAGTGCTCTCTATACGGAAGGGGGCCGACTTTATCTGGTGCAACGCCCGGCGGCATGCCTATCCTTTCTACGAAAAGCAGGGTTTTGTCTATATGTCGGACGAGTTTGAAATCCCCACTGCCGGCCCTCACCGGCAAATGTATCTGACACTGACAAAGTGATTTGTTTCTGTCGTGATTTATTTTAAATTTGTTGCCTGAACAAAAATGATATCATGAAAACAATTGACAATATAGATTTTTCAGGTAAGAAAGCCCTGGTTCGCGTCGATTTCAATGTCCCCTTAGACGATCAATACAAGGTGACTGACGATACCCGTATCCAAGGAGCATTGCCAACCATCCATAAGATACTCAAGGACGGCGGTGCCGTTATTCTGATGTCGCATTTTGGAAGGCCTAAAAACGGACCGGAGGAGAAATATTCGTTAAAACATATTGTTGAGCATCTTTCAGAGAAAATAGGAAGGCCTGTAGCATTTGCTTCTGACAGCATCGGACAGGATGCCAAAACAAAAGCTTCAGCACTCAAAGGAGGCGAGGTGTTATTGTTAGAGAACCTGCGCTTTTATAAAGAAGAAGAAAAAGGAGACGCCGGCTTTGCTAAAAGTCTTTCAGAGTTAGGTGATGTTTATGTGAACGATGCATTTGGTACCGCTCACCGGGCTCACGCTTCGACTGCTGTGATTGCCTCTAACTTTCCCGAAAGTAAATATGTGGGCTACTTAATGGCTGCCGAGCTTGAAAATGCACAGAAAGTTCTTGAGTTTGCAGAAAAGCCTTTTACTGCCATCATGGGAGGTGCCAAGGTGTCCGACAAACTGGACCTCATTGACGCACTTTTGAGCAAAGTAGATAATCTAATCATTGGTGGAGGCATGGCTTATACGTTTATCAAAGCCCAGGGCGGCCATATCGGAAATTCACTTGTCGAGTTGGATAAGTTAGACCTTGCGCTCGAGTTGTTGAAAAAAGCCGACGAAAATGGCGTAAATTTGATTCTGCCAACCGACGCAATGATAGCAGACGAATTTTCAAACGACGCGCCTCACGCTCCGGGGCCGAACAACCAGATTCCAGACGATAAAATGGGACTAGATATCGGCCCTGATTCAGCCGAACACTTCGCTCAGGTAATTAAAGCTTCCAAGACAATCCTATGGAACGGTCCTATGGGAGTGTTCGAAATGGACAGCTATGCGAAAGGGACCCGGGCCGTTGCAAGCGCCATCGTTGCGGCTACTGAGAACGGTGCATTTTCACTAATAGGCGGCGGCGACTCAGCTGCTGCAGTTTCCAAGTTCAAAATGACTGAACATGTAAGTTATGTAAGCACTGGAGGGGGAGCCCTGCTTGAATATATGGAAGGTAAAACATTACCGGGAGTGAAGGCGCTCTCGTAAGTGTAGATATTTTTAATGGCCTTGAGAAAGGGCGATCATCGAAAGATGGTCGCCCTTTTTTTTTGCGAAACGCTGCGTGTTTCGAGGATGACCGTATGTAGTGCTCGATGAGTAGGACGGCACTTTAACGGCACTTTAACGGCACTGAAGCCCCACTGAAGTAGCCGAGGCCTCAGGTAAAAGTGCTGCGAAATCGGGCCGAGAGTTTGTCAGAAATCGAGCCGGGCTTAAAGACTTTCGCGAAGTTCCATTGTCATATAGCGAGTATTTTCTAGAACAGAACCATTCTAAAACCCTGAAATTTTTGTGGAAAACTTTTTTGTGGGGGAAAGTGGGAGAAAGTGGAAGAAAAATTCATACTTTTACAGATAATAGTAGAATTGTCTAAATATGAATCATTTCCTCGGTGAATATGAATGCAAGTTAGACACCAAAGGCAGGATGGTGTTACCCGCTGCGCTTAAACGGCAGATGCCTGACGTTGAGCGAGAAGGGCTTGTTATAAACCGCGGACTTGAAGCTCATCTGGTAATTTATACACGTACCGAGTGGAACCGTATCATGGACAAACTAAGTGGCCTGAATCAGTTTGAGAGAAAAAGCCGCGAGTTTATCCGAAAGTTTATGCGGGGTGCTACGGAGTTGACCCTCGACTCTGCCGGCCGGGTACTGATCCCGAAAACCTTGCAGGCTTACGCCGGGATAACAACGGAGGTAGTGCTGGCGAGCCAGTTCGATAAGATAGAAGTATGGGCGAAGGAGCGCTATGACGAACTTTGGGAGGATGAAGGGGAAGAATTTGCCGCGTTAGCGGAAGAGGTGATGGGTGATTTGGAAAGGAGGAAAGATGAAGAATGAGTATCATGAACCTGTAATGCTGAGAGAATGCATTGAAGGATTACATATAAAGCCGGATGGAACTTACGTTGATGTGACCTTTGGTGGTGGTGGGCATTCGCGAAAAATTCTTGAGCGCCTGGACGACCAAGGGAGGTTGTTCGCGTTCGACCAGGATCCAGACGCCTTGGAAAACCGTTTGACAGATCCACGCTTTGCGCTGATTCATCAGAACTTTCGTTTCCTTAAAAACAACCTGAAGCTTCATGGAGTCAAAGAGGTCGATGGAATTTTAGCCGATCTAGGTATTTCCTCGCACCAAATCAATGAGCGCGAACGCGGTTTCTCAACACGTTACGACGCTCGCTTGGATATGCGAATGGATCAGGTGAGTGATTTGGATGCACAAGCTATTATTAGTAGCTATAGCGAAGAAGACATGCATCGGATTTTCGGGATGTACGGTGAAATTAAGAATGCCAAGACGCTGGCCCAGGCATTGGTTGGAGCGAGAGCTCAGCGTCCGATTGCCACCGTCGAAGAACTCAAAGCCGCGATAGAACGCGTTGTGCCGAGAAATAAGGAAAATAAATATTATGCGCAGGTGTTCCAGGCTCTTAGAATAGAGGTGAACCGGGAGTTGGAGGCGCTTGAGGCTTTTCTGCTGCAGACGGTCTCGGTGTTAAAGCCTGGGGGACGGTTGGTCATTATGTCGTATCATTCCCTGGAAGATAGGCTTGTCAAAAACTTCATGGCTACCGGTAAAGTTCGGGGCGAGGTTGAGAAAGATTTCTGGGGTAATGTGATCAAGCCTTTTCGGGTTATATCTAAAAAGGTCGTTATGGCATCACCTGAAGAGGTTGCGCTGAATAATCGAGCGCGCAGTGCCAAGCTTAGGATCGCTGAAAAGTTGTAATTATGGCAAATACTTACAAAAAACAACCATTAAGTGAAGAGGTTCAGCAGGAAATGCAGGATGCTGTAGAGGAAAAAGCCTCCGTCATTGAGGAATTCATCCAACGTCTTTTGTCGGGTGGTAAAATGTCGTCAGTGACGGTTGTTAACAGCATCCCTTTTTTGCTATTTATTGCTTTTTTGGGTATTGTATATATAGCTAACCGACACCATGCAGAGAATACTGTCCGGAAAATATCGGCGCTGAATAAAGAAGTTAAAGTGTTGAGCTGGGAGTTCAAGACCTTAAAAGCTGAATTAATGCTGAAAAGTACAAAGTCCGAAATTCTTGCGCAGATGGATTCAACCGGACTCAAGGAACTCGTCGTTCCGCCGCGTAAAATTGTTATCAAAAATCCTGATCAAAAGAAGTAAGCGAATTGATCTATGAATATTAGAACCGACATATTACTTCGTGTCTATATTTCCTTTGGAATTATGGTGGTAATAGCGTTGGCTGTAATTTATAAAATGTTTTCTATCCAATTGGTGCACGGAGAGAAATGGATAGCCATGGCCGATAGCATCTCAACACGATATGTGGATGTGGAGGCTGCAAGGGGAAATATTTATTCGGTGGATGGAAGTCTGCTTGCAACCTCGGTTCCTGAGTACGATATTCGGATGGATCTCCTTGCTCCAGGCATTGAAGACGATGAAGTGTTTTATTCGAAGGTCGATTCCCTGGCTAAGTCGCTTTCCTCCTTTTTTGGAGATAAATCTTCTGCCCAATATTCCAGGATGTTGCGGGTAGCCCGAAGCAAGGGCAACCGTTATTTTCTAATAAAGCGTGATGTTGGCTATCAGGCAATGAAAAAGATGCGGACTTTTCCCATTTTCAACCTCGGTGTTATGAAGGGCGGTATGATCGCTGAGCAGAAAAACAAAAGGATTCTGCCCTTTCAGGATTTAGCAGAGAGAACCATCGGGTACAAAAATGAAAACGTCCAGCCGGTCGGCCTGGAGGGAGCTTATGCCAATTATATCGAAGGGCACGGCGGGAAGCGACTGGTGCAACGTATTGCCGGGGGGGTGTGGATGCCAGTGAATCCGGATATGGATGTTGCACCCATTGATGGTGCCGATATTATATCGACTATTGATATTCGTATGCAGGATGTTGCTCAGCGTGCACTGAAAAACCAGCTGATTAAAAGCAATGCCGACAATGGTACTGTTATTTTAATGGAAGTTCAAACGGGAGAGGTGCGGGCTGTGGCGAACTATACACGTGTAGCAGAGGGTGTCTATAAAGAAAAATTCAATTACGCAATTGCACAAAGCGAAGAACCTGGTTCGACCTTTAAACTCGCTTCCTTTATGGTTGCCCTGGAAGACGGGAAGGTGGATACCAGCACGATCATCGATACGGAAAACGGACTTTTTCGTGTCCGAAATAAAACCATTCGAGACTCAGACCACGGTGGCTATGGTAAGATAAGTGTTAAAAGAGCCTTTGAAGTGTCTTCCAATACAGCCATTACCAAGTTAATATATAACCACTACAAAGACAGTCCTGCCGCCTTTACGCGGAGGCTACATGAAATGCATTTAAATGAGAAGCTTCAGCTTCAGTTTCCTGGCGAAGGCCGGCCCTTGATAAAAACGCCGGATGCAAAATCCTGGAGCGGATTGTCGCTTACTCAGATGGCCTACGGGTATGAATTACTCATGACACCGATGCAAATGCTCGTATTCTATAATGCAGTGGCCAACGACGGCAAGATGATCAGCCCATTGTTTGTTCGGGAGATCAGACGACTTGGTAACACGGTTGAGCGTTATCAAGCCCGTGTCATCGATGAGCGCATCGCTTCGGAAAGTACCATTAAAAAAGTTCAGGGCATGCTTGAGGGGGTGGTTGAGAACGGTACCGGTCGCGGAATGAAAACTCCTCTTTTTAAAATAGCGGGAAAAACCGGGACAGCGCAGATGGCTGATGGGGCAGCAGGTTATCGGGGTAAACGAAAATATCAAGCTTCCTTTGCAGGTTATTTTCCTGCAGATAATCCGAAATATTCGATGATTGTGGTGGTGCAAAATCCCCGCAACGGCTACTATGCTGCAAGTGTAGCGGGTCCGGTTTTCAGCGAGGTAGCCCAGCGGGTTTACGCCTCTGATATGGCCATGTATCAAAGTGTGGGCTCGTTTGAAACGGAACAGCCAAAAACCCGGCCGGCTACCAAAGCGGGCTCGTATGAAGCCGCTAACCGGCTGTACAACGCTTTCGGTGTAGGGAAGACGGTTTCGCCCGACAGCACAGTGCGAGCTTTCCATGATACCGACGAGGTGTCGGGAAAAGTGCCGAATTTGCTGGGCATGGGATTGAAAGACGCTTTATATGTGTTGGGCAACTCAGGCTTTAAGGTCATGGTAAGCGGGAAAGGCAAAGTTGTTAGCCAATCGCTCGCCCCAGGTGAGGAACTGAAAAATAATAATCTCTTGATCTCGATTGTGTTGAAATGAAAATATTAGGAAACATAGTGTCGGGTCTTGCTATCCTTGAAACAAAAGGTGCGTTGGATATTTCTTTTGGAGGAGTTCAGTTCGACTCACGGCGAGTTCAAGCTGACGACCTCTTTGTTGCGGTGAAAGGGACGCTCACCGACGGTCATGATTTTCTCCAGCAAGCACTTCAAAACGGGGCGGTAGCAGTGGTATGTCAACGTATGCCGGAGGAGGTGGCTCCTGGAATTACCTATATTCTGGTGGAGGATTCCTCTTTTGCGCTTGGTGTAATAGCCCATCATTTTTATGATCGGCCTTCAGAGAAAATAAAATTGATTGGAGTAACCGGTACCAACGGAAAAACCACGGTTGCTACCCTTTTATATCAGTTATTCCGTGATTTGGGCTTTTTCTGTGGGATGATCTCAACGGTACAGAATAAAATCGGCGATCGTTCCCTGCCTGCTACTCATACGACACCCGATGCCCTGGCATTAAATCGGCTACTGGCTGAAATGGTTGAAGAGGGGTGCGACTATTGCTTTATGGAAGTAAGTTCGCATGCCATCGTGCAACACCGGATCGCAGGTCTGAGTTTTTCGGGGGGGGTGTTTACGAATATCACGCACGATCATCTCGATTTTCACGGCACATTTGATAATTATATCAAGGCTAAGAAGGCGTTTTTCGACCAACTTCCCCGAAGTGCATTTGCATTGGTCAATATCGACGATAAGGTTGGGCCGGTAATGTTGCAAAACACACTCGCCTATAAGAAAAGCTACGGCTTGAAGAAGCTGGCCGATTATAATGCCCGGATTGTTGAAAGCCATTTTAGCGGAATGTTGCTTTCCATTAATAAGGAGGAGGTATGGGTGAAGCTGGTTGGTCAGTTCAACGCCCAGAACGTACTTGCTGTTTATAGCACGGCGATGTTGCTGGAACAAGATAATAAAAAGGTGCTGACCGTACTCAGCAGGCTTACCGGGGCGGACGGGCGTTTTGAAACACTGATTTCACCGGATGGCAAAGTCGCTATCGTGGATTATGCACATACTCCCGACGCTCTAGAGAATGTTTTGCGCACCATTAATCAACTTCGACGCGATGAAGCTCAAATCATCACGGTTGTTGGCTGTGGAGGCGACCGCGACAAGGCAAAGCGCAGCAGTATGGCAGCAGTGGCCGTGGAGCTTAGCGATAAAGTCATACTTACTTCAGACAACCCGAGATCCGAAGATCCTATGGATATTCTTCGGGATATGGAAAGCGGGATAAGCACGCAGCAAAGACGGAAATCGTTTACCATTTCCGATCGCAGAGAAGCCATACGCGCAGCCTGCCATCTGGCTCAAAGTGGTGACATTGTGCTGGTTGCGGGTAAGGGTCATGAAACGTATCAAGAGATAGCAGGGGTGCGGCATCCCTTTGACGATAAAGAGGTGTTGATAGAGACGTTCAAGGAGCAATAATAAACGATATATGCTATATTATCTATTTCAATATTTAGAACAGTTTACACATATTCCGGCTGGAGGGTTATTCAACTACATCTCCTTCAGAACGGCTATGGCTGTTATTATATCGTTGGTTATTACAACTGTGTATGGAGGCCGCCTGATCCGGATGCTTCACAATAGGCAGGTTGGTGAAACCGTCCGCAACCTCGGATTGGCCGGAGAAACCCAGAAGCAAGGTACGCCCACCATGGGGGGGCTGATAATTTTGGGTGGAATTCTTATTCCTACGCTTTTATTCGCTAAACTGGAGAACATATATATTATCCTGATGATTGTGACCACCGTTTGGATGGGTGCCATTGGCTTTCTCGACGATTATATCAAAGTCTTCAGAAAGAACAAAGAAGGTCTTGCTGGTCGGTTCAAAATTATTGGCCAGGTTGGCTTGGGGATTATTATTGCCTGCACCATGCACTATCATCCGGACATACTCGTCAGGCAGAAGGTTCCGGTTAGTCAGGTGAGTAGTTCAACTTCTGACGGGTTTAACCAGCAGCAGGTGAAAATCAACGGACAGAGTTTCTATACCCAAGACGTTAAATCGACGAAGACGAATTTGCCATTCTATAAGAAGAATGAATTTGATTATGGGAATGTTCTGACTCTCTTTGGGGTACCTGCAGGAAAATTTGTATTCCCCCTTTTTCTGGTCGTGGTGGTCTTTATCGTTACAGCCGTGTCGAATGGGGCCAACATAACTGATGGGGTGGACGGCCTGGCGACAGGCATTTCGGCCATCATTGGAATCACCTTGGCTATCCTGGCCTATGTTTCGGGTAATACCATTTTTGCAGATTACCTGAATATTATGTATATCCCTAACTCGGGAGAGCTGGTGGTCTTCGCGGGTGCCTTTGTTGGGGCTTGTGTCGGTTTTCTATGGTATAACTCCTATCCAGCTCAAGTGTTTATGGGCGACACTGGAAGTCTGGCAATCGGGGGAATCATCGCTGCATTCGCGGTAATGATACGGAAAGAGTTGTTGATACCGGTTTTATGTGGAGTTTTCTTGATTGAGCTGGTGTCGGTCATTATGCAGGTTTCCTATTTTAAGTACTCGAAAAAGAGGTTTGGAGAGGGACGCAGGATTTTCCTGATGTCGCCTTTGCATCACCATTTTCAAAAAAAGGGCTACCATGAGTCTAAGATAGTGACACGCTTTTGGATCGTAGGAATTCTGTTGGCGATTGTGACGATAGTAACATTAAAAATTCGATAGGATGGAAAGTGTACAGTCATATAGCGAATCATCTGCCGTAAAACGGCTTGTTGTTTTGGGTTCAGGCGAAAGCGGGATGGGTGCTGCTATTCTTGCAAGAGAGAAGGGCTACGACGTCTTTGTATCCGATTCCGGACGCATTGCGGATAAGTATAAAGAGGAGCTTAACCAGGCTACCATTCCATTCGAAGAAGGACAGCATAGCGAAAGCCGGATACTAGCTGCCGATTTAGTGATTAAGAGTCCGGGCATCCCGCAAACTGCTCCTCTTATACGGAAGCTCCGCGAGCAAGGCGTTTCCGTCTACTCGGAGATTGAATTTGCTATGCAATATACCCGGGCCAAAGTTATCGGTATTACGGGTTCGAACGGGAAATCTACGACCGCAACGCTTACTTGGTATATGCTGAATAAAGCAGGTCTGAATGTAGGACTGGCTGGAAATATAGGGAAGAGCTTTGCTCTGCAGGTGGCCCGCGAGCACCGTGATTACTACGTGCTGGAGCTTAGTAGTTTTATGTTAGACGATATGATACGTTTCCATGTCGATATTGCCGTTCTGCTGAACATTACACCCGATCATCTTGATCGGTACGAGTATAAAATGGAGAACTATGTTGCTTCCAAGTTCAGAATTATAGAAAATCAAACAGAGGCCGATTTTTTCATTTTCAATCAGGACGATGAGGAAATTATGAAAGTTTTAAGTGCTTATAAAATCGCCGCCAGGCCCCTTCCTTTCAGCCAGCATAAGCAACTGGAAGAAGGAGCGTTTCTCGATGCGGACCAAAATATTATCATACAAACCAATAACCAAGTTCCTTTCATTATGTCAATAAACGATCTGGCCTTGCAGGGCAAGCACAATGTGTATAACAATATGGCTTCTGGCATTGTTGCCAAAGTTCTTGAGTTGCGTAATGAATCGATTCGGGAAAGCATGGGCGAATATCAAAATATAGAACATCGCCTGGAGCACGTTTCCAATATCGGAGGAATCAGCTTTATCAACGATTCGAAGGCGACAAACGTCAACTCGGTATGGTATGCGCTCGAAAGCATGCCCTCCAACGTGGTGTTAATAATGGGTGGAGTAGACAAGGGAAATGACTATCATATCCTGGAGGATCTGGTTCGCATGAAGGTAGGAGCAATTGTTTGTTTGGGAAAAGACAACGAACGAATCCACCAGGCTTTCGAAGGATCAACCGGTATTATCGTGGACACCACCTCGATGAAAGAGGCTGTTGAGATAGCATACCACCTGGCTAAAAAAGGAGATACGGTATTGCTCTCGCCTGCTTGTGCTAGTTTCGACCTCTTCAAAAACTATGAAGACCGCGGCGATCAGTTTAAAGCTGCCGTCCGTGAATTATAAAGAATTTGATTGAAAAAATAAGTCAGTAAGAAAGTCATGGTAGATAGAGTGTTTAGTAAACTTAAAGGCGATCGATGGATCTGGATCATAGTGATCATTCTTTCCATTTGGTCGATGCTTGCCGTTTATAGTTCAGTCGGTACCCTGGCTTATAAAAACAGTATGGCTTCCGAGGTGTACCTGATCAAGCATATGTCAATGATTGTTGGTGGATTTGCACTGATGTATTTTTCGCATTTGCTCGATTATCGTTATTATGCCGGGATCTCCAAGATTCTGATGATTGTCACGATTCCAGTACTGCTTTACACCCTTATCTTTGGAGAGACCATCAACGACGCGAATCGTTGGGTTACCATCCCGGTGATCAACCAGACCTTTCAGACGTCGGACTTGGCCAAGCTTGCCCTTATTACCTTCCTGGCTAGAATGCTTACCCGGAAGCAGGGTAATATTAAGGACGTTAAAACCAGCTTTGTACCTGTGATGGGATCGGTTTGTATTGTTTTTGTATTGATTGCCTGGGCGAATCTGTCAACAGCTCTGATGCTCTTTGGTGTAAGTATTCTGTTATTGATTATCGGGCGTATCAGTATCAAGCAGATCGCTTTGGTGTGTCTGGGGGGAGGGATTTTATTGGCGGTGGTGATGTTTGCCGGCCCGCGTCGGGATACCTATACGTCCCGCATCAATACCTTTATCAATGGTAAGGAAGCCGATCCTGACAAATCGTATCAGTCTGATCACGCCAAGATCGCTATTGCCACCGGTGGTTTTTTTGGTAAAGGGCCCGGTAATAGTATGGAACGGAATATTCTTCCGCACCCCTATTCAGATTTTATTTTTGCCATCATAGTGGAGGAGTATGGGGCGTTCGGGGCACTTGTACTGGTTTCACTGTATATAATTTTTATGTACCGATGCATCCGCATCGTTACTCAGAGTCCGAAGGCCTTCGGGGCCTTGCTTGCAGCCGGGCTCGGCTTCAGCCTGACGATTCAGGCACTTGCCAATATGGCTGTTGCGGTTGGCTTAGGCCCGGTCACTGGTGTGCCCCTGCCGCTGGTCAGCATGGGAGGGACCTCCATTTTATTCACAAGTATCGCACTTGGGATCATCCTGAGCGTTAGCCGGAATATTGAAGAAGTAAGATTAGAATCTACTAAAAAAGTAATTGTGGGCGAAATTCCCGCCATGAGTTAAGGTTATGGAAAGGGTAGTTAAGATTATTATCAGCGGAGGAGGTACCGGCGGGCATATATTCCCGGCGGTCTCAATTGCTCGTGCCCTGAAACGACTGGCACCTGAATGTGAAATTCTATTCGTCGGTGCTAATGGGCGAATGGAGATGGAGAAAGTTCCTGCTGCTGGATTTGAGATTGTGGGACTGGATATTCAGGGATTCGACCGTGCATCGCTTCTGAAAAACGCGACGCTTCCACTGAAGCTGATTAAAAGCTTATGGAAGGCAGACCAAATACTGAGACGCTTTAAGCCGGATGTTGCCGTTGGTGTTGGAGGCTATGCTTCGGGGCCGTTGCTTTTTGCTGCAGGGCGTCGTAATATTCCTTATTTGATTCAGGAACAAAATTCATATGCAGGAGTTACTAACAAGAAATTGAGTAAAAAGGCCGCTAAGATTTGCGTAGCCTTTGAGAAAATGGACGCATTCTTTCCCGCTAATAAGATATTGTTTACCGGTAATCCTATCCGGAGGGATTCGGTGGAGATTGATGGTAAGCGCGAACAGGCGCTGGCGCATTTCGGACTTGATCCCGAGAAGAAAACGATTTTTATACTTGGCGGTAGTCTGGGTTCTGCTACATTAAACAAAAGTGTTTACGGGGCGCTCAACGACATATGTTCATCCGATATTCAGGTACTATGGCAATGCGGTAATTATTATTACGAATCATACCGTGAAAAGACGCTGCCATATCAACCGCAGATTCAGCTACATGCCTTTTTGCAGCACATGGATATGGCCTATGCAGCAGCCGATCTGATCATATCCAGATCTGGTGCGGGCACCATATCGGAACTGTGTGCAGTCGGCAAGCCGGTAGTGCTGGTTCCGTCGCCTAATGTGGCGGAAGATCATCAAACCATCAATGCACGTGCTTTAACTTCGAAAGACGCTGCGCTGCTGGTTACCGATGCAAAGGCCGAAGAGGAATTATTTGCCAAGGCCATCGCGCTTTTAAATGACGAAGGCCGGCGTGCGACACTAGCTACGAATATTAAGAAACTGGCTATTGTTAACGCAGACGAAGTTATCGCCAGACAAGTATTGGATTTAGCGAAAGGAGGTTCGAATGAACATGGATAATATTACAAAGATTTATTTAATTGGAATTGGCGGTATCGGGATGAGCGGCCTGGCACGTTATTTCAAACATAACGGATGCCGGGTAAGTGGTTACGATAAAACGCCGACATCACTCACCCGTGAACTTGAGGCAGAGGGGATGGATATCATCTATGATGATTCGCGATCACTGCTTCCTGCTGATTTCCTGAGGGATATAGGCGAAACACTCGTGATATACACACCCGCTGTTCCAAAGAGTGCTGATGTTGTGAGGGCCTTTGAGGAGGGCGGTCACGTTCTTCATAAACGCTCACAAGTCTTGGGCTATTTGAGTGCCCGCAAGTTTACGGTTGCTGTTGCCGGAACGCACGGGAAGACAACCACCTCTACGATGGTTGCTCACATACTGACGGAGTCGGGACGATCTTGTTCTGCCTTTCTCGGAGGTATTGCGTTGAACTATGATTCTAATGTGTTGTTTTCTGACAGTGACCTGATGGTAGTAGAGGCCGATGAGTTCGATCGTTCATTTCTCACGCTTCACCCAAATGTCGCCATCGTCACCTCCATGGATGCTGACCATTTGGATATTTATGGTGATCACCAGCAGCTGATCGACTCATTTTCAATGTTTATTGGTCAGGTTAAATCGAGCGGTGTGCGAATTATCCGTAAGGGATTGAAACTGCCGGCGGACTATTATTACGCGGCAGATTCGATTTCCGACGTGTTTGCAGATAATATCCGCGTTGTCGACGGTGAATTCTATTTTGATTTTCATCAGGGAGATGAAGTAATTCCGGACATTCATTTAGGTATTCCCGGGAAACATAACATTGAAAATGCGGTTGCCGCTATTGCAGCTGCGCGGGCCTGTGGAGTAGAAAATGTAGCTATCAGATCGGCCTTGGCCAGTTTCAAAGGGATAAAACGCCGGTTTCAATATATTATCAAAAACGAGCGGACAGTCTATATAGACGACTATGCGCACCACCCTACTGAGCTTGAAGCAATCTTTCAGGCGGTCCATCAAATTTACCCTGAAAAAAAACTTACGGTCATTTTCCAGCCGCACCTGTTTTCGCGCACCCGCGACTTCGTGGACGGATTTGGGAAGGCCCTTAGTTTTGAGGGAATAGAGAAGTTAATCGTGATGCCGATTTATCCGGCAAGAGAGGAGCCCATTGCCGGGGTGGATGCTGACTGGCTGCTTAGCAAAGTTAGACAAACCAGTAAAGTTCTAATGAACGAAGGACAGGTTCTTGAATATCTGCGTGAGCAGGAGCCGGAACTGTTATTAACAGTTGGGGCAGGTGATATTGATCGACTCGTGAAACCTATTAAAGAAATGTTAACCAGTGTTTAAACGATTGCGAAATATTAGATGGAAGAGGGTGTTCCTCGTAATGATCTGGCTGGTCAGTCTGAGCGGATTGGTTTTGCTGATGAGCTTTATTTCGGTTAAAAGCAATGACTTTGCCTGTACCGACCTGCGCGTGATCATTCCTGGAGAGCAATCGTTTATAGCACGCGACGATGTTGATCGTTTGCTTGAGCAAAAACATGGAAAGATGGTAGGGCGAACACTGTCTACTTTACCCATCCATGCCATTGAACAAGACCTCCAGGCAATTCCCTTCGTCGAGAAGGCGATGGTCAGCATGGATATGAATGGTGTATTAACGATTCGTTTGAAGCAGCGAGAAGCCGTAATTCGAATAATAAATGCTATCGGTGAAGATTTTTATATTGATAAGCATGCAGTCAAAATGCCTTTGTCCAGCCACTATGCACCTAAGGTTCTGGTAGCTAACGGTGATATACGCGAATTATATGGGAAACACCTTGACAGCATCGAGTCACCCAAAGTTCAGGAGCTTTACAGAACGGCAAAGTTTATCCAGTCAGACAGTCTTTGGAGGGATCAGATTGAGCAATTATTCGTGAATCGTGATCAGGAAATTGAGATGGTTCCGCTGGTGGGCGATCATCAGATAATACTTGGAAATGCAGATTCACTGCAGTTGAAATTTAGTAAGCTGATGTGGTTCTACAAACATATAATTCCCACCGTTGGGTGGGACGCCTATAAGGCAGTTAACCTGAGCTTTGCGAACCAGCTCGTATGTATAAGGAACGAAAATTATAAAGAAAACAGCTTAAATCAGCAATAATAAGAGCATTTAATATTAGGGATATGGAAAAAAGAGTTACAACCAACAAAGAAGCGCCAATTGTTGTAGGACTTGATATCGGTACGACAAAAATATGTGTTACCGTGGGCAGACGAAGCGGCTTAAACAAAATCGAAGTTCTTGGCGTCGGATATGCCGTTTCCTCGGGTGTTAACCGAGGGATGGTCGCAAATATCCAGAAGACGGTGTCAAGCATCTCGCAAGCGGTGGAGGCGGCCAGCATTCAATCGAATGTAAACATTAATATCGTGCATGTAGGGATTGCCGGCCAGCATATTAAAAGTTTACAGCATCGCGGAATTTTGACCCGGAAAGACGATACCGAGATTTGCAGAAAGGACATCGAGCAGCTGATCGAAGATATGTATAAGCTGGTTCTGCCCCCTGGCGAAGAAATTATCCATGTTCTTCCTCAAGAATTTACGATTGATAACGAGCCCGGAATTAAGGATCCGATTGGAATGGCTGGAAGGCGTATGGAGGCCAATTTTCATATCATCTCCGGACATGTTAGTGCTGTCAAGAATATTCAGAAATGTGTTACCAAAGCGAATCTTGAAGCGCAGGAGCTCATTCTTGAACCCCTTGCCTCTTCCGAGGCGGTACTTGATGAAGCCGAAAAAGACGCAGGAGTGGTACTGGTTGACATAGGGGGTGGAACTACCGACGTGGCAATTTTCCATGAAGGCATTATTCGACATACAGCTGTTATTCCGTTGGGAGGAAATATCGTAACAGAAGATATTAAGCAGGGTTGTTCGGTGCTGCGCAACCAAGCTGAATTGCTGAAGATCCGTTTCGGATCAGCCCTTGCTGACGAAAACCGCGACAATGAAATTATCAGTGTACCCGGTTTACGCGGACGCGATCACAAAGAGATTTCAGTGAAAAATCTCGCCTATATTATTCAGGCTAGAATGGAAGAGATCATTGAGCACGTTTACTACGAGATCAAGTCGTCGGGCTATGAAAGAAAGCTGATTGGTGGTATCGTGATTACCGGAGGGGGTGCGCAGCTGAAGCATTTGATTCAGCTTGTTGAGTATGTAACTGGTTTGGATTGCCGGATCGGTTTCCCGAATGAGCACCTTGCTAAAAATGAAGAATTACCCAAGAAAGTGTTCGACGAGCTAAAAAGTCCGCTTTATGCGACCAGCATCGGGCTGCTTATTAAGGGAATCGAGGCGGCTGAGTACCACGCCGACTCCGGAGAAAAGCCCGTAAAGAAGGATGTGGTGAGTATAAGTGAAAGCGGTCGTTACCGTTTTGGTTTTCTGGATCGCCTGGTTAAATTCATCAGTGATGATAATCATGTAAATGTTGATGATAAGGACTATACGAGATAGTTTTTCCACAAAGGATGATTTTTCCACACTATGCACATTTGTTGAAAACAGTTGTGGAAAAACCTTATTATTACATTAGAATAATTGAAGTTTATTAAAAATAGTATATCGCTCAGCAAGAGTTAAATAAGGATTGATATGGCAGAATTAAAATTCGAAATGATCAAAGAGCAGTCATCGATTATTAAGGTAATTGGTGTCGGAGGTGGTGGTGGAAACGCTGTCAACCATATGTATAAGCAAGGGATAAGTGGTGTTGACTTTATTATCTGCAACACAGATGCGCAGGCTCTCGAATTAAGTCCTATCCCTAATAAAGTTCAGCTTGGCACGAGTTTAACAGAGGGAATGGGTGCCGGATCGGATCCGGATGTTGGAGAAAATTCTGCTATAGAGAGCATTGAAGATATCAAGAGAATGCTGGGTGTCAACACCAAAATGCTTTTTATAACAGCAGGTATGGGCGGAGGAACTGGAACAGGTGCAAGCCCGGTGCTAGCCAAAGCTGCGAAGGAGCTCGGAATCCTGACCGTTGCCATAGTTACCACACCCTTTACTTTCGAGGGTAAACGCCGTCGCCTTCAAGCTGAGGAAGGCCTGGAGGAGTTGAGAAAGTACGTTGATTCTTATCTTGTAATCTCAAACGATCGTCTTCGTGAAATTTTCGGTAACCTAACCATGGGTGCAGCTTTCGCTAAAGCAGACGACATATTAACAACGGCAGCTAAAGGAATTGCAGAAATTATTACCATTCCAGGATATGTGAACGTCGACTTCAAAGACGTTCGTACGGTCATGAGCGACAGCGGTGTGGCTATTATGGGAAGTGATAAGGCTGAGGGGGAAAATCGTGCTCAAAAAGCTGTTGAAGGTGCGCTTGCTTCTCCTTTGCTTAAAGATAATGAAATCGAAGGTGCTCGCTATATTCTGTTAAATATCACTTCCGGAAAGAAAGAAGTTACCATGGATGAGGTATCTATCATAACAGATTATATCCAGGGACAGGCGGGAATGACCGCGGATTTGATCTGGGGAAATTGTGTCGACGAGACTTTGGAAGATCATTTGTCAGTAACAATTATAGCTACCGGTTTCCAAACTGCGGAAGACCGTCAGAAAGAAAAAGACAACCAACGTATCGAAATACCTTTAGAAGAAACTCCATTAGTTAGGCCGGTGAATCAGATCAATCCTGTATCGGCTCCTCAAAACACCCGGGAGAATTCTTCCGTAAGTGCTGCCCATAGCGCCGCGGTTCCCGAAGCGCAGATACCCGAAAAAAAAGTTGCTGATTCACAGCCGATAGACCTGTTCAGCGGTTTCAATAGAAAAACTAATCAGCCCAAAAACAATGGACCGGAGAATATTGTCCGCCACACCCTGGTTGAAGAAGAGGAAGTTGAAGAGGATCATTCCGATACAAAGAACGAATACGTTCTGAGGAAAACGGAATCAGAATTTCATTTTGATTTTTCACCTGAGCAGGCCACCGAGGATGACAATTCAGCGAATGATCAATTTACGAATGAAAAGGAAGTTGCACATTATGCTGAGCCTGCCCCAGCGTACGAGGAAAGCCTGGCCGACAAACCTGCACCCAACCCTGATGCGGGCCGTACGGAGGAGTCGGTTGAAGAGCAATTGAGAAAGGCTAAGGAACGCATTTTGCGCCTTCGCGACCTGGGAATTAAGCTTCGTTCAGCTAGCGGTCTCCAAGAATTGGAGAGTGAACCTGCATTTCGCCGTAAGCAGATGGCACTGGAGAACGTTGTACATTCGTCAGAATCCCATGTTTCACGTTTCACGCTTTCCAAAGATGATAACGAAACAGGCATCCGGCCAAATAATAGTTTCCTGCACGATAACGTGGATTAAAAGCCTACCTTTTGTGTTGAAACAAAGGCCATGAACAATTTCATGGCCTTTATTGTGGAGTTGTCTTTTGATTAAAAACCCTATATTTGTAAAAATATTAATTTTGTTAAAATAAAAATACTATACTTTGGATTTATTTGAGAAGATTTCGAACAACCTTGGACCACTTGGTCAGCATCATAAATGGTCACATGGATATTTTTCTTTTCCAAAACTAGAGGGAGAAATTGCCCCCCACATGAAATTTCGGGGGAAGGATCATTTGGTATGGAGCTTAAACAATTATTTGGGCTTAGCAAATCATCCTGAAGTTCGCGAAGCTGATACACAGGGAACGGCTGATTTTGGTTTGGCATATCCTATGGGGGCAAGAATGATGTCGGGAAATTCAAATCACCATGAAGCTCTTGAGCAGGATCTCGCATCCTTTGTTGGAAAAGAAGATGCTTTTCTTTTAAATTATGGTTACCAGGGAATGGTGTCAATTATTGATGCACTGGTAGATAGGAATGATGTTATCGTTTACGATGCCGAGTCGCACGCTTGTATCCTTGACGGCGTTCGCCTGCATATGGGTAAGCGGTACGTATATCAGCACAACGATATCGACAGTTGCCGGAAGCAGCTCGAGCATGCGACTAAATTGATTGAGCAAACCGGCGGTGCGATTCTTCTGATCACAGAAGGTGTATTCGGAATGTCAGGGGCTCAGGGCAAATTAAAGGAGTTAGGCGAGTTGAAGAAAGAATTTCCTTTCCGGATGCTTGTGGATGATGCACATGGTTTCGGGACGATGGGTAAGACAGGTGCGGGTACCCACGAAGCTCAAGATTGTGAAGAAGCTGTCGATATTTATTTTGGAACATTTGCCAAATCGATGGCTGGTATCGGGGCCTTTGTAGCAGCTAAGGAAGAGATTATTACCTTTTTGCGTTACAACATGCGGTCTCAGACCTTTGCTAAGTCGCTTCCAATGCCCATGGTAATTGGTCTGCGTAAGCGTTTGGAGCTCTTGAAAAACCATCCGGAATTCCGTGAGAAACTATGGCAGATTGCGACGGCATTGCAAAGCGGGCTGAGAGAAAGAGGCTTCGACATCGGTACAACCGACACCGTTATCACGCCAGTGTTCTTGAAAGGGGATCTGACGGAAGCAACTTCTCTGACCATGGACCTTCGTGAAAACTATGGCATCTTCTGTTCTATTGTGGTTTATCCGGTGATTCCGAAAGGCCTTATTGAGTTGCGTCTGATCCCTACGGCAACCCATTCCCTTGAAGACGTTCAACGTACGCTGGAAGCCTATACAGAAATTGGAGAGAAATTGAAAAGCGGGTATTACAAACAACAAAATGTCGTCTCCATTTAAAAACTTAGGTTGGGAGAAAAAAAATTAAAAGTGGCAGGGTCTGTTTTTGGATGATCGGATTCTGCCAAAAACCACTTTTAATTACTATTTATCGCATTTTTAGTTTTTTTTTTCAAAAAAAGATTCTACTTTTAGGCTTACATTCATTATTAACTTAATTTACAAACTTAAAGGAGTAATTAATTATGGCAACTATCGAAAAATTTAATGAGTTAAAAAGCCTTTTAGAAGGACTTGAACCTGACGCAGATAAATTCTTTAACAAAGGAAATAGTGCTGCGGGAACACGCGTACGTAAAGGTCTTCAGGAATTGAAGAATCTTTCACAAGATCTTCGCCTTAAAATTCAGGAAGCGAAAAACAGTGCCGCTAAATAAGAAGGATATTCAATAAAAAAAAAGAGATTACTTAGCCAAGCAATCTCTTTTTTTTTGTCTGTTTCGAAGCATTATGACACACAAACACTCTCGAAACGCTGCAGCTCAGCCGTAATCTGTTCTGTAGTGCGCTCACTAATTTCAGCCAGTGGCAGGCGAACGTCTTTCTCGCAAAGTCCTTTCTGAGATAGAATACCCTTGATCCCAGCGGGGTTACCCTCCACAAAGCACAGATCTACAATATTTAGGAGATTTGAGTGAAGCTTGCGAGCTTTATCATAATTGTTTTCCAACGATGTTTTCACTAGCATATTGACGGCCTCAGGCATCGCATTTCCCAATACAGATATCAACCCATTTGCACCCAACGCTGCCATGGGGAGAAACGTAGCGTCGTCTCCCGATATCAGAAGGAAGTCGGCCGGCTTGTCGCGCATAATTTCGCTGTACTGACCGAAGCTGCCTGATGATTCTTTGATACCGACAATATTCGGACAGCTTTTCGCAAGGCGGACCGTCGTAGCCGATTCAATATTGCTGCCCGTCCTTCCCGGAACATTGTACAAGATGATCGGAACAGGTGAGGCCTCTGAAATTGCTTGGTAGTGCCGATAAATACCTTCCTGTGTGGGTTTGTTATAATACGGGCTTACAGAGAGTACCGCACAGTAAGCGCTGCTGTCTACGCGTTTAACCTGCTCAATGATTTCCTGTGTATTATTACCGCCTATCCCTGCAACCAAGGGGATACGCCCTTTTGCTTTTTTAGCGATAAATTGAAATATTTCCTGCCTTTCAGAAGAGCTTAGCGTAGCTGTTTCTCCGGTGGTGCCGAGGACGACCAGGTAATTTGTTCCACCAGTGATCTGATATTCAACCAAACGCTCAAGCGCGTCAAAATCGATACTTTTATCTTGATTAAAGGGAGTTATTAGGGCAACTCCGGTGCCGATAAGGACTTTCATCAAATTTGTTTAATTTCAAAAATAGCGCTAATTTATCATTTTAATAAATTCTTCTGCGGAAATCATTGGAATATTTAATTTTTCAGCTTTTGCCAGCTTAGAAGGTCCCACGTTCTCACCGGCCACCAGAAAATCAAGATTACCGGAGATGCTGCTTAGAACCTTACCGCCGTGTTCTTCGATAAGTGATTTTAGTTCATGGCGACTCATGTTTTCGAACACACCGGAAATTACGAAAGACTTTCCAGAGAGCTTGTTGCTCCTGGTTAGGTTGGCACTAGCCTGCAATTCCATTTGCAGCCCATATTCTTTCAAAAGCGCAATTTGTTTCAGATGTTCCAGATCGCCGAAATAGGCGACCAGGCTTTCAGCGATCCGCTCACCAATTTCATGGACAGCCATAATTTCTTCTTTAGTCGCGGCTATCAGCTTCTCCATGGTACCGAAATGTTCGGCCAGCTTCTTCGCTACAGTAGCCCCAACATGGCGGATGCCCAGTCCAAATAAGAGACGCTCAAAGGGGCGTTGTTTGGAAACTTCAATGCCCTGAAGCATATTCTGTATGGTTTTTTCGCCAAACCGTTCGATGCGCGCCAGTTGCTCGGAGTGTTGGTGGAGCAGATACAGGTCTTTAATTTGACGAACTAGTCCGGCTTTAAAAAGCGTTTCGATGGTTTCATTTCCCAGTCCGCTGATATCCATCGCCTTTTTGCTGGCAAAATGTTGAATCCGTCCGGTTAATTGCGGCGTACATGAAAGATCGTTAGGACAGAAAAATATAGCTTCGCCACTTTCCCGTTCAAGGAGGCTACCGCATTCCGGACAATGACTGGGATAGCGTACGGCCCGGGTGTCTGCTTTTCTTTGACTGACATCAACGGAGATTATCTTTGGAATAATTTCACCGCCCTTCTCAATCAAAACAGTGTCGTCCTCGTGAAGATCAAGCCGGACAATCTCGTTGGCGTTATGCAGTGTCGCCCTTTTGACAACCGTTCCCGCAAGTAAGACTGGTTCAAGGTTGGCTACCGGTGTTACAGCTCCTGTTCGTCCTACCTGATAGGTAACGCTTCTAAGGCGGGTTTGCACTTCCTCAGCTTTATATTTGTATGAGATGGCCCATCGGGGCGATTTTGCTGTGAATCCAAGATCTTCTTGCTGAGCATAATTATTTACTTTGATAACGATCCCATCTATATCATAAGTGAGGGAATCTTTTTCTTTGTCCCAATAATCGATAAACTGAAGGACGTCGACAATACTTTTACAGATCCGGGAATGCTCGCTGGTTGGAAATCCCCATTCTTTCAGAGCTTCCAAGCTTTCGTAATGCGTTTTAAACCGCTTTTCTCGATCGTCGGCATATAAGAAATATAGGAAGCTGTCAAGAGGCCTTTTTGCAACCTCTGCGGGGTCTTGTAATTTGATAGTGCCCGAGGCGAAATTTCGCGGATTGGCGAAAGTTGGTTCGCCTGCTTCGAGCCTATTTTGGTTTAACTTTAAAAAGGCTGCTCTGTGCATAAAAATTTCCCCCCGGATCTCAAATACTTCAGGCACATTCTTAGCTTTCAACCGGTGGGGAATGCTCCGGATTGTTTTTACGTTGTTGGTTACCTCGTCGCCTCGCGTACCGTCGCCTCGTGTAACCGCCTGCTTAAGCTCCCCTTTTTCATAGCGCAGCGATATGGAGAGGCCGTCGAATTTTAATTCGCAAACATATTCAACATCACCAACAGCCTTACGGACGCGTTCGTCGAAGTCTCGCAACTCCTGTTCATTGTAGGTATTGCTTAACGACAGCATGGGCCAGGTATGTTCTACCGTGTTGAATTTTTTCGTGATATCGGCCCCAACTTGCTGGGTAGGTGACGAGGGGTCGAAGAATTCCGGATGCTGTTCCTCCAATTGCTGAAGTTGCTTTATTTTATGGTCGAACTCATAATCCGATATGCTGGGCTGGGCGAGTACGTAATACTCATAGTTGTACCTCTTCAACTCTTCCCGAAGTGATTCGATTTGCTGTTGAGCCTGTTGATTTATCATGCTCTAAATATCGTGAATTTATATGGTTTTGGTATCGTATTTTTTGTCGTGGCGCGACGCTCCGGCAAGGATTAGGTAGCTTACAACTGCGCAAACTGCCATAATCGAAACCATTGGAATGCTGGTCCGGTTATGGAATACGCTGACTAGAACTGAGGATACAGCTCCAATGGAAAGCTGGATGGTGCCCAGTAGCGCCGAGGCACTTCCTGCTGATTTGGTAAAGGGGTTGAGCGCCAGAGCGGAGGTATTGGGGAAAACAAATCCCTGGCAGGCCAGAAAGCAGAAGATTAAGAGGATGATTCCGCTGAGCGTAAGCAAATCGGCCATGGCAAGGATAAACATGAGCAAGGCAACAACGCTCTGGACCATTAGTGCATTTTTAGCTATCGTTTCGCTTCGGAAGCGGCGTAACAGCAGGTTGTTCAGCTGGCTGCTTGTGATGAGCCCGGCGGCAATAAGCGCGAATACCCAACCGTATTGTTTTTCATTGAGCCCGTAAATTTCCATCATCACAAATGGTGAGCCCGACAGGTAGGCATACATGCCCGACGATGCAAGTCCGCCGGCAACGGCGTAAACAATAAACTGCCTGGTGCGGAATACGCTCCAGAAGCTGTGTACGATGGGTTTAGGTTTCAAAGAAACGGTTAGGTCGGGCCGGCTCTTTGGTAGAAAGAAAAGCACCCCAGCAAGGATGAGTGTAGTAAACACAGTTAGAAACACGAAGATATAATGCCAACCCCATAGGTCGATTACATAGCCACCCAGGGTGGGTGCCAGGATGGGCGACACGCCGATCACCAACATAAGAAGTGAAAATATTTTGGCTGTTTCAGATGCGGGAAAGTAGTCGCGCACCATCGCCCGGGAGGCCACCATCCCGACGCAGCTGCCCAGCGCCTGAACAAACCTGAGTACTATCAGCCCGTCGGCCGATTGAATAAAGGCACAGCCAATGGAAGCAGCGATGTATATAAGTAAACCAACTACCAAGGGCGTTTTACGCCCAAAGCGATCGAGCAGCGGGCCGTATATCATCTGACCGATGGCGATGCCAATAAAAAAACTGGTGAGCGATAGCTGAACATGTTCAATATCCGTTTTCAGATCGGCAGCGATGGCGTTGAAGCCAGGCAGGTACATGTCGATTGAAAAAGGGCCTATTGCAGATAACAGGCCCAGCATAAGGATGGTAAGGAATCGTTTTTTACTTGTCAAGGCCATGTTTGTAGTTTCCTTTCTAACAATCTAGTTTCATTCCAGTTTGGCCAATTCATTCTCGACGAAGTCAACCAGTTTTTGAACGTAACCTTCATTGAAGTTGAAGGTTATTCCAGCGGTTTTATATATTTCCGGAATGGTTTTCGTATAGCCAAGCTTTAAGGCTTCAAGGTATTGTTTTAATCCCTCGGTCGGGTTGTCGCGGAAGTTCTTCCACACGGCAACTGCCCCAAGTTGTGCCATGCCGTATTCAATATAGTAGAAGGGAACCTCAAAGATGTGAAGCTGTTTCTGCCACAGATTCATTCGTGCTTCAGGGAATTCGTCCCATGCAGCGAAGCCGTGTCCGAAGCGGTTAAATATTCTCTCCCATTCATTTTCACGCTCTTTCGCCGTGTGATCGGGGTTTAAATAGATCCAATGCTGAAATTGGTCGACCGTAGCCACCCAGGGTAAAGTCTTTAGCACATCGTTCAATTGGTCTCGTTTAGCCCGCGTTAAATCGTCAGGCCTATCGAAAAAGACGTCCCAGTGCGACATGGAAAGTAATTCCATCGACATGGAAGCGAGTTCCGCTACTTCGCTCGGTAGATGCTTGAAATCGTTTAATTCCAGATCAGAGCTAATAAAGGTATGAATCGCATGTCCCCCTTCGTGAACCATCGTGGTGAGATCTCGGAAAGTATTTGCTGAATTCATGAAAATGAAGGGCGCACCGCTTTCAGATAAAGGATAATTATATCCGCCGGGTGCTTTTGCTTTGCGACTTTCCAGATCGAAGAGATTATTTTCTTTCATTAGGCGGATACAGTAACCCATGTACTCGTTCAGGCGACTAAAGCATTCCTGAGTTTTTTCAATCAGATCGTCACCCCCCTGAAACGGCTTCAAAGCCTCTCTTCCGAAAGAATCCACGTCCATGTCCCACGGTTTGAGTTGGTCGAGTTTTAGGGCTTCCCTGCGGCGTTCAGCCTGTTTTTTTAAAACTGGGACCACCGTCTTTTCGATGGCGTGGTGGAACTGGGTGCAGTCGTCCGCATTATAATCGAAACGGCCCATGGCCTCGAACATATAATCACGGAAGTTGTTGAAACCGGCGTTTTTAGCTATTTGATGTCGGAGTTTCACTAATTTGTCGAAGATTTCATCAAGCCGATCCTTGTCGCGGAGCCAGCGTTCGCTGATAGCTTGCCAGGCATCTTGCCGGACCTGTCGGTCGGTACTCTTTAAAAAGGCAGAAGCTTGTTCAAGTGTATATTCTGTGCCATTGAGCACTACCGACATTTCAGAGGTAATCGACTGATATTGCTGTTGTGTCAATTGAATTTCCGTTTGGATTGGGATATTCTCCTGGCGGAAGAGTTCCAGTGACTTCTTTACTCCTCGCAAATAGACAAAATACTTTTGTTCATCGAGTTCTGTGAGAAAGGTGGAATGGATAAGTTTCTCATTTAATTCATTGTTGATGGGAGCAATCTTGGGTTCGATCTCCGTTGCGAAATACTGAAAAGCCTCAACCAGCTCAGAATCGGCCGTATTGCAGGTCATTCGAATATACCTCCAGGCGGCATTCTCCTCAATCACAGCTTCAAGTTCACTCCGATCAAGCATCCACTGCTCCAGATCGGCTGCTGAATGAAAGTCGCGTTCAAGCAATTTTACGTACAGAGGATGTATCTCTTCCCAAACCATATTGAGGTCGTTGGGAACAAAGCGTCTTTCGACTTTTTTGAGGGTTGAAGTGTTCATGTTCTTTAATTTAAAAGCCAGATATCTAAGAGAAAGAAAACTGCAAAAACGACAGATGCAATACCGTTGGTTGTCATAAATGCTCTGTCTACGCGACTGAGGTCGGTCGGACTGACGATTTGATGCTGATAAATCAGCAACGCGATATAACAGACTACTCCAGCACAATAAAACCAGCTGAGATCGATATAAGCAAGCGGAAGAAGAATAAAAAAAGCAGAAAATACATGGAGCCACCTGGAGATCTGAAGGGCTTTCCTTCCTCCAAAGTGAGCTGGAATGGAGTTCAGTTGGTTTTCACGGTCAAATTCTTCATCCTGCAGTGCGTAGATGATGTCGAAGCCGCTTACCCAACATACGACAGCCATCGAGTAGAATACCGGAACAATATCAAAGGAACCGGTTACCACCAAGTAGGCGCCCAAAGGAGCAAGACCAAGACCTAATCCGAGGATCAGATGACAGAAGGGGGTGAACCTTTTCGTATAGCTATAGCCTAATATCACAAAGAGTGCAACGGGTGATAAAAAAAAGCAGAGGGGGTTGATGAACCAGGTGGCTGCTACAAAGAGCACCGAATTAACGACAGTAAACATCAACGCACTAGGTGCCTGAATCCGCCCCGCCGGAATGTCGCGAATGGCAGTTCGCGGATTCAGTGCATCAATATCGCGATCGAGATAACGATTGAATGCCATAGCTGCGTTCCGTGCGAAAACCATGCAACCAAGCATCAGTAAAAAGTCAAGGACGGTGAAGCTGGCTCGAGTCGTTTCCAGCCCTAAAAAAAAACCGATCATGGCGAAAGGAAGGGCGAATATGCTATGCGCGAAAAGCACCAGTGAAAAATATTTCTTCATAGGTTATTCTGAATATTACTGTGGTTCAACGCTGAAGTTGCGGTTAATTTCAGCAATAGTATTTAGGATGTCTTCGCAGCCTAAATGGGTTTCGGAGGATGTAAGAAATACTTGCGGAACCTCCTCAAACCACTCCAGGAGAGCTTTCTTGAATTTCGCTATGTTTTGGGTAGATTTGAGGTTGGATTGCTTGTCAGCTTTGGTGAAAACCAGAAGAAAGGGGATCCCACTTTCACCAAGCCACTTGCAAAAATCGAGGTCGATCTTCTGTGGTTCGTGTCGACTGTCGATCAAGACAAACAGGCATTGCAGGTTTTCCCTTACACGCAAGTATTTGCGAATAAATTTTTCCCAGTCTTCACGAAGGGATCGCGATGTTTTAGCATACCCGTAACCTGGAAGATCCACCAGATACCAGTCGTTGTTGATCAGAAAATGATTGATCAGCTGAGTTTTTCCCGGAGTTTGGGAAGTTTTTGCAAGGTTTTTCTTATTGACAAGTGCGTTGATTAAAGACGACTTGCCCACATTTGAGCGTCCGATGAAGGCATATTCCGGCATAGTCGGTTCAGGTAACTTGTCGGTTCGGGTGTTGCTGCAAAGAAATTCGGCGCTTTTTACATTCATTTAGCAAAGTTAAAATAATATAACGAGAAATACAGGCAGGCTATTTTGCAAGAACAAGCAGCTGTTAGCGCAATTTCTAAGTGAACGTTCGTATATTTGTCAAGCATTATGTCAAAAATAATTACACCCTATCGGTATTCGGAGGCTGGGAAAAAACAGCAAGTTGCCGATATGTTCAATAATATTTCCGGTAAGTACGATTTCCTGAATCATTTTTTATCCTTTGGAATTGATAAGATATGGAGAAGGAAAGCGATCTCTTTGCTGAAGGATCTGAAACCCCGGACGATGCTTGATGTCGCGACCGGCACAGGCGATTTTGCACTTGAATCACTTCGAATACTGAATCCTGACCATATTACCGGGATTGATATCTCGGAGGGTATGCTTACCATTGCACGTGAAAAGATCAAAGCACGCCGGCTCTCTGATAAATTTCTCGTTAAAGTGGGCGATGCAGAGAACTTAGATTTTGGAAGCAATTCTTTTGACGCGGTGACCGTCGCTTTTGGCGTTCGGAATTTCGAGAACCTTCAGAAGGGCTTGAATGATATTTGTCGAGTATTGAAGCCCGGCGGGCGAGCCGTCATTCTGGAGTTTTCGAACCCCAAAACGTTCCCCATTAAAGAGCTCTACCAATTTTACTCGAAGTATATATTGCCGAGGATTGGCAGGGTGTTCTCTAAAGACAACCGGGCATATACCTACTTGCCTGAATCCATTTCTCAGTTTCCAGACGGTACGTCGTTTACAGAGTTATTAAAAAAGGCCGGATTTAAGTCGGCAGAAAGTCGCCCGCAAACCTTTGGCATTTGTACCATATATGTGGGTGTGAAATAGCTTCTGATAACATTTCTTCGGCGACTTTGTTAAGTATAAAATAGTTAAGGCTAATGTCAAAAATTGCGATGATTACGGGGGCAAGTGCCGGTATCGGTCAGGCCTGTGCAACCACCTTTGCACAAAATGGATATAATCTTGTTCTCACGGCCCGCCGACTGGATCGGCTCGAGAAATTGGCTGAGACGCTGATGGCTGATTTTAAGGTAGATGTGCGTATCTTGGGAATGGACGTCCGCAGCAAGCAATCGGTAGTGGAATCTTTTGAGTCGCTCGACGCAGCTTGGCAACAGATTGACGTATTAATCAACAATGCCGGACTAAGCCAGGGACTCGATCCACTCGACCAGGGAGACACTGACGATTGGGACCGGATGATCGATACCAATATAAAGGGTTTACTCTATGTGAGCCGGATGATACTTCCGGGTATGAAGGAAAGGATGTCGGGGCATGTGATTAACATTGGTTCGATCGCAGGGAAAGAAGTATATCCGAACGGAAATGTATATTGTGCAACGAAGCACGCGGTAGATGCGCTCAATAAATCCATGCGTATGGAACTGCTGCCTTATCATATAAAAGTCACAGCTCTGCATCCGGGTGCGGCGAACACGGAGTTTTCTGAAGTTCGGTTCAAGGGCGATGTGCAAAGAGCTAGTCAGGTTTACCAGGGATACGAGCCATTGGTAGCCGCCGACATTGCCGATGCCGCCTGGTACGTTGCGTCGCGACCGAACCATGTGAATATCAACGAAATAATAATTATGCCGGCCAGTCAGGCCAGCGGAACCATGTTTAATAAAAAATAAGATGGCACTTAAAGATCAGATAGACCAGGATATTAAAAAGGCGATGCTTGCGAAAGACCAAGCAAGGTTAAGAAGTCTGCGGGCGATAAAGTCGGCGATATTGAATGCCGAAACAGAAAAGAATGCGGGTGCTTTTGACGAAACCGGGGAGTTGAAATTGCTTCAACGTTTGGTGAAACAACGGAAAGAGTCGGCAGAGATATATTCGCAGCAAAACCGTCCCGATCTTTACGAAATTGAGAAAGAAGAACAGGAAATAATTGAGAGTTATTTGCCCCAGCAATTAAGTCGTCAGGAGGTAGAACAAACCATCAGACACCTGGTTGCTGAAAGCGGAGCTGCCTCCGTAAAAGACATGGGTAAAGTGATGGGATTGGCCAATAAGGCCCTATCAGGAAAGGCGGATGGGAAAACGATTTCAGAAATCGTCAGAGAAGTTTTAACGGGCCTGTAAACAATAAAATTTCAATCGATTTTATTACATTTATAAAAATTAGTTAATAGCAATCAATGGATTTTGCCATAAAAGAAGATCAGGAATTTAAGTATATAGACGAAGGAGAAGGCCAGGTTGTTGTTTTACTTCATGGTTTGATGGGTGCTCTGAGTAATTGGAAGGAAGTCGTGGACAAATTCAAGGAGAAGTACCGAGTGATCATCCCCATGATGCCGATATACGATATGCCGATCTTGACTACCGGTGTAAAAAGCCTTTCCAAATTTTTGAAACGATTTGTTGATCATATGCAGCTTAAGGACTTCATTATCGTGGGGAATTCCTTGGGAGGCCATGTCGGTTTGATGTACGTGGTAGGCAATCAGGAGAATGTGAAATCGCTGATTCTTGCCGGAAGTTCCGGGCTATATGAAAATTCGTTCGGAGGAACCTTTCCTAAGCGAGGTAATTACGACTACATTCGTGAAAAGGTGGCTTTTACGTTTTACGATGCTAAGACAGCTACTCCTGAACTGGTGGATGAAGTTTTCGAAACGGTTAATAACCGCGAGCGTGTAATTCGTATTTTAGCCATGGCAAAGTCTGCGATTCGGCACAATATGGCCAAAGATTTGGGGAAAATCAAAATCCCGGTCTGTATCATCTGGGGGAAACAGGACCGTGTGACCCCTCCTGATGTGGCAGAGCAATTTCATGAACTGATTCCCGGCTCTGAGCTCTACTGGATCGACAAGTGCGGCCATGCACCGATGATGGAGCAGCCTGAAGAGTTCAATATTGTTCTTCAACAATATCTTGAGCGACTAAACTAATGCTTGATTTAATCGTTTAATAGATTAAAGATGTGAACGATGACGGCACATGAACTTATATCCGATTCAATTTACCCGGCCAAAAGCTTTGACAGCCTTCGGACGCTATTAAGTCGTATGCGGGAGTTTAAGATTTCCCAGTTGCCTCTAATACGGTACAATCAGTTGGTTGGTTTGGTTCATGAAGATGATATAATGGGTGCCCTCAAAGAAAAGGAACAGCCAAAAATATCGGAGCTTTCGCATGAACTAGTTTTCGTAAATCAGACCCAACACCTTTACGAAGTAGCTCGAATTTTCTATATACATCAGATTGACATTCTTCCGGTGGTAGATGAAAAACTTTATTATAAAGGGAGTATTTTGGTTCATGATGTGTTAAACGCGATGGCCTCCCTAGTGGCCTCCGACGAACCAGGTGGAATTATTATCTTGGAAGTGAATCACCGTGACAACTCGCTTTCTCATATTGCTCAGATTGTCGAGTCGGATAATGCTCAGATCATGAGTTCATTTGTAAAACGATTTCCCGATTCTACACGGATGGAAATTACCTTGAAGCTAAATCGGACAGACATTGCATCGATCGTAGCAACTTTCATCCGGTACGACTACGAAGTTAAAGCAACGTTCAACGATATTCGGGTAAATGATGCGAGCCGTGACCGATATGAACAGCTGTTGAATTATCTAAATATGTAAGCCCTTTCGATGAAGATTGCAATTTTTGGCCTGGCGTATCAATCGCCTGTTACCCCGTATGTTGAGCACCTTTTCCAACTGCTGAAGACGAATAATGTCAAGATTTGGGTTTACAAGGATTTTGATGAGTTTCTTTCAGGCCAGATGGAGATGGGTGAACGTAGTACTTTTTCAGATCGGGTTGAGCTTCCCCCCGATATAGCATTTATGCTCAGCTTAGGTGGCGATGGTACGATGTTGTCAGCTGTCAGCCTTCTTCGTAATTCAGAGATTCCGGTAACGGGTATAAATCTTGGACGTCTTGGCTTTCTGGCGAGCATCAACAAGGAGAATATTGAACCAGCGCTGAAGGCGCTCATAAATAAGGAGTACACGATTCAGAAGCGGACGCTATTGTCGGTAGATGCTGAAGGTCGCGAGCTTTTTGAGGGAGACAGCTTCGCGCTTAACGATATTACTGTCCTTAAGCGAGGGTCGTCTGCCATGATTACCGTTAGTGTTTATCTCAATGAAGAGCTTTTGAATGCTTACTGGGCGGACGGAATAATCTTTGCGACTCCGACCGGATCTACCGCGTATTCACTAAGTTGTGGAGGTCCCATTATTCTTCCTGGTTCCGGAAATTTTCTTATCACGCCTATTTCTCCTCATAACTTGAATGTGCGGCCAATGGTTATTTCAGATTCAGACGTCCTTACTGTGGTCATTGAATCGAGAAGCGCAAATTTTTTGCTTTCCTGCGATTCAAGGACCATCGATTTGCCCACTTCCATTAAATTGAGAATCTCCAAAGCCAATTTTCATATAAACCTGATCCGCCTGAAGAACGAGAGTTTTTTTTCGACACTTCGCCAAAAATTACTTTGGGGACTGGACACAAGAAACTATTAAATTTCCTGAGTTTTACAACAATCTCATTATCTTTGATTTTTATATTCCCTGTTCCGCCCTGTCGTTTTCAACTAAAAGTCTCTGCCGGTGCGGAAGGTATGGGTAGGTCATTTTCAAATTAATGGAACTCAAAGAACAAATCAACTCGGATAACTTACCCAAACATATCGCCATCATTATGGATGGAAACGGCAGATGGGCAAAGGAAAAAGGTAAACACAGAGTTTTTGGTCACAATAAGGGGGTGGAGTCTGTTCGTCAGGCTGTTGAAGCGGCCGTAGAGATCGGTATTCAATATCTTACCCTCTATGCCTTTTCGACGGAAAATTGGAATCGTCCGAAACTCGAGGTTATGGCCCTGATGGAAATTCTGGTATCGGCTATCAACAAGGAAACAAAAACTTTGATGAAAAACGGCGTCCGGCTCGAAGCTATTGGCGATTTGCAGCAATTACCAGAACCCTGTTACCGGCAACTTGCAAAGGCCATCGACGCTACCTCCTCAAACACCAATTGCACCTTAACCCTTGCTTTGAGTTATAGTTCCAGGCAGGAAATTGTGGCGGCCAGCAAGAAACTCGTGTCCAAGGTTCAGAATGGTGAGCTTAAGGCCGAGGATATTAATGAGACGGTCTTTGCCGATTGCCTTGCAACTGCCGGAAAACCTGATCCGGAGCTGATGATCCGTACGAGCGGTGAACAGCGTATCAGTAATTTCTTGCTCTGGCAATTGGCATACTCCGAATTATATTTCCTCGACAAACTATGGCCTGAGTTTACTAAAAATGACTTTTACAACGCTGTAATCGATTACCAGAAACGAGAGCGTCGATTTGGAATGACCAGCGAACAGCTCGGGAAATAAAGATAATCACGTGAATATGCAAAATTGTGGATTATTTCCTCTTTTTTTGCAAAAATTTATTTTAACAAAAATTAACAAACGTTTGCCCTACTTTAGCGACGTTAATCTATATCAATGAAGCAACTACTCTTTATTTTCTGTTTTGTATTTCTTGGAAGCAGCGTTTCCATCGCTCAGATCACCCTGCCTAACAATACTAACCGAAGTCCTTTACAGGAAGATTTCAGCTACTTAAGACCTCAGGAATATGTAATCGGGGGAGTGAAGGTCACCGGGACGGAATATCTCGATAAGGAAGTATTGATTACAATTTCCAAGCTTAACGTGGGGAACCGGATTGAAGTTCCTGGAGAAGCGATTTCAACAGCTATCAAAAATCTCTGGGCGCAGGGGCTTTTTGACGATGTGGCGGTGAACATCGAATCTGTAGAAGGTGAAAATATTTTTTTTGATATTGTCGTTGTTGAAAGGCCTCGGTTGACCCGCATTGATATTATTGGCTTGAGCAATTCTCAGACAAAAGATATCAAGGCACGGGTAAATGAAAGTTCCGGAAAGATTGTTAACGAAAATCTGTTGCGGACAACCAAGAATACAATCGAACGTTATCTGGCTGAAAAAGGATATTTTTATCCTGAAATAACCATGACGCAGGTGCAGGACAGTATCGAAGCCAATAACCAGATTCTGGTGGTAGAAGTAGATCGGAACAGCAAAGTGAAAGTGAACAGTATTAATTTTGAGGGAAATTCAGTTTTCTCCGATAAAAAGCTGGCTAAATTCATGAAGAAAGTGAAGGCTCGTACCTGGTGGCGTTTCTGGGGGCCCGGTAAATTCTCTAACGAAAAGTACGATGAAGGTAAGCAAAATCTGATCGCGAAGATTCATGACGAAGGTTATCGCGATGCCCGGATCATATCAGACACTGTACGGAAGGTATCAGACAAACATGTTGAAATTGATATTGAGATATATGAAGGTCCACGATACTATTTTGGTGACATTAAATGGTCGGGCAACGCAAAGTATAGCGACACGATATTGAATACAGTGCTCGGTCTGAAAAAGGGAGATGTGTTTAGTGAAGAGAAATTAATTACCAAATTATATGGACCATCGAGATCCGGAAATGAGATTTCGACGCTGTACATGAATGATGGATATCTTACTTTCAATGTCGATCCGGTTCAGACTCGTATTTACGGAGATACGATCGACATGGAACTTCGGATATACGAAGGACCGCAGTATACCGTAAGCAAAGTAACGGTGAAGGGTAACGACGTGACCAACGACCGGGTAATCCTTCGTGAAATTGTCAATAAGCCAGGACAGAAGTTTTCGAAGAGCCTGGTGATGCAAACAGTTCAGCAAATAGCGCAGCTCGGCAATTTTGACGAGACGAAAACCAACCCTGTTCCTATTCCCAATGAATTGGAAGGTACGGTGGATATGCAGTATAATGTTGTTGAAAAGCCTTCAGATCAGATAGAACTTTCCGGTGGTTTCGGAGGAAACCGGATTATAGGTACGCTTGGACTCACCTTTAATAATTTCTCAACACGCCGGCTTTTTGAAAAGGGCGCATGGAAGCCGTTGCCTCGTGGAGATGGTCAGAAACTGAGCTTGCGTGGACAAACCAACGGGAAACAATATCAATCATATAGCTTCTCCTTTTCCGAGCCCTGGCTTGGAGGCAAGAAGCCAATTTACTTCGGTTTGAGTGCTTTCACCTCATCGTCGTCGTATGGTTACAACCCATGGACCGGTGAGCAATCCGTACCTGACGAAGATATGCAACGTATTCGGATGAACGGTTTTACTGTAAGTTTAGGAAAGCGTTTGAAATGGCCTGATAACTTTTTCAGATTAAATTATTCCGCTAACATTCAACAGTACAAGCTCCAAAACTGGAGAGGATATCTGTTCGAAACCGGAACCTCATACAACTTCAACTTAACACAGGAAATCAGCAGGAACTCGCTCGATGCCTTAATTTACCCGACGTCGGGAACGAATCTGCGCTTTACCGTTCAGGCGACTCCTCCGTACTCGATCTTTAATAACACGAATTATTTAACAGCGTCTGATACAGAAAAATATCGGTGGACTGAATATCATAAGTGGAAATTTGATTCGCAGTGGTATCAACGGCTTTCAGGTAAACTTGTATTGAAAGCCCAGGCGCAGTTTGGTTTCCTGGGTACCTATAGCAGTGTGACCGGACAACCTGCTTTCGAACGTTTTAAGCTGGGTGGTGATGGGATGCAGGGTTTCGACTTTATTCAAGGTTCCGAGATTATAGCGATGCGAGGTTATGCAAACGGGTATATCATACCGGAAGGTTCTGACCCCCGGATAGCGCAGAACTCAGGAAGTCCGATCTACACCAAATATCAATTGGAACTTCGCCATCCATTGATGCTGAACGATCAGGCAACCGTCTTCGGGATGGTGTTTGCCGAAGCAGGGAATACGTGGAATTCCTTTAAAGATTTTAATCCTTTCCAGGTTCGCCGGACACTGGGTGTCGGTGCAAGAGTATACCTCCCCATATTCGGTATGTTGGGAATTGATTATGGTTATGGCTTCGATCCGATCCCCGGCGTCGCGGAAAGCCAGTGGCGACAGAACTTCACCTTTAGTATTCAGCAGAATATTGGAGGCTTTAACTAGCGAAATTTTATTGATCAAAAGAGACAGGACGTTCATCCTGTCTCTTTTGATATTAGGCCTAAGCAACTTCCGGAGGTTTGGAAGTGGGACGATTTTACATTATTTAACAATTAATTGAAGAAAATAGTCTTACTTTTGTGTTCATAGCTTTAGAAGTCGGTGCAGTTAGACTCCGATTAAAAGCCGTTATGAAAGACCACCTCAACTAAATTTTTGGAAATGAAAATAAGATTTATTATCACCTCCGCTATACTTTTTCTTAGCTTGTCAGCTTTTGCGCAACGTGTGGCTTATGTGGATAGCGAATATATATTAAGTAATATACCAGAATACATGGCTGCCCAGAAACAGCTCGATGATTTGGCAGCTGAATGGCAAAGCCAGGTGGACGAACAGTTTGCTGAGATTGAAGAAATGTATCAGGAATATCAGGAAGATCAAGCCACAATGAGCGCGGAAATGCGTCGGCGCAGAGAAGATATGATTGTGTCTAAAGAGCGCGAGGTTAAGGAATTTCAGCGCCTGAAATTTGGCTTTGAAGGAGACCTGTTTAAAGAGCGTAACAAATTAATCGGCCCAGTTCAGGCCCGGGTTAGCAAAGCAATTGAAGCGATTGCAGAACGGCAGGATCTGGATTTGATTTTGGACAAAGGGACGGAGACATTCCTTTTCGCGAATCCTCGGATCGATAAAAGTAAAGAAGTGCTTGCACAATTAGGAATAACTCAAACAAATAACAATTAAATAAGAACAACAACTTAAAAATGAGAAATCTTGTAAAAACTATTGCCATAGCTGCCGTATTCTTTTTTTCAATAGGTGCTGCCAGCGCGCAACAAAAATTAGGACATATCAACTCTGAAGTTATCCTTCAGGCAATGCCTGAGCTGAAAACTGCAGATGCTGCTTTCGAAACATTCCGTAAAACCAAATTGAGTGAACTTGAGGCTGTCGACAAAGAACGCCAGGCTAAAATCGCCACATTTCAGGAGAAATACAAGACACTGACCGAAGCTAACCAGGAAGTACTGGGCAAAGAGCTCGAAGGTCTTAACCAGGAGATTCAACAAATTGAACAGCGAATTGGTGAGTTAGACCAAAAAGCACAAGCTGAACTTGGTCAAAAGCGCGAGGAGCTCTACAAGCCTGTTTTGGCAAAGGCTGAGACTGCAATTAAAGCGGTGGCCAAAGAAAAGGGTTATGCGTATGTATTCGACACCGCTAACCAGGCATTGGTCTACTTTGAAGGCGGTGATGATATCACTCCATTGGTGAAAGCTAAATTGGGTATTCAGTAGTAATTTTAGAAAAATGATTCGGAAGGCGGGCTTTACAAGGTCCGCCTTTTTTGTTTCAGCTATTCGCGATAAAAAACTTTCACGCCCGTTAAGAAATCGTTAATTTTGCAGTTCATTTTATACTATGAGTGATTCAATCAAACACGAATGCGGGATTGCCCTGATCCGCTTGTTAAAACCTTTATCTTTCTATCAGGAAAAGTACGGCACCTCTCTCTACGGCCTGGATAAGTTATATCTACTGATGGAGAAACAGCATAACAGAGGACAGGATGGCGCCGGAATAGCTACAATTAAGTTGGATGTCAAGCCTGGAAACCGCTACATCAGTCGTTACCGAGCTTTGGGGAAAAGTGCTATCTCTGAAATCTTTGCTTATGTGCAAAATAAATTTGCGGATGTTCAACGGGCAAACCCCGAGAAGTTCTCCGACAGTGTTTGGTTGAAAGAAAACATGAGCTTTACGGGAGAAGTTCTTATGGGGCATCTCCGCTATTCAACGCAAAGTAATAACAGCCTTGAGAACTGCCACCCCTTTCTCCGTCAGAATAACTGGAAAACAAGGAATCTGGTGATATCAGGAAATTTCAATATGACAAATGTTGATGAACTTCTTGAGCAGCTTTTCGAACTAGGACAACACCCAAAAGAACAGGTTGACACGGTAACGGTTCTCGAAAAGATCGGACATTTTCTGGACACAGAAAACAACCTTCTTTTTGATCAGTTCAAGAAACAGGGTTATACCAATGTAGAAATTAGTGAGCACATCGCTAACAACCTGGATGTCGCGAACATATTGAGGCGATCGGCAAAAACCTGGGATGGGGGCTATGCGATCAATGGGATATTCGGACATGGCGATGCTTTTGTAATGCGTGACCCTGCAGGTATCCGGCCGGCTTTTTATTATCAGGATGACGAAATTGTGGTGGTTACATCTGAGCGGCCGGCTATTCAAACCGCTTTTAATGTGCCAATCGAGAGCATTCGCGAGATTGATCCCGGGCACGCGCTTATCATAAAGAAGAATGGATCTGTATCTCTCGAGCAGTTTATCACCCCGACAGAAAAGAAAGCTTGTTCGTTCGAACGGATTTATTTCTCCCGTGGAAGTGATGCTGATATATACCGAGAGCGGAAAATGTTGGGAAAACTTCTCTGCGATTCGGTGCTTAAGAGCATCGATTACGATATTGAGAATACTGTCTTTGCTTTTATTCCTAACACGGCAGAGATCGCCTATCAAGGTATGCACGATGGGATCAATAACTATGTGAGGAGTCTTCAGGGTAAAACTTTGCTCGCGCGAGCCGATAAGATTTCGGATGAAGAAATGAGCAAAACGATCAACATCGTACCTCGCTTCGAAAAGCTGATTATCAAAGATGCCAAACTGAGGACCTTTATCACGCAGGACGCAGATCGTCAGGATATGGTAGCTCACGTATATGACACAACATACGGTATTGTCCGGCCTGGTATCGACACGATTGTTGCTATCGATGATTCTATTGTACGTGGAACAACCTTAAAGCAGAGTGTCCTGACCATTTTGGATCGTCTGAAACCCAGAAAGATTATTATCGTATCTTCCGCTCCTCAGATTCGCTACCCGGACTGCTACGGGATCGATATGTCGAGGATGGGAGAGTTTGTGGCGTTTGAGGCTGCTATTTCGCTTTTGCGTAAGCGCAACATGGGTTATGTGATCGATGAAGTCTATCAAAAGTGTCTGGAATCCCAGGAACTTGATAAAGAACAGGTTCAGAATCACGTGAAAGAAATATATGCACCTTTTTCGGATGATGAAATTTCAGAGGAAATCGGGCGTATTATAACCCCGAAGAGTATCAATGCCGAGGTTTCGGTAATCTATCAGACCCTGGAAAATCTTCACGTAGCATGTCCCGACCACGTGGGCGACTGGTATTTTTCAGGAGATTATCCGACTCCGGGAGGAAACAAAGTGGTGAATCGTGCCTTTACCAATTGGGTCGAGGGCAAAAATATGCGCGCTTATTTTTCCGCTTAATATGGACCGAAGCGTTAAGCCTAGTTTTAATGAAATATATATGAACCTTGCTGTAGAACTTGCGGCAAGGTCTCATTGTGTTAGAGCCCAGGTGGGCGCTGTTCTGTCGAGGGAGACACGGATTATATCAATAGGTTACAATGGTCCCCCTGCCGGAACTCATAATTGCGATGAAGAATGGCCCGGTGAGGGCTGTTCGCGCGATAGTAAAGGCAGCTGTTCACTGGCTTTACATGCGGAACAGAATGCTATTCTATACGCCGTTAAGAATGGATCATCGCTGGACGGTGCTACCTTATATACAACTTTATCACCTTGCCTGCCCTGCGCGAGGTTGATTTTCTCGGCGGGGATATCGCAGGTATTTTACCGCGATTCATATGCCGAGTACAAAGGACTCGAGTCCGATGAGGGGATTGTATTTTTACATCGTTTTGGCATTAAGGCACAAAGAATTTAGATATGGGTTATAAGAGCTTGGCGCATTGTGTTGCAGATTTGGAAAAGCATGGTCATTTGATACGGATAAAGGAAGAGGTCGACCCTTATCTTGAAATGGCAGCTATTCATATGCGGGTCTACGATCGCCAGGGTCCTGCTCTTCTCTTCGAGAATATTAAAGGAACAACTTTCCCTGCCGTGTCCAACCTTTTCGGTTCGCTTGAACGGTCACGTTTTATGTTCCGCGATACACTCGATAAAGTGAAAACCTTGGTTGATCTTAGGTCGAATCCGGTCGGAGCATTCAAACATCCTCTGCGTTCGGCCGAGGCTGCGTTAGCCGGGCTTTCAGGATTCCCGATGAAGACCAGCCGTCGTGTACCTATTAATTATAGCCGTACTTCACTTGATAAGCTACCCCAGATTGTTAATTGGCCGATGGACGGAGGAGCCTTCGTGACCATGCCCCAGGTCTACACCGAAGACGTAAGCAATCCGGGCGTTATGAAAGCTAATTTGGGAATGTATCGGATTCAATTAGGCGGAAACGAATATATCCAGAACCAGGAAGTTGGACTGCATTATCAATTACACCGGGGAATCGGAGTTCATCAGGCAAAGGCGAACGCCCTGGGCGTTCCCTTGAAGGTTAGCGTTTTTGTAGGCGGCCCTCCTGCACATCCCCTCGCAGCAGTCATGCCGCTTCCTGAAGGATTGCCTGAGCTCGCTTTCGCTGGCGTGCTGGGAGATCGCCGTTTCCGCTATTTTTATGATGAAGAAGGCTTTTGCATATCTTCCGATGCCGATTTCGTGATCACCGGGATGGTTTATCCGAATGCGACGAAACCGGAAGGACCGTTTGGCGACCACCTGGGTTACTATAGTCTTGAACATCCGTTCCCGCTCATGCAAGTACACAACGTGTATCATCGGAAAGATGCTATTTGGTCGTTTACGGTCGTTGGCAGGCCTCCTCAGGAAGATACCAGCTTCGGGGCATTAATACACGAGATTACCGGAGCAGCCATGCCAAGCGAGATCAACGGACTTCATGCTGTTCATGCAGTGGATGCGGCCGGCGTTCACCCCCTGCTACTGGCTATCGGGAGTGAACGATATACACCCTACTTGAAAATCAAGAGGCCACAGGAAATCTTGACGATTGCCAACCAAATCTTAGGTAAAAATCAGTTAAGCCTTGCTAAATATCTTTTTATCTCCGCTTATGAGGATGATCCACAGCTTGACATTCACGACATCCCCCGCTTTTTGCAGCACTGTCTTGAGCGACTTGATCCTTCTCGTGACCTGCACTTCCATACCAGGACAACCATCGACACGCTCGATTATACCGGCGACGGCCTTAACTCTGGATCTAAGGTGGTATTTGCAGCTGCCGGTGAAAAGCTAAGGACCCTGGTTACCGAAAAGCCAAGCAATTTTCCTTCTCTTGCCGACTTTCAGTCTAGCAATTTTGTAATGCCAGGTATTATGGCGGTTGAGAGTGTTCCGTTTGAGAACTACCCCGTCGAAAATAGACGGCTGGAGGGATATGCAGAGCAACTCAAACACCACAGCCTGGAGGGTATAGGATTGATTGTTATTTGCGACGACGCTGGCTTCACAGCCGCCTCGGTAAACAATTTTGTGTGGACGGTCTTTACCAAAAGCAACCCCTCGCACGACATTTATGGAGTTGGAAGTTTTACGGAGAATAAGCACTGGGGTTGCCGTGGTCCGGTGATTATTGACGCCCGCAAAAAGAGCCATCATGCACCTGAGCTTATTAGGGATGCGGTGGTAGAGTCCCGGGTAGACCAGCTCGGACTCCCTGGGAAGTCTCTTTTTGGGATCATCTAAAAAAGAAAAGAGAAATCGTTTCAAAGCTGCCTATTATTATTTGGACTGATTACAGATAATCCATATATTCGCAATGTTTTGGAGCGAATGTGAAATGTGTATAGATCATAATCAATTAAAGCAGTTATACAAGTCAGAAATCGGAGCCTTTTATCAGTGCAGTTCAAAAAATTGCTATTGGTTGGAATTTGCGGGTGAGTGGCATCCTTTAAAGGTTTCAGATTTTTTATTTTTCAAAAAGGAGATTGATTCCATCGATTTGCTTTCCATGCTGGAAGATCCTTCACGGACCTCCGATTTGGCCATTGTTCAGTCGTACCGCGCCAAACGGTGTTTTCTCTTAAACGTTCACGAAATTCTTCAATTGAGGGAATTGTTGCGGGCCGCACGGTTTATGATTGAATTGAACAGCGTGCTTCACGAACGACTGCAACAGCAGTTAATTTAGACTGAATTCGTATTGTATATTCTATAACTTTTTGGTGTACAATTTGTTAATTTTGATGAAAGTTCTCATGTGGGAACGTAGTTAAAATTAATAATTATGAAAGATTTACTCCGCTTAAAAACTTCCCTTAAAGAAGAGATTGAGAATATATTAAATGAGCAGATCAAAGTCGAAGCTCATTCATCCGCCATTTACCTGGCGATGTCTTCCTGGTGCGACGATCAGGGACTTGACTTCAGTGCCGGTTTTTTTGAGAAACAAGCAGAAGAAGAGCGAAATCACATGATGAAAATTTTCAAGTATGTGAATGACCGCGGTGGGCGGGCAATCTCACCTGAAATCCAAAACATTCCTAAAGATTTCGAATCGTTTCGTTCCGTATTCGAGCTGGCCCTTGAACAGGAGATGCATGTCACGCAACAGTTCAACAATATCGCTGAACAGTGTATGAAGCATAAGGATTTTGTAACATTCCAATTCCTGCAGTGGTTCCTGGAAGAGCAAATCGAAGAAGAATATGTTGCCCGCCGGATTCTTGATATGTTTGATGTCATCGGCGAAGAGGGTACAGGCCGTTGGGAAATTGATAAACACGTTCAAAAAGTGTCTTACTCGGAAGAGTAATAAAAACGAATCTACTAGGATAGGGTTATCATTTTGAAATGGTAACCCTATTTTATTGTATAGGCCCGTAGAAATCTATATATTTCGTATATTTCACTCTAAATTGACTCCACCAGAACTGACTTCATTTAGCTGACCACCTATGCGGTTTATACTCGCGTTCATTATGCTTTCCTTTTCTATCATCGCCCGGGGGCAAGATTCCCGTGAGGTGGTAGGAGTCGTTCAGGATACTGCAGGAGCAAGCCTGGAAGGTGTAAACGTACGATTGGTATCAGCACTTGACACTCTGCTTGCAGCGACCGACAGTGACGGTCGATTTGTATTTCCGCGGGTTCGAGCAGAATCATTCAATCTGAGTTTGAGCTTGCTCGGTTATCAATTACAGGAAAACACATTCAAAGCTGACCCAAAATCCTCTTTCAGAGTTAATTTGACCATCGTTTTACGTCCCCAGCGAAATTTGCTTAAAGAGGTGGTTGTGTTTGCGGTACCGGTGGTCATCCGGGGCGACACTATACAATATAATTCTGCTGCTTACCAGACTCCTCCAGGAGCGCTTCTGGAGGAACTGATTCGTAAACTGCCGAGCTTAGAGGTAAGCCGATCCGGCCAGGTGAAAGCGCAGGGAAGTATTGTATCGCGAATTAAAGTCAATGGAAAAGATTTTTTCGGCGGTGACGTGGTCACCGCAACGCGCAACCTTCCGGCTGAAATTGTGGAAACTGTTGAAGTAATCGATGATTATGGTATCCAGTCGGGTTTTACAGGAATTAAAGAATCTATTCCTGAGAAAGTTCTTAACATCACCATTAAGGAGAATAGAAACCGTGGAATGTTTGGTCAGGTGACCACTGGTATCGGAACGGATTACAGATATTTGACAAGCTTGTCGGCAAATTCTTTCAATGACGATGAACAGCTGTCGGTCCTGGGTTCTATTAATAACACGAACACCAGTCTGTTTAGTTTTGGGGACATCAGTGGTGCAGGTGGCCGTGAGACGGTTGCTTCCGACCTGGGAACTATGATTGAGCTTGACGATGGCATAAATCGTACGAACTCAGTCGGGTTCAACTTCCGCAAGGATATCAGTCCCGATGTGAGTACCTATGGAGGCTATGTGTTTACCAACCGCTATAACACCACCGAGGGATCAACGAACATCACCAGTATCTACCAGAACAATACCATCAACAGTCAAGATCTTCGTGAACAGGAAACCCGCAACAACCGCCACAACCTTTCCTGGAACTTTGAGTCGACAACATCCAAATCTACGTATTATAAAATCAGTCCGAATGTTTCTTATTCCTCAACCAATAGTAGTGCAATAAGTAACAGTTTGATTAAAAGTCGTTTTTTGAGCACTAATCGATATATGAATTCGGACGATCAAGTGAATAACCCCGCAGCTGATATTGATATTTTCCTCAACCATCGCTTCGGAAAGAGCGGTCGTCAGTTGAGTTTCAATCTTAAAGGATATATCTCGGGCGATGACCGCTTGAACGATATCAGTGAGTATCGCGTCAACGTCGATTCCAGCCGCACCCAACCCTCGACAAACTACGAACAGCTCAATCAATATCTTATCAATGATCAAAATTCCGGGAACATTAATTTTCGGGCTTCTTATATTGAGCCGATCAATACTTCCAGCTTTGTTGAAGTGAACTATGAACATTACTTTTCTTCAAACAAGAATAATCGCGAGACTAGTAATGTCGGGAACTACGACTCGGACGAACTTCAGCGTGATACCGCTTTTATGAACTACGCCTATCAGTTTCAAAGCGACCAGTTTGGCTTCAATTACCAGTATAACGATAACCAGACGTCTTACACAATCGGATTTGGGTTGCAGCCCACTCAAATCAGCGGATATAGCTGGGCCAGGGACATCACCACCAACAAAAAGTTCATTAATCTTATACCGAGCGGCAGGTTTTCATATAAAATAAATAAGTTTAGCAGTTTTTCTGTCAACTATCGTGGTCGGAACAATCAGCCGAACTTCGCTCAAATACAGCCCGTGCGCGATATCTCAAATTCTCAAAACATCATTATTGGAAATCCGGAGCTCAAAAGCGAATTTATTAATAACCTGAGCCTTCAGTACCGAAACTTCAATTATCGGTCGGGCAACACACTATTCACCAATCTGACAGTACAGCATATTCAGGATAAGATTGTCACCAACCGCGTTCCTGTCGAAAATACTACACAGCAGGAAACCAGCTTCCTGAATACATCCGGATACGTCGACGCCCAGGCCTACTACCTATACTCTCTTTCACTGATCGAGCAGGTCTTCAATATCAATGTAAGTGGCTCTGCCAATTACAGTAACAATATATCTTATATCAATTTCCAGAAGAACAGCGGGCGCTATCTGGTTTACACACAAGGAGCGCAGTTGTCTTATACACAGGACGATTGGTTGAACCTCGATTTTAAATCCACGTTCACCCTGAACCAAACTCGAAATACACTTGTTTCCATGATTAATAATCAGGCTTACACCTGGCTTTTTGCATTTGGAGGAAGAACTTATTTGGGCGATTGGTCTTTGAGTTTCGATATATCGCAACGCGTGAATAACGGTTTTAGTAATTTTATTAATGAGAATCCTACCTTGCTGAATGTATACCTGGAAAGGACATTCTTAAAAAACGATCGGGCGGCGATTAGGATACAGGGCTATGATTTATTCAACGAAAATACAGGGTTATCGCACGATGTATTCGGAAACGATATCTATGAGACCCGGAATAGTCGCTTAGGACGCTATTTTTTAATATCCTTTAACTACCGTCTGCAGCGTTTTCCAGGCCTGAAAGATCAGTAAGCAATCGCGAATAGCCGCAATGTATTAGAAAGACTAGGAAAGCATGAAAACGAAAGTCATACATTATCAGGAACCGGGAAATCCTTCCGTATTAGTTCAAAGTGAGGTCGTACTTCCGCCTTGTCGGGAAAACGAAGTATTGATCCGGGTGATATCTTCCGGAATAAACAAGCCGGATATTTTCCAGCGTAAGGGTCATTATCCCGCCCCTCCCGGATTTTTCCTGCCTCAGGTGCCAGGCCTGGAGGTCGCTGGTGTGATCGAGCAATGCGGATCAGGGGTAAGCCGCTGGAAAGCAGGCGATGAAGTCTGCGCACTCCTTGCCGGAGGCGGCTACTCAGCATACGTGCTGGTCGATTCCAGGCATTGCCTTCCTAAGCCTTTGAGTTTAAGTTTTCCGGAAGCAGCCTCTTTACCGGAAACCACATTTACTGTATGGCACAATCTGTTCCAGCGCGGAAAGCTTAAAAAGGGAGAGGCTGTATTAATTCACGGTGGCAGCGGCGGCATCGGAATCACCGCCCTGCAATTGGCCAGCCTATTTGCGTCCAAAGTAATAACAACCGCCGGGACCCCCCAAAAGTGCAGTCGCTGCCTCAACTTAGGTGCAGATATCGCTGTCAATTACCGAACGGAAGATTTTGAAGAGGTATTGAACGATATCAGCATCGATGTTATACTGGACAGCATCGGCGGGTCTTATTTCGACAAGAATATGAACCTATTAAATCCCGATGGCCGACTCGTCTACATCAACGCTGTATCAGGGTCGGAAGTGAATCTAAACATCGGAAAAATGATGGTAAAGCGAATCACGATTACCGGCAGCACCTTGAGAAGTCGCGACGCCGATTTCAAGGCAGAACTGGCCTCTCAAGTAGAAGAAAATGTATGGCCTTTCATAGAAAGCAAGCAGTTCGTACCGGTGATCGATACGGTATTTCCGGTTTCGGAGGTCGTTGAGGCTCACCGCTTAATGGAAAGCGGTACACATTTCGGGAAAATCGTGATCGATTGGTCGGATTCCATATGATTTTCCTAACTTTGAGGCCATGCAGGAAAAGATTATTATACTTGATTTTGGCTCCCAATATACGCAACTAATTGCACGGAGAGTCAGGGAATTAAGCGTTTATTGCGAAATTCATCCATTCAACAATCCACCCGAAATCGATGCCACCGTAAAAGGAGTAATACTATCCGGGAGCCCGTTCTCGGTTCGTCAGGAAGATGCTCCCTCGTTCGATTTTTCAGCACTTCACGGCAGATTGCCGCTTCTCGGGGTTTGCTATGGAGCACAGTACATCGCCCAACACTCTGGCGGTGAGGTTACAGCATCAACCATCCGGGAATACGGAAGAGCAAACCTGCAGTATATAGAGGAAGATAATCTGCTTCTAACGAATATAACTCCTTACTCGCAAGTGTGGATGTCTCACGGTGATACAATCTCTTTAGTGCCCGATCATTTTAAAATTATTGCCAGCACAGATCACGTCAAAGTGGCTGCTTATCAGGTAGAAGGGTCGCAAACTTACGGAATACAGTTTCATCCTGAAGTAACGCACAGCGTCGAAGGAAAAACAATTATAGAGAACTTCCTGTTGAACATCTGTCATTGCAAGCAGGACTGGACTGCCGACATGTTTGTGGAGACAACGGTGAAATCACTTCGCGAACAGCTAGGCGACGATCATGTAATTCTTGCACTTTCAGGAGGGGTCGACTCTTCCGTAGCGGCAGTGCTTTTGCATCAGGCGATTGGAGAGAAACTTCATTGCATTTTTGTTGACAATGGCTTGCTTCGTAAGGGAGAGTTTCAGCAGGTACTCGACTCTTACCAGCATATGGGATTAAATATTCGCGGCATTGACGCAAAAGATCGTTTCTATAAGCAGTTGGAGGGAGTAAAAGATCCGGAGCGTAAGCGAAAAATTATTGGCGGAATGTTCATCGAAATATTTGATGATGCAGCACACGAAATAGGGGCAGAGTTGCCCGATGGGATTGAGGTTAAATGGCTGGGACAGGGCACAATTTATCCCGACGTAATCGAATCCATTTCGGTAAATGGTCCTTCAGCGACCATTAAGTCGCACCACAATGTGGGGGGATTACCTGATTTTATGAAGCTGAAGGTGGTCGAGCCTCTGCGTACGTTATTTAAGGATGAAGTCAGACGCGTTGGAAAAGCACTGAACATGGATCCGGTTATTCTTGGCAGGCATCCCTTTCCAGGGCCGGGTTTAGGAATCCGGATATTGGGAGATGTAACCGCGGAAAAGGTACGGATTCTTCAGGAAGCCGATGCAATTTATACCCGTAACCTACGCGAGGCGGGCTGGTATGACAAAGTATGGCAAGCGGGAGCGATCTTTCTGCCGGTCCAATCTGTTGGTGTTATGGGCGACGAGCGGACTTATGAAAATGTCATCTGTCTTCGTGCAGTAGGCTCCATGGATGGGATGACGGCAGACTGGATTCATTTACCTTACGATTTACTAGCAAAGATATCTAACGAAATTATTAATCATGTCAAAGGAATCAACAGAGTCGTATACGACATTAGCTCTAAACCGCCGGCTACGATCGAGTGGGAATAAAATCCTGGGGCTTCTTGCGCTTCTTGTATTTTTCAGTGCATGTTCTGTATTACGGCCTGCTCCTAAAGTCCCGGCTCCAGCCCCAGAGGAAGAGCCCATCGAGCCTCAGGTTGAAGAAAAAGACGATGATCCGAAACCGGTAGAGGAGAAGGTGAATTCGGTAGTTTTAATGCTGCCGTTCGAGCTCCAGCGTCTTCAAGGCGCCCCTACACGGAGCGATGTCAAACGGGCGGAAGTGCCTTTAGACTTCCTTCAGGGATTCGAGCTTGCGATGGAAAGCCTTGCTCAGAAGGGTCACAAATTTAGACTCACCGTCCTCGACTCGCGGGATAATGTTGCTCATACGAGTATGATTGCCCGAAGTGGGGATGTTCAGTCTGCTGATATCATCATCGGGCCGATTTTTCCAAAGGAAATTGCTGCTTTTGCGCAGGCTGCCAAGCTTTCTGAAAGCTTGCAGGTATCACCCCTGGCAGCCTCAAAACCTTCCCAATTTAATGTTCCTAACTTGGTGAGCCTCGTTGCGCCGATTGATCTTCATAGCGAAGGCTTGGCCGAATACCTCGAGAGTGAAAGCCGAACCGGCGATCATATCATTTTGCTGAACCTTCAGGATGAAGATAGCCATGGCTTTCTCGTACCACTCCGGAAGAGATTGCAGGAAAATAAGATCAGCTTTTCGGAAATTCATGACGTTGACGGTCTCGGCGAAAAGCTTGTAACAGGCGGACGCAACCGCGTGGTAATCGGTTCGAATCAGAAATTCCAGGTAAACGGCATATTGAACCGGCTGATCCAGCTGGAAGCAGAGATGGGAGCTGAGATTGAGCTGTTCGGGCATCCGAACTGGTCGAAAGAAAACTTTGACTCTGCCAATCTTCAACTTCTTAACACCAAGATCACTACCTCGTATTATGTAAACTCCAATCAGTCGAATGTTCGTGAATTCGAAAGTAAGTACAGAGCAAAGCATAAGCTTGAACCGTCTGAATACGCCTACAAAGGTTTTGATACGGGCTACTTTTTCGGCTATATGCTGTCGAAATACGGTAATGATTACCCTGAGGCCTTGCTTTCAGAAAACTATAAAGGCTTGCAGACCCAGTATAAATTTTCCAAGTTTCCACAATGGGGTTACGTGAATACCTATATCCGGATTCTTAAATTCGACGGGTACAAATATGTACCGGTAGACTAGCCAGATGAACGAAAAGCGCATCCAACAACATCTCCGTGTTTTTGATCGGATCTTACAAGCCTACCGTTTCGAGGAACCGATGGCTCGTTTTCTTTCTGCCTTTTATAAAGAGAACCGACAAATGGGTTCCTCCGATCGGCGGACGGCTAGCAGATTGATGTATCACTACTTCCGATTAGGGAGGGCGCTTCAAGACCTTCCGGTGGGCAAACGATTGGCAGCCGCTGAACTGCTATGTGCTCAGGACGAACATTTCCTGAGCGTTTTGGATCCATCTTGGGTGCCTTACCTGTCGAAAAGCCTGGAAGAAAGAATTAGCTTCCTGGAACAAGAATGCAACTTCCGACTGAACGATATTTTTCCGTTAGTGACAGAAATCACTGAGGGGATAGAAATCCGGGAATTCCTTCTTGGCCATTTCCGTCAGCCTCGGATGTTTATACGCATCCACAATGGCAAGGAAGCGCAGGTGAAGAATGTTTTAAACGCTCACAAAATCCCTTATGAAGCGCTGGAGGCGGGCATCTTGGCATTTGAAAACGGCACTCAACTCGACCGGATTCCATTAATTCAGGGAAAATACGAGGTGCAAGATTACTCGTCACAGCGGACAAGCGAGCTGTTTAAACCTTCAGCCGGCGAAGAATGGTGGGATTCATGCGCAGGCTCAGGCGGGAAGTCTATTTTGCTATATCAACTGGAACCCCAGGTAAAGCTAACTGTCTCTGATATTCGGAATAGTATCTTGCGAAACCTTGACGAACGTTTTTCTGTAGCAGGAATAAAGCACTATCGCCGTAAAATTGTAGATTTGAGCACCCCCGAAAGCGAGGTTTTGCAGGGTGAGTTTTTCGACGGGATCATCGTCGACGCGCCCTGTTCGGGCTCGGGTACATGGGGGCGTACTCCGGAACAGTTGCTAAGTTTCACTGCACAGAAATTAAACGCCTATAGCGAACGGCAAAGGCAAATCCTTACCCGGGCAGTCCGTCATTTGAAAACAGGCAAGCCACTCATTTATATTACCTGCTCGGTATACAAGAAGGAAAATGAAGACCAGGTTGATTACATAAAATCGCTCGGTCTGAAACTGGAAAGCATGAATTATTATCAGGGTGTTGAGTTCGGCGCTGATACTTTATTCGCTGCCCGCTTTATAGGCGCCTAAAACGGTATTTATTCGCTCCGCACCGAAAGGTGTTGTTCATTCCTCCTGTCCCGCGCTGCATCTTCGATCGCTTTAATGGGTTGCTTAAAGGCCCGTGTTGGATCGGAAAAGCTTAATCGCAATAGCGAGCAGAATAACGCCGAAAGCCTTCCTCAATACGCTCAGCCCTGTTTTTCCAAGCAGCTTTTCGAGGCGATAGGTATTTTTTAATACCAGGTAAATAAAGATAAAATTAACGATAATTCCAACAATGATATTGGGTGTTGCAAATTCCGATTTAAGCGAGAGCAAGGTAGTCAGCGATCCGGCACCCGCAATCAAAGGGAAAGCAAGTGGGACAATGGAAGCGGTTTCATGACTCTCTTCTTTAAAGAAACTGACGCCCAGAACCATTTCCATTGCAATAATGAAAATCACAAGAGAGCCTGCAATGGCAAAGGAAGCTACATCCACTCCGATGATATTGAGCATTTCCTCACCAATAAATAGAAAGGCGAGCATAATACCAAGAGCTACCAAACAGGTCTTTTCCGAGTGAATCTTTCCGACCTTCTGCCGCAAATCGATGATAATCGGGATCGAGCCCAGGATATCGATGATCGCAAATAAGATCATCGTTACCGAAAGAATCTCCTTGAAGTTGAACATATTGCAGCTATTTAATTGTATGACCCTTATAAAACGGCTGCAAAGATAGTGTTTGAATTTTTAAAACGAGCGATCGTTTTTATTACAGATCGCTCGTTAAGTTTCAACGCATTGCCTGCCGCCTAACGGGCTTTGTCCGCTTTCACAAGCATTTCCGTTTTTATCGACCGCACCGGTGCTTTCGCCTCCTCAGGCACACCTTCATAGATATGAGGCGCAATGATGAGCGATACAATCGACATCAGTTTAATAAGAATGTTCATAGATGGTCCCGACGTGTCTTTGAAGGGATCACCCACGGTGTCGCCTGTCACCGATGCCTTGTGTGGTTCCGAGTTTTTATAGTACATCTGCCCATCAATCTCTACGCCCTTCTCAAAGGATTTTTTTGCATTATCCCAGGCTCCACCCGCATTGCTTTGGAACATACCCATCAATACTCCCGATACGGTTACTCCGGCCAGCAATCCGCCCAATACCTCAGGCCCGAAACTAAACCCGATGATCAGTGGAACAAGAAGGGCAATGGCTCCGGGGAGCATCATTTCACGAATCGATGCTTTCGTCGAGATCGCTACGCACTTCTCATATTCTGGTTTTGCAGTATAATCCATGATTCCCGGAATTTCCCGGAACTGGCGTCTCACTTCCTTTACCATATCCATCGCCGCACGACCCACCGCCGAAATACAAAGGGCCGAGAAGATAAAGGGAATCATCGCTCCCACAAAGAGTCCGGCCAGTACATCGGCCTTATAAATATCAATCTTATCAATGCCTGCCAGTCCTACAAAAGCAGCGAACAAAGCGAGTGAGGTAAGGGCGGCAGAAGCAATGGCAAAACCCTTGCCCGTAGCGGCGGTTGTATTCCCTACAGCGTCCAGGTTGTCGGTCCGGTTTCTTACCTCCTCGGGAAGCTGGCTCATTTCAGCAATGCCACCCGCATTATCAGCTACCGGCCCGAATGCATCAATGGCCAGCTGCATCGCTGTAGTAGCCATCATCCCGGCCGCCGCGATGGCTACGCCATAAAAGCCTGCAAAATGATATGACCCGTAAATCCCAGCGGCCAATACAATAATCGGCAACACAGTCGACTCCATTCCCACCGATAGCCCGCCAATAATGTTGGTTGCATGGCCGGTGGACGACTGTTTTATGATGGATCTGACGGGGCGTTTGCCCATCGATGTATAATATTCTGTGATCAGGCTCATCAACGCCCCAACGATCAACCCTACCATGATGGAGAGAAACACATCGGTACTGTCGAAACTGTAGCCTCTCAGGATCATCTGCTCCGGCAAAATCCATTTAACCGCAAAGAAGGAAGCGATAGCTGTCAAAATGATCGAAGACCAGTTACCCAGGTTGAGCGCATTCTGGACACTGTCGGTTTCATTCTTTATGCGAACCAGCGATGTGGATACGACAGAGAAAATCAAACCCAGTCCTGCAATCACCATCGGCAGTAGAATAGGGGCGATGCCGCCGAATTGATCGTCCGAAATAATTTCCCTTCCCAGCACCATAGTAGCAAGCAGGGTTGCCACGAAAGAGCCGAAAAGATCCGCCCCCATTCCCGCAACATCCCCAACATTATCGCCCACATTGTCCGCGATCGTCGCCGGATTTCTGACATCGTCTTCCGGAATCCCTGCTTCAACTTTTCCCACCAGGTCGGCTCCCACATCCGCAGCCTTCGTATAAATTCCTCCACCCACCCGGGCGAACAGGGCGATCGATTCGGCGCCCAGTGAGAATCCAGCCAGGACTTCCAGAGCCTTCTGCATCTCCAGTCCGTTGATGGCACCCTGCGTATTCACCACATACATCTGGTAGAAAACAATAAAAAGGCTGCCCAGTCCGAGGATTGCCAGTCCGACCACACCGATCCCCATGACCGAGCCGGCTGTGAATGATACCTTAAGGGCTTTCGCCAAGCTGGTGCGGGCGGCTTGTGTAGTCCGCACGTTGGCCTTGGTAGCGATATTCATCCCGATATAACCGGCAAGAGCTGAGGTGAAGGCGCCTATAATAAAGGAGATGGCGATCACCCAACTCGAACTTTCAATCAGGGTTCCTGAATAGGCCAGAAGAATTGCTGCAATTACCACAAAATAAGACAACACCTTCCATTCTGCTTTCAAAAATGCCATAGCCCCGTCGGCGATGTATCCAGAGAGCGTTCGCATATTTTCATCGCCGGGGTCTTGCCTGCTTACCCAGGCACTTTTATAGATCATGACCAAGATGCCGACTACACCGATTACAGGAATCAGATAGATGAGGTTGTTCTGTAGTAGTTCCATTAATTTTTCGTTTAGGTTTTGGTTTCATCGCTTCTTCCACAAGGAGAGCGACTTACTCAAAAATAGCAGGCTTTATCTAATAATCAAACATTATTGTTACTATTTAACAGTTTATTTCCCGACAGGCCCGTCCAACCCTCAAGGCGGCTTCAGTATCATATCAAAGCATCGGTTCTCAAATAAGCGAATTGCGTCTCTTTTAATTTCAATAATTACTTGATAGATAACGAGATTTGATATATCTTTGCATTCCTAAAAATGTATTAGGATTAACAAAACTAAAAAACACTAAATGCCTACTATTCAACAACTAGTAAGAAAAGGTAGAGTAGCTTTGGTCGACAAGAGTAAGTCGCCAGCCTTGGACAGCTGTCCACAGCGAAGAGGTGTATGTACACGTGTGTACACCACTACCCCAAAAAAGCCAAACTCGGCTATGCGTAAAGTTGCGCGTGTACGTTTAACCAATGGAAAAGAAGTCAACGCTTATATTCCTGGAGAAGGCCATAACCTGCAAGAACACTCTATTGTGTTAATTCGCGGTGGTCGTGTGAAAGATTTACCTGGAGTTCGTTACCACATCATCCGTGGTGCTTTGGATACTTCGGGCGTTGCTGGTCGTAATCAGCGTCGTTCGAAATACGGTACAAAACGTCCTAAACCCGGACAAGCTGCACCTGCAACAAAAGGTAAGAAATAATTAAATCTAGGAGATAATAAGAAATGAGAAAGTCAAAACCAAAAAAACGAATCATTCTACCTGATCCGAAGTTTAATGATGCTCAGGTAACCCGGTTTGTTAACAATATGATGTACGATGGAAAGAAATCCATCGCCTACTCAATTTTCTATGACGCTGTTCAACTGGTTGAAGAAAGAACCAACGAGAGCGGACTTGAAGCGTGGAAAAAAGCATTGAACAATGTAATGCCTGCTGTAGAAGTAAAATCCCGCCGGGTAGGTGGAGCAAACTTCCAGGTGCCTACTGAAGTTCGTCCAGAGCGTAAAATTGCCTTGGGAATGAAATGGTTGATCAGCTATGCTCGTAAACGTGGTGAAAAAACCATGCACGAAAAATTAGCAGGTGAAATAATTTCAGCCTCAAAAGGAGAGGGTGCTGCTGTTAAGAAGAAGGAAGATGTGCATAAAATGGCTGAAGCCAACAAAGCATTCTCGCACTTCAGATTCTAATACTAAACCCATGTTAAAAATGAATACACCGATAGTTTGTTTCTTTTAGAGAAAGCTATCGGTGTGTTTATTTTGACGCCAAAATTGTAATACAAAAATCATGTCTAGAGACTTAAAATTTACAAGAAATATTGGTATCGCTGCCCACATCGATGCTGGTAAAACTACCACGACCGAGCGTATACTATACTACTCCGGAACCAATCACAAGTTAGGTGAGACGCACGAAGGCTCGGCTACGACCGACTGGATGGCGCAAGAGCAGGAACGTGGAATCACCATTACTTCTGCTGCTGTAACGGTTGACTGGAAGTATAGAAACAACCTTTATCATATCAACATCATCGATACTCCGGGTCACGTCGATTTCACCGTAGAGGTGAACCGTTCCCTTCGCGTACTTGATGGTTTGGTATTCCTTTTCTCTGCGGTAGACGGAGTAGAGCCACAGTCAGAAACAAACTGGCGTTTGGCTAACAACTACAAAGTTCCCCGTATCGGATTCGTAAACAAAATGGACCGTTCCGGAGCCGACTTCCTTAAGGTTGTTGGTCAGGTTAGAGAAATGTTGGGAAGTCATGCTGTTCCACTTCAGTTGCCAATTGGTTCTGAAGATACATTCAAGGGCGTAGTTGATTTGATCAACAACCGTGGTATCGTTTGGAATGAAGAAGATAAAGGAATGACTTTTACGGAGATACCTATTCCTGACGATTTGTTGGAAGAAACAGCTGTCTGGAGAGAAAAGCTTCTGGAAGCAGTCGCCGACTACGATGAGTCATTGATGGAGAAATTCTTCGACGATCCGGATTCGATCACTGAGCGTGAAATTCTGGACGCACTTCGTCAGGCTACCCTTGATGCGAAAATCGTTCCTATGGTTTGTGGTTCATCCTTCAAAAACAAGGGTGTTCAAACCATGCTCGATTATGTAATGGAATTACTTCCATCACCTCTTGATGTTGAGGCAATTGTTGGAGTGAACCCTAAAACTGAACAAGAAGTTCAGCGTAAACCTGATGTTAAAGAGCCATTTGCAGCTTTAGCTTTTAAAATTGCAACCGATCCATTCGTAGGTCGTTTATGCTTTATCCGGGTTTATTCAGGTAACCTGGACGCTGGTTCATACGTTTACAATACCCGTTCTGACAATAAAGAACGTATTTCGCGTATCTTCCAAATGCATGCCAACAAGCAAAACCCAATCCCTAACGTAGGCGCTGGAGACATCGCGGCCGTTGTTGGATTTAAGGATATAAAAACCGGAGATACGCTTTGTGATGAGAAAAGCCCGATCGTTCTGGAATCTATGGACTTCCCTGATCCGGTTATCGGATTAGCTATTGAGCCGAAAACGCAAGCGGACGTTGATCGTTTGGGTATGGCTTTAGCGAAATTAGCGGAAGAAGATCCGACCTTCCAGGTGAAGAGTGATGATGATACCGGGCAGACCGTTATTTCGGGAATGGGTGAGCTTCACCTAGATGTATTGATCGACCGCTTGAAACGCGAGTTTAAAGTTGAAATCAATCAGGGAGCTCCACAGGTTGCGTTTAAAGAAGCCATTACCGGAACAACCCAACACCGTGAAACATACAAGAAACAAACAGGTGGTCGTGGTAAGTTTGCGGATATTCAGGTAATCATTTCACCAATTGATGAAGATTACGAAAAAGGTGGCCTTCAGTTCGTGAACGAAATTACTGGTGGAGCTATTCCTCGTGAGTTTATTCCTTCAGTACAAAAAGGATTTGAAGCATCCATGGTGAACGGTGTGTTGGCCGGGTTCCCGATAAGCGATATGAAAGTTCGCTTAATTGACGGATCATTCCACGCAGTCGATTCAGATGCTTTATCGTTTGAAATAGCAGCCCGTTCTGCTTTCCGTGCAGCGCTTCCTAAATGTTCTCCTGTGCTTATGGAACCAATCATGAAAATTGAGGTTCTTACGCCGGAAGAAAACATGGGTGATGTTATGGGAGACTTAAACCGTCGCCGCGGACAGTTGCAAGGAATGGATTCCCGGAACGGTGTTCAGGTAATCAAAGCCTTGGTACCACTTTCTGAGATGTTTGGTTACGTAACCCAATTACGTACCATCACTTCCGGACGTGCAACTTCCACTATGGAATTCGATCACTACGAGCCTGCTCCTAGAAACGTTCAGGAAGAGATCGTAGCGAAGTCTAAAGGAAAAGTAAGCAACAGCGCAGAATAATTATAATTACCATCGCCGGCTGTTAAAAATAGCTCTAACAGCCGGTATTAATATTTAGATAATGAGCCAAAGAATCAGAATTAAATTAAAATCCTACGATTACAACCTGGTTGATAAATCGGCAGAGAAAATTGTAAAAACTGTTAAACCTACGGGAGCAGTGGTGAGTGGGCCTATTCCATTACCTACCGAAAAAAGAATCTTCACGGTTCTTCGTTCGCCACACGTTAACAAGAAAGCGCGTGAGCAATTTCAACTGTGTTCATACAAACGCTTGCTTGACATTTACAGTTCTAACTCCAAAACTGTTGATGCTTTAATGAAGCTTGAACTACCTAGCGGTGTTGAAGTGGAAATCAAAGTATAATTGTCTGCGATTTTAAAAAAAAGGGAAGGCCAGTTTGTTTATCAAACCGGCCTTTCTTTTTTTACCCGCTATTTCGGTCATTTTGCTCGAAAAAACGCAGTCGTTTTTTCGTTCGTCTGTATTAAAAAAGCGACTTTTGTAATGCCTCAGGTGATAAATATGTAAACGCTAAACTTATTTCATATGGATGAAATGGAAATGTTAACCGAACAGATTGAACTGTTGATTGCCGAAGGGGACCCCATAAAGCTCAATGAATATTTAGACAATCTGAACATTTCCGAGGTTGAGGGTCTAATTGATGAACTCCCCGAATATGCCGATACATTTATCTCCACATTAAGCATAAACCGGGCGGTCAATGTCTTTCGTATTCTCGATTTTCCTACGCAAGAGCGGATCGTAAAAAAGTTATCCGGTCCGAAGCTGGCTGAGCTGATCAACGAACTTCCTCCAGACGACCGTACCTCCTTTTTCAGTGAACTTCACGGCGATGCGGTAAAGAAGATGATTATCCTGCTTCCGCCGGCCGACCGTAAGGAGGCGCTTTCCTTGCTGGGATATCCTGAAGAAAGTGTAGGGCGACTCATGACGCCCGACTATATCACGGTGAAAGAGCACTGGTCTGTTGCTCGGGTACTGGAACATATCCGAAAATACGGAAAGAATTCAGAGACCATTGATGTTTTGTATGTTATCGACGACCATGGCGTATTGCTCGACGATATTCGAATCCGGGAAATTCTTCTGGTGAAGCCCGAAGTAGTTATCCGCGACCTGATGGATAATCGCCTGATTTCGCTGAAGGCAAATGTTCCACAGGAGGAGGCGATTAATGTCTTCCGAATGAACAATCGGGTTGCTCTCCCGGTGACTGACGATCAGCAAATCATGCTCGGAATCGTTACGGTTGATGATATCCTATGGGTAGCCAACGAAGAATATACCGAAGATATGCAGCGTATCGGGGGTACCGAGGCGCTCGATGAACCCTATATGGATATGTCGATCTTGAACCTCGTAAAAAAACGTGCCGGATGGCTGGTGCTTCTTTTTCTGGGACAGCTTTTCACCGCTTCCGTCATGGGACATTACGAGGCCCAGCTTGCAGGCGCCATTGTTCTCGCCATCTTCATCCCACTGATCATGTCGAGCGGAGGAAACAGCGGTTCGCAGGCTTCTACACTCATCATTCAGGCCATGGCACTGGGCGAGGTGAGCTTGAACGATTGGTGGCGAGTCATGAAGCGGGAAATACTATCCGGGCTCGCTTTGGGTATCATACTGGGGGCACTGGGCTATATCCGCATCTACGCGCAGCATGCCGCTTTCGGTGATCTGGGCGAACACTGGAACTTAATTGGCTGGGTGGTCGGGCTCTCCCTGTTGGGCATTGTTACCTGGGGCTCGCTGATGGGTTCCATGCTTCCCTTTATCCTTCGACGCTTCGGTGCCGATCCGGCAACTTCCTCTACACCCTTTGTTGCCACATTGGTCGACGTTACCGGCTTGCTTATCTATTTTTCCGTAGCCACTTATATCCTTAGCGGAACCTTGTTTTAAGCCAGCGCATTTTATATCCGTTCTTCAAATAACTTTTGAAAGTTGTTTGAAGAACTGCTAACTTGCCGAATTATATATTGGATATGGAAACAAGGAAGCAGCGTATTGCGGTTATTGGGGGTGGAAGCTGGGCAACGGCTGTTGTTAAAATGTTAGGCGACAATGTCGTACCAAAGGAAATTTTCTGGTGGATGCGCAACGAGGAAGCTGTTAAAAGCATTCAAACCTTTAAAAGAAATCCTAATTACCTGAGTGCAATCAAGCTGGATCTACGTCCGGAAAATGTGAGTACGGATATTCACTATGTCATCAGCCAGGCCGACATCATTGTACTTAATGTACCGGCCGCATTTCTGACCGACGCCCTGGAAGATGTAAGCAAAGAACAGCTGGCCGGAAAGATCCTCGTATCGGCAATTAAGGGGATCGTTCCTGACAGTAACCAGATTATAGGCGAATTTTTACAACTCAACTACGACATTCCGGTAAACGATATTGTGGTTCTCAGCGGTCCCTGCCACGCCGAAGAGGTCTCTCAGGAAAAGCTATCCTACCTCACACTGGCCTCGCAAGCGCCCGAGACGGCTGAAATCGTCGCCTCGTTGCTCGACACCAATTACATCAAAACCAATATTTCGGATGATATATATGGAACCGAATACGGTGCCGTACTGAAAAATATTTATGCCATTGCCAGCGGTATTTGCCACGGCGTAGGGTTTGGCGATAATTTCCAGGCCGTTCTGATTTCCAACGCTATTCGCGAAATGTCGCGTTTCGTAGCGGTGGTTCACCCTATTGATCGCGATATTAAAGAGTCTGCCTACCTTGGCGACCTTCTGGTTACTGCCTATTCCCAGTTTAGCCGTAACCGCACCTTTGGTAATATGGTTGCCAAGGGTTACACTGTCAAGTCCGCACAACTCGAAATGAACATGATTGCAGAAGGCTATTATGCCAGCAAGTGCATTCATCAGATTAACAAAATTCATAAAGTCGATTTACCCATATGCCGGGCGGTATACGCAATTCTCTATGAAAAGCACTCCCCTTTAATCGAAATAAAACTGCTATCAGAACTACTCACATGAAAATAAGCTCTTCTGTCTTTAAGCAAAGCCTGACGGCACTCCTGCTTCTGTCTCTCTTTTTAGGGTCATGCGGAATATTTAAAAAGAAAGCTTCCACGAGCACCCCAAGCGAAGTCGGTGTACCCGTTCGTCAGGAATCCAATGTTCAGGACTTAAAAGGTTATAAGAACGGAATGGTGGTTACTGCCCACCCCATCGCATCAGACGTAGGCTTACAGATTCTGAAAAAAGGCGGCAACGCAGTAGATGCTGCGGTGGCCGTGCAGTTTGTCCTTGCGGTTGTCTATCCCAATGCCGGCAACCTGGGCGGCGGCGGCTTTTTAGTATACCGTTCAGCCAAAGGGGAAACCGCTGCACTCGATTTTCGGGAGAAAGCCCCGCTGGAAGCGAACCGCGACATGTATCTGGATATGCACGGAGAACCCATTACGGACCTGTCGCTCCGGACACAGCTGGCTTCCGGGGTACCGGGTTCAGTCGACGGCATGGTGAAAGCCCATGCGCGATATGGAAAACTCGCCTGGAAGGAATTGCTTCAACCTGCCATTTTGCTTGCTCGGAATGGTTTTGCCTTAACCGGCATGCAGGCCGGCGAATTAAACAGTCGCTACAAAGACTTCCTTGAATACAACCCTGAAGGCGTGGCATTTACTACCAGCAAACTTTGGAAAGCAGGAGACAAGCTGGTGCAGGAAGAGCTTGCGTATACCATCGAGCTCATTCGTGATCGTGGAAGAGCTGGTTTCTACGAAGGTGAAACGGCAGAAAAAATTGTAGCCGAAATGAAAAGCGGAAACGGACTGATTTCGCTCGAAGATTTGGAAAGGTATGAGGCCAAATGGCGCAAGCCGGTCGAGGGTCAATACCGCGGACACAAAGTAATCTCGATGCCTCCGCCCTCAAGTGGTGGCATTGCACTACTGCAACTGTTACAAAGCGTTGAGGAGTTTCCGCTGAAACAATGGGGGTTTCAAAGCGATTCTAGCGTACAGGTCATGGTCGAGGCCGAACGACGCGTGTATGCCGACCGGGCTACACATCTGGGCGACCCTGATTTTCATGCGGTGCCCCAACAGGAACTTCTTAATCCGAAATACAATGCGATCCGGATGAGTGATGTCAACTTCAGTCGCGCTACTCCAAGCGAAGCCATCAAGGCTGGGGGAGTAGGAGCCTCGGAAAGCGAAGAAACCACTCATTTTTCGATTGTCGACAAAGATGGTAATGCCGTATCGCTAACCACCACTCTCAACGGATCTTATGGATCACTGATTGTGGTGAAAGGGGCTGGTTTCCTGATGAACAATGAAATGGACGACTTTTCTGTTAAACCTGGCGCGGCTAATATGTACGGACTAGTCGGAGGCCGAGCCAACAGCATTGCTCCTGAAAAGCGAATGCTAAGTTCCATGACGCCAACCATCCTCGAAAAAAATGGTAATCTCCAAATGGTCGTCGGAACACCGGGCGGTTCAACCATCATGACCTCTGTATTCCAGACCATCCTGAATGTTATTGATTGGGATATGGATATTCAGTCGGCTGTCAACGCGCCCCGTTTCCATCATCAGTGGCTGCCCGACGAAATTGCTGCTGAAAAGCAATCCTTCAGTCCGGAACTACGCGAGCGCCTTCAGCAGAAGGGATACAAAATAAGCGACCGCGGTGCCATCGGACGCGTCGATGCCATTCTGGTGGATGAAGATGGATTTTTCCACGGCGGTGCCGACTCTCGTGGCGATGATGCCGCCCGCGGATATTAAGTCGTACCCCCTTCCCAATAACCATTATAAAACAACGTCATGAAAAAAATTGTCTGTTATTTACTCGGTCTGTTTCTTCTTCAGCCCGCCTATTCGCAGCCCGCTAAGTCGCCGGTCGACTATGTCAATCCGTACATTGGCAACATCAGTCACCTGCTGGTTCCCACATTTCCAACGGTCCATTTGCCCAACAGCATGCTTCGGGTATACCCCGAGCGTGCCGATTATACTTCCGATCAGATTAAGGGCCTCCCGCTGATCGTCACCAGCCACCGAGGACGGTCTGCCTTCAATTTAAGTCCCGTCCAGTCGCCGGGCACTGCCTTAAAGCCAGTTCACCAGTTTTCCTACGACAACGAAAAGATAAGCCCATATTCCTACCAGGTAACTCTGGATGAAAACCGGACCCTTGTACAGTACGCCCCTTCCCACCAATCGGCACTTTACAGCATCCAGTTTACGCAAAACATGCCGGCCTACCTGATCTTCAATACCATCAACGGGAAAATCCGGATTGATGGCAATAAAGTTTATGCCTCTCAAAAACTTGATAACCGCACGGTGGTCTACCTTTTTGCTGAAACCGATGTAAAGCCACAGACCGCCGGGAAGCTGCTGCCCGACGGTAGCGTGGACGTTAAATCTTCCGGCGGTGAAGGTAACAACGTTGCCGTCGTGCTTGGTTTCGAGGATAAGGAACAAACCGTTCACGTGCGTTATGGAGTATCTTTTATCAGCGAAGCGCAGGCGGAACGAAACCTGAGGAGGGAGATCAGGGACTACAACCTTAAGGCTCTTAAAGACAGAGGTCGTGCTCAATGGAACCATGTACTAGGCAGAATTCGTGTGGAAGGCATCGACGAAGCCGACAAGAGCGTCTTCTACACGTCCTTATACCGATGCTTTGAGCGTCCCGTGAATGTCAGCGAAGACGGTCGTTATTTCAGTGCCTTCGACGGCAAACTCCATCAGGACGAAACTAACTTCTACACGGACGACTGGATCTGGGATACCTACCGGGCGACACACCCTTTGCGAATCCTGATCGACCGGGAAACCGAGTCAGATATCATCAACTCCTTTATCCGGATGGCCGAACAAATGGACAATTTCTGGCTTCCAACTTTCCCCGAAATTACCGGCGATTCACGGCGTATGAATTCGAATCATGGCGTGGTAACCATCGCAGACGCCTACGCAAAGGGGCTTCGCAGCTTTGACCTGGAAAAGGCCTACCTGGCCTCACGGAATGCCATCCGGGAAAAAACCCTTGCCCCCTGGTCGGCCGACTCCGCCGGCTGGTTAGATTCTTTTTACAAGGAACAAGGTTATATTCCTGCTTTACACGAAGATGAAGAAGAGACTGTACCGGAGGTGCACGATTTCGAGAAGCGGCAACCCGTAGCTGTTACGCTCGGCACCGCCTACGATGAATGGGCCCTCTCGCAGATTGCAGGCTTTCTCGGTAAGAAGGAAGATCAACGCTTGTTTGAGAAAAACGCCCTGAATTACCGTAATTTATACAACGCCAAAACCGGCTTTTTCCATCCGAAAGACAAGGAAGGGAACTTCATTGAGCCCTTCGACTATCGCTTTTCGGGCGGACAAGGTGCGCGTGCCTATTATGGTGAGAACAACGCTTGGGTATATCGTTGGGATGTGCCGCACAATGTGGCCGATCTGATTTCGTTGATGGGCGGTGCCGACCAGTTCAACCGCAACCTTGATCAAACCTTCCGGGAGCCCTTGGGCAAAAGCAAATTCGATTTTTACAGTCAGCTTCCCGACCATACCGGAAATGTAGGCCAGTTTTCCATGGCGAACGAACCGAGTCTACATATTCCTTATCTCTATACCTATTCCGGGCAGCCCTGGATGACCCAAAAGCGTATTCATACGCTGCTCGATCAGTGGTTTCGGAACGACTTAATGGGTGTTCCGGGCGATGAAGACGGGGGTGGCATGTCGGCCTTTGTGGTTTTCTCAATGGTCGGCTTTTATCCGGTTACCCCAGGCCTGCCGGTTTATACCATTGGGTCGCCTTTTTTTGAAAAAGCGACGCTCGATCTGGGCAACAACCATCACTTCACCGTTACGGCGCAAAATTATTCACCGGAGCATAAATATATTCAAAAGGCCTATCTCAACGGAAAGGAATGGAATAAAGCATGGTTTTCACACGAGGATATCCAAAACGGGGGAACCCTGGAGCTCGTTATGGGCGAGTTTCCAAACCGTGACTGGGCTTCCGCGAAAGACGCCGCGCCACCGTCTTTTTCGTATCAGCGCTAGCGCTAATTCCAAACAGACAGCGACTACTCTCTCTTCAGGCTTTTCCTGACCAGCTTCGGACCAGCTTCGGACCAGCTACAGTCTGGGTTCGGAGCTGGATTGACCCCGAGCGTACCTGCTATGTTTCTGGTCAGGCGCCGTTTTGTAACTGTTGTAAAGAATGCTACGCCGGAATCTTGACAGAGCAAAAAGGTTATTTTTTGCCAAAACAAAAAAGCCTGTGATCACATCCGTGACACAGGCTTTTTCTTATAAGATCGATGGTTTACCAGCGTTTTTTTGTTTCGCTCTTGGTTCTTCCGGAGAAGTCCCGAAAACCAGACTCTTGTTTTTCGCGGGGACGGCGACTACCGGAGTCGAAAGAACCGTTTCTTTCGCGTTTGAATCCGCCTGAACCTGCACCTCCGCTACGCGGACGGGATCCATTTCCAGAGTGACGAGGGCGATTACCGCCCGCATCCTCACGAGGACCAGCGTTTTCAATGCGGACCTCACGTCCCTTAAATTCAACGGTTTTAAAACCAGCGTACACTTTATCAACCTGATCGTTTTCCACTTCAAAGAAAGAGAAAACACCTTTCAGATCAATTTTGCCAATAGTTTTACCGCTGATTCCGGTACTGTTGCAAATAAATCCTAACAAATCGCCACGGTTCAAGTCGTCTACCGAGCCGATGTTGATAAACAAGCGGGTGTATCCAGCTTCTGTCTCATCTCGTCTTGAACGATCTTTTCTACCACTACGGTCGTTGATTTGTACGTTATTGGTATCAACGTTAAGGTCTTTTGAATTTTTATAATAATCCAGGAAGCGGTTGAATTCAACAGAGGCAAACTTTTTAATCAGTTCTTCTTTGCTTAGCTCTTCAAACTCCTGCATAATGCGCGGCATATAAGGTGCAATCTGCTCTTCGTTTACCGTTACATTGTGAAGTTTGTTTACCATCCCGAACAGTTGCTTTTCAACAACGTCGAAACCGCTTGGAACTTCCGCTTTTACGAATTTCTTGCCAAGGGTGCGTTCAATCTGACGAATTTTTCCAAGTTCCTTCACGTTGATGATGGAAATAGAAACACCTGATTTTCCAGCACGGGCTGTACGTCCGCTTCGGTGAGTGTAGCTTTCAAGCTCATCGGGTAATGAATAATTAATTACGTGCGTCACGTCCTTAACGTCAATTCCTCGCGAGGCAACATCGGTGGCAATCAGTAATTGAATGCTTTTCTCACGATATTGCTTCATTACCTTGTCGCGCTGTTGCTGCGACAGGTCGCCGTGTAGCGCATTGGCATTATAGCCATCTTTCATCAAGGCTTCAGCAATATCCTGCGTTTCAATTTTGGTACGGCAAAAAACAATACCAAAAATGTCGGGAGTGAAATCGATGATTCGTTTGAAAGTTGCAAACTTATCGGCTGCACGCACAACATAATATACGTGGTCAATGTTCGCATTACCTGTGTTTTCCGTACCCATGGTCAGTTCAACCGGGTCGGTCATATACAGTTTCGCTATTTTGCGCACTTCGCGTGGCATGGTCGCTGAAAATAACCAGGTTTTTTTGGTCTCGGGCGTAGTAGACAGAATATTGTTAATATCCTCCTGGAAGCCCATATTCAACATCTCGTCGGCTTCATCCAGCACCACGTATTTCACGTGGGAGAAATCAATGGCTTTACGGCCAAGGATGTCGAGCATTCTGCCCGGTGTTGCAACAACAATTTGCACACCGCGGCGGATTTGACGCAGCTGGTCGCTAATGCTAGCTCCGCCATATACGGATACGACATTAACGTTGTTCAGATTTTTTGCGAACTTTTTCAAATCGTTGCTGATCTGAAGGCACAATTCACGTGTCGGGCACAAAATCAATGCCTGAGGGTGTTTTTCTGAAAAGTCGAGTAATTCTAATAGAGGCAAGCCAAAGGCTGCTGTTTTACCGGTTCCGGTTTGGGCTAATCCGACAAAGTCGTTGCTGCCTGCAAGTAAAACGGGAACGGACTGTTCCTGAATGGGAGTAGGTTTTTCAAAACCTAATTCTGTTAAGGCATTAACAATATCATGACGGATCCCCAGTTCACTAAATGGGTTCATGATGTAATAAAAACGATAGGCCTAATTGCCTAAGGCGGTGCAAAGGTATGATAATTTTGGTTAATAAACTAGTAAATAAGTTTTTTAATTCACCATTGAATTATTTGACATTTCAGCGACCAAAGCTTAGCCCCTCAGTCGGTCGACCGATTTGATCAGATTTTCATCCTTGCGGATGCCTTTGATGGCAAGGAACAGAAATACAATACTAAGCGGGATAAGCAAGGATCCGATCCCTATATTTTCGATGGCAATGGATTTGTTTACGAGTTGAACGGCGTTTCTGGCCGTAAAGAAAAACCATACACCGAGCAGGACTACAACAAAAATATTGATCAGGGCCAACTTAATCTGCTTCTTGCGGTCGCGGAAAAAGGAGATGGTCAGTAGCGGGAGAAAAGAAGCAATGACAGTGGCAAGGGTTTGAAGAATGTTAGACTCCACCTGCACCACGCCTTCAGAAACACCCTGGTAGATCCCGGTGATCTTGATGGCCATTCCTACGCCGTAATTATCGAAATACTGCAGATAGGGAAAAAGGAACAATAAAAGAAGGGTTCCGCTCGCAAGGAATAACCAGACAGTCTGAATACGTTGTATCATTATGGAAGAAATTTGAACAAACTTATAGAAAAATACTTTTACATGCAATGCCGGAGAATGTCAATAGATATCCTAATTCATTATATTTGTCGGAGTGATAACGAAAACGCAGAGATACCTTATTGAAATTGCCTACCATGGTGGAAAATACCACGGCTGGCAAGTTCAAAACAACGCTTTAACCGTTCAGGAAACGGTCGACGCTGCGCTCAGTACCCTCCTGCGGCAAACCATCCGGACGCTGGGTTGCGGACGAACCGATACCGGTGTGCATGCCCGTCAACTTTTTGCGCACTTCGATTACTCCCTTTCAGGGGAGAGGGGAGTGCTTCCGGAACCTGAACGGATGGTGAAAGGGCTGAATGCTATTTTGCCCGACGATATCGCCGTAAAGAGCTTTTGCCATGTTAACCCTGATTTTCATGCACGCTTCGATGCGGTATCCCGGGCATACGAATACCATATCCATTTTGGGAAAGATCCTTTTCTTACCTCCTTTTCCTGGCAGTTGCGCGATGTGCCCGATGTCGAACGCATGAATGAGGCAGCCCGTATTATGATGGGCTATCACGACTTCAGCTGCTTCAGCAAAGCGCATACGCAGGTCATGACCAACAATTGCGAAATCTATTCGGCCGAATGGAAATGGCTGGCCGATGGGCGGCTCGTGTTCTATATCAGCGCTAACCGCTTTCTAAGAAACATGGTCCGCGCGATTGTGGGCACGTTGCTGGAAATAGGGCACCATAAAAGGTCCGTTGAATCCATCCGCGACACCATTGAAAGTAAGAACCGGTCGGTAGCAGGAGTCTCGGTGCCCGCCTGCGGCTTGTATCTGACTGAAGTGAATTATCCGCCGTTCAAGCAAAACCAGGAGGCAGATGAGTAAAGCGAAGCCTGACGCAAAAACCTACGATATCCAGCTGCTGAAGCGCATTATGGTATACGTCAGGCCTTATCGGTCTGCATTTGTATGGTCCATTGTCCTTACGCTAGCCATGGCCGCGGTGGCACCCCTGATGCCGATGCTGGTAGAGTACACCCTCGACCGCTATATTCTGCAGGCCGATGCCGGAGGGTTGGCGCTGATGGCGCTGCTAATGCTGCTGCTCTTGCTCGCGCAAACCATCGTCCGGTACTTTCATACACTTTTTACCAACGTACTGGGCCAGTCGGTCATTCGCGACCTTCGGAGCGATGTATTCAACCATATCATCCAGTTACGTTTAAAGTATTTTGACCGCACGCCGCTGGGCAGGTTAATCACGCGCACCGTGTCTGATCTGGAAACAATTTCTGAAATATTTTCCCAGGGTTTGATCCAGATCATCGGCGACATTCTTCAGCTGGCAGTTATTCTCGGTGTGATGTTCTATACGGACTGGAAGCTGACGCTCGTTGTCCTGATTCCGATGCCGGTGATGCTGCTCGCCACCTATTTTTTCAAGGAGGCGATGAAATCCTCGTTCGAAGATGTCCGCACCTGGGTGTCGCGGCTGAACACCTTTCTGCAGGAACATATTTCCGGAATCAGTATCATCCAGTACTTCGCCCGTGAACAACAGGAGTATAACAAGTTTACGCACATCAATGCCGAGCACCGGAATGCACATATCCGGTCGAACTGGTATTTTTCCATTTTCTTCCCGGTAATCGAAATTATCATGGCGATAGCCCTCGGCCTCCTGGTTTGGTTCGGAAGTAAATGGGCGCTTAACGGCTCGGTCTCGCTCGGAGTGGTGGTGGCCTTTATCATGTACATCAATATGATTTTCCGCCCGGTGAGGGAACTGGTAGATAAGTTCAATACACTCCAGATGGGTATGATTGGCGCCGAGCGTATTTTCGCCGTTCTGGACACGCACGAGAAAACCGAGAATAAAGGTATCCATCAGCCCGAAAGCATGAAGGGAACCATTGAATTCCAGAATGTGTGGTTTGCCTACGACGATGAAAAATGGGTACTGAAAGATATCTCCTTTCGTCTGGAGGCCGGGCAAACACTGGCGCTAGTAGGCGCTACGGGAGCCGGCAAGTCGTCCATCATCAATATACTGAGTCGTTTTTATGAAATCAATCGTGGAAGTATCAAAATTGACGGAATTGATATCCGTGAATACGAACTCAACTATCTCCGCAGGAATATTGCAGTGGTTCACCAGGACGTATTCCTTTTCTCCGACACCATCGCTAACAACATCAATCTGCTCGATCCGGCAATCGGCATTGAGCAAATCAGGCAGGCTGCCCGGTCGGTAGGGGCCGATATTTTCACCGAACGCTTGCCGGGAGGCTACGACTATCAGGTGCAGGAGCGTGGTGCAACCCTTTCATCCGGACAGGCGCAGATGGTTTCCTTTATCCGCGCCCTGGTGCACAAACCCCGTATTCTGGTATTAGATGAAGCGACCTCGTCGGTCGACACCGAAACCGAGGAGCTGCTGCAAAGAGCCATTGAAAAGCTGATGGAAGACCGCAGCGCTATTGTGATTGCGCATCGGCTGTCGACCATACAAAAAGCGAGTAAAATTATCGTTTTGGATCAGGGCGAAATCAAGGAGATAGGCAACCATCAGGAACTGTTAAAGCTGAACGGATATTATAAGCGCCTGTACGACCTCCAATTCCATTCCCTCGGGATTTAAATTCCTGTTTCGGGGTCTCTTTGTGCCTTGGAATTAAATTTGATACTCTCTTCTCAAATCGTTACTTTTGCAGAACAAAAATTTAACCCATGAGTGTACTTGTAAATAAAGATTCAAAAGTTATTGTTCAAGGTTTTACCGGGAACGAAGGCACCTATCATGCATCCCAGATGATTGAGTATGGAACTCAGGTGGTGGGTGGTGTAACACCAGGAAAAGGTGGGCAGACGCACTTAGATCGTCCCGTATTCAATACTGTTCAGGATGCAGTGAATGCTACCGGAGCCAATGTTTCCATCATCTTCGTGCCGCCAGCTTTCGCTGCCGACGCGATTATGGAAGCTGCCGATGCGGGTATCGCTGTAATCGTGTGTATCACGGAAGGTATCCCAACCAAAGATATGGTTCAGGTAAAATCGTACCTCAGCGATAAAAGCTCTCGTCTGATCGGCCCGAACTGTCCGGGTATTATCACAGCCGACGAAGCTAAGATTGGTATCATGCCAGGCTTTATCTTCAAAAAAGGAAAAGTGGGTGTGGTTTCAAAATCAGGAACACTTACTTATGAAGCCGTAGACCAGGCTGTAAAGGCAGGTTTAGGGATCAGTACAGCTATTGGAATCGGCGGTGACCCGATTATCGGTACCACGACAAAAGAAGCCGTTGAATTGTTGATGAACGATCCGGAAACGGAAGGAATCATTATGATCGGTGAAATCGGAGGAGGCATGGAAGCGGAAGCTGCCCGCTGGATTCAGTCAAACGGTACTAAACCGGTTGTTGGCTTCATCGCCGGACAGACGGCCCCTGCAGGTCGTAGAATGGGCCACGCCGGAGCTATCGTAGGTGGTGCAGATGATACAGCTGCTGCGAAAATGAAGATAATGGCCGAATGTGGAATTCGGGTAGTTGAATCGCCTGCCGAAATCGGTAAGGCAATGGCCGAAGAATTGCAGAAATAAGATCAATTGAATTAATTTTGATATCGTGAAAGCCTGGTGACAATAATCACCAGGCTTTTTACGTATATTGTATACTAGATAACACATTGTCCGATGAAACGCATAAATCTCCTGTTTGATGTAATTGTATTCAGTATATTGCTGTCTGCCTGTGGCTACAGCAATGCCACCGTCAAGACGGGGGAGGTGCAGGCTACGGTGCGGCCGGCCAGGATTGTAACGACAGAAAAAAATAAGACATGGATACTATTAAGTATAATAAACTCACCCCTGAAGAAGAATTCGTAATTTTAAGAAAGGGAACCGAGCGCCCGTTCACTGGCGCTTTACTCAACAATAAGGAAAAAGGCACCTACACGTGCAAGCGATGCGACGCACCGCTTTACCATTCGCAGGATAAGTTTGAAAGCGATTGTGGGTGGCCGAGTTTCGACAACGAAATTGAGGGCGCTGTGAAGCACGTACCTGATGCGGACGGCATGCGCACGGAGATTCTCTGCGCCAAATGTGGAGGCCACCTCGGGCATGTTTTCAAAGGGGAAGGGTTTACCCCGAGAAATATCCGGCACTGCGTTAATTCCCTGTCGATGAACTTCATTCCCGCAGAAAAATAATCACCCTTAGTTTTAACGATTTAAAGTTCCGTATTTGTAAAAAGGTACGGAATTTTATTTTTTATCGTTTCCTTTATATTCATCTAACTGTATTGTTTTGAGAAGTCAGCTCTATTGTCTTTTAATAAGTATTCTTTCGTTCAACTTTGCTTCCGCTCAGCAGAAACTAACCTCATTTGTCGATCCCTTTATCGGCACGGGCGGGCACGGTCATACCTTTCCCGGTGCGGTTGTGCCCTTCGGCATGGTCCAGCTAAGTCCCGACAACGGACGCGGCGGGTGGGACTGGACCAGCGGTTATCACTACAGCGATAATAAGATTGCCGGTTTTAGCCATATGCATTTAAGTGGTACCGGTATCGGCGACTGGCTTGATATTTCCGTGATGCCGCTTCGGTCCCCGCTTAAGGGAGCCGACAGCCTGCTTTTGCCGGCCACCTTTTCTCATCAGAATGAAGCGGCCAGTCCGGGTTATTACCGGGTAACGCTCGATAACGGCATTGCCGCTGAACTGACGGCGAGCGAGCGGGTGGGGTACCACCGATATACCTTTCCGGCCGCCTCCGAACCGGTGCTTCGTTTCGATCTGGGCTTTCACCAGAACTGGGACGTACCTGTAGAAACCTTCATTAAAAAAGTAAACGACAGCACCCTGGTTGGTTATCGTATATCCAAAGGTTGGGCATCGATACAGCGTGTCTATTTCGCTGCGCGAACCTCCCGTCCAGTTCAGGAGTTTCGCTTAAAAGGAGAATTGGATATCGAGGTAGGCGAAATCAGCGTGGGTTTAAGTTCTACCCAGGAAGGTAAAGGCGTTTCCTCACAACTCATTTTTGAACCCGCGGAAGTACCACAAAGCATTGAACTGAAGGTGGCACTCTCGATGACCAGTATGGATAAAGCCCTGCTCGCTCTCGACGAAATTCCACACTGGAACTTCAATGAAGCCCGTGTGCAGGCAGACAGTAAATGGGAAGCCGAACTGGCTAAGATCCAGATTAGCACTGCTGATGAGAAGCTAAAGCGGATATTTTACAGCGCTTTGTACCATACTGCTATCGCCCCTACACTCTATTCTGATGCCGATGGTGAGTATAGAAACGCACAAGACTCCGTACGTACGATGTCGGCGGGAACCCAGCGTTATACGCTCTTTTCTTTATGGGACACCTTTCGGGCATTGAATCCGTTGTTTACCATCACACAGCCCGGCCGCTACAGCGATATGCTGAACAGTATGCTGGCCTTTTACGATGAGAACGGTTTACTGCCCGTATGGGATTTAAGCACCGCCGAAACCAATACCATGACTGGCTATCATGCCATTCCGGTGCTTAGCGACGCTATATTGAAGGACTGGCCCGGACTGGATGTAAACAAGGCTTATGAGGCAATGAAGAAGAGCGCTTTTCAGCAGGATCGAAATGTCCCCGATTATATCCGCTACGGCTACGTGCCTCAGGACATCAGCGGACACAGTGCCACCATGACCTTGGAATATGCTTACGACGACTGGTGTATTGCGGCGGTAGCACGTAAATTGGGCAGGATGGATGATTACGAACTCTTCTCGAAAAGAGCTCTTTCCTATCAGAATATCTTCGATAGCGAGAGCGGATTTATGCGGGCGAAAAACAGCGATGGATCTTGGGCGGAGCCTTTCGATCCTTATCTCTCGGAACACGACACGAAAAAAGCGCATTATATGGAGGGAAATGCCTGGCAGCATTCCTTCTTCGTCCCGCACGATGTTCGCGGACTACAGACGCTGTATGGCGGCGACCGACTGGAACAGAAGCTGGATTCGCTGTTTGCCGTAAGTTCCGAAATTACCGGACAAAATGCAAGTCCGGATGTCAGCGGAATGATTGGTCAGTATGCCCATGGGAACGAACCCAGTCATCATATCGCCTATATGTACAGCTTTTTTGGCAAGCCCTGGAAAACGCAGGGACTGATCCGGACCATCGTTGATTCCATGTATCACGATCGCCCGGACGGATATGCAGGCAACGAAGATGCCGGACAAATGAGCGCCTGGGCAGTCTGGAATATCGTGGGGCTCTATCCGGCAAATCCGGCAGGAGGTCACTATCTGATAGGAAGTCCGATGGTCGACCGGGCACGCATCCAGCTGAAAGATAATAAAGTGCTGGAAATTGAAGTACTCAATAACAGTCGCTCCAACCCCTACGTACAATCGGTCCGGTGGAATGGCTCAACCTACAAGCGAATTTACTTCAATCACAAGGATATCCTTGCGGGAGGAAAGATTAGTATTCAAATGGGTCCGCAGCCGAATGAAGATTGGGGGGCTGAGGCATCCTGGCTACCTCCCGCCCTGAGTGCGGCTGGAAGCCAGAAAGACAGCCGCCCTGCGGACAATAAACCTGGCTTTTTCCAAAAGGTATCCGACTTCTTCAATAATCTGTTTAATTAAGACGGGCGAAAGGCGGGGATATCCTGCAGGAACTCGTATGTTCCCTGCTCAAAGTTGATCTTACAGTAGAAATGGGTCAGGCCGTTGCTAACAATAAGAAGCGGAACACGATGGATAAAGTTGTAGCGGGCGATCTGATCGAAAGCTTCCTGGGTAATTTTAACCCGCGGTGCCTTAAATTCCGCAATCAGAATTCGCTGATGATCCCGATTAAAAACGATCAGATCTGTCCTTTTTTGCAAGTGGTTTAATTTGAGCCCGCCCTCCGACTGGATCAGGTTCTTCGGATACCCCTTTTGATTGATCAAATATTGTACCCAGTGCTGGCGAACCCATTCCTCAGGCGTTACCTGCAGGTACTTTTTTCTCAGTTCGTCAAAAATATAAACTTTGTTGTTCGCCTCTTTCAAACGGAACGGATAGGGGGGGAGGTTGAGCGGAGTTCCCTTAAACGATAATTCAGATTCCAACAGTAAATGGGTTAAGTGCGGTCAAACCATAAGCGATTTAAAAGTAGATAAAATTAATAACATAACCATAATTCCTATATTTGGTCTTTTGGCGGCGGATTAGCATATTTATTTATTCAATGACCTTTCAGAACATTCTAAGTGACCTTAAAAATCGGAAGTTCCGTCCTGTGTACTTGTTGCACGGCGAGGAATCGTATTATATCGATGCTGTAAGTCAGTACATCGAAAAGAATGTTCTTTCAGAAGCAGAAAAAAGCTTCAATCAAACCATTGTTTACGGAAAGGATACCGATTTCATGACCATCGTGAATAATGCCAAACGCTATCCGATGATGTCCGATGTTCAGGTGGTGATGGTGAAGGAAGCTCAACACCTGGAATGGAATAAAGCTGGCGTAGATTTGCTAAGTACTTACCTGGAAAATCCCCTTTCCAGTACCCTGCTGGTATTTTGTTATAAGTACGGTAAATTCGATAAGCGGAAGAAAATTTATAAGCTCTTCGAGAAGAACGGCGTCTGTCTGGAGTCAGCTAAAATGTATGATAATAAGGTGGCACCCTGGATTACGGATTTTGCACGGGATGCCGGGCATAAAATACATCCGGCTGCTGCGTCACTGATGGCCGAGTACCTGGGCACGGATTTGTCGAAGGTAGTGAACGAGTTGGAAAAGATTTTTTTGAACGTTCCCTCAAACCGCGAGATCACTACGGAAGATGTTCAGAATAACATCGGAATATCGAAAGACTATAACGTATTTGAACTGAATAAGGCGCTGGCCTATAAAGATGTATTGAAAGCGAACCAGATAGTCGATTATTTTATAGCCAATCCAAAATCAAACCCGGCACCGGTGGTGCTAGGCGCACTCGGGACCTATTTTACGAAGGTATTGAAATTCCATTACGCCGAAGATAAAAGCAAGCCTGCCCTGTCAAAGTTAATCGGTGTGCATTCGTTTTTTGTCGATGAATACCTGGTTGCGGGCCGCAATTATTCGAAATGGAAGACCTTTCAGGTGCTGAGCCTGCTACGGGAGTACGATCTGAAATCAAAAGGCGTCGACACAGCGAGTAACGATTTCGGCCCGATTCTAAAAGAACTAGTCTTCCGAATAATGCATTAGGGCTTTTCGATCTTTCTACCCAGGAGCAATCGAAGCTGGGTGCCCCATCCTCCTATCATGGCGTCGTCTATACCATCCCCGTTCACATCCCCAATGGCGATGTCCCATCCGCGGGCGACCGTCTGGTTGGGGATTGCGAAATCGCTGATATCGCTGAAGACACCCTTTCCGTCATTTTCGTATGCCCTTATTTTGTCGGGCTCGAAGCCAGGTATGCGGATCGTGCCGACGAGCAGATCGAGGTCACCATCGTCATCAAAGTCGATAAAGTTCGATGCATAAGAGGAAAAGCGGTTCTCAGGCAGTCTTGCTTCACTTTCGTCCTGAAAGTTGCCTTGGCCGTCGTTAATCAGAATTCGCATCTGCGGGTCTTTCTCGTAATTCCGACCGTTGCTGGTAAGGTTAGAGAAAACAATATCCAGATCACCGTCTCCGTCTGCATCAAAGGCAAGTACCATCCGTGTTTCAAGCGGCACGGGAAGTTCCAGCGCTTCGGCACCTTCGCTGAATACACCATTTCCGTTATTGAGCAGCAGTCGATTCGGTGGCACTTCATTCCCCACCAGCATATCCAGGTCGCCGTCGCCATCCACATCGGCCAGATTGATGCTTTGAGTAGCGTCGTTCACCTGGGGCAGTGTAGCATTGGCCTCCATAAACTGGCCAGGCTTGTCCGCATCGTTGAGCCAAAGGAAATTCTGTCCTTTTTCGCCCGAGTTGCCAACAACAATGTCGGGCAGGCCATCCCCATTGACATCGCCAACGTCCAGACCATTCGCCTCGCTCCGGGCCAGCAGTTGCGAACTCATATCCTTAAAGCTTCCGTCGCCGTTACCGAAATACAACTCGTGGTTCTGATCGTCTTCTGCGACAAATATCAAATCCATATGTCCGTCCTGATTGAAATCAGCCGCCCTGACATGCTCAGTATCGTGCTTTACAGCGGAAAATACATTTTTTTTCCAGACAAACCGGCCTGTGCCATCGTTGATATAAAGACGGTTTTCGTCCAGTTCCATTGCCAGCACCGCATCGAGATCGTCGTCGCCATCCACGTCGATCAGCAAAGGGTTGAGGGCATGAGCCTCCGGATCGAGCGGAATATGCGTATCGGTCACATCATCGAAGTAAAAGCGGGAGCTGTCTTGTTGCTGCCCGTAGCCTTCGCAAGCATAGCAAAGGAGGGTCGATAGGAGCAGGAAGGGTAGGTAGCTTGTTTTTTTCATGGCCTTGGGGATGAGGGTCGTTTTATTGATAATGGTTTTTAAACTTCCAATATATAAAAGGGGAAATCTTGATTAGCGCTCCTCAATACCGGCAGGGCGACATTGAAGACCCTGACGCCGCCTGAGGTAACGCCCTCAAACTTTCCCGCATGGGCATGTCCGTGGAAGGTTGCAAATACTTTTCGCCGGTGCAAAGGCTCTACCAGTCGCGACGATCCCAGGAAGGGAAAAATTTGCTCGGGCTCGCCGATCACCGTTTCTTTGATGGGTGCATAGTGAAGCAGGGCAATCTTGGGTATATCGGGGAATTCCTGTTCGAGGCGGGATAGCGCACGGTCGAGTTTCAGCGATTCGTCGACGGCTTCCTGAACAAAGGCTTTCATGGAATCCTCGCCAAACATGGAAAGCATATAACTGTCGAAGCCACCTCCAAAGCCTTTGGTTCCGGCAAATCCGATATTTTCAATCACAATCGACTCTCCTTCGAGAATGGTTACCTTGTTGTCGGTAAGGATCTGACGAATTATTTTCTGACGTCCTTTTTCAAAATCGTGATTCCCAAGAACGGCCACAACGGGTATGCTGCATGCTTTTAATTCTTCCACGAGTACTTCGGCTTCTTCCTCGTCACCTGTATCGGTCAGGTCGCCGCAAATCAGCAATATATCGGCACGTTTGGATACTTCCGAAAATAGTTCTTGCCAATGCCCTTTATCGCTCACACGGGTATGGATATCTCCAATAGCGGCTATTCTTGTCTTTTCTCTCTCCATTATACGGTGGTTATGGTGTAGCTCTTATAATTCCATTCCTTAATGTCTACCTCGTAGGAAGTCTGGTCGATTAGAGGTCCGCGGCATACTTTTTCTACCGATGACGGCAAATCATATTGTTCGTGGGCGCGCCGCATCAATTCATCGAAAAGCCATCTGGGAATGATCTCGCGGTAATCAGCCGGATAAACAAACTGGAAAATCAGGATCTGCGCCAGCAACAGGTTCCAATGCTGGTCGAGCCGTCTCAACAGAAGCTCCCAGTCGAGGTGTTTTCCATGATGCAACAAAGTATGATTGATATCGGCATTGTCGTTTCTTTCGCGGTTTTGAACGTAGATTTTGCACCAGATCAACTCCTCTGCCGGGATGTACCTCACGGGTACTCCTAAAAATTCTCCTGCTGGCGCCCGTTCGTACCACGAATCATCGACCGTGCAAATATTGTTCACGGTATCGAAAATTATATCGATAAAGAAATCGCCTTTATATACTTTTGCGAGCCAGCGAATGTCGGTAACCTCGGTTTTATAGCCGTTGTCTGCGAAATGTTTTAGAATCTGAGGATATTCGGTCGATTTACAAAAAATATCCAGATCTTTTGTATTTCGAAATATGCCGGTATAATTAAACATGGCAAATGCGCCACCTAGCATGAAATTGGCACCACTGCTGTGCAATAAGCCCAAAGCTTCCCTAAAGAAAGCATTGGAGATTTCTTTCTGTTCTTCAGTTTCTATGATCATATAAATGAATCTTTTTTCTGATACAACATCGCATTGGGCATTTTGTTGGGCTCATGGGGCGGGAAGCTTGCGAAAATTGTATACGCCTTTAATTCTACGGTTCAGGAACGAACCCTTCGATCGTGCCGATCTGAATTCCAGGTATAGGGTCTCAGGGACACCGGTATACACATAAATCAAACCCGATAAGAACTCAATAACGAGCTCTGATCTTTCGGGCTTATAGTGATACGAAGCGATGACGCTGGAAGGCATATTCGTATGTCCAAAGTTTTTTTCTACAACAGAAGAGGGCTTTCTTTGTTTAAGATGCAAAAGTAACCCTATGCAAAAAATTCAACTTTCGGTCTACACCCTCTTATTTCTCGTATTGAGTATCGGCATTTTGTTTATCGCGCGCGAATTTCTGATTCCGCTTGCACTATCGACCATTTTGGCGATGCTCTTTATTCCAATCTGCCGCTGGCTGGAGTTGCGCGGAATGCACCGGGCCCTGGCCGCGATTGTCTCTGTATTGGTATTGGTGGGAGCGGTGGGACTGATTGTATTTTTGCTGTCGTGGCAATTGAGCGGCTTCACAGAAAATATGGATAAGATGAAAGAGCAGGGATTGGCACTTTTTCAACAGTTGAAAGATTGGATTGACTCGCGACTGGGGATTTCACCTAAGCAGCAGGAAAAAATTATTGAGGAGCAAGGAAATGGTGGGGGCGGAGAGAGTGGAAAAATGCTCGCAGGATTTATCAGCGGTACTTTCGGCGTGATGGTGAATACCGTATTGGTGATCGTATATCTGTTTTTGTTCCTTTATTTTCGTTCGCGGATCAAAAATTTTATACTTAAGCTCGTTCCAAGGGATGAGGAAGGGCATACGCGAAAAGTCATTCATCAATCGGCGAAGGTATCGCAGAAATACCTGGGCGGTTTGGCCTTGATGATTGTGGTGTTGTGGATACTTTACGGCATAGGCTTCACTCTGATTGGGGTTGAGAATGCCATTTTCTTTGCCATCTTATGCGGTATCCTTGAAATTGTTCCCTTTGTGGGAAATCTAACCGGCACCTCGCTCACCGCCTTCGCCGTACTGGCACAGGGGGGTGGAGGCGAGAAGGTGCTGTGGGTACTGCTTGTTTATATCGTCGTTCAGTTTATACAAACGTATATACTGGAACCTTTGGTGGTAGGCGATCAGGTAAATATCAATCCGCTGTTTACCATTATGGTACTGGTAGCGGGCGAATTAATATGGGGAATAGCGGGGATGGTGATGGCGATACCCCTGCTCGGTATTGTGAAGATTGTTTGCGATAATGTGCCGGGCCTGGAGCCTTACGGATACCTTATTGGTACCGACAAAAAGAAGAAAACACGCTATATCGGGAAGTTTCGCAAAACCTCCACCTAACGTTATTCCTTCTTCTTGGTGGTCCGACGGGAAGCGCTTGTCGAAGTTTTTAAGCTGGCCTTCAATTGCTCCATTAGCGAATTAGTCTCCTTAGGCAACGGAGCGCTTTCTTTTTTGGGCGAAGCAACCTTACCTTTGGCTTTCTGTTTAATAAACTTTAAAAGTTGTTCCGTGTACTCGTCCTTGTATTTGGAAATATCAAAGGGCTCCTCCAGCTGCTCGATAAGAGTGGTTGCCATTTTAAGTTCGGCAGTCGTAGTTTTGATGCTCGCCGGCGGGATATTATAATCGCCCAGATCTCTGATTTCGCTTTCGAAGTGAAGTTTAGTCAAAACCAGGGCGTTTTGATAAACCTTAATTACTCCCAGGTGCTCTTTGTTTCGTAGAACGTAGGTTCCCAAACCGACCATGCCGGTTTTCTTCATCGCATCGCGCAGCAGGGCGTAGGTTTTCTGATCCTTTTTATCGGCTCCTAAATAGTAGGTTTTATCGTAGTAAATGGGATCAATTTCCTTTTCTTTAATAAAGGAGACAATGTCGATCCGTTTGGTTTTTTCTGCGGCTGCCTTTTCGAAATCCGAATCTTCGAGGATAATATACCGTCCGTCGAGTTGGTAACCTTTTACAATATTGGACCACACCACTTCCTTGCCGGTCTCTTCGTTAACCCGCTTGTATTTGATGTTATTATAATCTTTTTTGTCGAGCATGTCGAAATCGAGCGATGTTTCCTCGATGGCGCTAAATAATTTCACCGGAATATTCACCAAACCGAATGCTATCGAACCTGACCAGATGGGACGTGGCATATTTAATTTTTAGATAGTATTTATAATTATTTTTTATCGTTGATCATACCCTCAATAAGGCTTTTCCATTGTGAAAAAGAAAAGCCCATTTTGGCTGCAAAGCCAACCACAGCATTTCGAAGCTGATCCGTAATGCTTTCGCTGTCATCGTTGACCAGTTCGTTTCTCCCGTGATACTCTACTTCAACATGTTTGCCTGCCCGCCTCACCAGCAGGGTGGAAGTTGCCAGGTTTGTGAAAAAATGTGCTACCTCTTCATCCGGTTCGGTGGGATTGGCGGTAGGTCGCAGAGTAATCGAGAATAAGTCGCCATGATCTTCATGATCTTCGTCAATTTTATCAACTTTTACCCAATCGTAACCGTCTCCCTTCGGGCTACCAGGGCCGGGAATATCAATCCGGATGACGTCGCCTTCACGCATTTCCCTTAAAATTTCCGCGCCATGTTCGTCGCTTAGAGTGAAGGTTGCCGCTGGAATTTCTGCGATGTCATACCATTCGAAGGCTCTGAGCAACCTTTTCTTTACCACTTCATAAAACTCCTTCGACGACTCCTCGTCGCTGAAGTCGCGCCCCGCGTTCAGATCGAGTTGCTTTCCTTCGTATTGTGCTGGAATTGGATTTTTCATTTTGTCTGAGTTCTAGGGTCGATTTCTTCTGTTCTGAATGGTGCGGTATATCACCACGACTGCGACGATAAACAGGATACCAAAAATGATGGATGTAAACATAATCTTGAGTTTTGAGTTGCTTATTAAACAACCCAACTGCGACATGGTTTTTACCAATATTGAAACTAAAATATTACAAACTTAGTACGTGGGAGTTGGTTGTCTCAGTAACAGCATTCAACTTTTAACTTAAACTTAAACAACATGGCAACTAGCACTAAAAAAACAAGCACTAAAAAAAGTACGCCTTCAAAAGAAATGAAGGAATCAGAATTCCATCAATTTTTTATTGATGGACTGAAAGATATGTATTGGGCGGAAAAGCACCTGGCAAAAGCTTTACCTAAGATGCAGAAAAACTCTACCAGCAAAGAATTAGCTGCAGCCTTCGAAAAACATACCAAAGAAACCGAAGCGCATGTGGAAGCCCTTGATAAAGTTTTCGAACTGCTGGGCGAGAAAGCGGCGGGAAAGAAATGCGAAGCCATGGCGGGACTTATTGAAGAAGCAAACGAGATTATTTCGGATACAGAAAAAGGTACCGCAGTTCGTGACGCAGGATTAATTATGGCCGCTCAGAAAGTGGAACATTATGAAATTGCAAGTTACGGAACACTGTGCACCTTTGCAGAGAAAATGGGTCATAGCGAGGCTGTAACCTTGCTTGAACAGATATTGAATAATGAAAAAGAAACCGACGTAGCCTTGACGGAAATTGCAGTGAATTCTGTGAACGAGGATGCTTCTCAGGAATAATTTAACTTAAAAAGCGAAAACGAAAACATGTCTATAGCAAACAATACAGCCGAAGTGCTGAACGACTTAATACAAATTAACAACGACCGGATTGAGGGATACAAAAAGGCTATGGAAGAGCTTAAGCCCACCGACACCGATTTGCAAACCCTTTTTTCTGGGTTTATTTCTCAAAGCCAGGAATTAAAGGCGGCTTTGGAACTTGAAGTTGCCTCCCTGGGAGAAGAAATTGTGATGGGTACGACTGCCTCCGGTAAAATCTACCGAACCTGGATGGATGTAAAGGCTGCCTTCACCGGGGGCGACCGTAAAGCGGTGCTTGAAAGTTGTGAATTTGGAGAAGATGCCGCGCAACGAGCCTACAAAACTGCCGGAGAGACGGAAGATATTTTGCCGAATGCCCGCATGCTTATCGGTAGCCAGAAAATGGAGCTGAAGGCATCGCACGATAAGGTTAAGATTCTTCGCGATAATGAAAACCTCTAGTCGGTTTTTTTGCATTCTAGAGTATCAAAGGAGTTGCCAGGTGCGACTCCTTTGCTCGTTAAAATCAATTTATGCCTAAAATAGCCATTTTCAGGGCCTTGTATCTGGGCGATTTTCTCTGCAGCGTACCTGCATTGCGAGCCATCCGGAAACAATACCCTACTTCAGAAATCACGTGGATCGGCTTGGGTCATATGAAGTCGCTCGCCATGCGCTATTCCGAGTATATTGATCATTATATTTCGTTTCCGGGATACCCGCTTCTTACAGAAGAGGCCATCGATGTGGAGACCTTCGCGTCCTTTCTCGAATCGGTTCGGGCCGAATCATTTGATATTATTTTTCAGCTGCAGGGAAAAGGGACGATCGTTAATAATCTCATAAGATCGTTCAATGCAAAGCGCATCATTGCCTTTACGTCCGACCTTGCCAAAGTCAATAAGAACACGCTTCTGTATCCGTCCGATCGTCATGAAATCGAAAGGCACCTTGCTTTACTGAAGCATGTAGGGATCCCGCCGCAGGGCAATCATCTGGAGTTTCCGCTGAAAGAGGAAGATCGGATAAATCTGCAGTCGGCTATACCATCCCTTCCGCGTTATATCTGCGTACATCCTGGAGCGAAAGCCAGCTGGCGACGTTGGCCGGCGGCAAACTTTGCTGCGCTGGCGGACTATGTGGCTGAAAAGGGATATCGGGTGGTCATTACCGGAACGCAGGATGAATTTGGACTGGCGGAGGAAGTTTCCAGACTTATGCGGCATCAGCCGCTAATTGCTTCGGGTAAGCTAAGCCTCGGCGGGACGGCGGAACTTTTGAGCAGGAGCAGCTTTCTGATCAGCAATTGCACCGGAATTTCGCACCTGGCTGCTGCCCTGGAAGTACCCAGTCTGATTATCAGCATGGATGGCGAACCGGAACGCTGGGGACCGATGAATAAAGATCTGCACAAGACCATAGACTGGACAGCAGATTCAGATTTTCAGACGGTCTTAAGTGCGTTGGAAAGAAGTCCTTTTATTGATTCACAAATTTCCACCGGAGAAGGATAATCTTTGTGCTCGGCATAGAGCAGATCGTCTACATAGCGGATGACTTCGTTGCGCGATTTCATCTCGTCCGGAATGCTATAGTCGAGTACGCGACAAGCGGTATTCCAGGGAGTATGCTGCGGATTGCTCCTGGCGTATAGTACCACTAACGGAGTTTTAAAAGCTGCTGCGAGGTGTATGGTACCGGTGTTGACAGAAACGACGGTTCGGGCATGGTCGAGAACTACAGCAAATTCATTCAGGTCAATTTCGCCAGCGAGTAAGTAAGTTTTTCCAGGAACTTCCGACTGAATCGACCGGATATAGGGGATTTCTTCTGCGGAGCCGGTAAACAAAATTGGCCAGCCAAAGAGATCTGCCGCCAGGGTGGCAGCCTGAACCCATAGGTGAGTAGGGTATTGCCTTTTGACTTCGCTCACACCGCAATGAAAGACCAGGTAGGGAGCGCCAATCTGAATGTCCAGACTGCTTAGTTTCCTGGAAGTTGCTAATTCAGTTGCTTTATTTACGGGAAATTCAAGATCATCATCTGAAGTGAATGCGCCAATCGATTCTACCAGCTTCAGATCTCGCTTTACCTGGTGCCGAATGATGCTATAGGGTTCCGGGTCCGGCATCCAGTCTGTCAAGAGGTCGTACGGATTCTCCCGGCAATAGGCTAATCGCAAAGGGATGCCTGCCAGATAGGCCAGCAAAATGGCCGGCATCGGGTTTTGCGAGTACACAGTAAAAATAATGCAGCCGTCAAAATTCCGTGAACGGATCGCTTCCACCAAATTCATGAAGCCAGCTTTGTCCTGGTCTGGCAATTTCATCCAGGGGCTGTCGAATACCATTACTTCGCCGATAAATGGAAGCGCTTGGGCAAGGGCCTTTGCTTTTGAAGAGGTGAGTACGGTAATGTTGCTACCAAATGTTTCTGCCACGGCCCGGATAGCCGGCCCCGACATCATTAAATCGCCCATATTATCAAGACGCACGCACAATATATTGCGGCAATTACTCCAGGAGGTCATCCGGTTTTACTGACTTTAAATTTAGAACCATGGTTGATTTTGCTGATAATATTACTGGTTGACAGATTCTTAACGAAAGGCAGAAAGTGCACTTCCGCTCCATACTCTTTCAGTATTTTTAGCTCTGGTATGTCTCTCCCTTTGTAGTCGCCTCCTTTGACAAAGACGTCGGGTCTGATGACTTTGATCAGTTCGATCGGGGTATCGTTATGCTTTTCACCGAAGGAGTAAACATGGTCGACGCAGCCCAAGGCCGCGAGCACCTCCATCCGGTCAAGTAAATTATTAATAGGTCGCTCCGGCCCCTTCAACCGTTTGATGCTGTCGTCATTATTGATCCCTACAATTAAAACGTCGCCCAGCTGTCGCGCCTGATTCAAATACTCGATATGCCCCCGATGCAGAATATCGAAACATCCGTTGGTAAAGACAATTTTTTTCCCTTGTTCCCGGTAATACTCACAGACCTCCGGGAGCGGCGAAGTACGATTTAACTCTTTCGGTGCTATGCCCCAGGCGTGTTGTAATTCTTCTTTTGAGCAGAAGGAAGTGTCTTCCTTTTCAATGGCTATCCGGGCACTTTCGAGCGCAAGGCCTGCCGCATCTTGAATAGAGCCCTTTGCAAGCAACGCCAGAAGAAAGGCGGAGATAAAGGAGTCGCCTGCACCACTTACATGAGGGAATTGCACCGGAGCTGCTTCGCTGTGAAAGCTGTAATCTTTACCCGAAAAAATAACGACCCCATCTTTGTCGAGCGTTACTGCCGTTACCGCAGCACCGCATCGCTCGTGCAAGATCTGACCAAAAGCTTTCACCTGCTCAACGCGGTCGACAGCCACACCCTTCTGCCCCGTTAATTTTAGGAACTCCGGGTAGTTTGGCTTGATCAGGGAAGGGCGTAGCGACTTATAAGCTTCGGGTTTTTTGGAGTCGACAGCCACCAGTTTTCGGGTTTTCCGGAACAGCCGTCCGATCGCTGAAATTACCCGCTCGCTTAAGACGCCCTTGTCGTAATCTGCAATCAGCACCGCATCAGCGCTTTCGGACAAGTTTTCCAGACGCGCAATCAACTCGTCTTCTATGCTGCCGGATATGCTGTCGCAAGAACCCTCATCAATGCGAATCAGGCATTGTTTGCCCGTTGTAACCCGCGTTTTTATAAGGGTTCTCCGGGTAGGATCGGCTAGGGTATTATCCGTATGTACACCATTTTCGGCTAACAGCTGAAGGGCTGATTCGCGTCCCTCATCCTGGCCGGTAACAGTACAGAATGTGACCTGGCAACCCAGTGCTTTCAAATTAGCGACAACGTTACCGGCGCCTCCGAGGCAATATTTCTTGTCGTTCACGTCAACCACCGGCACGGGTGCTTCCGGCGAGATACGGGTACAATCACCCGAATAATAAACGTCGAGTATCAGGTCTCCGATAACCAGCACCTTTTGCCTTCTGAAGCGGCTAATAAGCGAAAGATAAGTCTTGATTGTCGTATTTTCCATAAATCGAAGTATTAATAATAAAGTCGGACGCCTGAACCAGGTCGGAAGCAACAAAGTCGGGTTTCCGGAACGGTCCATCCAGCCACTCAGTTTCATTCCCATGGTTTAGAAGGATGCTGCGACAGCCGGCTCTTTTACCAGCTTCAACGTCGTTCAGGATATCCCCAATCATCCATGAACATTCCAGATCGATGGAAAGTTCGCGTGCCGCTTTTCTGATCATACCGTCGGAAGGTTTTCTACAGTTGCACGCCAGCCTATATTCGGCCACCGACCCTTCCGGGTGATGTGGGCAGTAGTAAAAGCCCGCCAGCTCAATCCCTTCTAGTTGGAGTAGTACTTCCATCTTATTCTTTACGAGCTGTAATGCGTTTTCCTGAAAAAGCCCCCTGGCCACGCCGGCCTGATTGCTTATGACGACAAAAATATAGCCTTGGGTGCGAAGACGGGTAAGCGCAGTTGCAGCGCCCGGCATTAAGCTGATTCGATCCGGATCGACATTGTAGGGAATATCGGGGATAAGCGTTCCGTCCTTATCTAAAAATATCGCTTTTCTGAGTTGCATATATAATTCCGTTCTGATTTTCTCCCACAAGCACATTCGATTCAAACAGTCGTTTCTCGATTAGCTTACAAAGAACATGAACAATAAAAAGATGTATTTCCTGGATTCGTTGTGAACTGGAGGAGGGCACAATTAGGTTTAGGCTGCCTGTCTGGGCTGCCTTTCCACCTTTTTTGCCAAGTATATTGATGGTTGTGAGCGACATTTTCTCGGCCGTACGGATGGCTTTCAGGATGTTCGGTGATTCTCCGCTGGTGCTCAAACAGACAAGAATATCGCCTTCTTTTCCGTAAGCCTGCACTTGTCTGGAAAAGACCTCGTCGAACCCGAAGTCGTTCGACCAGGCTGTCAGGATGGAGGAATCGGCCGTCAGCGCCATCGCCGGCAGTCCGCTTCGGTAGGGGATTTCAAACCTTCCGACCAGCTCTGCTGCGAAATGCTGACTTTCGGCAGCGCTACCTCCGTTCCCGCAGATCAGAATCTTGTTTCCTTTCGCGAGTGCTGCGGCCATGTACTCTGCTGCGAGTATGATATCGCTACTCATTGCATCAGAAGCTTGCAGAAAGGTTTGCTGCGCTTCTAAAAAATAAGCTTCAACCGCGGATACCTCCACCCATGGAGTCGCCGGCGGAATCGACTGGTAAATTTGATGGATGTCGTCAGCGACCTTCGACCAGGTAAAATTCTGGTTAACGTGTTGGAGGGCTGCCTGCGACATGGCTGCTCGTATTTGCGGGTTATTCAGTAACAAGCGCATTCGGTCTGCAAGCAGCTCAGGTTCTCTCGGTGGTATCAGTAAACCAGTTTTCCCATCGACGACCGAGTACTTGATTCCGCCAACGTTTGAACCGATTACAGGCGTGCCGCATGCCATGGCTTCCAGCGGCGTAATTCCAAAAGGCTCATACCAGGGAGTGGTAACAAAGAGATCGGCTGCCGAATAAAAGAACTTCAATTGTTCTCGGTCTTTTCTTCCTGCGAAATGCACCATATGATCGACCTTCAGCTCCTGTGCAAGACGGTATAAACGGGTTATCTCCGAATCGTCGATAAAATCTGGTACTTCTTTTTCTCCGCCTACAATAACGAGTCGCACCTTCCTGTCAGGCATATTCAGGTAACTTAGCGAACGAATTACCGTTTCCACTCCTTTACGCGGCACCATGCGGCCAAGCTGGAGAAGGATATGCTCATCGGCAGCGAAGCCGAGTTGTTCTTTGGCTCTGTTGGGTTCTATTGGAAAAAATTCGTCTTTGCTAAAACCGCATGCCGCGATATTAATTTTTTCCGGATCGCAATGGTAGTAGTTGATCAGGTCTTCCTTGTCTTGCGGACATTCCGCAATGACCCGATCGGCCTGCGCAGCCACCTGCCTCTCCACTTCACAGCGCTCCTCAGGGAAGCGGTCGTTCTCCTTTTGATGAAGTTTTCGAATGTGCCCGAGCGCGTGGTAGGTAATCACATAAGGGATCTGTGCCGATTCTTTTAGCCTCATGGCAACCCAACCCGACATCCAGAAATTCGCGTGGATAAGGTCGTAGTCAATCGCCTGGGCGGCTATATAGGTTTTCATATTGGAAAAGAAATCCGGCATATAGCCCCAGAGCTCTTCCTTCGGGACTATTGTTTTTGGTCCGGCCTGGATATGGATTACCCGTAGTTGTGGCTCCCAATGTACACATTCCGGCATTTCAGGATCTTCCCATCGCGTATAAACATCAATCGAGTAGCCTTTCCTGATGAGTTCCTTTGCAAGTTGAGCGACATACACATTCTGACCTCCGCTGTCGGTTCCGCCGATGGTGGCTAAAGGAGACGCATGCTCGCTAATAAATGCTATTTTTTTCATTTCTGCTGTAATTAAATGCGGACGAAGAGATGCATTGGTGAAACGCGCGTTCCCAATCGTTCACAAAGCGAATAATATTGAAGCGCTCCTGAGCGGTTTTTTTACCTTCCTGTCCGAGGGCAAATGCCGCCTCCGGTTGTTTCAGCAAGACTTTCATCTGCGCGATCAAATAGTCGATATCAGTGTGTATAATTCCGTTTTTCCCGTTCTGGATGGTGCTGACCAGTTCGGTGGTGGCAAGGCCGACTACCGGAATGCCCAGGGTCATAGCTTCCAGGACGGCGAGGCCCAGACTGGTGTAGCGTATGGGGTTAAAGAAAAAGCGATACTGCGCTATAAATTCGGTTAGTTCTGTATGCAGTACTTCGCCCAGACCGTACTCACCGGTACCCATCCCTACCAGGTCGAGCGGAATTTCTTCTCTGACGCGCTGGAAGAGGTCGAACCCAAGCAAGCGACCGCGCGACGGCAGATTGTTGATGACGACGATTCCGCGTTCTAAATTGCCTGAATATGCAACATCAGGGATCATCACTCCATGTTCAATAACACGCGTATTCGATAAGCCATTATCCCACATCAACTGGTTGAAATGGGTGACGTGCACAATCATTACATCGGGATCCTGCACGGGATGAGGTGTATCCGTAGGGTGCCCCCAGGGAGGATCGTGCTCCAGATATATCTTAGGTAGCAAGCGCTGGCTTTCTGACAGGATTTCGTATTGATGCTTAAAATAATTATCATCATCCTGGTATAAGATCAGATCAAAGTCGATATTTCTAACCGCCGAGGCTTCCACTTCAATGACATTGTCGCCATAAGGAAAGGTTTCACCTCGTCCGACATAGCCGCTCGAGCGCTCACTGTTAACCGGGATATAAATATCGTAATTTCCCTGTGCCAGGTAGAAAAGATAACTTCCGTGAACGTGCCACGTAAAAATCTTCAATTTTCTTTCTTTCATTTTACTGGTTTTTTCTCAAGGTGTTTAAGCTGTAGGAATAACTGGAAGACCAGCGTTTGGTTTACGCTTTGCCTAAAACGGGTATTTTCTTACTCGAGATAAGTATATATACAAGGCCTTGTAATAAATACGTTTTTTGCATTTCCCGGCAACCTATTGATTGTAATGGCGTTATGTATATTAAATGTTAAACTAAAACCAGAAAAAATGAAAAAATTAGGAATGTTTATGATTGCCGGTCTGCTGGCCCTGGGTATCCAGGCTTGTGGTGGTTCGACCGACAATGTCGACGGAACAAATAGTGCTGACACTATGCAAATGGATAACAATACGGGCACCGAAGGCATGGGAATGGATACCATGGGTACGGGATCTCCAGGTACGGGTGGAACCACAACCGATACTACCGGCATGGGAGACATAAACCGGACCGATACTACCGGAACGGGTCGTCCAGGTATGGAACCATAAAAAGATCAGGCACACAAAAAGAAGGGATCCAAGGAATCCCTTTTTTTTGTGTCTGATTTTGGACTAAAAAAGCCATTTCCGAAACTTTACAATTCCATAGAGCCTCCAGAAAACCGATAGGGAAGGAATCAGGATTGAAGTTCCGATCATTTCCACGATGTGGGAAGCTGATTTTCGGGTTGGCCTCAGTCGTTTGTTAGCGAAAGATGCCAAAAGGGCGGTTAAGACCGTTATAGCCAGGATACGTAGTCGCGGTTTGCCGGTTGCCAAAGCGTAGAACAGCAGAAGCCATGAAAGATTAATGAGGTAGTAGTTCCAGAGGGGAGACGTTTGGATATGCCGCCGGTAGAGGTCTGGAAATTTTTGGTAGAGCAGTACGTCATATAATCCCTTCTTTTGTTCTTTCAGACTTACTCCCCAGGAAGCTTCGCGGACCGGATGAACCACTACAGCGCCGGGAATCTTTCGAATGGGGATCTGATCACCAATCAGCTTGAATTCAAGGTCTGAATCTTCCCGCCAGGCACTTTGGAAGCGCTCATCGAAGCCCTTGACTTGATCGAGTGCCTTTCGCGTACAAGCGCAATTCGCCGTAATAAAGCTCGCCTCTTGCAGGTGCGCCGTATTGAGCTCAAAATCGGTAGGTTCGCTGGAGACGGGCACTTGGGTAAAGCCACTCATTGCCAGATGATCCTCTCCCGCATAATGATCCAGGAGAGCAGTCAGCCAGGTGGCTGATGGTAAACAGTCATCGTCAGTAAAAGCGATCAGCGGAGCGGAGGCCGATTGCCAACCCAGATTTCTTGCGGCAGCAGGCCCTTTCTTTTCTGTTGTTTCCATGTACCGCAGGTTTAGAGAATGCTCTTCCTTCCAGTCGCTGATGAATTTTCTATTTTCAGGGTCGGGGCCGTCACTGACCACGATCACTTCAAAATCTTCCCTTGGTAGTTGCTGTTGATTAAGCGCCGAAAGGCACCTAACCAGCAACTTGGGTCGCTTGTATGTGGGAATAACTACTGATATTTTGAACTCCATGTTTTTTCTCAATTAAGTACGATCCGATGATAAGTGCGTCGAAAGGCGATGTCCAGAAACATTCGACAGCGTCTCTCGGTGAACAGACAATCGGTTTGCCTAGCGTATTAAAAGAGGTATTGACTAGCACGGGCACGCCTGTTTTCTCTTTAAAGGCCTTGAGCAATGCGTAATACTGGGGATGTTGACGGGCATTGACCGTCTGGATACGCGCAGTTCCATCCACGTGGCGTACGGCAGGTATTTTATCGGCTTTCTCCGGACTCACCTCATAGACAAAAAGCATAAATGGCGAGCTAGTAGCCCCGCTAAACCAAGCTGCCGCATCTTCTTCCAGTACCACCGGTGCCACCGGCCGGAAATCCTCCCGATCCTTCACTTCATTAAGTCTGCTTTGCATGTCGGGTGAGATGGGCGAGGCCAGGATGGAGCGGCTTCCCAGCGCACGCGGCCCGAATTCCATAGCTCCCTGAAACCAGCCAATGATTTTGTCCTGCGCTAATACTTCAGCAGTCTCCTCCGCTACATTTTCCATTTTTCGGTACGGAACTTTAGCCCAGTTAAGGAATTTTTCAATTTCTTCGTCGGAATAGGCTGGCCCCATATAGGCATGATCCATTACGAAATCCTTTTCTGCGCTATTGCGTTCCCTATTGTCGATCCACATCGCTGCACCCAACGCCGTACCAGAGTCGCCCGATGCCGGTTGAACCCAGATTTGGCGGAAGGGCCCCTGATCGCGCAGTCGCCCGTTCAGCACACAGTTGAGGGCCACGCCACCGGCCAGGCAAAGATTCTCCTGACCGGTTTCCCGGTGAAGCCAGCGCGAAATTTCCAGAACCGTTTCCTCCAAAACCTGTTGGAGCGAATGCGCGATATTGAAGTGGTGCGCTGTAAACTCCTCATGGCGTAATCGTTTTGGGCCAAAGCGATCTTCAAGTCGTTCATCATGAATTTTGTACTGACCATTTTCAGCCAGGGAAATGATATCCCGAAAGTCTTTTACAAACACAGGCTTTCCGTACGACGCCAGGGCCATTACTTTATACTCGTCCGATGAATGAAGAAAACCCAGATGCGAAGTGACACGTTCATAGAGCAAACCCAGTGAGTGCGGCATATCCACTTGTCCGATTCTATGCATGGTATTGCGGTTTCCAAGACTGTAGGTGGTGGTGGCTACTTCGCCGCGGCCATCGAGGGTCATCACTGCCGCCTCACTGAAAGGGGAAGGCAGGTAGGCGCTCGCCGCATGGGCAGTATGATGGTCCACAAAATGCCACTCCCAATCACCCGTATTGCTGCCAATAAACGTTTTTTGAAGGTGATGCGGATAGCCATCAACCAGCATCTTAGGGGCATTTACGATGGACGAATAAAAGAGATTATCCCATGGATTCAGCAGCCCCTCTAAGTTAGCTTTACCCGGAATAAAGGGGATGGGTGCGCTTCCTGATTCTTTCATTTCGGGAGGAATGAGCAGATAGGGATCGAAAGAATAGGCAATATGGTCCACATCTTTTAAGTGAATCCCCGCTTTCCTCAGACAATAGTCGATCGCATGGTAGGGCAGCTCATAGGTGGAAAAAGGGATCGGGCGTTTGCCGTGTTTGAAATGCGTGAAGCGTTCTTCCTCTGCAGCAGCCAGAACGATGCCGTCTTTCACCAGACAGGCCGCGGAATCGTGAAAGACTGCATTGATGCCAAGTGTATACATAGGTAAAAGGTTAAGATAAATAGGGTTAAGATAAAACTTCAATCATAACAGGAACTGATCTGCTTTGATTGATTCGAATCTAAAAAGCGTATCCAGCGTCACTGCTTGCGTGAATTACTCTCCATCTCGGATTTGTACTTAATTTCTACCCGTGCTAAACTTATAAGGTGCCTGAACTGTATTACATGAACGTTATTCGTTTACCTTAACAAATCGCTATGTTTTACCATGTCAAAGAACTACAGTTCAACGCGCGGGTGTCGAAACCCGATCCGCGATTCGCCCGCCTTCTATTGGAGCAGTTCGGCGGTGCAAATGGCGAGTTAAAAGCAGCCATGCAATATTTCGTACAGGCTTTCAATTGCAAGACGCCATATCCGGACAAGTACGATCTTTTAATGGATATCGCCACGGAGGAGTTCAGTCACCTCGAAATTGTAGGCTCAACCATCCAGATGCTTCTGACGGGAGTGACCGGCGAGCTGAAAGACGCCGCCGATCAGGAAGAGATTATGCAGATGCTCGACGGACAAACGGCCAAGGAAGGTTTTATACATGAAGCGATGGTTAATCCGCAATTCGGCGTCCTCTCCGGAGGGGGGCCGACATTAACCGACAGCAACGGAATTCCATGGACAGCGGCCTACGTAAATGCCAACGGCGATTTGACGGTAGACCTCCGATCCAATATAGCCGCGGAATCGCGCGCGAAGATTGTATATGAATATTTGATGAAATTTACGGATGATCCGTATGTGAAAGAAACGCTCGGCTTTTTGATGACCCGTGAAATTGCTCACTACCAGATGTTCGAGGCGGCGTTGAATACCATCCAGCCGAATTTTCCTCCGGGTGTTCTGCAGGGCGATCCTCGTTACAGCAACCGATACTACAATATGTCGTCAGGAGCCGATTTCCGGGGCCCCTGGAATGAAGGGGTCAGTACGCAAATGGGTGAGGCATGGCAGTATTCTGAAGATCCGTTGGCTGAAGTGGAAAGCACCAACGGATTGGTCGATCTTCAGCCGGAAGGAACTGACCGTACACAGGAAAGTGTTGCCATGGCCGACAAAGCCCTTAGCGAAACAAGGAGTAAAGAAATTAATTCCTCCATGCCCAAAGGGGATATGCAGTGGAGCTTATTTAAAAAAGATATATAAGAAGTTAATCCACCAGAATTGATGTTGAATGAAAAAAATGCTGAGGATCGGATCGAAGTTCTTTGCTTCACCGATCCTCTGTGTTGTTGGAGTGCTGCCCTGCAGCCGCACTTGGAAAAGTTAAAAGAAGAGTTTCCCGGTCACATCCATATCCGCTATTGTATGTCGGCGATGATACCCGACTGGAAAACGTACCACGACCCCTTATTTTCTGTCCAGAAACCCATACAGATGGGCCCTGTATGGATGGAAGCCCGCTACACTACGGGGGCCGACATAAACGACCAGGTATGGGTCACCGACCCGCCCTCATCCTCTTTCCCGCCCTGCCTGGCCGTAAAAACGGCCGAAATGCAATCGCTGGAAGCAGGCGAAAGGATGCTATTTGCGCTGAGGGAGGCCATTATGAAAAAAGGCTTGAATATTGCTAAAGAGTCTGTAATCAGCGAAGTGGCCGAAGAGCTCTCGATGCATATGGGAGGTGAGTTTGACCTCGACCGATTCAGAAGAGAGTATAATCAAACCGAAAGCCGTGATTTGCTTCGCCGGGATCTCAAGGAAGTTAAACTACATCAGGTGGGAAGATTTCCGACCCTGATTGTCAGAAAAAAGGGAAGCAAGAGTGTGATGCTAACCGGTTACCGGCCCTATGAGACGCTGGCCTCTGCATTCGAATATCTGAAGGGGTAGTGTGGGTTCAGAACCGGAGCGGGAATAATATTATTTTTTGGTAGTGAAAAAACAAGGCATTGAATAGAATAGGTTCAGTTTCGAGAGAAAGAATTATTTCTATCCTTTTAAGACATACAGAAAATGTATGGAAGGGAGGTAGGGCCGGAAAGCACTTACGCCAGGTTTTCGCGGAACAGGACATTGCTGTTCTCATCAATGAGCTTCAGGTATACCAACATGAACTTGAGATTCAGAACGATGAACTTAAATTGTCTTTTGTTCATGTAGGTGCTGAAAAGGATAAGTTTGCTGGCTTATACGACCAGGCTCCTGTAGGATACTATATTCTGGATGAGGAAGGTAATATAGAGAACGTAAATCAGACTGGGGAAGACCTGCTGTTGATGGATGGCAAGCGGGTTTCGCTTATCAACTTTCGAGAATTCATTGCTCCGGATGATGTTACGTCGTTCAACCTTTTCTTACAAAAGATACAGGAATCGTATCGCATGCAGAACCTCGAGATTAAATTGCGGCTGAAAAATCACAAGGTTTTACATACGCGAATTCAAGGGGCCGCTGTCCATGATCCTGCTACACATACCTTCACCTATTATATAACGGTTATTGACGTTTCTGAAAGTCGCGAGGCACAGGAGCAGCTGCAGGAAACGAAGGAACGTCTGGAGATGACACTCAATGCTTCTTCAACCGGAATCTGGAGCGTAGAACTTGGGAGCAACCGTATTGAATTTGATAATTTCATCTTCCAGATTATGGAGATTGCCCCTTCGGAATTCAATGGCAATCTTAAGGAGTTCTTTCAGCTGGTTCACCCCGATGATCAGAAGGCGGTTCGGCGAGATTTTATGAAAGGCCTGAGTCGCGGAGAAAAAATAAATCTCGAATTCCGTATTATAAACAAAGAAGGAAAGATAAAAGATATTGCAGCGAAGGGACAGTCCATTAAGGTCTCAGGGGAAAGACAGTACTTTTCCGGAATTATCATGGATATTTCCGATCGAAAAAAACTGGAGCACGAAGCGGAGAATTTTAAAACTTTGCAGCAGCGGGCCGTCTTACTCGCTACGCTCGATGCTCAGGAAAAAGAACGGGTAAAGATCAGCGGAGCCCTGCACGACAGCGTTTGCCAGTTGTTGTATGGCATTCGTATCAACCTGCAAAGCCTTTCTTTTTACAAGGATAACGCGGATGCATTTAAAAATGTAAATCAGCTCTTGGATCAGGCCATTCGTGAAACGCGGACCATTTCGTACGAGCTTCGTCCATCAGTTTTAAGTGATTTTGGCTTTACGGCCGGAATCAATGAAATGGCTAAGCGACTAACGACACCGCAGTTTGTGGTGAAAGCAACCGTTAGTTCGGGTGCTGATCAATTGAGCTCTACCATCCAGTTGCATGCCTTTCGTATCATTCAGGAGCTCGTGAACAATTGCATCAAACATGCCCAGGCAACCTGTGCAGAAATTGTTGTATGTACTGAGCAGGAGATGGTGAGTCTGTCGGTTACCGATAACGGAAAAGGTTTTAAGGACGATTTGAAAGAGTCGCTGGTGAAAGGATCCGGGTTGCGGGCAATTAAAAATCAGCTCTACTTTTTAAAGGGCGAGCTGGATTTTAAAATCACTAAATCGGGAACAACGGTGAGTGTATCATTTAATAAAAATATTGAGATAACAGAAAATTAAGATAAAGCTATTCAATAAAAATCCTATGTTAAAAGTAATATTGGCTGAAGATCATAATATCGTCCGTAATGGTATCAAAATTCTTCTGGAGGCTGAAGAAGATATTGAAGTTGTTGGCGAAGCTACCAATGGTCAGGAGGTGCTCGATTTTTTAGATGCGGGAAACTCCCCCGATTTGATTCTGTCGGATATCAATATGCCGTTGATGGATGGAATTATGCTTTTAGAAACATTGAAAGAACAGTATCCTCAAACGAAAGTCATACTGCTTTCCATGCTCGATAATGAGGAATACATTACCAAAGCCTTTCAGGAAGGTGCCTCGGGATACCTGCTAAAAAGCGCAGGAGCTGATGAGCTGATTTTTGCATTGCGGCATGTAAACAGCGGAAATAAGTACCTGTCATCTGAACTGAGTGTCAAGTTGCTCGATCGGGTAAACTCAACCATTTCGTCCACCACCCTTATTAAAAACGACATCGAGTTTTCGGCACGAGAGATTGAGGTGCTGCAACTGATAGCTCAGGGCATGACCAACCTTGAGATGTCTGAGAAATTGTTTTTAAGTAAAAGGACTATCGAAGGCCATCGTCAGAATCTGATCGAAAAAACGGGTTCTAAGAACACTGCAGCACTTATACGCTTTGCTGTATTGAGTGGGATCGTCCAATAAAGGGATAAAGGCAGGACCCCTGGGTGCGCGTCGCTTTAAATTTGGCCAAATTGTATCGAAATGCCGGTTTTTTCGCGCATTCGGCATAAAGTTTGGTATTTGATTCCTAGCACAACCAAACCTTGAATCAGATCCATGAAGGCTCAGAAACCCATTTCATCCATTAAGAAAACATTTTCACTGGCTATCGGAATTGTCGCGGGACTATACCTGGCTTCCACGCTATACAATGCCTCCGCAGGACACAGCCAAAAGCAGGTTCCGCTGCAAGATAAAAAGGTGCCAGAGGGGGAGCCCGAGGAATACAGTCTTTGGATTTAGCGAACCGGAGTGCTGCTAGAGAGCGTCGCGACTGATGGGTAAGTCGAAGAAAAACGTGGATCCTTTACCGACCTCGCTCTCTATCCACATACGCCCTTCATGACGTTTTAAAATTTCGGATGCAACAAACAGCCCAATACCTAGTCCCGGAAAACGCATGGAACTATTGTCGAGCCTAAAATAGCGTTCAGAGAGTCGTTTAATGGATTCTTCCGGAATGCCTATCCCGAAGTCTTTCACCGCAACAACCAATCGGTTTTCTTTTACAGCGGAACTCACCTCCACATGTTTAGCATCCGGCGAGTATTTCACAGCATTCGTAAGGAAATTATTCAGAACTTGCTCCAAGCGTATCCGGTCGCCCATTACAAAAACATCCTCCGTCTCAAGCAATACAATCGTGTGACTGGTGGTCAATTGTTGTACGTTTTCTATACTGTTGGCGATTACTTCGTTGAAACGTACCGTCTCAGCATTGTAGGTTAGTTTGCCTTCTTTAATTTTTGAAACATCGAGCAGATCGTTGATCAGGTTTTCAAGACGATTGATACTTAAGATGGCCCGCCCGATAAAATTATGTCCGGAATGCTCTGGTTCGACCATCCGGGTAAGCAGCTGAATATACGCTTTTGCACTGGTCAGGGGTGTTTTCAGCTCATGGCTGGCCAGGCTCATAAATTCATCTTTCTGCTTATTCATTACCTCCAGTTCGCGTGTGTATTGCCTTAGTTCTTTGCGGATAGCGACCTGTTCGGTTACATCGCGTGCAATCTTCGAGGCCCCGATAATCTTTCCTTCCAGGTTTTTTAAGGGAGATATCGTGATCGATATTTTGAGCGTTCGGCCCGACTTATGCAGGCGCGTTGCCTCATAATGCCGAACCTGCTGACCTTTCGAAATTTTCGCCAGAATTTCATCCTCTTCGCTGTGTTTGTCGCGCGGAATCAAGATTTTAATTGAGCGCCCGATTATTTCTCCTGCGTTATAGCCAAACAATCTTTCGGCCGCCTCGTTCCAGCTGGAAATAATACCGTTCAGATCTTTGCTTACGATAGCATCGTCGGAAGATTCTATTATACTGGCAAGCCGTCTTTGCCTGCTTTCGTAGTGTCGCTGATCCGTAATGTCAATCAGGGTATTCTGCGCGCCAATCCGTTCGTTGTTTTCGTTGTAGAGAGGAGAGGGATAAACCAGCAGGTCGCGGATACTATGATCTGGACGTTCGACGCGGATTTCAGAACCACTGTAAGCGCGACCCTCCTTTAAGCAAAGAGCCATCGGGCATTCAGACAAAGGCATACTCCGTCCGTCGGGATAAAATATTTTCCAGGAACCGCACCAAAGGTCTTTTCCAATTTCAGGACGTCGTCCCCAGAGGGTAGCGGCTGCCTCGTTGAAATAGCTGATCTGACCATCCAGATCACACGTGTAGAAAGCAACAGGCAGTTGATCAAACATTTGATTGAGCTGGTTACTCGTGAACTTTGCACCTTCAGAGTGTTGTTTTCCAACCGCAGACGTTGAATGTAGTCCTGAATTCATAATATGTTTCTCCCCATGTAATTTTACGGTTTTAATTTCGATTTGAGAAAAATATTTGGAAAACCGGTATTTGATTAAGGTGATAGCTTCCAACGAGCGTATTTCTTCATGAAAGAAATGATACTTTGCCACCCTAAAATAGGTATATACATCCAAAACATTCGTGAATGCATTTAAGTTGTGTATTTGAAGCGAATAGCCTTCAAAAACTTCAACTTTAATCTGGTTTACTATGAAAAACTCCATCGAAACTCCACCTCAACATATTCTTTGTTTTTCACACCTGCGCTGGGATTTCGTCTTTCAGCGTCCTCAACATATTCTAAGTCGTTTCTCAAAAGGTGCGGTGATCTACTTTCTGGAGGAGCCCTATTTCGATGCATCCGAAGAGTCATACCTTTCAATTACCAAGCGATCCGATAATTTGCACGTGGTGGTTCCCCACTTACTTCCTGAAACTGATGCTGAAAGGCAACAAAGCTCGATGACTGCGCTCATTGATAAATTTCTGTTTCATGCAAATATGGAGGATTGGATTTTTTGGTATTATACTCCGATGGCCTATTCGTTTACCAGTAAGTATAAACCCAAAATGGTGGTTTATGATTGTATGGATGAACTTTCCGCTTTCAAGTTTGCGCCCAAGGAATTACTCGGTCTGGAGCGGATGCTGATGGGGAAAGCGGATATTGTATTCACCGGTGGTCATTCCCTGTATGAAGCAAAAAAGCAGCAGCACGCCAATATCTTTCCCTTCCCCAGCAGCATCGATCGTGAGCACTTTGCCCAGGCCCAGCGAGAAGTGGCCGAGCCGATTGACCAGGCCGCGATTGCGGGTCCGAAAATTGGCTTTTTTGGGGTCATTGACGAACGCTTCGATATCGAACTGATACGGGGCATTGCAGAGGCCAAGCCGGATTGGCAAATTATGCTGATTGGGCCCGTAGTCAAAATATCGGAAGATGTATTGCCCCGGAATTCAAATATTCATTATTTGGGTAAGAAGTCGTACGCAGACCTTCCGCTCTACCTTTCTGCTTGGGATGTGGCGCTTATTCCTTTTGCCCTGAACGAGTCTACTCGTTTTATCAGCCCCACCAAGACCCCTGAATATTTAGCTGCCGGTGTGCCAGTGGTATCTACGCCGATTCACGACGTTATCAATCCGTATGGCATCAAGAACCTCGTTCACATCAGCGGATCTGTCGACGGTTTCATTCGATCCATTGAACAGGAGATGAAAAAAACCGACAAAAGAAAGTGGCTTACCGAGGTCGACAATTTCCTGAAAGACCAATCATGGGACAAGACCTGCAGGGAGATGCAAAAACAGATTCAACTCACACTAAAAAATATGCAAACTATTTCAGTTGCTAGTTAAAATGTACGACTATCTGATTGTGGGTGCCGGTTTCGCTGGAAGCGTATTGGCAGAGCGACTGGCTCGGGTTGACAATAAGAGAGTGCTTATCATAGACAAACGAAACCATATAGGTGGTAATGCGTACGACCATTATGATGAAGCAGGAATATTGGTCCATAAATATGGTCCGCATATATTTCATACCAACAGTCGCGAGGTATTCGACTATCTGTCTCAATTTACAGCCTGGCGAAATTACCAACATCGGGTGCTGGCCAGTGTCGACGGTCAGCTGCTTCCGATCCCGATCAACCTGACAACGATCAATCAGATGTACGGCTTAAACCTGAGTAGCGACGAGCTGAGCGGGTTCTTCGAGGAGCGAGCGGAAAAGAAAAAAGAATTGATTACCTCGGAAGATGTGGTGGTCAGTACGGTCGGCCGGGAACTCTACGATAAATTCTTTAAGGGCTATACAAAAAAACAATGGGACCTGGACCCTTCGGAGCTCAATGCCTCGGTGACTGCCCGGGTACCTACCAGAACCAATAAAGACGACAGATACTTTACCGATACCTATCAGGCGATGCCCCTGCACGGCTATACACGCATGTTCGAGAAGATGCTTGATCATCCGAATATCCATATCATGCTCAATTCCGACTATAAGGAGCTAATCGGGGAGATTGCTTATGAAAAATTGATCTTTACAGGTCCCGTAGATGAATTTTTCGATTATCGCTTCGGAAAGCTTCCCTATCGTTCCATCAAATTTAAATTTGAAACCTTAGATCAGGAGAAGTTTCAGCAAACCGGAACGATTAATTATCCCAACGACTATGCCTTTACCCGGATCACCGAATTTAAGCATCTGAGTGGTCAGCAGCATCACAAAACTTCTATTGTCTATGAATTTCCGAAGGCGGAGGGCGATCCGTATTATCCGATCCCAAAACCGGACAATGCTGAGCTCTATAAGCAATATCAGAAGTTGGCCGCATCCATGGAAAACACATATTTCGTAGGGCGTTTGGCTACCTACAAATACTATAATATGGATCAGGTGGTGGCCCAGGCGCTTTCGACGTTTAGAAAAATAAGGACGAAAGATCCCCAGGCCATTCCTGCCGGCAACCCTTAGAACCGATAGCTCAATCCCGCTACCATAGTTCTTAGCTTCTGCGCATTTGCGGTTGTATATCCAATCCAATGCTTTTGATTTCCGATATTATCCACCTTGACACTTAACCGGAATTTGTCGATGTCGTAAAAGGCGGCGGCATTGATGAGCGTATAAGCCGGAAGAATAAACCTGCCATTGGCAGAACTATTGACAATCCGGTTGTCGCTTGCGTAATTGCCTCCAAGACCTACCCCCAAACCTTTGACAATTGACGCAGGGAAATGATAGCTTACCCAAAGATTGGCCAGATAAGGCGAGGAAGCCGTCGCAGGCCGGCGGCCCAAAACATCGGCGTCAGCACGGGTAAATTCAGAATCGTTGTATGAAAATCCAGCGATCACGTTCAGTCCCTGTACGGGCTGAGCGATGAGGTCGAGCTCGAATCCCTTGCTCCGTTGTGTGCCGTCCTGAATCTGGCCGAAGCGCATAGCCGCCTCCGGATTCGGATCCGTGCGAAGGATATTTTCTACCTGAATGTGATAATAGCTCAGGGTAGCCGTCAGCTTTCCCTGAAACAAGTCTAGCTTCACGCCGCCTTCCAGCTGATTGGCTTGCTCCAGATCTGCTGCGCGTTGAACGATGCTGTCGGCTGCCGCAGGATTGTAACTTGTATAAAATCCCAGGTTATTGAAACTATTTTGATAGTTAGCAAACAAGGATACCCGATCCTCCACGGGCTGGAAAACGATGCCCAGCTTCGGAGAAAAGGCAGTTTGCTGATAGCCTTCATAGCTTGTACCTTCGGTCCCGCCACGATTATCGTAACGATCAGCGCGAAGGGCGGCCAGCACACTGAGTTGGTCAGTAATGTTGAGTACATCGGATGCGAAGGCGCTGTAAGTAATTACCTTGTTGACAATAGGGTAGGTGAATGCGATCTGGCCATTGTCGTACATAGATCCGAGAGTGGTTCCATTGAATCCGGTATAGTCGAAAGTCGGATCGTTACTCGGTACAACATCGAACTCACGACCAAAGAATTGCTGATCGGAATTGCGAACAAGGAGATCCAGGCCAAACACCACCCGGTTTCTCATATTACCGATATGAAAGTCACCATTCAGATTCTGTTGAACCTGGAATACGCGGTCGCGACTGTCGTTGGTAGATTGATCGGCACGGGCAATATAATGGCTTTGTCCTGCATCGTCCGGATTTCCTGTCACCACATCGTCGGGCACCAGGTAGAGATAGGAAGAAAAGCCATCTGAATAACTTGAGCCATAGCTTAGGTTCGTTGAAAGCTGAAACGCGTCGTTCAATTCATGATGTAGTTGCGCAAACAGATTTGTGCTGCGCGACCGTTGCGTAAGCCCTTCCCCATGATAAGAATTATCGTAATCCATTGGGAGGTCGGCAGCCGACTCAATACCCAGGGAGGATGACGGATAATAAAAGAACAGGAACTGGCTCGCTGAATTCTCTCCTTCTTGAAATTCTGCATCCAGACGGAGGGTGGTTCGCTCACCTGCCTTAAATAAGATGCTTGGCGAAACAGCGAGACTCTTTCGGAAAGCTGGCTTTTGGAAAGAATCTTCGCTGTTATATGCTGCATTTATACGGAACAATAAGCGGCGGTCGGCCGACAAAGGTGTATTTATATCCGTACTAATGCGGTGGAAGCGGTTGCTGCCTCCTGCGACGGACACCTCCGCCTGAAATTCCTCCAGCGGTGCTTTGGTTACACGGTTGATGGCCCCGCCATAGGAGGTAAGCGCGCTTCCGAAAAGTGTAGCAGACGGCCCTTTGATTACTTCAAGACGTTCCAGATTCGATGCATCGATGGTATTACTTACATTGCCGGCAATGCCATTGCGGAGCGTACTTTGAGAAATAAAGCCTCTTGTATTATAAAAGCTACCCCCGTCACCGCTCCGTCCGGTAGCCTCCCACATTTTTTGAATGCCGGGCGCATTTCTTATCGCGTCGTCTACCGAGTACACAAGCTGCTCCCGGATCAATTCCTTCGAAACCGAGTGATATACCTGTGGATTTTCGATATTATCGAGCGGCATTTTCGAAACGTAGTCGCTCTTTTTTACCGCAAACGAATTTCCAGACGCATTTACAATAACTTCCCGCAGTGATTGCGTGATGGCATTGAGCTCCAGATTCAGTTGGGTTGTTTTTCCGGCCTTTACCTCCACCCGGATTGTTGAAGCTCCGTAACCAATTCCGGAAGCTGTCAATGAGTACAGACCTTCCGGAATTTCTTTGAGATAAAAACGGCCTTCTTCATCGCTTATAGCAGCCAGGGAGGAAGGGTTGAGCCGGATCGTAATTTTCGGAAGCGCGGCGTGACTCTCAGATAGAATTAAGCCCTCGATACTTCCGGTTGATGTTTGTGCATACGCACCAATTACGCATATCCACAGGATAAAGGTCAGATAATATTTTACAGTAGTGTTTTTCATGAGCTTATTTAGAAAGATTTTAAATTGCGTCAAATTTAGCGCATAGCTCAGCGGCACGACGGACGCCATCGGGATAAAAAGTAACGCGAGCAGGAAAATTTTAAGAACTTGCTTTCTTCGGTTTTTTAACCAGAGCCTTGAGCTGTTGATGGATCTGAATAATGTTTCCCACAATGAAGTATTCTTTCAGGCTGCTTCTGAGCCTTGTCCGCATAATCCGTCGTACCACATCTTTTCCTACTTCGCCTTCTTCTTTTACCTGTGTCAGCAGATTAAGAGACAGGATGGCCATGAAAGCACCGATCAGGAACAAAAAGGTCCACTCGTGAAGCACGACCAGGCGTATGGTCTTGTTCCAGTCCGGACTCATCCAGCTTGCGGTAACCGACAAAGTCCGGTTGGCAAAAAAGTCGGCCAGCAATCCGCCGAGGAGGGGGCCGATCGACGAGAAGATGGCGGTGATGATGTTCTTGACCGAAAGATAAACAATAGCATCCTCTCTGGGCGCCAGTTTGATTCCGATATTGGTCGTCGACAGATTGATTCCCGCTGTCGCGACCCCACTTATGATGTGAATGACCACCAACAGGGCGATGTTCAGATAGAAGCGTGTATAAATTCCAACGAAGCACCAGCCAATAATGCACAAAATATAGAGGGGAGCGCTGATGGAAATGATGCTCTTGTTGCTGTATCGGTCTGAGAATACACCCCACATCCGTATGGTCAGGATGCTGAAAAGCTGACTGATCGTAGCCAGTATAATAACATAGGAAACCCCCAGGTTCATGCTCTTCATCATAAATACAATAAAAAAGGGCGTGGCCATATTCAGAGCCAGCACCCACATGGAGTTGAAAATAAGCAAACGGCGGAAATTATCGTTTTTGAGGGGCAGCTTGAAAAGTGATAAAATATTTGCCTGGCTAAGATACGATTGCGGTTCAGGCGCTTGTGCCAGCAGAAATCCTCCGACGATGCCCGTGATGCCTGCAATGATGAAGAAAACGGCATAGGCATTTAATTCCCACTCCGGATAGAAGTTTCGGACGAAGTCAAGTATCAGGGCAAGAATAATACTCAGTACAATATTCAGAATCTGGGTATACTTTCCCCGCCGGGAAAAATAGTCGCCTAATTTACTTTCCGGAATCAGGTCCTTCATCCAGGAATTCCAGCTCGGGCCGGCAATGGAGCCGAATACATAGTAGAAAAACAGGAAGAATATCAGGAAATCGACCGATCCCGACTTCGAGATCAGGGCGCTGAAGCCAACAATAAGCAGCGGTATCCTTGCCAGGAAGGCGCTGAATACGGCGACCGCGCGCCGGTTATTAAACTTCCTTACCAACCAGATGGAGATAAGTTGGAAGATATTGGTAAACATGGGTAAGGCCGCGAGGATACCAATCTCAAGATTGGAGGCACCCAAAAGCAAGGCCATGGAAATCAGGAAGGCACCTTCGGTGAATGAGGTCATTACCTCGGCCGTCAGTCCGTCCCAGATGACCATCCGCATGCCCCTTTGTACATCCTGCTCCGTAAGTTCAGCCTTTGGTTTTAAGTTCCACACATCGGATGAAATATTGATTCTTCTAAATAACCTCCATCGTTTGCAATGGTTTTATTTTCAAACAATACAGCTTTTCGCTTTGTTCCCATCAAAGCAAGATCAACCTACCGCTTTATGGAACAAATGAATGTAGAAGAACACAAAAAAATTCTGATGGATTATGAGGATCCATCGCTGGCCAAGTTCGTTCGCCAGTTTCGTCCGCTGGTATACCGCGAAGGCGAAAATTACTGCTGTATTTTAGGCCCAAGCCCGGAGTTCGGCGTGTTTGCTTGCAGCGACACTCTCGAGGAAACTTTAAGGCAATGGACCGAAGCACTCAAACAAAGGGCCTCGGCGCCCGGAAGTGGCGATGAAGTCAAACAGTACATTAACGACACCCTCAACCAGTCGGTCGACGATGTCTGGTAAGCCTTAGCCCTATGATTCGGATTGTCACTTGTGTGCAGGGGATTTATTATCTGATCACCGGAATCTGGCCTATGGTCCATATGGAAAGTTTTGTAGCTGTAACGGGCCCGAAAACCGATTATTGGTTGGTAAGAATGGTTGCTCTCCTGAGTATCAGCATTGGTGCTGCCATTCTTTCCCAAAAAAGAGGACCCTATGTTCTGCACTTCTGCGCCGCCCTCAGTTTTATTGCGATCGACTGCTATTATGCGCTTAATGATGTTATTTGGGACATCTATCTGGCCGATGCGGTAGCTCAGGCGGTGGTCATCCTTTTTCTTTGCATCGGAATAAAAAAAGGGGCAAAAGCCCCTTAATTTATTTTTGAACAATGCTCGTGTCCTACCGTTTCCTACGAAGGAGCATGATCAGTGCCGTACTAACGGCAATGCCTACCGCAACTTTCTTCAGTAAGCCCTGGCGGTTATATTTCCATTCTGCATTCCAACCCTTTTCTGCAAAGATATTGGGTACATGGCCGCGTTTTAGATCATCTATCACCCCTTCTACTACATTGACCCGGTCGGCCAGAAGTAGTGGAAGCCAATGTCCATAGCTATTTTCGCTGTATCTGAAAGCGAAACGGCGGATGCTTCCGCTCAATCCTGAGGGAGGAGAGGAGGTTCCGAATACGGCCGACAAGTTGGGTCGCTCGTTTGAGTGAAGCACTTCTATTTCCTGAAGCTGCAGGGGTGGGCGAACCCAGTTATAGCGCTTGTGATCGTCGCCATTATAATTTTTCATCGGATAGGTCGGTTCGTTTTCCGGATCGGCATCGATCCCCCAACCTTTGATATGTGAATAATCTTTAATTTCGTTTTCCATCGTAATTTTCTTTATGCCATAAGCGACTAGGCCCTAGGCGAGATCAATACAGGTTTAATACAGTTATCCAGTTTTGCTGAGAAGATATGATAAGCTTCCGATACCTCTTCGAGGGGTACGCGGTGGGTAATAATATCCTTCGGACTCAATACCCCCGATTGGACGTGTGCAATCAGTTTGGGAAGCAAGCGCTTTACGGAGGCCTGATTTGCCCGGATAGTGATTCCTTTGTTAACCACATTACCGATCGGTACCAGATTGTCGGTCGGGCCATACACCCCTACGATTGAAACGATTCCACCCTTCTTAACAGCGTTGATGGCCCAGTGAAGTGCCGTGGCTGCTCCGGCCTGTAAAAGGAGCTTCTTACCCGTAATCGTCTGCATTGCATTTCCTGCAGCATCGCCGCCAACGGCATCAATACATACGTCAGCCCCAAACCAGTCGGTCGTTTTCTTAATAAAGACCACCGGATCTTCGAGCGATCGGAAATTATAGGCTTCACACTGAGCGTAATTACGCACAAATTCCAGGCGATATTCCAGGTGGTCAATCACTATCACCCTTCCTGCCCCGAAAAGCCAGGCGCACTTGGCAGCCATGATCCCTACCGGCCCGGCTCCGAATACCACAACCGTGTCTCCTGGTTTAATTCCCCCCATCTCGGCTGCCTGATAACCGGTTGGAAGTACATCGGTTAGCAATACAGCGTCGTCGGGATCCATATCCGGTGGAATAACCGTCGGCCCTACATCGGCATAGGGTACCCGCACATATTCGGCCTGGCCGCCGTCGTAACCTCCGGCCGTGTGTGAATAGCCGAAAATACCCCCTACGGCAGTCGCCTGAGAATTCGATTCATGACAATTTCCATAGAGTTCCTGCCGGCAGAAAGCGCACTTCCCGCAAGCAATATTGAAAGGAACCATAACATGGTCGCCCACTTTCAATTTTTCAACTCCCGGGCCGATTTCCTCTACGATTCCGATAAATTCATGTCCGAAGGTCATTCCTACCCGCGTATCAGGAACCATTCCGTGATACAAATGAAGATCCGACCCACAGATACAGGAGCGGGTCACCCGGACGATGGCATCCTCAGGATGTAATATTTCAGGCATCGGCTTATGGTCGATGCGGACCCGAAAGGGGCCTCTATAGTTCATAGCTAACATAGGCTAATTATTTAAATGGTTTCTTAATCTTTCTAAAAAAACCTGCATGAGGAATATTTGTTTCAATAATTAAGAAATTAAAGATCAGCGTTTAAGATTCCTGGCCGGTCTCAAAGAAACAAATGCCGGGGGCGACTGTTCTACGATTATAACCATTCATTAGCAACACTATGGCACAAGAAGAAAACAAACCCGGAAAAGATATACGTATGCCGGAAAGCGAACTATCCAGAGAAGAACAGGTTGAAAAGTCGACACGCAATGCTGACGAAGAATACGAGGCCGAAAGCCCGATAGACCCTTATCAAGAACCCTACGAAGAAATAACGGATCGCGCGCAAGACAATATCGACGCTGGCGAAAATAATTTGGAGGAGGAAGATGAATTTGGAGACCCAGATAGCAGAAGCGAACAGGATGATGCTGGGAACCGATAGAGATCTTTAACCGCTGATATTTAACGGCAAAAATCGTTCACATGGAAGGTGAAGCCCTTATAAAAGGTTCACCTTCCATGCTGTTGATTCAAAGAAGTCCTATTCACTTTCATCTTTTGGCTCCTGCTGCTTTTTCATGTTTTCAGCCGCCATGCTATCGCTCATTACCTGCCCCATCGTTACCTGCACTTTATTCTTCATCCCCGACACCCGTTTATCTTCCCCAGCAAGTAAGGCATTATAGCCATCGCGGGCCACTTCCGCCGGATCAGACAGTTTCGTCTCCAGTATTCTCGAGTCTTCCATGTTTGCCTTGTGGAAAAAGTCGGTATCCGTAGCACCGGGAACCAGCACAGTCACCTGAATTTGGGTGTCTTTAAGCTCATTGCGAATGGCGGCCGACCAGCTGTGAATGAAAGCCTTGGTTCCATGATATACCGCCTGCCAGGGTCCGGGCGCTTCGCCGGCGATCGAGCCAACGTTCAATATCTTTCCTTCATTGCGTTCGATCATGTCGCGTAGGAATAACTTCGTCAGGGAAATCACCGATCCTACATTTAGCTGAATAATATCCAGTTCGCGGTAAATATCAGTTTCACTAAATTCTCCATATTCTCCCTGAGCCGCATCGTTCACGAGAATATTCACCTCAATGCCCTTCGCATTTACTTCGTCGTATATTTCAAAGGGACTTTCCTTTTCAAAAAGGTCTTTGGCGATCACCGTCACCTCAATATCGAAGGGCGACTTCAATTCCGCGGCTACTTCATTAAGTCTTTCCTCACTGCGGGCAACCAACACCAGGTTATAGCTCCCTTCGGCAAATAGCTTGGCCAGCTCATAACCGATACCCCCGCTGGCGCCTGTAATCAGTACTGTTTTTTTCAAATCTTTCATGGTATTTAATTTTATTTACCCACCTATGTTTTTATTAACCCGCCTATCTTTCAATGGTTTTCGGTCATAGTAATTTTATGACGATCGAATTATTCGGTGGCCAACAGGTTTTGTGGAACCTGCAGCTCCCCGGTATGAAAGTCGATCAGTCCGTTCCGCTCATCTTCGATATTCGTGGCCTGGGTATATACGTCGCCTGCAATCGGGCGCTTCCTCAGTTCCTGTTTGAATTGCCGGATCAGTGTTGCCCGGTCTCCCTCTTCTACCGGACCCCCGTAATCTGCAAAGCCAAAGCCACCCCATTCACTCACCAGTAAGGGCACCTGTTTTCTGTAAAAGAACGGATCGCCCACCACCAGGGGAAAAGCAGCTACGCCTTCCTGTCTTCCCTGACAAAAATAATCGAGCAGCTCTCTCCAGCGATCCAACCGGTCGGTATACAAATGTGCCGTCAACAGGTCGCTCTTCAATCGGCCTTCGAACGAGATATGTTGCCAGCCGTCGTTATCGACCACCAGAAACTGAGGAAAGGCAATGGTCATATAATGATACATGTCCATGATGTATTGCCGGGTATCTTCATTCGTTGCAATATCCTGCGCTCCCCAGTCTTCATTGTACAGACTCCAGATAATGACCGAGGGATGGGTTCCAATCAACGCAAGCATGCGCAAGAGTTCGTCTTTATGGTTTTGGCGACTGGTTTTTGTAGATTGATGGGGACTGGGCACTTCCAGCCAAAGCAGCATTCCAAGTTTATCAGCCAGGTTGTAGATGCGCGGATCGACCCCTGCAATGTGGATACGAACCAAATTACAACCCAACGCCTTCATGGCATGCATATGCCGCTTTATTTGTTCGTAATCGGCAACGCCCGGTTGATACAAAATACCGTTAAGGTAAATGGGCCGGTTGTTCAGGTAAACCTTGCTTCCGCGGGCTTCGACTTTCCGGAGGCCAAACTGGGATTCAATTTCAGCCGTGTATCCCTTTTCGTCGATCAACTGTGCAACCAGCCGGTATAAGTGTGGCGACTCGGGCGACCATCGCATGGCGTCGGGGATCTCAATCACCAGACGCTGCTGTTTCTGCCCCGATTCCAGCATCAGGGGATATTCATCTGTCGCAATCGGCTCTGAAGTGTCTTGCTTTTTATGATAAACTTTCAGACGAATGATATAATGCCCAGGGTCATGGATCCTTGTCGTCAGGTTAAAGCGTACAAGGTTCGCCTCGATCAGACTAATAGCGCCCACGCGCGATCGAAGCCGGTTCTTCTCCACCATTTCAAGCCATATGCTTCTTACCCCACCCGTATAGGTCTGGTACCAGATACCGCCCCGTTTGTAAACCGACGATTCTTGCTTTCCCCGAGGGGTGTCAGCGTCCATGGTACTCATCACCCGGATCGTCAGGCGGTTATTCTCGTGTAATATCGATTCGTCGAGCTCATACGAAAACGATGTGTATTCGCCCGTGTGGACCAGCTCACCCTCTATTGTTTTTAAAGGGAATCCGTTTAGCCATACACGCGTTTCGTAACCACAGGCCCCGAAAGTCAGCTGAAGCAAGGACGGCGCATCGAGCTCTCCCAGTTCGGGCATCGGAAACTCGCGTTCGTACCAGGCAATTACCTGATTATGCCAGCGCGGATTACGGTCTTCATACACTTCTAAATGCGTCTCGACACTTCCCGGCCAATTTGCCCGTTCGGAATAATGGTAGCCAAGATACCAGCGTTCCCGTAGTCCTATATTGGATTTGTCGTGAGCGAACTTCCAGTCGCCATCCAGCAGTATAAATGAGTTGGGTCGAATCACAGCCCGGGGAAGTGGATTGATTTTGCCATCCTCCCTGTACTTTTTTTCAGTGAAACTGGTGAGGCTATAGTTGGGGTGTTCCTGGGCCGTAGTCATACTTTTTTTTCGATTTAACACCTGAAAGGAGCGGATGTTTCTTTTTTAGGGGTAAATACCTGTTTGCCAATAAAATACTTTACCACCAAGAGGGATAATACCCGATTAGGATTTATTGAAATCAATTGATATGCAGTCTTTGTTTTTTCAACGCTCATCTTAACGCGTATAACTATGGAAAATGAAATGCACCAATCGGAAGACAACAAATTCATTCCGATGAGCTCTGTGAAAAGCGGTTCGGGAATGGCCATCCGCGACGATGTATATTACTATACCAATCAGATCGTAAATGTGATCATGATCGGTGCGAGCGATAGTGAATCGTGGGTACTGGTCGACGCCGGAATGCCCATGTGCGGACCAGAGATTGTCACCGCCGCTGAAAATCGTTATGGTAAGGGAACCAGGCCACAGGCCATTATTTTGACCCACGGTCACTTCGACCATGTTGGTGGCATTGTACATCTCATCGAGAAGTGGCAGGTTCCGGTATACGCCCACTCGCTGGAAGCCCCCTTTCTTACCGGAGTACGAAGTTATCCGGAGCCCGATCCAACAGTAGAAGGGGGGCTTTTGGCAAAAATGTCGTCGATTTATCCGAACGAGCCTATCGATATCCGGCCAGTACTCATGCCTTTACCCCTCGATGGCAGCGTTCCGCAATTACCTGGTTGGAAGTGGATTCATACGCCAGGGCATTCCCCCGGACAGGTAGCCCTGTTCCGTGAGCATGATGGGGTTCTGATTGCAGCCGATGCCTTTGTAACGGTTCGTCAGGACTCATTCTATAAAGTGCTTATTCAAAAGAAGGAAGTGAACGGGCCGCCCCGCTATCTCACGACCGACTGGCACGCAGCCTGGGAGTCGGTGAAACGGCTTGCTGATCTGAATCCCGCCGTCGTGATCGCCGGCCACGGTCAGGCCATGGAGGGAGAGGAACTTAAGAAAGGTCTTGACGATTTGGTACGCGACTTTAAAGAGAAAGCGATTCCGGATCATGGTAAGTATGTCAACAACGATCGTATTCATCCGCTTGATAGCCAGCGCGAATAATACCCGTTCGAACGACGGTACGGGTAGAAGTACGAAATTGAACAAGCGTGAAACACCCAAAGTTTCGTTTTAAAATACGGGTTTAACCCATACGGCTTTTTCTCGCTATCAGATTGCGTATATTTATTCTACTATGAATGTTTTTCAATAACAAGTTAAAGTACTTTCAATTGCACGAACATGTGAACTAGATGTATTACACCTAAATCTACTACAATGATCAGATTAGAATTCGAAACCCTGGTAAGTAATCAGGCAGCGGCCCTCAAATTGTACGCATTACATTTTACACGCGATGAACAGGATGCAGACGACCTGGTACAGGATACTGTCCTGAAAGCGATCCTCTATCATGAAAAATTCAAGGAAGGAACGAATTTGAAGGGATGGCTCTATACGATCATGAAGAATACATTTATCAACAATTATCGCCGGTCGGTTCGGATCAGCAGCACCGTCACCAAAACGGACGAAATTTCCTCGCAAAATCTATTACACAGCGCTTCCCACAACCAGGGAATTAGTCAGTTTGTCCTAGACGATATCAGCGATGCCATGCGGAAACTTCCAGAGGAATATTACATACCATTTACCATGTACTTCGAAGGGTTTAAGTACCAGGAAATTGCCGACCATATACAGATTCCGATCGGAACCGTAAAGACCCGTATCCACGTTGCAAGAAAATTATTGAAAAAATCATTGAACACTTATGCCACCGTACCGCCTATCCCGGCGATGGCACGCCTGGCAGTTTAACGACAAAGACATGAACTTATCTAGCTCTGCAGGAACCATTACAGCCTTTGGAGTGCTGAGCGCGTTCCTTTTAACGGCCGGTTGCGGCGGTAAAAATACCGGGTCGAATGTTGAGACTCCGGGTTCAGAAAAAAGTGCCAAGTCGAAAGTTCTCGAGGTTGGGGCCGACCTGCTTCAGGATAAAACGCCGCTTCGCAAGATGGACATGTATCTCGATGGCTTCCATTTCTATAATGGCAACATGGAAGGGCAGATGGAGGCTCATCATTATGTTACCCAGCTAAATGAAGACTTCCATCAGGCTATTATTTTCGATGGGAACGGAGAAGATGCCAAAATTATGGGCGTTGAGTATATTATTTCAGCCAAGTTGTTTGCCACTCTTCCGGAGGAAGAAAAAAAACTCTGGCATAGCCATCATTATGAAGTGAAATCAGGTACGCTTATTGCACCCGGAATCCCGGAAGCCGCTGAACATGAACTAATGGAAAAGCTGGTTTCCACTTACGGTAAAACCATTCACACCTGGCACACCGATCAGGGGAAGGAAGTCCCTTTCGGGAGCCCGATGTTGATGATGGGTTTCACCAAAGACGGACAGATCAAACCGGAATTGGTAGCCGAAAGGGATAAACGTTTTAATGTAAGCACCGAAGAAAAGAAAAAGAACCGTCAGGACATACCGATGCCAACTGTTGACCCAGCGGCTAATGCCTGGGAGAAGGGAGATATCCGGCAGTTTCAGGTCGGTACTACTGCACATTAGCAAACCTTATGGAATTCGACTGGCATAGAATTTTTTTTAGCGATCACCCTTACTCCTTTTTTTTTGAAATCCTCTTACGAACCCCCATCATGTTTTTGGGCGTGGTGCTGGTATTACGGCTTACCGGAAAAAGAGGGGTTCAACAGCTTTCCATCTTTGAGATGGTCATGATCATCACCCTCGGTTCGGCCGCGGGTGATGCGATGTTTTATGAGGATGTGGGCGTCCTTCACGCGCTGGCAGTCTTCGTGGTAATATTAATCGCCTACCGCTTGATTATTTTCGTAATTGAAAAAAGCCCCAAGGCAGAATTGCTCCTGGAAGGGGAACCGGTATATATCATTCGCGACGGTGCACTCACGCTCGAAAGTATCAAGGGAATTGAAATGGGGTCCGACGAGTTCTTCGGCGAATTGCGCGGGCGCAATATCGAACACCTCGGTCAGGTGCGGATTGCCATTTTGGAGGATACGGGCAAAGTAAACGTTTTCTATTATCGCGACGAAGAGGTGAAACCCGGACTGCCCATCCTGCCTGATGAATATAACCAAAAGACCACTTCCTTGTCAGAGCCCGGCGATTATGCCTGCGCACGCTGTGGCCATATATTTCCCCTTCAGCCCGGCGATGCTATCCCTTGCGAATACTGCAAAAGTACCGAATGGGTTAAGCCCATAAGCCGCCTACGGATTACCTGATTTCACCTATTTCCGGATTCGATCAAAGAGCCACGATCTGTCCATGCTTAGTAGATGGTCTTCACTATGTTTCCGGCTGTATCTAGGATTTCGAATTTAACTTCATCATTTTCGTTTACGTACAGCTTTACTCTCGATTTTCCGCTCGAATCGAAAAGGGACAGTCCAGCATTGCCGTTTTTGTTTGCCAGTAATATACGCGTAGGCCCACCCCCGATTACACCCTTCGGACCCCGGTCATTAATCAGCAACTGAGCGGTATAGTCGTCGTTTTTTAAATCTTCTACGGTAACCATTCCGATGGCATCCATGGTGCTGTAATCCAGAACCATGGCATTTACATTCACCGAATCTTTGGTGCTAAAGGCGATTCCGCCATGTTCGTTCCCGCTTTCTCCGAAAAAGACGACTCCTCCGGGAGCCACGGCTCTTTTAAATGTTTTTCCATCCAATCGGGGAGGAGGGAAGCCTTTTTTATTCGACAAAACAACTACTTCCTGACCGGAATCATCAACGATGTTTATTTTTTTGACACTGATTTCTTCAAGAATCTCCGGTCGGTTGTTGAAGCCAGTCACTACCACGATCAACAAGACGGTAGTAACCGCTATGGAATAAAAAAGATTAATTTTTACAAATAATTCGGTACGCTTCATAACGGTGTTTATAATTTATTGGGGTTAGGGGTTACAGACTGCTTTTATCGATAATAAGGGTTTTTCCACCCCGGCCGGTCGGCGTAAAAGCCTTTAATTTAACAGTATTTTCAAGGGGAATCGGGGCCGTGTACACCGGGCTGCTGCTATCGGGTTCCGAGCCATCGGTGCTATAATGGATCTTGAAGTCAGGCGATGCTGTATTGCAGACAACCGAGTTATTCATCAATTTCACCCCGATATCCGGGATTCGGTACGTGAACCCCGAACTTAAATAATCTAGCTTTCTCAATTCCTTCCGGTTCACCTGATAGGCAAAGCTGTGCCAGTCCTTTTTATAAGCCGGTTCCCAATTTTTAAATTCAGGTTTCTCCCAGGATGCTTCCGGCGACCAGGCCCGTTCGGCGACCACCAGCAACCGGGGAAGGAGCATATATTCCATGAAATCTCCGTCGATTACCTTTTCGGCGAACAAACTCGCTTTCACCCCTACAATGTTCTTTCTTCCTTCAGCTGTCAAGCTTTCTAATTGACGACCGGTGCTTTTGATATTTCGGAAGAAATTCAGAGGAATAAAACTAAACGACCGCTCCATGTCGGTAAAAGTAGCCCAGCTGTGTCCCTGCTCCTGGTAGGTATTGTTCCAGGCCTGATCCAGATAGAAATTATTCGCCGGGATAAAGACAATTTGATATCCCTGATTGGCAAGTTTATAGGCCAGATCTTCAGCACCTGCGCCTGCCACATTGTTCCAAACGTCCAGGTAAATCTTCTTATTTCCTAACTTCGGATTCGGCTTCATGCCTTTCCCCTGATTCACCATCCCCATCTCTTCCCAGCCGGCCATCTTTAGTTTTTTACTGGCCATGATTTCGGTCAAACGTTCGATGTAATAGGGCCACACTTCGTGAACCGACTTCATGGAACGCTCTTTCATCAATTCCTGGATTTTTGGCGATTTTTCCCAAGCGCCGTTAGGAACCTCATCGCCTCCCAGTGATACGATTTCCAGCGGTACGCCAGCCTTGGCATACATAGCTGCAAAGCCATCCAATACTTTTTCGATAAAGCGGTAGGTAGAAGGAAGCGCTACATTCATCACGTTATCGGTGAAGTACTGCGCCGAACTGTACACGGAGCGGTCGCCGAAGTCTCTTAACAGAAACTCTTCTGCCTCCTGGGCTTTGCCCGCTTTCATCAGTCGTTCATAGCGCTTATCCATTGCCTTTATTGCCGCGCGACCATGACCGGGAGTCTCTATTTCCGGAATGACGCGGATATGTCGTTCAGCTGCATAGCGCAGTATTTCAATGAACTCATCCTCCGTCAGGTATTGCTTGTCCTTTGCTACCGCTCCTGAGCCGTAGGCCGGTTGAATGGAGTTACCCGTGCTGAAGTCGGCTCCGCGCCGGCTCCCCACTTCGGTCAGTTCCGGTAAAGCGGCTATTTCGATTCGCCATCCTTCATCGTCGCTAAAATGAAAATGAAAGGTATTTAACTTGTAATGGGCCATCAGGTCCAATACCTTAAGCACCTGCTCTTTCGGTTGGAAGTTACGGGCAATGTCCATCATAAACCCTCTGTATGCAAAACGGGGCTCATCTTTGATGCTTACTGCCGGTATAGATAATTCCGTTCCTGCTTTTTCCCAGGCCTCAACCGGCAGCAGCGCTTTCAGGGTTTGCACGCCATAAAAGGCTCCCGCTGCATCTGATGCCTTGATGACGATACCATCTGGAGTACTCTCAAACGTGTAAGCTTCCTTTCCAAGGGAAGCCAGGTATTCCAGGCGGATGTCCGCGGACGTATTTTGAGCATTCGATGGAAGTTTCGTTCCTGTCAACGTTGCAAGAAGCTCCTTCAGCTGGCCAGCCTCGCGGGCAAAACGCTTGTCGGCGCTTAAAGAAGTCTTAGCTGATATAAGGAAGCTTCCCGATCCGGTGCTCATTGCTGAGGGACGCGGAATAATGCGAAGTTCAGGATTCTTGATTTGATCAAGTTGCTGGTTTAAATCATATTGAGCTGAGAGGTATTGCATCTCCCGTTTTACATCTCCGCGATAGGGCAGAAGGGTATAATCGTGAATATCGATGCCTTTGGCCTCCCCCTTGCGGGCCATATACAATCCTGCGGGAGCGAAGGTGTGATTGATCACATTGCTGTGGAATGCGAAGGAAATAACCACCGAATCCCCAGGCGGAATTCCACTGAAGTCTTCAGGGAAAGCAAGGCGGTACAGGTCACCATTCACATGGATCAGCTCAAAGGGTTTTGTCACGCTGGCCGGATCAATTAGTCGCATCGAATTAAACCACAGTTCCCAGTCGTTCGTCAGCACTGTTTCCTGAGAAGGGTTACTGATCACGAATTCCGAGATCGAAGCGCCTTTAGGTGTTGTGCCCGTAACGCCCCAGGTGATGGATGGCAAGGCGGCTTTTTCAATCTCTTCCGCGTCCTGGGCTTTTGTGGAGGAAGGTGTCAGATTGCAGGACGTAAGAATAAGAAGCGACAGGAGTATTTTAACAAGGGAGGCTTTCATAATCGAAAATTGATAATTTCCGATAAATATAGGAAAAACAGGCGCTATTTCATGGGCGGCTGAGAATCAATATTTCGATAGGCAAATGCCTGCTCCCTCAGGGAATGCACTTAGCCAGCACCTGCCTTGCGAAGTATACCGCCTTTTCCAGATCGCTGTCTTGTGCGGCATCCACGTTCGTTTCGATGGTGAACCGGGCAGCGCCCACCTCTACGATGAGTTCGATGCCTTGCGATCGATCCCATCTCCAGTAGGAACGGTCGCCCAGATTTTCGAATTGCCGGTAGCCGATTGAATCTACTTTTTCCAGTACATCGAATTGCAGGAACTTCAGGGTAACCCGGTTTATATCAGGTATGCGAATCCTTTCTCCCCACAGCTCCATTTCCCGATCCGGCCGGTTACTTTTCCATTCATAACAAACCCATCCATGTTCGGAGTAAAAAGGTGCAATTTTAACGGTCAACGAAGATGAGTCGATAGGTAAGTACCGGAGCAAGTCGTCGCGGGTGAGTAAATCATGATACCGGATGTCGTCACCTCTCAGGCAAACGCTGACCGGGTGCTTGTCCGCCTCAACAGTAATATCTTCCTTCACAGTGCCGGTCCACGACAAACCAGCGGCCATCAGAATATAGGCAAGAGTCTTCATGGCCCGAGGTCATAGATTATGTGATTTCAGTGCCATCGAACTGCTCAGCTTTTTTTCGGTATGCGTTTCCTGTTTGATCATCCCGATATTTGGAGCCACCCACAGATAATCAATCGTAACAGGCATGGCTTTACGGAAGCCCATAATATTCACAGTGGTGTACGAAACAGAACGGATTTTCAGGCATTCGAAAGTGCCAGCTTTGGTAGTAACCATTTCTTTGGCCAACACCTGGCGGTCGCTCACCAAGGTCTGGAAAGACATTTCCCCAGCCCCCGCGTTTGCTTTAAAGGAAAAATCCAGATCGTCCAGCTTTAGTCCCGGATACATGGTTTTTGGAAAGGAGGCGAAGCCGTTTTCGAAGTCAACTTCCATGTTGCTGATAAATTCCTGCGCTTCCTTATTGCCGCCTAGTTCCGGATTGTTCTCCATAATGGCTTTCATCATGGAGCCCATATCCATGTAAATCCGGTCGCCCTCACAAACATAGTTCATCCGATAGCTCATTTCGCCCGATTCTGCGGTGTTCATAGAAGCCTGTACTTCGGCGATAGTGGCCGTTCCCTCGGTCCGCAGATCCAGTATCTCGGTGCGCGAGGAGGCCTCCACCTTTCCTTTCCCGTCCATCACCTCGTATTCCAGAATCGAACCTTTTTTAAACCAGCTGAAATCATTGCAATTACCTCCGATCAGCGTCATCGACTGTCCGGGATCTGCCATCACCTCCTCAAATACAGGTGCGTTCTTTTTCGAGGGTTTATCTGACTCCGGATTCGATCTGCTCCCCTCCAAGGCGCTGTTGACGGATTTATCCGCTTGCTCGTCCACTTTATCAAGTGCTTTGTCCACCTGCTTATCGGCTTTTCGTTCAATACGGTCTTCAATCTTTTTCTCCAATTTTTTCCCGAATCCTTTCAATATCTGTGCTTCGGCTGTGATAAGGGTGCCGCTGACACCAAAGGTCATTACCAAAAGGAATAAAGCTGCTTTTTTTAACATGATCAAGATTTTTAATGGTTTCATATTCAACGTAGTTTGAAGTTACTGCAGTAGGCTACCCCCTACAATAGCCAATGAGTATTCCTGCCGATCGATTTAGTAACCATGCTGAATACCAATAAATTCCGTATCTTGACAAGCAGAAAACGCTACCGAACTAACCAACAAAAGAAATCTCCAATTTTGCAGCGGTATGGAAAGCATAAAACCATCTGTTTTTATCCTTGCCTTTGTGCTTCTTTTTCCGGGCATTTCAAGTATTATGGGCCAGGGCCCGATAGATAGCCTTCGCAGCGAACTAACGGCCGCAAAAGACGACTCCCTTAAGATTGCCTTGCTGATCGATCTGTCACGCACAATCAATCGTACGGCTTCAAACAGCGAGGAAGCGCTTGATCTGGCCACTGAGGCCATGCAGCTTGCAGCCGACCAAGATAGTGTTACGTACAGTCAGGCGATGAACAACCTGGGCTTGCTTCTCCGCTACCATCAGCAGTTTGAAGAGTCGCTGGGTTTGCACATCCGCGCCTATACGATGATCGCTGCTCGTCAGGGATTACTGCTCGATAAAATGATCTATGCGAACAACGCCGCTGTATCTGCACGCTATATGGGCGCCTATGATCTTGCTGTTGAATATCATTTGATTGCCCTTCGGATTGCTGAGGCAGAAAACGACCTCAGAAATATCGAGATTGCCTCGAATGGTCTGGGAAACACCTTTATGGCAATTCCCGGGCGCCAGAACACCGCACTCGAATACCTGGATCGCGCCCTCGGCGCAGCGCTGAAAAGCAACAACCGCCGCGGAATCGCCATCCAGTATCTGACGATCGGCGGCTATTACGACGAATTGAAGGAGCATGGTAAGGCCCGTAAATATTTTCTGGACCTTCTGAAAATCAATGAAGATATCGGCGACGAGCATGGGCGCAGCATGGCTTTCAAAGCTTTGGGCGAAAGCTATATGAATGCCGGCGACGATCTCCGGCGAGCCGAAGGATATTTCAGACAAGCGCTTGAAATTTTCGAGCAGTTGGACGATAAGCAGCAGCAGGCGCAAAGCTGGATCGAGCTGAGCAAACTCAGCTTCAAGAGAGGGCAGCATCAACGAAGTTTGGCCGAGCTGGAGCGTGCTGCCGAAATTGCTCGTAAACTAAACAACAAGGTTCTGATGCAGAACATATCCTCCGGAATTTCGGAGGTCTACGAAGCGCTGCGGAACTACCCCCTGGCGCTTTCCTACTATAAGCAGGCGCGCGATTACCAGGACAGTATAAACCTGACCAACCAGGCGGTCCAGATCTCGGCCATAAACCGGCGTTATAACCTGGAAAAAAAGGAATCGGAAATTGAGCTGCTGAAAGCGGAACAATCCTTGAACGCCATGCAAATGGAGGAGCAGATGAACCGTTTGCGGAGCCGCGGCGCTATTATCCTGCTGCTGATAGCGCTCTTCGTTACGCTCGTCGTGGCTTATGTGCTGGTAGATAAACAACGTAAGAGAAAGCAAAAGGCAGAGTTGCTGTTGCAAGCCGCAGAAAAGGACCGCATGAAAGCCGACTATGAACGCAATATTATTGAAGGCGAAATGCTTGCCAATCAGATGCGTATTAACCCGCACTTCCTTTTCAATAGTTTGAATGCCATCAAACACCTGATTCAGCAGGATCTTAATAAGCAAGCCATCAAGTATCTGGTGTTGCTGGCACGTTTTTCCCGACAGGTGCTCGAGACGGCAAAGGGCTCCACACACTCCCTGTCGGAAGAGCTTTCCCTCGTTCGCAATTATATTGAGTTGGAGAAAAGCCGCTTCGATGATCGCTTTACCTGTGTGCTGGATGTGCCGGAGGATGTCCCCGAAGATATTCAGATTCCGCCGCTGTTGCTCCAGCCATTTATAGAGAACGCTATCTGGCATGGTCTTCTCCCGAGCGACAAAGAGATAAAAGTGTTGTCCTTATCAGCCGAACTGATGGATCGGAGTGTTTTGATCACAATACGCGACAATGGCGTGGGGCGCTTCCACGTGGCCAGTGAAAATCGTCGGCATAAGAGTCGCGGCACCGAAATCAATAACAAGCGCATTGCCCTGTTCAATACCCTTCATCAGGATACACTGCATTACGAATTTAAGGATCATCAGGACGATCAGGGAAATGCTCTGGGAACTTCTGTTGAGATCCTCCTAAAAAAATCAAGCCATGATGAAAATAGCCATTCTTGACGACGAAAAACATTGTGTAGAAAGTATGGTCTTCCACCTTACAAGTCTGTTTCCCCAATTTCCGGTGGTATACAAGAGTTCTAAGCCCCGTGAGGCTGTAGAAGTTCTCAGAAAAATTGAAGTTGACCTCCTTTTCCTCGACGTAGAAATGCCTGGAATGAGCGGCTTCGATGTGCTGGAACAGTTTAACGAACTGCCTTTCGATGTAATCTTCACGACCGCCTACAGTCAGTATGCCGTGAAAGCCTTCAAGGCACAGGCAGTTAACTACCTTTTGAAGCCCATTGATGAAGATGAACTAAAAGAAGCGATAGAACAACTTCTGAAAAAAAAGAGCGGCCCTGCTAAGCAGGCAATTGAAGTGACGCAGCTGCTCGGGGAATTGCGAAAAGACGGCGTTCTGAAAAATAAAATTGCAATTCCGACGAGCGAGGGCCTTGAATTTATCGAGATCGACAGCATCGTTTATTGCCAGGCGCAAAGCAATTATACCCAGATTTTCACGAGCGACAGCCGATCGCATTTAATTAGTCGGACCCTCAAAGACGTTGAAAAGCTACTCGAGCGCTTTTCCTTTATCCGGGTTCATCAGTCGTACCTCATCAACCCCAATTACATGGAAAAGTATTGCCGCAATGACGGTGGATATATCACGATGGCAAACACGCACCACATTCCCATCAGTCATTCCAAACGTGCCCGCGTGATGGAAATGTTTAACAATTTACGCGGAAATTGAAGTCGTTTTTGCCTGCGACGGCAATCACATTGCTTTGGTAAGCGTTTCCAAAGGGAATCTTGTTTCTGAGGCCAGACCAGCGACTGCGCCGATTAAAATGATTGCCGGATTGCCCAGCTTTTTCTCCGACGCTACCACCGGAAGCGCTTGTACGCAGCAATGAACTTTTCGTTGTGAGCTCAATGAAGCATTCTCAATAATACAGGCCGGCAGTGTCCCTTTGCCCGCTTGTACATAAATCCTGGCTATCTCGGCAAGTTTGCTCATGCCCATATAAACGACAACGGTTGCCGTACTTCGTGCTGCCAACTGCAAATCGGCCGATAACGATCCATCCTTCCGCGTCCCGGTGATGGCCCAAACCCCCTCGCTCATGCCGCGGTGTGTTAGCGGGATGCCTGAGAGGCCACAAGTCTGCATGCTGCTAATTCCCGGAATATAGGTGCAGGCAATGTCGTTTCTACGGGCAAAGTCCAGTTCTTCATATCCTCTCCCAAAAATGTAAGGATCTCCTCCCTTCAGTCGCACCACGGTTCCTCGTGAATGGGCATAGAATTTTATTAATCGATTGATCTCGTCCTGAGGAGTTGAATGCTGATAGGGTTTTTTGCCTACGTACACCTTCAAACAGTCCGGTTCCGTGATATTAATGATCTCGTCGCTCACTAAATTATCGAAAAGAATGGTTTTTGCCGATTTTATAATCTTGAAAGCTTTCATCGTAAGCAGATCGGGGTCGCCCGGGCCGCATCCGACAATATAAAGTTCCGGATTTTTATATTTTTCTGAATTAAATCTCGTCATATGGCGAATATTTTATACTAATATAGAAAATAAGCTAGAAAATAGTTACAAAATCTGCATATTAGTTTGTGATTTTTATATTTTAATCAATTATTTAGTATATATTTGGTATATAAAGTTGGTTTTTTCTGAAATTGTTTAAATTTACGATAAAAAATGACACCATGGCAAAAGAAAAAATAATATTGATAGGGAATGGGATGGTATCTTATAGGTTTTGTGAGAAGATTTGTTCGAAATCCCATCATTTTGATATAGAAGTGTTCGGTGAAGAACCGCGAAGGGCTTACGATCGCGTTCATCTAAGTGCATTCTTTGAGGGGCGCGGTGCCGAGGAGCTGTCGCTTTGCACGGCAGATTGGTATGCTGAAAGGGAAATCGAGCTTCGTCTTAGCGATCCGGTAGTACATATTGATCGGAAAAATAAGGTGGTACATGCTGCCAGTGGTCACCAGTCGGCGTACGATTATCTAATATTGGCCACCGGCTCCGCTCCTTTCGTTCCTGCCCTGCCGGGTGCCGAAAAAGCCGGTGTCTTTGTGTACAGAACCATCGATGATTTAGAAAAAATTAAGGCCTATGCTACGGTAGCCCGAAGGGGGACGGTCATGGGCGGAGGTCTGCTGGGTCTAGAAGCGGCTAAGGCCCTGCTGGACCTGCAACTAGAAGAAGCGCATGTGGTTGAGTTTGCTTCACGACTGATGCCGCGCCAAATCGACTCTCAGGCAAGCGGCATTCTTCAGCATCAGCTGGAGGGTTTAGGTTTGAAGATACTGCTCAACAAAGAAACGCTTGCCATTCAGGGTAATAAAGGTGTCGAAGCGTTGGAGTTTCGCGATGGTAGTCGGCTGGAGACCGATATGTTGGTTATCTCAGCAGGTATACGACCGCGCGACGAACTGGCGAGGGACTGTGGTCTCGCCGTTGGCCCTCGCGGAGGAATCGTGGTCAACGAATATATGGAGACCACCGACAAAGCCATTTTCGCGATCGGAGAATGCGCGCTGATCAACGATCACATCTACGGACTTGTTGCGCCGGGCTATGAAATGGCTGACGTGCTGGTCGGGCGACTCACGGGAGGGGCAAAGACCTTCAAAAATTTTGACATGAGTACCAAACTCAAGTTGATTGGTGTCGATGTTGCCAGTTTTGGTGACCCTTTTATTGCGGAACCTGACGCGCGAACCATTGTTTTTGAGAACAAATGGAAAGGGATATACAAACGTCTTAATATCAGTAACGACGGTAGATTCTTGCTTGGAGGGGTTTTAATCGGTGATGCCTCAGCTTATAACATGCTCCTTCAAACGGTTAACAACCAAATCATCCTTCCTTCAAATCCGGAGGATATGATCCTGGAAGCGTCGGCAAAAAAGACAAACGCAATGGGAGTCGGCAATCTGCCCGGTGAGGCGCTCATCTGCAGCTGCGAGGGCATTAGTAAAGACGATATATGCAGGGCGGTAAATGAGCAGCAGTGTGAGACGGTGGACGCCATCAAGCAATGCACCAAAGCCGGAACCGGTTGCGGAGGCTGCGTCCCCATGCTGAAAGATCTGATGCTCCACTCGATGGAACTGAACGGAAAGTATGTGCGGAATGTGGTGTGCGAGCATTTTGACCTGAGCCGGCAGGAACTTTACGATTTGATCAAAATACACCAGCTCGATAACTATAACAGTGTGCTCGATAGTCTGGGTAAGGGCGATGGGTGCGAAGTATGTAAACCGCTGATCTCATCATTACTGGCCAGCATCTGGAATGATATGATCTTAAAAAAAGGTAATGATACCGCGCAGGACAGTAACGATCGCTATCTGGCCAATATCCAGAAAGGGGGCTCTTACTCTGTGGTGCCCCGCATCCCAGGAGGCGAGATCACTCCCGAAAAGTTAATTGTCATTGGCACGGTTGCTCAAAAATACGGCCTTTATACCAAGATCACGGGCGGTCAGCGCATCGATATGTTTGGTGCCCATATAAACGATCTGCCCGACATCTGGGAAGAGTTGATCGCTGCCGGCTTCGAAAGCGGACATGCATACGGAAAAGGTTTACGCACGGTGAAAAGTTGTGTCGGCAGCACCTGGTGCCGCTTTGGTCTTCACGACAGCGTAAGTTTCGCCATTCAGATAGAAGAACGCTATAAAGGCATTCGGGCTCCGCACAAGTACAAATCGGCCGTCAGTGGCTGCATACGGGAGTGTGCAGAAGCGCAAAGCAAAGACTTCGGCATTATCGCTACCGAGAAAGGTTGGAACCTCTATGTCTGTGGTAACGGAGGTAGTAAGCCACAGCATGCACAACTCCTGGCCAGCGATATCGATAGCGAGACATGTATTCGATATATCGATCGCTTTCTGATGTTCTATATCAAGACAGCCGATCCGCTAACCCGTACGGCCACCTGGTTAAACAAGATGGAGGGAGGCATGGATTATTTGAGGAATGTTATAGTCAGCGACTCGCTGGGTATGGTTGCACAATGGGAAGCAGAGATGGAGCAGCTCGTGGGCAACTACGCCTGTGAGTGGAAGGGGGCGGTGGAAGATCCGCAGATCCGAAAACGCTTTAACCACTTTGTAAATGCCCCCGAGCTGAAAGATCCCAGTGTATCCTTCCAGGAAATGCGCGGTCAGAAGAAAGCGGCAGATTGGCTGACTGCGAACGTCTAATAAGCACTAATTATCATATTTATGGAAACAATGGTAGAAGAATTAATTTGGTTTGCAGCCTGCCGGGTGGAGGATGCTGTCGAGAACGGAGGTGTTTGCGTGAAATATGAGCAACGTCAGATTGCCCTGTTCTATTTTACCCGCAGAAACGAATGGTTTGCCACCCAAAATGAATGTCCGCATCGGAAACAGATGGCTTTAAGCCGGGGTCTTCTCGGATCCACGGAAGATGATTTAAAAGTGGCCTGTCCTTTTCATAAAAAGACCTTTTCCCTCCGAACCGGCGAATGTCTTTCAGGAGGGGAATGCGCCCTCGAAACCTACCCGGTAAAGGTGGAAAACGGGATTGTCTATATTCAGGTACCCTTAACTAACTAAGTACATGGACTATGTAACCCCAAAGGAAGTTGCCGCCAATATGATGTCCGCGGCGCTCAACAAATCGTCACTTCCTGTAAAAGATCTTCTGGTGAGAGGTGCGCTTTCCGGCGCCCTATTGGCGATTTCCGTTTGTCTGGCTCTTTTTGCCACTTCGCAAACCAGTTTTAGTCTCGCCGGTGCCCTCATCTTTCCGGTTGGTTTTGTTATTATTGTCATCTTAGGGCTCGAACTCGTTACCGGGAGTTTCGCCCTGGTTCCTCTGGCCTATATGGAAAAGAAAATCTCGCTGGCAACCCTGCTAAGATGCCTCTTTTGGGTGTTCACTGGAAACTTGATCGGGAGCGTGCTTTTTGCCTTTCTCTATTGGGCAGCCGTTTCCGAGTCGGGTACGGTAGATGTGTTGGGGCCCGTCGAGAAAATGATTGTGGCCGCCAGTGAGAAGAAAACGATCGGCTACGGACAGAATGGTTTTCCTGGTCTGTTAACCGCCTTCATCAAAGCGATCCTCTGCAACTGGATGGTTTGCATGGGTGTTGTGATGGCTATGACATCGAAATCCACCCTGGGGAAGATCATAGCGGCTGGCATACCCATTTTCATCTTTTTTGCACTAGGCTATGAACACGCTGTGGTGAATATGTTTGTTATACCCGCCGGCATGATGTTCGGCGCGGAAGTTAGTATGGGCGACTGGTGGCTTTACAATCAACTTATCGTCACGCTTGGCAACGTCGTGGGCGGCCTCTTATTTACAGGGATCGCGATTTACTACACGTTTAAAAGCAAAGAGGAAGCTCTTACAACATAAAGCAACCGGGGCATATTTCATAACAAACCGACCATCCGAATTACTTGGAAAGGGCAGAATAGCAAGCTGCGGTGGTCAACGAACGTTCACCCGGCATAGAAACTACAGTTCCTGCGGCTCTTCAACAGGTGCCGGAGTTTCCACTGGTTTCTTTTTGCCTTTAAATACCTTTATAATAACCGGGGCAGTAGCTGCAAGCACAATGCCCAGAATGACGAATTCAAAATTGCGTTGCACCCAGGGGTTCTCGCCCAGCAGGTACCCGAGCGACATAAGACTTCCTACCCATATAAAAGCACCGAGGATATTGTAGAAAGCGAATTTTCTGAAATCCATCTTGACGATTCCTGCCACGATAGGGGCAAAGGTGCGGACAATGGGGAGGAAACGTGCTAAGATAATGGCACCACCTCCGCGTTTATCATAAAATTCCTGAGCCTTGTAAATGTATTCTTTTTTAAAGAGCCAGTTGTCTTTCGTTTTCATTAAACGCTCTCCGAAATATTTACCGCAGGCATACCCTACGAAATTTCCCAGAATAGCCGCCACCGAGATCAGCGTTATCCAATAGAGCAGGGTCAGTTCCGGATTCGCCGCTGCGGTAGACATGGTGGCAATAATCACCCCGGCAATGAAGAGGATCGGATCGCCCGGAAGGAAAAAACCAATCAGGATACCGGTTTCAGCAAAAACGATAAATAACAATAAATACAGGCCACCATGGGCAACGATCCAATCGGGATCACTAAGGTTATTAAAAAACTCTAAAAGTACTTCCACAAGTTATTTGTTTTCAGCTGCAAAGGAACGAACAAATCCTGAAATCCGATGATAAAAACTTAAGCTAGATGGAACCGTCCGGGAAAAAATGATTGAGAGATTATAATTTGTTTATAAAAAGATATAAAAACAATGTAGGGCGCTTTTTTCTTTTTAATATTGAAAAGTAAAAAAAAACGACATGTTCAGAACCACGTTGAAGCGCGGGGTAACTTTGCCCAGTATTATCTTTATTTCCATTATCTCTTTGGTATCCATTCTGTTTCCTTCACTGGCCGAGAACCTTCTTAATGTTATTAAGAACTTTATTTTCGTCAACCTCAATTGGGTGTACGTATGGGCGGTGACTATCTTTGTGATTTTCCTTGCGTACCTCATGTTCAGCCGCTATGGAACTATTCGGCTTGGAAGCAACGACAGCAGGCCGGAATTTTCTTTTTTCTCCTGGATATCCATGTTGTTTGCAGCCGGAATGGGTATCGGCTTGATGTATTTTGGCGTGGCCGAACCCATGCAGCATTATTCATCCGAGGTATTTGCATCCGACCATGTGGTGAGTCGTGCGAAAAGTGCTCAGCTGTATACTTTTTTCCACTGGGGCGTCCACGCCTGGGCCGTCTATGCCCTCATTGGTTTGTCGCTCGCCTATTTTGCTTATCGATATAATTTACCGCTATCTCTTCGCAGTGGTTTTTATCCTTTGCTTAAGGATAAAATAAACGGACCCTGGGGAAATGCGATTGACGTGTTTGCTCTATGCAGCACTTTCTTTGGAATCACTACTACACTCGGTTTTGGCGTCGTGCAAGTGAATGCCGGACTGCAGATTCTCGGGATTGTTCCTGATACAAGTTTTACGTATCAGATCCTGATTGTGATCACGCTGGTGTCACTTGCTATTACCTCAGCCGTTACAGGAGTAGGTAAAGGTATACGGATACTGAGCAATATCAACGTTGTGGCCGTTATGAGCCTTCTCTTATTTGTTCTCTTTGCCGGCCCTACCGTTTATTTAATCGGCAGCTTTACTGACGGACTCGGAAACTATATCACTAACTTTTTCAATCTGACTTTCGGAACCCACGTCTACGACGAGGCCAGTCTTCCCTGGTTTTACGACTGGACGATCCTCTATTGGGCATGGTGGATTTCCTGGTCGCCTTATGTGGGACTGTTTATAGCGAGGATTTCCCGAGGGAGGACCATCCGCGAATTCATAGGCGCAGTACTGATTTTACCAACGCTTTTCAATTTTATCTGGATGTCGGTGTTCGGAAATAGCGCCATCTGGTTCGATCTGAATGTCGCCGATGGAGCGCTAAGCCGTCTGGCGTCCAATCCCGATGCGCTGATGTTTCGGTTTATGGAGTATCTGCCGCTTTCCAGCATAGCAAGCTTCTTTGTCATCAGCATTATCATCATCTTTTTTGTGACTTCGGCTGATTCGGGGATGTTTGTCATGAACAATATTGCTACCCGAAACGCCCGGATATCACCAAAATGGCAGGTGGTGTTCTGGGGCGTCCTGCTGGCCAGTTTGTCGCTGCTGTTGTTGAACGCCGGGGGATTAAATGCTCTTCAAAGCATGACGCTGATCACCGCATTGCCATTCTCCATCATTATGCTCCTCTTCATCGTCAGTCTGATGAAAGCGCTCACGATAGACGGGGAGTATTATGAGCGCGATTTTACCGAATCGACCGTTCCCTGGTCGGGTGAATACTGGAAAGACAGGTTAAAGCGGATTGTTTCGTATAAAGACAGGCGTTCCGTGGAAGATTTCATTCGAGCAACGGTGAAAAGTGCTTTTGAGGAAATGCAGCAAGAGTTTGCACAGAACGGAATTGAAACCCAAATCAAGTCGTTCGAGGATCCGTATCGACTGGAGATTGAGATCCAGCATGACGTGGTCAATAACTTTATGTATGGAGTAAGGGTGCAGCCTAAAATTGTTTCGGATTATTTGATGAGCGAAGAAAATCTACCCGATATCGATGAGAATAAAACCTTTATTCCGAAAGCGTACTTTGGAGATGGCCGGGAAGGTTATGATGTGCAGTATTTCACGAAGAACGAGCTGATTTCAGATGTTCTCAAACACTATGAACGCTTTCTGAACATCATTTCTGAGAAACGAAATGAAATGTTTATCAGCGCCAATGCAAACCGAAAGATGAAATAGGTGGTGTCGGCGCTAATTGTTTTTCCTCTGCTTCTTCCAATTTTCCCGGGCCCACTTCTGCATATCTTCGATATCGTCCAGCTCATCGGTTATCTCCAGGCCCAATAAGGTTTCAATGATATCCTCCATGGTAGCGATACCGCTTGTTCCACCGTACTCATCTACAATCAGGGCAATATGTTCATTTTTCTTGATCAGCCGCTCAAATACCGAGGCGGTGTTAGCCGTCTCCGGCTCCACCAAAAAAGGCCTGATGATGCTCTGCAGATCCTTGTCGCCATTGCCATCGATAATCTCCTCCAAAATCTCGTCCTTCAGCACATATCCTTTGATATCGTCGATGGAGTCAGCATAAATCGGAATGCGGGAAAAACGTAGATTTTCTGCATTATCGTAGAACTCACGGATCGACTGGTCTTTCGACGCCGCTACCAACACCGTACGGGGTGTCATAATGGTGTTGATCCGCATCTGGTTAAAGCGAAGAATATTGTTGATAATACGGTATTCATCCTGTTTCAGCGCACCTTCCTTGCTGCCCAGTTCGGCCATCGCTGAGAAATCAGCACGACTGAGCACACTTGTCTCCTTGTTTTTATTCAGGGCCTTGGTAATCAACTGCGAGAACATGACGATCGGATACAGCAGGAAAATCATGATCTTAATAACCTTCACCGTGAAAGGGGTAAGCTGCTTCCAGTAATTAGCGCCCAGGGTTTTAGGAATAATTTCGGTAATAATCAGGATGACGATGGTCAGTATAATCGATACCAGCGTGAGGTATTTATCACCCCAAAGCATCTGGGCCTGAGCACCCACACCCGCCGCGCCGATGGTATGCGCAAAGGTGTTAAGCGTTAAAATAGCGGCCAGAGGTTTGTCGATATTGGCTTTAAATTCCTGCAGGTCTTTACCTAACTTAGGATTCTCATTGCTCACGATACTTACATGCGATGCCGTGATGCTTAGTAAGGCAGCTTCTATAAGCGAACAAAGGAAGGACGAAAATAGAGCGATGCCCAGGTAAACGAGTAAAAGCGTCATTTATTTTTAAGAATTTTCTCAAATATAACGAAATTCTGGTAGGGGAAGTTTGAAAATAAGATCAGCATTTTACGGTGCATTCAAGAGCAGCTGGTTAGGTGATACACCGTATTTCTTTTTAAAGCTGAATGAAAAGTGGGAAAGGTCTTCAAAACCAACTTCCAGATAGACCTCCGTAGGCTTTTTCCTCTTCTCCGACAAGTGGTAGTAAGCCAGTTCGAGCCGTTTTTCAATCAGCCAGCGTTGCGGAGTTGTGTTGAATAATTTCTTAAAATCGCGGTTGAATGTCGACAAACTTCGTCCTGTCAGAAAGCCCAGTTTTTCGAGCGACATATTAAACATAAAATTGCGCTGCATAAAGCTGACCAAATCAATCTTTCCTGGAGCGTCGAAGTTGGCCAGTAAATGATCGATGCCCGGATCAATCGTTCGGAGAATATGAATCGCTTCATTAATTTTGAGGGTTGCAAGGTCCTCCGGAAATTCACCCTCAACATCGAAATAGGGGATCAGGGAAGCCAGGCAGCTCGAGAGCAGAGGATGGTTGGAGAAGCGATACACTTTCTGCTCAGGGGGAAGCCTCCGTCCGACGGCGATCGGTTCATAAAATCGTTTGAGACGATCGGTCGACAAATGCATCACGACCGACTTATGTGGTAAACCGTTGGTAGGATAATTGATGACGGTGGCCAGCTGATTTCTGGGAATCAGAAAAATCTCGCCGGTTTTAAAGTGAAAAGTAGTGTCCCACTGCACAATCTTGGTTTCGCCTGAAATAAACCAAACCAGCATATGGTCTTCAAACATCAGATCCGACTTGAACAGGCGATCTTCAAAACTCGAAAGTTTAATTTCACTGGTCAAATATTTCGATACATGTTCCATTTTAATAAAATTAATAAATTTAAAGTCAATTCCTTAGGTGTTTTTCATCCTGTTAGCGAGGCAGGTCTTGCAACGACCCAATAAGTGAAGCAGATTTTTCGCAGCCCGGCATAAAGTTCGCACAGCTGACTGACCACCCAGGTTTCCTCCAGAATCTGACGCGTTTTGATCGGCTCGGCCTCCCGCAATTCGTCGGTTACCAAGAGGTAGGATTTCTCGGGAACCTGGTTTTTAAGGAGGCTATGCGCCTCCACGACTACCTGACCATATAATTTCCGGAAGCCTCCCATCGAGAAACCGCTAATCTCACCATAATGCGCTACCGCTTTCAGCTGTACATGCAGCCTGACTCCATAATGCAGCTCCAGCTGCTGGCGCTTAGCATCGAAGGCGACCTTCATCTGATGGAATTGATCCATGATTTGATCGATCGGAGGTGCTGCACCCCATTTGTAGAAGAAAATCGCGTCGCCCTCTATTTCGGCAATCTCGAGTCTCAGCCGATTGTTATCGACCAAAGCGGATAACAACTCTACTGTTATATTCTTTCCGGTAAGGAGGTCGGTATTGCGCACCAACTCGGTAAATCCACTGATATCCGGAATGAAAATCAGTCCCCTACGGGTCAACTCGACCCGGTTCCTTTTTGTTATTCGTTGAATGAGGTTCATCGGTGGGTGATTTTAGCGAACGTTGAAATCAATTCCTGTCCAGGCCGCGCTCAGCTCCCAAAGCCTTTTGGCAGCTACTTCATCGAGCGACCAGGCCTTTACGCCCCGTGATTCCAGACCGCTGTTTGAGAAGGAATCGGCTTGGACTAACTCCGCTATATCTGCGTCCTCGCAGTAAACACCGCCGATGTCGTTAAGTCCCGGATGAGTGGCACACCAAACCGTAGTAGCGGCGCCCTGGGGAATGCTTTTCAAACCCGCCACAATTTCCTCGCGCATATTGCCCTCTTCATCAAAAAAACCCATTTGTTTAAACAAGTCGACAGAAGCACGCCGGCCCAGCTCCGTTCCATAGATGGAGCCCGGGTGTAAAGAATATGCCCGTACATGGAACTGCTTCGCGCGATTATCCAATTCAAGCGAAAACAGATTGCTGGCTGTTTTCGACTGGCCATAAGCTTCCAGGGTGTCGTATTCCCGCTGCAGGAAGTTGGGGTCTTCGAAAGCAAAAGCGGAGCGATGATGGCCCGCAGAAGAAACGTTCACCACGCGGGCTCCCTTTGCCTTTTTTAGAGCCGGCCATAGCCGTGCGGTCAGGTGATATTGGCTCAGATAGTTCGTAGCCAGCTGCGATTCCAGTCCTCGAAGATCGCGCTCAAGCGGAACCCACATGATCCCGGCGTTGTTGATCAGCAGGTGTAAAGGTCGGCCGGAAGCCAGGAAGCGATCGGCAAAGGCATCGATCGATGCGGGCTCCATCAGGTCCATAGCTTCGAGCTCTACACCAGCGATATCCGCCAGGTTTTTCCTTGCCTTTTTCAGATCTCTTGCCGGCACGATCACTGTTGCACCTGCAGCCGCCAGTATCTGAGTCGTTTTCATACCGATTCCGGTGTTGCCTCCGGTTACGATGGCTACTTTTCCGCTAAGGTCGATACCGCCTATAACTTCTTCAGCGGTAGAGGCAGCGCTAAAGCCCGAACCGAGTGGTTGTTGCAGCGCGCCGTGGTTGTTTGTCTTTTCCATTTTCTTTTTGATTATGTATAAGACAAATGTAGGGCGGAACTGCAGGGGGCTGTTTTGTTTAGCGGGTCAAATTACTTTGCTGAGAAGGTCAAATGCCGGCAAGGTAATGCATTCATCTCATTCACAATCTGTGCATACATATTATCGCTCGCATTCTTCCCGATAGCAATCGAGCAGATAGGTCCAGCCCCCGGAAGAGTCCATGGCTTTCAAATACTCAATCCAACCGGGACCATGCAGCTGAAAATTGCGATGCTCAAGTTTTACCTCTGTCAGCGACTCGAAGACTTCTTCGAAAACAACCGTTACTTCGCTTGATTTTTTCGGGTCGGGTTCGGGAACGCGGCCAGAACTGATTTGCCAGGTAAATCGTATCAAACGATTGCTCTCCAAATCGGTAACCCTTCCCCAGTCTATCCGGAAGTTGTAAGGACCGATCTCGCTACATAGTCCGCCTACCCGGGCATCGATCCGGACCTCCTGAAGCAGCCCGCCCGACCAGGTATAGTCGATAGGCCACCATCGGTGAATGTGTTTTGTAAAACGATCGAAAGCTTCAGCCGCCGAAAGTTTCACCCTAAGATGCTTTGTTATCTTATCCATAACCGCCAATTTTGTATGATTCGATAGAAGCTTACCAGAGAACAAGCCGCCGATAATTAATGTTTCTCACATCGACCAATAAAGCTATCTTTACAAATCTGAATTTGCCACGTAACTTTGCATTCCCTCAAGAAGGGTAGAATAAATCAATTTAATGGAGCACAACGCAAATAACACTTCAGTCCTCGACCGCTCACTTACCGAGCAGGCGAACGCCATCCTGGCGGCGATTGTCGCTACGTCTGATGATACCATTATCAGTAAAAATTTAGATGGAATTATTCTGAGCTGGAATCCTGCTTCCGAAAAAATGTTTGGATACAGCGAGGATGAAGCTTTAGGAAAGCATATTTCTATCATCATTCCGCCCGATCGCATCGAAGAAGAAGATTATATCATCAATGAGGTAAAGCAAGGCCGAAAGGTAGATCATTTTGAGACGGTTCGGAAGGCGAAGAACGGACGCATGGTTCCCATTTCACTTTCTGTTTCCCCTATTATTGATGGTAATGGAACGGTGATTGGCGCTTCAAAAATTGCCCGGGATATCAGCGAACGAAAACGTGCCGACGAAAAGCAAGCCGTGCTGGCCGCGATTGTCGAAACCTCGGACGACGCCATTGTCAGCAAAACGCTGCAGGGTACGATTACCAGTTGGAATAAGGCCGCTGAAAAGATGTTCGGCTACACAGAATCTGAAGCGGTTGGGAAACACATCACCCTTATCATCCCGCCCGAGCGCTTAGATGAAGAAAGCTATATCATCGGCGAAATTATCAAAGGCAATAAAATTGATCACTTCCATACTATTCGTCGCGCGAAAAATGGGCACCTCATTCCCATATCCGTGTCGGTTTCGCCGATCACCGATGAAAGCGGCAAAGTAATCGGTGCCTCGAAAATCGCGCGCGATATCAGCGAGCAACTATCATTGCAGGAAGAACGGGCCCGTCATTACGAAGAGGTAAAGGCACTGAACGACCGAAAGGATGAGTTTATTGGATTGGCGAGTCATGAACTAAAGACACCGCTCACCAGCATTGGCGGTTATCTGGAGATTCTCAGTCGCCTGGTCACGGACGAAAAGGGACAATTATTTCTGCAAAAAACAAGACAGCAAGTAAAAAAATTAAGTGCATTGGTCAACGATCTTCTTGATGTCACCAAGATTGAGTCGGGTAAGCTGCCTTTTTCTGAGGAGCATTTCGATATTCGGAAGGTGGTAGAAGATGTCATCGAACTGATCTCGCATTCCAATCACCAATTCCAGTTTCACTTTAATTCCGAAGTAGAAGAGCTCTTTATCACGGGCGATCCTCATCGGATCGAACAGGTACTCACCAATCTGCTTACCAATGCGGTGCGATATTCTCCGGGTACCGACCGCATCGAACTGTATCTTTCCCACGAGGAGGGAAGCGCGCTTGTCGGTGTGAGAGACTTTGGCGTCGGCATTCCTGAAGATAAGCTCGAGGAAATCTTTTCACGCTTCTATCGCGTCGATGAAACCAAATCCCATGCTTCCGGCTTGGGCCTCGGACTCTACCTTTCGCAAGAAATTGTCAGCCGCCATGGTGGTACCATCTGGGCCGAGAGTGAGCAAGGTCAAGGAAGCACGTTCTGGGTGAAGCTTCCGCTTAAATTATAGGGCAGCCACTTTTATATTTCTGTATACAATTTCGGCGCCTTCCGATTGGAGCAAAATTCGACCCTCTCTGATGCTTAACTCTTCACCTTCGTTCACAAGCGTTCCGTTGACGAGAAATTTAAAGCGACCCTCCTTCGCGATCACTTCTACCTGATTCCATTCTCCTTTAGGGCGCTCAGCGTCTTCACGCTTGACAACCCGATGATAATCTTGAGCTTGCGTTTGTTTTCCGTTTATCAATGCGGTCGTTTTTCCAATCAGCCACAAATCGCCGGTGTCGCCCTCTTGAATCTGGCACTCAATACTTTTTGGCCAGATCTTATCTTCTGCTTCGACATAAAAGCATATCCCAGCGTCACGTTTATCATTCTCTCTGGGTGGGTATTTCTTTTCGCCCCACTTAAATTCCAGAACCAGATGAAAATCGGAATACGTTTTCGTGGTCGCAATATATCCGAATTCTTTGCCGGACACATGTAGCTCTTTGTTTCTAATCTGAAATACCTGATCCGGATCCTGATTAACACCCTTGGTGCGCAGGAAGGTAGTCCATCCATCCAGATCTTTTCCATTGAAGATGGGCGCCAATTTGGTTTTCTGTGCGTTGGCGGAACTGACAATCAGAATAAGTGTCGCCAGTGCGAGAATAGTGTGTTTCATAGGCATTATTTTTTCAATCAAGTATTTATTCCTTCAATCCCAAATGTTCTTTCTCGCGTTTCCAGGTTAATGCCGTAAAGAAGATCGATAATACACAGGCCAGGATCAGGATCATAAAACCTCCGTCCCAGCTCCAATGATCGACCACAAAACCCATCGCGATATTGGCAAACAGCGCTCCTCCCAGATAACCGAATAGTCCGGTCAACCCTGCTGCCGTTCCGGCTGCTTTTTTGGGTGCCAGATCGAGCGCCTGCACGCCGATGAGCATCACGGGTCCGTAAATCAAAAATCCAATCGCAATCAGCGCAACATTGTCCACCCAGATCCGTCCGGCGGGGTTTTGCCAGTAAATCACCACAGCAATGAGTACCAAAAGCATGTAGATAACGGTTGCCGGTGCACGCCGCCCTTTAAAGACCTTATCGCTGATCCATCCGCACAAAAGGGTGCCCGGTATGCCCGCATACTCGTATGCAAAGTATGCCCAGCCCGATTGTTTCACAGAAAATCCCTTCGCTTCTTCGAGGTAAGTCGGCGCCCAATCCAAAATACCATAGCGCACCAGATAAACAAACGCATTGGCAAAGGCAATATACCATAACATCCGGTTGTTAAGCACATACTTCAGAAATATATCCTTGCCGCTCAGTTCCTTCTCTTTTTCTTCAGAATAGTCGGCCGGATAATCGTTTCGATATTTTTCAATCGGGGGAAGTCCGCACGACTGCGGAGTGTCGCGGATCAGCAGCCAGGCGATAAAGGCAATGCCCAGGGCAACCAAGCCGGGAAAGTAAAGTTTGCTTTCCCAGTCGGCAAACAAAGCAACTGCCACAATCGCTAAAGGGCCGATAAGGCCGCCTCCCACATTGTGCGCCACATTCCAGATTGACATTTTGGTACCCCGCTCTTTCGTGGAAAACCAATGAACCATCACCCGTCCGCAAGCCGGCCATCCCATTCCCTGAAACCACCCGTTCAGGAATAAAAGAATGAACATGATCGTAATGCTACCGGTGGCGAATGGAAAGAGGCCCATCATGATCATGGTAAGCGCTGAGAGTACCAGTCCCGTCGTCAGAAAGTTTCTTGCGTTGCTTCGGTCGGATACGTTACCCATCAGGAACTTGCTGAGCCCGTACGCAATAGAAATCGCTGAAAGAGCAATTCCCAGATCACTTTTTGAATAGCCTTGTTCAATCAAATCAGGCATCACCAGTGAAAAATTCTTGCGCACCAGGTAGTAGGCGGCATAGCCGATGAAGATCCCGACGAATACCTGCCAGCGCAAGCGTTTGTATTCCGGATCGATGCGTTCTAGTGGTAGCGGGTCTTTATGAGGTGCGGGTGTAAATAATGGCATTTGTCTTCGTTAATAGCTTTTGTAAATGGCAATGTCGTCGATACCCAAACGGCCGTTGCTAACGGTATTGTTGCTGGTACCCAAACCCAATTTGTTTACACGGAAGCGAACGGGTCCGGGAATGTTCATCAGGAAGATAGCCTGTTTGGGGTTCATATCCTGCGCAAAGGTATGTGCGTCCGAAATCTGTTCACCTACTTGCTGCCAGGTTGCGCCATGATCGGTTGAGTATTCCAGTTTAAACGTGGACGATTGGTCGTTGTAGTAAGCGCCATACCAGAAAGTTACCTTAGATGCCCCGTCCGGCACATCGAAATTCATCTGAACATATTCGTCGTCGCTCCGATTTTGCTGAAGCCGTATCGCATTCAGACCCGACACAATTCGATCCCGCCCGGCTGTACTTCCGAAAATCGCCTGATATAAGTGCCATTCTCCTGTCGGCAGCCCTACGTTATTCCCTATATCGGGCATATTATAGCTGCCTTTTGGATGTGAGGGTTCTTCAAAGGTTTCCGGCCAGCCCGCATAGAGTTTCCCGGATGGGAAAGCCATATCTTCCGAGGTTTGTAACCGCAATACCAATTTGTCTCCCTCGGTTAGGGGAATTCCCTGAAAAGCCGCGCTCGGCGCAATTTTAGTGTTTCCAAAAGAAGCATTCTCTGAAGTAAGAATCTCAATGGAATTCTGCTCGCCATCCAAAAGAGATTTACGACCGGCCAGGTTTTCATTGCCAGTCGGTTCCGGAACTACATCCGCCGTGATACTGATCAAGGTGCTTTCAAAACGGTCAGGGTTGCTCTGCAGGGTCCCGATCGAAACCGGTCTGTGCACCTTTTGGTGTCCATCCGAAATTTTTTCTATACCCCCAATGTTTGTAATCGCTAAAGGGCCGTTTTGACGGGTCAGCCGGGCTCCCTCCAGCTGGATGCGGACCGAATCACCGAATCTGTAACTGGCCGGATCGTTCACTTGCACCATAATTCCTCGGATCTGTCCACGCCACACGTTCTCGATCGCAATGTAACCCTCCGGAAAATTGCCGTTTTCATAATGCGAGATTACCACCCCGCCGGTCACATTGGCTCCATCTAATAAGTCCTTGTTCAGGGTAATGTCCTGACCCTTAAAGGCATTGCGGATAACATATAAGGATGCTTCGCTATTCGGCGTGCCGATTGCTTCATTTTCATCTTCTTTGAGGCAACCGCTGCTCAGCATTGCGGTAGCGGCCAAGAGGAAGAATAATACTTTCTGAATGTGATTTTTCATTATCGTGCTAAATTAGTTTTCTCCCACCATACTTTTTCGTTCAAGCCGTCGCCACCCATTGACGCCACAGCCTCATCGTAATTTTGCGGGTTAAAAGTCCGCGTCAAAATCGGGTAATTCATCCTCGAGGGCATTTGTCCCCCGTTTTTCAGGCCCGGTCCTACGTAGAGGTCCAGCGCGCGCGTGCGTCGGTATTCAAACCATTGCTGAAAATCGGTGAAGAGCATGGAATAGTATCTCTGCACATGAATTTTCTTCAGGCGTTCCTCATCGGTAGTTGCTTCCTCGTATGAGACTGCCGGATTTTCGAAGTAATCTTCATCCGGGCTAACGCCCCACAGCTCGATGGATGCCTGTACACCATTTTCGTAGAGAGCCTGAACATCGCCGTTCGTATATCCCCTCAAAGCTGCCTCGGCCAGAATAAATTGCAGTTCGCCATAGTTAAGGATATTTCCCAGCAGGGGTGAGCGCTTCAGTGATAGCTGAAGGCGTGATTGCAGATCGGGAACCGCACCTTGCCTGTAACCACTTTGCATACCGCTATAGGTACCCAAGGTCGCCTCCGTAGCTAAAATAGGTAAGCGCGGATCCTGGAAGTCAATCAAATTATTAATAAAATACTGCGAATAACCCTTGTCGCCATTGAAATCAAAATCGCGGGTATCGTGAAATTCAGTTTGGTATGGAATGACTCCTGAAAAACGCAGAATGGCCGACTCCTCGTTATTCTCGAAGAGGGGATACAGGTCAGGCGTTTCCTCGATCATTTCGCGGATTTTACTTTGTGCACCAAATTCACCGGTGTGGGCAACCCGTAAAAGCAGGCGGAGATGCATGGCATTCCCGAACTTCCTCCAATTCGATACATTGCCCTGGTAAATCGGATCTGAATAGTCGAAGTTCGTAGGAATTGTGGCGTTCAGGCGCAGCAGAGAGTCGGCTTCCTCTAACTTTTGAAAGATGCTGGTGTATATATCTTTCTGCTTATCAAACTTCGGAGATGTTTTTCCTTCCGACCAGCCCTTGTTAGATTCCGAATAAGGCACATCACCGTAGGTATCGGTCAGAAGCGAGCCAACCCAGGCATCCAAGATCAGCGAGATCGCCTGATAGGTCTGATAGCCGGCTTGTTGCGTTTCCTGCGCCCGGAAATAGATATCGCGTATATTAGTCAGCTGACGGTACCAGTTCCGCCACATATAGTCCGCTTCCGAAGGCCGTACTTCGTAGCGATGAAATTCGCGATTATCGGAGGTCGTTACGGTAACCTGCATAAATTCGTTGTTGAGACGAAAATTGCGGCTTAGGTTATTGTTAACGATGGCCACCATGGTGGGGGCCAGGAGATTTTGAGGGCTCGCCACCGCACTTTCGTTCGGGTCGGTATTTATCTCCGGGAAGTCCTTCGTACATCCGCTGACAAGCAGTACAGCGGAAAGTGCAAGGACACTGCATATTTTAAATGAGAATGATTTCATGATGGATCGGTTTTAGAATGCAAACTGTAGGTTAAGACCAAAGGTTCGGGTTGACGGGAACTGTGCTATTTCAGCTCCTTTCTCAATCCCGCTGGAATTTAGCGAACCGAATTCCGGATCAAATGCCGGCCAGCGGGTGATCATAAACAGATCGCGACCATATACCCCAACCGCGGCATTCTGAAGTCCCAGCCGGCTAACAAATTCTTTAGGGAAGTTATAATCAAAGCGAAGCTCCCGCAGTTTAATGAAGTCGGTCGAAAACGTATTCGATTCCAGATTGTCGCGGTTAAAGTGTGCATCGTAATAAGGCTGGGCCTCGGCGATGACGGTATTCGGACTGTAGGTGCCGTCGCCGTTGTCTACCACACCATCTCCGATGATGCCTCCGTATCGGCCTGGGATACTTTTCTTCAGTTTACCCTCGCTCATCAGAACAGCATGCGTCAGCGAGTAGCCGATACCGCCCCATTGTCCGTCGAACAAAAAGTTAAATGCAAAGTTCTTATACCGGAATTCGCTTCCTAAGCCCGCTTTCAGAGTGGGATTAACATTTCCGATGTAAACCAGTTCTTCTGATGCCAGCGGAAGTCCGTTCTGGTAGATAATGTCGCCGTTTGCATTGCGTCGGTAACCGAAGCCATACATATCACCGTAGCGGCCTCCCTCGCGGGCTTCGATCGAACCGCGGGAGCCATATACTGTACTCAGCGATAGTCTTCGTTCCTCGTTGGGTACCGATACGATTTTGCTACGGTTGGAAGCCATGTTTCCAAAAATTTTCCAGTTGAAACCATCCTTATTAACAATAGGACTACCGCTTAGCTGAATCTCAATCCCCTGATTTCGCATCTCACCCGCATTATACCACTGAGTGCTAAAACCGCTGGAAGGTTCGATGGGGACCTGGATAATCTGATCAATCGTACGCGTAGAGTATAGCGCCAAATCGAACTCCACACGGTTCGCAAACATCCGGAAATCCGTTCCCACCTCATACGAAATCGTCTTTTCCGGTTTCAGGTCGAGGTTAGGGATGTCGGTAGGGTTCAGTAATCCCGATGTGAAGTTGGTGGCAACGTTGTAGTTAAAAGCTGTGAGGTAGGCGGTGGTACCTCCGCTACCCACTGCCGCTACCGAGGCACGCAACTTCCAGAAGTCGATGCCCGACGGCATGGTCAGCAACTCCGAGAGAAGTAAACTGCTTTGAAACGATGGGTAGTAGAACGAAGGAACTTCCGTTTTCAGTGGCGAGGCAAGTGTGCTTGCCCAGTCGGTCCGCAAAGTGGCATCAAAAAACAGGAAATTCTTGTAGGCAACGTTCGCCAGCGCATACAAACTGTTCACTGCATACTCGCGCCGGTGCGGTCGGGATGTTAATGCTTCGGCCGAGTTTGCAAAATTAAAGACCCCGGGATACGATAAGCTTTTAGTCAACAGGTCGTCTTTGATATACGTATTGCGCATCATGGCACCCCCGATGCTCAGACCATACTGAATATCATCGCGGCGATTATTGCTGTATTGAAAAAGGAAGTCGGCATTTCGCTCCTCGGTATACATATTGTATTCACGGTAATAGCCGGTAGGGTAATTATAGGTGTCGAAAGGTCGTATCTGCTTCCGTCTGTCGTATTGGAAGTCGACAGAGGTTCTCACCATCACCGAAAACAAGTCGTTGAAGCGATAGTCGGCCTGCGCGCTTCCCACTACTCCGTTTCTTTTCTGGGCGTTAATTACCTCGTACGATTGGAAGTAAGGGTTGTCCAGGAGATTGGAGAAGGGGGTGGTTTGTTCGAGCTGCTCTCTTCCCGGCCGCCAATAGGTTTTAAACCAATCCAGATTCATGTTCGGTGTGATTCCGCGGATAAAGTACATGAGCGCCTGGTTATTATAGCCGGTATTGGGCAAATTATCACTTTTCGTGTCTTTGTAATTTACTTTCGTCGAAATAGAAAGCTTATCCGTGATGGCATGCCGCAAAGAAAGGGCGAGGTTGTTCCGGCTGTAGCCGGTATTCGGCACAATCCAGCTGTTGCTGGCGTTGGTGTACGACATTCGGACCGTCGTTTTATTCGTCCCTCCTGAAAGCGCCAGGTTATTGGTCAGCGTTGTAGCCGCCTCAAAAAAATCCTTCCGGTTGTTTGGATAGGCGCGCCAAAGTGTTCGCTCAGGGGGAGTCAGTCGGTAATAGGCCGTATCCGGATTGTACTGGTAATACATCTGACCGTCGAACTTCGGTCCCCATGCTGAACTTGTGCTCAGGGTACTTGGTCCGTCCTCCGATTGGCCGTACGAGTAGTACAGGTCGCCACCGCCAACACCCTGACCGTATTCGTACTGATAGTCGGGCCAGCGGTTTATGGTTGCGATTGAGGTGTTTGAGCTGAAAGAGATGCCGAAGCCCTTTTGTTGAGGCGTTCCTGATTTCGTGGTGATGATAATGGCTCCGTTTGCTCCGCGCGAACCGTATAAAGCGGCAGCGCCCGGACCCTTCAGTACGGATACACTTTCAATATCGTCGGGGTTTATATCGGCAATACCGTTACCAAAATCGACCGGCGAGTCTTCCCCGATATAATTGCTCGACCCGGTGGTGGTCATCGATCCTGACGCATGTGAAACCACCACTCCGTCGACCACGATCAGCGCCGAATTATCCCCGGTCAGTGAATTTTCCCCCCGAAGAATAATCTTATTTGAGCCGGCAGGTCCCGCACCCGATTTCACCAGGTTCAATCCTGCCACCTTGCCGGTCAAGGCATCCGTCCAGTTATTGGAAATAGCATCGGTTAATTCTTCCCCCGTTACTGTGCTGATCGAATAGCCTAGCGCCTTCTCCTCCCGGCGAATACCCAGGGCCGTTACGGCTACTTCTGTTAAGGCCGTATTCGACATTTCCATGGAAATGCTGAGGTTTGTTTGCGCCTCAGTGATTCGGCGTTTAACCGAATTATAGCCCAGGAATGAGAAGGTGATTTCTGTTCCTTTCAAAACCCGGACAGAGAAATTCCCGTTGGCATCGGTTACGCCCAGGGTTGAATTTGCCTGGTCGGCAATGGTTACACTCGGAACTGCCTGCCCGTCTGTGGCGTCAATTACCCTTCCCGAAACTGTAACCGTTTCTTGCTGTAATGCGATGGCATTCTCAGCCTTCTTCGTTGGCAATGCCACGGATTCAAGGGTGGCAGCCGAGAGGAGCACTGTGCATAAACCGACAAGCGGCCAGCTGCTACCTACATATTTTCTGCTAGCGTATAATTTTTTCATAGCTTCGAATTAAGCTTGTTGAACACTAAGGTTAACTTCGTTGCGTGCTTTCTTGTACGCTTTGAAGACGCTCGGACTGTGCTGACAAATTGATACTTTTTCATTTCAAAAGGTTTATTTGGGAATAATCGTTACATAGTAAATATCCAGTATAAGCCTGCGGCAAGACTGGCACCGGCAATAGGCCCCGCAACCGGTATCCAGGCGTAGCCCCAGTTGGTTTTGCCTTTTCCCGCAACGGGGAGAATCGTGTACATGATACGCGGCCCCAGATCGCGTGCAGGGTTAATCGCATAACCCGTAGTGCCGCCCAGCGAAAGTCCGATTGCCCATACCAAAAAGGCTACCGGAACGGCGCCGAGTGATCCCAGGCCGATCGGCGTTTTATCATCACCGAATTCAGCTTCGGTAAAATAAAAAATCACGAAAATCAGCACGAAAGTTCCTGCGGCTTCGCTGATGAAATTCGACCAGCGATTGGGGATAGCCGGACTCGTGCAGAAGGTGGCTTCCTTCAGGCCCACCTCTTCCGTTTTTGCGTAGTGGTCGCGGTAGATAATCCACACCACAAAGGCTCCTAGCATCGCTCCAATCATTTGAGCCAGGATATACTCAGGTACCATGGCCCACTCGAACTTATCGGCCAGCGCCAATCCCACCGTAACAGCCGGATTCAAGTGTGCACCGCTGAAGGGTCCCGCCACCACAACACCCGTGAATACGGCCAGCGCCCATCCGGTGGTAATGACAATCCATCCTCCGTTGTTTCCTTTGGTACCGTTCAGTACCACATTGGCTACCACGCCATTACCCAGTAGGATCAGTATGAAAGTACCCATGATTTCTGCTGCAAATTCAGACATCTTGTATCAGTTTTTAAGTTTATTTGGTCAGTCCTCCCGTTATCGGGCGACGTGCTTGAAATGGTTATTGGTCTATTGGTATTTCGGTTATGTAATCGGTTTTCGCTTGTATTGGTTTCTTACAACCTGGTCCACGCTTCGGTTGCCCGGATAGCTTTGGCCCAATTTTTTATTTCCTCCTCACGGGCCTGTTCGGGTTCAAATTTCCGGTCGATCGCCCATTGCGCATGCAAGTCGTCGGTATTTTTCCAGAACCCGACTGCCAGGCCTGCTAAATAGGCCGCTCCAATGGCGGTCAGTTCCGTCATCTCCGGCCGTACCACCCGGCATTGCAGCACATCGGCCTGGAACTGCAGCAGGAGGTTGTTTTTGGTCGCCCCGCCGTCGACTCTCAGCTCGGCAATATCCACCTCTGCGTCCGACTTCATAGCCGTCAGGATATCCATCGTCTGGTAGGCGATGCTTTCAAGGGCAGCACGTGCAAAATGGCCTTTATTCGCCCCACGGGTGACGCCAAATATGGTTCCGCGCGCATATGGATTCCAGTAGGGCGCACCCAAACCAGCAAAGGCAGGCACGATGTAAACACCGTTGTTGTCTTCAACGCTTTCGGCCAGGTTTTCAATTTCGTCCGACCGGTCAATTAGTTTCATTTCGTCGCGCAGCCATTGGACGATGGCTCCGGCAATAAAGATGCTTCCCTCGAGCGCGTATTGCACCTCGTTGCCAATCTTCCAGGCGATGGTGGTCACGAGGTTATTTTTTGAAAGACGTGGCTTATCACCAATGTTCATCAGCATAAAGCAGCCTGTCCCATAGGTATTCTTAACCATACCCGGTTTCAGACACAACTGCCCGAAAAGTGCCGACTGCTGGTCGCCCGCAATACCTGCGATCGGTATTTTCACCGATAACAGCTTCCCTGAGGTATGTGCGTATACTTCGCTCGAGGAACGAACTTCCGGGAGCATGCTTTCCGGAATATTGAACAGGCTTAACAAGTCCTTATCCCATTCCAGGCTGTGAATATTATAGATCATGGTCCGCGAAGCGTTCGTCACGTCGGTCACGTGCACCTGCTTATCGGTTAAATTCCAGATAAGCCAGGAGTCGATCGTGCCAAAGGCAAGCTTTCCTGCCTCTGCTTTTTCCCTTGCACCCGGAACGTTCTCCAAAATCCAGTGTATTTTGGTCGCCGAAAAGTATGAATCCACAATCAAACCTGTTTTTTCCTGGATTAACTTCTCGTGTCCTTCCTTTTTTAACTCCTCGCAATATTCAGCCGTTCGCCGATCCTGCCATACAATAGCCGGGTAGACGGGCTGGCCCGACTGCCGGTCCCACACGACGGTGGTTTCGCGCTGATTGGTGATTCCGATGGCGGCAACCTGACTCGTATCGCAGCCGGCTTTCAATATAGCCTCCGTGGCAACGGCCGCCTGCGAGGTCCATATTTCCATCGGGTCGTGTTCTACCCATCCGGGCTTCGGATAGTATTGCGTGAACTCTTTCTGGGCCAGCGATCGGATCTTTCCGTTCTTGTCGAACAGGATAGCCCGGGAACTGGTGGTTCCCTGGTCAAACGTTAGTATGAACTTTTTCATGCGAATCAATTAAATAAGGTTTTGCGAGTTGGGAAAAATATGCGAGTTGTGTTTGTTGCCATTCCTCATTGCGGCCGAGTTCATCGGCCATAATGGGCGCTACCCGCGGAGCCAGATCCAGGGCAGCTTGTGCGTCGAGAAACAAAATCCGATACCGGCGGGCCAATACATCCTCCAGGGTGCGGGCCATCTCGAAGCGTACCGCATGGCGGATACCTTTCTCCGTGATACGGAAGTTTTCACCCGAGGCGAGGATTTCTTCAGACCCCTCGTCGTGTGCCTGGCCGGAAAGGAGACCGTTTTCTATCCGTAAATGATAGGTGGTGCAGGGCACTCTTTCCAATTGGCCAATTTTAATAGCTTTGTTTACGGCGTCCTCCGCCATTTTGCGGTAGGTAGTCCACTTCCCACCCGTGATGGTCAGCAGCCCGGAAGGTTCGATATAAATTTTATGGCTACGCGATATTTCTTTCGTATTGCTGGTCTCCTTATCGGGAGCAGCCAGCGGTCGGAGGCCTGCATATACCGATAGGATATCCCTTTTTTCAGGAGTTTTCGAGAGATATTGACCGGCAGTTTTTAGAATGAAGGCGATTTCTTCATTCAGCGCTACCGGTTCCAGGCTATGTTCGTTCAAAGGGGTATCGGTTGTACCCAGCAACAGATAGTCGTGCCACGGAACCCCAAACAGCACCCGGCCGTCGGAAGTTTTCGGGATCATAAGAGCCTTACTACCTCGCCAAAAACTCCGGTCGAGCACCAAGTGAATGCCCTGGCTCGGCCGAATCCGCGCCTTTCCTTCCGGATGATCCATCCGCAAAATTTCATCGGCAAAAACACCTGTAGCGTTCATGACCATTTTGCTGCGGATGGTATATTTCTGACCGCTCTCTAAGTCGTGCGCCACAACGCCGTCAATTTTTTTATTTGCGTCCTTGGTTAATCCGCCCACCTGCATATAGTTGATCAGCGCTGCCCCCTGGCGGGCGGCAGTAATTGCCAGGTCGACTGCCAGGCGTGCATCGTCGAACTGACCGTCAAAGTATTCCACGCCCCCCTGAAGATGCTTGCTCTGAATGTCGGGAATCTGTTGCATGACGGCTGCTTTCGAAAGCGCCCTGGAACGGCCGAAGCTATATTTTCCGGATAGCCAATCATACATTTTAAGACCGACCAGATATTTTACTTTTGAGAACCAATCGAAACAGGGAATAATGAAGGCCTGCTTTTTTACCAGGTGGGGTGCATTCTCGAAAAGCAGTCCCCGCTCACGAAGAGCCTCCCGCACCAGGCCTACATCGCCCTGCGCTAAATAACGTACGCCGCCGTGCACTAGTTTAGTACTGCGACTCGACGTGCCTTTTGCAAAGTCAGACTGTTCAAGAAGCAAGGTTTTGAAACCACGGGAGGCCGCATCCACCGCTATTCCCAGGCCGGTGGCACCGCCCCCGATAATAACCATATCCCAAAGCGGATCGCGTTGTACTTCCTCAATAAAAGAATCTCTATCAAAAGCAGAATTAGGTGTAGACATGGTTATTTCGAAATGTAATGAAACCTACTTGTTGGTATTTATAAAAGGCTACGAAAGTATAATACAATAATAATAAACCTTTTGCAATATTTGCAAATTAAAATGAAACAAAATGAAAGTAGGCCATTTGGGTGAAATCAATTCGTTTTATTATCGCTGATTTTATAAATTAGCTTAAATTTAACCCATGATCAACATTGCCGAACGCCATCAATTCATTATAAACGAACTGAAGAAGAAAGGACAGGTCTATGTTCCCGACCTTTGCCGGAAACTCGATGTTTCATCCGTAACCATTCGAAAGGATCTGAAATTTCTGGAAGATAAAGATTTGTTATACCGGATATACGGGGGTGCTACGCAAACCAATCCCTATGCCATGGACCGGCCGGTGGATGAAAAGGAAAAACTTCAGTCAGAAGAAAAGAATAAGATCGGCATGCGTGCTGCCGGTCAGATCGAAGTAAACGACTCCATCATTATCGCTTCCGGTACTACAGTGCTCTATGTTGCCCGCCACATCAAACCAAAAGAACACCTTACGGTGATTACCTCCGCCTTACAGGTTGCTACCGTTATGCTGGAACATAAAGAAACCGAGGTCATTATGCTTGGGGGAACTTTGCGTAAAACTTCTTCTTCAGTAATGGGACCCTACGCAGAAGGGACCTTAAAAGACTTTTTTTGCAGTAAATTGTATTTGGGTGTCGATGGGATTGATACGGAGTACGGGTTAACCACGACCAACGTTATGGAGGCTCACCTGAACCGCCAGATGATTGCTGTAGCTCAAAAAACCATTGTGGTCGCCGACTCGACCAAATTTGGCAGAAGGGGTTTTGGCCGAATCTGTGGGCTGGAAGATATCGATGAAATCATAACCGATAGCGGTGCCCCCCAACATGTCATTTCGGATATGGAAGCAATGGGGGTGAAGGTCACCATCGTTTAAGCGACACCTTCCAGATGCCGTCCAAGCTCGCTGAAATTGGTAATGATATAATCGGTATAATCAGGAAGCTCGATATACTTGCTCGCGAAATCGTATAGAACCGTTTCAATTCCTAACTCCTTGCCAGCCTTAATTTCCGAATGAATATCATCGCCCACCACCAGCAGTTCCTCAGCGGACAGGCCATAGCTGCTCATAATTTCTGCAAAGATATCTTTCTTGGTTTTCGACGATTTAGCCGGATCAACCACAAAGCAAGCATCGAAGTCCGTTTCGAGATTCAGCTGGCGAATTTTGCTCCATTGAAGTTTCGTGAAACCGGTTGTGACCAGAAATTTCATCTGAGGAAACCCTCGTATTAAGGCATAGTCATCAAACGCTTTCATCTCGCCCTTGTATTCCAGATCCGAAAGTGCTTCGAGCCCGCGGGAGGTCAATTCTTCGTGAAAGCTAAATTCATCTGCTACCACCTGAAAGGGTTTTCGCTGAATAGCTTGTTTTACATCTTCAAAACTGCCTTGGTATCTTCCATCCTGCTGAATCATGTCGAAAAGATCGCTAAATAGTTGCTTTCCAATCGACGATACAGGATAGACGGTGTTATCTAAATCAAGAATGATCGCCTTTTTCTTCCCCTCCATAGTTTTCTAATTAATGGTTTTGAATTTTTCGCCCTGATATTCCCCGATTTCTTCAAGAAAAGCCACCTGCCGTTCGTTGATCAGCCGTCGTGCTTCTTGCAAAGTGAACCAGCCAGCCCGGTCGATCTCAGGAAAAGAACGTAGCTTTCCCGACCGCGGTGGCCATTCGATATCAAAGGTGTTGCTTACAATCGTGGCCGGATCGAGATTGCCCTCGGCCGCCCAGCACATAACCAGCTTGCCTCCCTTTTGTTTAATCGGCTTTAGTTCCATGAAAGGACCCTGGGGTCGGATGCCGGTTTCTTCTTCAAATTCCCGGAGGGCTGTTTCAAGCGGTTGTTCGGCCAATAATATCTCACCCTTGGGGATTGTCCACCAGCCCGCATCCTTTCTGCTAAAAAAAGGACCACCCGGATGAACCAGAAAAAATTCCTTTAGGTTTTTATTTTTCCGGAATAAAAGAATGCCTGCACTCTGTTTCATAACCTATGAACCTCTGCAAAGCGAAAAAGTTGAATGCGCTTATTCAATCATTGCCACCTGCTCGGTGATCATCGTTGTTTTGAATTTCATGCTCATATCTACGTTGAAAGTAAGGGTCATGTCCAGCGGTAATTCCGTGAGGTATTTCGTTGCGTAATTCTCCGCGATGTTGTATTCAAGCTTCCCCGAGCCGGATCCACTTGCAGCAATTTCGACTTCCGTGCTGCTCATGGCGAGCGTAATGGATTGCACCAGATCGAAGTAAGCAATACCTCCCCGGATGGCAGTGAGTAAATATTCCGTCTCAATATTCATCGCCATCGGATCCATCCCTGGCATTGGAAAGTTCATAGGCACTGCAGTTTTGAAGCGGTCGCCCACCTTCATCGGCGTGTCAGGATAGGAAATCGCCGATTGAATATTATCCATCATAGAAGTCAAAGCTTCTTTATCGGGAAGTTCGCCCGCATTACCGACAACGGAATCCACCTTAAACTTATAATCAGCCCCGTATTGGCCCAAAATTCTCGTGTCCGCTAACGAGCTTTCTTTCGATGTCGTAACACCGTTGATCGTCATAGTCGTTGTCAGATCACGAAAGGCTACTTCGGCAGGAATAACTCCGTTTTGGTCGCGATCTGCCGTCACTACTTCAGTTTGCATGGTCGTCTGTGATTCCATGGTCACATTAGCCTGCTCGCCGCTGTCTTTCAATTTCTGCATGGCCTCCTCGTCGGCAAGAATTTCAATGTAAGAGTGCGAAGTCGTTTTGAAGCCGACGCTGTATTTTTTGTTGGGTTTAATTTCGGTTTTGAAAGTAACACTTTCTTGCGCGAAGCCTTTAAAAGATGCAAGGATCAATAAAAGGCAGAGAAGGTTTTTGAACATGAGGGTCAGGTTTATAATGTCGGTTTTCAGGTATAATGGCCAACACTAAAGTACGTTTATTTTTGGAAGAAAATACGACTACCTCCGCATGCTTTGTTTAATTTTTTCCCGGTGCTGTTCCCCCCAGTTGCTTAATTCATTCATGACACCCTGCAAGGTCTCACTGTAGCCGGTCGCTTCATAGATAATCGTCACCGGCGTCGTCGAATATACGTTCCGCCGGATAAAGCCGTTCAGTTCCAGATCCTTCAATTCTTTCGCCAGCACTTTCGAGGAGATCCCCGAAACTTCCTGCTGAATTTCGTTAAACCGCTTCGGCGATTGCACCAGGGAGAAGATCAGGGCCAGTTTCCACTTTCCATTGAGGATGTACAAGGCATCAAGTACATTTCTGATCGTTCCCTGACACTCTTCGTGACGGGGATGTGCTTCTGGTTGTGCGATTTTCATACAAGCAAATATAAGCACTTACTCCGACGTAAGCGCTTACCTACAGGTAATTAGCGGCTTTTAACCACTTGCTTGCCCTACCTTTGGATCATTATTTATCATTTAAATTAGATATCATGAAACGCATCCTTCATTTAAAATCGAGCGTACAGGGTGATGCATCCTACAGCGTTAAATTAGGAAATGCCATCGTCGAAAAAATTCAGCACAAATATGCTGGCAGTACCGTAGAAGAATTAAACCTAGCTGAGATGGATATTCCGCACCTTGATCCCGATAAGATCCGTACTTTGTTTACGCCGCGCGAACTTCTCAGTGCGCATGACATGGAAGCCAATCGTCTATCTGATGAGCTGATAGAACGATTATTTGCCGCCGACTTTATCGTTATTGGCGCCCCACTGATCAATTTCACCATTCCTAGTCCGTTAAAGGCCTGGATTGATCTTATCGCGCGACCGAAAATAACGTTTAGTTACAGTCAGGAAGGCCAGCCCATCGGCTTGGTGAAGGGTAAAAAAGTGTATGTTGCCATGTCGTCTGGCGGCGTATACTCAGAGGGGCCCGGAAAGGACTACGACTTTGTGGCTCCTTACCTGAAAGCTTTTCTCGCCTTTTTGGGCATGACCGATCTGGAAGTATATCGCGCAGAAGGACTTAAAGTTCCCGGCATTATGGAGAATGCTATGGAAAAGGCTGTGGCAAGCATTGATATTGACTAGTCTGAATATAACCAAAGGGACTGCGAAGCCTTGCCGATCCCTTTGGTTATATTTTTTAGAAGGTTTATAAATGCTCTTATATTTGCTCACCAGCACTTTCAGGAAGGACCTTGTTTCGTGCATGTTTACCATCGTTGAAATATAAGTTATAGCGCTTCGTCAGGTATTAAATTACTCACTCTCCTCTTTCCTGTCACTTGGTTTAAGCAATTTAGCAACAAAACCATAGTTGGTGATAAGAAAAACCCCAAAGAGAATATTGATCCCGCTTAATGCCCAATTGAAGTTTTCACTCGCCCCATAGTTTCTACCGACCACGCTCCCCTTGAAGGCAAAGAGGGTATGGCTCAGGAAGGTGGAGATATTGTTGAGGATTAAAAGACCCCCGATTATAAAAGCCCCTATCTTTACAACGTCGGCTGAGCTAAAGTTTCCGAGTTCAATTTTATCGTCGTCGAAACCCCTGTCAAGTTTCATCAAATCCACGAGCGACTCGGCTTTAAAGATCAACACGGCAAACAGTCCGATCGACACCGCAAGCGCAATGAAGGCCCACACCAATACGATCGGGCCGGGATTCAACGTTACGAAAATTAAGTTTCCGGGAATAGATGACGTCATAACCGTTATAACGGACATTAGTCCGAACAGTTTAATAAGGAGGATGAAGAAATCTCTTTTAGTCAAGGCAGCTAGCTAATGGGTTTATCAATGGTTAATGTAAATCAACCAGTTTTCCTATTCGTCCTTCAAGCTTTTCACCGGGTTCATCCGGGCGATTTTTAAGGCGTGATATGCGATAGTAAAGAAGGCAATCAGAATACTTAACCCTCCCGCAAGCAAAAAGACCCAGGCTTGTATGCTTATCCTGTAATTAAAGTCCTGCAGCCAGCTGTTCATGGCCCACCAGCTGATAGGCGAGGCAATAACGATGGCAACCAGTACAAGCTTGATGAAATCTGCAGACAAAAGTTTTATCACACCGGAAAGGCTTGCGCCTAACACTTTGCGAATGCCGATTTCCTTAGTGCGCTGTTGGGTGACGAAGGCAGCCAGACCGAACAGTCCCAGACAGGCGATGAAGATGGCAAATCCGGCAAAAATTGAAACGATGGTTCTTGTTCGCTGAACGTCGGAATAAAGTGTTGCAAATCCGTCATCCAAAAAAGTGTATTGAATTTTTTGATTCGGCGAGAAGTTGTTCCAGATTCGGGTGATTTCAGCAAGGGTTTGCTCGGTATCGTCTGTGCGCAGTTTGACCGAAATAATTCCCGGGCTTCCACCAATTGTCATAGCCAGCGGACCGACATCCTCGTCTCGCATGCTTTCATAAATAAAATCTTCCACAACTCCGATGATCGTAAGCGTTTGGAAGTTCCGTATCCGGGTGCCGATCGGGTTTTTAAGTCCGAGCGCCTCAACCATTTTCTGGTTGACAATAACCGCCGCAGAATCGGTTGGCATAGCCAGATTGAAATTTCTTCCTTCGAGTAGCCTAAGGCTGAATGTAGAAAGGTAATCCGCATCTACGACCCAGTTCTGACCCGGGATTCCGCTTTCCTCGTTCTGTTTGCCATCAACCCAGTACGCATTTCCATTACGCATAACACCGTCAATCTCAACGGGCAGGTATTCACTGATCGACACACTGGAAACGGCCGACAGACCTTTCAGTTCTTCCTTGAAGGATTTCTGGGTTCCGTCGAGGGTTCCTGTTCCCCGTAATATCAGAACCTGCTCTTTGCTAAAACCAAGGTCTTTATTCAACAAATATTCAAGTTGCTGACTGATCACGAATGTTCCTATAATGAGAATCATGGAAGTTGTGAACTGGAATGTCACCAGGCCATTTCGAAACCAGCTGTTACCCGACTTTAAGTTAACCTTGCCTTTTAAAACGGAAATAGGCTTGAATCCGGAAAGATAGAGGGCCGGATAAATGCCGGAAAGCAATCCTATCACTAATCCGAATATCAGCACCGTCGGGATGAAAGCCGGACTGCCCCAGGGAAATCCTAATTCCTTTCCTGCAATATCGTTGAAATAGGGAAGGAGCAAGGAAGCGATCAGGAGGGCTAGAATAATCGAAATGGCCGAGTAGAGCAGCGACTCTGTCAAAAATTGGCGCACTAAAGATTGCCGGTCGGAACCAATCGTTTTTCTGACCCCCACTTCCTTGGCCCGTGTAGCGGCGTTGGCGGTCGATAGATTGATAAAATTAATGATGGCGATCATAAGAATAAAGACAGCGATAGCTCCGAAAATGAAAACCAGCTGGATATCGCCACGATTTTGGTTTTCAATCTTATTATCCTGGATGCCCTTTGAGTATAAATGTATCTGCTCCAGTGGTTGCAAGGTCATCTTTGCCGTCCTCCACAGCTCCTCATTCAGTGCTATCCCGGCCTGCATTACAGCCGGTTTGTAATAATCGTTGATATAGGAATCCGACAGTTTCGATTCGAGGGCGGCTAAATCACTTCCTTCCTTCACTTTAAAGTAGGTTGAGTAATTTGAAGCCAGCCAATTCGATTTTTCACCTGGATATGGTTCGTGCCCGCTTAAAGTTATAAAGAAATCAAAGCCATAAAAGCTGGAATTCGTTGGGATGTCGTCAATCACCGCGGTGACCGTATAGTTTTTCGACTTGTCGTTATTCAGATAGAGGGTTTTTCCAATGGCGTCGCCTTTAAATAGCTTTTCGGCTTTGCTCTTGGTGATAACAATGCTTTGCGGTTTGGTCAACGCGGCGTTCAGCGATCCATCAATGGCCTGGAATGAGAACATATCCAAAATCGATTGATCGGCAAAACAAAAGCCTTCTTCCGACAAGAGCTCGGGGTTCTCGCTGGTTGATACCTGATTACTACCGGCTCCGAAAAGTGGATTGGATAGAATGCGTCCACTTTCGGTGATCTCAGGAAAGTCTTCTTTCATCTGTGGAGCGGTAGGCGCCGGCATGGACACACCTTTATGAACAACCTTGTCCACGGTTATGGTTCCCACCAGACGGTAAATCTGGTCGGAATCTTTATAATGTTTGTCGTAACTCAATTCATGCCGGACGAATAAAACAATGACCAGGCAGATGGCCGTGCTGATGGCAAAGCCTCCGATTTTAATTAGGGAATAGAACCGTTGATTCTTTAGACTTCTCCAGGCGGTTTTTATATCGTTGCGTATCATGGTTCTTTTTAATTCTGGTAGAGACAAGAGATGCGCCAGTGTACTAACATTCTATTTTTCAGCAGCTTGGCTGTTTTTGTAGTGGCCGTTATGTTCGGAATCGCACATATGCTTGTTCGGTAGTGGTCAACCTGTCAGGCTGAAAACTCTGGGCTTTAAATATTGTTAAGCTCTGTATGAAACCACTATCTACCAAACTACTCGACCTCGACATGGCAAAGGCTATCGGAGCTTCAGCGACAGGCGCCCAGGCCACGGGTGCCCGTGCCTTAGGGGCTCAAGCTATTGGAGCCTTATCCATTGGAGCAGTTGCCGTCGGTGCTTTTGCCATCGGAGCCCTTTCGATTGGAGCACTCGCTGTCGGAGCCATGGCCATTGGGAAGCTAAAAATTAAAAAAGCCCGCATCGAAAAATTGCACATCGGCGAACTGAAAGTGGATCGTCTGATTATAGACAAGGATGAGTCGCCAGGCAAAGGCGGAGCAGCGGAATAAGCGCGCGACGCCAGGGCACTATTTTTTCTCTTTATAGAGTACCATGCCCGCGTGGTACAGAATGCCGTCTTTAAACTCTCCATCAGCCGTAAAGCCGGTGTCGTCCTGATAATCGATATGGTTGCCGGTCACCTGATAGTTTCCCTGGTAGGCGCTTTTGCGGTTACCTCTAGCTTCGTCATAACGGTTGCCCGGCAAGAGTTCATGCCGAATCTGACCATCCTGAGTGACCCACATGCCGAGGTATTCTTTTGTTTCTTCCATTCTTTTTTCCATCATTATTTGCTTTTTTTCATAGGTAATACGTTTGATAGATCTCGAACGATGAAACAAAGTTGAGGTTAATTCAGCTTTCGAAAGTAACTCAATCAACGATAATTGTAGTCGGATCGGATGGCTCACCAGAGGGGTATATTTTCCTAACAAAAGCGACGACGAACCTACTTTATAAAAAATACCCACGTCGTGAAATCCTCCGTGAATTCCAAAAACCGGTGTTCTGCAAAAGCGGGAACGAAAAGGAAGTCACCTCTTTGAAAAGCCGTGGTCTTTCCTTCCAATTCGAAAATGCCCGATCCGGAGATGATGATGTAAAATTCGTCACGGTCGTGAGGCTTCTGCTTATCAACAAGATCGGGTTTGTAGATTTCAACGGAAAGATTGTTGATATCGAGCAGGGAGATGAATTCTTTGCCAGATTTTTTAAGGTTTTCCATTGCCTGTTCTTCTTGAATCTTTATCATAGTATTTGCTTTGATTATGAATATCCTCCGGCAACATCAATGAAAATGCCCGTTGAAAAGGAAGATTTCTCCGATGCCAGCCAAAGGATGGCTTCTGCGACTTCTTCCGGCGTTCCACCTCGTTTCAATGGAATGTTGCCTTTTACTCGGTCGATCCTGCCGGGCTCGCCGCCATCGGCATGGATATCTGTGTCAATAAAAGCAGGGCGCACCGCATTCACGCGGATGCCCTCCGCTGCCAATTCTTTCGATAAGCCCACCGTTAAAGTATCTAACGCTCCCTTGCTCGCCGCATAATCCGTATATTCGAAAGGCGCACCTGTTCGGGAAGCAATGGAAGAAACGTTTACAATAGTGCCCCCTTCTCCGCCAAAACGAGTAGACATGCGTTTTATCGCCTCCTGACAACAAAGAAATGGGCCCAGTAAATTGGAATGAATCATCCGTTGAAACCTTTCATAGTCGAGGTCGATAAATCGCTTCTGATGCTCGAGCATCCCTGCGTTGTTCACCAGGCAATGGAGTTTTCCGAAGTGGCTATCCACCGTTGAGAATAAGCGGAGAATGTCATGCGCTATCCCCACATCGGCTTGAATGGCAATAGCTTTTCCTCCAATCGAATGTATATGCTCAACCACCTTATCGGCAGCTGTTTTATTTCGCCGGTAGTTGACGGCAACTGCGTATCCGTTTCGGGCAGCAAGGATAGCGCTCGCCGCCCCTATTCCGCGACTGGCGCCTGTGATGAGCATCGTTTTCATAGCTAATGTTGAAACTTATTTTGAAGTTAAATTTTTACGAGAATATATGCCATTCATGTGATCCACGCTCCCGGTAGGATCAGCCATAATTTTGATCCAGTCGCTGAGTTGCTTATCGTCGATAAGGTCGGGTTTCTCGAATTTTCCTATTGGGTATCGTAGATCCATGGTCGTAACGAATAAGGTTGTAACGTAAGGGTAGGGGCTTCGGTACTTAAATTTAAAAAAATTTTGAGAATAGCCTAAGTCAACAGTAATTAAATAAAATTGGTTACCATTCGCATCTGCTTTTTCAGTAGATTTAACCTAGCAGCGCTGATGAGCTGACAAAAGGATTCAACGACAATGAGAACCACCTGATGATTCAATATTTTTTCTATAGCGTATCCATTGTCTTTGGCTCCTGGCTTGTAGGGATCATCATGAACGGCTTATTGAAGAACACAGCATTCTACAAGAAGCTGAGCAACCTCCATTTTATCAATAGCAAAAAGCTAAATAAAGCCCTTGGATTGGGAGCTTTTAAGTGGACCGTAAAAAACACTTTTTTTAAGTACTTCAATCAAAACCTTAAAGTCAAGGGCCAAATTGAGATCAGCGATATCGAAGCGCTTAAAAGGGAAATGATATCTGCGGAAATAGGTCACTTAACCGCTTTTGTTCTCGTAAGTGTGTTTGCGCTCGTAAAATCAGTGAACGTCCATTACTCATTCGGTATAATCATGCTGCTGCTGAACATCCTGTTGAACTTGTACCCATCATTATTGCAACAAGAGAATAAAAGACGAATCGATCGATTGTTGGTGATAGCGCGCAAGCGCGGAACCCCCGCTAACATGGATGCTTTCAGCTGACAAGGCAGAACTTCCGGATCGGTGTCGACGACTACCTAAAGAATTTCCTTAGATCCACCTACATATTCAAGCGTTTCAATCACCGGTTCAGACGCGAGGTTTTTATCGCGTTGCTCCTGGAAAGATAAAAAGCTTGGCGTGTTCAATAAAACTTGCTGAATCTCCTTGTTCTTGTATTGTGAAAGATGAACAAAGGCGTTGCTTCCCTGAATCGAAAAAGCAGAATAGAGGAACTGTGTACCGTCTAAGTCTTTAAAATCGTTCAGAAATGCCTGTATCAAATCTCTATTTGCTGCTGCGTAATCTTCATTTACGGTGTACTCTACTTTAACTGCGATCATTTTCAAATTATTAATGCCTTGTTAAAAATAGGCAATAATTCTAATCTGCGTATACGTTACCCTTCACTTATCTTGCTAGCACTACGAAACAATAAAATTAAGCCGAATACAGCGCAGACCACAATCGCAGATATATGAGGCATCGCTTCCGCAAGGCCATTATAATCTTTACTTAAAACAATAAGTATATCTTAGTTGCAGACAAAATGGTTTTCTTGTGCAAAAGCATATGTCTTATCCTCTCCATCGTCATTAATGAAGTACCGCATGAGTCCTTCCACAATAAAGCCTACTTGCTTACAGACCTGTCCCTCAGCTAAAAAGTAGTCTCCTTTTTTGATGGATTTTTCTTTCCATAATAATTTGATGCATGCAACCTCTTCGAAGTCTAAATTTATGATAGATTTTATGCTGTGAATTAATTTCTCGGTCATCTTTTCAGGTACTAATGATGTGTTTTATAGTGGCATAAGGTACGATGGTATTTTATTTTAATTAATATCTACCTATCTTAGAGGGAGATAGGCTCGAGCCGATAGACCCAAAACCTCAAATCATGAAACTCGACAAAAAATTCTATAAGCCCGGTGTTTCTCTGACCATCATGATCGTACTGTTTCTCACAAGATGGTTGCCGCATAACGGAAGTTTCTTCAAGGTCACCGACTATGTCATCTTCTTTAGTATCATCGTCGGATTATATTTTTTTGAACTGTTTTTCACCTATTTAGCGTTGATGTTTCTCGCGTTGATATCCTCCGCCTCATTGATGATTGTCCTCGGCGCCGCTATATATATTGAATCTTATCAACTGTTCTTATGTCAGGCTATTTTATTTTTTAGTTTAGCCGGAGGGTCGATGATTCTCTTCAAAAAGCAGGTTTTTACTGCCTAAGGTCTTATCTTTAAAAACAACTTAGGGAAAAAGTGGCGAAATCCTTCGTTATATTCTATAGTTTTGTCTAAAAGGTTTAAATGCAAATTTTAGTAATTGAAGATGATAAGCGAATCAGTGATTTTCTGATCAAGGGTTTGGAGGAAAATAATTACCTGGTTACTTTATGCACAAACGCGGAGTCGGTTGTGCAAGACTATCTCGACGTCTCGTTTAATTTGATCATTTGTGATATCATGCTGAAGGGCATGGACGGAATTCAACTGGTTCAAACCTTGCGGTACAAGAAAAATAATACACCGGTTTTAATGTTGAGTGCACTGGGTGGCGTGCAAGATAAAGTAGCCGCTTTGGATAGTGGCGCCGACGATTATCTTACCAAACCTTTTCATTTAGATGAGTTGCTTTCACGGATCAAGGCTCTAACTCGCCGTAATAATTTGAGCTACCAGGCTATTTCTTCAAATATCGTCCGGATGGGGAATTTGATAATCGACTTCGACCAGTATAAAGTTTCTGTAAGTGGGCACGGGGTGGCATTGTCGCCCCGTGAATTTAAATTATTAAAATATCTTCTTGAAAACCGCGATAAGACGGTTTCACGTATTCAGATTCTCAACGCTGTTTGGGGTATCACCTTCGAGAACCATACAAATGTGGTGGATGTGTACATTTCCTATTTGAGGAACAAAATTGAAAAATACGGGAGAAAATATATCCATACCGTTAAAGGTGTGGGTTATATCTTCAAAGAATAGCCCATGAAGTTAAAGCATCGCTTATCTCTATATTCCATTGTTATTTTCTCTGTCGTCATATTAATTGCGTCGGTTGTTATCTATTTTTCCTTCTATACTCAAATGGAACGGAAAGAGACACAGTCCCTTCAGAGTAAAACCTTGCTCGCAGCTATTTACTATTTCGAACAGGATGAACTCCCTACTCTAGAGCATGAGAATATCAGGCAACAATTGAATAAAACAATATCCAGGAAAAACATTGTGGTATATGATGTGCAGAATCGACAGACCAATGGTGAAATGCTTCACGATACGAATATCACCAAGGAATTTATCGAGGATGTGCGATTGAGGGAAAGTGTATCATTTACCTCGGCCCACTTTTTCTATAATGGTATTTTCTACCCTGACAATGAAGGCGACTTCGTGGTGGTTACGCGAGAGTCGAAGGCGGAGTTTAACGAACAAATGCAATCTCTCCTGAATATTTTGGTTATTGTCTCCATCATAGGCTTGTTGTTTATCTATCTGTTTTCAAATTACCTGGCGCTGATAGCTTATCAGCCTATTGCACGAATCATGGAGCAGATAGGAGAGCGCGACCCGGAAAACTTCAATGAACCATTGGTTATACAAAAATCGTATGCTGAGATTGAAGCCCTTGTAAAAACCTATAATCACTTCATTAACAAAATTGCACAAGCGTTCAGTGTGCAAAAGAATTTTATCGATTATGTTTCGCACGAATTGCGTACACCCATCACCGCTTTGCTGGGCACTCTCGAAGTAACGGGTAGTAAAGAGCGAACGGTAGAACAGTACGAAGAAGTTATTTATCAGCTAAAACAATACACCAACGATTTGCAGGAAACGCTGGACCAAATGATGCTGCTTTCGGGGGTGAATTCGACCTTCGAGTATAAGTCGTTGCGAATAGATGAGGTTGTCTGGCAGGTGATCGAAAATGCCATCCACTACCACCAGGCAAAAATCAGCGTTTCCATGGAGGTGAAGAACAACGACTTGCTTATCCTTCTTGGTAATGAAAAGCTTTTGCAGATTGCCTTTAATAATCTGCTGAACAACGCGATCAAATATTCCGGCAACCAGGCCGTCGAGATTCGATTGGCCGAGGTAGCTAATAAGTTAGAAATTCACATCCTGGATCAGGGCATTGGTGTTCCGGAGAGCGACTTAAAGCGTATTACCCAAAATTTTTACCGCGGTCAGAATACCGGAAACTTCAGCGGTAAGGGGATTGGTCTGTCCATGGCCCATATCATTCTGACCATGCACCAAATAGATCTTGATATCTCAGCCAATAATCCCCGGGGAACCATCGTAAAGCTGCGGCTTTTCTAATCCACTTCTAATTTGTCTTGTAGTTTGCCTTAATGTTGGGCCTGTACTTTTGCTTCAAATTAAAAGAAAGTGAAAGTATTCAATCTCATCAGCATCTGCTTTATCAGTATTACGACGGTCAGTGGGCAGACCGTCGCGCTTCCACAATTAGAGGCCGCTTTTTTAAGCAATAACTACCTGTTGATTGCCAGTAAATACGACATTGAGATAAGCGAAGCCAACATCGTACAGGAAAAACTCTGGAACAATCCCACCCTCCACTTGTCGGAAGTGAATCTCTGGAAAACCACTGCCGTAGAGGAGATGCCATACCTGTTCGGTTCTTTCGGTAAAAGCCAGCAGTTTTCTGTCGAACTCGAACAGCTGATCGAAACTACCGGAAAGCGGAAAAAGCGCGTCGCGATCCGGGAACTGGCAAAAAATACCGCCCTGCTTGAGTATCAGGAACTAATGCAGGAACTATTAAAAACCCTGCGGCAAACGTACTATTCGATGGCGCGGGTTCAGGAAGAGCTCGAGCAATTGAAGATGAGTGTGGAGTTGTTTGAGCAATTGGATGCCCAATACGGGCGACAATCAGCACTGAACAATGTCTCGCGAGCGGATTATTATCGGATTCAGGCAGAATTAGCGGGCTTGCTGAAAGATAAGGTTGCCTTGGAAAATGAACAGGAGAGCCTGTTGAGTACCTTAAGGGTACTCACGCAACGACCCGATATTACGCCGCAACAAATAGATTTTTCCGCCTTCAAACAACATGCAGGGCCACTCCCGGCCAGTCTCAAAGAGACTGTACGCATGCAAAATACGACACTGAATCGCCAGCAAAATGAAATCCTCCTCGCTGAAAAAGAGTGGACGTTGGAAAGGGCACAGCGCGTCCCGGATCTGACCCTTTCGGTCGCTTATGATCGGGGAGGAAATATCATGCTCGATTTTGTGGGCGTGGGCCTTTCCATGGATCTGCCGTTTTTCAATAATAACAAGGGCGGAATCAAGGCTGCAAAAATAGCCTATGAGCGGGAAAAGGTTGAATATTTAGCCCTTCAGTCGGAATTAGACCAGACAGCTGAACACCTCCATCAGCAGCTAAGACGACTAAAAAGCGCTTTAAACCAATGGGATGCGGAACATTCACAGGATCCCTCGTCGTTAGTGGAAAGCTACAATAAGCATCTGCTTAACCAGCAAGTAACCTTGCTCGAATTTATTGATTTCACACAGGCCTACAGGGCTTCACAAACGGCCTATTTGGAACTGGCTGAAACTTATCATACGACCTTCGAAGAATTAAATCAGCTACTAGGAAGCGGACAAAAATAACATGATACGAAACTTACATCTTTTAACGGTTTGCGCGCTTGTTGCGGGCAGTTGCGGCAGCCCGCAGGAGCAAGAAATATTGACGATCGAGCCGGCTAGATTTTGCCTGAACGAACAGCTTAAAAAGCACACTAAGACGGTACACGTTCTCGAAAGAGATATTCGGGAGCAGCTAACGCTCCCCGGCAAAATTGAATATAACGAAAACGATTTGCTAGCCTTCAAAAGCCTGGTAGGCGGTATGGTGGAGAAAGTATCCTTTGAGTTGGGCGATTATGTGCAGCAGGGTCAGGTACTGGCGGTTGTTAGATCCAACGACGTGATGGAACTGATGCAGCAAAAACGATCGCACGAAAATCAGCTCGAGCTTTTTAGTAAACAGATCGCCGTCAAAAAGGAACTTTTAGCAGACGGGATGGCCTCACGGACCGAAGTTACCGAGATGGAGTTTGAACAGCAGTCGGCCCAAATCGAAATCGATAAAATAGACGCCACCTTAAAACTATTCCGTGCTGTCGGCAATGGTCAGTTTCAAATTCTGGCTCCTAAACCCGGCTACATTGTTCAGAAAAACATAAGCGCCGGACAATCTATCCAGTCCGATTCGGATGAGAATTTATTTTCCATTTCAAACCTGAAGCAAGTTTGGGTGATGGTTAATATTTATGCGAATAATCTGCGATTCGTGAATAATGGTGACGCAGTAAAATTGCGAACGGCCGCTTTCCCCGATAATGTGTATCAAGGAAATATTGATAAAATATATAATGTTTTCGACGACAACGAACATGTCATTAAAGCAAGGGTGGTGTTAGACAATCAGGATCTGAAGCTGATGCCGGGTTTAAGTGTGGATGTAATCATTGATAAACGGAATATTTTAGGAAGCGCATTTGCGATACCTGGCCAAGCCAGAATATTCGAAAACAACAAAGAATATGTAATCGTCTACACCGACGATTGCACCCTTGAAATTCGAAGGATAGCTACCATTGCGGAAAACGAGGAATACGCCTTTGTTGCGGAGACTTTCGCTGCTGATGAGCAGGTTGTTGTTCAGAATTCGTTGGTCATTTATGAAGAGCTAAACCGATAAGACGATGAAAAAGTTAGTAAAAGCCTTGGTGACGTTTTCGTTGCGGAACACCACATTCATCCTTTTCGCAACTCTTGGTTTGTTGTTTGGCGGAATCTACGCTCTTTTTCATACTCCCATTGAGGCATTTCCGGACGTTACCAATACTCGTGCGCGCATCATCACGCAATGGTCGGGCCGGAGTGCGGAAGAAATGGAAAAGTTGGTTACGCTCCCGGTTTCTAAGGTGATGAACAGCATCCCACATAAATCGAACATACGGTCGATATCCCTCTTCGGCTTGTCAGTCGTAACCGTTCAATTCGAAGACGGCGTAGACGATTTTTATGCGCAGCAATACGTTTCCAATAAGCTGAACGGGGTAGAACTGCCCGAGGGTGCAGATGCCAGTATTGAACCACCATCGGGAGCTACCGGCGAGATTTTTCGATATGTGCTGAAAAGCGACCTTCCCATCAAGGAGGTTACCGCCATTCAGGATTGGGTGATTGAGCGGGAGTTGTTGTCCGTACCGGGTATAGCCGATGTCGTGAGCTTCGGCGGTGAAGAGAAAACCTATGAAATCAAAATCAACCCCACGGAACTCAAGAATTACGATTTGTCGCCGCTGGATGTTTACGAAGCAGTCTCCATGTCGAATATCAATGTCGGAGGGGATGTTATCCAGCAGGGCGACCAGGCCTATGTGGTCCGCGGCGTTGGCTTGCTCGATAAAATAGAAGACATCGGCAATATCACTATCAAGCTGAACGGTTCTACACCCGTATTGATTAAGAACGTAGCCGATGTAGCGGTTTCCAGTAAACCTCGTTTAGGGCAGGTGGGATATAACGAGGACGACGATTTGGTGCAGGGGATCGTGATCATGCTACGTGGTGAAAATCCATCCGAAGTAATAACCAGTCTGAAAGCAAAAATTGAAGAGCTTAACAGTCGTACGCTGCCCGATAATGTGCAAATAGAAACGGTGGTCGATCGGACAGAGCTGGTTAACAACACCGTTTATACGGTCTCTAAGAATATCATCGAAGGAATCTTGCTGGTATCCTTGATCGTCTTCATCTTTCTCTACAATTGGAAGTCCACCTTCATCGTCGCGTCGGTCATACCCTTATCCTTTTTATTTGCGATCATCATGCTGAAAATACAGGGCCTGCCCGCGAACCTAATCTCTATGGGATCTCTGGACTTTGGTTTGTTACTGGAAGGGACTCTGGTTATCGTAGAAACCGTTTTCGTTTCGCTGGCTACGTTACAGCACCGCGTTGGGGCAGAACGGTTCGCCAAAATGAGCAAAATGGGGGTCATCAAGAAAAGTGCGGGAAGTGTGGCCTCGTATATTTTCTTCGCTCTGATCATCCTGATCGTAGCCTTGCTTCCAATATTTTCCTTTCAGAAAGTAGAAGGAAAGATGTTTACTCCCTTGGCCTTTACATTGGGGTATGCGCTTCTGGGCTCGCTCATATTGAGTCTCACCTACGTGCCGGCAATGTGTAAATTGCTGTTCACCAAAAATATGGAGGAAAAAGAAAACTTCGTTACCCGTTTCTTTCAAAAATCTATCTTTGGTTTGTACGACTTCACATTTCGATACAAACGAGCAACCATCGCATTGTTTGTGGGCGTTTTGGGATTGTGTGCTGTGAAGTTTATGCACTACGGTTCTGAGTTTTTGCCCAAGCTCAACGAGGGAGCCATTTACGTACGGGCTACATTGCCTAATAGTATCAACTTGCAGGAATCCATCCGGTTGACGAAAGAGATGAAATCGGTCATTTTGAGTGAAAGCGAAGAAATTGACTTTATCTTAACACAAACGGGTCGCCCCAATGATGGTACCGACCCAACCGGCTTTTTCAACATCGAATTCAATATCCAGTTGAAGCCTGAGAAGGAATGGTCCAGAGATGTCAAGAAGGACGACATTATCCAGGAAGTCCGATCGAAACTCAGTCATTACCCGGGCATTAACTTCGGTTTCTCGCAACCCATTCAGGATAATGTCGAGGAGTATGTAGCCGGTGTGAAAAGTTCATTGGTCATCAAGATTTTCGGGGACGATTTATACGACATGGAAAAATATGCCAATCAAGTCGCCCAAGCCATTAAAAAAGTACCCGGCATCACAGATTTGAATGTGTATAAAAATATCGGATTGCCTGAGCTCCGTATCCAGCTACACGATAATAAAATGGCAAAATATGGTATTCATACCGCAGACGTTCAGGCGGTCATTGAAATGACCATTGGCGGGCAGGCCGCAACTAAGTTTTATGAAAACGACCGGCAATTCGATGTTATGTTACGCTTCCAAAAGGAATATCGCGATTCGCCCGATAAAATTGCCAATATTCTCATACCCACCAGTAACGGGAATAATATACCGCTACAAGAGATTGCGACCATAGGTTACCAAACAGGGCCGGCGTTTATATACCGCGAAGGTAACAGTCGTTATATCGGAGTTGGATTCAGCATCGAAGGGCGTGATTTGGGCAGTACCATCGAAGAAGCCAAGCAGGCGGTAGTCCGCGAGGTTAGCCTTCCCAAAGAAAATTATATGGAATGGGCAGGCGAGTTCGAAAGTAAAGAACGGGCTGCCAAACAACTGATGCTGGTAGTGCCTGTATCCTTAATTTTAATTTTGCTATTACTGTATTCAAACTTTGGGAATGTTAGAGACACTGCTATATCGGCTTTAACACTGCCATTCGCATTCATTGGCGGGTTCTTATCCCTATGGATCACTGGAACCATTTTCGGCATATCAGCTGGCATCGGCTTTATTATTCTGTTTGGGGTAGCTACCATCGATGGCATTGTGTTGATCGGAGTGATGCGGGATAATCTTAAAGAAAAAATACCCTTGAAAGCGGCAATTATAAACGGTGTAAAAAGCAGGATCCGGCCTGTGGTGATGATTGCCTTAATGGGCTCGGTGGGACTTTTGCCAGCGGCCTTATCAACAGGAATGGGATCGGAGATTCAGCGACCCTTAGCCATTATGATTGTTGGGGGACTATTAATTTGTCTGATACTCTCCTTCACCATATTGCCGATCGTGTTCTATTTTGCCTATCGAAAAGAGCAACGCCGCGCTTAGTTCAGCTCTTTCACCATCCAGATATCGCAGGCAAAATGCCCCGTACATCCCAAGGGAGAGGTTATTTTCTTGAACCCTAGCTTTTCATACAAAGAAACGGCACCGCCCAGTTCAGGCATCGTTTCCAAATAAAGATGGGTATAACCAAGTTCACGCGCAGCGATAGAGCATTCCTCTATAAGCGCCTTGCCGATGCCTTTTCCCCTGGTATCAGGTGTTAAATATAGTTTAACCAGCTCGCAATGACCCTCAGGCAAACCTTCGGTGGGGTAGATGCCGGCACCGCCTACAACACGACCGTCTTCTTCAACAATCCGGTACATCGATCCGGGAATGGAGAACAATTCGAATAAGTTATCGGTAGCGCTATCCGCGAAAGCCGTTCCCGGTAGGTTCGCGTTGAATTCGGTTAAAACCGTTCGAATGATGTGCGCGATTGCTTCGTTATCTTTTCTTTCAATAGGTCGAGTTTTCCAGGCCTTCATATCGTAAAGCTAAGTAAAAAAACTCTTTCCAAATCCAACGTGGAAACTTCATGAATAAGTCAAGTATATACTTCGTTTATACCTCGATTTACCCAAACGGGGTTCGAACCCGTACCTAACCCGGACCAGACAGGGGTCAAACAGACCTAGGGGGTCTGTTTAACCCCTATGCTTCCTGTGTCAGATTGGTGTTTAGGGTGGCGTTAGTATAAAGGAGTTACGAACAAAGTATAGCGAAGATATTTGGCATGGGGAGGTTGAACTAAATCCAAAAAGAAGAATGTTGAGCACTGAGAAAACTTGTTGAACGATAGGTAATGAGCAACAGAATAGGATTGCGTTCAGGAGGTGTGTTTTAAAGCGTTTTTCCAGCAACGACCATTTGGTCCATGCTTGGTTCTTTGCTGCCTCCGGATCTTTCGATGGTGATCGCAAACATCTCTGCTCGCGGTACAGTGATCATTTGTTGTACCGTTGAATTTTGTTCGATCAAGCCGGCACTAACAGGCAAGCCATCAATGATTGCCCAAAGCTGATATTGCTTGCCGGAAGGCAGGGCGGGGAGGTCGGCAGGTCGTAGATAAACCTCTCCTGACTGAGACCAAAAAACAACCGTTTGCTTGTCTTCGTGACCGGTTACGCCGGCCAGCATGATGTTGCGGGTGGTAGGACTAACCAATAAATTAATTTCGTCATTGGCCTTCCGGATTTGTGCCTGAAAGGTTTTGTTTTGAACCAGAATTTCGGTCTTTTCCTTTTCAAGACTTTGAATTTCCGACCGATACTGGTTCATTTTGTAAAAATGATAGGGAAGGCCGAAGACAATCAGAACGGAGGCCGCAATTGCCAGGTAGAAATAGGATTTGGAAAGACGTCTAACCGGTATTGCCGTGTAGGGTGAGGAGGTTTCTTCCGCGGCTTCTTTTATGAGATCACTATTAATGGCAGACCAAATTTTTGCTTTTAAATCATCAGGTGGTTGTATGGTATTATTTTGAGCATAGTTTTCCATCGCTGCTTCAGCTTCCTCCAAAGCAGCTCGTATTTCAGGATATTCAACACATAGTCTTTCCAGTTCGCGAGCTTCCTCTTCTCCGGCTAAACCCAATGCATAGGTTTCAATTATTCCTGACGATATGTAGTCTTGTATGTTCAATTTGTTTTTAAAATGTTCTTCAATTTTATTAGTGCGTTTCGGGCACGGCTCTTAACGGTTCCCAAGGGAATAGCCAGTTTTTTAGCAATTTCGTGTTGAGTATATCCTTCGAAGTAAGCAAGATCAAGGATTTGTCTGTCTTCGTTTTTCAAGCCGTCGATCACAGAACTTAGACCCAGATGGTCGACAGGAGTGTGAGTCAGATGATTCTGTTCTATCGCCGGTGAATCGCTTTCCAAACGATTCGTTTTTTTACTTTGTCGTTCGGCTCCTGAACGCATAAAGTCAAGAGCTGTATTTCGCGTAATTTGAAGCATCCATGTAAAAAGTCTGCCTTTCTCGTGATCGTAACTATCTAGTTTTCTCCATATTTTGATGAACGATTCCTGTAGAATATCGGCCGCCTCTTCCCGGTCTCCCAACATTCGGACAATAACACTAAAAAGCGCGGCTGAGTAATTATCGTACAGATAATTATAGGCTCGTTGATCTTTTGTCTTTAACAAGGTGACCAACTCAGGTTCGCTATACTGCTTTTTTTCCTGCAAAGTATTTTTCGGTTGGAACGAATATAGGATAAAAATGAGAACAACAGTCAAGTGATCCAAAAAAGGTTTCTTCTCGTATCTGATATAAAGACATGCAATTATTTTCATGCCCGTATCACCTTAAACTTAAAAAAATGGAAGAAAACTCAGTGATTACCAAAAACGAAGCCCTTAAAAGACGTTCCTTTTTAAGGTATGCCGGGGCAGGAGCTGCCCTGGCGACGCTAACCATCGCTGGATGCAATAAAGACGATGATATGCCGCGGCACGAAGACGGGGAATATTTCGGCAGTGGCGACATCGCTATATTAAATTATGCCTATGCCCTGGAACAATTAGAGGCAGCATTCTATACGAAAGTTGCCGATGCGCCGTACAGTGGAATTTCTGCCCTGGAAAAATCATACTTCATTGATATCCGCGATCACGAGATTGCCCACCGCGAATTTTTCAAAACTGCCATCGGCGGGAGCGCAATCAAAAGTTTGGAAGTAGACTTTTCATCGGTGAATTTTGGGAGCAGGGACAGTGTGTTGGCCACAGCCAAAGCATTTGAAGATCTGGGTGTATCGGCCTATAATGGCGCAGGAAGATTGATCAAAGATTCCAAGTATTTGATTCTGGCCGGACAAATCGTTTCGGTAGAGGCTAGGCATGCCGCCCTTATCCGCGATCTGATCAGTAATGGCTCATTTGCAGACGACACAGTGGTCGACATGAATGGTTTGGACACGTCCAGAAGCCCTGGCGAGGTGTTGAAGATAGCATCCGCCTATATCAAAACCAAACTAAATGTTAAAGATTTACCGAACTACTAAACCTGAAATCAATGAATTTATTAAATATTATAAACGAAATCGAGCATGTGGATCAAGAAGTTCATGAACGGCTAAATCCACGACGAGCAGCATTAAAAGGCTTTCTGAATTTTGGTACCAAAGTGACGGCTGCTGCCATGCCTTTTGCCTTAGGAAGTCTTTTTAATAAAGCCTACGCGCAGGCACCGGGTGATGTAAAAGGAATTTTAAATTTCGCACTTACGCTGGAATACCTGGAAGCTGAATTCTACACATTGGGCGTGGCGGCTTCGGGCCTAATTCCGTCGGGACCCGCCTTAGGTGCGATGACCACCATCCGGAATCACGAAAATCAACATGTGGCTTTTCTGAAAACGGCCCTCGGCGCGGATGCTGTGTCGAAACCATCCTTTGATTTTACCGCCGGAGGTGCATTTGCGGATGTATTCAGGAACTATGATACTTTTCTAGCACTCGCACAGGTTTTCGAGGACACCGGAGTTCGTGCTTATAAAGGTCAGGCGGCTGGATTGATGAGTAATAAAGACGTGCTTACCGTTGCACTCAACATCCATTCGGTTGAAGCCCGGCATGCATCGCATTTGAGACAGATGAGAAGATCCAGAGGAGGTGCGGCGGCTAATTTGAAACCCTGGATCACCGGTGCCAACGATACAGGAATAGGAGATGCCGTTAATGCCATATACGCCGGAGAGGATAATAAGAGTCAAGCCGGCGTTGATATCACCCAATTAAATGGGATCGGTGGAAAGATTTCTGCCAGTGCTGCGACAGAATCTTTCGATGAGCCGCTTACTGCAGAGGCCGTATTGGCGATTGTAAAGCCCTTTATCGCTTAAATTATTTTAATCATTCCAGATCGTTGCGCTGAGGGGCCCCGGTTAGCTCTTCCAAAAAATGGGGATACGTGTAGCGTGAAGATCAGCTACCGGATTTCCTTCAGCGTATACCATCTGGCATAGCCGGTTCGCCATCACCACGAAACGTGGACCTAAAGGCCCCTTAGTTTGTCGTGTTTATACCGCAGTAAATATACATGAATTGCGAAATTTATACATCGATAAACACCGCTATGAGAAAGATCATTGTATTATCCTTTTTATCCCTGGATGGAGTTATGCAAGCCCCCGGCAGACCAGACGAAGATGTGTCAGACGGATTCGAATACGGCGGATGGGTTGCGCCATATTCAACGGAAGCCGACGAAGCGGCGGGAGAATTCATGCAAAGGCATATTCAATCGTCAGACCTTTTGTTGGGCAGACGAACATTTGACATCTTTGCGTCCTACTGGCCGCAACGGGCAGACATCTGGCCAGGCATTAACGATGTTACTAAATACGTGATGAGCAATACCATTGACAAGTCGGAATGGCAGAACTCCGTATTTCTTAACACTTTAGACGACATCGTAGCTCTGAAAAGCTCAGGAGATTCTGACCTCCACGTTTATGGCAGTGGTGAGTTCATTCAGACCTTGTTGAAGCATGATCTGGTCGACGAATTGAGGCTTAAGATTTATCCAGTGACACTCGGCAAGGGCAAACGCCTGTTCGGCGAGGGGACTCTTCCTGCTGCTTTTTCCCTAACCGATAGTTTAATAACGTCGAACGGGGTGATTTTTGCTAACTACTCCAGAGCGGGAGACGTCAAAACGGGTATCATCGGAGATTAGGTCTCACAAATGTTGAAAAAGGCCGTCGTTCCGTTTATCCCTCTGGGTATTTGATTTCATAAATGACGCCTTTATTATTTGGGTCGAACGCAAATTCCCGGATAAATGCGAGTCCGATTTTCTCAAGTACTTTAATTGAAGCCATATTTTCAGCCATGGATCTTCCGATTATGCGTTTCAAGCCGAGCTTCCCGAATCCATACTTTAAACATGCTTGCGCGCTTTCGGTTCCATAACCCTTGTTCCACTGGTGTTCAAAGAATCTAAATCCAATGTCGGTTTCACTACAGTTTTCGTCATATTTTAGTCCGCACCACCCTAAAAATTCCTGGTTTGATTTATCGATTACCGCCCATCTTCCAAATCCATTTTTTTCGTAATCATTATAATTTTTTAAAAAATCTTTTGCTTCCTGAATGTCCTTGAACGGAGAGTCGCCGGTGAACCGAATTACATTTGGATTCAGATTAAGCTGGTAAAAATTCTCAGCGTCATTGGTCGTTAGTTCCCGTAATATGAGTCTTTGGGTTTCTATAATCTGCTTCATTTTTCGACGCACTTAGGTAATAGCACAGATCGCTTTCGGATACTCGCCCGAAATCACTCACTGTTGTCGTGCTCGCTCCTTTAAGCTTCGTGTATCAGATACCTGGCTGTTAATTTTATAAGCACAAGTTAAGCATTGTCGCGCGCCGATCGAATAAAAAAGTTATTTTAACAAGCGCGCTCATTGCGTTACAAGTTGTAACAAGTTAGGTACAGTACGACCAATTGTTTTCGATATTGTAATTTTAGTGTAGATACTCCAATTACATGAAATTCTCTATACTTACGGCTTTTTTTACATTACTGTTTGCCAGCAGCGTTCTAATCGGCAAAGCACAAAATTACACGGTTAAGGGCACCGTAGTCGATACCGCCGGACTGCCTCTGCCCGGTGCTATGGTTAAGGTTAAATGGGCTGCCGACAGCAGCGGAATTTCTTCAAACCTCGACGGGTCGTTTCAACTAAGTCAGATAAAGTCTAGAGAGTTTATGCTTTCTGTAGCTTACATGGGTTTTCAAACCTTCCTTAAGCAATATAGTTTCGAACAGGGGAGTGTCTTTGATGTTTCTGCTATCACACTGGAAATTGATTCGAATACACTAGACGCCGTCGTTATTTCCGGTGTGCCTCCTGTTAGAGTCACAGAAGACACCGTCAGCTTCAATGCATCATCTTTTCCGGTAAGAGAGGGCGATGCGGTTGAGGAGATACTGAAAAAGCTTCCGGGTATCGAAGTGGATAAGGATGGCAACGTAACCAGCGAAGGAAAACCCATCACGAAGATTCGGATCAACGGAAAGGATTTCTTCGGTACGGATGTCGCTACGGCCATCAGGAACCTGCCCGCCGATATTATTGAAAATCTCCAGTTCATCGACGACTATGGCGATCAGGCAAACTTAACGGGTTTGAAAACAGGAGAGCCTCAAAAGGTATTAAATCTGACCATTCAGGAAGAGAAGAAGAAAGGATACTTCGCCAGGGCATCGGCAGGCCTCGGAAATGCAGACCGGTATAATACCAGTTTCAGGGGTAATAGTATGAAAGGTGAACGCCACCTGAATGTAGACGGAACCCTAAACAATGCGAACAACCGCGGACGTGGCGGTGATGGATTGACGACAAGAAATGCTGCAGGCTTCAATTACAGGAATGAATGGAGTGAAAAGTTTTCCGCGAACGCTTGGTACAATTTCGAAGATGTGTCGAACAATACGGTCAGTACAGCATTAACGCAGAATTTTCTGCAAAATACGGACGGTGAGTTCACCAGGCTGGAGAATTCGAACAACGACAACGACAACACTCGGAATCATCACCGGTTCGGTGGAAATATAGAATACAAGGCCGATAGCATGCGTTTTCTTAAAATTTCACCGGAATTTTCCTACAATAGAAGTCATAATCAAAGTCAGGGAGTATCTACCATTACCCAGGAAGATCTGTTGACGAACCGCACCAGCAATAATAGTAGCCGGGATAATTCACTAAACCTGAAAACCAATATATTTTACAACCATAAGTTTAGCAGGAAAGGGAGAAATTTTAGCGCATGGGGCAGCATCAATTATAATGATGGAAACAATAGCAATCAGGTGTATAATGATTATCGGATAACGGATAGCGGACTAGATTCGTCGCGAATACAGAACCAGCTTAATGATCGAACCAACCGGAATTTTGGTACCTATGCAGGTATTTCTTATATGGAGCCACTTTGGGAAAAGACTTACATTGAGGTCAATTATAATTTTGGAAGAAATGCGACGACCAACGACCGAAGTGTATATGATGTAATGGAAGGCGTGGAGCAGTTCAATACAGACCTAAGTAATGAATATGACTACCAGTTCATTACCAATAAACTGGGGATGAACTATCGCTTCATCGGCGAAAAACTTAATTACACCCTGGGAATTAATGCACAGCCGGCAGTTCTTAAAGGGCAGAATATAAGCAGAGACATCAAGACCTTACAACGAACGTTCAACGTCATTCCCTCGGCACGACTGGCGTACAAGTTCACCAATCAGAAATCTTTTGACCTCAATTATTGGTCAAGAAATAACCAGCCCGATTTCTATCAGCTCCAACCCATTACCGATAACTCGAACCTGCAAAATACGGTTACCGGTAATCCTGATTTGAAACCCGAATTTGTACATAGTATAAATGCCCGGTACAGACAGTCGGACTGGAATCAGGGGCATGTGTTATTCGCCAACCTTTCTTACAATCAAACGCAGGATAAAATTGTTACGACAAAGATACTGGTACCAGGAACGGTAAATCAAAGCACAAGCTACACCAATACCGATGGTTTCTACAACATCCAGGGTGACTATTACGTCGGCAAACCAATAATGGACCGTAAATTCTCTATTGGATACTCCGGATCGGCTGAGCTAAGAAACAACGTGGCCTTTATTGATAATAATAAAAATATAGGTAAGAACACCATTTGGCGACAAGAGCTAGAGTTTAAAGTCAATTTAGAAGATATTGTAGATCTGGAAATTGAAACGTCATACTCACAGAATAAAACCGAATATTCGCAGGAAAACTTTGACGATCGACTTACCCGGCGGTACGAATATGGAATAGAAGGCAGAAATTACTTTTTTAATGACCTGACTTTCGGATATGACCTGAGCAAACAGATCAACACCGGGTTCAACAATGCCCAGGTTCGTAACCCCACCATTTTGCGGCTGTTTGTCGAATATAAGATGATGAAGAAAGACCAGGGCATCATACGAATTGATGGCTTTGATCTCTTCGACGAAAACTCCGGTATTTCGCGGGATGTCTTCGATAACGTCATCGTAGACAGACAGGTAAACCGGTTAGGAAGATATTTTATGCTTTCGTTTATCTTTAAAGTGAATAACTTTGGATAGGTAAAATTTATCGGCGGCCACCTCGTTGAAGCGTCAATTTTTCATCCGTAATTCAAGGATCTCCCCGGGTAGCCCATCGAAGTCTTTGAATTCTTTGGAAACAAATCCATTATTTACCAAAACTTTTCTGGACGGGATATTCTTAGGGTCTATAATCGCGAACAGCTTACGGAGTACCTTTTGCGATATTGCGATTTGGATCAATTGCTTTGCAACAAAACTAGCTATTCTTTTACCCCAGTACTCAGGCAGGATCATGTAGCCGAGTTCTGCTTTCGTCATATCGTCTTCCTTGATTTCCAGTTTTGCCAGACCGATAAATCGCTCTGAAGATGCGTCTAAGATCTTAAAGTTCCCAAAATGGGGAAGTAGGGAGTTATTTTCAAGTATTTTTTTGAAGTCCATTTCCGCTTCATCTTCCTGAATGGCTCTTTCTGTTATCATAGCCATTACTTTTTCATTGCTAACCAAACTAAAATAATGGGAAAAGTCATTGGCGCTAAATTTCTCCAACCGAATATTCATGTTTATCGTTTATTCTTAGATTCCTAAAATATAACATGGATCGAAAAGCGCCAAGAGTTCGAAGTAATAAATCTCTAGTTGATCAAAATTGTAGCATTCATGGGTTTTTCTGCGTTTAAGGAAGCGAGTTAACCAAAAAGGCGTTGCGGCCTTTGCCTTGATCTAATTTGACAACAATTGGCAAAATCAGATAAAATAGCATCATCGAGCATTATTCTCATCACCGGGATTATGGCGAGCGGAGAATCAACGATTGCCCAGTTACTTGCTGAACGCTTTGACAGATCTGTTCATCTAAGAGGCGATATATTTCGGAAGATGATTATCCGCGACCGCAAGGAAATGAAACCCGAAGTGAGCGAGGAGCAAATGGATCAGTTGCGTCTCCGATACCGGCTAACGGCACAAGCTGCGGATACCTATTCTGAAGCCGGTTTCACAGTCATTGTTCAGGACGTGATTATTGGCCCTCTCTTGAAAGATTTTATCACAGCTATCAGAAATCGTCCGTTTTATGTGGTCGTACTCTGTCCGAATATTGAAGCTGTCAGTGAACGGGAAACTACTCGAACGAAGAAAGCCTATGGATCCTGGACTGTTGAGATGATGAACGATATCTTGCTCCATAGTACACCACGGCTGGGCTACTGGATTGATAGTTCGGAGCTAACACCCGTGCAAACGGTCGAGGAGATTTTGAGTGGCGGCCTACAGAGTGCTAAAATTAAGAGAGCAAATAATTCCATCGATAGACTAAATTAGCACCATGGTCAGACAGTTGTATGAAAACGAAAAAATTCCGTACCATTTATTGTTGCTTGCCGATGAGACGATTGAGGCTATCAACAAGTACGTTCATCGATCCGATATCTACGTATATGAGCGAGGCCATCAAATTGTTGGAGTGTATGTGCAACAGCCTATTAGTAATGATACGGTAGAAATCAAAAATATCGCTGTTGATACCCAATGGCAAGGGCAAGGGATTGGAACATTTTTATTGCGAGAGGTGACGGCCGAAGCAAGGGCTAAAGGATTCAAAAAAATCGTGGTTGGGACAGGAGACGCGGCAATTAAGCAATTGTATTGGTATCAAAAAGAAGGTTTCGAAATATTCGAAATATTAGAGAGATTTTTTTTAGACAATTATCCAGATCCGATATACGAGAATGGAATTCAATTAAAACACATGTTAAGGCTGAAGAAGGAACTGGAGTAAATCACGGACCGACCGGTCGCCAGTCTGTACATAGGAGTTAAAAGTCAACACATGGACGTTAGGATTAACAAAAACGCAATTATCATTACGGGAGGGCCGGGGATGGGGAAGACCTCTGTCATTGACTGGTTGCGCAACGCCGGCCATCAGGTTATTCCGGAGTCGGGAAGAGATATTATACAAAAGGAACTGAAAGCGGGGGGCAACAAACTTCCCTGGGCAGACCGGCAAGGATTTGCTAACAAGATGTTCACCAGTGCAACAGCAGATTTCGACAAGGCTCTTTTTAATAACGAGGTTCAGACTTTCTTTGATCGCGGTATTCCCGATGTTATTGGCTACCTGATGTTATGTGAACTTCCCGTTCCTGATAAGATGTTTATCGCAGCAAAAAACCGTCGTTATCACCAAAAGGTATTTATAGCACCTCCGTGGGAGGAAATATATGAAAGGGATGAGGAACGCAAACAGTCGTTTGATGAAGCAAGTGCTACTTATGAAGTGATGTGCCGTATCTATACCGACTTAGGATATTCATTGGTTGAACTTCCAAAACTAACTATCGAAAAAAGAGCCGCTTTCATACTCAATGAGGTGACTGACTAAAAAAAACCAGACAGATAAAATGGAAATCAAGAATCATGATATAGAAGATACCCGTATCGCTGAAGTAATTTCGAACAGTGTCGTAATCGCCAATATTGACGACGCATTAGATTTATTAGGCAACGTATATTATCAGGGGTATGATAGGATCATAATCAATGAAAGTAACATTACGGAAGACTTCTTTGACCTGAAAAACAGGCTTGCGGGGGAGATACTGCAAAAGTTTTCAAATTATCGTGTTCGCCTGGCCATCGTTGGTGATTATTCCAAATACACCAGTAAAAGTTTGAATGACTTTATTTATGAAAGCAACAAAGGCAGGCATATCAATTTTGTGCCTTCGTTAACCGAAGCGATAAAAACTCTTTCAGCATAACCATTCACCTTTTTCTTTAAGTATTTTGCCGTGCAATAGCGGGGGCGATTTCGTTTGTTCTTGAATAGCTGCTATTCTGAGAATTACCAACCCACAAGAGATTTAAAGGGCTCTCTCGTGGGTCGGCGCCTCTCTGACCTACTTTAGTGCCTGTTGAATGGCCTTCGCCACGGGCGCAACTTCTGGGTTGGCGCCTGTAATACTTAATTCATTCCGTAACAGTAGGGGTGGTTGTGCCATGAATTTCGGCGATCTTCCTTTATGCGCTTGAGCTGAATGAGCTAAAAATGGGTGACATAAATAGATGGTGCCGGCTTTGCCTGTCGCTTTGACGGCGTCCCGATGAGGCAAGGTATGTAACTTGTCTGCAAGCTCCATAAAAGAGAGTCCATCATCTCCTTTGTCTGATAAAATGCGGGCAACGTCCATATGTGACCCTTTATAGATTACCGTGGGAGCGTCATCTTCCGAAACATCAGAATACAGGATCAACATCAGTAAAGCTCGTCCTTTTGATTTTACGTTCACGCGCCATTCAAAAAAGTTTGACGGGTCTTCCCCTGGGAAACTTGCGTCAACATGGATTCCGGTGTCATTGGACTCCCTGGCTACGGGAAATCTAACAGGGAAGGAGCCGACGCTTCGGCATGGCAGCCAATTACCTTGCCCAACTAATTGGTCGAAGATTTGATGTAATACCTCACTATTCACCGAGTCCAAAAATGGTTGCTGGCTATACATTCCCAACCAAACTACGGGTTCGGTCCATTGTTCTGGCTTTGATTCTTCCACCGGAAGGTCACTCCATAAAATTTGTCTCGCACTTATGGCAAGTTCTTCTGAAAATGCGTTATCGATGCGGATAAATCCGTCTTGAATAAATTGCTGGATTTCTTTATTGTTTAATAAGTCTGGCATGCTGATAATAATTTATGGCCATATAACATGACATTGACGTCTGTTTTAGCCCGAAATAAATAAAATGTCGTTGTAATAGAAGATAGCTTTGTGTGTAAACACAAAGCAGATTGCTTGGGGGATAAGCAAGAACGAAATTATTATAGCATTACTGTCATTCTCATAACACAAATATAATACTAAATCCTTAAAGACAAAGGACTTCAGGATGCGATGTTGCCATCACACCTATTGGAGCTCTATGTCCATTCTTCTTAAAAGGCTGTTTTGTATCGTGTAAATGTGCTTTACTATTCCATCAAACAACAGGTTGCCTTCCAAATCCTTTACAATTTGATGAACGATGACCTCAAAAGTTCCGTACTCCCTTTCGTTAATTTCGACAGGCTCAACGGTGGGATTAATCTCTGTCCATTGTCTTGTCCAATATTCTTTGATTTCTGTATGGCCATTTACATAGCCCCCTTCGAATGCTTTTGGCCATTGGATATCTGGATGCATGGTTGAAAGGGCCGTATCGATGTCTCTTGCGTTGAAGGAGACGTACGCTTTTTTAATTAAATCTTGAATGTGCTTTTCCATAGCTTGTGATTTAGGTTGTTGGGAAGCTTAAGTGTAAAGCTAAAACAATTCAGGTGAAACCGACTTGACTCCTTAAACTTTCAACCGTCATTTAATCATGGCTTCTCCGTGAATTACCGACGGATTTTGGCAGTGCTCAGATTTTATTTACTTTTGCTACATGGCTGTAGCTGTAACAAATAGATAACGAACCCTTAGTGCCCTTTCTGGCATATCCCGATCCCGTCGGGAATGAATTTTCTATTTTTTAATATTTAACATTTACTGTAATGATTCAATTAGAGATGATTGAAAAAGTCCAGCTTTGGGCTCAAAAAAGCGATGCCATATCTGCGGTATTTATGTATGGATCTTTCGTCAAAGATGAAGGTGACAGCTATTCAGATATAGAGTTTTACGTGTTTTTAAACCCTGATATTGAGTTCGATCGTTTTCGTTGGGTTAATTCCATAGAACATGTTCGTACGTTTTTTATCAATGAGTTCGGTTCGGAAGTCGCAATTTTTGGAAACCTGATCAGAGGAGAATTTCATTTTCTTCCCGTAACTGAAATGAGCATATTAGAATCGTGGGTTGGATTAGTATCTTTTGAATACTTTGAGAAAATGTCATTGGTGGATAAGGACGGCAAACTATCTGCTATCCTAACCAGCTTGAACAAAGACAGCCCGAACCGCAGCTCTTCAGAGTCGTTTAAATGGATTTGCAATTCGGCAATTAACGGCCTTTTGCACACCAGAAATCTTCTTAAGCGGGGCGAACTTGCGCATGCCCATCAAAGTTTGTTTTACATTCATAAATACATTCTTTGGTTGATAAGGATTGAGGTTGATTCTACGAAACACTGGGAAAGCCCGACAAAGAAAGCAGAAGAAGACCTGCCCGCATATTGGTATAAACAATACGCCGATTGTACTGCTACCTTAAACAAGCAAAGCCTGATGGATGCTTATCAACATTGTTTTAGGCTTACCATGGAGTTGTTCAAAAAGCTCCAAGCACCGACAGACCTGGTAAGTCTTTTAGATGAAATAGGAGCTATGAAATAGCATCACTTCCAGTTTCAGATGAGCTTTTATGTTTCGGCTTGACTAAAAATATAGCTGGACCCCGGCAATTGCTCCAAACCCTACGGCATTGGTATGACCATTGTCCCGGGTTTTTCGCCAGATGGTATTGCTGATCATATCTTCACCTTCACTCGAGTTGGTGAAGATATGAGCGACGGAAGGTCCGGCATAAATTTCCAGGTTTGGCGATACCTTATAGGCAGGCAGTAACCGAAGAGAATTTTTACTATACATGTGGTCATCAAAATCGATGAGGTTCACACTGGATATCTCGAGGTTTAATGAAAAATCATTTTTGGCTATCAGGTGAGCACCCATACCGGCTTCGAAGGCATACTTCTGCTTGCTATTTTGCAGGTTGTAACCCAAGCCTACGATCCCGTACATGACCCGTCCACCCGAGCGAAAGGAGGCAAGGAGTGTTTGATCCTCATCGATACTGAGGCCCAGCGATTTTGATCCATTTTTGATGATATTTACGATTCCAATCGGATAGTCACTGCTGTCAGCGATATTCATAACGCCTGCGAACTGGACCCCATGAACCTTCCCAGCTTTATTTATCACGCCGGCTATCTGCAAGCCATGCACTTCCTGGCGTGCTATATTTAGCACTCCTGCGAGCTGAAGACCACGTCCGGTGTTATAGCTGTTTAAAACTCCTGCAAACTGGGTTCCTCTGGCTTCTCCTTTAATGATATTGGCGACACCAGCCAGGCTTAGTCCTTTTTCAGCTTGAGAGAGACCTGCAATCGCATGTACAGAAAATACGTTGGTATACTCACCTGCATTCACGCCATGATTGCTGATCGGGTAGATGAGTCCGACGTGGATGTTGTGCATGAACCCTTTGGATCGTGATGGTTCCTGTGCAAAAGAAGCAATAGGGGAGAGCGTTAAAACAAAATAAACAAGGGATGCGATTTTGACGAGTTGTGATTTCATATGTTTGTGTTTATAGATATGACAATCACGGGTGGATATACCCCTATCGGTGATGGAAATTAAAACAGCGTGAATCCGAGGTTCCAGCCGAACCGGCCTTTTTCGTTGGAACTAAGGTTTTTGTAGCCCGGTGAGGCCAAGCTTTGATCATTTACAAAAACACTAAACGTCGGACCAGCAAACACTTCAATACGCTCCGAAAGTTTGAACCCAGCACCTAGTCTGGCACTGTAAAGATTACTGAGCTCCCGCCAGTCGCCCAGATAGGCATTTTCCGACAAAATCTGCGTGTTCAAAGAAAGGCGCTGAGATAGTATAAAATCGTGACCCAAGCCTGCACCGAAAACAAACATCTTTTCGTCGGGAACGACACTTGCTCCAGCCTTGAGGATTGTATATAGGCGAGCAGTTCCCGAATGATATTCGATATTAACCTGCGTCAAGTCGTTATTGGAGAGGGAAACCCGGTTATAGCCACCTTTGATAAAGTTTAGAAGACCGATACTGGTGCCGGAAGATGAGTCTGCCATATTCACTACACCGATTTGCAAACCGTCCAGCTTCTTCGCATAGTTGATGGTACTCAACTGAATACCTTTTAAACGTCCGTTGCTGACATTGGCCAATCCTGCGAATTGAAGACCCTTGAGGTCACCCTGGGAAAGATTAAAGAGGCCAGCCAGCTGAATGCCCTTTGTGCTCTTCTGGTTGCGGTTGTATAGTCCGCTTACCTGGACGCCCGCCACCGTATCCAGTACGGTATTATTGATACCCGCCAGCTGAACCCCGTGAACACGTCCACCAACCAGGTTGAAGACCCCGGCAGCCTGAACAGCGCGCATATCTGCTTTATTGATATTGAACAATCCAGCCAGCTCAAGTCCTTTGACCCCGAAGGTATATCCCCCAAGAATATTCAGGGATAAGTCGTTTACCACCTGAGAACTTAACGATCCCTGCGTACTTAATCCAGGGATCAAGGAAGTCTGGACGGGGGCATTTGCAAAAAAACCGCCGAGGTTTAAGCTCTGAAATTTTTGTTTCGAAGAAACCAGGAAACGGCCCGCAGCGGTTCTTTCTGCCGCAAAGAGTCCCTCCCCATGACGATAAGCAAAACGTCTGCCCCCAGAATTATCAGAGACCAATACGGGCGCCAACAATACGACGGTGGTGTCTCTGTAGTATTCCTTACTGACGGTTAATGAAATACTGCTTACCGGGTTCTTGATCTTCATGCGGAAAAAACCACGCTCGTCGGTCAAGGCAGAAAGTAAGAGACGTTTCTCGTAGACACTTGCATAGGGAATCTCTTCTCCGGTTTGATCATCAACCACGTATCCGCTTATTGATTGAATTTTTCCATAATCCGGACTGTCGTCCGTAAGCAGTTGCAGACGGTTGGGTGCCAGGCGAAGAATAACATAGCCAGGAGCTTCTTTATATTCATAAACATCCTTTAAAAGCACATTCAGAATTTTCTCAACCGGCTCTTGATTCACCGATAGACTCACCAAGCTGTCTTTTGGAAGGGCATCGCTGCGGTAGGAAAAATAAAATCCACCTATCTTTCCGATTTTTTGCAACACCGAGTCCAGCCGCACTTCTTCCACCTTCAGGGATATGGGAGTAGTGAGATATTGCTGAGCATACCCTGCTACCGAACAGGCATTAAAGAAAATAAAGAAGAATAGACTTACTTGTATAGAATGATAGTGTCTCCGTTTTTCTTCATCTTGATGTCGAATGTCTCGCATATGATATTTAGGATTGAATTGATCGACGAACTATTGAACGTGGTATTCAATTCAAAATTTTCTATTTCTTTGTCCTGAATGACAATATGTACTCCGTATACCTCGTTTAAGACATCAACTATGCGGTATAGTGGTGTGCCGTCCGCCACAAACTCCTTCGTCCGATAGTGCATATATAACTGATCGGGAACGGTCGTTTTGTTAAGCTGATCGGAAGATCCCTCAAGGCTTAGCATCTCGTTGCGTTTCAAACGGACAACGACCTGCTTCTTACTTACTTCGACAATCCCCGATTCAACGATCAATTCGGTATGGTCCTCTCTTTTTTTAATGTTGAAGGAGGTGCCTACAACCTTCACGTCCAGGTCGTTCACAGAGACCTGAAAAGGTTTCGATGGATCAGGGGCTACATCAAAAAAGGCTTCGCCCTGTAGAAGCTTTACGGCCCGACGGCCCTTTGCGAACCGCTTGGGGTATTGAATTTTGCTGTTCTTATTGAGCGTAATGATGGATCCGTCTGAAAGGGTATCGACCAAGATATGATGTTGGGTTTCAACAAAAACCTGTGAGAAAGAGGATTGACTATACGTGAAAAATAGAATCCAGCCCCCGGTACATATCAGGGCGATGGTCGCCGCGATTTTATACCAGGAAATTCTCGTTCCTGCTCCCAACGGCTTTGCTGATGGTGCTTCTTTTTCTTCCAGCCGCGCGGTAAAGCGTTGCCAGGCCAGATTTTCATCGACCACGGTTCGAGAAGCTAGTTTTTCACTCGTGTCCCATATCAGTCGAAGACTTCTATATTTTTTTTCATGAGCTTCGCTCTCGGAAATCCACTCCTCAACGCGCGCTTTTTCTTTATCTGACGCTTCGCCGACGATATACCTGATCAAAAGATCTTCGTTTACGTTCTCTTTCATAGCGAGTACAGATTAAATATCAAATAAAGGAGAGCCAGAAAATCTACGAGCTCTACCCGCAATATTTTTAAAGCCTTGCTCATTTGGTTTTCTACGGTTTTTATGGAGATATTAAGTTTTTCAGCGATCTCACGGTACTTCAGTTCCTCAAAGCGACTCATATGAAATACGGTTCTGCAGCCTTCCGGTAATTTATTCAAGGCTGTTTGCAGGTGGTCCTCCAGCTCCTTTAGTTGCACCTCCTGGCTTGAATCGTCTTCCATCTCATCTCTTTGTACATAGAGGTGATGTGTCTGAAAAGCATCCCTCACTTTTTGGTGTTTGTGATAATTAAGGCTTTCATTATACACGCTTCGGTATAAGAAAGCCTTAAGTGATGTATGAATAACCAGGTTCGAGCGATTCTCCCATAGCCTCAGGAAGACCCCCTGAACAATCTCTTCTGCGATCGTCCCGTCCTTGACGACGGTGAATGCATAGGCATACAAACCTTTGAAATGTGTCTTAAACAAATTTTCAAACGCAGCGTCGATCGTATCTGTACTTTCTTCCAGCAAAGTATTGTCAATGAGATCTGCCAAAGGTATCGGATTAGGTTAAAACTAAAAAGATTACAGGAAAACTAGTTGATTATAAATCCTACCGATAAATTAAATAAGCCCGTTTTCTGATCCAGTCGGTCGTTCGCCTTGGTCAGGCCCCGGCTATACCGGGCGTCTAGCGTGATGGAACCCAGATCAACCCCTGCATTCAATACGCCGCCTGCATTAAACTTCTTGTACTCGGTGTTGGCAGGGCCGCTAATATCTTTTAAGGCATACGTAAGATCAGGTCCTAAAGACAGTCGGAACTTCAGGTTCTCCTCGTTTACAAGTTTGTAACCCACCATCAGGGGTACGTTTAGGTTCCTGAATTTTGGTTCGAATTTTTGAGAACCGAAGGTATATTCACTGCTGTAGGTTGAAAAGTTAACTTCCGGCTGAAAATACAGATCGTTGCCCACCCTTGCAAAGGCACCCACGGTAAAGCCCAGGTTTCCGGCCTCATCGCTTAATTCTTTAAGACCTGAGGGAAGCGATCCGTAGTTTAGTCCCGCTTTGATACCCAGATCAACCGTCTGAGCCTGAGATGTCGCCACTGAGGCAAATGTGAATGCCGCCAGGGCTAGAATTTTAAATGTTTTCATTTTTCTCTTTTGTTGTTATATAGATATGACAACCATCTCCGTATACACCCCTATACGGTCAAGAGAAATAATGAATTTTGCCGTTTTATTGCAGGGTACTAAATAGCCTGTTTATAGCGGTTCATAAGTCAGCTCTACCACACCCGACCTGAACGTGCGAGTGTCCGTTAATCTTAAGCCAATTCGCTCTTTTAAATCTTCAAACAAAGGCTTTCCGCTTCCTAAGGCTACCGGGTGGATGGATATTTTATAGATATCAATAAGCCCCAGGTGAATAAAAGTTTTTATAAGATTCGCGCCGCCATAGAGCCAGATATCTTTACTCGCTTGCTTTTTAATTTCTGCTACTTTTCCCGCGATGTCGGAGCTGATGAATGTGGCGTTTTCATCTTGCCTATCTTGCTTTGAAAAGACGAATTTCTTTTTAGCATGAATGCTTTGCCACATCGCCTTTTCAGCGGCACTTGCATCGGCATCCGGCTGATAGTTTCCCCAGGCGTCATAACTTACCCGCCCATAAAACATCGTATCGATGCTTTCGAGAAAGGCCCCGAAGTTCATATCATCGTCCATGATACACCAGTCAATCTCTCCGTTCGGCCCTTCAATGAAACCATCCAGACTAACCGCTAAGTTTAAAATCACTTTTTTCATCATCATCTAGTTTTAAAACAAAACTACAAACAGTCCTGAAACTTCACGGAAGGAAAATGCGACAAAATTAACGTTGGGACGGAAGTCCGGTGCTCTTTTAGTCTCGTTGGTAAGCAACCCTTTTGTGTTGCACCAAATCGGGATGTTTTGTATATTGACTGCTCATTATTTGTTAACTTTGAATTATGAGTAAAGCCAGCCCCAAAAATCATATTGGTAGAAAAATCAGTCGAATCCGGGAATTGAGAGGCATGAAGCAAGACGCCTTAGCTTTTGAACTGGGAGTGAGCCAGCAAACGGTGTCCAATATTGAAAATAGTGCGGCCGTTGAAGCTGACCTATTAGCACAGGTGGCCAATATATTAGGTGTTAGCAAGGAAGCCATTGAGAACTTTAGTGAAGAGGCGGTGTTCAATATTATTAACAATACTTTTCAAGACAACAGCTCTAACAATAACAATTATTTGTGTACGGTAAACCCCATTGAAAAAATGGTAGAGCTGTACGAACGTCTCGTTGAAGCCGAAAAAGCTAAAGTAGAATATCTCGAAAGGTTGTTGAAGGGTCGATAGGGGAGGCAGCATTACAGTATCAGGCAGCTTGCTTGGTGCGTTCGAGCAGCATGAGTCTTGATCAAAATGCTTATAGAGCGATAGCGATTCAATTGTGATAAGAACTTGTCTTTGATCCTGAAATCGCCAGGAGCGCAGCTTTTACATTTGGGCCACGATTTTTGTGCGCCCACCTGGCGTTTTAGTTGGATTGGCAATCATGTTGTTAAGCTAAATTTTGCGCAGCAAATTCCGTGCGCGGCCTTTTTTTGTGTCATTTATTACTTTCCCTTTCGGATGCATCTTTGGTTTATGTATATCTCAGAAATCAACTGGAGTCGAATTGCTCCATCACTCTTTTGTTTTTTCTACCTAGTTTATTCGATTGCTTTGTGATAAATCATCCTGATGAAACGGAAGCTGGTTCTTCCACTTTGCGGAAAAATAATTTGAGTGATTTTGACATTCGAGAGTTTGTATGAACAAACTCTCTTTTTATTTTGATCTAAACTTCCCAAATTTAATTGCCAGCATAAAATAGTGATCAAATTTGCATTAAACGCTTTGTTCACATTATTAATAAGCTTAAATTCGCACAAAATGCGTATTAAATAGCGTCAAATGAAAATCAACCGACTCAAAATCATACTCGTTGAGCAATCAAAAACTAGTAAATGGTTGGCAAAGGAATTGGGAAAAAGTGAAAGTACAGTGTCTCGCTGGTGTACCAACGAGATACAACCATCTGTTGAGACTTTGGCACAGATAGCTCAACTTTTAAAAATCGACATTAAGGAGCTATTAAATTCAACAAGATAATATTATAGAAAAGATAAACGAGATTATGTTATCAAACGATTTAAAATCAAAAATAAATAAGCTTTGGGATAAGTTTTGGAGCAGAGGCATTACTAATCCAATTACAGCAATTGAACAAATTTCATATTTGTTGTTTTTGCGTAGGATAGATGATGCAGACAAAGAAGCTAAAGATCAGAATAAAAATCACAAGACTATTTTTGTCAGAGAAAAATTAGACGAAAATGGCAAGCCATTAAAAGGTAAAAATGGAAAAGCGCTGATGGAAAGTGCTGATGATTGTCGTTGGTCAAACTTTTCTGCTTTAGAAAATGCGGATGAAATATTAGAAGTAGTAAGTAAAAAAGCATTTCCTTTTATAAAAGGCTTAAATGATCCTAATCAGCCTTATACTCGACATATGCGAAATGCTACCTTTGATATTAATAGTGCAACATTGCTTAAGGAGGCTATTGATGACATAAATAGCATTTTTGCTGATATTAAAAAGCAAAAAGAAGAAGGACAGCAATTTCAAGATACACAAGGAGACGTTTACGAATATCTCATCAATGAAATTGGCACTTCGGGGAAAAATGGTCAGTTCAGAACTCCAAGGCATATCATCCAGTTTATGTGTGAGCTTATAGATCCAGATGTAAATGATAAGATTTGTGATCCTGCCTGTGGCACAGGTGGATTTTTATTGGGAGCATATCAACATATACTCACAAAATATACAAAAACGGAGAATATTACAGAAGATGAAAACGGATTAAATCGTTTTAAGAAAAATGGTGGAGAGGAAATAACAGACCCGAAAATTTGGAATACGCTGAACAGTAAGACCTTTTTTGGTTTTGATATTGACCAAAATATGGTGCGTATTGGCTTAATGAATTTAATGCTTCACGGAATAAAAATCCCACAAATTGAAAACCTTGATTCTTTATCGAAAGAGTATGATACACAACATAAGGATGGAGAGTACTCTATCATCCTGGCGAATCCCCCATTTACTGGAAGAATAAATAAAGGTGGCGTTAGCGATAAGCTCAAAAGTTACGGTACTCAAAGTGAATTATTGTTCTTAATCCGTATTTCTAAAATGCTTCGTAAAGGAGGTAAGGCAGCTGTAATTATTCCAGAAGGTGTTTTGTTTAGTGGAAGTAAAAATCAAAAAGCAACAAGAGAAGTCTTATTAAAAGATAATAATGTTGAAGCGGTTATTTCTCTGCCAAGTGGGGTTTTTAAACCTTATGCGGGAGTTAAAACTTCAGTTTTGATTTTTTCAAAAGTTAAAGAGCATAGCACCAACTTCAGTACAAAAAGAGTTTGGTTTTATGAGCTAAAGAATGATGGGTATAGCTTGGATGATAATAGAAGAAAACTATCTGATAACCCACTACCAACTGCTAGAGATATATTTAGTGAAAAAGAAACAGGTACCCCTACCGAAAGGCTTACTCATTTTTATGTATCCATAGAGGAAATTGAAGAAAACGAATTTGATTTAAGTTATAATCGTTATAAACAATTTGTATATGAGGAGCAAAGTTATGCTCCACCAAAAGAGATATTGGAAGCCATTTTTCAATTAGAAGATACTATCCAAAAGGAAATGGAAGAACTTAAAAATATGATTGGGTGATGAAAATTGTTAGTCTTAATGAAATAGTCACTGAACTTGAATCTGGCTCTCGTGAAAAGGGCGGTAGTATAAATTCTGGTGTACTTAGCATTGGTGCAAAACATCTTTCAGCAGACGGCACTTTCAACTTGAACAGAAAAGAATATGTGGCTGAAAAGTTTTACAAAAAAATGTCAAGTGGAAAAATTAAACCGTTAGATATTCTGATAGTAAAAGATGGTGCTACCACAGGTAAAACGGTGTTTGTAGAAGAAGAATTCCCTTATAAAGATGCAGTAATTAATGAACACGTTTTTAGGGTGAAAATAAATAATGAATATGCGAATTCTAAATATGTATTCTATTTTTTAAATTCTTTTGAAGGTCAAAAACAAGTTTTAAGTGATTTCAGAGGTGCTACTGTCGGCGGAATAACAAGAGGTTTTATTGAAAAAGTTCGGGTTCCTATTCCCTCTATCGAAGATCAAAATAGAATCGTTGCCATATTGGATAAAATAAAAACCGTTTTAAACAAAAGGAAAGAAACTATTGAAAAATATGACGAACTATTGAGAGCCATTTTTATTGATACGTTTGGTAATCCTATGGAAAGACCTAATCAATGGAAGTTAGATGTCATTGGGAAAAGTCTAACCAATTTGACTTCCGGAACGAGTTATGGTGGAGAAGAAAATAAGCTTTTGGAAGATGATGAATTGGGTGTATTGAAAGTAAGTGCTGTTACAAGAGGCTTTTTCAATGCGAATGAATTTAAGGCTGTCAAGAAAGATGTTATAAAACGTCAAACCATTCACCCTAAAAAAGGAGATTTACTTTTTAGTAGGGCAAATACACTAGAGCTGGTTGGTGCTACTTGTATTGTAGATGTAGACTACGATAGTCTATTTTTACCTGATAAAATATGGAAAGTCGAAACCGACGAATCCCTCATAAAAAAGACTTATCTGCATTATGTGTTGCAAAATAAAGATGTCAGAAAGACATTTTTATCAATTGCTACTGGTTCGAGTGGTTCCATGCTTAATATTTCTATGGATAAATTTAGGAATATTGTGATTCCCTATCCTCCAATAGAATTGCAAGAACAATTTGAAAAGACTTATTTAAAATACACGAGATTAGAAAAAATACTTGAAAAATCACACCAACATATTTCTGAATTATTCGGTTCAATCTCACAATTGGCTTTTAAAGGAGAATTAGATTTTAATACAGCATCTGATTTAGAAATTTTATTGGAAAATGATTATACATTCTTTAAAGAAAACAGCACTCAAGAAACTATTAAACTATTGCTAAAAAGATTGGATAAAGATGAGCTAAATGACAATAAGTTCTATGACCAAAGGCTTTATGACAAAGCAAAAGAATTTGTATTCGAACTTCTCAAAGAAGATAAGATAAAACAAGTCTTCGATAATGGTTCTAAACGTGTAAAATTGACTATCTGATGAAAGTACTCAGGTTAAAAATAGAAAATAAGGAAGGATTCCGAAGTCTTCAACAAGGCTTTGAAATATACTTTCATTCTTTGGCAGATACTGAGGCTATGGAATACTTTCGTCCTTTTTGTTTTGCAGGGTTAAATGGCAGTGGTAAATCAAATGTATTGGAAGCACTGGCTAACATTTTCTATCATTTAGAAGTCTGTGTCGCAAGATATTTACCCCAGAGTATTCAAAACCCTAAGAACTTTAAAAGAATTGAATGCACACCAGATGCTTTCACGTTAGAATACTTAATTGGTCAACACGACAGGAAATATTATACCCTTTATTATTTTGATAAAGTAACGATTGTTAAAAAAGAAGGGAAAGAGCCACAAATGTTTATTCAATCTTTCCCATTTGATGAATCAGTCGAAAGAAGGCAAGTTTCGTTAATCCCTTCAAAAAATAGAGAATCAGCAGCTGAAGGAAAAACTTATTTACCTGCTCATATTATAGGATATTCATCAGGAGAAAATGAGATTTTAAGTTTACCTTTTATAAAAAGTCGTTTAATTCATTTAGATGAATATTTACAAGCTGTTAGAGATAATTACAATAACTATCAAGAATCTGAAAATAGCTTAATTTATATTGACAATAATATGAGTCAGGCGGTACTATTAACTTGCTTGCTATTTGAAGAAGAAGATGCTTTAGCACCACTTAGGGCTGTAGATAATACGGGTATTCTGGGATTAAGGAGCTTTAGGATGAACATCCATCTCCACGAATTCGAATTTAAAGATTCAAAAGGGAATGCTCAAAAACTACCAATAATAGATTTCCTTGAACAGAGAGAATTAGGCAATCTTAAAAAATGTGCTACCTCGTGGTTTATTGATAATAAAACGAATACCTTATCGTTGGACTTCTATGTTGATGAGGCAACTAAAGAAGCTTTTAGAAGTCATTTTAGCAATGTTTTAGAATGCTTTCATCTATTCCGTCTATTATACGAGCTAAATAACTATTTCATTGACGAAAAAACTAAAGCTGATGTGTATCGCTCCAAAGGTGTGTACACAGATGGTAAACTACCAACACCAAGTCCATCCCAAGATGTATTTCATTTCTTAGATTTTTATATCACAAAAGAATTAAAGAAAACTGGCGAGAAAAAGGATTTGTTACTACGAAGTTTTTCTGACGGTGAACATCAATTTATCCATACTATGGGTATCTGCCTATTACTTAAAGACAGACGAACGTTATTACTGTTAGACGAACCAGAAACACATTTCAACCCAAGTTGGCGAGCAAAGTTTGTGAAAGTGTTGAATGATAGTATTGAAGCCGGAAATAAAGGGAAAGGTTTCAATGTGCATTTGCTAAAAGATGTATTATTAACTTCTCATTCTCCTTTCATTATATCTGATTGCTTGCCTGACAACGTAATTCTATTCGAGAAGCAAGAAAATGGCAAGACAACTGCGAAGAAAGTTTCAGAACTTGACAATGCTTTCAATACGTATGGAACATCTGTTGAATTGATTTTAGATAAACTTTTTGATTATAATCAATCCATTGGGGATTTATCATTTTCAGAAATTGAAAATATTAATATTGATAAAATAAATACTCCTGAAGAAATTGCTAAAGCAAAAGCCACTTTGAGAAAGTTTGGTGAGTCCATAGAAAAAGATATGGTATTATCTCAGCTGAATAGAAAACTTAAAGATAATCCAAATGCTAAGAACTTATAGACCAATAGATAATCATACCATTTTCATATACCAAACTCATGTCCAACAGTTGATTTGTGATGTTTGGTGTAATGCAGTTGATGGACAAAATTGTCAAGACTTATTATCGGAGGAATTTGAGCTTATATATTTAGCAAGAGATTGGGTAAAGATAGGAGTAGATGAAATTTATGATATATGCAAAGGTTTAACTGATGATGAAAGAGCTGCAATTCGTGAAGCTTTCTTTATCAATAATGATATTGACTCTTTGTGTGAAGGATTATCTATACCAATTGAACTTAATAAATTACACTTTGTAGTTGAACAAAGAATGAAACCTTTGTTAGTTAGATTTTATAATGAGCTGATAAACTCAAAAGAAAAATTGGATTATTATAATAAACTAATTGAAAACAGTGGTAATTACAAATTTTGTCCCTGTTGTGGACTTACTCCAATAGAGAGTGCCGAATCCCATTATCGTGAGGACAATGACCACTATTTGCCTAAAGCTGATTATCCCTTCGCTTCTGTAAACTTGGGGAACTTGCCTCCTTTATGTAGTAAGTGTAATAAGAAATGTAAATCGACAAAAAATCCTTTTGAAAATGGGAGGGTATCATTCTATGCATTTAAACCTCTGGAAAATGAGTTTGAAATTAGTGTTGGCATAAATGATGAAGATTCTACCGATTATTTAGAATTAATTGAATCGGAAGTTGTTATTGGTTTTAATAACAATACTGATAAAGTTGATACTTGGAACTGGTTGTTTGAGATTAACACAAGATACAATGAGGAAATAAGGCAATTTAGTAAAACTGAATTGAGAATTCTAGCTAATCGCTTCAGAAGGAATTATCAAAGAAAACTGGGAATGTCTTATGAGGAAATATTAAACGAGGCAATTGAAGACTATAACATTGATAAGTATGATGATAGAAAATTTTTGAAATCTCCCTTTTTAAGAGAAATGTTGAATAAGCCTGAATGGTTGGCAACATATAATGCTTTATGAAACTTCACTTCCGCATCGATGAGCACTTTATACTACCTAATGCTTGAATTTAGCACTTCATTGTCATAGAACATAAAGCCCCCGCTTTTGCAGAACTCTGTTAGTGGCTTCTTCTCACTCGGTCAATTCGTGTTGTCATTTGATTAATTTGTCAAAGTCTGTTATTAACGCTCTAAAAAGTCTTTCTCCATCTTCTCCTAATTCTTTGTTTGAAAGTCCTAAGTCAGCTCGCATTGCTTTCATTATTTTACTCAATTTTCTAAAGTGTATATTATGGTCCAGGGTATTGGTCTCCCCGTTTGCAGAATACAAATATTGAAAATAATCTGAGAAATTATTTATTACTTCTGGTGAAGCGTAAAGAACATATTTTTTATAAAACTCAAAAAGTTTCGACAAAAGTTGAGTGTCAGGTTGCTTTTTACCTGTCTTTGTTCCTCTAAAAATGTCAATTATTAGGTTTACAAAATGTTGATATAACTCTCTTCGTTCTTTCGTAACTTCTGACTGCAATTCGCGTTTCTTGTCAATGCTATGCTTTATGAAATAACCTACTAAACCGCCGATTATTGGTAGTAAAACTGATAAAATCGTGATTGTTAAATTTATCTTATCCATTCTAAAATAGCGTATAGAAGGGTGGGGAGAGGGGGACTCGAACCCCCTTGCTCTCTGTCCCAAATTCGGATTAGTCAACTGCTTGTTTCAATGTCTTATAGTATGAGTATGGCACCATTCTCCCCACGAGAGCGACTCCAACCACTACACTTTTGATTTTGTCAACCATAGTCGTAAAGTTTTGAAATAACATCATTGTCACCAATGAGGAGAATGTCACCACTCCAACTAAGGACATTGCAAATTCAACACTCAATGTCACCTTCAAACTCAGGCTCATTTGTCCCTTTGTTGGGACGATATTTTCAATGAACGTTTGTTCATTCAGCCTCCCTCCCCACTAACGGTTTGCAGCATGGCTAATGGCGGGAACCGAAACAAGAAAATGTTCAATCGAAGAACTGCCGTTAAATTTACCATTGTGCCCGCCATTCTGACAAATTGCTGTTAGTGGCGATTTGGATATTCTCTTTGCGCCTACATTTTAGTGTTTAAAATAATTTTCAGGCCATAAAAATTCTGGTAAATGACTCTTTATCATTTGTACTTGTCGATCATAACCTCTTTTTTGTAATTCTCTTACGAAGTGTGGCCATGGTGGAATATTACTTCTATAAACATTTGATGGTGAAGTTGACATTCCACCTCCTATAGCAGATGATAATCCTCCATAAAGCGACGTTGATAAACCGCCATATAATGAAGTAGATAATCCTCCGTATAATGAAGTAGAAAGTCCGCCATATAATGAGGTTGAAAGGCCACCATACAATGAAGTTGACATCCCGCCATTAAGTGAAGTAGAAAGTCCGCCACCTAAACTAGTACTTAAATTTCTAGGCCAGGTTCTTTGATTTTCAATTATAGGTTTGCTCATATGTTTGATTTCTGGTTGTTAAAGATTGCCACTAACAACACAAGTAGCGAAATGAAGTTTCGCTAAACCGCTCCTATATTCGTATTGGTTAATGCATCTATAAACTTAGTAATATTTTTGTGAATAATAGTTGTTTGTGACTTCAATTTTGAATTACAGAGAAACGAATACCGTATGATAGTATCTCACACTTAGCACCAAAGTTGTGAGTTTTATTTAAGGATGAGAGATAACCACATTCATTGTAACCAGCAAAGGTCTCACGTTCACTTTACCAGTAAAGAGCTTTCACGGCATAAATTCTCCTTCGTGCCTCTGTTCGATTTATTCCATGGCCTCTTGACAGGTTCATTCACTTAGGCGAGGGGAGCTTTAACAAAAGAATGGGATGGTGTGTGGTAATCGAAAAAGACGACTCCTGAGCCTATTTCAGTGCCTGTCGATTGCCTTCACTACTGGGACAACGTCAGGGTAGCGTTATCAGTATTCAATCCATTCCGTAACGGCAAGGGTGGTGAGCCCATGAACTTAGGCCATCTTCCTTTATTCGGTTGAGCTGAATGAGCTAAAAGTGGATGACATACGTGATTATACTGGCTTTTACGGTCGCCGGGCTCATAATAGATACAAGAAGCGTTGATGGTGTTCCTATTTGATGTCGTCAACCACGTATGAGCTCATTCTTACGATCTTATCGTCTTTAAACTGATAAATATCGCAGAAGTTGCTTTCATATTCCGTGCCGTCTGCCTTCTTGGTTGTGCTTGATCCTTGCACGGAGGCCCCGATCTCCTTCAATTACGATGGTGCGAAACCGAAAATTACTGTGTTCCGGCATATCGCTTCCATCCATCTGACTGATCTCTGCCGTTCCATTGAAAGTGGTATGACCTGAAGATGAAGTGTACATTTCCCAAACGACGTCCTCTGCCAGGTAATCCATAAACGCCTCCATTCTGTTCTCAGTAAAGAGGCGATTTATCTGTTCGATAAGTTCTTTTGTTGTTGCCATAATCAAACAACATTCAAACAGTAGAATTTGCCAGTGCTTGCCTGTCTTACTAATCGCGGCTCGTTAACAATACTAATGAGATATTCATTTAAGTTACAACTCTCCTTGATTTGGTTACAGCTGCTTCCGGTTCAATGCAGACTTTTGCTTCATAACAGTTAATTAGAAATATTCATGAAAGATCAAACTGCATCAGCGAACAAACCGGTTGCATTAGTAACGGGGGCTAACCAGGGTGTAGGCAATGAAATTGCCAAAGCGCTCGCCGCTAATGGTTATATTGTTTACATCGGTTCACGTAAACTTGAAAATGGGGAAAAAGCGGCTGCCGAGATTGGCGGAAATGCTAAAGCCATCCAATTGGACGTCACCCGGCAACAAACTATCAATGCGGCAATAGAGCGTATTGGAAGCGATTATGGCTGCCTCGATCTGTTGGTTAACAACGCCGGCATTTCCCATGCCGGTACATCACCTAAAGGCGCGGAGGAACTGATGAGTACGGGGCGTGCCGTCAATGTGTCCATTGACGAAGTGCGTACCGTATGGGAAACCAACGTGTTCGGCGTTATATCGATGACACAGGCTGCTTTGCCTTTACTGCGCAAGTCATCGGCAGCACGCATTGTGAACGTATCTAGCGGACTGGGTTCATTGACCTGGATATCTGACCCTTCATACTGGGCGAGAGAACATTTCGGCATTGTTTACGCGGCGTCTAAAACAGCACTTAATGCAGTTACTCTTGCTTTTGCGTTGGAATTGGAAAAAGAGAAGATCAAAGTGAACGCTACCAGTCCGGGCTATACAGCTACTGCATTGAATAACTTCGAAGGTACTGACAGTCTGGAAGTGGGTTCGCGGGAACCTATACGTGTAGCCTTGGAAACTGATGGGCCAACCGGCGGATTTACCGGCCCTGATGGCCCGCTACCCTGGTAAAACTGCTTAACAATCATTGAAGTAATCGTACTATTAACAATGACCGACAGCTAAAATAGTTTTCGGTCATTATTATTATCTTTCCATATGAAAAACGACACGCCAAAAGTTGTTAAACTGGAATCTATCACTGAGATACACCGGATGCTGGATCTTCCGGGGCCCGCTCATCCGTTGATAACGTTGCTGGATACCAGGGAAGAACGGATTAATTTAAGCCGACTTCCGGTCAGTTATGTGACAACGCTTTACAAAATATCCTTTGTAAGCAAATTAGGAGGCCAGTTCAGGTATGGACAGGGTTATTATGATTTTGATGAAGGAAGTATGATTTTCACAGCACCTAATCAAATTGTAGGTAGTACCGCTATTTACAGGGGAAACGAGGGCTATTCTTTGATCTTTCACCAGGATTTTCTCCATGGTTATCCACTTGCCGCCAAGATTAAACAATACGGTTTTTTTTCCTACGCATCGAATGAGGCCCTGCACCTCTCTGAACAGGAAAGAACGACCGTGTCTTCTATTTTTAGCATCATTGAGGAAGAACTGAACAGCCGGATAGATGACTTCAGCCACGAAGTGGTCATTGCACAGATCGAATTGCTGTTGAGCTACGCCAAACGCTTTTACAAGAGACAATTTTTAACCCGGCAGGCAGCCACCGGCGACCTGTTGCAGCGCTTGGAAGAGCTGCTCAACACTTATTTAAAGGAAGGAAAGGCAGGCGACTATGGTGTTCCTACCGTACAATATTTGGCGGAGCAATTAAACTATACACCCAATTATTTAAGTGATCTGCTGCGTTCGCTTACCGGGCTGAACGCGCAGCAACATATTCATGAAAAGCTGATCGAGAAGTCGAAGGAACTGCTTTCCACCACGAACCTGACCATTAGTGAGGTAGCTTATCAGTTAGGTTTTGAGCACTCCCAATCTTTCAGCAGGCTCTTCAAAACCAAGACCAGACTTTCGCCGGTGCAGTTCAGACAGGCTTTTAATTAGGCAGACTATGCGGATACTTATCTCTGCCGTTCCGTTAAAGGTAGGATGACCGGAAGATGCAGTATACCTGTCCCATACGACGTCTTCCGCCAGGTAATCTATAAACGCCTCCATTCTGTTCTCAGTAACGAGGCGATTTATCTGTATTTTGGATTATCCGAGCCTGAATTTTGGAATATCTGGAAATGTTGTAGTATTTAAACAAGATAAACGAATAATTTCCGTTTATTTTGTTATTTATTCATTTGATTATGGATATTACGAGGACTATCGGTCTCCATGCGGATCAGCTCTTGCCACATCAATTATTGTTGTCATGGCTGAAGGAATATAAAAGACCCAATGACAAAATTCTAGGGTTGAAAGCTCAGGGGTTTCTAGAACCTCTGAAAAAGGGCTTGTACATTGCTGGACCTTCGGTGACCGATAAAAAGCCTGACGTGTTGTTGGTTGCGAACCATTTACTGGGGCCAAGCTATGTGTCGGTGGAAATGGCTTTGTCTTATTATGGTTTAATACCTGAACGGGTATATGAAATATCATCCATGACGACAAAGGCGTCACGTTCTTTCAACACGGTATTGGGTATGTTTACATACACCCGACTTCCTTTGCCGTATTATTCGTTTGGTTTAAAGATGCTTCGGCTGCCATCTAATCAGTATGCTATGGTTGCATCACCGGAAAAAGCATTGTGCGATAAAATAGTAACGACATCTGGACTGACATTAAGAAGTAACCGGAGTGCTTATGATTATCTCGTTGAAAATATGCGGATTGACGAATCTGCATTGTCTGATCTGGATACGGATATGATAAAGGGGTGGCTTCCTGACTCGCCCAAAAGAGAAAGTTTATGGATGATGATTAAAATGATCGAGCAACTATGATAAGGGAATGGTTGGGCTGTTAAAAGCAATATCAATTCGGCATTTTTGAAGTCAGAAACTCTTTGGAGAGAACTGGTTTTCGAAGGTGTTATTCCCCAGCAGGGAATCGATTCAGGGATCAAAGAGTTCTAGAAATATGGAGTCCGAAATATTTCCATGAACTCGTTGGTCACTTGAAAGTGCAGTCAGCGTAGCTATTTGTGGACTGCACCCTTTGAAATCTTTGAAATTTCCCGACAAGCGAGTTACTAATATCCATTATGAACTCAAGTAAAATTGGTAAAACTTTCACTTTAACGGTCATGGACCAAATGTTAAATTACCGCGTGGGAAAATTGAACTGCGTGACGACAGGATGAAATCGAACTGGGTTATTATCCTACTTGATATTATCAACTACATATGAGCTCATTTTTACGATCTTATCGTCTTTAAATTGATAAATATCGCAAAAGTTGCTTTCATATTCCGTGCCGTCCGCCTTCTTGTTAGTGCTTGATCCCTGCACGGAGGCCCGATCTCCTTCAATCACGATGGTGCCAAATCGGAAATTGGTATGTTCCGGCATATCACTACCATCCATCTGACGGATCTCTGCCATTCCATTAAAGGTAGTATGACCTGAAGATGAAGTGTACATTTCCCAAACGACGTCTTCCGCCAGGTAATCCATAAACGCCTCCATTCTACCCTCGGTAAAGAGGCGATTTATCTGTTCGATAAGTTCTTTTGTTGTTGCCATAATAATTATAAAACGTTCGCTTACAGGATATTGTTGCAGGACTTCACGGAAATTTATAATATCCACAGTTCAATTTTGGATTATCTGAATACAAACTTTGGATTATCTGAGGTTCAATTTTGGGATATCTGTGATTGAGGACTAATATTGAAGGCACATAGTCTAATCTGTTAAAACAAAGACCAGATTAGCCGGTTTTTATAGAATCACTTAACAAATAGCGTAATGCCTAAACACAACAAACCTGACGATACTGACTTGAAAGCAAATAAGGTAGAAGAAGATAAAGACATGGCCAGCAAATATTCAGACGAGATGGAAGAAATTGTTCCAAAAATCAAAGTCCAATATCCCGACGGCAACGCGGATAAAGATGAAAATGGATAAAGGCCAATTTGACAAGTCTTCAGTCTATAATACCTTTTCAAAGAATGTCTTTCTTTTCTTGCGTCTTCAATAGCCTGTTTTGTCTTACTGTTTGCATCGTGGAACCTGTTGCATCAGCAAGAACCGTTTAGATGTTGGAGGAATCTTTTCTAAGAGCGTAAAATGATACTTGGTGACTCTTATCTATAGTAATCGTAGAAATATGCTTTAGAATCGATTTTGATGGACAATAATTTTAATAGGCTTTTTGCATGAATTTTAAATGAAAATAGTATCATGTATAAGAATTATCACTTACCTTTGTAGAGGAGGTAATATGAGTAAGTTGGAAGAATTAAAAATGCAACTTAAAAGAGGGCAGGTTTATCGTCGAGACGATTTATCGAAGTGGTCGAAGTCCGTGGATCGGCATCTAGATGCTTTGGTTGAGGAAGATACACTTCAAAAGCTTTCTCAAGGCTTATACTATTATCCTAAAATAAGCACCTTCGGTAAAACTCCACCAGAAGAGGAAGTGTTGATACGAAGCTTCCTTAAAGACGACAGGTTTCTTCTTACTTCTCCGAACAGTTATAACAGCTTAGGGGTCGGTACTACGCAGCTTTATAACGAAAGAATCGTATACAATCATAAGCGGCATGGTGACTTCAAATTTGGGAACCGGAAATTCTCGTTCCGCATAAAACCTCACTTTCCCAGCAGATTATCGCAAGAGTTTCTTCTTGTTGACTTGGTGAACAATCTTGAAACACTTGCTGAAGACCCGAATGAAGTATTGAAGAACGTTGCGTTTAAAGTTCGTACAATGGATACTAAAAAGCTGAAACGGTATGTTTCTCAGTATGGTAATGTAAGAGCAAGAAAAATACTTGCTCCGATGTTAAATGACTTAGCCCAACAAGATGTCTCCTAGTTTCCTTCACGAACGACCAGGCCGGTCAATGTGAGCTGCTATCATCCTGGTTATACGTTTGTAGAGAAACTTCAAACCATTGCAACCAAGTTTCGACAGGAGAAGGAAGACGGGTCGCAGAGGCCCAATTACATGCGTCAGTACTATGACATCTACTGTCTTTTAGAACACCAACAGGTTTTGGATTTTATTGGGACGCCGGAATATGCAGCACATAAAGAAATCAGGTTTCCTAAAAAGGATCTTGAGATTCCAATAGCGGAGAATGAAGCTTTATTGCTGAATGATGGCGAGCAACGAGCGATTTTCAGAAGGCGGTACGAGCTTACAAAAAGTTTGTATTACCAAGGCCAGCCGGATTTTGATGAAATTCTTGATCGGATAAAGTTGTTCATTGAAAAGCTCTAATATCTCATTTTTACCCGAGCTTCTTTCTTAGCGCGCCATGTCCTCACTAATTTTCTTTTCCAATACCTTGGCGTAGATGTGTGGTTGCAATCTTGGTATGCTTAAGCATTTTACTCACTGTTTCGATCGGAACGCCGTTGGAAAGGGTTACCGTGGTTGCGAAGGTGTGCCTTGCTAGATGGAAGGTAATGTTTTTCTTGATGCCGCAAATCTCAGCAATTTCCTTCAGGTAGGTGTTTACCTTTTGGTTGGAGGTTAGGGGAAAGACGGTACCTTTGACTGCAGCCCGGAGGTTGCGTTTGTATTCTTTAATATTTCGATGGCTTTGGGTAAACCTATTAAAAAAATAAAGCCTTAAAAGCTAGTGCTCTCAAGGCTTTATTTTAGTGCGCCCACCTGGGCTCGAACCAGGGACCAAAAGATTATGAGTCTTCTACTCTAACCAACTGAGCTATAGGCGCGGCATTTCCATTGTTGGTTTTGCGATGGCAAATGTACATATTTGCATCTGTAAAATAAAAAAATATGCAAAATATAGACAATATCATTTTCGACTATGGCAACGTGATTTTTCAGATTGATTTCCAGAAATCGCAGGACGCTTTTGAGGCGCTTGGGATTGAGGATTGTGCGTCTGTTTTCTCGCATAGGGAGCAAAATGAGTTGTTTGATAAGTTGGATACGGGTAAGATTTCGGCGGCTGAGTTTTGCGATGGGGTACGGGTATTGGCGAAGAACGAGGAACTGAGTGATGAGGAGATTATTGGTGCCTGGAATTCTTTGTTGATCGGGGTGCCGAAGGAGAATCATGAGATTTTATTGCGCATGAAGGAGAAGTATCGCACCTTTCTGCTGAGCAATAATAATGAGATCCATTACGATTTCATTATGAAGTATTTGAAAGACGAGTTTGGCCTGGAGGACAATTCAGGTTTCTTCGAGAAGGATTATTATTCGCACCTGATGGGTTTGCGGAAGCCGGGTAGGGAGATTTTTGAAGTGGTGCTGAAGGAGCATGATCTGGTGCCTGAGCGAACCTTGTTTATTGACGACAGTCCGCAACACCTGGAAACGGCAAAGACGCTGGGTATTCAGACGGCACTGATTACGCCACCGGAGTCCTTGAGTGAATTGCTGGAAAGACTGGGGCTATAAGCCCCGTACGAGTTTCCGGCGGTTGGTTTCCTTAACAATGAGGCTGAGTTCGCGACTGGTTTGGCCGGCAACGGAGGTGTTTTCCTGGGCGCGGCGCATCAGGTAGGGCATCACGGCAGCAACAGGTCCGTAGGGCATGTATTTGGCAACGTTATACCCCTGTGCAGCGAGGTTGAAGCTGAGGTTGTCGCTCATGCCCAATAGCTGGGCGAAGTAGATGCCTTCGAGATTGTGCGATATATTTCTACGGTCCATTTCCAGGGCGAGCAGCAACGAGCTTTCTTCGTTATGGGTTCCGGCCATAAAGGCGATTCTGTCGAGGTGATCGAGGCAGAATAGGAGGGATTCATTATAATCGCGGTCGGTAGCCTCTTTGGTTGCTTGTATAGGGGATGGATATCCCTTTTCTTTGGCTCGTTCGCGCTCGATTTCCATATAGGCTCCGCGTACAAGTTTGGCTCCGAGAAAGAAACCATCGGTTTCGGCCAGGTAGAAGTCGGCTTTCAACGATGCGAGCTTATCATGGCGGTACATTTGGTAGGTATTGAATACGATGGGTTTTTCGCGGTTGTATTTGCGCATCATATCGCGGGCAATATCGTCGATGGCATCCTGAATCCAGGAATGCTCTGCATCGATCAAAACCTGAAGGTCCACTTCGTAGCAAGCGCGGCAGATGAGTTCGACACGCTTCAATACGCGATCGTATTCTGCAGTTTCCTCGGCCGAGAGGCTGGCTTTTGCATTGACTTTCTCAAAGAGTTCGAATCGTCCGAGTCCGGTGGGTTTGAATACGGAAAAGGGGATTGCTTTGTCGTTTTTTGCACGGGTGATGGTTCTGAGAATTTCTTCGCAGGTTTCATCGAATACCTCTTCATTTTCCTCGCCTTCCACAGAATAATCCAGGATGGTGTGCACATTGAAAGAGGCCAGATGCTTTATCGAATCGGAACAGTCGCCTATGGTTTGACCGCCGCAAAACTGATTGAAGATGGTCTTCTTGATGATACCCTTGATCGGCAGGCCGATGTTGAGCGCCAGGTTGGTCAGCGGGCTGCCCACCTTCACCAGAAAGTTGCTCGAGATCAGTTTGAATAACCAGTAGGCCTTTTTTAAATCGTCGTCTGATTTGCTCTTAAAGGCAATTTCGGTGTTGTCAAAGGAAAGAAAATTCTTTCTCCCGGCGTCGGAAGGAGGGTTTGTTTGCATGGTGCAAATGTAGAAATAAATGCAGATTCAATCTAAATTTATATCGTAATATTACAGTTTTGAGTAACTTCGAAAAATGAATGAATATAAGATAGAAACGGAATTTATTCCGCTGATTTCATTGTTGAAAGCGATCGGCTGGGTGGAGAACGGAGGCATGGCGCAAGCGGTGGTTTCTGAAGGTATGGTGATGTGCGATGGGGAAGTGGAGTTGCGCAAGCGCTTTAAGGTGCGGCCGGGTATGGTGGTGGAATTTGAAGGACAAAAAGTTAAGGTAGTATAAGAACATGAATAAAATAGATAGCATCGGGCATTCGGTATTTTTTGAAGCAAATTTTGAGAGCCTGCGGGCGCTGCTTGAAGAGCGACAGTATTCGAAGGTGTTTATTCTGACCGACCGAAATACGGGTGAGCTTTGTTTACCGCTGCTGATTGCTTCCATGCCTGAGAGCTTTAGCTATGATATTATTGAAGTGGATCCGGGTGAGGAAAACAAAAACATTGATTTCTGCATCGGTATCTGGAAAATGCTGCTCGATTTTGATGCCGACCGCAATGCGCTGATGATTAATCTGGGCGGGGGTGTGGTAACGGATATGGGCGGTTTTGCTGCGTCGACCTTTAAAAGGGGTATCGATTTTATTCAGATGCCGACGACCTTGCTGGCGCAAGTGGATGCTTCTGTCGGCGGGAAGACGGGCATCGATCTGGATGCGGTGAAGAATATCATCGGGACTTTTACCCTACCTCAGGCGGTGTTTATAAACGTGGATTTTTTACGAACGCTGGACAGGCGTCAGATGGTTTCGGGTTATGCCGAAATGGTGAAACATGCGTTCATTTATGATGCGGCTTATTACGAGCGGTTGAAGGCTTTCGATATGGACGATCCTTCCGAGGACCTGATATACCGCTCGGTAGAAATTAAAAATGAGGTGGTGACGGCCGACCCGAAAGAGGCCGGGCTGAGAAAGATATTAAACTTTGGGCATACCATCGGTCATGCCGTTGAAACCCATTCGCTCGATCACGACAGTAATCCTTTACTCCACGGAGAGGCGATTGCGATCGGGATGATTTGCGAAGCCTTTTTATCCCACCGGTATAATGGCTTGAGCGAGGCTGAACTGAACGAAGTGGTAGGGCATTTGCGCTCGGTTTTTCCGGCCTATACTTTGAAATCGGAAAGCTTCGGGGCGGTTATTGCGACGATGCGAAACGATAAGAAGAACAGTCAGGGGCGGATCGGCTTTTCGTTGCTGAAAGGACTGGGCGAGTGCTCCTACAATCACTACCTGGAGGCAGAGGCCATTGAAGAAGCACTCGCTTATTATCAGTCGCTTTAATTCTTCCGATTACATACCGAAATGGATACCCAGATTGAACCAGCGGCCTGGCATGGGTGCCGAGGCTACTTCGGTATAGCGGGTGTCGCCGATATTATTGCCGTCGACAAAGATGCCGAACTGACGGTATTGGTACGCTAAGCGTATATCGGTCAGAAAATAGTTTTTATAGTTCAGGCGTTCCTGAAAGCGTTCGGTGATACTGAAATGGAAATTTCCGTAGCCCAGGATGGCTTTAGCTACGAGCTGATGACGAAGGCTTTCTAAGGCGTATTTCGACAGCATTTCATCGTTTTTATCCATCTTTGAATCGAGATAGGTATACGACAGTCCGGCAATCAAACTGACCGGCTGCTGTTCCAGTACCCGGTAGTCGGCATGGATATTCCATCCCTGAACGGTGTTCTTCAGGAAGTTTTGCGACTGCCAGGGACTTTGGGCGTCGGCTCTTACCCAATCGATAAAGTCGTCCGTTTTCCGGTAAAAATAACTGCTGCTCAGCATGAGTTTGCCGGGGTTGTATTTGAGTCCGCCTTCTGCATACCAGGCGCTTTCGGCTTCCAGATCTTCGTTCCCGATATTGGAAGGTGTGTTATAGTATAAGTCGGTAAGCGAGGGAATGCGTTGGCCCATGCCGCTGTTCACGTAGAATTTCAGGTCGCTTGTGAGCTGGTAGCCCAGGTCGAGCCCGGGGTATACTTTCCAACCGAAGGCGGAATTATAGTTAAGATAGGCTCCGGCGTTGATCTGAATGCCGGCAAGCTGATCGGTACGGAATTCGGTATAGAATCCGTAATTATTGCGCCGGTGGTCGCCCACATTCGAGCTGTTGATTTTATCGAGGCGCGCTTCGGCACCCCATCCCCAGTCGCCCGCCCGGGTACTTAAAGTAGCATTCACCTCGGGGTTCAGAATATGGGTATAATGCTGATTCCGGGCAGTGGCCAGGTCGTGCCGGTAGAAGCGGTAATCGTCGTAGTTGTAGCGGTAACTTAAGCGGGGTTCAATACGCAGGCGATCCGACACCTGCGTGCGGTAACTCAGCGAGAGCAAGCCGGTTTGAATGATCTCCAATGATTCTTTGTCGATCGGGGCGGCATAGAAGCCGTTGGCGCCAAAATTATTATAAACATAGCCTGCCATGAGCGAAAGCCGGTTGTTTTCGTTAAAGTAGCGGTTCCCCTGATAGAAGATTTTATGGTTTTTAAAGCCGGTATTGTAGCGATGTCCGGTTCCGCTTTGAATGCTCCCGGCAATCAGGTGGTTTTCATGTTCATTGCCCAGCGTGGCCATGGCCTCTATGCCCTGGGAATGGTATCGCTCATCGGGCTTTTCTTCGTTTTCATTGAAATTACTCCCTGCAGTTAGCTGAACAGCGATGCTGGTCTGACTGGGTTTTACGGTAACGATGTTGATGGCGCCGGTCAGGCTGTTGACGCCGTAAATGCGGGCGGCTGAGCCGCGCAGCACCTCGATCCGTTCAATGGCTTTTAGCGGAATGGGCAGATTCATGGAATTATGGCCGGTTTGAGGGTCGTTCATCTTGACACCGTTAACCAGGATGGTGGTTTGTTCAAAGGTTCCGCCATCGATGCTGATATCGGCCTGGGCTCCCCAGGGGCCGCGTTGGCGTACATCGACGCCCGATACGAAGCTCAGGAGTTCGTTGATTGATTGTACCGGAAGGCGATCGATTTGAGCCTTATCCAGAATAGTGATATTACGGTTCTGCAGGGCGAAAGGGATTTCAAGCCGGTTTTCGCTGATCAGTACCTCGTTCAAAGGATGGGTGTCGGGTTGTTGGGCATTTGCCGGGACGACATAAGCTCCTGCAAGCAGGAGAGCGAGTACATAAGTTTTCATGCCAAAAAAATTAAGGCGCTAAAGTAATACTTATAATTGAAAGCGACGGGTCCAGGCGTTTTTGTATCGGTGAGGGGCTTACAAGCGGGGTTGCCCGGCGTCGACCCATGCGCTGTACCAGAAGCTGGCGATGAGGTGCATAGACGAGCGCATCTGCTTTTCAACCATACCGTTGAGCCGATCGTGGTAGGCCTGCGAGTAGGCTTTGGAGTAGGTATGTACCAGGGTGTTATTCCGCCGCTCAAAAATGTATTTCCGGTCGGCCTTAAACTGCTGGTTGAGTTCCTGTTCGAGCTGGAGCACGGAATCGGTCAGCGAGAAACTGTGTTCCACGATTTTCCAGGCCTCGTCGATCGGCGATTCAATATAAACTGCTTTGCCAACTAAAAAATTATAACGGTGACTAAACAGCTCGGGAAGCCGGCTTTCCCAAAAGCCATGGATGCCCTCCTGATCGCTTAGCTGTCCGTTGTAGTTTTGGGTGGTATGCAGCGGCGAATGCGCGTCGGCGATGTAATGACCCAGGTCGGCCGAAATCTTCAGGATGCGTTTGCTGTTTTTGTTTTTAAACGCTTCAACGAGCTGGTAATAGCTCCGGCTGATTTGCCAGGGAAGTATGCCGTGCGCCTTTAGCGAGTCTTCCGGGTAGAGTGCAATCGCATCTTGCCAGCGTCGGGGCAGTTCACGGATTGGCTGGGGTTGGTAGGTGTCGATATCGATATAATGCCTGGGTGCTTCTTCCGGGTCGACATATCGGCGTTTGTCGGGGTCGACCGCATGTTCTTCAATATAGCGGAGGTTGGCTTTGTAAAAAGCAGCCAGGGGAGCGGGGAGACTGAATACGGCGGAGCGGTTAATCAGCCGATGGGCATGAAAGCCCCAGGAACAAAACAGCAGGATGACAAAACCAGACAAGAGAAGCAAACGCATGCCCGAATTTAAAAAAAGGGAAGCTGATTCCGATGAAAATTTTCTGAATATCCTTGTTATATTGAAAATATCCTGCTACATTTGCAGTCCGAAAACATAAAAGGAATTAAAGCTTAAAAAATGGCAAATCATAAATCAGCGATAAAAAGAATCAGAGCAAACGCCGCAAAACGTCTAAGAAATCGTTACCAGGCGAAAACGACTCGTAATGCAATCAAAAAATTGCGTGCAGCAACTTCAAAAGAAGAAGCAGCAACTCAGTTACCAACTGTGGTTTCTATGATCGATCGTCTTGCTAAGAAAAACGTAATCCACAAGAAAAAAGCTTCTAACAATAAGTCTAAGTTGACGAAATTCGTTAACGCTTTATCTTAAAAATATTTAAACCTTTTTGGTTTTCAGAAAAGGGTTGCCCATCGGCAACCCTTTTTTTGTGGGCCCTATTTGCTTTCTCTTGCAATACGAGCCAATACTTCTTTTAGTTTCGCAGGCTGTTTCATGAAAGGTTCCAGGTTGACTAAATCGACCTTACGGAATTCAACCGGGTGACTTTCGCTTTGGAGGTAAATAAAGCCGGAATTCAGCAGTTTCCCGTCTTGTTTGACAGCCGGATCGTGGTTACTGACGCTTCCGCCGCCAATCTGCGGTTTCTGATAGCTCAATACGGTGTCGCCTTCAATAATATGGTGGATGACCGAATCACCCAATACCAAAAAGTCGGCCCGCACCCACTGGTCGCCGTGGTAGGTTTTGCTCGATGAGTTAATGCAGTGGGGGGTGAAGGGTTCACCATTCATTTCGACCTGCGTTCCCGGTGTGCAGAGGTTTCCTGTGCTGCGCTCATTTTTGCCGTCACCACCAAGCAGCTGTGCCTCGATCGAGATAGGGAAGTCCTGATTTTTCAGCATGGTGTTCGGATCTTGTCCGTGCAGCATTGCGCCGCTGTTGCGATAGGCCCATCCGGGTCCGCCTGCTACCTGTTCGCCCACGAAGCGGTATTCTACGCGTAGCAAATAGGCCGAGAAAGGTTTATTGTAAGCCAGGTGACCGTACTTTTCGTCGAAATTTTCATAGCCGTCGTAGGCTACCTTTAACAATCCATCTTCCACCCGGAAGGTATTGGCGAAGTTGTCGTTCACTTCATGCTGTGTGATTTTGACAGTCCAGTCGTTCAGGTCTTTCCCATTGAACAGGGAAATCCACTTTACTTCGTCGTTCCGGTTCATCAGGCTCGCGCATGAAACTCCGGTGATAGCGATGGCTACCAGAAGAATTAGTTTTTTCATTGAGTACAAAATTGTTTGGTATAAATATGTTTCGGCTTTGAATATAGGAATAATGTGTTAATGTTTCTTCAAGGGAAGGAGTGGAATAAACCAGTTGAAAAGCCAGGCAAGAGCGATAACGATCAGCAGGCTTCGGAAAAGTGCTGTAATGGCCTCGGCGAAAGCCGACTGAATGGCGCGGTGGATTTTTGCTTCTTCTGAAGCCATTTGTTCGTTAAGGGTATTTTTTGCTTCCTTTAAAGCTTCCGTCGAGCCATATTGGCTCTGGAGTTCGTTCAACCGGAGTTCCTTTTGCTGCTGGAAAGAACGGCTGACCGCTACCGACCCTTCCTGCATCAGTTCTTCAAGCTGCACGGTGCCAACAGTCTGTTCGCGCTGTATTTGCTGGAAAGAACCGGAAAGGGAAAGCGTAAGCATTGCACCCAGCACCGAGGCGCCGATTGCGCTTCCTATCTGACGAAAAAACTGGTTGGCGCTCGTGGCCTGTCCCAATACTTCTCTGGGAACCGCGTTCTGGATGGCCAGTGGGTAAAGCGGCATGGCGGGCCCCAACCCGATACCACAGATAAGCATATACCATAAGATTTCGGAATAGCTGGTGTTTTCATCCATGGCTGAGAGCAGGTACATGCCTACAAAAAAAATGGAGGAACCGATGAGCAGTAATAGCCGGTAATTGCCCATGCGGGATACCAGCTGACCAGACAGGGTGGAGGCAAGCAAAAGACCTGCAGAGAGGGGAATCATGCCCAACCCGGCGTCGGTGGCATTGGCGCCTTGTACGTTGATCAGGAACAAGGGAAGGAACATGAGCAGCCCCATAAAGGCGGCTCCTATCAGGAAGGTGGGTGGATTGGCGGTACGGAACACCGGGTTCTTGAAGAGTTGCAGGTTCAGGATGGGGTTATCGGATTTGCGGGAGCGCTGATAGAATAGTATAAAACTCACGGCGCTCAGGATGGATAAGCCAATAACGGTGGCCGAGCTCCAGGGAAACTGGCTTTTGTCAATTTGCAATACCACTACCAAAGGTGCCAGCGCCAGAATCAGCAAGATGGCTGCAAGGTAATCGAGCTTCGCCTCGGTCGTTTCCGCGGTTCGGTAGGCGGGCATTTTGCTGCTGATAAACCAAAGGGCCAGGGCGCCGAAGGGTATATTGACGTAGAAGACCCAGCGCCATCCGGCAATACCCGGGATGAATGCTCCGGCATGATCCGTGAGCAGTCCGCCAAGCCACGGACCTAAAACACTGGAGATACCAAACACGGCACCCACCAGTCCCTGATACTTTCCGCGTTCGGAAGCAGGGAAGAGTCCGGCAATGATAATGAATGCCATGGCAAATAAACCTGCACCGCCAATACCCTGGATGGCCCGGAAGATGATCAGTTGGGTCATCCCGTCGCCCAGCAAAGGAAGCGGGCCGAATTCGCCCGCCATGCCGCACAGGATTGAGCCGCTTAAAAAGGTTACGATGGCAAAGATTTCAATCTTTTTATGGGTGTATAGGTCGGCCAGTTTTCCGTAGATGGGTACAAAGGCTGTGGAGGCAACCAGGTAGGAGGTGGCCACCCAGGAGAAGCGGTCGAGCCCCTGCAGGTCTTCCACGATTTTAGGCAGGGCGGTGGCAACGATGGTTTGATCGAGGGCACCTAAAAACATAGCGAGAAGTATTCCGATGAGGGTAAGCAGGGTAGAGCGGCTCATAAAAAAATGATTTTTTAAAGATAGTTGTAATAATTATAATGCCAATAATCTTATCAATTCGACGAGTATTTTGCGGCAGGTCGCGCGGCATTATATTTTTAGGGCATGGAACTTTATAAGGAAAAACGATCGATCCACCAATGGGCCGAAGAAGACCGGCCCCGGGAGAAGCTGATGCTTCACGGGCGGAGAACGCTGAGCGACGTCGAGTTAATTGCAATCTTAATTGGGAGTGGTTCGGCAGAGGAATCGGCGGTGTCTCTGAGCCGCCGTATTCTGAGCGAAAACGATAATAACCTGAATAACCTGGCTTCGAAATCTGTGGAGGAGCTTTGTGAATACAAGGGGATAGGAGAAGCGAAGGCCATCGCAATTGTTGCTGCCCTGGAACTCGGGCGACGGCGGCAGGAAACTCCCGCGCCCAAAAAGCAAAAAATACAGTTTAGTGCGGATGTATACCGTTGCTTGCGTTCGGTATATGCCGATCTGGATCACGAGGAATTTTGGATATTATTGTTGAACCAGGCAAACATGGTAATGACCAAAAAGCTGATCAGTCGCGGCGGACGGGCAGGAACGGTTGTGGATGCGAAAATCGTATTTGAAGCAGCGCTAAGACATAAGGCTAGTGGTATTGTGTTAAGTCACAATCACCCTTCCGGGAACCTGGCGCCCAGTCCCCAGGACCGCGACCTGACGAAAGCATTGGTGAAAGCAGGCAAGCTGCTGAATATTCGGGTGGTTGATCATCTCATTTTCGGGCATGATACGTATTACAGCTTTTGTGATGAGGGCTTGATCTAAATTCTGCAAACTTCATGCATATTTATATCTTTGCATGAATTGTAATTTAATGCATCCTGATGAAAATATCATATAATTGGTTGAAGGATTTCCTGAAAACTGATAAAACCCCTGAAGAAATATCGACGATACTTACAGATATCGGACTTGAAGTAGAAAGTCTGGAATATACAGAATCTATCCCGGGCGGATTGGCGGGACTGGTGATTGCGGAGGTGCTAAGCTGCGAGCCTCATCCGGATGCCGACCGACTGAAGGTGACGACAGTGAACAAGGGCGATGATGAGATTTTGCAGGTAGTTTGCGGAGCGCCAAACGTGGCCAAAGGTCAGCGTGTGGTGCTGGCCGGCGTGGGAACCACGGTTCATCCTATCGAAGGTGAACCCTTTAAGATTAAAAAGTCTAAAATTCGGGGTCAGGTTTCGGAAGGAATGATCTGCGCAGAAGATGAAATTGGCCTGGGCCAGTCGCACGCCGGAATTATGGTGCTTCCAGACAATGCGCCGATAGGCAAGGCGGCGAGCGAATATTTTGAGTTGGATAACGACGCAGTATTTGAAATTGGTTTGACGCCGAACCGGGCGGATGCTGCTTCGCATTTGGGCGTGGCCCGCGATATTGCTGCCTTTCTGAGAGCAGACATTGCGATGCCTCAGGTGGCGGAAGTGGCGGAAGGTGCCGGTCCGATCGGCGTGACAGTGGAAGACACAACGCTCTGTCCGCGCTACAGCTCACTCACCATCGAGGGAGTTCAGGTTGCCGAATCGCCCAAATGGCTCAGGGAGCGTTTGCTGAGCATTGGAGTACGGCCTATTAACAATGTAGTGGATATTACCAACTATGTACTGCATGAATTGGGGCAGCCGCTGCATGCCTTTGATTCGGATAAAATCGCAGGCAAGCAGGTTATCGTAAAAACCCTGCCCGAAAGTACCCCTTTTGTAACGCTGGATGAGGTTGAGCGCAAACTAAGCGCCAGGGATTTGATGATTTGTGACGCGGAAAAGGCGCTGTGTATTGCAGGAGTTTTTGGCGGGCTTGGTTCAGGCGTGACGGAAACGACTACTTCGGTATTTCTGGAGAGTGCCTATTTTAATGCCGTATCTGTACGGAAGACTTCCAAGTTTCACGCCTTGAAGACAGATGCTTCTTTCCGCTTTGAGCGGGGAACGGATCCGGATATGACGGTTTTCGCCTTGAAGCGTGCTGCGCATCTGATTGTCGAGGTGGCTGGCGGAAAGATAGAGGGCGGGGTTTCGGATCTTTATCCTTCACCGGTAGCGCCTTTCAACGTGCGTGTTTCGGGCGACCATGTCAGAAAGCTCATTGGTGCGGATATCAGTGACCAAGACATCCGTTCCATTATTGAGTCGCTCGATATCCGGGTTGTTTCTGCTGAAGGGTCGACCCTTGAACTGGAGGTGCCGCCTTATCGGGTGGATGTAACCCGTGAAGTAGATATTATTGAGGAAGTGCTGCGGATCTACGGCTATAATCAGATCGAGATCAAGCAGCAATTAAAGGCTTCCTTGAACCCTTCTCCAAAACCCGACCGCGAACTTGTCCAAAATCAGGTATCTGATTTGCTGATCGGCAACGGTTTCAACGAAATATTGAACAATTCGCTGACGCGTAGTTCCTATGCCGATAAGGAGGAGGAACTTGTTCGTATTCTGAACCCGCTAAGTTCCGATCTGGATACGATGCGTCAGAATCTCCTTTTTCAGGGCTTGGAGGCCATTGCCTATAATCAGAAGCGAAAAATGAGCGACCTGCGTTTATTTGAATTTGGTTCGGTATACTTTAGCACTGAAGCGGGTTACCGTGAGGAAAAGCACCTGGCTTTGTTTATGGCGGGCAACGCTTACGCTGAACAATGGAACAATAAAGCGGAGAAGGTGAGCTTCTATCAGCTGAAAGGTTTGGTGGATGGACTGCTGAGCCGATTAAATATCAAGGGCTTGCAGGTGAGCGATGCAGAGGCGGGCCATCTGGCTTACGGACTTAGCTACCATCGTGGGGCACAGGTTTTTGTAAATTTTGGGGCGGTGAGCCGCAAAGCCTTGAAAACTACGGATGTGCAGGGTGAGGTTTTTTACGCCGATTTTAACTGGGACCTATTGATAAAGGCGATTCGTAAGAATAAGATTGTTTACAAGGAGGTTTCCCGTTTCCCTTCGGTGCGCCGCGACCTGGCGATCCTGGTAGACCGCCCGGTGGGCTTCATTGCTTTGAAATCTCTTGCCGAAAAGACAGAGCGAAAAATATTGCAGTCGGTCAATGTTTTCGACGTTTACGAAGGCGAAAAGATTCCGGAAGGAAAGAAGTCGTACGCCTTAAGTTTTGTATTTCAGGACGAGGAGAAAACGCTTACCGATAAGCAAATTGATTCCGTGATTCAAAAATTAATCGTTAACTTTGAGAAGGAACTTAAAGCCGAAATAAGAAAATAAGTTATGCCAACGATTTCTGCGCAATTAAACCGCATAGTTGACCGATCAACCAAAATTATTGATCTCTGCGTTACATTACAGGAAGAAAATGACTTATTGAAGCTCGAAAACCAGTCGCTTAAAGTTGCCATGGAAGCCAGCTCCCGGAAAGTGAAAGAGCTGGAAGAGAAGCTCAAAACGCTTGCAGTAGCCAGATCTTTGGAGGGAATGACGGAAAGTGCAGAATTATTAAATGAAAAAAATCTTGGCATAAAGCAAAAAATTGACGATTTTGTGCGTGAAATTGACAAGTGCATATTGTTACTTAAATAAGGCGGCAGATTGCCGGCAAACAGGGCTCAAAAATGGGAGAAATTTCCATAAAAATAAATATTGCTGACCGGATATATCCACTACGGATAACCACCGAAGAGGAGGAGATTGTGAGAAGGGCAGCAAAGCTAATAAATGACCGCATGAAGGAGTTTCAGGAGAGTTATGCGGTCCGGGATAAGCAGGATCTGCTTTCCATGTGCGTTTTGCATTATGCAACTGCTACATTGAAGGCCGAGGATATGTCAAAGCATGAAGACAAGGATGTGGCCAAAAAGGTGCATCAGCTGGATGAATTGCTTTCCAGTTTCTTTAGCGAATAACGTTCTTTTAAATAGAGCCAAAGTTTAGCCGCAGTTAAATGTGGGTTTCACTATTTTAAACTTAACGCTTCAATATTACATGCGTGAAATAGATACATTCTATCTGGTTTTTACCACCTAGAAATAATCCAAACGCAAATCCTGTATGATGAAGTTTACGATACATGAAGCCCGTTGTTTTTCTGCGGTTTTTTTTTGAAAAAATGTAAATAAATCGGAGTTTCGGGTATTTTACTAAATTTGAGACTCACTTTCTTTAATCAAATATGGAATCAATATTATATATACTTTTAGGAATCATTATAGGCTTTCTCGTAGGCCGTTATCTCTTAAGGACGATTTTCAAGAAGCAGGAAATCGCTGTACAAAATAAAGCTAAGCGGATTTTAAAGGAAGCTGAACAAAATGCAGAGCACCTGAAGAAGAATCGCCTGCTGGAAGCGAAAGAAAAGTTTCTGCAACTGAAGTCGGAGCATGAGAAGGAAGTTAATCAGCGAAACAATACGCTGAACCAGCGTGAAAATACCCTTCGCCAGAAGGAGCAGTCGGTCAACCAACGACTTGAAAAGATCAACCGGGAGCAACAGGACCTGGAAGTTCAGCGCAAAAACCTGGAGCGTCTGGTGGAGCTGAACGAAAGGAAACAGCACGAAGTAGAGCAGTTGAAAAATCAGCAGATAACACAACTGGAGTCGATCGCCGGACTTTCGGCCGAGGAGGCTAAGAATCAGCTGGTCGATAACCTGCGTGAGGAAGCCCGAACCAAGGCACTTAGCCAGATCAAAGATATTGTTGCCGAAGCCAAGCTGACTGCGAGCAAAGAAGCTAAAAAAATTGTTATTCAAACCATTCAGCGTCAGGCGACGGAAAGTGCCATCGAGAACACCGTATCTATTTTCCATATAGAGAGTGACGAAATAAAAGGACGTGTGATCGGCCGCGAAGGGCGGAACATTCGTGCCCTGGAAGCGGCTACCGGTATTGAAATTATTGTAGACGATACGCCGGAGGCGATTATACTTTCGGGATTTGACCCGATTCGTCGTGAAATTGCCCGTTTGGCGCTGCACCGTTTGGTGACCGACGGCCGTATTCACCCGGCTCGAATTGAAGAGGTGGTGGCGAAAACGAAGAAATTGATTGATGACGAGATTGTAGAGATTGGAGAGCGAACGGTTATCGACCTGGGTATTCATGGCCTGCATCCGGAATTGATCCGTATGGTTGGACGAATGCGCTACCGTTCGTCGTACGGACAGAACCTGTTGCAGCACTCGCGTGAGGTGGCTAACTTCTGTGCTACCATGGCGGCAGAACTTGGCCTGAACGTGAAGATGGCGAAGCGTGCCGGACTGTTGCATGATATTGGAAAGGTGCCTGATGATAATCCTGAACTACCACACGCGTTGCTGGGCATGCAATTGGCTGAGAAGTATAAGGAACATCCGGAAGTTTGCAATGCCATTGGTGCCCACCACGACGAGATTGAGATGACATCCATGATCTCGCCGATTGTTCAGGCATGTGATGCCATTTCGGGCGCGCGTCCGGGTGCTCGGAGAGAGGTGGTTGAAAGCTACATTAAGCGTTTGAAAGATTTGGAATCGCTGGCCTTGTCGTACCCGGGGGTTGAAAAGACCTTCGCCATTCAGGCGGGTCGTGAACTGCGGGTTGTGGTAGAAAGTGAAAAGATTACCGACGCGCAGTCGGAAGTACTGGCCGCCGATATATCGAACCGGATCCAGACCGAAATGACCTACCCGGGTCAGATTAAGGTTACGGTGATCCGTGAGACGAGATCGGTTGCTTTTGCAAAATAGAAAATATGAAAGCGAATGAAACAGGCGGTAAATTAGACCGCCTTTTTGATGTTTATACGGAGAGTCATCAGAACCGTACAAATGTTTTGATCCATGCGATTTGCGTTCCTTTAATTAGTTTCGGCTTAATCGGACTTGTTTGGAGTATACCCTTTCCTCATTTCGATTTTATGGGCTCCATGAATGGTTTTGTCAACTGGGCCTCTTTCCTGATTGCCTTTATTATTTATTACTACCTGAAGCTCTCGCCTACGCTCTCTTACGGTGCGTTGTTTTTTATCGGCCTTTTTAGTTTTCTGATTGTACAGTTGGAATACTGGGAGATTGCCGGTGGCCTTCGGCTTTGGCAGTCGTGCCTGATTGCTTTTGTACTGGGTTGGGCCGGGCAGTTTGTCGGCCATAAGATAGAAGGGAGGAAACCTTCTTTCCTGACCGATCTGAAGTTTTTGCTGATTGGGCCTCTCTGGCTGCTCGCAAAACTCTACCGCCTCATTCGAATACCCTATTAATTTTTTTGTAGCGGATCCAGAGCGATGAAAATTCTTTACGCCATACAGGGTACCGGGAATGGCCATCTGTGCCGGGCAATGGATATTGTACCCTGTTTGCGGGAGTATGCGGAGGTAGACGTGCTTTTGAGCGGGACACAGGCGGATATAACCCTGCCCTTTGAAGTAAAGTACCGACTGCAGGGGTTGAGCTTTATCTTTGGAAAGTCGGGTGGCGTAGATCTTTGGAAAACCTTTGTGCATTCAAAATTCCGGCGCTTTATTAAGGAGGTGAAGGCCTGTCCGGTGGGCGACTACGATCTGGTGATTAACGATTTCGAGCCGGTATCGGCCTGGGCCTGTAATTTCAAGGATCAGCATTGCATCAGCTTAAGTCATCAGGCAGCAGCCCTGTGCAGTCGCGCTCCGCAGCCCCCGGAGGTAGATCGTCTTGGAAAGTTTATTCTGGAGCATTATGCTCCCAGCAAGGAAATCTACGGTTTCCATTTCAAATCCTATTCCCCTAATTTTTATACGCCCGTTATTCGCCAGCAGATTCGCGAAAAGACTTGCAGCAGCGGCGATCACTATACGGTTTATCTACCTTCATACGACGATCATTATCTTTTGGAATCTTTTTCCCGTTTTCCGGAGGTGCAATGGGACGTGTACTCAAAACATAACCAAGAGCCTATTAAAATGGGAAATGTGCACATTCAACCGATTGATAACGAAAAGTTTGTGGATAGTTTGGTATCTTGTAGAGGAGTCCTTTGCGGCGCGGGTTTTGAGACTCCGGCCGAGGCCTTGTTTTTAAAGAAAAAATTGCTGGTGATACCCATGAAGAATCAGTATGAGCAACACCTGAATGCGGCCGCTTTGCAGGAATTGGGCGTACCGGTGATACACAACATCAAGCCGGAAAGCGACGATCAGATCCGCCAGTGGATTTGTTCGGACAAGCGGGTGGAAATCGAATATGAATATCAGGTGCCCGAGCTGATCGAACGAATTCTTGCCGATTATACGCACCGGAAAAGCCTGCACCCATGAAAACCTATGTTTGGCTATTGATTACGTTGCTGGGGCTTACGGGAGCCCAACGGGTAGGCGCGCAAACAAACCTGACACTTAGCGGCAGCGTAAGGGATGCTTCCACCGGGGAAACACTTTCGGGCGCGTCGGTTGAGGTTATAGGAGGAAGGGCGCAGGCATTGTCGAACGACTACGGTTTCTTTTCGCTTCGTCTGGTGGCGGGAACCTACGATGTTCGCATTTCCTATGTTGGTTATCAGGCGTACTCGCGAAGTCTTGAACTAAGTGGCGACACGAGCATTAATTTTGCGCTGGAACACGGTTCCACGCTGGAGGCGGTTGAAGTTACCTCCGCCCCGCCCACGCAGAGTCTGACGACCGCGATGATGGGTACTAATCAGTTTCAAATCCGGGATATTGAGAAAGTACCGGTGCTATTTGGCGAGAAGGATGTGCTGAAAACCTTGCAGCTGCTCCCCGGGGTGCTGTCGGGAGGAGAGGGTAGTAGTGGTTTCTTCGTGCGAGGCGGTGCGGCCGATCAGAACCTCATTATTCTGGACGAAGCCATTGTTTACAATGCATCTCATTTGCTGGGCTTTTTTTCCACCTTCAATTCTGACGCGATTAAGGAAATGACCCTTTATAAGGGCGGGATGCCGCCGGAGTATGGGGGGCGACTCGCATCGGTGCTCGATATCAGTATGCTGGAAGGGAATAAGAAAGAGTTTGGCGTGAAGGGCGGCGTGGGACTGATAGCTTCCCGCATTGCGGTGGAAGGCCCGCTGAAAAAGGATAAGGGCTCTTTTATGCTGAGCGGGCGGAGGACTTATGCCGATTTATTCCTGAAGCTGTCGACCGACTCAACCGTGAGTAATAGTTCCCTTTATTTTTACGATTTGAACCTGAAGACGAACTATCAGTTCAACGAAAACAATACGCTTTACTTGTCGGGATATACGGGGAAGGATTTGCTGGCTTATTCGGGTTCTTTCGGGTTCGACTGGGGCAATACAACGGCAAGCGCCCGCTGGAACCATGTTTTCAGCCCTACGCTATTTTCCAATACCTCACTTATTTACGGCGGTTTCGACTATAATGTGGATATTTTTGAACGAGAGGCTAATTTTTCCATTGCTTCCATGATCCGTAATTACCAGCTACGTCAGGATTTTCAGTATTATCCGGGCAATGGTCATGTGGTGAAATTTGGAGCGAGCGCTTTGCGCCAAAAGGTAAGTCCGGCCGACTTCCAGTCGCGCGATACCAGTTCTTTCAACTCCCTGGCTTCCGAGCCGCGAAACGGACTGGAATTGAACGCTTATGTGTCGCACGACTGGAAAGTGTCTGACCGGTTTAATTTGCTTTACGGCGTTCGTTTTTCCTTGTTCCGTGCGATGGGTCCGGGTACCTTCAATCGCTATGATCAGGAAGGTGAGGTAAGTGAATCCATATTTTTACCGGATGGCGGGCTCGTGAAGCAATATTTCAATCCGGAACCCCGTCTTTCAATGAATTACCGGCTGAATGAATGGTCGAGCTTAAAGGCTTCTTATAACCGAAATTCACAGAATTTGCATCTGTTGAGTAACTCCAGCGCTTCGCTGCCTACCGACGTGTGGATGATGAGCAGTCAGAATATCCGCCCGCAGCAGGCCGATCAGCTCGCATTGGGCTATTTCCGTAATCTGCGAGAGAATCAATATGAATTCTCGGCGGAGGTTTATTACAAGACCATGCAGAACCAGATTGATTTTCGGGTGAACGCGGATATTCAGGCGAATCCGAATGTAGAAGCCGACTTGCTCTATGGCGATGGCAGGGCTTACGGACTGGAGTTGTTTCTGAAGAAGCGGACTGGCCGGTTTACGGGGTGGATGAGTTATACGCTTTCGCGAAGTGAACGACAGTTTGATGAGATTGATGCAGGCCGCTGGTTCCCGGCGCGGCAGGATCGGACACACGATTTGTCGCTGGTAGGGATGTTTGAAATCAATGATCGGTGGACCTTCTCCGGTACCTTTGTATACAGTACCGGTAATGCCGTAACCTTCCCCAGTGGTAAATATACAGTGAACGATAAGCCGGTATGGTATTACAGCGAACGCAATGGCTACCGTATGCCGGCCTACCACCGGATGGATATCGGGTTTACTTATGAGCCGCCGGCCAGGGGAAAGCTGGTATCGACCTGGGATTTTAGCTTGTATAATGCCTATAACCATAAAAATGCTTATATCATTGACTTCCGGGAAAACGAGGATAACGCGAATATAAGTGAAGCCTATAAAACTTCCTTGTTCGGACTGATTCCATCGGTGACCTGGAACTTTAAATTCTGATTATGAGGTGGCTGTTCTGTATTTCTGTTTTTTGTGCCTTGGGTCTCTTGAGTTCCTGCGAGGAAGTGATAGAGCTTCCCTTGAAGGATCCGGAAGCGAAGCTGGTGATTGAAGGTCAGGTGAGTAGTTTGGGGACCGTGCAGGAGGTGCGGGTATCCGAGGTATTGCCTTTCGATGCGGCACAACGGATGAAGGAGGTGGAAGGCGCAAGGGTTTTTCTGAACGAGGATAATGGCGACTGGTTCCGGCTGAATGAAACTGCACCGGGGAGGTACCAGATCAATGGGTTTCAGGGCCGGTCGGGGAAGCGATATGGTCTTCGGGTGGAAGTGGACGGGAAATTGTACCATGCCTATTCGACCATGCCGGAAGAGGTTCGGATTGACTCAACCGGAATTTCGGTGAATACCTTCGATAATGCCCGACAGACTCCGATGGTGGTCTTTCAGGATCCGCCGGATGTCAAGAACTATTACTTCTTCGATATTATTATCAACGATCAGGCACTTACGTCGCTGTTTCTTTATAACGATAAATTCAATGATGGAAAGTATATCTATCAAAATCTCGACGATTTTGAACTGGATCTGCAGCCGGGCGATCGCGTACTGGTAGAACTTCGGAACATTGAAGAGAGCACCTTCAACTTCTGGGACGGGGTTCGCTCGCAGGGTGGTTTGTCGGCTTCGCCCGGTAATCCGCCGTCGAATATCTCGGACGGGGCGCTTGGGCACTTTTCGGCTTATGCGGCCAACCGTGTATTCTTTGTAGTGGAATAGTCCGCAGCGTTTCTGTTGGTACGGGCAGTTTTCGATCAGAGCGTTCTAAAGCGGTAACCCTGTTGCAGCCAATGCTCGATGGCCCGGGGCAAGGCGTAGGTCATTCGTGGGACGGCTTTAATATTATCGTGAAAAACAATGATCGATCCGTTTTCGGCATGTTGAACGACGTTTTGCAGGCATTTTTCGGGCGTCAAGCTCAGGTCGAAGTCGCCACTCATAACGTCCCACATGATTATTTCGTATTTGTCTTTCAGGAAAGCATATTGTTTCCGGGTGCCCCGACCATAGGGGGGCCTGAACAGAGGGGTGGAGGCGACCTGGTTGCATCGCTCAACGTCGTTGAGATACTGCTCATAAGGTGTTTTCCAGCCTTTCAGGTGGTGGTAGGTATGATTCCCAACCTGATGACCCTCGTCGATAATACGCTGAAAAATTTCGGGATGGCGGCGTATATTCTCGCCTACGCAGAAAAAGGTGGCCTTCACGCCGAAGCTTTTTAAAATATTTAAAACCTGCGGTGTAACATCTGGTATAGGACCATCGTCAAACGTTAAATATAAATCGGGCTCCTTTCTGCTTCGGTGCCATGTAAGCCGGGGATAGAGCCAGCGTAACCAGAAGGGAGACTTGATGGGATACCACATGCTGAACAAAGATAGACATCGCGATGTAAATCGTGCCAACAAAATAAAGATTAACCAATGAAAAAGCCTGCTTTTTTAACAACTGCTTACCTTTTGTTGCCTGCCTTGCTTGTGCTGAACTCATTTTCGGTGCGAGCACAGGAGCAGCTGACACTCAGGCAAGCGCTCGAACGGGCACAATCGTCGAATCTGCAGGTAAAGCAGGCGGAGTTTCAGGCTGCGCTGACCGAGCAGGATGTCCGCCAGGCGAAAATGAATTTCTATCCGTCGGTGAATGCCGGCGTTGACGGCAGCCTGCGCTGGGGAAGGAGCTTCGATCAGCTGACAGGTAATTTGATTACCCGTTCAGTCAACTCGCTCAACGGAAACCTGAGCACTTCCGTCCCGATTTTTCAGGGTTTTCAGCGGGTTCATCAGGTATCAGCCAATAAATATCTTTTGCTGGCCGACCAGAGCAATATTGAGCGCGTAAAGAGTGATTTGGTCCTGGCAGTGGTGACCACCTACCTGGAGGCACTTACCAATCAGGATATCTTTTTAGCCGCGCAGCAACAGCTGGGCCTTTCACAATCGCAGTTGGATGTTGAACAAATCAACTTTGATGTAGGTAACAAAACACTGGCCGATATTTCCCAGTCGAGAAGTCAGGTAGCGGCCGATGAACTCAACGTTACCTCGGCGCAAAATGCCTATGAATTGTCTATTTTGAATCTGAAGCAGTTGATGGAAATGGATCCATCGATAGAAATTGTTTTGGAGAAGCCTCCTATCCCTGACTATTCAAACGAGTCGGCCAAGTATGCGGCGCAGGAATTGTATCTGGAGGCACGTAAAACCTATCCCGAAATTCAGCAAGCCGCTTACAATTCACTGGCAGCCAAGTCGAATATAGATATCATGAAGTCGGGTCTGTACCCTCAGCTGAGTTTTAGCGGGGGGATTGGAACGGGGTATTCATCTGCGAGTTTAAACCCGCTGACCCTTACCCGGACGAGCTTTCGAAACCAGCTGGACGAGAACTTCAGCCAGTTTATAGGGCTTTCACTCAGCATCCCGATCTTTAATAATTATCGCACGCGAATTTCGGTTGCCAAGGCCCGGATTAGCTACGACAATGCCTTGCTGAATCAACAGCAGGCTGAAAATAATTTAAATAAAATCATTCATCAGGCAGTTTTAGATTTAAGAGCGGCTGAAAAAAGTTTACTTTCGAATGAGCAGGCTTTTGAATCGTCGCGGGAGGCTTTCCAGGTGATTAAACAGCGTTATGACGTGGGACTGGCGAACTCGATTGAACTGAATACATCACAAACGAATATGAATCGGGCCGAATTTGAGCTGATTCAGGCACGGTATAATCTGATTTTCAGGAGCAAGGTAATTGACTTCTATTTGGGTAAACCGATCACTTTTAGCGAACAAAATTAATTTTATATAACATGGCAAAGAAAAAATCATCACTTAAATACATCGTTATCGGCGTGCTCGTTTTATTGGTTTTCGTGATTGTAGCGAATAAAATGGGCTGGATCGGACAGGGCGATGTGATTCAGGTGGCCACTGAAGCGGTTGAAAAGCGTACGGTAAACGAAACGGTTTCGGCTAGTGGGAAGGTTCAGCCTGAGATAGAGGTGAAGTTAAGTTCTGAGGTTTCAGGTGAAATTGTGGAACTGAATATTAAAGAAGGCGATATTGTTAAAAGAGGGCAAGTGCTTTGCCGTGTGAAGCCGGATATTTTGCAATCGGGATACGACCGGGCTGTTGCCAGTCTGAACACCCAACGCGCCAGCCTTGCTGCCTCGGAAGCACAGCTAAAGCAGCAAGAGGCTTCTTTTGCCAATATTGAAGCGAACTATAAGCGTAATCAGGAACTGTATAACAAAAAAGTAATTTCGGTTGCTGAGTTTGAAAATATTCGTTCTGAATATCTGGGAGCCCAGGCCAACCTGGCTGCGCAGCGTCAGAACGTGATTGGTGCCCGCTACGGTATTGAGCAGTCGCAGGCCATGGTGAAGGAGGCGTCTGACAACCTGGCCAGAACCACCATTTATGCACCGAGCGATGGGGTGATTTCCTTATTGAGCGTTGAACTGGGCGAGCGCGTGGTAGGAACGGCTCAGATGGCAGGAACGGAAATTATGCGAATTGCTAACTTGTCGTCCATGGAAGTGAACGTGGATGTGAATGAAAATGATATCAACCGCATTAAGGTGAACAATGAGGCAACCATCGAAATTGATGCCTTCCGGGATCGTAAATTTAAAGGTATTGTGACAGAAATTGGTAGCTCGGCTATCGGGACCGCAACCACCTCTACCGAGCAGGTGACGAACTTTAACGTAAAGGTTCGTATCCTTCCTGAGTCGTACGAAGACTTGAGTGATGGCAAATCCGATCTGACTTCGCCTTTCAAACCCGGACTTTCGGCAACCGTCGATATTCATACACAACGCGATAACGGTTTGACGGTGCCTATTCAGGCGGTGACCACCCGGGAAATTGAAAAGGATGGATCAACGGCCAAAGCGGATAGTGCATCCACTGGCGATCAGCCTGAACCGCAATCTGGCTCGACGACGGATTCCAGAACGGAGGCGAGGGCGGCCAGAGAGGCTGCTGCCAAACTTCAGGAGGTTGTATTTGTGTATCGCGATGGGAAAGTGTATCAGGTGGTAGTAAGCACAGGAATTCAGGACGATAAGTATATTCGGGTGCTGAGCGGACTGAAAGCGGGGGAAGAAGTGGTGGTGAGTCCGTTTACCGCGATCTCTAAAACCCTGAAGAACGAAACTGCTGTACAGAAGGTTAGCAAAGATCAGCTTTTTTAATATTTTTCGATTTTTCTTTGCTCTTTGCGTATCTTTGACTCTATATGCAAGAGAATCAACAGCCCATACATGTCGGATCGAGAAAAGAGGTGATGTCGTATCTGGAACCGTATATGCTCAATGAAATGAGCGAATACCTGAAGCCGATCGATCAGAACTGGCAGCCCGCTGATTTTCTGCCGGACGCGTCCAGAGACACTTTTTTTGAAGAAGTCAGGGAGCTGCAGAGCGCAGCCCGTGAGCTGTCTTATGATACTGTTGCTGTGCTTATTGGCGATACGATAACTGAGGAGGCATTACCAACTTACGAGTCGTGGTTATCCATGGTTGACGACGTTTCCAAGAATAGTCAGGGTGGTTGGATGAAATGGGTTCGTGCATGGACCGCGGAGGAAAACCGGCACGGTGATCTCTTGAATAAATATCTCTATCTTTCCGGCAGGGTGGATATGCGTCAGATGGAAATTTCCACGCAATATCTGATTAACGACGGTTTTGAAATCGGAACCGGAAATGATCCTTACAGAAACTTTATTTACACTTCTTTTCAGGAGCTTGCAACCAATGTTTCCCACCGCCGGGTTGCGGGACTGGCAAAGCAGTCGGGCGACAAACTATTGGCCAAAATGTGCGGAGTGATTGCCTCTGATGAAGCGCGACACGCCAAGGCCTATATTTCATTTATTAAGAAAGCCATTGAAGTGGACGCCAGCGAGGTCTTAATTGCTTTCGAGGATATGATGCGTCATAAAATTGTGATGCCCGCTCATTTTCTTCGTGAGATGGGAATGAATATTGGTCAAACCTTTGGCCACTTTACCGACGCTGCTCAGCGCCTCGGTGTGTATACCTCAGTAGACTATGTGGATATATTGAAGCAGTTGATTGAGGATTGGAAGCTGGATTCGATTCGTGACCTAAATGAGGCAGGCGAAAAAGCACGTGATTACGTGCTTAGACTGCCTGATCGTTTATTACGGGTTGCTGAAAGAATGCGTATTCCCGAAATGGAATACAAGTTTAAATGGATTCATGCTTAACCACCGGCCTTATCCGCGTAGGCTTGCTTGACCCTTTCTTTTTCTTTTTCATTTTATTTATCCAGATCAGCGTTCCGGTTACAGGAAGACTGGTGGCTATCAGACAGGTCAGGAAGTAGATCAGCTTGGAGAATTGGCCGTATACGTTGCCGATGTGTAAAGCTTTGATAGATCCGCTGACACGCTCGTTGAAGGGTTTGTCGCGGAAGATCTCTACTTCCTCGACGTTGGCGGTCTGAACGTTGAGGCTGGCCTGGTCGGCCGCTGCCGGGGCAAAGAAGCCCGATTTGTATTTGCTGATTTTGACCGGGTCGCCGGCTTTCGAAGGCAAGGCGATCCGCATGTCACCCGGATATGGGAATGTGCTATTTGCTGCGGCCAGGTACTCATCTGCCGATAGGAGTTTGATTGCCTCAGGCATGTTTTCGCCATCAGTGCCCTTGTCTGCTCCTCTTTTCTCAGCACCGCTTTTTCTATCACCACCCGCCTGGCGATTGCCTTCGCCTTTGGCCGGTTTTTCTTTCGGTGCTTCGTAGGTGCCGAGAGTCTTTCTGAGTCCGTCGCGGTACCATTCAAACGACCATTGAGGGCCGGTTAAACCCATAATAAGTAGAAAGATAAAGGAATAGAAGGCAAGGCTGTTGTGGAGATCGTGATTGATGCGTTTCCAGTTGCTGCTGAATTTGACCTTCAGTCCCTGACGCCATGCCCTGATTTTCTTAGGAAACCAGATGACCATACCTGTGAGTAACCCGATGGTGAAGAGGATAGTCATTCCACCCGAAATATAACTGCCGAGCTTTCGGTTTTCCAGTCCTTCGATGAGGGGTTCCTCAACTTTATCGAGTAACAGCCAGCGGTGGAGACTGAACATGGAACTCATAAACTCGGTCATTCCGTTGGTTTCCTTCGAGGTGCCCAGGATGTGGCCGGTGTAGGGGTCGATGAAGTAGGCGGTGCCGAAACGACTCTTGTCGCCTTCCTTCTTGGTGAAGATCTGATATGATTTTTTTGGATCGGCAGATACTTGAATACTGGTGATGTTTGCCTGACTTTCGGCCAGTACAATTGCTTTGAGTTGCTCTACCTGGAGCTTTTCCGGCTGAGGGGTAACTTTATGCAAATGCGGCAGGGAAGCGGCTTTTATTTCGTCGTTATAGACATAGATGGTTCCCGACAAACAGATAACAAAGACGAATAGTCCGGAAATTAAGCCCACCCAAAGGTGAATGTCGTTGAAGAATTTCCTGATCCGGGCCCAGTTGCTAGTTTTTGTTGTCCTCATGTGATAACGTGTAATTTCTTAAGATTTTATTAGGCTAAAATGGATAATAACGTATATTTGTAAGCAATTTAGATAAAGTCTAAATAAGTATAGTGCAAAAATAGATCATTTTAAGATTTGCATGTGACTTAAAACGGAGCAATAATGACGCTAAACGGAATTTTATGGACGTTACATCGGATATCAAAATAAGCAGCGCGTGCGACTGTCACGGAATTCAAAGTCCGGCTGTAGCCTTGCCTGAAGTTTTCGAGGTCCGCTTAGAGGACATACATATCTGGCATTTGGTGCCCGACTCTCCGCAGGCGCGTCGTTTCACCTTCCATGATGGGGGCGATTTTATACAAATGGTGTTTTCGCTCGACAGTCTGACGAATTTTCTGGTGGGCGACGATTTTCTAGGTGCAGAAGAGCATACCCTTCTGTATATTCCTGAGTCCAGCACTTCATTCACTGAACTGGAAATGGATTCCGGACGTGAGCTGTTCGGAATCAATATGAGTTCTGCCTTGTTTTTCAGATACCTGCCCGAACATAGTCCACTTCTAAAAAAATTCAAAAAGCATATTCGCCAGTCACTTCCCGGTAAAATTGCTGACAATCGTCCGCTTACGACTGCCATGCGTGAAGTGATTCACCAAATCCTGTTCTGCCTGCGTCGTGATCATTGCCGTTGTATCTACTATCAGGCCAAAGTGATGGAATTGCTAAGCTTGCAGCTGGAACAGATGGAGAAGGAGAGCGAGTCGGGCCGTGGGTTAAAAGAAGAAGAAATCAGAAGGGTGTATCGGGTTCGCGATATTCTGGAAGCATCTCCTGAAAAGAGTTTCAGTCTGCTGGGCCTGGCACATGCGGTGGGAACCAACGATGCAACCTTAAAGAAGCACTTTAAAATGGTATTCGGGGTGACAGTATTTACGTACCTGAATGCGTTTCGGATGGAGCGTGCAAAAGAAATGCTATTGAGGCGGGAATCTAAAATTGCCTCAATAGCAAATCAATTTGGTTATAAGCACGCCACGCATTTTAGTGCGGCTTTCAAAAAGTATTTCGGTTATCCCCCTACAAAAATAAAGGGCTAAGACCGGTCACTTGTTTAATTATCTTTCCCGCGAACGTTGGGATCGGTATTTCCCCGGTTAACCGTACTTTGTTTATTGTCGGTCTGGTTCGAGCTTTGGCCGCCACTATTGGGGATCGTGTGACTTCGGCTGATCCGTTCTGTATCGGTATGTCCTCTGTCGGCTGTGGTGTCGGCTTTCGTGCCTTTTTCCCGATTGGATGACTGTGGTATCACGTCGTTACTTTGCGGCGGATTTATGATATTTTTTTCCTTGTCTTTCATGATGATCAGATTTTGGGTTTGACTTATCTTTCATATATGAGAACCCGGCAAACTTGATTTTGTTTAAATATAACTAACTTTGCCCCATGGGTACATTACTAGATTCGGGGCAGAAACCCTATAAACATTACGGAGCCTATCTGCGTGATAAATATGATGGCAAGCGGGTTTTCAAGATTATTGTTGACGGGCACTTTACTTGTCCTAACCGCGATGGGAGTAAAGGCTATGGTGGATGTTCCTATTGCAATGTCGACTCGTTTACGCCAGATTCGGCCAGGAAACTTCCTTCCATCCGCGAGCAGGTAGAAGAAGGAATTCAACGCGCTGTAAATGGTTACAACGCCGAAAAGTTTATTATCTATTTTCAACCTAATACGAATACTTACGCACCGGTTCATGCGCTCAAAGCGATGTACGATGAGGCGCTGAGCATTGCGCCGGAAAATGTGGTGGGGCTTTCGATTGGAACCCGACCGGATTGCATTGACTTTGAAAAGGTGGCTTTGCTGGAAAGTTACTCAGACCGCTATGATGTGGATCTGGAAATGGGAATGGAATCGATCTATAATGATACCCTGAATCGGATTAACCGCGGTTGCAGTCATGAAGAATTGGAAACTGCGTTGAAGTTGGTTGAGAATAGCTCCCTTGACATTTGTGTACATACCATTTTCGGCTTCCCATGGGAGAGTCATGAAATGATGCTTCGTTACGCAGATGAGATCAACCGTTTTCCGCAAATCAAGTTTGTAAAGCTACATCACCTTCACATTGTGGAAGGCTCTATTATGGGAGTGCAATATAAGCGCGAACCGTTTAAGGTGTTTTCGCTGGAAGAGTATGCCGATTTTCTGTGTGAGTTTATTCCCTTGCTACGACCGGATATTGTGATTCAGCGACTCTTTGGTTTGGCTGATCAGGAATTGTTGATTGCTCCGAACTGGGGCAAGGGCAAGTCGGCGATTCAGACATATATCGACAAAGAATTGGAAAGAAGGGGAGCCATTCAAGGCTCCCGGTATCTTGAGGCTGTCGTATAAGCTTGCATTGAATCCGTATTAACTGCCTAAATAAAGTACTCAAAAAGGGTTTTATCGGAGTTGATTTCTTTAAAATCAAAGCCCTTGAGCTTCATTCGTTCGATGAGGCTAGTGTAATTGTCCATCGACTGCACTTCAATCCCAATTAAAGCGGGTCCGCGCTCACGCTGCGTTTTTTTGATAAACTCGAAGCGGGTAATGTCGTCGGTTGGTCCCATCACTTCTGTCACAAAGAGCTTAAGTGCACCGGGCCGCTGTGGGAAGTGCACCAGAAAGTAATGCTTTTTTCCTTCGTACTGAAGTGAGAGTTCTTTGATTTCGGCCATACGGTCGAAATCGTTGTTTCCTCCACTGATGATGCATACCACTTTTTTACCTTTGATTTCTTCGCGGAAGAGATCGAGTGAGGCGACCGTTAATGCGCCGGCGGGCTCGGCAACGATCGCGTCGTTGTTGTAGAGGTTCAGGATGGTCGAGCAGACCTTTCCCTCGGGAACAGACTCAATGCGGTCGATATACTGCTGGCAGTAATCGAAGGTCAGCTGCCCGACCCGTTTTACTGCGGCTCCGTCGACAAAAGTAATGATATGGTCGAGCGTAACGGGCTTTCCTGCTGCCAATGCCGCTTTCATGGAAGCAGCTCCTTCCGGTTCAACGCCGAAACATTGAGTTTGAGGACTCACTTCATGGAAGTAGGCGCTTACACCGGATGCCAGTCCACCTCCGCCAATGGGGATGATGACCAAATCAACATCGGGTAGGTCCTGATAAATTTCTACCCCGACGGTGCCCTGTCCTTCAATAATGGCGGGGTCGTCGAAAGGAGGCACAAACACCATGGCGTGCTTTTCTGCATAAATCAGAGCCTCTTTCTGGCAATCGTCGAAGGTATCGCCGGTAAGGATGATCTCGACAAATTCGCCGCCGAACATTCTGGTTTGTTCAAGTTTTTGGTTCGGCGTATGGCTGGGCATAAAAATAACCCCTTTTATTTGCTGGTGTTTGCACGAAAAGGCAAAACCCTGGGCATGGTTTCCGGCACTGGCGCAGACAACTCCGGAGCTGCGCTCTGTTTCAGTGAGGCTACAGATTTTATTATAAGCCCCGCGGAGTTTATAAGAACGTACGACCTGCATATCTTCCCTTTTCAGGTAGATGGATGCTTCGTATTTCTCGGATAGTCGTTTATTAAGCTGCAGGGGTGTTCTATGGATTACCGGCTGCAGTTTTTTCAAGGCTGCAATCGGATCTATTTTTCTTGAACGTTCGTTCATGTGGTTATACGTTAAGCACTTTTTTGTTTACCAATTCGATTAAATCCTCGTCGGTAATATCTTTTTTGGAATCGGCCAGGTTAAGGAACTCCGTATAGACGCTGTCGAGCGTCTCCTTTTCTACGGCGAAACCCAGACGGGTGAGGTGATGTTTGAGGGCATGACGACCACTTCTGGCTGTGAGAATGATTCCCGCTTCGTCTAGTCCGACATCTTCGGGTTTAATGATCTCATAATTTTCACGATGCTTCAAAAAACCATCCTGATGAATACCTGAACTATGGGCAAAGGCATTCCTCCCGACGATCGCTTTGTTGGGCTGAACCGGCATATTCATCATGTCACTGACCAGTCGGCTGATTTGGGTAAAGAGTTTGCTGTTGATGTTCGTCTTTAGTCCTTCGAACGACTGGGTGTGCACCTGAAGGATCATGGCCACTTCTTCGAGCGATGTATTGCCGGCGCGTTCACCAATTCCATTGATGGTACACTCTACCTGTCGTGCTCCTGCCGATACGCCCGCTACCGAATTGGCGGTAGCCAGTCCTAAATCGTTATGACAGTGGACGGAGATAATAGCCTGGTCGATGTTTTTGACGTTTTCTTTCAGGTAAGCAATTTTCTGCGCGTATTGAAAAGGCAGGCAATACCCGTTGGTGTCAGGGATATTTACCACCGTAGCACCGGCCGCTATGACCGCTTCAATCATTTTCGCCAGGTACTCATTATCGGCACGCCCAGCATCTTCAGCGTAGAATTCAACATCCTCTACAAAGGTTTTTGCATATTTCACGGCTGCTACGGCGCGCTCCAGAATCTCTTCACGGGTGCTGTTGAACTTATATTTGATATGCATATCCGAGGCTCCGATTCCTGTATGGATACGTCCTCGTTTGGCATACTGCAGGGCCTCGGAAGCTACTTTAATGTCGTTCTGATTGGCCCGGGTAAGCGCACAGATGATAACTTCATTGAGATTTTTAGAGAGCTCAACCACACTTTGGAAATCACTCGGACTGGACACCGGGAAGCCGGCTTCCACAATATCCACGCCCAGGCGCTCCAGTTCAATTCCTATTTCTATTTTTTCTGAGGTGGACAATTGACATCCCGGCACCTGCTCGCCATCGCGAAGCGTGGTGTCAAAAATGTATAAATGATTCGGATCGTGTAACATAGCTAAAAAAATTAATGGAGGTTTTCTAATACTTTTTTTCCCATTTCGACCGTTCCGAGGATGAAATCAGGCAGGGTTGCTGCGTCGGCAATGTCTTGAGTGCGGTATCCGGCTTTCAGGGTTTGGTCGACCGCTTCTGTGAGAACACGGGCTTCTTCTACCAGGCCAAAACTAATTTCAAGCATCAGTGCGGCCGACAAAATGGAGGCCAGCGGATTTGCTTTGTTCTGACCAGCGATGTCGTGTGCTGAGCCGTGGATCGGTTCAAAGAATCCGGTACCGTCGCCGATAGACGCGGAAGCCAGCATGCCCATGGAACCTGCAATTTGTGACGCCTCGTCGGTCAGGATATCCCCGAAAAGGTTTGCCGTCAGCACTACATCAAACTTCTTTGGATTTTTCACTAACTGCATGGCCGCATTGTCGATAAACATATGCTCGGTTTCCACGTCGGGATAGCGCAGGGCGATCTCCTGTACCACTTCCCTCCATAGCCGTGACGTTTCCAACACGTTGGCTTTGTCGACCGAACAGAGCCGCTTACTTCGCTGACGGGCAGCTTCAAACGCTTTTACAGCAATACGTTCAACCTCATAGCGGTTGTAGTTCATCAGATCGGAAGCGAAGTTTCTATCTTCTGATCGGGTTTTCTCGCCAAAGTATACATCGCCTGTAAGTTCCCGGAAGAAGAGAATGTCGGTTCCCCGAAGGATCTCCGGTTTGAGGCTGGAGGCGTCCAAAAGTTCATCGAATAACAGGATCGGGCGTAAATTTGCATAGAGCCCCAGTTGCTTGCGAATTTCAAGCAAACCTTGTTCAGGCCTTACCTTGGCAGAGGGGTCGTTGTCGTACTTGGCGTGACCGATCGCGCCAAAAAGAATGGCATCGCTGTTCCTGGCCTTCTGCAAGGTTTCGTCAGGAAGCGGCGTGCCGGTGGCTTCGATGGCAACGTGTCCCATCAAAGCTTCATCGAAATGAAAAGTATGTTTGTATCTGTCTGCAATTCTTTCGAGAGCCGATTTTCCCCAGCCAGTCACTTCCTGCCCGATACCGTCTCCCGGAATTACTAATATGTTTTTTTCCATTGTTTGTTTTCCACGTGATTATACGTACTGGCGACTTTTCTCGTAGTCTTCGATCTTTTCCTTCTGACTCAGGATAAAATCGATATCGTCGTATCCATTTAAAAGGCACGCTTTTTTGTATGCATTAATTTCAAAATATTCGGTTTCGCCGGTTGCCACCAAGGTGATTTCCTGCTTTTCCAGATCGATCCGGAGAGGACTGTTGGCCTCTTTATAGATCTCGGTGAAGATACGCTGCAGGAAATCGTCGCTAACCTGAATGGGTAGTAGTCCGTTGTTGAGCGCATTGCCTTTGAATATATCGGCAAAGAAGCTGCTGACGATCACATCGAAGCCGTAATCGCTTAATGCCCAGGCTGCGTGTTCACGACTGCTTCCGCAGCCGAAGTTTTTACCTGCGACCAGAATATTCCCTGAATATGCCGGGTCGTTCAATACGAAGTTTTCCCGGGGCTGGTTGTCTGCATCGTAGCGCCAGTCGCGAAACAGATTTTCCCCAAAACCTTCCCGGGTAGTTGCCTTAAGAAAGCGGGCCGGAATGATCTGGTCGGTGTCTATATTCTCTGTAGGCAGCGGTACTGCTGACGATTGAATGTTCTTAAATATTTTCGTAGCCATCTCGTTAAATCAATTCTCTAATATCTGTAACTCTACCGGTAACTGCGGCGGCGGCGGCCATTAAGGGGCTCGCCAGGAAAGTTCTGGAATTTGGTCCCTGCCGTCCTTCGAAATTCCGGTTTGAGGTGGAAATGCAATATTTCCCCGCTGGAATTTTATCTTCGTTCATGCCCAGACATGCGCTGCAGCCGGGTTCACGGAGTGCGAAACCTGCATCCTCGAAGATGCGGTTCAGCCCTTCTGCCCGAGCCTGCAATTCTACTTGTTTGGAACCGGGCACGATCCAGGCCACCACATGGTCTGCTTTTTTCTTTCCGGCCACAAATTGCGCAACCTGCCGAAGATCTTCGATACGGGAATTGGTACAGCTACCGATAAATACGTAGTCGACCGGATGTCCGATCATACTGGAACCATCATGTAGCCCCATATATTCCAAGGCCTTGATGTAGGATTTTTGTTCCTGTTTTTCAAAACTACCCGATTCGGGAATACGTTGTGTAATTCCTATTCCCATTCCCGGGTTCGTGCCGTAGGTAATCATGGGCTCGATGTCTTCTGCGCGGAAGGAGAGTACCCTATCGAATTCGGCATCCTCATCGGAATAGAGGGTTTGCCAGTAAGCCATTGCTTTCTCCCATTCTTCGCCCTTCGGAGCAAATTCTCTGCCTTCTATATAGTCGAACGTGGTTTGATCGGGCGCAATAAGTCCCCCGCGCGCACCCATCTCGATGCTCATGTTGCATACGGTCATCCGTCCTTCCATACTCAGTGAACGAATGGCATCGCCCGCATATTCGACGAAATAACCGGTACCGCCCGCCGCTGAGATCTGCGAGATGATGTAAAGAATTATGTCTTTCGCACCAACGCCTTTCTGCAAGTTGCCATTCACCTCGATTTTCATGCGCTTGGGGCGCTGCTGAAGCAGGCATTGCGTCGTAAGTACCTGTTCCACCTGAGAGGTTCCGATACCAAAGGCAATGGATCCGAAGGCTCCGTGAGTCGAAGTATGGCTGTCGCCGCAAACGTAGGTTCCCCCGGGTCGGGTTATACCCAATTCGGGTCCGATGACGTGAACAATTCCCTGATAAGGATGCCCAAGTCCATAGAGCTCGATGCCGAATTCCTGACAGTTGCTGGTCAGCATTTCTACCTGAATGCGCGAGAGTTCTTCCCGGATGGGGAGGTGTTGATTGAGTGTTGGTACGTTATGATCGGCCGTGGCAACTGTCTGCTTAGGCCGGAATACAGGAACGCCACGAGTCCGCAAGCCATTAAAGGCCTGTGGACTCGTAACTTCGTGTATGAAGTGTGTATCGATGTATAAAATATCGGGAAAACCTTCCTGACTGCTCACCACGTGGTTATCCCATATCTTATCAAATAGTGTTTTTCCCATGCTTGTTTAAATTTTTCCTGGCTGGTTCTCAGGGCGAAGACTTCTCACCGCTTTTCCAGCCTGCCACATTTCACTTTCTTCCATTTCTTTAAGTTCAGCATTTAATTTCGCGCGGTAGTCTTCTTTGCTGTTGCTGTCGATAGATAGTTGAGCTTCTTTGCCGGTTGCTACACTTTCATACAATTCGTTGAATACGGGAAGCGTTGCATCACGGAACTTTTTCCACCAGTCTAACGCGCCGCGTTGTGCCGTTGTAGAACAGTTCGCGTACATCCAGTCCATTCCGTTTTCAGCAACCAGCGGCATCAACGATTGGGTGAGTTCTTCGACGGTTTCGTTAAAGGCTTCCGAAGGGGAGTGGCCGTTTTTACGTAAAACTTCGTATTGGGCAGCAAAAATTCCCTGGATGGCTCCCATCAATGTTCCGCGCTCGCCGGTCAGATCAGAATAAACTTCTTTGCGGAAATCGGTTTCGAAAAGGTATCCCGATCCTACACCGATACCTAATGCAATAGCACGATCTCTGGCTTTTCCGGTAGCGTCCTGGTGGACAGCGAAAGAAGAATTTAACCCTTTTCCTTCCAAAAACAACCGGCGAAGCGATGTTCCGGATCCTTTAGGAGCAACCAGAATGACATCTACATCTTCCGGAGCAACGATGCCAGTTTGGTCTTTGTAGGTGATACCGAATCCATGTGAAAAATAAAGCGCCTTTCCTGCAGTTAGATATTTTTTGATGGTTGGCCAAAGGGTAATTTGTCCGGCATCAGACAGAAGGTATTGAATGATGGTGCCACGTTCTGCTGCTTCTTCAATTTCAAAAAGCGTTTCGCCCGGTACCCATCCATCTGCAACGGCTTTATCCCAGGTTTTGGAATCTTTCCGCTGGCCGATGATGACATTGATGCCATTGTCTTTCAAATTCAATGCCTGCCCCGGACCTTGAACACCATAGCCGATTACTGCAATGGTTTCTTCTTTCAGGGTTTCCTGTGCTTTATTCAACGGGAATTCTTCCCTGGTTACAACTTCTTCTACTGATCCGCCAAAATTAATTTGTGCCATTTTTTCTTTTTTTGTTGATTAATAATGTTTAATAAATTTTAATAGGTTAGCGTTTTATATGTACGTGTTTACATGCTAAAAGTCTTGTCCTGCTTATCCAGGTACTCGTTCTCAACCAGCTCGCTAACGGGTTCTTCACTTTCAAATTCAAGGAGTTTTTTGTGGAAACCTTCGCTGGTCTTGATAATCGCGATGCGTCCGCTTCGAACAAATTCGATCAGACCGAATTCGCCCAAGGCTTGGGTTAATCCGTCGATTTCTTCGCTATGTCCGGAAGTTTCAAATACCGTGTAATCGTTTCGGATGACCACTGCGCGGGCACCGTACTGGCGAAGCAAACGCTCTACACTAGCCTTTTCAGTAATGGAAGAGGTCGCTACCTTGAACAGCGCCTGTTCCTGCCATACGATTTCTTCATCCGTATTGTAATAGGCTTTAAGGATGTCAACCTGTTTTTCAAGCTGGCGGCAAACCTTGCGCACTACTTCTTCGCTTTCGTTGATCACCAGGGTGAAACGGAATATACCACTGACCTCGGAAGGAGAACCGCTTACGCTTTCTATATTGATTTTCTTCCGTGAAAACTGGATTGCAATTCTGCTGATAATACCTACTTTGTTTTCGGTATAAATCGTTAATGTAAATTCCTTCTTTGACATTCTCATCTATTTTAATCTGATTTCTGAAACGCTGGTACCTTGAGCTACCATCGGGAATACGTTGTTTTCTTTTCCGACCATTACCTCAAGCAGGTAGGAACCGTCGTGATCGAGCATGGTCTTCAGCGCATCTTTTAAATTATCCCGGGAAGAAACCCGCTGCCCTTCGATATAATAGCCTTTGGCTACTGCTACGAAGTCGGGACTCGTGATATCGACAAAAGAATAACGTTTGTCATTAAACAGTTGCTGCCACTGGCGAACCATTCCCAGAAATTCGTTGTTCAGGATCAGGATTTTAACTTTTGCCCCGAATTGCATGATGGTGCCGAGTTCCTGAAGGGTCATCTGGAATCCACCGTCGCCAATAACAGCTACCACGGTCCGTTCTGGTGCTCCGTACCAGGCACCAATAGCCGCCGGAAGTCCGAAGCCCATAGTGCCAAGGCCACCAGAGGTAACATTGCTTTTTGACTGGTTAAATTTCGCATACCTGCATGATACCATCTGGTGCTGGCCAACATCAGAAACGATTACTGCATCGCCTCCGGTGAGCTCATTTAAGGTCCGGATGACTTCCCCCATCGTTAAGATTTCGGATTGAGGATAAAGCTCGTCCTGAATAACTTCCTTTATTTCTTCTTGTTCCAGGGAGCGAAAGCGTTCAAGCCATGCAGTATGATTTTTGGGTTCAATCAGGGCAGTCAGCATGGGCAGGGTTTCTTTACAATCGCCCCATACCGGAACATCGGCCTTGATGTTTTTATCGATTTCTGCCGGGTCAATGTCGAGGTGAACCACTTTAGCCTGCTTGGCATACTTGTCCAATCGTCCCGTTACGCGATCGTCGAAGCGCATTCCAATGGCTATCAGAACATCGCATTCGTTCGTCAACACGTTCGGAGCATAATTGCCGTGCATGCCGAGCATACCAACGTTTTGCGGATGATCGGTTTCAAGGGCACTCAGTCCCATCACCGTCCAAGCGGCTGGAATTCCACTTTTCTCCAAAAATTGCTTAAATTCTTTTTCTGCTTTCCCCAAGATGATGCCCTGACCAAACAAAATAAAAGGTTTTTTGGCCTGGTTGATCAGCTCTGCGGCCTGGTGTATATATTCCGGGCGGATTACCGGTTTTGGGCGGTAACTGCGAATATGCTGGCAGGGTTTATACCCCATGTAATCAAATAGCTGGATTTGTGCGTTTTTCGTAATATCAATCAGCACAGGACCCGGGCGCCCGGAGCGGGCAATAAAGAAAGCCTTCGCCAGTGTTTCGGGAATTTCAGTTGCATCGGTAACCTGATAATTCCATTTGGTAACTGGTGTGGTGATATTGATGACGTCCGTTTCCTGAAAGGCATCTGTTCCCAGCAGACTGGCAAACACCTGTCCGGTGATACAAACCAGTGGATTGCTGTCGATCATGGCGTCGGCAAGACCTGTAATCAGATTGGTTGCCCCCGGCCCGCTGGTAGCGAATACCACGCCGACCCGACCCGAGGTGCGGGCGTATCCCTGGGCAGCATGAATTCCTCCTTGCTCATGACGTACCAGTATATGTTTCAATCGATCGTTGTAGTCGTAAAGGGCATCGTAGATCGGCATAATTGCACCACCAGGATAGCCGAAAACCGTATCAACATTTTCTTCGAGCAAGGCCTCCAGAACGGCCTGAGATCCCGATAATTGTTTCTCGGTTTCGACAGCAGCTACGGTCGCTGATTGAACTTTATTGCTTTCTAGCGTCTTCATTATCTTAAACTAATCGTTAACTATTTATTCGTCTGTTACGCAACCTTTACTTGCGTCCAATACACTCTTATGGTATTTGTATAAAGCACCTTTGCTCACCGGAACAGGCGGCTGAATCCAATTGCGTTTACGCGCTATCAACTCTTCCTCGCTAATCAGTACATTGATTTCATTTTTCGTGGCATCGATGCGAATGATATCGTTCTCTTCGATCAGCGCGATGTTTCCACCTTCCCAGGCTTCCGGGGTAACATGGCCTACCACAAATCCGTGTGTTCCGCCCGAAAAGCGTCCGTCGGTGACCATAGCGACCGACTTTCCCAATCCTGCGCCGATAATGGCCGAGGTAGGTTTAAGCATTTCCGGCATTCCCGGACCGCCTTTCGGACCAACATTCCGGATAATCACAACGTCGCCGGCGTGAACCTTGCCACTTTGTATTCCATCTATAAGGTCGAATTCGCCTTCGAACACACGGGCCGGTCCCTCGAAATGCTCACCTTCTTTCCCGCTGATTTTTGCAACGGAACCTTTTTCGGCAATATTCCCGTAGAGTATTTGCAAATGACCCGTTGCTTTGATCGGTTTTTCGATCGGCCAGATAATTTTCTGATCGTCAAAGTTCAAATCTTTGGCCTCCGCAAGGTTCTCCGCCAGTGTTTTTCCGGTTACAGTAAGACAGTCGCCATGAAGCATACCTTTGCTAAGCAAATATTTCATCACCGAAGGGACACCTCCGATCTGGTGAAGGTCTTCCATTAGATATTTTCCGCTCGGCTTCAGATCAGCCAATACGGGGGTAACGTCGCTGATCTTCTGAAATGTCTCCGGCGATACGTCAACGCCGATAGCTCTTCCCATAGCGATGAAATGCAGTACAGCATTGGTAGATCCCCCAAGTACCATCAGCGTAACAATCGCATTATGAAAAGATTTCTCCGTCATAATATCAGACGGTAGTATATTTTTCTCTACCAAATTCCGAATAGCCAGGCCTGCATCTGCGCATTCCTGTTTTTTCTCTTCACTCAGAGCCGGATTGGAAGAACTGTAAGGAAGGCTCATTCCAAGCGCCTCGATGGCCGACGACATGGTGTTTGCCGTATACATTCCGCCACAAGCACCGGCCCCGGGGCACGTGTTTCGAATAATTCCCTGATAATCCTCTTCATTCAGATCGCCGGCAATTTTCTGTCCAAGCGCTTCAAAGGCCGAAACGATGTTCAACGCTTCACCTTTATACTGTCCTGAATGAATACTGCCCCCATAGAGCATTAGAGATGGCCGGTTTAGACGTGCCATGGCTATAATTGAACCCGGCATATTCTTGTCGCAACCCGGAACGGTTATGAGCCCGTCGTAATACTGACAGCCCACTACTGCTTCAATCGAGTCGGCAATGATATCGCGCGTGACCAGCGAATAACGCATACCGGGAGTTCCGTTCGACATTCCGTCGCTGACCCCGATCGTGTTAAAGATTAGTCCGACCATATCTGCCTCCCACACTGATTTTTTGACGAGGGCGGCGAGGCCGTTTAAATGCATATTGCAAGGGTTACCGTCGTATCCCATGCTGGCAATACCGATCTGAGCTTTGTTCATATCCTCAGGTGTAAGGCCAATACCATACAGCATTGCCTGAGCTGCTGGCTGAGTTGGGTCTTGTGTTAAGGTTTTACTGTACTTGTTTAGTTCCGACATTATAAAGGTTCTGCTAATCCGGCCGCTCTTAATCCGCTTTCGAAATCGCTAATAAAAGGATTGTTCTATTACGAAAGATGGCTCGTGAAATTTCTTTTGTTAAACTTTATTAAGATACAGCCATTAAAAATTGCGAACAAGCAAAATCCAATAAAAGTTAATTAAGAATTTAATTCGGCAGAGGAGGGCTTTGCCAATTATAAATTGCTTCAAGGCAATGATATTTATTATTTATATTGCCGTATATGACCGAAAACCAAAAGCGTTTTCGGTTCAAATTTATGCTTGCATAGTTATTCAGGCCGCTTTTCGGCGCGTTTTCGGAAAAAGCTCACAACATCCATAAAAAAAGGCCTGCAAATTTTATTTTGCAGGCCTTCCGTAAAAGTAGGGATTTGTCAGTTCTGTATTGCTTCAGCAAGAATGACAATTTTGTTATTGAGTACTTCTACAACGCCCCCTTTAATTCCGATGATTTCCTCTTGGTTATTTACCTTAATGATGACATCACCGTCGGTAAGAGATGAGATAATCGGAGCGTGGTTCTTTAAAATCTGAAAAGAGCCATTGCTGCCGGGCACCGTTACAGAGGTAACATCGCCGTCATATACTAATTTATCAGGGGTGAGAATATTTAAAGTCATGTTATTAGTTGTTATCCGGCTTCAGCCAATAGTTTTTTACCTTTTTCAATGGCTTCTTCAATTCCGCCGACCAAGTTGAAGGCGGCCTCCGGATACATGTCAACCTCGCCATCCATAATCATATTGAAGCCCTTAATGGTATCTTTAATATCTACCAGGGTACCTTTCAAGCCGGTAAATTGTTCAGCAACATGGAAAGGCTGCGAAAGGAAACGCTGCACACGACGTGCGCGTGATACCGTTAGCTTATCTTCTTCGGAAAGTTCATCCATACCAAGAATGGCGATGATATCCTGAAGTTCTTTATAGCGCTGAAGTATTTCTTTTACGCGCTGTGCAGTATTGTAATGCTCATCACCCAAAATAGCAGCGCTCAGGATACGGGAAGTTGAATCCAATGGATCTACTGCTGGATAAATACCCAACTCAGCAATCTTCCGGGAAAGTACCGTTGTTGCATCAAGGTGAGCAAATGTTGTTGCTGGTGCCGGGTCAGTTAAATCGTCGGCGGGAACGTAAACTGCCTGAACCGATGTAATAGATCCTCTTTTTGTCGAAGTAATCCGCTCCTGCATCATACCCATCTCGGTTGCAAGTGTTGGTTGGTAACCTACCGCTGAAGGCATCCGTCCTAAAAGAGCTGATACCTCAGATCCTGCCTGAGTGAAACGGAAGATGTTATCGATAAAGAATAGAATATCCTTACCAGCACCTTCGCTTCCATCTCCGTCACGGAAGTACTCTGCAATGGTCAGACCGGAAAGGGCAACACGCGCACGTGCACCTGGAGGCTCGTTCATCTGACCGAACACAAAGGTTACTTTTGATTCTTTCAAAGCTTCCTGGTCGATATCGTCGAGGTTCCACTGACCTTTTTCCATACCTTCCATGAATTTCGGCCCGTAATCGATGATACCGGATTCAAGCATCTCGCGGATCAGGTCGTTTCCTTCACGGGTACGCTCACCTACACCGGCAAATACCGATAATCCTGAGTATGCTTTTGCAATATTGTTGATTAGCTCCTGGATCAATACCGTCTTACCAACACCGGCTCCACCAAATAACCCAATTTTACCTCCTTTAGCGTAAGGCTCCAAAAGGTCAATTACTTTGATTCCGGTGAAAAGTACATCAGATTCTGTGGAAAGGTCTTCGAATTTTGGAGGAGTATTATGGATGGAACGTCCGTTCGTCTTATCAAGACTTGAAATTCCATCAATCGGATCGCCAACCACATTGAAAACGCGCCCTTTAATGGCGTCGCCTATTGGCATTTTGATCGGTGCCTGCGTATCGTTTACCTGCATTCCGCGATACAATCCCTCAGTGGAATCCATCGCAATCGTGCGTACACGTTCTTCACCTAAATGTTGTTGAACTTCTAAAACAATACGTTGTCCATCTGCTTTTTCTATTTCTAAAGCATCGTAAATTTTCGGAAGACTGGCACCATTAGCGAAGCTAACATCCACTACCGGACCAATGATCTGTGCTATTATTCCAATGTTGGGCATAAAGAAGCTATCTTATAATTTTAATAGTTAACGATTTATGTCTAATGATTCAGACCTAATTTCGGACTGCAAAAATAAGGTTTAAACTCGGATTTCAAATACTTAATTGGAAAAGAATTTGAGATTTATTTACGTTTCTTTCAGAACATTGGAGAATAGTTCAAGATAGCCCTTAAATTGTTCAATAATTAGTTATTTTCGTATACTCACTATTGATAGATGACAATTCAATGATCAAAATTATAATTACCGGGAGTAATGGCTTTATCGGACAGGAATTGCTTCATCGGGCGGTTCGGGCAGTTGATATCATGCCGGTAGCACTTTCAAGAGGCGAGAATCGTTTTTCGGAACATAGTGGGTACCAATATGTATCGGTCGATATCTTGGATGCTGACGAGCTGGAACGGCAAATACAGATTCATCAGCCTCAGTGCCTGATTCACACTGTTGCTATGGCAAACGTAGAAGCGTGTGAGTCGGATCCTGAAAAATGCTATCGCGTTAATACCGAACCTCTGAAAACCCTTACCCGTTTGGCCGAAGAATATAATTTTCACTTAGTTTATTTGTCGACTGATTTTGTCTTTGATGGTTTGAAAGGGCCCTACGCAGAGACAGACACTCCTCATCCGCTTAATGTTTATGGAGCAAGCAAACTGGATGCAGAAAAGCTGATTATGGCTTCAAATTGCCGATGGTCCATTGTCAGAACGATCCTGGTGTATGGTAAGCCCCGCGATCCCAATCGCTCAAACTTCATTCTCTGGGTAAAAAAATCGCTTGAAGAGAACAAAAGTATTAAGGTAGTTACTGATCACGTGCGAATGCCGACCTTGGTTGGCGATCTGGCAGACGTATGCCTCTCGATGGCACGGATGAAAGTCACCGGCCTGTTTCATATTTCAGGGGAGGAAGTTTTCTCTGTCAATGAGATAGCACGTAATATTGCCGAATTCTGGAATCTCAACGACGGCCTCATCGTGGATGTTCAATCGAAAGATTTACCATCCGCCGTGGCCCGACCTGAGTATACTGGTTTTGACATCAGCAAAGCAAAAAAAGAGCTTAATTTTCAGCCCCATAGCTTGATGGAAGGTCTTCAGATGATTGACGACTCCCTTTAACTGCGGTACCCAAAACATAAAGTAAAAGCATGTCTACCGCCCAGAAAAGTCCCCTCCACACGAAGATCTTCATTGGAATGATCGTCGGGATTATAGCCGGATTAATCATAAAACAAGTTGGACTCGCTCCTGAAACGCTTGATACCATCCTTCAATGGGTTACGCCCATCGGTCAGATTTTCCTTCGAATGGTCTTTATGACGGTGATTCCGCTTGTATTCGCTGCACTGGTGCTGGGTATAGCCGAAATCGGTGATTTGAAGCGAGTCGGAAAGATCGGTATGCGTTTGCTGATGTACAGTCTTGTCGTAAGCTCCATTTCCGTTTTCATCGGCATTGCGCTCGTCAACACCTTTGAACCCGGCAACAGCCTGAGTTCTGAAACCCGAGACTATCTGACGCTCCAGTTCCAGGACAAGTCGGCCTCGGCCGGGAAAAATGCCGAAGTCGCTCAGGGAAGAACTGTAGGAGATATTATTACCAATATTGTTCCTAAAAATCCGCTGTCCGATATGGTGCGCGCGTTTGATGCCGACTATTCGGGGGGAGGTCTGTTGGCTGTGATGTTCTTTGCGCTGGTCTTTGGAATTGCCATGGCCTCGGTCGACGCAGAAAAGACGAGCACCTTGAAGTCATTTTTTGAGGGGCTCTATGAAGTCGTCATCAAAATTATCGGTTATGCCATGCAATTGGCTCCTTACGGTGTGGCAGCTTTGCTATTCAATCTAACCGTTAGTGTCGGAGCATCCTTTTTGATGGTACTTTTGCAGTATGTCCTGATCGTGCTTGCAGGTCTGGCCATCCATCAATTCGTCACCTACTCCATCATTCTTAAATACTTCGCAAACCGAAATCCCATAGAGTTCCTTCGGAAATCGACCGAAGTAATTCTAACGGCCTTTTCCACCAGCTCAAGCAATGCAACCCTGCCAACAGCCATCTCGGTGAGTATCCACAAGCTTAAAATACCTAAGCCCATTGCCAACTTCGTCTTAACCATCGGCAGTACTGCCAACCAGAACGGTACGGCACTGTTTGAGGGAATTACAGTATTGTTTCTGGCGCAGTGTTTTAACGTAGAATTAAGCCTTCTTTCACAGGTCACGGTAGTCTTCTTATGCATCCTGGCCGGTATTGGCACAGCAGGAGTACCCGGAGGTTCGCTTCCCGTAATCGTCACGATCTTAGTTTCCATCGGTGTTCCCGGAGAAGCCATCGGCCTCATTTACGGAGTAGACCGTATTCTGGATATGTCCCGAACAGTTCTGAATGTGACGGGCGATATCACCGCTGCGGCCTATATTCAGCGCGTTGAAGAGAAATCCGCCGATAAGCAATTTGCTGAGGATAGGGATTCACCTGATTCATATTTAAATTAGGAAATTTGCCTGCTGAGACATATCTTTAAGGAATTTGAAATTATAACCATTCCTATGACTGATCCCTCCCTCATTTTCATTATCATCGGTGCAGTAGTCGCCCTCTTTATTTTCTTTTATTTTTTGCCAATAAACCTTTGGTTCACAGCTCAGTTATCCGGCGTTCGGGTAAGCCTGCTGAACCTCCTGTTAATGCGGCTCAGGAAAGTGTCTCCGTCCCTGGTGGTAAACTCGATGATTATATCGACCAAAGCCGGGCTTAATATCAGTTCCAATGACATTGAAACCCATTATCTCGCCGGCGGAAATGTAAATCGGGTTATAAAAGCGCTCATATCGGCTGATAAGGCTAATATACCGTTAAGTTTTAAGTCGGCTACCGCTATCGATCTGGCAGGTCGTGATGTATTCGATGCAGTTCAAATCTCGGTAAATCCACGCGTCATTAATACGCCTCCGGTGGCTGCCGTAGCCAAAGACGGAATTCAGCTAATCGCCAAAGCAAGAGTCACCGTGCGTGCAAATATCAACCAGCTGGTTGGGGGTGCGGGTGAGGAGACCATTCTCGCCCGGGTAGGTGAAGGAATCGTAACCACGATCGGTTCATCCGCTACACACAAACTTGTATTGGAAAACCCGGATCGGATCTCCCGCACAGTGCTGGAAAAGGGTCTCGACAGCGGTACTGCTTTCGAAATCCTATCGATCGATATCGCCGACATCGATATTGGTGAAAATATTGGTGCCAAGCTTCAAACCGATCAGGCTGAAGCGGATTTGAAAGTTGCCAATGCACGTGCAGAAGAAAGAAGAGCAATGGCAGTAGCCTCTGAACAAGAGATGCGTGCAAAAGCACAGGAAGCTCGTGCGAAAGTGATTGAAGCGGAAGCCCAGTTGCCTCTTGCCATGGCCGAAGCTTTCCGTAGCGGTAACCTGGGAATCATGGACTATTACAAAATTCAAAATATCCAGGCCGATACCGATATGCGTGAGTCGATCTCCAAACCGGGCGACAAGCGCAACAGCGATAAGTAAGCAGAAGAACAAGTAAGCAGAAGAATAGATATCAAGAGTCGGGATGGAACAATACGTTCGGTCCCGACTCTTTTTGTATGTGAGATTCCAACTTACTGTGGTCCGTCAGATCAAGTCGCAGCGGGGTGATCGATACAAGATCATTTTCAACTGCCCAACGGTCAGTGTCTTTTTCAGCCTCTTCGAGCGGTTTAACGGTAAACCAGTAATGCTTCCGGCCCTGAGGATCGGTTCCCGGAATAATAACGCCGTCATAGAATCGCACCGATTGTTTTGTCCATCGAATTCCTTTAGGGGAAGTCGGGAAATTCACATTGTATAAAGCTACCTCAGTATCTTTTAATAGTATTTCCAGCGTTTTCTCAACATAAGCTTCTATTGCGGAAAAATCAGGTTCTGTGTTTCCTACGGGTATGCTCAACGCGATACCTTTAATGCCAAACAGCACCGCTTGCTTCGCGGCTGCCAAGGTACCCGAGTGCCACATCGAATTTCCAAGATTAGGCCCCAGGTTGATGCCGGAAAGCACGACATCTGTGCTACTCCAAAGATGAGTTCCAAGTGCAACGCAATCCGCCGGAGTTCCATTAACGCGGTAGGCTTCAATTTCACGGAATTCGATCGGTGACTTTTTATAACGGATAGGGCGGGAGTGGGTGACTGCATGGCCCATAGACGACTGTTCCACGTCGGGCGCGACAATCTTAACTTCCCCGAACTTTTGCGCTGCTTTCGCAAGCGCCGCTAGCCCCGGGCTGTAAATCCCATCATCGTTGGTTACCAAAATCCTCATAATTATTTTTTGTAACAGGTAACAATCAGCAACAGAAGATGTTTGAAAGTCAAATAACCTTGGAATGAAAAATGTTCGAATACTGCACAATCCCGAATCTGGAGATTCCCTTTATCGTAAGGAAACACTTGCTGCGATCTGTGAAAAGTACGGTTTCATATGGTCCTATTATTCTCTGAAAGAACCGGGTTGGGATCAATACTCAGAGGAGGACGAAATCCTTCTCCTTTGTGGGGGTGACGGATCAGTACAGAAAGTTCTCGAAAGTTTGCTCGAGAAGGATCTCACTATTCCAATCGCATTAATTCCTGGAGGAACCGCTAACAATATCTCCAGAAGCCTGCCGAAGTACTCCTTTGAAAATTTCAACGCTGCATCAGGGTGGATTCCCAAACTTGATTACGGCATCGTATCGGGTTGCTCACCCACTCCCTTTTTTATAGAAAGCTATGGAATTGGCTTGCTTCCGCAGCTGATAAAAAAGATGTCGGATTACCCTTCCGATGGGATGAACAGCCACGAAAAAATTGAAACTGCCCGAAAAGAGCTTCTTCAGATTACACAGGAATATCCAGGCTTTCGCTGCCAAATCAGCACGGATGAAGGAGTATTCCTGGACCATTATCTGCTGGTAGAGGTTTTGAACACGCCCCATGTCGGACCCAACCTAATACTGGTAGACGACTGTAACCCAACGGATGGAAAATTAAATCTCGTGACAGTATCCGTCGCTGAGCGAGCGGATTTTGAAGCGTATCTATCTGCAGTTATGGATGGTCAGCCCTCAGCCTATCGGCCAACAAGCATCCTGACCAAGCAACTGGATATTAAGTGGGAGAGCGGCCCGGTGCACGCAGATGATGAGCCTTTCAACAAGACAAGCGAAGGGGCCTGTACAATACAATTGCAACCAGAGATGTTTCCAATTTTTGTCGTAAAAACATAAATATTTGTTTTACATTTATGCTACCGGTTCAAAACCGACTGGTATCAACCATTTTGTAAACAAAATCAGATATGCTTTTTTTAGGTATTGATTTAGGGACTTCGTCCATTAAAGTCTCAGTGTTAGACGGGGCCAGCCAGGAAACCCTGGTAACCGTTCAGTATCCTGAAACCGAGGTCGAGATTATTGCAGAAGAAGCCGGATGGGCAGAACAGTCTCCCGATCAGTGGTGGCTTCATATACAGGAATGCATTCTCAAGGCTCATGCACAAGGCACATACAATCCGAAAGAGATTAAGGCAATAGGCATTGCCTACCAGATGCACGGACTGGTACTGGTCGACCGGCAGCAACAGGTGCTTCGAAATGCCATCATCTGGTGCGACAGCCGCGCCGTCGAAATAGGTCAGAAAGCTTTCGAATCCATCGGTCACGATTTGAGCCTGACTGCCCACCTGAATTCGCCAGGCAACTTTACCGCTTCCAAACTCGCTTGGGTAAAGGAAAACCAACCCGAATTGTATAGGCGAATTGACAAGATAATGCTTCCTGGCGACTTCGTCTCGATGAAATTAACGGGAGAAATCACCACCAGCATCAGCGCCCTTTCGGAGGGAATATTCTGGGACTTCCAAAACAACCGCATATCCGATCAAATCTGCGATTACTTCGGCTTTGATCAGGAACTTTTTCCCGAGGTAATGCCACTTTTTTCCAGTCACGGGACCATCCGGCCGGATATCGCTGTTTCGCTCGGCTTAGGCCAGGACGTAGAGGTTACCTATAAATCGGGCGATCAACCTAACAACGCGCTGTCGCTTAATGTATTGCAACCCGGAGAAGTGGCCGCAACCGCAGGAACCTCCGGAGTAATCTACGGCGTGAGTGACCAGCTTGTGTACGATCAAAAATCGCGAATCAACACCTTCGCTCATGTCAATCACCGGCCGGAACGTATCCGGACCGGAGTCTTGCTTTGCATCAACGGTACAGGCATCATGAATAGCTGGGCAAAAAAGCATTTTGCGCCTGAACTCAGCTATAATGAAATGAACCAGATGGCTGCCAGTGTCGAAGCGGGAAGTAAAGGACTTCGGGTGTTGCCTTTCGGAAACGGTGCCGAACGGATGCTGGAAAACAAGTCCGTCGGGTCCCATATTGAGCATATCGACCTCAACCGGCATCAACGAAGTCACATTTTCCGGGCCGTTCAGGAAGGAATCGCATTCTCGTTCCGCTACGGACTCGATATCATGCGTCAGAATGGCTTATACCCGTCGATCATCCGGGCTGGCTGGTCGAATCTGTTTCTCAGCGAGGTGTTCACGCAGATCTTTGTCGACGCCACCGGCGTACCGGTCGAGCTTCATAAAAACGACGGTAGTGTCGGGGCTGCAATCGGGGCTGCCCTGGGGAAGAAATATTTCGAAACTCCTGCCGAAGCCTTTCAAAGTTCCGCGCGCCTCACGCTGGTTGAACCCAAGCAAACCACATTATACGAATCAATCTATCAGGACTGGCTAGCCCTGCTTCAACATAAACTCAATCAATAACCATTTATAATAGAAAAGAACATGGCAATTATTACAGGTGACAAGGAATTTTTTAAGGGAATCGGACAGATCAAGTATGAAGGGGCTGACTCCACCAATCCTCTTGCATTCAGATGGTATGATGGTGAAAAGCAAGTCTTCGGAAAACCAATGAAAGACTACCTGAAATTCGCTTGCGCGTACTGGCACTCGTTCAATGGCGACGGGGGCGATCCTTTCGGCGGGGCTACCCACCTTTTTGCATGGGATAAATCAGACAACGTGCTCGACCGGGCAAAAGCGAAGATGGATGCAGCCTTTGAATTCATCACGAAAGCCGGCCTTCCTTATTATTGCTTTCACGACGTCGACCTGGTTGAGTTCGGTGACAATGTGGTTGAAAACGAAAAGAACCTGGAAGCTATTGTACGCTATGCAAAAACCAAGCAGCAGGAAAGTGGCGTAAAGCTACTATGGGGAACGGCCAATCTTTTTTCACACAAACGCTATATGAACGGGGCGGCCACCAATCCCGATTTTCATGTATTGGCCCATGGGGGTGCGCAGGTAAAAGCAGCCCTCGATGCAACCATTGAACTCGGCGGTGAAAACTATGTGTTCTGGGGCGGTCGGGAAGGCTATATGACCCTCTTGAATACAGACATGAAACGCGAACAGGAGCACATGGCCAAATTCCTTCATATGGCAAAAGATTACGCCCGCGCCAATGGCTTCAGGGGAACTTTCTTTATTGAGCCCAAGCCTTGCGAGCCAACCAAGCATCAGTACGACTACGACGCAGCTACGGTCATCGGTTTCCTGCGTGAGTATGATCTGCTGGGCGATTTTAAGCTGAATCTGGAAGTCAACCACGCAACCCTGGCCGGGCACACCTTCCAGCACGAGTTGCAGGTAGCCGTTGATGCCGGACTGCTGGGGTCGATTGATGCCAATCGCGGCGATTATCAAAACGGCTGGGACACCGATCAGTTTCCGAACAACCTTAACGAACTTACCGAAGCCATGCTTATCATCGCTGAAAGCGGAGGTATTCAGGACGGGGGGATCAACTTCGACGCCAAGATCCGGAGAAATTCAACCGATAACGACGATCTTTTCCATGCTCATATCGGAGGCATGGATACCTTTGCACGCGCATTGATTACCGCCGAGAAAATCTTGAATAATTCAGAGTACAAGGATCTCCGACGCTCGAGATACGCTTCCTTCGATTCCGGTGAAGGCCAGCGCTTTGAGTCGGGCGCCTTGTCGCTGGAAGATCTTCGCGCCTATGCGATCGATAACGGCGAACCGGCAGTCCGTAGCGGTAAGCAAGAACTTTTTGAAAATATCATCAACCGCTATATTTAACATCCGATGGAAATTCCGATGAATAATACGCTGGACATCCGGGACTACCTGGTTTTCCTGGTTTACTTTCTGGTCGTGGCAGGTTACGGCTACTGGATCTACAATAAAAAGAAATCGAAGGTATCTGACTCGAAAGATTATTTCCTGGCGGAAGGATCCCTGACCTGGTGGGCGATTGGAGCTTCTTTAATCGCCTCGAATATCTCTGCCGAGCAGTTTATAGGTATGAGCGGGTCGGGCTTCCAAATGGGGCTGGCCATTGCCACCTACGAATGGATGGCTGCATTTACCCTGATTATCGTCGCGGTCTTCTTTATTCCGGTATATCTGAAGAACAAAATCTTTACGATGCCTCAATTCCTGAGTCAGCGTTATAATGAAACGGTGGCCATGATCATGGCTGTCTTCTGGCTCTTGCTCTATATCGTGGTTAACCTTTCATCCATCTTGTTTCTGGGCGCCCTTGCTGTCAGCAGTATTTCAGGCTTAAGTTTCACAGCCTGTATGGTTGGCCTGGCAGTCTTCGCCATCATCATTACCCTGGGCGGAATGAAAGTGATTGGCTATACCGACGTAATACAGGTATTCTTTTTAATCCTGGGCGGTTTGGCTACTACCTACCTGGCGCTCGAGCTGGTCGCATCCCATTACGGCGAAAGCGGCGTCATCCGGGGCTTTACCATCCTGACCGATCAGGTAGACGACCATTTCCATATGATCTTCGAGAAGGACAATCCGAACTATATCGACCTTCCCGGCCTTTCGGTTCTGATAGGAGGGATGTGGATCGTCAATCTGAATTACTGGGGATGCAACCAGTATATCACTCAGCGGGCACTGGGCGCCGATTTGAAAACGGCCCGGGCCGGTATACTTTTCGCCGCCGTGCTAAAGCTCTTAATGCCGATCATTGTTGTTCTTCCAGGCATTGCTGCCTTCTTACTGTATAAGCAAGACGTTTTTAGCGGAGAGATGATGGTTGATGGTAAACTGATGCCCGACCGTGCATACCCCGTATTGCTCAATCTCCTCCCTACAGGATTGAAGGGACTGTCGTTCGCCGCTTTAACGGCAGCTGTCGTAGCCTCTTTGGCTGGAAAAGCCAACAGTATCGCCACCATTTTTACGCTTGATATCTATAAAAAGACCTTCAACAAAAATGCAAGTGAAAAAACGATGGTGAACGTCGGGAAGATATCAATCATTCTTTCGATACTCCTTGCCGTGGTCATCTCTCCATTCCTTGGAATCGAGAAGGGCGGTTTTCAGTACATTCAGGAATATACAGGTTTTGTTTCCCCTGGAATCTTTGCCATGTTTATCCTCGGTTTCTTCTGGAAGAAAACAACTTCCAATGCGGCATTATTTGCAACCATCGGCGGATTCGTCTTGTCAGTAATCTTCAAGCTTATGCCGGGTTTTGTCGATCTGGAGTTTCTCTATCCAATGGGTTTTGCTGTTCCGGTAAACGGCGTTTATGAGATTCCTTTTATCGATCGTATGGGATTCGTGTTTCTGATAAGCGTTATCGGGATGATCATTATCAGTTTGTATGAAACCAACCGTGGCCTGAAAACAAAAGGCCTCGAAATCGACGCCAGTATGTTCAAGCCCGACCCGAAATTCACGGTCGGTTCCCTGCTCGTTATTGGAATTGTCGTAGCTTTGTATACAATTTATTGGTAATACAAAGCCCCTTTCTGGGTGATACACGCAGCAATTCATGAACAAACAGGAAATTATTGAAAACTTTGACCCCAATCAACCGGGGATGGCCGACGCCTCCATATTCGGCCTGCCGTTTTCCGCAGAGGAGAGTGAAATTATTGTTATACCCGTTCCCTGGGAGGTTACCGTAAGCTATGGAGCAGGAGCCTCGCAGGGGCCTGAGGCTATTTTCGAAGCCTCTTTCCAGGTCGATCTTTTTCATCAGCAATTCCCTGAGCTCTGGAAGCAAGGCATCTTTATGGCCGATGCACCCGAACATTGGATGCAGAAAAGCATCGCACTGAAACAAAAAGCTCAGGAAATCATCCGTGTTCAGGAAGAAGGCGGAGATCTGAACGAGCACCCGAACCTTATCGACGATCTGAACGAGATCAATCAGGCTTGCCATGACCTCAATCAGGAGCTGGAAGCCCTGGTACTTGAATGGCAGGCGAAAGGTAAGAAAGTGGCCTTGATTGGTGGCGACCATAGTACGCCGCTGGGCTATTATCAGGCCCTGGCGCGATCGCATAATAGCTTTGGTATTCTGCACTTCGATGCACATATGGACTTTCGGAAGGCCTACGAGAATTTTACCTACTCGCATGCTTCCATCATGTACAATGCCTTACAGCTGCCCGAAATCGAACGCATTGTGCAAGTCGGGATACGCGACTTCTGCGAGCAGGAATTCGAAGTGGTGAAGGAGGCAGGGGAGCGCGTCCGTATATTTTCAGACGCTGATATGAAAGCCGACCGCTTTGAAGGAAAAAGCTGGAAGACGCAATGCGATGAAATTATCGCGGCACTTCCTGATAAGGTAAGCATCAGTTTTGATATCGACTGCCTCTACCAGTGGTATTGTCCTACCACGGGCACGCCGGTACCCGGAGGTTTGTCGTTCGAAGAAGCTACCTATTTACTTACTCATTTGGCCAATTCCGGCAAAGAGATTATCGGGTTTGATCTGGTAGAAGTGTCGCCGGGCGAAACCGACTGGGACGGAAATGTAGGTGCACGATTACTCTTTCATTTATGTGGGGTTTTAGCCAAATCACAAAAAATACCTGTCGGGGAACCGTTGAACTTTAGAAACTAAGATTCAGTGCCACATTCAAAAACAGTTTATGGACTGTTTTTGAATTCAGGTCTTCTGCCCGGTAGTCAATCCCGGTCTCGAATTGATAGGTGTCTGAAAAATGATAACCGATAGCTGGGAATAAGCGGACTTCAAAATTTCCCTCTGAATCCTGAAGGCCTCCCAGATATTCATTTTCGAAGGCAAAATAATATTCATTCGGGTCAATTTCAGGACCGTTAAGTGGCATATCCATGTTAAAACGATAACGAAGGCGATATCGGGGCTTCTCATTCTCACGGAAAGATTGATCAGTGCGAAACCGATGCGACATTTTTATGGAATTGTGCTTTGCTTTTAAGGTGAATTGCTGTATTGCCCGGTGTAAAAGCCGCCCGTCTTGTTTTCTCAACAGGTAACCTACCCCGATGGAATGTTTGTCGTTCAGATCTTGATTCAGTACATTTTCAAAATCAAGTCTTTCAAATTCTTTGTCCTGAAAAATATATCGGCTTTCAATCTTTGAATCCAGCTCAAGTCCCTCCGCAAGCTTAAATCCGCCGTTTAGCTGCGGCAAAATACCCGTCTGGTTTTGCCCGTAACTCTTAACGCCAAAAAGCAGCAAGCTTAATACAAAGATAATACGAAAGTTTTTGGTCATCATCGTTTTTTTATTAACCCGCAAATATAAGTTTTGTTGTTAACTTTGTATCATGTCTTTATTTATTTCCTCGTTAAATTCCGGCAGTAATGGAAATTGTTACTATGTAGGTAACCATCAGGACGCTGTGCTGATCGATGCCGGGATATCCTGCAGGGAAACCGAACGGCGAATGAACCGCCTCGGACTGGATATGGAGAAGGTGAGAGCAATCATTGTAAGCCACGAACATTCCGATCATATCCGCGGTGTTGTGGTTTTGGCCAAGAAATTCAGACTTCCGGTATACATTACACAAAAAACATTTATTCACAGCCGCCTTCATCTGGATCCATCGCTGGTAAGGAGCTTTTCCTCCTCTGATACTATCAACATAGGCAGTTTGCAGATCACCGCCTTCCCCAAATTTCACGATGCGGTCGAGCCTCATAGTTTCGTGGTGGAATGCGATGAAACCCGTGTAGGTGTTTTTACGGATATTGGTGAGGTTTGCGAAAATGTGATCAGCCATTTCCAAAAATGTCATGCAGTTTTTCTGGAAACCAATTATGATGAAGAGCTCCTCGAAGCAGGAAATTATCCTTATTTTCTCAAGAACCGGATACGTGGAGGTCGGGGACACCTCTCAAACCGTCAAGCACTGGAGCTTTTTCTTGCGTATAAGGCACCGTACCTGACACACCTGCTGCTTTCTCACTTGTCTAAAAACAATAATTGTCCACTGGTGGCCCAGCGGACATTTATGGATAAGGCCGGCAATGTCGAAATAATATTGGCATCCCGGGAAAAAGAAACACTCGTTTATGAAATCAATGGGTATAAAGAACCTACATTTTCAGAAGCGAGTCATGCACTACAACTTTAGTCCAGTTCTTACTGTATTTTTCAATAGCCGCCAGGTGTATCGGATGATCTTCGTAAGTATTAATATCGTCCATCGATTTGAAAGTCACCAATAGGTTGTAGCTAAAGCTATTGTCAACCACATCACGCTGATGCGTAGTCGCTGCCGGTCCGTAATGCAGTGAGTGGATGGTCGGTACTTTTTTCAATTCTTCAAAAAAGCCTGCGAAATCTTTAACTTCTTGCTCGCTTAAATCTTCCCGAAGCCAGAATAGGACATAATGAACTACCATTTCTTTTTCTTTTGCTAAAGCGGGTAATGCCGATCCCAATAATCCGCCCACTACGGCCGTACCTGCTGCGTTTTTAATAAATTTTCTTCGTTCCATATTAACGTATTGGTTTGGTTATGATAACGAAGATAACCAATGATTTAAATTTTCAGGTTACTTTTCTGATTTTAGTTTCGCAAGAATCTGGTGCGACTGCCGACCTGCCAGATGTTCGAAGAAAGAATCAGTTTAGCTCATCAATTCCTTCCAATATCACCTTACAGGCACTGCGGATTTCCTCTTCTGTAAGAATCAAGGGCGGGGCTAGCCGCAAGGCGGTTTCGCAATGCATGAACCAGTCGATCATCACCCCGTGCTCGGCGCAGTACTTACTTACCTGCTCCACCTGGGTAAATGATTCGAGCTGCAAACTCATCATAAACCCGAGTCCGCGGATCTCTTTGATCGCCGGATGCTGCAGGCACTCCCGGAACAAAGCTGCTTTTTTCTCAACGGCGGGCAGGAGCTGTTCTTCCAGGATGAATTCAAGGGAAGCCAGTGCAGCCGCACAACAAACCGGATGCCCACCAAAGGTGGTAATATGTCCCAGCATCGGATTATGACTAATAACGTCCATAACCTCGCGGCTGGCAATAAAGGCTCCCAAAGGCATACCTCCACCCAGGGCCTTAGCCAGTAGTAAAATATCGGGCTCTATTCCAAAATGTTCAAAAGCAAAAAGCTTTCCGGTTCGTCCCATTCCGGTTTGAATTTCGTCCAGAATGAGCAAGGTCCCTGTCTCGTCGCAGCGTTTTCGTACCGCATGGATCCAGTCGAGGTCGGGTACCTGTACGCCTGCTTCGCCCTGAACCGACTCTAAAAACAGGCCAGCCGTTTGGTCGGTAATTCGGGCAATATCATCGAAATTATTGAACTCAATAAAAGATATCTCGGGTAGGAGAGGTGCATATGCCTCATGAAACGCGTCATTTCCGATCAAACTTAACGCGCCCTGGGTACTGCCATGGTAAGCTTTCTTGGCAGCAAGAATCTGTCGTCTTCCGGTGTATCGCTTGGCCAGTTTCATCGCTCCTTCGGTAGCTTCAGCACCCGAGTTGGTAAAGTATACCGACTCAAGTCCGTTCGGCAGCAGAGAAACCAGCTTCTCGGCAAGCTTCACCTGCGGGAGCTGCACGAATTCACCAAAAACAGTCACGTGCATATGCTTATCCAGCTGAGCTTTGATTGCCTCCACCACACTTGGATTCCGGTGTCCGATGTTGTTCACGGCAAAACCCGATACCAGGTCGATATAACGTTCTCCCGAAGGGCCGTACAGGTATACTCCTTCAGCGGAAATAACTTCAGTAAGGCGTGGTGTTTTAGAGGTTTGGGCGGTATTTAATAAGAAAAGTTGACGGTTGCTAAGCATAGGGAGTTATTGTTTTGCCCGGTTCTCCAGCTCTTTGAATAATTGCTCACGGAATTCCCGCTCCACTTCAAAAAACTGCGAGGCCTTGGATGCAGATACAGCCAATTTAAATTTCTCTCTGTACCTTTTCTTGCAAGCTAATATTTCAGAGTCAAACTCTAATTCGTTTCGGGAGCGGCGTTTTTTATCGGTTGCTCGCTTCTCATCAACAATTTTGCGCATTTCAGCGCGATATTGATTGTAGATAGGAAAGAACTTTTGAGCTTCACCAGTCGTTAAATTAAGCCTTTTCGTGATATAGGCAACTTTAGCAATCTCTATTTTCTGAAATCGTTCTGAGTCGTTCTGAGCAAAGCCGGATGCACAACAGAAAACTATAAGACAAATGGTAATAAATAATTGCTTCATTTTCTTATTCTAAATACTATTCTCAAGGTACGCTTCTATTTCTTCAGATGAAAGTGATTCTGAAAAATTCTCGGCCCGATCGGGCATCCGTTCACTTAGTGTGATCAGATCGCCCGTTTCTGAATAATATGCGAGATACTGGATAATATCGTCGGTGGGAACTACTTCTATGCTAGCTTGAATAGGATTGTTTTCTGTTTCAGTCGGCCCCGTGTAAAACCAGGCAAACATGGATACGGCGGCGGCTACACTGGCGGCAGCTGCCCAGGAGAGCCATCCCGTAGAACGCCTGATAGGAAGCACCTTGGGCTCCTGACTGGTTTTTGAAAGAATATCGGATGATAGGTTTTCGAAATAACCCTGAGGTACAACAAAACCCGGCTCACTAACGCGGGTTCTTATTTCTTCTTCACGGATACGCAGTAAAATGTCTTCACGAAGTTGCTGATCGTAATTTTCAGGGGTAGAAAAAGGAGATTTGCCCGCATCGGCGATCTTTACCTGAGCCATGATATCCTGGCGGAGAGACGTGAAATAACCCTCAGGAACTGAAAACATATTTCTATGATTATCAGGCATTAAATCCCGATCTGCCTTGTCATCTTTCCCTAAATTTCTCATAGTGTAGCTTTGACGTATCTCTAACTTAAAGGTTTAATCCGTTTCTGATAAAAATCGTTCAATCTTTTTCACCGCCAGATGGTAAGACGCTTTTAGAGCTCCCACGCTCGTCCCAACGATCTCAGAAATCTCCTCGTATTTCAGGTCATCAAAATACTTCATATTGAACACCAAGCGCTGCTTATCCGGCAGTGTCAGAAGAGCCTCCTGCAATCGGATCTGTGCCTGGTCGCCATTGAAGTAACTCGTTTCCGTAAGGGTGTCAGCCAAAAAACCAGAGCTTTCATCGTCCAGCGAAATATTCAGGTTCTGCTTCTTCTTATTCAGGAAGGTGATGCATTCATTGGTTGCAATCCGGTATATCCAGGTATAAAGCTGAGCATCCGCCCGGAACTTATCCAGATTTTTCCAAACCTTAATGAATATATCCTGCACAAGATCATTCGCATCGTCGTGGTCTAATACAAACCTCCTTACATGCCAGTATATCTTTTGCTGGTATTTGTCCAGAAGTATCCCAAAAGCCTCCTCGCGGGTATTGCTCTCGGCAAATTTCTGAAGAATTATTGCATCATCCATAGTAAAAAGGGTAAGCACATGTGCTTACCCTATCCTTTTTATTTGCGGGTTATTACTTTTTGGGCTGCACTCACAATATCGTCAGCGGTCAGTCCGTATTTTACCATCAGGTCTGCAGGTTTACCGCTTTCTCCGAAGCTATCGTCCACGGCTACATATTCCTGTGGGGTAGGTAGTTGCTGCGCTAAAACCTGAGCCACGCTGTCGCCCAGTCCGCCCAGGCGATTGTGCTCTTCTGCAGTAACTACACAACCGGTCTTTCTCACCGACGCTAAGATAGCTTCTGCGTCAAGTGGCTTAATGGTGTGGATGTTAATAATTTCTGCATCGATACCAAGTTCTTCCAGTTTTTCACCCGCCTGAATTGCCTCCCAAACCATATGGCCTGTAGCAATGATGGTTACATCTTTCCCTTCATTTACCATCCAGGCTTTCCCGATTTCAAATTTCTGATCGGCATCAGTAAAAACCGGTACCACCGGCCGCCCGAAACGCAGGTAAACCGGACCTTCGTGCTCGGCAATCGCCAGGGTAGCAGCTTTGGTTTGATTATAATCGCAGGGGTTGATCACCGTCATGCCCGGAAGCATCTTCATCAAACCAATATCTTCCAAAATCTGGTGCGTGGCACCATCTTCTCCAAGAGTTAAGCCCGCATGTGAAGCACAAATCTTTACGTTTTTACCGGAGTAAGCTACCGATTGCCGGATCTGATCGTAGACACGGCCAGTCGAGAAATTGGCAAAGGTGCCTGTGAAAGGAATTTTGTCGCCAATCGTCATTCCGGCGGCCAGTCCAATCATGTTCGCCTCGGCAATTCCTACCTGATAGAAACGCTCAGGAAACTGTTCTTTGAAAGCATCCATTTTCAGTGAGCCAATCAAATCGGCGCAAAGTGCCACTACATTGGTGTTATTTTTACCAGCCTCTGCAAGGCCGGCACCGAAACCAGAGCGGGTGTCTTTCTTTTCAGTGTATGTATATTTTTTCATCTGTATATTTTGTTACGGGTCGGATGGATCCTCTGATGATTAAATTAGCGGGTTCCCTTCGGTTTCCGGGTAGTTCAATCGTACGGAACTCATCAGAAATAAATGTTGAAATGAATGCTTAAAAATCTCCCAGAGTTTCTTCCAGCTGATCCAGCGCTACTTTCAGCTGCTCATCGTTAGGAGCCACCCCATGCCACTTGTGTGTACCCATCATAAAGTCCACCCCAAAGCCCATATCGGTCTGCATCAAAATCATTACCGGTTTGCTTTTGCGTGTTTTAATCTTGGCAAGTTCCAGTCCGCGGATCACATCGGTCATATCATTTCCGTTCATTTCAATAACCTCCCAGCCGAAAGCCTCCCACTTAGCCTGCAAATTGCCCAACGACATCACCTGCTCGGTAGGTCCGTCGATCTGCTGACCGTTCAGGTCGATGGTAGCAATCAGATTGTCTACCTTGTGATGCGCAGCATACATCGCAGCTTCCCAAACCTGTCCTTCCTGAAGTTCTCCGTCGCCCATCAGCACATAAACCAGCTCTTTGTCGCCGTTCAATACTTTTGTTTGTGCCGCACCAATGGCGACAGAAAGCCCCTGACCCAATGAGCCTGAGGCAATCCGTATGCCCGGAAGACCGTCATGTGGGGTAGGGTGACCCTGTAAACGGGAATCGATTTTACGGAATGTAGCAAGCTCGGAAACGTCAAAATAACCGGCACGAGCGAGAGTGCTGTAAAAAACCGGAGAGATATGGCCTTGAGAAAGGAAAAATAAGTCCTCATTAATGCCATCCATTTTGAACTCCTTGTCATGCTTCAGCACATGAAAGTACAAGGCTGTGAATAAGTCGGTACAGCCAAGGGAGCCTCCCGGATGTCCTGAACTGCATCCATGTACCATTCGTACAACATCCCGTCGAATCTGCGATGCTATATTTTCTAATTTTTTGATATCTGCACTCATTTTGTTTGGTTATTCTGTTTGGTCAAAGTTAAGGATTGTGAATGGATTAGCGAAAATTAAAGGCCCGGGTACAGGTCGAGCACCTGCTTGCTCGCCTCTTTGTTTGTTACTTTCCGAATAATATGTTCAATCACCCCCTTTTCATCAATGATAAAGGTAGTTCGTGAAGTGCCCATATACTTCAATCCATACAGATTTTTCTCGCCCCAAACCTGATAATCGTTTACCATTTTCTTTTCATCGTCCACCAGAAGATGGAAAGGTAAATCATATTTCGAGGCGAACCTTTGATGAGAGGCCTCGTCATTAATGCTCACACCCGCCACTTCGAAGCCCTTCGCCAACAAACTTTGATAATGGTCGCGGAAATTACAGGATTCCGTAGTGCATCCAGGTGTATTATCTTTGGGGTAGAAGTAAAGGATCAGTTTTTTCCCTGCGAAGTCCGACAGCGAAACGATTTCGCCGCGCTGATTCGGGGCACTAAAATCCGGGGCCTTATCGCCCACCTTTAATGGTTCCATGTTATTTATTTTAAGAAATTTACGCGATAAACGCTTTCGTTGCCTTTGGCATCGCTTACCACCAATTTGAACTCGTGTTCACCTTTACTCAGATCAGGCTCGAACGTATGCCACAAGGATGCGGTCTTCGCATCGTATTCCATAAGCACCCACTTACCGTCAATATAGCCGTTGAACGACTGGATGCCCGATAAGTTGTCGGAAATTTTGAAATTAACCCTCGATCCCATCTTCCGGTTTGCCGCAATATTGACCGGTCGAATCGCCGGAGGCTGCGTGTCGGTTGTTATATGAAAACTTCCGAATTCCCTCACCCTGGCCGTTACATATCCCTTGTCGTAGCTGCCTCCGTGGGAGCGACCTCTCGCATCCACCAGCAAAGTCTTATCGCGCAGATCCGCCGGCAGCGAGTCGTCCGCCCTGACCGACAGCGTATAGGCTTCATGTAGCGGAATCATCCGGTTATGGACATGATGGACAGGCGAAAAGCCTCCTGTTTTCCTGGCGGCCTTTGAGTATTCGAAGTGGAGAGGGCTGTACAGCGCATTTGCTGGAATTTCAATTCGAAGATCGTCCTTTTCAATTACGCTGGTTTGGTTATAAGGCAACCGTGTTGTACCGGCCTTCAGGTGCTGGTCGACCATCATATCGGCCGCGTAGCGAACCTTGAACGCAAGCGTGCTGGTGTTACCCGCGATATCGCGCACCCGGTACAGCATTTCGTGCACCTGATCGTCCCGAATATCAATAATCCCGTTGTTAACCAATTTATGGTAAATGGTTAAGGGATTGCCCGGCTCCACAAAGCTTTTCTGAACCCGGCGTCCCTTCATCACAAAGGTCGGATAATCGATGTAAGAATTCAGCGCTCTGCTGTGATGAAAAAAGAAACCGGTGAACGACGAATGGTAAATCGGAACCCCATCGAGCAGGAGTTCCAGCGCGAAAATTCCGTTCCTATTCGGCGAAACGGATGTCTGGTCGTACGCCACAATGCCGAAACCTGTGTTTCCGTTTACAGGGATCACCGTGTTTGGAGCTAGCCGGTAGTTCCCATTCGAGCCGCTTAACTGTATCTGTTCCCTTGGCGTGTTTTCCGAAAAGGGAGCGTCCCCGAGTCGGAACACCATAAAGCCGCTTAAGTCTGGCGGTCTGCTGTCGGGGATCGTCAAGCCGAAAAGCTGCGGGTTGAAAACTTCTTCCGTTTTCGAATCACGCAACTCGAAATGCAGATGCGGCCCGCCGGATCCTCCGGTATTGCCTGAATAAGCAATGACATCGCCTTTTTTAACACGAATCTCATCATCAGGAGCAAAATCAACACTGAAGCTTTGGAGCTCATACTGTTTTCGCTTCACCACCGGCGCAATGGTTTCATTGAATCGCTGCAAATGCATATACACACTGGTATAACCGTTTGGATGTGCTATATAAAGCGCATGTCCGCCTCCACCAATCTGTACCCTCGCTCTGGAAATAAAGCCGTCGGCTACTGCATACACGGGCAATCCTTCCCGTTGCTGCGTCCGGTAATCCGTTCCTCCATGAAAATGATTTGATCGCAATTCGCCAAAGCTACCCGAAGCCTGTGGGGCAATATTTAACGGCGGGCGAAAATAATTTTGGGGGAATTCACGCGGTTGAGCGTTGGCGGTTAAGAGGGAAAGCGAAATAATAAAGAGGAAGATGAAACGACTGAATTTCATTTAGCAAGTATTTAATAAGGAAACGGGATCGTTTAACTAACCAAAGGAACGGAAAAATGTTTGATCAGGGCGTCTAGCGGATGTAAAAATCCAGCAGCTTCTTTTCGCCGATAAAACCTTCAAGCCGATCGCCGATCGCCACCGGACCCACTCCCGCCGGCGTACCCGTAAAGATATAGTCGCCTTTCCGTAAGGTAATGTACTGCGACACAAAGCTGATTACACGTTCGAAAGAAAAGATAAGGTCGCGCGTATTTCCCTGCTGAACGGTCTGCTGATTTTTAAGTAAGGAAAAATCAAGTTGGTACAAGTCCCCAAAATTTTCCTTCGCTTCCATCACCGACACAGCAGCCGAATGATCAAAAGCTTTGGCCAGCTCCCAGGGCAGCCCTTTTTCCTTGTGCTTTTGCTGAATATCTCTGGCGGTAAAATCAATTCCCAGCCCAATCTGGTCATAATAGGAGGGAGCGAATTTCTCCGAAACATGTCTCCCTTCTTTGCAGATCCGCAATACCACTTCCACTTCATAGTGGATTTCCGTTGAAAATTCAGGGATATAGAAATCGCCGTTGTTTTTCAGCAGCGCGGTATCGGGTTTTAAAAAGATAACCGGACTGGTGGGTACCGGATTATGAAGCTCATGAGCATGAGCAATATAATTACGGCCGACAGCAATAATCTTCATTCTAAAGTATCTGGATTCTTTTTACAACAGTTTCCGTTCCGGCCATAATCCGGATAAAATAAAAACCACTGCTTAGCTTATTATTCAACATGAAGTTGTGCACCTGATCGCCTTCTTTCAGGCGTTCAGACAGAAGGGTGTTGATTTCGTTACCCAGGGCATCCATAATCTTGATGGAAACGCCAGTCTCCTTGCTTAGCCTGAAGCTCAGGTTTAGCTGCTCAGAAACCGGGTTGGGATATATTTTCACATTGCTTAAGGTCTTCACCTGCTCCCGGCTCATCGGTTTCAAAATCGGGGCATAAGGAGCAAAAGGTTTAAAGGCCAGAAGGCTCTTGTCTTTCGTTTTGATATTCCGTGTATCTACGAGTTTGGTCACCACTTCCTTTGTCTTCACCGTATCGGCAAGCATTTCGGGAAGACGGCCCAAAGCGCTGCCTGCAGTACTCAAAAGGGTACTCAGGCAAATCACGATCAATGAAAAGAAATATACGTAGTTGTTTCTCATAGGTCTACTCTTCCCACAAAAGTATAACAAAATTATTTGAATCTAACATCTTGTTGATAAAAAAAACTCCATTTAACAATTTTTAACAAGTCCTGTCGTTATCGTTTCTTGAAAAACCGAAACCCATTGCAAATGTTTAGGGAATAACTACATTTGTCGCATTCTTTTGCACAGAAACATACCGCGTTGGAAAAACATAAAAACCTCCACAAGCTTAGCTCCGCAGGGTTATTAATCAGTCTGGGTATTATTTTCGGAGATATTGGAACATCTCCCCTTTATGTTTTTAAAGCCATCGTCGGCGATGGTTTGATTACTTCTGAACTCATTCTGGGCGGACTCTCATGTATCTTCTGGATATTGACCCTCCAAACCACCATTAAATACGTCCTTATCGTACTGCGCGCCGATAACAAAGGCGAAGGCGGAATATTTTCACTCTTCACGCTGGTCAAGAGGAAAGCACCCTGGCTGATATTTCCTGCGATGGTAGGCGGTGCGGCACTGCTGGCCGATGGAATGATTACTCCGCCGATTACGGTATCATCCGCTATTGAGGGATTGAATATATATTTCCCCGACCTGCCCACCGTTCCCATCGTTATCGTCATTATCTCCTTATTGTTTCTCATCCAGCGTTTCGGAACCTCCATTGTAGGCCGTATTTTCGGACCCCTCATGTTCCTGTGGTTCAGTATGATGGGAATACTCGGACTGGCCTACGTAATGGAAATGCCGGAAATATTCAAGGCAGTCAATCCCTACCATGCCTACCACATCCTGGTTCATTACCCTAACGCCTGGCTTATCCTGGGAGCTGTCTTTCTATGTACAACGGGTGCTGAGGCGCTCTATTCCGACCTGGGGCACTGCGGGAGGTCGAATATCCGGGTGAGCTGGATATTTGTCAAAACCTGCCTGGTTTTGAATTACTTCGGACAGGGGGTATGGTTGCTTGAGCATCAGGGGCAAAGCCTCAATTACTCCAATCCTTTTTTCCTGATCATGCCTGAATGGTTTCTGATGTTCGGTATCGGCATCGCAACTGTAGCGGCCATCATCGCCAGCCAGGCCATGATTTCCGGATCCTTCACCTTAATTTCCGAAGCGGTACGACTCAACCTCTGGCCAAAGGTGCGCATCAATTATCCAAGCAACCAGAAAGGGCAGCTCTATGTACCGTCTATCAATTTTATTCTCTGGGCCGGATGTATGCTTGTCGTTCTGGTGTTCCGGGAGTCGCGAAATATGGAAGCCGCATACGGGTTGGCGATCAATATCACCTTTCTGGTTACTACCGTGCTGATGTCGTTCTTTCTTATCAAACGGCACTTGCCTAAATACCTCGTTGTCCTCTTTCTGGTCGTCTTCCTGTCACTTGAAATGGTTCTCCTAATCAGCAACGGTGCAAAAATCGTCCATGGCGGATGGTTAACGTTAGTATTGAGCGCTGTGATGTTTACCATCATGCTCGCCTGGTGGTGGGCACGTAAGATCAAGAACAAATTCGTCCGCTTTGTGGATATCGAGCATTACTATCCCGTGCTAAAAGAGTTGAGCGACGATGAAAGCGTCCCGCGGTATGCCTCGCAGCTCGTATACCTTACGTCGGCCAATTTCAGCTCAGAAATCGAATCCAAAATTCTCTATTCCATTCTCCAGAAAAAGCCGAAGCGGGCCGATGTATACTGGCTGGTGCATGTCGACGTGACCGACGAGCCCTTCACCAACGAATTCAAAGTAACGCAACTTATCCCCGGAAAGCTGGTTCGGGTCGACTTCCGTTTGGGTTTCCGGGTCGAACAAAGGGTCAGCCTGCTGCTTCGTAAAGTGATTGAAGAAATGGTACGCAAGAAAGAAATCGATATCACCAGTCGCTATCCAACCCTGAAGAAATACGGTTTCGCCGGCGATTTCCGATTCGTTGTCTTAGAGAAAGTGATTTCCCGGTCGAACGATTTAAGTTTTATGCAGCGCATCGTGATCGATATGTACCATTTACTCCGCCGTTTGAGCCTCTCGGACGAGAAAGGTTTCGGGCTAGATTCCAGCTTCGTAACCGTCGAACGGGTGCCACTGGTGGTAAGTCAAACCAAGGAGATTACGCTTAAGCGGATAAACTAAGCCGCAGCACCAGCCGATCGTAATCGATGCTGGCCTTATGACGATAGAGGAGGTCACCTCCAATCACACCAATCACCGGTTCGTGGTCGAGTTGCTCGTAGGCGGTATTGATTGTTGAAAGATCCAGCACGGCAACCTGATGGTTCACCAAATGCAGATCGCCAATTTTCAGATCGGGAATCGTAAGCAAGTAACTTTCCATCGTATTCGTCCCCAGGCCGGTCGACAAATGATCCGATAGTTCAAGCAGCGAAGGATCGATATGCCGCTCCATAGTTTGCTTGTCGAACACCGTCTTCGACGCTCCGGTGTCCAGCACCGCTACAAACCTGCGTTCAAAAACAACAACTTCCACCAATAGGTGGAAGCCGTCATCCTGTAAATTCAATAAGGTTAGGGGTATTTCGCTCATGCAATAAATCCAGACTCTTTCAATACCTCGTTCATATTTCGCACCGCTTCTGCGCTCTCGGCAAACCGTTTGGTTTCATCCTCACTCAGTGTTAGGGGAAGAATCTTTTCAACACCATTCTTTCCAAGCAAAACAGGTACGCCCAGATTGATATCCTGCTGTCCATATTCACCTTCGAGGTAAACCGATGCGGTAAATAATTTCTTTTGATCCCGAACAATGCTTTCCACGACGGCTGCGGTGGCTGCTCCCGGAGCATACCAGGCAGAAGTGCCGATTAATTTTGTCAGCGTTGCTCCGCCCACCATGGTGGCTTTCACAATTTCTTCCTGTTCTTCCACGCTCAGGAAGTCGGTCACAGGCAGACTGTTCCAGGTAGCATGCTGAATCAGGGGAATCATCGTCGTATCGCCATGACCTCCCACCACGATGGCATTGAGGTCGCCCGCTGAGGCCGAAAGTTTCTGGCTCAACTGATATTTAAAACGCGCTGAATCCAGAGTACCTCCCATACCAATAATCCGGTTTTTAGGTATGCCCGTTGCCTTTAGGGCCAGGTAAGCCATCGTGTCCATCGGGTTCGATACAATTACCAGAATAATATCGGGTGAATACCTCAACAAATTCTCGGCAACGGTTTTTACAATTCCCGCATTGGTTCCGATCAGCTCTTCGCGAGTCATTCCCGGTTTTCTGGGAATTCCGGACGTGATGACGGCAACAGCCGATCCTGCGGTCTGACTATAATCGTTGGTTACCCCCGTTATTTTGGTGTCAAATCCCAGAAGGGCAGCAGTTTGCGACATATCCTGGGCTTTTCCCTCGGCAAAACCATCCTTAATATCCAGCAGAACTACCTCTTCTGCCATGGCTTTCCTTACAATATTGTCAGCAGTTGTTGCGCCCACTGCTCCGGCACCTACGACGGTTATTTTCATGTTTTCAGGCTTAATTTGTACCGGCCGGAATATCCGGCCAGTTCAGGCAATATAAAAATAAAAGAAGGGAATGTCAATAGCTATGCTAAAAGGGATAACCAATGGCCAGGTTGAAAATAAGGTTATCTCTGCGCCACTCTTTACTGCCGAAATCAATCCTGTCGATTACCCAACGCTCGCCTTCCGGCAGGTAAGGAATCCGAAGGGGAATAGCCAGGTCGGTACGCAATACCAGGAAGCTCAGATCAAAACGCAAACCCAGTCCTGCACCCACTGCCATTTCCTTCAGGAAATTCTTCGAGAACTGGGCTCCCGGTTTGGCCTCATCTTCATTCACCAGCCAGATATTTCCCGCATCCACAAACAAAGCTCCGTTTACGATACTCACCAGATTCCGTCGGTATTCGGCATTCAGTTCCAGTTTAATATCGCCCGTCATATCGGGAACAAAATTGCCCGCACCAATTTGTTCGGGCTCATAACTTCCCGGGCCTAAAGTACGTGCGCGGAATGCGCGGAGACTATTCGGACCTCCCACAAAGAATTGCTTGATATAAGGCATCTGTTTTGAGTTTCCATAGGCATATCCCACTCCCAGATTAATCCGGGTCGCAATCTCCGCTTTCCTTCCCATTTTCCGATAATTTCGAAAATCAACTTCGGTACGGATGTACTGGGCCAGGGGAGCACCCCATACTTCATACACCTCTCCGGTGCGATAGTCCGCACCCTTGATTAGTCCGGGGATGTTTCCCGAAAGATCGAGCCCTCCACGGAAATACATGGTGTTCCGCCGTTGCTGTTCCATCGTGTTCGTATAGGTAAAGGTATAATTTGGTCCCAAAATAAACTGACGTTCGATGGCATGACGCAGATTCGGATTTTGTTGAAGCTCCAGCTCATACTCCTCCGAAATATTGCCCGATCGCACATAGGCCGCTTCCAGCAGGTCGAGCGTATGTTCTTTCCTTACATTTTCCCGCCAGGCGTACGAGTAATTTAACGACATGGAGTTTAGATTGTAAGCGTTGGTCCGGTTCAATACCTCAAAACGTGTCCGTATGGTAGTTCGGGGAACATATCGACGGGCCGGACTCCAATTGAAGGGCGAGACAAGCTTCGGAAAGGTGAGACTGGCCTCAGCACCATAGCGGTAAAAGCTCGAATTTAAATTCACGTTACCTCCTGTCTGATATTCATAGCCGCCGAACACCGAAAAGCGGAACTGCTCGGCACCTTTAAATGCGTTCCGGTGCAGCCAGCTTACGCTCGCATCCGAGCCATTGTAGACGGAAGCTGTTTTTCCCAATATTTCAAAATTAATCGTTTTCTTCGGCTGCGGTGTAAGGTAATAATAAGCATCCAGCAAATTGCTGTTAGCTGAATCCACGGGTATGAAATCGTTCTTCACAAATTTAAAATTGCCAAGCCCAACCAGGTGGGAAATGGCCCGAGTATGCTTTTCTCGGCTATACAAATCGCCTTTTTGAAAAGACATGGGGCGAATGATGGCCCTTTTCCGGTAAGTGTTTTGCGGGTCGATCACATGGTAGCCACCATACAGGGTGCTGTCGCTCGGATAACCTTTCAGGTAATCCCCCTGTTGTATGCTATAGTCCGGGAAAATGTAAATATTATTGATGTAAAAAGGGTGGAGGGCCTGGTCGGGTGCCTCAGGTTTCACCGTCACGTACAGATTCACCTGATGATTCCCGATCGTACTGTCTACCTGCACCAGCAGATGATCCGGGTTAAAAAAATAATAGCCCTGCTCTTTCAATTCATTATCAATCCGCTCACGCTCCCTGACAATCACATCCAGATTGTAAGGTCGGCCGGGTTGTAGTAACGACTTATCCCGTGCGCCGCCGATGATTTTTCCAAAGTCAGTACTGTCCAGCTCAAAGAACACTTCATTAATCTTGTAATTCTGATAAGGCCGGGCAAAATAGATGACGGATGCCCGGCGATTTTTTATGCTTGTATCCGAGCGCACCTCTGCATTGAAGAAGCCAAGATTCTCCAGACGGTTCCTCAACAGATCTTCGTTGTGCGGGCGGTTCACGTCCCTCAGCAGAACCGGTGGTTCGCCCAGACTGTTTTTTATCCAGCCTTTGATTCCCTTATCCTCCGTGGAATCTCCGCCGGCGATGTTATAAAACCAAAGCTTGGGTCGCAAGCCCAGTATGCTTGAGTTTGGTTGCGGCTGCAGGTAGCTTTCCAGATTTTCCTGCAGCGGTTCAATATATTTCAGATCAAACGAGGTATCCGGTTCCAGCTCAACCTTGCCTTCTACATACAGGTTTTCGCCCTCCTTCAGGTATTTAATATTGCTGCATGAAGCCAAAATACCCGTCAGGCAAACCAGTGAAAATATGACTCTTCTATTTATCATTCGTATCGTCTTTGTCTCTAAATTCAACCGCCTGGGAAGGATTTTTAGGTTCGGTCGCTTCCGTTGCCGGCACATATTCCATCAATTCCTTGCGCTTTTCCTCTTCAACTTCCTTTTGATAGCGCTGCAGTTTTTCTGCCCGCATAAACAGTTCCTTAAAGCGGTTGTAATCCATATTGATATTGAAACCCAATCCGGTTTCAATCACCTGTCCCTGAAGCGTTACTTCGTACTCATTCTTCCGGAAAGCCCGAAGGAAGTAGCGACCGTCTTTGGACAGCTGATATTCAATTTCAATATCGCCTGCTATATTGCTGGCACTGCGACCCGGTTGTCCGCCGCCTTCCACTTCGAAGTTCGATCCTACCGATACCTTCAAACGGTCATTCAGCAAACGTTTGCTTACACCCACGTTAAGGTCGGTCCGGTTTTCCATCGCCCCGGTGCTGTAATCTTCGGTCGACTGTAAGTCGAAGTTCAGTTCTACGCCCGCGATCAGATCGCCCGCCAGATTATTCAATTGCGCGCTCAGCAGATCGCTGACCGAGTTTCTTGCCATCGATTCTACACCTCCGCCACCGGCAGCACTCGAAAATGGATTTTCGGCCACAAACCTGCCAAGAATGATCAGGGCGAAAACCTGTTTATTGATTTCGGTTTCATTTTCCCGGATTTGTGACAAGCGGGTGTTCACCAAGCTGGTGACATCCTGCGACACGCCCGCATTCTCCTCATCAAGTGTTATGTCGAAGGAAATATTCGGCTTCAGCATTTCGCCTCCCAGAAGCAGGTTCACCTCGAACGGTATTTTTTGTTTGTAGTAGTTTGAATTCCGGCCGCCAAGCTGGTTCTCAAGCAAATCAATCGGAGCTGCATCGATATCGTAAGCGGCCGTTATATTCAGGTCCGCGCTCATGACATCACCGTTCCAAACGATGGTACTTCCTTTTTTGAAGAGGAAGCGGCGTCTGAGCATATTGAAGGAAAGCTCATAGCTTCCTTCTTCCACTTCATAGGTCCCGGCCAGCGTAATGTTCCCGCCCTGATCGATGTCGGCATTCAGTTGAGCGGTACCTTTGATAAATAGCGCGTCGCCGGTACCGGGATCAATCACCACGTTGAATTCTGCGTCGCGGTCTATCCCAATATTCAGGGAAATATCCATACCGCCCGGCGCTTCCGCCCGCAACGTGTCGATACGGGCCAGCATGGCTGTGCTGTCGCTCTTGTCGACGAAGGCCACAACGCCTTCTCGTTCCGTGGTGCCCGGATTATCGTCGGGTACAACAAAGGTGAACCGGGTATTCTCGTTTACATTCAGGGAACCGCTCACCACCGGGCTGGTCATGGTTCCTCCAATCTGTAAGTCGGTATCCAGGAACATTTTTCCGTAGAACATTTCATTGTCGGTTGTAGTCGAATTCAACACCTGAAAATCGTCGGCACGGAGCCCAAGATCGAAGGCGAAATCGGTAAAGGTCTTCGTACGAATCATCCCGTCGATCACCGCTTCATTGCCCACACTGTCGGTAATGGACAGGCCCGGGAAACTGATTCCTTCATCGTTAAATACGATCCGGTCGTCGTTCAGCGCAAAATCGGCGTTGAGCATCGAAATATTCACACGTGCATCGTTGAACAAGAGTTCTCCGTTCACGCGCGGAGCACTGGGAGATCCGGTGATAGCCAGCTTTCCGTCCATAAAACCTTCCGTCCTTCTTAATGAGCCAAAGGAAAAGGCTTCCAGGGTGCTCATGTTCAAACGATTCATATTTAGCACAAAATCCATCGTCGAAGGCTGTTCCGGTGGACTAATAAAGTCGCCCGTCAGGTTTACATCATTGCCGTTTCCGGTGATGCTCACATTCGCTGCAAAGGTATTCTCCTTCAGGTTATCTACATGAATACCAATATCGCCAACGGTGTCGTTGCCAAAATAGAAGTTGTTAATGGTCAGATCGGAAACGAAGGTAGGGGAGGCCTCCAGGCGGTCAATCGTAGCATTGCCGTTGATGCCACCGCCCAAGGTAAGCGTGCTGCTTTCAATAATACGCGTAAACGTTTCTATCCGGAAATCCGAGAATAAAAGTTCTATCGGGGCATTGAGCGAGGAGTCTTGCGACTGTACCGACAGCTGCTGATTTTCGTTGTTGAGAATGAAATTTTGTGCCAGCACTCCTTCACTGCCAAAAAGGATCCGGTTCGCCGGGTTGATGGTCCACTGATCGTAATTCAAGATCAGACCGTCTGGCTTCAGATTGAAAATAAAATTATCGTTTTCAGCCGTTAGGTTTAGCCCGACATGGTACTGCTCACGGTCGGCCGAATCGCGCACCCAAAGTCCTGCATCGACAATGCTGTTTCTCACGTTACCGCTAATCAGCGTATTGAGCAGCTCAATATTTGAGATATTGACCATGCCTAAGTTCGCCGCGTAAAAAAGTGTACTGTCGGCCGTATTGATATCCAGGCTGACATCATCGATGACGGTTCCATCATAGAGAACATGCGAAGCACCCACCCGGGCGTTTAAAGAACGTTCTGCACTGTTGAAATTACCAAAGAGCGTCACCGGGTCCATCTCGGTTAGCGTCGGAACCATCCGCCGGATAAAAGGCGACCGTACAAACGCTGCATTGAAGTCGAACGTTTGCGGACGATACGAACTCGTATCTTGTATGTTCGAAGGATTATAGTAAGTGGCTATCACATCTTGAATGGCGGTTCCAATCTGGCTCAACTGATAATTTCCAAACACGGAAGCCGTCAGGAACTCCGAGTAGAGGTCGATCGTCTGCAGCGAGTCGGCCGCCGTTGCCTCCAGGCGAATACTATCCAGCAGGAATTGTTCGCCTTTATAAATCAGGTTCGAGTTCACAATCGCCACGTTTCCGTTGAGGAAATCAGGATCGGCCGTAGGCAGATCTGCTTCCAGCCGGCCGCGATATCGGATATCGTCGGTTGTCAGGTTCAGGTTCCGCATATTCAGGCTGTCGACCACCAAATTCATGGTAACATTGGGGTATTGATCCTTCCATTGGCCTGCCGCAGTCATCGCCAGTGCCAGGTTAGGATCGGTACTCAGCAGGTTTGCCTCGAGGTCGCCTGCATTCGCCTTGAAGTCCAGTTTGATATCATGATACCGGTACCCCATGGCTTCAGCACTGACCAGCGTTGCTTCTCCGGAGGCAACCATGTTGCGCGGATCCAGGCTCGTCCCGTCCACCTTCGCAGAAAAGCTTACTTTTCCCAGGGTTGTATCGCTCAGGAAGCTTCCCACGTCAAGGCCCTCAACCACCAAATTCGCCCGGTAGGTGGTGTCTCTGCCGGCATTATAATGCGCCAGCACACTGGCATTACCAACCGAGGAATTCAGGCGCATATTCGTGTTGAAGCTGTTCATGCTGCCCTTGAACCGGCCCCGAAGATTCACTGCTCTGGGAATTTCTACTCCCTCCGGTATCATGCTCGCTGCCACCAGGCGGTTAATGTCGCGGCGGCTCGTACGGAAAGTCGAGATATCCAGATCCGCGAAAAGCCGTTCCGGATCCATGGCATTCCGTACACTTCCCTTGATGTTCAGATAGGTGTCGTCCAGGGTCTTTACAATAAAACGGGAAATATTCAGGTTGGCCAGCGTTCCTTGCAGGGCGGCATCCACTTCCAGCGTCTTGTCTAAAAGCGGTTTCATCACCTGCATGGTATCCAGGGTGGGCACCAGAAGAGCCACATCCTTCATTCCTAAGCGCCCCTCATCCCAGTTAATATTAAGTTCAATCAGTTCCGGATTTTCACTCAACGCATCCAGGGACGGATATTTCACCGAAACATAGTCGCTAATCCGCGTATTGGGTGTCTGAAGCAGTAAATCCTCCAGCAATATCCCCGTACTGGTGTAGGCGAATTGCGTCTCCAATTTTTGAATCTCGAGGCCACTGCGTTCCCTGAACGAAAATTGATCGATCTCGCCACTGATGGAATCGGTTGAATAATACAGATCATTCAAGGCTACCTGCAGGTCCTGCAAATTCATATGCGCATAGTCCATACCCTTGCTCAGGCGGGGTGCGCTGTTATCGTCAAAGCTGACGTTCGTGTTTCTGATATCGATATCAGAAGCTCCCACAATCCAGTTCATAGCGCTTGAAGCGGTATCGCCGGCCGCGTCTTCCGAGCCCGCAGCGCTGCTTCCCGGTCCGAAGGCAATCGCCGCGTCGGTGTCCTCCAGCAATACGCGGTCGATCTGAATATTTTCTTTCCGTAAATCCAGGTCTTTAAAAGTCACCGCCAGGCGGTTGAATTTCACCCGGGCATCCATCGCCGAAGCCTCATCGGCATATACCACCTGTATATTTCGGAAGTCTACTTCTCCCAGCTTTAAGTCGGGCATCGAAGCTTCCGCACCCACGGCCCGTTCCACCCCAAGGTCGTCGGTCGACGGAATATGCTCCGCGGTAGCCACCTTCGATTGCTGTAAGGTTGTTTTTAACCCATTAACCGTCAGTTTTGGAATTTCGAAATGCATGTTTTCCAGATCGAAGGTTTTAATCCGGGTGTCCAGGTGCCCCAGATGTACGTCTGCATTCGTTCCGATGATTTCATCGTTATAGCGGATCTGTATGCGGTCGAGATTAATTTTGTCGATCGAAAAGGCCATGGCAGAGGCCGTGTCCTTGGAAGTTTCCTCCACCTCTTCGGTAGCGAAGGCCCGGATAATATAGTCGAAATTAAAGGCACTGTCGGGCAATGTCCGATTGATATTGGCCGTAATTCCCTGGAAGTTCAGCTCGTTGATTTCTACCTTGTTGTCAAGGAGTTTCAGGAGACTGATATCGACCAGTAAGCGCTCACCCGCCAGGAGTGTATCCTGCTGCTCATCCTCAAAATACACCCCTTCCAATACCAGCAGCTTGGGGAGGTTTAACGACACCCGACCAATTTCTACCGGTGTACCAATTTTCGTTTCCAAAAAGTTCACCACTTTCTGAACGGCAAAATTCTGAACGGCAGGTATACGGATCAGGATAAAGACAAGCAACAGCAAGCCAATCACAATCCCAATAATCCAAGCCACGACCTTAAGGGAGATTCTAGTAAATTTGTTCAATGGACACCTGTTATTTAGGTTAATACTGCACTATTAACCCCGTTTAATGGAAATAGTTTTTGAGCTAGAAGCAAAATTAATTCCACGAATCCGCATTCTGAGAAAATAAAATTGAACAGCTGTCCGACGTTCAATTAGTTGCTGCTGCGGTTCAGGATTGCCGAAGCTTTCTGTATCTTTGTTTTTCCAAAACAAAACACCATGCCCAGCTTTTCTCATTTACACGTTCACACCCAGTTTTCGCTTTTAGACGGTGCCGCAGATATCGGCCGGATGTTCAAAAAGGCCGCTGGCGATGGAATGAAGGCCATGGCGATTACCGATCATGGCAATATGTTCGGCGTTTTCAAATTTGTCGCCGAAGCATCCAAGCACGGCGTTAAACCCATTGTAGGCTGCGAATTTTATGTCGTTGAAGACCGTCATGTAAAGCAGTTCACCAAAGAAAAAAAGGATAAGCGTTATCATCAGCTGATGCTGGCCAAAAACCCCCAAGGGTATAAAAATCTGGTCAAACTTTGTTCCCTTGGATACATCGAAGGGGTCTATAGTAAGTGGCCCCGCATCGATAAGGAGCTGATCTTAAAATATCACGAAGGACTGATAGCCACTACCTGCTGCCTGGGTGCGGTGGTACCGCAATATATTCTCCATAAGTCGGAAGAAGAGGCTGAGACAGAATTTAAATGGTGGCTCGATCTCTTTGGCGAGGATTTCTATATAGAATTGCAGCGCCACAACCTTCCCGAACAGGAGAAGGTGAACGCAGTCTTGTTGAAATTCGCGAAAAAGTACCAGGTTAAAATCATCTGTTCAAACGATTCCCATTATGTAGATCAGGAAGATTCCAATGCACACGATATTTTGCTTTGCGTCAATACCGGCGATTTGCAGAGCACCCCCATTGCTACGGACGAAGAAGGAGGGAAGGGGTACCGTTTTGGATTCCCGAACGACCAGTTTTTCTTTAAAACCCAGGCCGAAATGGGCAAGCTCTTTCACGACCTGCCCGAGGCGCTCGACAATACCAACGAGATTGTCGACAAGGTAGATACGCTGAAACTGAAGCAGGATATCATGCTCCCCAATTTCCCGATCCCTGACGAGTTTAAAATACACCAGGGGCCGGAAGCCGATAAAGAAAATCAGTGGGAATACCTGAAGCATCTGACCTATCTGGGAGCCAAGCGGCGTTATACCGACATTTTACCCGAAGTGCAGGAACGGATCGATTTTGAATTGTTTACGATCAAGACCATGGGTTTTGCCGGCTATTTCCTGATTACGGCCGACTTCATCAAGGCCGGACGAGATCTCGGTGTCTTCATCGGACCCGGACGTGGGTCGGCCGCCGGCTCGGTGGTTGCCTACTGTATCGGAATCACGAATATCGACCCCATTAAATACAACCTGCTTTTCGAGCGTTTCCTGAATCCAGACCGGAAGTCGATGCCCGATATCGATACCGATTTTGACGACGAAGGGCGCCAGAAAGTGATCGATTATGTCGTTGAAAAATACGGGAAAAATCAGGTTGCTCAAATTATTACTTACGGTTCCATGGCTGCCAAAAGCAGTATTAAGGATGTCGCCCGCGTGCTCGACCTGCCCCTCAGTGATTCCAATATGCTGGCCAAGCTGGTGCCCGACCGCCCCGGTACCAACCTGAACAAGGTAATGCTGTCGCCGGAAGACGAAGTAAAAAAGAATTACGGACAAGACTGGGAAAATATCCAGAAATTAAGAGCCTTTTATGCCAATGCCAGGGAAATCCAGGGCAAGGTATTGAAAGAGGCGCTGATCCTGGAAGGTTCCGTACGGAACGTAGGGATCCATGCTGCGGGAATCATTATCGCCCCCGAAGATATCACGAATATTCTCCCTGTATCTACCTCGAAGGAGTCGAACCTCCTGATCACGCAGTACGACGGACGGGTGGTCGAAGATGCCGGCGTTATCAAAATGGACTTTTTAGGACTTAAAACGCTGACCATCATCAAGGGCGCCCTGGCTTTGATCAAACAGAACCACGGTGTTGATATTTCCATCGACGACATTCCGCTCGACGATGCCGCCACCTTCGAACTCTATCAGCGGGGCGATACCAACGGTACCTTCCAGTTCGAGAGCGACGGGATGCAAAAATACCTTCGCGAACTCAAGCCCGATAAGTTTGAGGATCTGATTGCCATGAACGCGCTCTACAGACCGGGACCGATGGACTATATCCCGAGCTTTATTAAAAGGAAACATGGGCGCGAGGATGTCAGCTACGATCTTCCCGACATGGAAGAGTACCTGGCCGATACCTACGGAATTACCGTATATCAGGAGCAAGTGATGCTTCTTTCGCAAAAGCTGGCCGATTTCTCGAAGGGCGATGCCGACGTACTGCGGAAAGCCATGGGTAAGAAGGACAGAAATACCCTCGATAAGCTGAAACCTCAGTTTATTGAAAATGCGAAGAAGAAGGGACATCCCGATAAGGCGCTGGAGAAGATTTGGACCGACTGGGAAGCTTTTGCCTCTTACGCCTTTAATAAGTCGCACTCCACCTGCTATGCTTTTGTAGCCTATCAAACCGCCTACCTGAAGGCGCACTATCCGTCCGAATACATGGCGGCCGTATTGAATAACCAGAACAATATGGAGAAAATCTCCTTCTTTATGGAGGAGTGCCGGAAAATCGGGGTACAGGTACTCGGCCCCGACGTCAACGAATCGGATCTGCGTTTCAACGTCAACAAAAAGGGAGAAATCCGTTTCGGTTTATCGGGCATTAAAGGCGTGGGTGATAAGGCTGTAGAAAGCATCATCCAGGAGCGGAAAGATAACGGTCCTTACGCCAGCATATACGACTTTGCACGGCGTACCAATTCACGCATGGTCAGCAAGAAAGTGTACGAGAACCTTGTGTATAGCGGAGCATTCGACTGCTTCCAGTTAAATCGAGCACAATTTTTCTTTGTCAGCCCCGGTGCCACCCAAACCGGGATCGACCGGCTCGTGAAATACACCGGCGATTATCAGAACAATCAGAGCAGTTCTGCCATGTCGCTTTTCGGGGGAACTTCCGATGCCGATATACCCGAGCCAACACTGTCGGAATGTGAGGACTGGGACCTGCTCTCCAAGCTACGGCATGAGCGCGAGGTAATCGGTATCTACCTGACAGGGCATCCGCTAGATAACTATAAGCTGGAAATGCAAAACTTCTGCAAGCATAAAGTGCGGGATCTCCATCTGATCGAAAAGATCAAGGCCGAAGAAGCCGACGCAGAAGTCGTCGAGCGCTTCAACAGCATTAAGAATAAGGAGATCGTCGTAGGAGGACTGGTATCCTCGGTTCAGCATCGAACCACCCGTACCGGCCGGCCGTTTGGCATCTTTGTCTTCGAAGATTATACCGATTCTTACGAGATCGCCGTCTTTGGCGAAGAATACGTAAAATTCAGAAGTTTTATGAATGAGGGCTATTTCCTTCAGCTCCGGGCTACTGTCAAAGAACGCTTCGGACAGAAAGATAACTGGGAGTTAAAAATTCTGAGTATCCAACTGCTCGACGAGCTGCGTGAAAAGCTGGCCAAATGCGTCACCATTGAGCTTCCGCTGCATGAAATATCGCCTGGATTTATGTTAGGACTGAAGGAAATTGTGGAGCGGAATGCTAAAAGTGAAGGCACCAAGCACTGCGAACTGAGGTTTAAAATTCTCGACTTCGACAATGGCATCAAGCTCGATATGCCTTCCAAAGATATACGGATTAATCCTGATAATCAGTTCTTTGAAGACTTGGATCAGATCACCAGTATTAACTATCGGTTGAACTAGTGTCAGAATTTCAGATAAAACTTTTGGTAAGGTATTTGAAAGGTTATATTTGAAGCATACTCGTTTCGTTAATCACAAAATAAAAATAGAAGATATGACTATTGAAATTACAGACAGTAACTTCGAGGAAGTTGTTTTAAAATCAGATAAACCCGTATTGGTAGATTTTTGGGCTGAATGGTGTGGTCCTTGCCGCATGGTAGGACCGGTAGTAGAGGAGTTGTCTAACGAATATGACGGTAAAGTTGTCATCGGAAAAGTAGATGTTGACAGCAATCCGGAAGTATCCTTGAAATTCGGTATCCGTAACATCCCCGCCCTATTGTTCTTCAAAGACGGCGAAATTGTTGACAAGCAAATCGGTGCCGTTCCAAAATCGGTATTGGCCGAGAAACTGGACAAACAATTATAATCATAGATCAGATTTGATTTAGGCCTGTCTTGTGAAAACAAGACAGGCTTTTTTATAGGCACAAAAAAACCCAAAGAATGCTCTCTTTAGGTCTCTGTATTGTAAACAAAGCGTTCCGCTTAGCTATATAATTCCGCTTGCAGTTCTTTCACGCCGTCATCTTTGATATATTCATCGTAAGTCATTAGCTTATCAATGGTTCCCTTCGGCGTAATTTCCACAATGCGATTCGCTACGGTCTGCGTCAGCTCATGATCTCGTGAAGTAAAGAGCGCCGTTCCTTTGAAATCTACCAGGCCGTTGTTCAGGGCTGTAATTGATTCCAGGTCGAGGTGATTCGTAGGCTCATCGAGCAGTAGCAGGTTGGCCTGCTGAAGCATCATGCGCGAGAACATACAACGCATTTTCTCTCCCCCTGAAAGAACCGTACATTTTTTCAATACTTCTTCTCCAGAGAAGAGAATCTTACCCAGGAAACCGCGGATAAACTGATCGTCTTTATTGCTTTCCGAATACTCTCTCAGCCAGTCAATCAGGTTGTCGTCTTTTCCTTCGAAGAAGGCACTGTTATCCATTGGAATGTCGGCCACTTTGATGGTGACACCCCATTTGAAGGTACCTGTATAGTCGGTATCACGGCCCGCCAGGATTTCGTAGAACGCGGTGGTGGCCAAGCTGTTTTGTGAAAGTACCGCAATCTTGTCGCCCTTGTTCACCATGAGGTTAACCCCTTCGAACAACACCGCATCTTCGGTTTTCTTCCCTAGATTTTCAATGATCAGAATCTGGTCGCCCGCCTCGCGCTCCATGGTATTGAACATAATAGCAGGGTATTTCCGGTTGGAAGGCTTGATCTCATCCAGGTTGATCTTGTCCAAAGCCTTTTTACGACTCGTTGCCTGTTTGGATTTCGAAGCGTTGGCACTGAAACGACGGATAAACTCCTGAAGTTCTTTCACCTTTTCTTCGGTCTTTTTATTTTGGTCGGTGCGCTGCTTCAAAGCTAATTGGCTCGATTCATACCAGAAGGTGTAGTTACCCGAGTAAATGGTCATTTTCGAGAAGTCGATATCCACCACGTGTGTACACACGGTGTCGAGGAAGTGACGATCGTGGGAAACCACCAGTACAATGGCTTCGTAACCCGCAAGGAAATCTTCCAGCCAGGCCACCGTTTCAATATCCAGGTCGTTCGTCGGCTCATCCAGCAATAAAATATCCGGTTTTCCGAAAAGCGCCTGGGCCAAAAGCACCCGAACCTTTTGGTTACCGTCGAGTTCTTTCAATAATTTATAGTGATATTCTTCCGCAATACCCAGGTTGCTCAACAGGGTAGCGGCGTCGCTTTCAGCATTCCATCCGTCCATTTCTGCAAAAAGATTCTCCAGTTCGCCGGCACGTTCGCCGTCTGCATCCGTAAAATCCTCTTTCGCGTAAATGGCATCCTTCTCCTTCATGATTTTATAGAGTTCCTGATGCCCCATCATCACGGTTTCAATTACCGGAAACTCATCAAACTGATAGTGGTTCTGGTTCAATACGGCCATACGCTCGCCGGGAGTAAAACTCACCGAACCCGTCGTTGGGTCTACCTCGCCCGACAAGATTTTCAGGAATGTCGACTTTCCGGCACCGTTGGCACCGATAATGCCATAACAATTGCCATGTGAAAATTTGAGGTTGACGTCTTCAAAAAGTACTCGTTTACCAAAACGAAGGGATAAATTAGAAACTGTAATCATGGCGCAAAGGTAAGGAATCCAAATGCTTCAAAAAAATACTTATTTTTATAAGGACAAAACCTAAATGGGGCTCTCGCCCTCCACATGATGAAAACGACGGTGTACATCCGGCTCTTCCTGTTCGCAGCCTTGCTGTGTATGCAATCGCTTGCGGGCTATGGGCAGCTGATGACCTTTGAAGGCAGCCGTTCGCGCGACCAGCTCCGCTTCGAATTTGTCCATAACCTCACCGTGATCGAGATGAAAGTTGATGGAAAAGGACCCTACAATTTCATTTTGGATACCGGGGTGGGCCCGCTCATCATTACCGACCCCGCCCTGGTAGCATCCCTTCACAGCGGAGGTTTTCCTTCTTTCCGCATACGCGGGAGGGGAGTTGGTCCTGAACTCGAGGCCTACGTCATTAATCACCTTACGATAGAGGTAGGCAAACATGGGAGAGGAGTGCTATCGGCTGTCCTGTTAAAACATGATCCCTTCGGACTTTCGGCCTATGTGGGAATGCCGGTGCACGGACTGATTGGTTCTGATTTCTTCAGGAGTTATCAGGTGAGAATTGATTACGGAGGCAAGCGTCTGCGATTTTATTCGCCCGAAGCGAAATTCCGGAAGCGAGGGTCGCGGATCGGACTCACGCTGATCAGAGATAAGCCCTATATTCCGGTAGCCTTCCGTAAGGGCGATCGTGTCGACTCGCTGCTCTTACTGGTGGATTCCGGAGCCGGACATGCCGTCTCGCTCGATCTGAAGGAAGGCGACCAGCATCTTTTTCCGGACAGTACCATTTCCGCCAATCTGGGCATGGGCCTGGGAGGCCCGATCAGCGGACAGATCGGCCGCTTCCCGGAGGTACGACTGGGCGAGTTTCGATTTCGGAATATCATCGCCGCCTATCCTCATTATAACGATCAGCAGCTTCATCTGATTATGACGGAGAATCCCGGATCGATTGGTGGCGAACTGCTGAAGCGATTTACGGTGACGTTTGATTATAGCCGGAAGGAAATGTACCTCCGAAAGAATAAGCATTTCCGTGAGCCTTTTGAACACGATATGTCGGGCATGGAGATCTACCACCCGGACGAAGGCGAAAAACGCTTCTTTATCAGTCGCATTGAGCCCGGTTCACCGGCAGAACGGGCCGGCTTCCGCGTGGATGATGAAATATTATCCATCAATTTCGAACCGGTCCAGCGCTACACCTTGCAAAAAATCAACCAGCTGCTGCAAAAAGAGTCGCAGGGCCAGTTGATTTTTGAGGTTGAGCGCAATGACGACATCCTCTTCAAGATGATCACCCTGCGTCGCCGTATCTGATTATTTCAGGACATTCACCTGGTAAAGATCCCTTCGACGGTCTTTCATGGTTTTAACCGTACCATATTCATGGAGCTCCTTCAGCAGATATAAGTCCACATCGGCCAGCACCAGCATTTCCGTATTGGCGGTAGCCTCGGCCTTGATCCCGTTCGTCGGAAAAGCGAAGTCGGACGGCGTAAATACGGCCGACTGGGCATATTGGATATCCATGTTGTTCACCTTCGGTAAATTCCCTACCGAACCGGCAATGGCTACATAGCATTCGTTTTCAATGGCCCGTGCCTGCGCACAATTCCGTACGCGGGTATAGCCGTTCTGAGTATCGGTCAGGAAAGGAACGAACAGAATCTGCATCCCCTGGTCGGCCAGGATACGGCTCAACTCCGGGAATTCAACGTCGTAACAAATCAGAATCCCCACCTTACCACAGTCGGTATCGAACACCTTCACCTTGTCGCCGCCATACATTCCGTAATATTTCACCTCGTTCGGGGTGATGTGTACCTTGCGATATTCATCGAAACTTCCGTTGCGGTGACAGAGGTAGGAAACATTGTATAATTTCTCTCCTTCAATCAGCGGCATGGAACCGGAGATGATATTCACATTGTAGGATACCGCAAACTCCTGAATTTTATTTCGAATCTGATCGGTCATTTCCGCCAGCTTCTTCATAGCCTCCCGTTCCGGTAAATGATTGAAGGGACCCATTAGGGGCGTATTAAAGAACTCAGGGAACACCGCAAAGTCGGCATTATAACCGCTCACCGCATCCACAAAGAACTCCACCTGGTCGTAGAAAGCTTCGATATTGCTGAAGGTACGCATCTGCCACTGAACCAATCCGAGTCGTATCGTCTGCTTCGAGGGCGAACCTGCTTTCGTGTCGGCGTCGTAATAGATATTATTCCATTCCAGCAACGTGGCATACTCTTTCGATTCCAGATCTTCCGGAAGGTAGTTCTTTAAGACTTTCCGAACGTGGAAATCGTTCGAGAGCTGGAAGGTAAGCGCCGGATCGTATATTTCCTTTTGCTTTACCTTCTGAATATACTGGCGTGGCGTCAGCGTGTCGGAATGTTCATGGTATTTCGGAATCCGGCCACCGGCAACAATGCTCTTCAGGTTCATCTGCTCGCAAAGTTCTTTCCGGGCGTCGTAAAGTCGCCTTCCAAGTCGTAGTGAGCGGTATTCCGGGTGCACAAAGACCTCAATGCCATAAAAGATATTGCCGTCCGGGGTATGCGTCGTGAATTTACCGTTGTCGATAATCTCCTTATAGGTATGCCCGGAATACACATCTTTGGCATTGGTAATAATGGCCAGCGCACAGGCAACTACCTTTCCGTCGACCTCCACACAAAGCTGTCCCTCCGGAAAGAGTTTAATCAGGTCCGTGATATTCGCCCGGGTCCATATCCCTCCGGCAGAACCGTGGTAAGCCTCGATCATCGACTTCTTCAGGTCGTTATAGTCGTTATTGGTGAGTTGTCTGACTTCAATATTCATGTATGCTTAAAATAAGGTATTGTCTTTAAAATGTGTTTTGCCCAAATGCTTATAGGCAAGTTCGGTGCATTCGCGGCCACGACTGGTACGCATCAGGAAGCCCTCCTGAATCAGGAAGGGTTCATACACTTCCTCCAGGGTCCCTTCGTCTTCTCCGACAGCCGTCGCTATCGTCTTCAATCCCACCGGTCCCCCTTTAAATTTATCAATAATGGTGGTCAGGATGCGGTTATCCATTTCATCCAGGCCGTATTCGTCCACGTTCAGGGCATCCAGGGCATAGCGGGCGATTTCTGTATCAATTTTACCGGTTCCTTTGATCTGTGCAAAATCACGCGTTCTGCGAAGCAGGGCATTGGCGATACGTGGCGTACCACGGCTTCTCCGTGCAATTTCGTAGGCACCCTCTTCATTGATCTGCGTATTCAGGATATCTGCCGAGCGCATCACAATGTCGGTCAATAATTTTGCATCGTAATATTGAAGGCGGCAATTGATCCCGAATCGAGCCCGCAGCGGTGCTGTCAGCAATCCCGATCGGGTAGTTGCCCCAATCAGCGTAAAGGGATTCAGCGAGATCTGAACCGAGCGTGCATTCGGTCCGGTTTCCAGCATAATGTCAATCTTGAAATCCTCCATTGCGGAGTACAAATACTCCTCCACAATCGGACTCAAACGGTGAATCTCATCAATAAAAAGAATATCGCCTTCACTCAGGTTGGTCAGGAGCCCGGCCAGGTCACCCGCCTTATCCAGCACCGGTCCGGATGTGATCTTGATGCCGGTTCCCATCTCATTGGCAATGATATGGGAGAGGGTCGTTTTCCCAAGTCCCGGAGGACCGTGCAGCAAGACATGATCGAGCGATTCTCCGCGCAATTTAGCCGCCTTGACAAATACTTTCAGGTTTTCCAGGATTTTGAACTGACCGGTAAAGTCGTCGAATAACTGTGGGCGCAATACGCGCTCAATATCGCGTTCAGGATCGGTCAGACGGTCCAGGGAAGGATCTAAATTTTCGTTCATTGCTTATTTCTTCAATAAGAACAAAGATACGGCTTTTAGGTTCAGAAATAATAAGCTAGGCTTTATAGTTGCGGAAAAGGCTGCTGAGCTTCATCTGGATAACACCGAAAAAAGCCTCCCTGAAAATGTGGGTGCTCATTTTGGAAACACCCTCGGTGCGGTCGGTAAAGATGATAGGAATCTCAACCACACGGAAGCCATATTGAATGGCGGTAAATTTCATTTCGATCTGAAAGGCATAGCCCACGAAACGGATCTTGTCGAGTCGGATGGTTTCAAGAACCCTTCTGCGGTAACACACAAATCCCGCCGTAGCATCCTGAATTTTAATGCCCGTGATCAGACGTACATAGCCCGAGGCAAAGTAAGACATCAGCACCCGGTTCATCGGCCAGTTAACCACATTGACGCCTTTGATATAGCGTGAACCGATGGCCATATCGGCACCGTTTCGGCAGGCTTTCAGTAATTGACTTAAATCTTCCGGGTTGTGTGAGAAATCGGCATCCATCTCGAAGATATATTCATACTTCCGGGCGAGCGCCCATTTAAAGCCATGGATATAAGCCGTGCCCAGTCCCAATTTCCCTTTCCGCTCTTCAATAAAGAGTTTGTCGGGATAATCTTCCTGCAGCCTTTTTACAATCTGTGCGGTGCCATCAGGCGAGCCGTCGTCAACAATTAAAATATCGAAAAGATCAGGCAAGGAGAATACCTTGCGGATGATCTTTTCAATATTTTCCTTCTCATTATAAGTCGGTATGATTACAAGACTTTCAGTCAACGACACAAAAAATAGAGGTATAGGGTTTAATGAATGCCGTGCATTAACTTCTTAAGCAGCGGCGAAAGCAATATCAGGATAATACCTGCTCCAAACGAAATTCCGAAGAAAATGTAGAAGAAGGTGGCCATGGAATAGGTTTCCGTAATTACGTCGATATAACTACCGATGTAACCACCCAGCAGGTTGGCAATCGCACTTGACAGGAACCAGAATCCCATGATCAGGCCGATCAGGTTCTTCGGCGACAATTTACTCATATAGGACAGACCTACTGGCGACAGACAAAGCTCTCCCATGGTGTGGAAGAAGTAAGCCAGAATCAGCCAGATCATGCTCACCGAGGCAGTCCGCGCTCCCGAAGGAATGTCGCTGGAACCATAGCCCAGGGCGGCAAAGCCAATTCCCAGCAGGATAAGTCCGATCGCAAACTTGACCGGTCCGGTCGGGTTGAATTTGGTTTCCCACATCTTGGCAAACAGGGTAGCAAAGGTGATGATAAAGAAGGAGTTCAATATCTGGAACCAGGATACTGTTACTTCGGTTCCCACGGCTGAGAACTCACGGTCGACTTTCCAGAGACCAATCGCCCAGATAATCACAAAACTCAACCCGGTGAAGAAAATGGTTACCGGGTAGGTGTTCCATATCTTTCGGCCTAAACTCACCAATACCCAGCTTAATAAGATCAATGGAATAATGGTGAGAATAGCATCGACCCATTTAAAGGTGATAGCAGCAGTACCATCCAGCGCCCGGTTGGTATAATCCCTGGCGAAAATCGTCATGGAACCCCCTGCCTGCTCGAAAGCAAGCCAGAAAAAGATCGAGAAAAAGATCAATACACCAATCACAACCAGTCGGTCACGCACAATCTTTGCCGGCGTTTTCTCAGCTTCTTCCTCGTCGGTTGTTGCTCCGGAGTGAATTTGCTGTTCACGGATTTTTGCTTCTTTCGGGTCTTCTCCCAGCTTACCGAAAATCCTGCGGCCGAAGTAGAACTGAAGCATACCGAAGAACATAAAGATTCCGGCTAAGCCAAATCCATAATGCCAGCCGATTTTCTCACCGATGTACCCGCAGAGCATCATTCCCAAGAAAGCACCCGCGTTGATTCCCATATAGAAAATGGTATATCCCGCATCCTTTCGGTCGCTGTTATCCGGATAAAGCTGTCCGACAATGGATGAAATATTCGGTTTGAATAAACCGTTACCCAAAATCAACAGGCCCAGTCCGACATAGAAAAAATTGGGTGTAATCCCCTCCAGCGCCATGGAAGCATGCCCCAGGGTCATAATCAAGGCTCCCCAGAGAACTGCTTTCCGATAACCGGTAATTTTATCGGCTATCAAACCTCCGATAAGCGGCGTCAGGTAAACCAGACCGGTATACCAGCCATAAAGCACCAGCGCTTCCTGGTTAGTCCATCCCCAGCCATTGTCGGCAATACTACTCACCAAAAAGATCACCAGCAAGGCACGCATTCCATAATAGCTGAAGCGTTCCCACATTTCCGTAAAAAACAGCACAAATAGTCCGACCGGATGATCCAACACAGTACGGGTGTCCACATTATTTTTAATAAGGTGGGTGCTTAATATCTCGTCTTGCTCTGAAGGTTTCATAGATTTTTAAATATAGTTTCTGTTTGTTTGGCGCTAAACGCTCATCTGCTCAAGACCAAAAATGCAATAATAATCTGAAAATTTTTGCAATAATATAATTATAAATCGGTTAACGAGGCTATTAAAGCTTTTCAAAGATAAAGTCCGTGATCTTGGTAAACAGGTGATAACTCGTGTTTCCACCGTAAATTCCATGATTTTTATCCGGGTAGTACGCCTGATCAAACTTCTTGTTCGCCTGGATCAGTGCTTCCGAAAACATCACACTGTTTTGGAAATGCACGTTGTCGTCGGCCGTACCGTGGATCAGCAGAAAATTGCCTTTCATCTGGTCAGCAAAGTTGATCGGCGAGTTATCATCATAGCCTTTCGGGTTTTCCTGCGGCGTCCGTAGGTAGCGCTCGGTATAGATGGTATCGTAGAATCTCCAGTTGGTGACAGGAGCCACGGCCACCGTCGTTTTAAATACATCAGCACCCTTGGTGATTGCCAGGGAAGCCATATAACCACCATAGCTCCATCCCCAAAGCCCGATCCGGTCCTTATCCACATAGCTTTGCTGTCCCAGCCATTTCGCAGCTTCGATCTGGTCAATAATTTCATATTTACCCAGCTCCATGTAGGTCATTTTCTTGAATTCTGCTCCACGGAATCCGGTACCCCGGTTATCCACGCAAACTACCAGGTAGCCATTCTGCGCCAGGAAATCAAACCAGTAGTTTCTCGACCAGGAGTTCACCACATTCTGACTTCCAGGTCCGCCATAAACGAACATCAACACCGGATACTTTTTATTCGCGTCGAAATCGGCTGGCTTCACCATATAGCCATTCAAATCCACCCCTTCAGAGGTCTCGAAGTTGAAGAACTCACGCGGTACAATGCCGTATTCTGCATTCACCTGATTCGCCGCTTTGTTTTCCTCCAGCACACGCTCCACTTTTCCGTTGATATTGTTCAGCGTGATGTAGGGAGGAGTGGTTGAATTAGAGAAGGATAGCATATAATAACTGAAATCGGCACTGAAGTTTGCCGAGTTGGTTCCTTCTTGTGTGCTGATCTTCGCTTTCTTATTGCCGGCAAGGCTGATGCTGTAAATGTCGCGCTGAAGCGGTGAAGATTCGGTCGACTGGTAATAAAGCATTCCTTTCTTTTCGTTCACACCGTAAAAATTGGTCACTTCCCAATTTCCTTTCGTCACCTGACGAATCAGCTTACCGCTCATGTCGTACAGATATACGTGGTTGAAACCGTCACGTTCGCTGGTCAGGAAAAACTGCTTACCGTTTTCCAGGAAGGTCAGGTCGTCGTTAATATCGATGTAGTATTTATCGGTTTCCGTCAGTATTACTTTTGAATCTCCGCTGGAGGCATTCACAAACAGATACTCCAATTTATTCTGATGACGATTCATGCGAAAGACTGTCAGGATTTCCGGGTCGCGCGTCCATTTAATACGCGGGATGTACTGATCTTTTTCCTCACCCACGTCGGCCGTCTTCGTGCTTTGGTCGGCCAGGTCATAGATATGGATACTCACCACCGAGTTTTTCTCACCCGGTTTTGGATATTTAAATTTGTATTCGGTAGGGTAGAGGTTATCGAAGATGGTCATCGAATACTCCTTTACTTCACTCTCGTCGAAACGGTAGAAAGCGATTTTCCTGCCATCAGGGCTCCAGAAGAACGCCTGCGCGAAAGAAAACTCCTCCTCGTACACCCAGTCGGCACTACCATTGATAATCTCATTGTACTTCCCATCGGTCGTGATCTGTGTTTCCGCACCCGTGTTCAGGTCGGTATAAAACAGGTTGTTATCACGAACGAAGGCAACCTTGCTTCCGTCGGGCGAAAAAGAAGCATACATCTGCTTTCCTTCCTTTTGCGAAACAGGTGTAATTTTCTTTGTCTTCAGATCAAATACATAATAATATGCCTTGCTCGAGCGGCGGTAAATTGCCTCCTGCTCGTGGGCAATCATTACCTTCTGCTCATCCGCGCTGAAGTCGGTCCCAATCGGCAGTTTCAGGTCGTTATAAACCAGGTCCTTTTCCGAGAAGAGTTTTTCCACCATTTTGCCATCGGCGTAATTGTTGCGCGACACAAAGCGTTCTTTGCTGCCCGGGTCCACCTCGATCGATACGTAGGTTTTGCCATCGTTCATGGAGCGGAAACCGCGAACCCCGTTGGTTCTGAAAGTACCGGTTTTGTACAGGTCTTCCAGTGTAATTTTCTTGGTTGTTTGCGCCATTGCGGCATCGCCAAACACCGTGCTTCCCAGAAACAGGAAAAGAAGTAAAAATTTGTTCATTGTGATGTATTAAGGGTGTTGTTGTTTATAATCTTTCCAGCACAAGCGCGCTGGCACCGCCGCCACCATTACAGATGCCTGCAACGCCGATACGACCGTTATTTTGTTCCAATACGTTTAAAAGCGTTACCAGGATGCGTGCTCCGGATGCGCCGAGCGGGTGGCCCAGGGCAACAGCCCCGCCGTTGATATTCACTTTCGTGCTGTCTAGCTCCAATAGTTGATTGTTGGCCAGAGAAACCACCGAGAAAGCCTCGTTGATTTCGTAAAAGTCTACTTCCTCCGCGCTGATTCCTGCTGCCTGCAGCGCCCGTGGAATAGCTTTGGCAGGCGAGGTTGTAAATTGTTCAGGAGCCTGCTGCGCATCGGCGAAACCGAGAATACGGGCCAGAGGTTTTAAGCCCAGCTCCTCCATTTTCTGCTTGCTGATCAGCACCAGAGCCGCCGCGCCGTCGTTCAGGGTGGAGGCGTTGGCAGCCGTAACCGTTCCGTCTTTTTTAAATACCGGCTTCAACTGCGGGATCTTATCGAAATTAACGGTGGTGATCTCTTCGTCCTCGTCTACCACCGTTACATCGCCTTTACGGCCTACGATTTCAACCGGTACAATTTCGTTTTTGAATTTGCCTTCGCTTAAGGCTTTTTGTGCACGCTTGTACGACTCAATGGCATAGGCATCCTGGTCTTCGCGACTGATATGGCAATCGCCGGCACAAAGCTCAGCGGCCGAGCCCATATGAAAATCGTTGTACACGTCCCACAATCCATCCTTCACCAAACCGTCCGTCAGCTGGCCATGCCCCAGGCGGTAGCCGGTCCGCACCTTATCCATATAGTAAGGCACGTTGCTCATGCTTTCCATTCCGCCTGCCACCACAATGTCGCGTTCCCCCAGCGCAATGCTCTGCGCAGCCAGCATCACCGCCTTCGTTCCCGAAGCACACACTTTATTAATGGTGGTCGCCGGAATATCCGGAAGCCCCGCAAACTTCGCCGCCTGCGTGGCAGGTGCCTGTCCTAAATTCGCTGATAATACATTGCCGAGGTAAAGTTCCTCTACCTGCTCCTTTTTGATCTTTGCCCGGCTCACTGCCCCGGCAATCGCTTTAGCTCCCAATTCGGTAGCCGATAAGGGCGATAGCTTTCCGCCAAAACTCCCGATAGGAGTTCTTACGGCAGCCAGGATGTACACTTCATTGATTGGCATAGTGTATTTTTTAGTGGAAGCGCAAGTTAAGAAAAAAGTATTATTTTCTTCGAAAATGGTGGATTCTCTTTAGAAATCTTAATTTTGACTTAAAACAAGAAACTGTGACTTCTTCCAGATCGAATATGCAAAAAAACATCTTTACGCGCAATCCGCAATTGTTCAGATACGGATTGATGATTTTGTGTATCGCGGTCATCACCTTCTTCCTTCCCAAGCACCCACGCTTCCGCTTTGAGTTCGAGAAGGGAAAAATCTGGATGCACGATGATCTGGTATCGCCTTATAATTTTGCGATCATCAAGACTCAGGAAGAAATCAATCGCGACAAAGAAGACATCCTCCAGTCGATCGACCCCATCTATAACCTCCAAACGCAGACCGCCGCCAATCAGATTTCCCGGATGCAGGCCGATTTGTCGACCAAATGGAAAAATACCACCTTCGACCCCGAACTGGAAACCCTCTACAGCGAGGTTGCAACCGCCCTGCTAAAGAAAGTGTATGAGGAAGGTGTCATGTCGCCCACCAAGAAATTCCAGACCCAAGGCGAGCACTATAATTTTATGCTGCTCACCGATAACCTTTCCGCCAAACGCAATACCGCGGATGTATTCACCCAGGAAAGTGCGCAAGCCTATATCGAGGAGATGGTCAATGCCAACGAAAAGATCGAAGAGAAAGGCTGGCTTAAAAAAGTTATTTCCGATTATATTCAGAACAATATCTTATTCAACGAACAACTCACCAATAAGCTCGAACAAGACGCCCTGGCTAGTATCTCCACCACCCGGGGCATGGTTCAAAAAGGCGAGCTGATCATCGCACAGGGATCCACCATCAATAACGAAGCCTATCAAAAAATTGAATCCTTGAGGCGTGCCTATGAAGAAGAAGCCCGTATCGGCGGCGATATCAAGATCGTGATCCTCGGTCAGCTCTTTCTGGTAGGCCTGATCATCCTGCTCCTCATGGTGTTCCTGTACCTTTTCCGTAGAGATATCTTTGAAAATAACCGGATGCTCACCCTCATCCTGGTGGTCGTCACCTCCATGCTTGTATTGCTTTCCTGGGCGGTCGACATTAAACTCGCCAACCTATATTTCATTCCTTTCTGTATTGTGCCCATTATTATCCGCGTTCTGTTCGATACGCGTATGGCGCTCAATATACACCTGTTGATGGTATTGCTTGCCGCCTACTTTGTGCCCAACAGTTTCGAGTTCGTATTCCTGCAACTCACCGCCGGTATGGTCGCCATTTACAGCATCAAGACTTTAGTGAAGCGCGAGCAATTTCTGTTATCGTCCCTGTTCATCCTGGCAACCTACATCATCGCCTTTTTGGGCATGGTGCTTATCCGGAACGGAACCGTAGGTGACCTGCGTTGGGTCGACTTCGTGCCCTTTGTTGTCAGCGTATTGCTTACCCTGCTGGCCTACCCATTGATCTACGCCTTCGAACGCTTCTTCGGAATAACCTCCGACGTAACCCTCATGGAGCTCACCAATACCAACTCCAAGCTATTGCGCGAACTTTCGTACAAGGCCCCAGGCACCTTCCAGCACTCGCTGCAGGTAGCCAACCTTGCCGAGGCCGCCATCTACCAGATAGGAGGGAACACCCTGCTCACACGCGCCGGTGCGCTCTATCACGATATTGGTAAGATCATGAACCCGCAATACTTTATCGAAAACCAAACGAAAGGCTATAATCCGCACGACGGACTCACCTTCGAACAAAGCGCGCAAATCATCATCTCGCACGTATCCAAAGGCATCGAGATGGCCCGGAAGGCAAACCTGCCCGAAGAAATCATCGACTTCATCAAATCCCATCACGGAACCACGCGGGTCGACTATTTCTACCAGTCGTACATCAAAAGCTTTCCGGAAAAGTTTGTCGATGAAGACCTTTTCCGCTACCCCGGACCCATCCCGTTCTCGAAAGAGACCGCCGTCTTGATGATGGCCGACTCCGTCGAAGCAGCCTCCCGAAGTTTGAAGGAGCCTGACGCTAAGGGAATAAGCAGTCTCGTCGACAAAATCATCGACTACAAGATCGCTCAAAACCAGCTCAAAAACGCCAACATCACCCTGCAGGAAATCGAGACCATCCGCGAAATGTTCAAGACCATGCTTATGAGCATATACCACGTCAGAGTAGACTACGACCTCAAAAAAGAGAAAAAAGCAGAACTGCCCGACGCATAAAAATTATAATCAGTATAAGTTCAAATTATTTTTGCAAAGTAGTTCTATTTGCTATATTTGCATTCCAAAATAACGGAGAGGTGCCTGAGTGGCCGAAAGGAACAGTTTGCTAAACTGTCGTACTGGAAACGGTACCGAGGGTTCGAATCCCTCTCTCTCCGCGGAACAAAAAAAGCGACTTGAAAGAGTCGCTTTTTTTGTTTAAGGTACGTTGGATGGTTTATTATCCTATTTAGTAATTATTTGAGTTCGTTAGACAGTTCCACCAATTGCTAAGAGCCTTATAACGTCCTTGACTCAACGAGGGAACGGGCTTTTATATTAGGCTTGGACATCTAATATCATGGTTCAATTTGGTGCTGTGAAAAATATAACTTACCTCTTTCAGTAACGGAAAAGTTCGGCCAATCATGATGGCCGTTGCCTCCGATAGTTAGATGACGTTCGATAATCATATCCCAAATAATTTCGCGAATTCTCGTCTGATCCGCTTGGCATAGACCTCCAGAATATATAGTATTTGGTGCTGCTTCAAACCCCTCTCCCGTACTAATTAAATGTGATGAAAGGAGATTTATAAAGCCAGTAAAATAAAAACTTCCGGAATACTCTGTGAACAAAGAGATCAAAAGTTTTTCAAGGTCGTTATTTGACAACGTCAATGGAGGCAAATCCCCGTATATCTGATGCGTTATATTCATATCTTATATTGGATTAAGTTCTAGCCATTCGCTGACACAAATTGCGTACGCGATGAAGGACAAACTTTCTCTCTCCCAATGTGCATTTAAGCAATAATCTGGCAGGGCAGCAATGAAAATTTGAAAACGATGATAAACGAACGCTCCACTTGGAATACTTTTACGTCTCGAATTATTGAAAAGAAAGTCTCGTACTTTATTGACTAAGACCTCGATTGAATTGTTATGACTGGCAATATCAGTGCCTGCAAGGTCAGAAATAAAGATTTGGTAACGATATTGTTCACAGTCTAAGACAAGTAATTTCTTGTCCTTATTATGATGTCCCTTAGCTGAATAGCGCTGAGCGCCCATAAATAAACCAAGCTCTAATGGCATATTGAATCTAGCAAGGCCTGAACCTGCATCAAGGTCTGCTTTGGAGAGGTCATGTATGCCATATTTACAATCGTCTATGATGCGGACCAGTTTAGAAAATCTTAGATCCCCCCCATCATCCTCTTCTCTTGCGCACCGTGCTATAAAGCCGCAATCATGGATTGCAAAGACGATGGCTTCAAACATGGAATGGTAAGCTGGATCAAAGGGGCAATTGATGAAAACGTTATTTAGATAATTAGCAGGTTGAGCCATTACTTCTTTACTGTATTTTTAATAGCCGCCTGTACTGTCTTTACCATGCTTGCAGTTGCCTTTGGGTTACGCTTTACTTTCCTTAGTGCTGCAGTCTTCTGGTCTGCGGTTATTGGCTTGCCTGTTTTCGGTTTGACCCCTTTTTTTGTTGGATCAGCTTTTTCATTAGCTGACTTCGCTGTTACCTTTTTTGCAACAGGCTTTTTAGCAGCTTTCGCCGCTTCTTTCTGAAGGGTTTCTAATTTTTTATCGCTGCGCGCATCGCGTCCATCGAGATTCTTAATAGATCCCGGGGCCAATTTTAGTTTCTTCTCTAAGCCTCCAACAGTAATGTCTTTTCTAATCTTTCGAGCCATAGCAGCATTTTTATTCTAATGTAAGTATTTTGCGTCACAGGACAATGAGGTCTCATCACTTTATACATAGAGACGATCCGACCATTGATAGGAATGGATTATCTTGGTTACCCTTTAGTTGGAGCATAAGATTGAATATTACGTTTTGTCAAAAGGTTTATAGCACATATTAGCAGAAGGGTCACACCGGATCACCATCTTATGGAGACAAAGCTCAAAAGGAAGGCGGGTCGTCGTTTTACAGTAATATAAGACGTTGCCCTTCGGTGCAGTACAATCTGTTTTTTGCGAATTAGAGTCGGATATACTGATCGTTTGAGATGAGGTGCCATATAGTCGGTCTGCTATCGGATGTTTGCTTATAGTTGCGTTCTCTTTCAACGTTGAGCACTATGCTATGTGGAAGAGAGATTGAGGTTGTGCGGATTTCTTAACGATCGGGAAATTCATGTATAAATTTGTATCTTGGATGAGTAAACCTGAAGGGGATTTGGAACGAAACTGCAAACAATTTGGTTAGCGCCCGACGTCAGTTCTCGACTTAAAAATCAGATAGAGATAGAATATGCAGAGTTCGCTGAAAACAACAAGGTGCATAACTAGTAGTGCCAATTCCATCTCGGCCCGCCGAATAAAGGAAAAAAATGAAATAATAGGCGTCTTACTTTCGAAATATTTTTCCTAACAAGAATGTTGAACTATATGATTCAAGGACGCTTTTTAATTTCACACCAGTTCACGTGTTTTAACTATGATAAAACTTACTCCCCGCGAAATCACAGACTTCATGGACAGGAACTACCCGAAGCACCGTCACGATATTTCAGATGTGTCCTACGCTGATGATAAATCATCTTTAGGTGTATTAATTGAAATGAAGATCGCGAAATAGATCAAATGATGTATATCAACGAAAAGACTACAGAGCAGGGAAATCCATACGCTACGACGATCCGTTACAGTAATATTTCATCGATTCAACCGTACCGAATCCATTTTATCCACATAAATATAAAACGTGAAAGAAATAATAAGAGTAAAGGCAGAGCGATTAGCAGATTTTTACAGAAAAAAGTACAATAATGCGCATGGTGAACTTTATAGCGATCGGCGACAGGATACATTTGCAACCCATCTGATACGGCTTTCCACGTTCGACGGTTATGTTTATAAGGATATACTAGGTGATCTGGAGCAGAAGATTGTAGACGCTTTTTTCGAAAAGGATAATGAATACAAGTTTAATATGCTTGTATCAGAGTTAATGATGATTGCAGCAAAAGAAGCTTTTCAAAAGATGGGCAGAAATGATCAGGCAATTCAGATATTCGTGAGGCTCCGGCCGGTCATCCAACGGATAGCTTTTATAATAGTTATCCACGAGGGAGTAAGTTCGATTTTGGAGGAAGAATATTTGAACTTCGATGAGCATGGATAGTTATACTTTCTACAAAAGTCTTTATGATAGGGAACTAGCGCGAAGGAACCAATTAGATACAGCAGTAAATACACCCATTACCTTGTTGGCAATAGTCGGAACGGCTTTTATTTATTTTTTAGAAAAGACCTCTTTCACGCTAGACATTAACTGTCTGAGTCTTTCGGATATCTTGATATTGGTCACCGCAGTTTCAATAGTGACGTCGATTATATTTCTGATTTTGGTCTTTAATAATATGTTCACAGGCTTTAGCTATTACAATCTGCCGTACAATGTTTCATTGCGAACGTACGAGAAAGAGTCTAAAACATACAATGACCATGAGGAAAGTGAGGATCCTATTGACTTCGAGGATTTCATTATCAGCGAGTTAACGAAAGCGACGGACAGTCATATTGAGCAAAACGATAAAAGGGGCCTTAATTTGTATCGTGCAAAAACTTTCATTGTAGTTTCATTCATGTTAATCATTATCCAATATATACTAATCACATTTTAAACCGAAATTTATGGCAGAAAGAAAGCCAGGTGCAGGACCGTTAAAAGGAAAAACTCCCACCGGCAAACCAAACCGACCAATGCCTCCAGGGGGCAGAAGAGAAAAGAGCGAAAGATCAGCGGAAAAATACTCGAGAAAAGACAGTGGTCCTAAATAGTAGAATTGATTAACGGCAACCATGATAGCCCCGTGTCTAAAAGTAAAGAAATCATTCTCTGACACGGTTTTGTTACAACCTCCGGATCGATATTGCGCGTATTCTACATTGTGTGTTGAGGCACTCTCGCACTGTTCGATACGCGATATATTGCGTCTTATCTTTGTTTTTACTGGTGTTGAATGGTGATTCAGGTGTTGAAAGTGGTAACGGAAATCGTTTTGATATCAAGGCTTTACTTCTCCTATAACTTCCCTTTCTTTAACTTATTTTTTCGCAAATTTCATCTAGTACAACATAGTGTATTTGGAGTCTATACACCTTGACAAGAAAGAAATGCCAATATATAAAATCGATGGAACTAAAATGATCAAGCTTCTGCACACAACCTTTTCGGCCGAAGGAATTGACGAAGCAAGGCATCTACAAAAAATTGTTATAAACTCAATTGAAACGATAGAAAAGGAGCTCTTTGTCATCAGCAGCGAATTTGGTGACTGGGAGGATAGTAGAAGACGCATTGATATCCTTTGTCTCGACAAAAATGCAAATCTGGTGGTTGTCGAACTAAAAAGAACCGAAGATGGGGGACATATGGAACTGCAGGCGATCCGTTATGCAGCGATGGTTGCCACTATGACCTTTGAAAAAGCCGTCAGGGCATATCAATACTATAAAGAAAAGAACCATATCCCAGTAGACAACCCAGAGGAAGCGATTTTAAGTTTCTTAGAATGGGATGAGGTTAATGAAGAGGCGTTTGCCAATGATGTAAGGATAATATTAGTCTCGGCTGATTTTTCAAAGGAAATAACGACTTCCGTTTTATGGTTGATTGAGCGGGACATAGATATCAAATGTATCAGGATAAGGCCTCAAAGGGATGGAAACCATTTATATTTTGACATTCAACAGCTAATCCCCTTACCGGAAGCAATCGATTATCAAGTCAAACTCCGGGAAAAGGCAGTAGAGCAAAGGCAATCACGAAGAGAGGGGAGTAGGGATTACTCAAAGTTCGATGTCACGATTAATGGTAAAACTGAATTAAGCCGAAATAAAAGACAAACGATGTATTTAGTGATAAGCGAATACTTCAAATCTGGAATCTCGCCTATGGAATTAATGAAACTCACGAGGCGAAAGAAGTGGATCTGGGTGGATAGAGTCTGTAATACCAAACAGGAATTTGAAGCCGAACAAGTTATGAATGTAAACACTTACGACTCTTCTAGATGGTTTAACGAAGATGATGAATTGTTAGTTGTTGATGGTAAAACATATGCATTCAGCAATCAGCAGGGAAAGAAAGCTTACGACTTAGCGAGCAAAATATTCAGCGAATACCCTCATTTATCTGGGGAGATAAAAAAGCGAGCATTAATCAATTATACAAGCAAACTTTTGTGCTAGGTGATGTTCATGGAGCGTTCAAAGCATTTACAACAAAGTGGATATACCGGAGCATGTTGACCCCTCTATTCCGGGCTAGTTTAATTTAGCGTATAGCGTTTCTAGCGTTTATTCGCATGCCATTCCGGCGGATACTGACCCCTCTTGATTGTGCAGAGTTCTCCATTCCGGAGCATATTGACCCCTCTGTGTGACGTTTTTTGTTTATTAGTGATCATTTACCAAAACGATCCTGATGGCCGGAAAAACAAGACCCATAAGTCAGATAAAACAATTGATCAGGTTACACCAAAACGGTTATGGCATCAAGACCATCGCCCGTACCTTGGGTATCAGCAAGAACACCGTCAAGGCTTACCTCAAAAAAATTAAGGAGGGCGAGCTTGACACAACGGCCCTATTGGCGCAGGATGATCCTGTCGTAGAAAAGACCTTCATGCGGGTAATCCTGCTTACAAGAACGATAATTTCGAATACTTCAAGTCAAGGCCTCCTTATTTCAAAAACGAGCTGGGAAGAACGGGTATGGACCGAAAGGTCCTGTGGGATGAGTATCTCAAAGCGGAACCTGGCGGCTACAGCTATTCTCAGTTTTGCTTCCATCTTAGTCAGCAACTTGTTGCCCGTAAAGGCAGCATGGTGATGGAGCACCGCCCCGGCGATAAGCTATACATTGATTTCTCTGGTAAGAAGGTGCAATACATCGACCGGGCCACTGGAGAGGTCGTGCCATGCGAGATTTTTGTGGCTTGCCTCCCTTTCTCTGATTTTGCTTTTGTAATGGCCGTCCGCTCGCAGCAGACCTCGGATTTTCTGTATGCGCTGGATTGCTGCCTGCAATCACTGGGCGGTGTGCCGCAGGCACTTGTTCCGGATGACCTGAAGGCGGCGGTCATCCAAGCAGACCGCTACGAACCTACGTTGAACCGTTGTATGGAAGATTTTGCCAACCATTACGGAACGGTCGTGGTTCCAGCAAGACCGGGTAAGCCCCAAGATAAAAGCTTAGTAGAGAACCAGGTAAAGCTGATTTATACGCGTGTTTTCGCCAGACTCCGCAACGTTCAGTTCTTCGACATACATTCGCTCAATGAGGCGATCAAGGAGTGTGTTCTTAAACACAACCAGACACGTATGCAGCAGAAGCCGTATTGCCGGGAAGAGCGCTTCCTGAGCGCTGAGAAGCACTTGCTGGGTGAGCTGCCCGCAGCCCGGTTCGAGATGAAGCATTACAGCGAACTGGAAGTTGCGACTAACGGCCACATCTATTTAAAGCACGATCTGCATTATTACAGCGTTCCGTATGTCTATATTGGAGCTAAAGCTAAGATTATCTGTACCCGTTCAATGGTATGAAGACATTCGGTCTATATCTCAAGTTGAGTGCTCTGGTAAGATAGGACTTCGGTTCTTAAACTAAATGAAGCTCAAGCGATCCGCTGCAATTGGGATTGATGATTAAATTTAGCCCATAAGAATGCAAGGTGCATATTTTTTAACGTATGTTTTGGATTATCGCAAAAATCAATACATTAGTATTCTAAACCAATTTGATGACCTCAAGATCCGCCGAAGCGACAATCAAAGGCTATTATTATCAATTTGATACCACTATCCTAAGATTACTCGACCTGAGAGACACTGCAGATGTAGTAACTGTGGAAGGCATAGAAGATATCGATATATTTACCGCGACGGAGTCAACTGCCATCCAGTGCAAATACCTTTCGATGCCGAAATTTACCAAGTCTTGCGTTAGAAAGCCCATCACCCTGATGCTTGACCATTTCGTCGTTAACCAAGAACTGGGATTGGTTTATGTGCTATACGCACACTTCGAGAATGAAACGGGCGGGACTGAAAGGGTCATTGAACTTCAGGAGCTGAAGGACATCCTTACCTACAGAGAACAAAAGGTTCTAAAGTCCCATCATCTTGACCATGGTATTCCTGAAACCGTTTTGATTGATTTCCTTTCTCGCTTCCAGATGGTATTTGGTGTAAAGTTCGAAGATCAGCAAGCCTCCGTCATCGGAAAACTGAAATCGCACTTCAGGTGTTCTGATTTTGAGGCAGACGCATTTTACTACAATAACGGTCTCCGGAAGATAATCGACATTTCGATAAATAAAAGCGCCAAGAAAAGACGACTTTCAAAGGGTCAGTTTATCGCATCCATCGATACCGCAAGGTATATTTACAACGAATGGTATATCCGGTTGAGGTCGAAGGACGCCTTTCTGAAGCAAGTTTCCAAAACAATTGTGGACGTAAAAGCCAAACTTCCCTCTAAGACCCGTCACATTATTATAGGCAATGAAATACTCAATACGGACGACTCAGAAATGAATTTCATCACCTTCGTTGAAAATATAATTCATGGTTATTATCGGATGGGCTATGCTTTGCGTGATGCCAAGCCCATAACTTTCATTCTCGACATGGACCAGAAGCAACTGAATGACATAAAGAAACAACTCATTCATTACGAGATACTTTTTAACGATGGATATGAGAATCTCGCTTTCTCTGCAACCTTATTTGATATACCTCCAATCGTCAACGTTACAACATCCAAAACGAAGATTAGTAAGAGTTCCTATCATATCAGGATAATATCGTTGCAAACTCTGGTATCATCATTTGACAGTATAGCCAAGCCTAAGGTGGTGATGAACTTTTCCAAAAATCAATCTCCTTACGAAAAATTAGGAGCATATTCACTTTTCGATATTAAGCATTGTGAAACTTTGAAAGATATATCAACCCTTATTTTATGACCATGCACAAAGATATCTTTAGAATTTTATGCGTTGCGCCGAGCTTAATCCAGATAGAAGTACTTGACGTAGAAAAGTTCAAACACGAAACCAGTGATTTTACGATAGGGAGCTATTTGAAAATATCAGATGAGGCTAGTACCTCAATTATTGCGCTGGTCCAGAGCTTTAAGATTAAAGAGGCCACTACTTTAAGCGAGGAGGAAAGCGTAAATAATCCAACTTTTATTCTTGATGCCCAACCTATTGGTTTTCTCGACGAAGCAGGTAACTTCAAGCGCGGTGGCCAGCAGATTGCCATCCCTCCTAATAGCGTAGAAATCGCTGATGTGGATGTAATGAAGAAGATCTACGCTGGAACTGCAATAAACAAGCGCTTCTGCTTTTCTTCACTTGCCCAGAACACAGAAATTGACATCGCAGTAGATGGGGACAAGTTTTTCAGCAAGCACATTGCAGTTGTAGGATCTACCGGTTCCGGAAAATCAGGCACTGTCGCGAGGATTCTACAAGAAGGAATACGACCAACCGAGGGGCAGACAATTGGTGGTACCCTAAACAATTCACATATCCTGTTGTTCGACCTCCACGGCGAGTATGCTACCGCATTTCCAAATAGTATACTGTTGGACGTCAGTACTTTGAGTCTTCCATACTGGTTGATGAATTCAGAGGAGCTTGAGGAGATGTTCATCGAGAGCAGGGAGAGCAATTCTCACAATCAGATTTCTCAATTTAAGCATGCAGTGACTTTAAACAAGAAGAAGTACAATAGTTCTCTAGATAAAGTCAATTATGATACGCCGGTATATTTCAGCATAGACGAGGTCTATCAGTATATTCACAACCAAAACTGCGCAACGAAGGATGCTAAGACTGGAGAGCTGAAGATCAAGTCTCCACCGTTCCATGTTGAGGAGCGATATTATTTGTTTGAAAAGATTGTGTTCGAAGACAAGGCAACAGGAAAGATCAACGGTGGACCTTACGCCGGCGAGTTTGACAGGTTTGCACCCCGTCTTGAGACCAAGATCAATGATGATCGTTTGAGTTTTTTACTAAGGACAGAAAAAACACCCGGAACGCCTTTCAAAACTGAAGACCTCGGATTGATACTCAAGCAATTTATAGGTTATGGTGATTCCAAGAATACCAACATCACGGTCATCGATCTTAGCGGTATTCCATTCGAGGTATTGAGTATAGTGGTATCGCTTATAAGCAGACTGATCTTCGATTTCTGTTTCTATTTTAAGTCCACGAAAAAGACCGGCGAGGAATTACCTTTCCTATTAGTCCTCGAAGAGGCCCACAATTATATTCCGAAAGCCGATGGGGCGAAGTACCATTCGGTCAAAAAATCGATTGAACGTATTGCTAAAGAGGGACGGAAATACGGCCTTTCGTTGATGATAGTTAGTCAAAGACCATCCGAGATTTCGGAAACGATCTTTTCTCAATGCAGTAATTTCGTCGCTATGCGCCTCACAAATCCGACCGACCAGCAATATGTTCGACGGCTGATGCCAGACAATGTCAGCGCAATTACTGATACCCTTCCGGTACTCGAAAGGCAAGAAGCACTAATTATCGGAGACTCAATTCCTATCCCGACGATAGTGAAAATCAAAGAGCTTACGGACAAGCCAGCTTCAAGTGATATTGATTTCCATAGCGAATGGAGAAAAGACTGGTTGTCCATTGCCTTCGGCCCAATCCTAGCTAAGCTCAAAAAGACGCCGCCTGAAGAACTATAAGTCGTTAGGATGTTCGGTTTTCAGGGAGGCGGTTACACCTGTCTATCTTTACTTTAATCAAATTAAAGAAATGAGAGTCGAAGTTTCAAGCTGATTTGAATAGATACTGCTCAACAGTCTTCATCGTATCTGAAAAATATTATATTTGTTCAAATGGACATCTCAAGGATTACCAAAATGCACATCGGAAGAAAAATTAGACGCATCCGCGAAATCAAAGGGATCAAGCAAGATTTTCTGGCAATTGAACTTGGTGTAAGTCAACAAGCAATCTCTAAAATTGAGCAAAGCGAAGAAGTTGAAGACGTAACACTCGATAGGATTTCAAAAGTACTTGGTGTAAATTCAGAGGCTATTAAGAGCTATAATGAAGAGGCGGTAATCAATATAATTTCAAGCACACTGCATGACAATGCGGGTTCGATTAATACTAGCTGCACCTTAAACTTTAATCCAATTGATAAGTTATTGGAAGTAGTTGAGGAAAATAAAACCCTTTATGAACGTTTACTGGCAAGCGAGCGTGAAAAAACTGAACTGCTCAAGGAAAAGAAAGATTTCGTTAAGTAGTCGCCCTCTAGAGCATTAGCGAGCGCATTTACGCTGGCAATACCTGAACGAGGCCGGGCCTCGTTCATCCTACACAACTATGATTTTTGTATGCTTTGTTGTTTCCTAAGAGGGACGAAATCTCTCTCAACTCATTTTTTTCTCCATCTAACCAAATAAAACGGATAGCTCTCCATCACGTTCTCTACCGCATACAACCCGGCACCTCCGAACTCCGACTGAATAGATGCCTCATCAAAGAAATACCCTTCACCCCAACGAATAGCTCGTACCGGTCCTCGCTTAGCCATTCTCCCTGCCCATCGGTCCTTGCTCTTTCGAGAGTGCGGTGAAAACCATCTGCCCACCGTCGCTTAACTGATTATAGCAGTCATCGATAAGCTTTGCTCTCTCATTTGTATCGAGGAGGTATTTCAAGCCGTAGCAAAAGATGCCGTCGTATGTCTTGTCATCAAAAGGCATGTCCGATACGGAGCCATGGGGTATCGGCAGGTATCTTCGCCGATCACGTCATACAATATGCAAGTTGTTTACACGATGCTCAGTCTCATTAAAAACATTTGACTTTATTTTAAATGCGAAGAATGTGTTAACAATGAATGTAAAAAACTTTGAATGGAAGACTTTTAAATTTTATTGTAATTTTTCTTCCATTAATATTTGCTTGATTAATTATTAAATAGCTATATTTGTGGAACACAACAGGGTATTGTGTTTTTGAATGAAAACTCTTCCAGTAAAAAAGATATAACATGAGTAAAATAACAAATGAACTTTTTTCTGACTTTATACAGCTAGCCAGGACAGCTCTTACAGGGCGACAGCAAGATATTCAGCTGATTATCCATAGAGCTTCCAAGAAATTTAAGGTCGATTATCCGGAGTTAACGGATTCATTACTGTCTCTCCTGCAAGAATCTCCAACAAGAACTACTCCTCTCCGAAAACATTCTGAGGCGCCGCTTCCTGTTGACCTAGATTCAAGGCTACAGCTATTGAAGTTAGAGCCTAATGTTTTGGAGGGCGACCTGATTCTTTCGGAAGGAATTAAGACTGATTTGGGGCAATTTTTGTCGGAGCGCAAGAATAGCAAGGCCTTAATGAAGCATGGATTGAATCCAACAAAGTCTGTTTTGTTCACAGGGCCTCCGGGGGTTGGAAAGACAATGGCTGCAAAATGGTTGGCTATGCAGCTGGATAAACCACTTTTGGTTCTTGATTTAGCAGCAGTGATGAGTAGTTTTTTGGGGCGCACCGGGAATAATATTAGGTTCGTTTTAGACTATGCAAAGAATACTGATTGTGTACTATTACTCGATGAGCTAGATTCTATTGCTAAGAGAAGAGACGATACCTCAGAAATCGGCGAGCTAAAGAGACTTGTTACCGTGCTTTTGCAAGAAATTGACGATTGGCCTGCAAGTGGTATTCTCATTGCAGCAACCAACCATCCTGACCTTTTAGATCCTGCTGTATGGAGGAGATTTGAACTTGTTTTAAATTTTGAAAACCCTTCGATAAATCAGATTGAAGAGCAGGTGTCTAGTCTCTTGAAGAATGAAATGGAAGGTTCTGAAATTTGGAGTAAAATCTTGCCCTACGTTTTCATTGGTAAATCGTTCAGCGAAATAGGAAGACAGATCAATCTTGCAAGAAAGGCTGCCGCAATAAATGGATGTTCTTTGGTAAGCAAACTTGAGAGTCTGCTTATGTCTCGCGAAGGCTTATCGAAAGATCAAAGAACTCAAATCGCCTGTGCGCTTTATGACAGCGGTGTGGTAACTCAACGTAGGGCGCAAGAACTGACTGGGATTGCACGGGAAACTATTCGTAAACACGCCAAAAAGGCAATAAATTAAATACAAAATAACATGGCAAAGATAAATTTTCTTTTAGGTAAAGGCGAACGCTTAACAGAGCAGGTTCGCGTATTAAGTGGACCGGTGGATAAGGCTACTCCCTACTCGTTCTCAGAAGCAAAAACAAGGCTCGATCCTATGCTTAAGGATGTTGTTAGAAAGCTGGACAATCTACCGGACGACGCCTGCCCAGAAGATTACGCGGTTGCCATGATTACGTTGAATCCAGAATTTATTGCTAAAACATACTACCCCTCAGAATTGCTTAGGGCGGTGGGCTTGGAGTGTGTTGGTAGCAAGCCCAAGCAAGTTACGCCTGAGAAAAGAAGTAAAAATCGGGAACCTATACCTGCCGTTACTACAGAACTTTTTGTTTATGGAAAGAGGGACGCGTTCAAGAAATGGGCCAGAGAACTACCTCAATGGTCAGAATATCAGAGTGGGGCAAATCAAATTATAGAGATTGAAGAAATATCTTTTCCCGAACCACAAAATAAAGTAAAACGGTTCAGCAATGAATCTTCAAAAACTGTATTTGAAGTGGTGTTGCATATGAATGAGGCTATTTCCGAAAGTCTTTATCTTAGTAGTTTTAAGAAATATCTAAAACGGCTTAATATAAATCCAACTTTTGAAAGGAGATTTTATGCTGGAGGGCTCTGCTTTTTAGAGATTGAAGCTCCCAGCGAACTGGCAGAGGATATTGCTAAATTTAGTTTAGTTCGTACGTTAAGGAAGATGCCTGAACTTAGATTGTTAAGGCCAACTATACGATCTGCTGGTTACGATAACATTAGTATAGAATTGCCAAGTGAAGGACCATTAGATCCTGCCATTAAGGCCGCAATATTTGATGGTGGTATCCCAAGTGACCATCCCATATGTGAGTGGGCAACGCCTTATGAATATCCGGGTATGCTTCCTGCTTCGGATGAGCTTTTAGCGCACGGGGTCGGTGTGACTTCGGCATTTTTGTTCGGACATCTTGACCCCAGAACACCGGTAACTCGCCCGTATTCCAATGTCGATCACTATCGTGTTCTTGATGATATGCCTGGGCAAAATCCGTATGAGCTTTTCGAAGTTTTAGACCGGATAAGTGATATAGTAAATACAAATAATTATGATTTTATAAACTTGAGCTTAGGCCCATGTTTACCAATAGATGATGACGAAATCCATGCTTGGACGGCAGTACTCGATGAATACCTGTCTGATGGTGAAACCTTGGTTACTGTTGCAGTGGGAAATGATGGTGAAGGAGACCCGAATATCAGTGCGAACAGAATTCAAGTGCCATCCGACTGTGTGAACGCTATTGGTATCGGAGCTTGTGATGTTCCTGATCAAAATTGGCAAAGAGCACCTTATAGTTCGGTTGGTCCTGGTAGAAGTCCAGGGTTAATAAAGCCAGACCTTGTAGACTTTGGCGGGTCAATACAGCGACCTTTTTTAACTCTTGATCATGAGAATGGTTTAAGTCTGGTTCCGACCGGTGGTACTAGCTTTTCCTCGCCATCTGTACTAAGATTAGGCGCCGGCGTTAGGGCACATTTTGGAAACTCGTTGAGTGCGCTTGCAATCAGAACTTTATTAGTCCATAGTGCCGAGCAAGCAGATTTGCCAAAATTTGAAGTTGGTTGGGGCAGGGTCGCTAGAACGCTGGATGACATAGCCGTTTGCGACGACCATGTAATGCGCGTTGTATTTCAAGGTACAATCTCCGCATCTAAATTTGTCAGAGCGCCAATACCTCTTCCTCCTGGAGCACTTACGGGTATGGTAACAATTAAGGCCACTCTTTGTTATGCGACAACTGTTGATCCACACCATCCCAACAACTACACCAGAAGTGGGCTGGAAGTAACATTTCGACCAAACAAAGACGTTAAACGTAAGGTGAATGATGGAGAAAATCAGCCTTTACACGCACTGACGAAAAGCTTCTTCGGCAAAGTTAAAAAGGCATTTCAAACTGAAGACGAGCTTAGACGTGATGCTTGGAAATGGGAAAATTGTATTCATGCCTCTAATAAATATCAAGGTAAATCCTTAAATGAACCTGTTTTTGATATACACTATAATGCAAGAATAGAAGGGCATAATGATACTCGAAATCAAGAGTTACAATATGCACTCGTAATCACTGTCGAAGCACCAAAAATTAATGATTTATACGACCAAGTGGTGAGACGATATGCCACTCAACTGGAGCAGTTACAGCCAATTATTGATATCCCTTTAAAAGTTCGTTAAAACGAGCACATGTAGAAATCTAACTTTAACTCGACTCTACCTGGGCCTTTATCATTTAGTTTTATGATTAAGAAATTAGGATCGATAGTTGACCAGCCAACTGGATATCTGATAATCATAACAGGTTCTGAATGCAATTCATGAAATCTGTTAAACGCATCGATGGTTTTATCGGAATTTTCTGGCTTTAAATTTTCATCATTCGAATGAAACAGAGTCTGGTAACATAGTATTTTTCGGCAGTCTACGTTCAATGCCTTCCTGGTAGGGTTTCCCTAGTAAGCTAATACTGCATTTCTTGAAATTCCAGGTTTTAGGTGGTTTTCCATTACATCCTGAACCATCGAAGCTCGGGGGTTGGAAGTATCGTTCACATCTAGATTGCCAATCTAGACTGCTCGATCGAACGAGGATGAATGATTGCAAGCAGCGAAGAAGTAGGCAATAAGGATAAATACAAGCTTTGAAAAGTACATCAGTTTCAGTAATTAGAGTTCGTGGCCATTGGTTTAATCGTTGGTCTATACGAATATAATGATCCCTTCGGAATAAGGCTCTACCAATCGCGATCGTTGATCAGCTATCTAATTATGTCTCGACCGCTTGCCAAAAAAAGTTTGTATAAGCTTTTCACACTAAGTCATCGTTTCTATCTAATATTCCTGAGTTATAATTGATTTTCCTGTCTTTAAATATAAGATTTTCACAGCAGGAGCCGAGATATTGGGTGCGCAAGATCCCAGTGTTCCTGATAGCAGCACAGGGCTTTTAATGTGTGGAGATTTAGCAATCATTCTGCGATCCTTTTTGTTGGAAACTAAAGTCGCTGATATGAATTTAAAAAGAGCAAATGCAGGAGAGTTGAGCACTGGCGATGAAGTGTTCTATTCCGATTACAGATACCAAGGAGAGTTTGCGGTAAGTATAGAGAACGATGACTTTGAGAAAGTTACTGTCATAAAAGCAATGAGGGGTATATCGCCGGAAGACTTCGACTTAGGAAGGAAACATAGTGGTTATCCGCCAGTCGATCCGCCGCATAAAACATTTGATCTAATAACCATTGAAACAAACAAAGGGCGCATTATGGAAACCGCTCATTACTTGCTTTGGGTGAAGGCTGAGTTTTAGCAACTATAGCATGCCTTGAAGCCAATAGTTCTTAACTTATAATCTCCTCTAATAACATCTCCTGATTTGTTGAATGAAAATGACCGGTTAACATATTGGTCATTTCAATACCTCTTTAGTAATATTTTCTTCGAAATACTTCCTCACTAGGAGGTTGATGAACCTTTTCAAGTAAGTTTCGTTCAAAAATACATTCGACCAGTTGTCATATCGTTGACATTGTACGCCTAGATAAAAAAAGTAAAGACTTACCCCAAGGACAGGTAACATTCTTCTTTCTTCATCAGTAATTTTGGTCACCGACTCGTACCCCTTCAAAAAGTACTCTACTTTCGAATCGCGCTGACTGATATCTTTTTCAGTGTTGTGCAGTTGTAAAATATAGTAGGCAATATCATAACAAAGCCATCCATTCCCACAAAAGTCAAAGTCAAAGATCGTTATCTGTCCATTTTTGGTAATATTCATATTGTCAAACCAGATATCCAAATGAACAGATCCTGATCTCAATTGAGTGACATCTGCTTTATTAATCACATTTAATAAATATTGTTGCGCAGATACCATCCAGGCGCCCTCATCTGAGTCGAAGGGAAGAAATTTTCGGAGGTTTAAAAGAGAATCTTCTAAGACGATCTTTGGTGTGTAAGTAACTCTATCTAATTTCAGGTTGAAGGTTGCTTGATGCATTTTCGCCATTTCCTCACCCGCTTTAAGGTGTAAGTCGGCAGAGAGATTGAGTTGTTTATCTCCTTGTGCAAAGGAGAACAATACACCCTGTCGCATCCCTTCAGGCGCTTCTAAATATTGGATATAGTTATCATTCACATCCTTTAAAGGAAAAGAAACCGAAATTTTCTTCTCTTTAAGGATATTAAGCAAGCGGATTTCTTCATTTATCTCTAAATCGCTGCGCCAGTTTAAACTATAGAGCCTGAAAACGAACTTACTCGTTGCATGTTCAACCAGATAACTATGATTAACACCTGTTTTTAATAATGTACATGAAACGTCGCCAATCAGACCGTATTTCTTTGCCAGCAACAAGCCTATGTGTTCGGCTGAAAGAATTGAACTGATAACTGGGAATTTTTCCATGTTGATGATATTGGTTCGCAAAGAAACGAAAAACCTCAACATTACTCAACTACATGCTTTTCAGATAATGTATCTTGAACGCTGAATATTTATTAACTTTGAGTTATGAGTACAGCCAACAAAACAAACCATATAGGTAGAAAGATCAGCCGTATCCGCGAGCTGCGTGGCATGAAACAGGACGCGTTGGCGTTTGATCTCGGTGTAAGTCAGCAGACAGTTTCCAAGATTGAGAAAAGTTCCACAGTTGATGCAGATCTTTTGGCACAAATCGCCGGGATTTTGGGTGTTACCACCGAGGCAATTGAGAACTTCAGCGAGGAAGCGGTGGTTAACTATTTCAATAATTTTCATGATAATAGTGGTGCTGGTGCATATAGTAATAATCATACATTTAGCTTTAACCCAACTGACAAACTCATCGAAGTATACGAAGAAAACAAAAAGCTTTACGAGCGTTTACTTGAAGCCGAAAAATCAAAAGTGGAGTATTTAGAGCGGTTGTTGAGGGATAAGTAAGTTAGCGGTGTGGATGATCGGTCAACCACTATCCCCAATCCCTGCCCGGTAGTACTTTTGGACACTTCGTGTTTCAATGGCCTAGTCTCTATTTGCTCGCAAAGGAAAATTACAAATGCATGCATTACAAATAAAAGAGTTTTACGAGCGGTATATCGAGTGCCTTAATAAACGTGATCTCGACCAGTTAGGGCAGTTTGTAAACGAAAAGCTGACTTATAACCAAAGGCCAATTGAGCTGAAAGGTTATCATGAGATGCTCGCCCAAAACTTCAGCGACATACCCGATCTTTATTTTGATGTCGAATTTATCATTCCCGGTAAGAATGAGATTGCAAGCCGGTTGAATTTCAAATGCACACCGAGTGGTGAGTTTATGGGCATAGCGGTTAACGGCAGAACGGTAGAGTTCTGCGAGCATGTTTTCTATCAACTCCGGGATGGCAAGATCAGTGAGGTTTGGTCCCTTATTGATAAAGATGCGATCCGGGAGCAGATCGAAGGCTAAAGCCGGATCCTCATCCAGCTCATCACTTCCTACATCTAACCAAATAAAACGGATAGCTCTCCATTACTTTCTCTACCGCATATAACCCAGCACCACTAAACTCCGACCGAACGGAAGCCTCATCATAGAAATACATTTGCACCCCACCGAATAGCTCGTACCGGTCATCGCTTAGCCATTTTCCCTGGCCGTAGGTTTTTGCTTCCTTTGAGAGGGCCGTGAAAACCATCTGGCCACCGTCTCTTAACTGATTATAGCAGTCATTGATAAGCTTTGCTCGTTCATCTGTATCGAGGAGGTATATCAGGCCATAGCAAAAGATGCCGTCGTATTTCTTGTCATCAAAGGGCATGTCCGTAACGGATCCATGGTGTATGGGCAGGTTGTTGAAGTGTTTTTCGGCGAGCGCGATGGCGGTCTTTGAAATTTCAATCCCTGTTACGGTCATGCCACTCTGAATGAATACATCGGCGTTGCGGCCATAGCCGATGCCGGGGATCAGGACGTTTTTAATTCCTTCCTGAACAAAGAGATCTTTTGCAATAATAGCGGACTTTGCAGGTTCCCATCCCCACATTTCGCGTTTGTCTGTAAAGGCGGCTTCCCAGAATTCGGGCTTTTCTTGTTCGTCTTTCATGGTTCGGTTTTTAGAAAGGCAAATTATGATTTTGCGCTAAAGTACTCATCACTTCATTGCAATTTTGTTCCTTGCCGGGAAGTCAGCAGAATGGGTATTAGTTGGTGGCTATTGGTTTAAAAAGCATCTATAAGCTTTTCACGCGAACTCATCATTTCTATTTAATATTCCTGAAACATAATGGATTTTCTTATCTTTACTATAAGATTTTCACAGAAAGCTATGGAATATAATCAAATTTCACAGAGTATATACGTTTTTCACGGGCGCCACACGCCTGAGGAAGGCATGCTGGTAGGGTATGGAGCTTTGATTTCCTATTTCAATTTGGTAGTACCTATGCCTGAATATCTGGCTTTAATCAGCCGTAGAAATCGTAGATATACAAAAGATGGATGGCGGGTATTTGGACCAAGATATCAGCCAGCCGAGACGTTAGGTGCGCAAATTACCTTCGCCCTCAAATATGAAGGGGTTAATTTACTATTCTTCAAGAAACTTTTCGAAGTCCTACCGCGGGAACAGGTGGTCGATATGGTGCAGGCCGAATATTCGGGGCAGTATATGCGCCGCGTCTGGTTTTTGTATGAGTGGCTGCTTCAAGAGCAGCTCCCTATCCCTAATCTCTCTGTTTCAAATTTTGTTCCGTTGCTTGATGATAAGCTACAGTATGCTATAGCCAACGGTTTTCGTTCCAGCAGGCATCGAATTGTTAATAATCTGCCTGGTACGGTAAATTTCTGCCCTTTGATTTTTAAAACGGAGAAGTTAGAAAAGTTCGTTAGCGCAAAGCTTGACGAGAAGATAAGAGGCGTCATGAAAGGCGTGCATCATGACCTCGTGCATCGCACTTCCGCTTTCCTGATGCTGAAGGATTCAAGGGCCTCTTTCACGATAGAGGGGGAGAATCCCACTCAAAATAGAGCCCTCCGGTGGGGGAGAGCCATTGGGCAGGCAGGAGCGAAACCATTGAGCGAGCAGGAGCTGCTACGTCTACAGCAGATTGTCATCGAAAATAGCAGGTTTGTCAAGATGGGCTATCGTAGCGAGGGCGGCTTCGTTGGAGAACATGATCGAACGACTGGAAATCCGATGCCGGATCATATCTCAGCACGCTGGCAGGATCTTGAACCGCTTATGACGGGATTATTTGAAGCAACCGACAACATGGAAAGGTCGGAGTTTCACCCTGTGCTGGCAACAGCTAAAATTGCTTTCGGATTCGTATTCATTCACCCCTTTGTCGATGGGAACGGAAGACTTCATCGATATTTAATCCATCACTTACTGGCAGCCATGGGCTTTACGCCACAGGGCATGATTTTCCCAGTCTCAGCGGCAATCTTGGAGCACATCAACGATTACAGAAAAGTCCTCGAGGCATATTCCCACCCTCTACTGGACTTTATTGAGTGGAAGAAGACAGACAGAAACAATGTGGAAGTTCTGAACGACACTATCGACCTATACCGCTACTTCGATGCCACGCCTCAGGCGGAATTTCTCTTTGATAATATAGCCTATACCATCGACAGAATTATACCCGAAGAAGTAGCTTACTTGCAAAAGTATGATTCGATGAAGCTTTGGCTGGATGAAAAATTTCAGATGCCCGACAAGATGGTGGCCCTGCTGATCAAGTTTTTGGAGCAATCAGAAGGCAAGCTGTCAAAGCGGGCGAGAGAGAAGGAGTTCGCCGCTTTAACAGACGAGGAAGTGGTGGAGATTGAGGTAAAGTTTGGCGGTTTTTGGGATAGCTAATTACTTCACTACCGTCGCTTCGAGTTCCACCTTAAGCGTTTCATAAAGCGTCTTCACTTCAATAAAGCTTGAGGCCTGCTGGATGCCGTTCTTCGCGATCCATTCGCCAAAGAGATCAAAGTGGGGAAGAAATTCGTCGTGGGAGGTGGTATAAACGTTTAGTCGAACGATGTTTTTGGTTTCGTAACCGGCCTCGCTGATCACCCGCTCGAGGTTCTTGATGGCGAGTTGCAGTTGTGTTTTCATGTCGTCGGTGCTCGAGGTCCCGTCGTCGTGTACGGCTGCCTGACCGGCGCAATAGAGGGTGCTTTGAACGGCTTTTACTTCTACCGCTTGTGCGTAGTGCCGTTCGTCTTGCCATTTCCAGGGATTGATAATTCTTTTTTCCATTTTTTTTGTCTTTTCGTTGAATCCGTGCACATGCATGGATGAATGGCTCAAAGGTATCCAGAAGGAAAAGAGTATGACGGTGACCTATCGCACGATTTTGCTGTGAGTTAGATCACACTAACGGGCCATTCGGCTCAGAGTCTCACGGGAAACGCCCAGATAAGCCGCAAGTTGGGTTTTAGGGACGCGTTGCAGCAGCGCTGGATGTTGTTTGGCCAGCTGCTCATATCGTTCTTTTGCACTGGTTGTCATCAGCGAAAGGATTCGCTGCTGGGCAGCCAGAAAGCCTAAAGTGACTTTTTCGAGGAAGAAGTGTTCAATTTTGGGAAGGGCTGCACGGAGAGCATGGTAGTTCTCAAGAGAAAGGCAAAGTACCGTGCTGTCTTCAATGCATTCCAGCGACAGGGTCGCTTTTTTCCGGGTATAATAAGCCTGAAAATCGCTGTCCCACCAGTCCTCCATCGCGAAAGCCAGGATGTGTTCCTTCAGTGCCTCGTCGGTGTAAACAAGCTTTAATAAGCCAGAGATAACATAATAGTTGTAGGGAACCTTTTCGCCCGCCTGTACCAGAAACTGGTGTTTCTTAAAGGTTTTGACGGTAAAATGTTTGCTGACAATCTCCCATTCCTCATCGCTAAGCGGAACTATTTTTTCGATATGTCTCCTTAGGTTTTTATGCATTACTGACGTGTATGGGATGTTGCATCAAACATAATCAAATTCGATAGCATCTACAAAGGCCATGATAACAGTCTCATATGGCCGATTCTAAAATATTAATTGCGTAGTCAAATAACTTCATTTATATTTGTAGTCAAATAGCTTCATAATGAAATTAAGACGAGATGTTTTTCAGGCGATTGCCGATCCGACACGTCGGGCGATTCTTTTGTTAGTGGCTACGCAATCGATGACTGCCGGTGCCATTGCTTCCAATTTTGACACCGCACGCCCTACCGTATCGAAACACCTGCAGATCCTTACGGCATGTGAACTTCTGGAGCAGCACCAGAATGGGAGAGAGGTTCATTACCATATTAATGCAAAAAAGATGAAGGAAGTGGCGGATTTTATTGAGCCATTCCGCCAGATGTGGGACGAGCGTTTCAATAAGCTGGAGGTGCTGATGAAAGATTACAAGAAGCCCAGCCCATAACCTTGACATTTTATACCCTAATAACTCAACGAAAATGGAACAGAAAACAAAAGTAGCAGCAGAAGAGGGGACGCAGGAGATTATCATGACCAGGGAGTTCGACTTGCCTCTGGAATTGCTTTTCAAGGCTTACGAAGAGCCGGATCTTTTTGAACAGTGGATGGGCACGAAGGTGCTGAAGATGGAGAACAAAAAACATGGTTCGTATTGCTTTGAAACCTCCTACAACGGTGAGGTGGTATTCCGGGCGAATGGTACCATCCATGAGTTTATCCCGAACGAGCGGATCACGCGGACTTTTGAGATGGAAAATACGCCCTTTCCGGTTCAGCTGGAGTACCTGGAGTTTGCAAAGCTGACCGACAGCACCAGTAAGCTTACGATGCATATGGTTTTCAAGTCGGTCGAGTTCAGAAACAACTTGCTGGCCATGCCTTTCGCGCAGGGTCTGAACGGCGCACATAACAGATTACAGGATTTATTAAGCAATCAACATCATGAAGAAGCGAAATAAAATCATTTATTGGGTGGCAACCATATTCCTGGCGGTCGGGATGACGGCAGGGGGAGTGCAGCAAATGTTGCAAATTGGCGGCTATAATGAGATTGTGTCAGCCCTGGGCTATCCGCTCTATATGCTCAGCATTCTCGGCGTTTGGAAGTTGCTGGGAGTGATCGCCATTCTGGTACCCCGGTTCCCTTTGGTGAAAGAATGGACTTATGCCGGTTTCTTCTTTGCCATGTCAGGTGCCTTTGTGTCCCACTTAGCGGCGGGGCAGTCTTTCGCAGATGCTTCGCCATCGCTCATCCTGTTAATCACCATTGTGCTTTCCTGGTATTTCCGACCGGCTGACAGAAGAATTTATTCTCATAAAATTGTAAATTAGCATGTTATGAACGAAAAAGCGGAACAGTTTTTTGAGAAGGCGAAGCGATGGAAGGAGGAGTTTTATTTACTGCGTGAAATTGTTTGCGAAAACGAATTGCTTACGGAGGATTTCAAATGGATGCATCCTTGCTACACCTACCAGGGGAAAAACGTAGTTCTGATCCATGGTTTTAAAGAGTATTGTGCGTTGCTATTCCATAAAGGCGCATTACTGAAGGATGAGAAAGGTGTCTTGGTTCAGCAAACAGAACAGGTGCAATCGGCCCGGCAGCTTCGCTTTACAGGGGTTGAAGATATCGTTCGGCTGCGACCCAATATCGAGGAGTATATTCAGGAAGCGATCGATAATGAAAAGGCAGGGAAACGGGTAGTACTGAAGAAAGTGAGCGAATACCCGGTTCCGGAGGAGTTTCAGCGCCACCTCGACGAGGACGAGGCGCTGAGGAAGGCGTTCTATGCTTTAACACCCGGGCGTCAGAAGGGATATCTGGTCTATTTCAACAAAGCGAAACAGTCGAAAACCCGGGAAGCTAGAATTGAGAAATATTATGAGCATATTCTTGCCGGTAAGGGCGAGGACGATGTTTGAGCGCACTAACGCGGTCCGGTACTAAGGACGACCTGACCTTGAGGGAACTGAATATTCGCATTGTCCTCAGCCGTGATGAAGAAATTGGTAGGCTTGAAGCTTGTTACAGTCGTTAACGAGCCTGTAAGCGTGCTTGAAAACCAGCCACTGGATGATCTCAGTTGTCCTAGATTTTGTCGTCCGTTACGTTCGGTTTCCATCCATACCACGTATATTTTTTTTGGAGGGCTTAGCCTTTTTGGCTCTGCCAATCGTTCTATATTCAACTCAATGGCGTAGTTTCCGTTATTGTCTTTTTTAACTTTTACGGAGCCTTCTGCGGCCGGCACAACCACGGAGTTTGAAAACTTATATTTGGTGGTTCCGCAGGATTGCAGAACGACGAGCGTGAAAAATAGGGCAATGACTAAGTATCCTTTTACGGTTTTGTTAATCGTATTTCTAAACTTCATATCCTAAATTAAGTGGTAAACATCGCTGTCTGAGCGTTGAATTATCAACAAATCTATCTTCACTTCGTTTGCGCGATCTTTACTTCTCCTTTTAGTAACTGTTCGACAGGCCTTTGCGTAGTGGAACAAATACGGAAAGCGTATTCACTGTAACGTCATTGTTAGCGCCTTTTAAGCAGATTTTCCTTAGATTGGTCGAAACTAGCTGTCGAATGAAAACATCCGTTATATTTTTAGCTCTGGGGTCTTTGATGGCTTTAAGCGCATGCAATACTGAGAAGGCTGAAGATGCTGCTAAAGGCTATCTGTCAGAAACCTTAACCGATCTGCGGAAGCAACTCCCCGGGGAACTGAGAACGCTTGATTCTATGCTACTCGACAGCACGCTGCTTAAAAAGAAAATCGCTGAAACGACTAATATCGACTCATTAGAAAAGTATAATGAGCTGTTGAAGGATGCGAAGAACTTGATAAGGAAGGATATTTCGGGACTAGACTCACTCAGCCCCGAAATCAAGCAGGTGCTGGAATACCATCCATAGTTCATCGGTTTTATCTAAGCATCGCTTACCCGCCAACCTCCACTACGCCTAAATAGCGGCTGTCTGACCGATCCTTCCGGTTGGCTGCATGAAAGGCTACATAGACGTGGTACCTTGCCACTTTGTTTTTCGGAAGCGCAATCTGACAATGACCTGTCGACCGGAGGACACTGTAGACCTGGCCGTAGACATCCCCGTTCTCGAAGTCGTATGCCAGGTACATCGCTTGGTCGTTGAATGAGGTTCGCCGCTGATCGGCCGGATCCTCCGTCATTACCGGGTTCCAACGGATATTGATTTCACAAGCCTCCGTATCGAAACTCATTTCTAAGTCCGCTGCCTGAGGAAGAGATCCCTTGCTGATGAGCATCTTTGATGCTATGATATACGAATCGGAGCCTTTCCTTACCAACGCATTATCAAGCAGATACGACTTGGCAGCAATATAGCCACGCTTCGGGTTTGATGGGTCATCGAAGCCTTCCCGGACATAATCTACAAGGGGGCTGAGCCAGCGACATGCGATGGCAAATTCCTGCTCGTTTTTCAGCTGTTTGGGTGAACGCTCCTTTGTACTCTTTTTCGATACACTCTTCATGTAGGGAATACCGCGCCAGTTGCTGCCAATTACATTCCCAATCTTTCCTGAAAATGGGCCGTTGATGCCCTGTTGAAATTTAGCCATAATCGTAATTTTTAAGGGTTTTACGTGGAGGCAAAATTAGTGTCATCTGATGAGCTGTCAAAACGTTGAGAATAATTGGGACTCAATGGGACTAAATAGTGCGATTTGGAATTAAATGAGAACGTATGAAACTGTATGGGATATAAATGGGTTCACATTTCGACTATACTCAGTTTACCCGGCAGTAGAACTGCAACAAACGATATATGCTGCGGATTCAGAAAAAGGCCTGAAATTGTGTACCTCCTCTGTAGCTGGTCTGTAGCTGGTCTGCAGCTTTCATAGATAATAGTAAAAATGTTTAACGGAATATTTCACGATTTTCTATCTTCGTGTATCCAAAAATTAAACCGATGAAAAAAAAAATTACTCTTCGTAGTGGCATTGGCTTTTGCCAGCACAAGTACGCTCTTCGCGCAATCTTCCAGCGAGGGACTGACGGAGCAAAGCTCGGCAAACACTGAACATGTAGGGACCTGGAAGCTGGTAAAGCAAAAAATTGTTTTTCCGGATGGCAAAATTCATCTGGGTGATAGTACAAACGTCTTCCAGCGAAAAATTATAACCCCGACCCATTTCGTGGTAACCATTGAACGGGTTAGTCCCCAAATGGGAAATAAGAAATTCGTGGCTTCCACGGCAGGTGGCCGCTATACCCTTGCCGATGGTCAGTATGAAGAATTGACCGAGTATGCTTCCTTCCGGGGTTACGATAATATGGAAGTGAAATACGATCTAAGCGTAGAAGGTGATATCTTGCATACCGTGGGTAAGGTGAACGATCTCGTTTATGAGGAAACCTATGTTCGCGAGGATTAGCGATTATAGTTTTCTTAAGATTTTCCGATCGATATAGAAGGTTCCGAACGGGATCATGCACGATAGCAACACCTTCCAGGTGGTTTGCCTGAACTTCCATTGCCGCTCTATCGCTACGCTGATTGCATTGATCACAAAGAGCAAAAACAGGGCTCCATGGATGGGGCCGATAAGGCTGCTGAGTTGCGGATAACTGCCCCAGTGCTTTAGGGGCATCGCTATAAAAACCAGCAGCAGGAGCGAGGTTGCTTCCATATAGCCTACCAGGCGTAGTCGCCCAACGGAGGTGGTCAAAAGTGCTTTCATATGCATACGATTATCTTAAGAGTGGCCGGTTTGCCAGTGGTGAAAAGGGCCATGGAATGGCGATAATAATGATGAGGAAGGCGACGATATACCAGACGAGCATCGTTTTGAATTTTTCAACATCGCTTGCTTTCCGCTTTGCGGTGGCTGATCCGATGCTGAGTACGACGATTGCCAGAAGCATTAGCACACTATGGATAAGCCCGAAGAATAGTAGTTCCAGATTGGCCCGGGCCGCAGCGAAATCATTCCAGAAGTATTTAACAAGCTGACTCTGGAGGTACACCAGCATGCCCACGACAAACTGAATATGTGCGATGGTGGCCGTCCAGTGCCTGATGGCATCGTCGCTTTTTGAAAAGGACCTGCGGGAAAAGTAGCCGCGTGCTGCCCGGTATATGGAGAAGATCAGCGCGGCCAGTACCAGCCAACGCAAGTAGGAATGTAATGGAAGAAGAATGCTTGAAGTCATAGTTACTGTTTACCTTATGGAGGACAAATATATAATAAAACATACTATGTGGTATGTTTTATTATAAAATTTTATCGTAGTCCTTCGAGGTAGGCTTTTAACTGCTGTAAATAGGTCAGATAGGTCGACCGGCTATTCGTCAATTTGGCCATATTGCGTATTCCCCAGTAACCCGACATCATAAATATGGCAACTTCCTCGCTGTTGACTTCCCGCGCAACATCGCCGCTGGCTTTACCTCTTTCCAGGCGGGCAACAATGGCGTCTTTCCAGGAGGCCGAGAGTTGATTGAGCGCAAAGGTAAAGTCGGCATTCCAGGGAGCCATCTCCTGAGTGAAATTGGCTGCCGGGCAACCGTATTCTACCCGAAGATATTCGTTTTCCATAAGGATTTCGTGCATCATGTTGTAGATGAGTGTCAGGGTATCTCCGTCGGCCTTGAGCGGGCGGATGAAGTTGGCTTCGAAGCTTGGCCCAAGCAGTTCTCCGATAATGGCGAGGCCCATCTGGTCTTTGTTCCTGAAGTGATAATAGAAAGCGCCTTTGGTCACCTTGGTCGTGGCCAGGATATCATCGATGCTGGTGGTTTGATAGCCCTTTTCGTAAATCAGTTCAAAGGCTTTTTGCAGGATATTCAGTCTGGTGGCTTCGGCTTTTTTCATAATCGTATCCTGGACGGTACCCTGCAAAGTACGGAAAAATTTGCCGGAGAGCTTCAAAAATGAGAAGGAAGGTTTCGGTCAGGCGGAGCTTTCAGAAAAGTAAGAGGCTTGGAGGAATGAGCAGGATTCGGAAAGTTTAGATTTTTTATATCTTTATTTTTAAATACCGGTATATGACGAGCCCCCAGTTTCTTTCGCAAGTGTACAAGCACCCCGGAATCTCCGATGCGGATTTGCTAAGAATCATCGATGCCCATGAACGCATCACGATTTCAAAAAATTCTTTTTTACTGAAGGCTGGTCAGACGGCCAACGAATATTGCATTGTGGAATCGGGTCTGATCCGTTCGTTCCTTTATGATTTTGAAGGAAATGAGATTACGACCGACTTTATGGTGCCGGGCGAGCTTTGCATTGAAGTATCGTCTATTTTTCAGCGTTTACCCACGGTTGAATATATGCAGGCGCTTACCGAAGTAACCGCCTGGAAGATTGATTTCGATCGCTTTCAGGATTTGTTTTTATCCATCCCAGCCTTGCCGGAATGGGGAAGGGCCTGGATGACACGGCAGCTGGTGTCGTTCAAGCGGAGGGCGACGGAGATGGTGACCGATTCGGCGGCGCAGCGATATGAACGGCTGATCAAGGAACGGCCGCAGATTTTGCAACTGGCTCCTCTGAAATATATAGCTTCTTATTTGGGGGTGACCGACAGTTCGCTGAGTCGTATTCGGAAGGGCTAGCGCTTGCTGCCTGGGCGGGTCACTATAAAAATAAAGGAGCGAGGCTGCATCATAAATCATGATGCAGCCTCGCTCGTTTATTAAAAAGCGTATTTTAATGCGCGATGGTAGGTGGCGCAGGCTGTTCGGTATTCACTTTGCCCAAACGGGAACAGAAGATACCGTAACAAATGATGTACACGTAGCAGATCGCCGGTACAATAAAGGATTGCTGCAGACCGATCGAATCGGCCAGGGCTCCCTGTACCAAAGGCATGATGGCTCCACCCAGAATGGCCATCACCAACAGAGAAGAACCCTGACTGGTATAGCGTCCCAAACCGGTGATGGAAAGGGTGAAAATATTCGACCACATAATGGAGTTGAATAAACCCACCGCAATCAGTGCCCACATGGCGGTGCTTCCACCGGTAAAAATGGCTCCGATCACCAATAGCACATTCACGAAAGCGAAAATGGATAGGGTACGTGCCGGTGCTGAACGACCGATAAAGAAGGCGATCAGGTTTAAGGCAATAAACAGGATGAAGGTGCTGATCTCACCGAAGCTTAGGTCAACGATGCTGAAGATCAGTAAGAACACCGCAATGGCAATCCCGGTCATATAGACCACCTTTTTGGAGAAAGCCATGGTAGGGTGCAGCGATACCGATCCCAGGAAGCGGCCGATCATGGCACCGCCCCAGTAAAGGGCCAGGTAGTTTTTACTGACGGCCTCGGGGATGCCCATAATTTCTTCCAGCGCCAGGAAGTTGATAATGAAACTTCCGATACAAACTTCCGCACCTACGTAAACAAAGATACCGATGATTCCGCCTTTCAGCTGCGGGAAGCGAAGCGCTCCCAGGTCGCGGTGTTCGGTTTCGTCTGATTTAAAGCTGGGAAGTTTTATCTGGTAGATAATAGCACCCACAATCAGAAAAATGAACGTAAAGGCGATGTAGGGAATCTTGGTTGCATCGGGCGAAAGCACACCGTTATCCGAAAACAATTCGAAGATCAAATAGCCCCCGATGATGGGAGCGATGGTCGTTCCCAGGGAGTTGAATGCTTGCGAAAGGTTCAGTCGACTGGAGGCACCCGTTGGGCTTCCCAGCAGGGAAACGTACGGGTTGGCCGTGATCTGAAGCAGGGTAAATCCTAGTCCGAGTACAAACAGGGCTCCCAGAAAGAGGCTGTAGGTAGAGTAAACTGCTGCCGGGTAAAATAAAAAGCAGCCGATAGCCGATACCAGTAATCCTAGCAACATCCCGTTTTTATAGCCGATTTTATTGATCGGGTCGCCGGCATAGAAGGATGTTACGAAATAGATCAGGGAACCGATGAAGTAAGCTCCGAAAAAGCAGAACTGTACGAGCATTGATTCCAGGTAGCTCAGTTCAAAGAGCTCTTTCAAGTGCGGAATTAGGATATCGTTCATGCAGGTGATAAAGCCCCACATGAAAAATAAGGATGTTAATGCCGTAAACGGAATGGTATAATTCTGATTTTCGGCTAACGGTTTTTTTTGATGATCCATCGCTTTGCTGTGTTTTATTTGTTTTTATCGGTAGAGAATGAATACGGGTAATCAGACTCTTGGGTACCACGGGTTTTGTTTGGCTCGTCCGACATGGTAAAGTTTAAGGTCGCGCCGTTCATCAAACCGCTGTGGCTGATCCAGTTTTTCGTGTGATTTTTACCGTTTAACGTAAAGTTCTTTACATAACGTTTGTCGGCCGCATTGTTTGGTGCTTCAATCACAATTTTCTTTCCGTTTTCTAGCGTAACGGTCACTTTCTTAAAGAGGGGAGAACCCAAAACGTATTGGTCAACTCCCGGCGTTACCGGATAGAATCCCATGGCTGAGAATACGTACCAGGCCGAAGTCTGTCCGTTATCCTCGTCGCCGCAGTATCCGTCAGGTGTGGCAAAGTATAGCTTATCCATGGTTTCGCGCGCCCAGTATTGTGCTTTCCAGGGAGCACCGGCATAGTTGTACAGGTAAATCATGTGCTGAATCGGCTGATTACCGTGTGCATACTGTCCCATATCGGCAACCTGCATTTCGCGGATCTCGTGGATAACGCTTCCGTAATACGATTCGTCAAAGATAGGAGGAAGCGTAAATACCGAGTCGAGTTTTTTTACAAATTCATCTTTTCCACCCATCAGTTTGGCAAGTCCGTCTACGTCGTGGAATACCGACCACGAGTAATGCCAGCTGTTTCCTTCGGTAAAGGCATCGCCCCATTTAAATGGATTGAATGGCGACTGGAAAGATCCGTCTTTGTTTTTGCCACGCATCAAACCGGTTGATTTATCAAACAGGTTCTTGTAGTTCATGCTGCGCTCGGCATAGATATCGATTTCACTGGCCGGTTTGCCCAGGGCTTTACCTAGCTGGTAAATGGTGAAGTCGTTATAAGCATATTCCAGCGTCCGGGCTGCATTTTCATTGAGTCCGATATCGTAAGGAACATAGCCCAGGCGGTTGTAATATTCAACGCCGGCACGACCTACTGCGGTCATCGGACCTGCATTGTTGGCACCGTGTTTCAGTGCTTCCCAAAGGGTTTCAATATCGTATCCGCGCAGTCCTTTAATGTAGGCATCCGCTACTACGGAAGCTGAGTTGTTTCCAATCATGATGTCGGCATAGGCCGGGCTGCTCCATTCAGGAAGCCATCCACCCTCTTTGAAGTCGTTCGCCAAACCTTCCTGCATTTCCTTGTTGATGGAAGGGTAAACCAGGTTCAGGAAAGGATAGAGGGCACGGAAAGTATCCCAGAAGCCTGTACCGGCAAACATATAGCCGGGAAGGACTTTCCCATTGTAGGGGCTCCAGTGCACGATTTCGTCCTTGGCGTTGATTTCATATAATTTGTTCGGGAAGAACAGCGTGCGGTAAAGACTGGAGTAGAAGGTACGTACCTGATCGACCGTTCCGCCTTCCACCGAAATTTTGCTTAGTTGCGTATTCCAGAGGTCTTTCGCCTTTTTCTTGGTGGTTTCGAAATCGTCCTTGGCCAGTTCGCGCTTCAGGTTGATTTCAGCTTGTTCGAAGCTGATAAAAGAAGTAGCGATACGGGCAGTTACTTGCTCGCCTTTGGTGGTTTTGAAACCAATGACAGCACCGGAATGGTCGCTCTTCAGTTCCAGTCCGCTATTGCTGAGCTTGTCGCCGCTAAAGGTTTTGCTAAGCGTAAAGGCCTTGTCGAAATAGATAATAAAGTGATTCCGGAAGTTTTCAGGCAGCGGTCCGCGCGCATGCTTGGTGCTGTATCCGATAATCTTATTCTCTTCAGGGATGATTTTTACGTACGATCCCTTATCGAGTGCATCGATCACGACAAAAGAGCTGTCGGACTCAGGGAAGGTGAAACGGAACTGCGCGGCACGCTCGGTAGGAGCGATTTCGGTAGTTACATCGGCATCGGCCAGGTATACACTGTAGTAGTAAGGCTTCGAGATTTCTGCTTTATGGCTAAACCAGCTGGCGCGGTCGTCTTCCTGAAATTTCAGGCTTCCGGTAACCGGCATGATGGCAAACTGTGCATAGTCGTTCATCCATGGAGAAGGCTGGTGAGTTTGCTTAAATCCGCGGATTTTGTCGGCATCGTACCGATACGCCCATCCATCACCCATTTTTCCGGTTTGCGGTGTCCAGAGGTTCATTCCCCAGGGCACACCAATAGCCGGATAGGTATTGCCGTTAGACATGCTGGGTTTCGACATGGTTCCCATCAATGGATTAACCCACTCAACCGGGTCAGTAACCTTGTCGACTGTCTGTGCGTAAGAGCTAGCTGCACCGAAAATAAGCAGAGCCGTTAAAAATCTTTTCATAGTCATTGATTCATTTTAAGTATTCTGTTTTACTGGTTGTCCTTGTGTTAGCGGTCGCGCCTGCGTTTCCCGGGTCAAATGATCCCAGCAACTGGCGGCACCGATCAGGGAAGCGTCTTCCTTCAGTTCGGCAATTTTGATTGGCACACGGATATGGTTTTCTTCCAAAAGCTGGTTCACTTCAGGCAGAAAAAGGGTATGGGCATTGGAGATATTTCCGCCGATAACCACCGCATCGCATTCGTGCTTCTCTACCAGAGGTGCAAGGAAGGCAACCAGATTATTGCTAAAGTCGGAAAAAATTTGGTTTAAATAGGTTCTTGATTTCTTTAACTCGGTCAGCTCCTTCACATCGTTGACCGTTTCATCGCTGAGTTCGGTATAGCGATGCAGAAACCAACGGCTTGAAAGATAGTCCTCTACAATTCCGTCTTTGAACACGGAGTTCCAGAGGTCGGCATCTTCGGCAACGCCTTCTTTACAAAGAGCGGAGCCCAGTCCGGTTCCCAGGGTAAGCCCCAGCACCTTTTTATAATCGCGCGCCGCTCCGCAAAATACTTCACCCTGCAGGAAGCTGGCTGCATCGTTGATGAAGCGGATATTCCCGGGTGCTATGTTCAGGCGGCGGGAAAGTTCCTGCCTGACATTGATGTTGTAGAGCGACTGGAATTTCTTCTGGTCTTTAATTTTAGAAATGCCCTGCTCGTAATCGAACGGTCCGGGCATGGCGATCCCAATTTTTCGTTGGGTTAGGGTGGTGGTGTCAAACGACTGGCTGATGACTGTACACCAATCGTTCAGTATTTTTTCTGCATCTTCTTGTGCATCCACAAATTGGCGCTTCAATGATCCTGGAACGATTTCTCGTCGTTCCAGGTCAATCAATGCTGCGGTAATATGTGAACCTCCAATATCAACACCTAATACTATAGGCTTCTCCTTCATTGTGTAATCTATCTTGTGGACTTATTTTAGGCTAAAAGGTTTGGCTTTTCCTGAAGCGTTCTCCAGAGTAATTCGCCAAAGAGGGTGTTCGACCAGGCAAACCAGGCACGGGTGAAGTTGGTAGGATCGTCTTTATGAAAACTTTCGTGCATAAAGCCGGTACCGCCGTGGGTTTTTCTCAGACTTTCGATGCACCAACGAATTTCTTCGTCGTTTTCGGAAGTTAATCCGCGCATGGAAAGACTCATCGGCCAAACCATATCGTGTCCGATATGCGGTCCGCCAATTCCTTCTCCGGCGGTTCCCTTGTAGAAGTAAGGGTTATCGGTTGAAAGAACGAAGTTGCGGGTGTTCTGGTAAATTTTATCGCTCGCCGGAAGGGCTCCCAGATAAGGTAAGCTTAACAGACTGGGCACGTTGGCGTCGTCCATCAGGTATTTACTTCCGAATCCGTCGACTTCAAAAGCATAGATCTGTCCGTATTTCGGATGGTCTACCACGGCATGCTTGGCAATGGCTGCTTCTACTTCGGTAGCCAGATCGAGCAATTCTTTCTCAAGAGCCGCATCGTTATACAGGGTGCGGATCAGCTCAGCCGCTTGCCTTAAACTGGTTACGGCAAAGAAGTTTGAGGGAATCAGGAAAGGGAAGACGGTTGCATCGTCGCTCGGACGGAAGGCTGAACAGATGAGTCCGACGGGGTTAACCGGGAAACCGTAGCCAGCCATCGGAAGGCTGTCGGTCGGGATAAAGGTTTCACGCTGGAATTTGTAAGGTCCCAGGTCTTCCTTGCGCTGCTGCTCTTTAAATACGCGGAGGATCGATTGAACGGCTTTTTTCCATTCAGCATCGAAGGGAGCCTTATCGTTCGTCTTCTTGTAATAGTGATAGGCCAGGCGGATAGGGTAGCAAAGGGAGTCTATTTCCCATTTACGTTCGTGAACCCCCGGAAGCATATCCGTTTTATCAGTGGTCCATTCTCCTTTTTTATTTTCGTCGTTATAAAACGCGTTGGCATAAGGGTCTTTCAGAATCAGCTTGGTTTGATGATTGATGACCCCTTTGATCAGGTTTTTTAGGGGAACATCTTCGTTTACAAACTGAAGGTAGGGCCATACCTGCGCGGAACTGTCGCGAAGCCACATGGCATCGATATCACCGGTAATGACATAGGTGTCAGGCTTTCCGCCTTTTTCTGTATAGTATACCGTGGTATCAAGCGTGTTGGGAAAGCAGTTCTCGAAGAGCCAGGCAAGTTCTTTGTTCTTTACCTTGGCATGGAACGTTTTGATAGCAGCGTCGATCGACTTGCTTTTAAAGTGCCTTTCCGAAGCGGCGACCCGCACGACAGGGAAGTCGGCCGAGGCTGCAAAGGAAAACTTGGACGCCAGCACTCCCGCGCCCAGCAAACCCGTGTTTCTAATAAAAGTTCTTCTGATCATAGTGGCGAATTTTGGTTTTCGGAGATTTTATATAGGGTAGTTCTTAGATCGCAAAGATTCCCCGAAGAGGCCTTCTGGCATCTTAACAGGGGTTCTGATAGTAAAATTATAACGTAAAACGGTTTAGTTAACCAATGATATGGAATATTTTCAAATATTAAAAATAAATTCTTAAAAAATGGCATCCGATCGTGTCCGTTTATTCGCGCATAATTAATCTGGCCGGCAAAATAACCTGCTCATTCATATTCTTGTCTTTGCCGCTGAGGGCATTGAGCGCCAGGTTGATCACGTTTTCCGCAATCTCTTCCAGCGGTTGTTCAATGGCTGAAATCATCGGGGTGTGCAAACTAAAAATGTCGCGATCATCGTAGGCAATAATGGAAAGGTCTTCCCCGATGCGGATATTTAGTTCGCGTATCGCTTTCAGGCCGCTGATGGCCAGGTAGTTGGTTGAGAAAAGGATCGCATCGATGTTCTTATTGCCCAGTAAGGTTTTGATCTGATCAATGGTTTCGGGTTCCCCCTGCTTGAAGGGTACCTTGATGACCAGTTCGTCCTGATAATCGCGGCCGGCTTCTTCGAGTGCGTTACGATATCCGCTCAGACGCTCTTCAATCTGCAGGACATCGAGATCGACCGTCACAAAAGCGATATTCTTTTTCTCTTGTTCAAGAAAGGTTTTTACCGCCCCTGCAGATGCTTCCAGGTGATTGACCCCCACGAAGGGAACATCCAGGTCGGGCAGGTTTCTATCGAAGAAGATGATTGGTTTATCATCATTCAGTAGTAATTTTACAGTGTCGGTGATGCCCATGGTGGGGGCGATGATATAGGCGTCCACGTTGCGGCTTCGAAGCATTTCGATAAGATCCTTTGCTTTATCGGGATCGTTCTCGGTACTTGAGTAAATAATTTTATAGCCCTTGCGGTAGGCTTTATCTTCAATAAGTCTTGCGATGCTGGCAAAAAAAGGATTTGAAATATCCTCAATGATAAGTCCGATTATCTTGGTGTTGCCGGTGCGCAGACTTCGGGCAATCTGGTTGGGCTTATAGCCACTTTCCTTGATAATCTTTTCAACTTTCTCGATTACGGCCGCACTGATGGCCTTTTCTTTGGCTTTACCGTTGAAGATAAAAGATACGGTGGTAATGGATACATTCGCTTGCTGAGCGATATCTTTGATAGATAATCGTTTCATGGTTTAAGTTGGTTCAGTATAAAAGGATTTAGCAAACGTAACGACAATTTATCAAAAAAAGTAGCCCAATTTTAATTAAGGCTGATACGAAATGAAATATCCTTAACTTAGTCTTATGATGAAATTGCTGATTTTCCTTGCACTGACGATTGGTATGATCGGCTTTGCATCCTGCGAGAAAGTAGAAGTGGAGCGTGCCGTCGCCTTCGAAGATTTGCAAATGACGACGCTCTGTACGCCGGCCGATGAATCCCTGAGCGAGGAAACCTTCATCATCAGTTCGAAAGAGGAGTACGATGCGCGGACCTCTTGTATTGTGGGAGCACCTGAAATCGACTTTTCTAAACGCTATGTGATGGGCGGGTGGAAATTAGTGGAGGGTTGCGCTGTACTGGACGAGCAGTCTTTGCAAATCCGGAAAACGACCCTGCATTATCAGGTCGATATGCTTCGCGGGGACTGTGATACGCCTACTATGGTGTATTATATGGTGTCTTTGCCGATCGGCTACCGGAAGTATGAGACTGAATTTCATGTGAATGTCAGATAATGGATAATTGTTGATACATTGTTGCATTTGGGAATTTGATTCGCTAGTTTTGAATAAGATGAAGCGATTATGAAAGAAAACCCACATTACGACGTCATTATTATCGGGGGAAGTTATGCAGGAATGTCTGCTGCACTGGCCTTGGGCCGCTCCCTCCGAAAAACCCTGATCATTGACGCCGGTCTACCCTGTAACCGTCAGACACCGCATTCCCAGAATTTTCTGACCCAGGATGGAACGCCTCCGGCGCAGATTGCCGCCATTGCACGGGAGCAGTTACTGAAATATGAAACCCTTGAGTTTTTAAACGCCTCTGCTGTGGAGGCTAGCTTTTCCGGTGAATCGATTGTAGTCACAACCGACGGCGGAGAATCGTATTCCGGCCGGAAAATAATCATCGCCACCGGAATTAAAGATCAGTTTCCGGATATTCCGGGAA